>JAABUT010000145.1_pt1 | contig 129646 bp, 133 predicted proteins | sample 5559281 | NCBI WGS metagenome assembly JAABUT01 (sample SAMN10711880, study PRJNA513359) | rock metagenome | isolation source: Antarctica rocks | place: Antarctica: Victoria Land, Ricker Hills nord | collected 2016-01-04 | reverse complement strand
CGACTACTTCCCCAAACCAATCAATCAACCTCCCAGCCCAACCCAACCCCCCCCCCACCCCCCAAACAACCCCCCCCCCCCCCCCCCCCGGCGCCCCACATATCCAACCCCCCACACCTCCAAACCCCCTACTCCACCAACCCGGCCGCCACCGTTTCCCCTCCCGCCCTCAAAATCACCCTCCCCCCACTCTCCAACGGCACCGCCTCCTCCACCTCCACCACAACCCTAGCCACCTCCCCCGGCTTGACCATCCTAGGCTTCTTCTTGCCAACCACAGCCCCGCTGCCTTTATCCAACACCGCTACCATCTGCGTGATGCGACCCGGAACATGTAAGCGTCCTCGGTGGACTTCGATGTGCATGGGCACTACGTGGTCGAAGGCTAGGATTTTGATTGTCAGAGTCGAGATGTTGTTGATTGGAGCCGAGGGCGTGCAGATGACGTCCCCGGGCCGGAGGTGCTTGGCGTCGATGTCCGAGAGGTGCAGGATGACGTTCTGGCCTGCTACGGCCCAATCGTTGGGCTCAGAGTCGACGTCTAGCGCTCTGATGGTGGCGGTTTCGCGGGCAGGCATTGCGAGAATCACATCAACGATTTGGACGCTGCCGGCGTCGAGGCGGCCGGATATGGAAAGAGGGTTCTGGACGCCTCCGCGGAATATGTCGCTAATGGTCAGCCGAAGGGGTTTCTCGAGGGCGCGGGCGATGGGTTCGGAGGACTCGAGCTGGGTTATTAGCGGAGGGCCTTTATACCAGGATGCTAGGGGGTCGGAGGCTGGGCGGACAATGTTATCGCCTGTGAGGCCCGAGCAGGGGACGAATGCTATGTTTTTTTGAAGGAAGCCCGCGGACGTGAGGAAGGCGGAGACTTGGTGGGAGATCTCGTTGAAACGATCTTCTGACCATTGGACAGTGTCGAGTTTGTTGACGACGATGATGATGCGCTGGACACCCATGCTTCGTACCAGCAATGCATGCTCTTTGGTCTGGCCTTTGAGACCGGACTCGAAACTTCCTGTGCTTGCATCGATTACGAGCACTGCAAAGTCAGCTTGGCTTGCGCCGGCAATCATGTTGGGAATAAAGTCGCGGTGGCCAGGGGCATCGAGGATTGTGAAATTTGTTTTCTCGGTCTCGAACTTGTTCATCGCTATGTCGATTGTGACGCCTCGGTTTCTCTCTTCTGTGCCTTGATCAAGGACCCAAGCAAGCGCGAAAGACGATTTCCCAATCCTCTCGGCTTCCTTGCGGTATTTATCCATCGTTCTCTGATCCACAACTTTGAGGTCATAAAGTAGACGACCCATGAGTGTGCTTTTTCCTGCATCAACATGCCCTGCCAAACTGAGTAATTGATGGGTTTTAACTCAGGATCTTGGGGCCGTACCTATCACCACAAAATTCGCAGCATTCTTTGTTTTAGATTTCTCGAACTCGGCAATAACATCCAGATTCTTGCTTTTAGCTTTTGGCGTATCATCCACTTTCACCTTGTTGAGCTCTTGCCCTAGATCATTCACGGTTTTGTTGTTCACCGTTTGTCCTTGCCCTTTACCCGTCTTGGTGCCTGATTTCTATTAGTCGTCTAGATTAGACTTCTCCAATCTTTTTGAATCGAACCTTTCGAGTTCTGTGCTTTGATGACAACATCATCCGGGCTTGGGCCTGCAAAGGGGTCTAATTTAGTATTCGACGCAAATTCAAGCGGCACAAAGAAGCTCGATGACTCTAAAATATTGATGGACGTCTTCTGAGTTTCCTTAGAAGATCCGATTATCGTCTGGGCAAAAGTTGAAGGAGAAGCTGACGGCACAGTAACAGGAGCTGCCGGTGATTCAGACTTGGGTGGAATGTTCCCAGAGCCCTGGAGATCGCTAACGTTTTCCTGCGCATGGGCTGGAGGACTGGAGCTTTTACGTCTTCGTACAGGGTACTTCCGATCCTCTGACTTCTCACGCTGCACGGAAGGCGTAGTCTCTGAGCTTGGTGTCTTGCATCTGAGTTTACTCTCCTCACCGACCTTCGAAGCGTTCGTCTTCCCGCCGAGTTTGTCAAGAAGTGCTACGGAAGTCGTCAAGTTCTGGGTCGAGTCACCACTACGGTCGTTGCTCTCTTTTTTCTTGCGAGCAGCAGCTAGTGCAGCAAGCTTCGAGACTTTGGGACCACTAGCCGAGGAAGATCCTCCCAGCAGGCCACCACGGGGGTACAGTGGCTCAATAAGGATCTCCCCACGGCGATCCTCCGGAATTCGAAGCCATGGCGAATCTTTGAAGAATTCCGCAGCCGAGTATTTGGCACAGCATGGTGCTGGATCCATAATGGGTAGTAGACCTATGTGAATCACATGTCAGTACTCTCTTTCGCATTCTTCTCCAAATATGACATACCAGGAGAAGACATCCGGGCTTTGGCATCACTAGTCACGGCAACAGGTCGAGAAAGAATGGGCTGATGAAACTCAAGAAAAGTGCAAGGCCTACCATTAGCTTTCACCGCTTCTGGTTGCTCTTTCTTTTTCGACTTCTTGGGCTGAGGATTTCTCTGATCTAGGAACGATCAATAAAATCCCGGAACATTTGGATAAATCGATGTGTACTTAATAGATAGTTAATCGTCTTCTCTGTATCGTAATAGTAATGCCATAACGAGTCTTGGATATCTTTGTCGGTAATCGATTCTTCGGAACCGAGAACACTTCGTACTTTTGCAGTACCTTCCCGTAGCTGTTCTACAATGCATCATGAGTATCAATTCTCGATATTTTTCTTATGAGGTATGTAAATCACGTTTGTCTTCGTTGCTGAGTTCTGTCTAGATCAGCTTCATTGCATTTGTGACCGGTTTGTGACAGCGGCGTACGTTCTTCGAACCCAACTTCTCCATCGTAACCATAGTTATCACCACCATCAAAGTCGTCTAATTCATCATCCAAGTTCATGGTCTTTACCAACTTGTGTCGCGACATGGTTGACTGTGGTTTTGTTTTGTGCTAGAAGATTTACAAAAGCTACGTGGTCTATGAAAGAAGAACTTGTATGGGAGTGAGAAAACAAAGATTCTATGCTTTTTAAATAGAGGTCATGATTTTTCTATCACGTAGAAGAAACAATACTGTCGAGTTGATTGTTGTCGCAAGGAGTGTCAACCTTGGAGGCCAAGCGCCGCCACCAGTATCCGCTTTAGGATTATTAGCTTCTTTGCAGCTTAAACATGATCAACACCGAAACCCTCGAAGTTTTCAAGGCTTATTTGAAACACTTGAGTTCTTACATGAGTAAAGCATTATCTCTTAGGCTGTGAAAGATCATGTACTACTACCTTGCGGTATTAATGAATGACTTGGGAATAGAGTGTGATTGTAGCATATAGCAGCTACTGCTGTGATCTTGATCGTTTTGAAACTACGTGGCAAAAGGCTAGCTAGGTTGGGGGTTGAAGATGTAGAGAGGTTGAGGATGAACTAGGTCCGTCGGGTAGTTTGTTGCTGATAGGTTTTCAGTCGCAAGGTGGATTACCTCGAAATCTGGCACAACTCGATTTCGGGAGCTTCAGCACAATATACCTAGGTTTTCACATGGAAAACGCACACCGCGGAAGATCTGCGCCACAAGAGACTGACTCCTAAAGATAGTTTAACACAACCACTACTTCTTCGCCGCCTTCCCCTGCAGCTCCCTCATCGCCGCCCTTGCGCTTCGACTTCCCCCCAGCTTCGGCCCTTTGGGTCTATCATCGACCTTCGCCCCCTTCGTAGTTGCTTTCGCAGCCTGACTTGTGCGTTGCCGGCGCGAGGATATGGCATCCATGAACTCTCTCCTGAACTGCTCGGCAATGCGGTCGTCGGCTGCTTGGTCGTCGTTCGGCAGGTCGGCCTCGGGCTCATCGTAGATTTCCACTGTAGTTTGGGTTATGCTTTGGTTATTGTTTGGTAAGGAGGGAGATGGGAGAAGGGGGACGTACATCTGCTTTCTCTCATTACTTCTTCGACTAGTTTGTCTCTTTTGACGTCGTCACTGTTTCGACGGCGACGGCGACGGAAGGGTTTTCCATCCCTCCGTAATTTAACTATTCCATCCCCCTCTTCATCCAAAGCCCCACCCTCCAACCTCCTCTTTGCCTCCTCCGTCCTCGCAATATTCTTCAGCGTAGCGTCTGGCCCCAAATCAATCTCATGCAATTTCCCCAGCGCCGCTGGCTGGCGGTGTAGTCCCGCATCGATCAGAGCCCCATTTTCGGAAAGCTCGCCTATACCTTGGTTGTGGGATGTGGATGATGAGGGTGCAGCTTGGCGGCGTTTAGCTAATTCGGAATCTATGTATGCCATCCTTGATACGTTAGTCGCTGCATCTAGGATGATTGGGTGGGGGAAAGAGGGAGGGGACTACATGTGCTTGTCGACGTCAGCTACTTGGCCTGTCTGGGGCGCAAAGCGGTCGACGACTGTTTTGAGTTGCTCGATCGGATCCTCTTGTACCACGAGAGCGTCGCTGATTGGAAGGGCAGTCGCGCTGGGAATTGTAGCATTGTTGGTGTTGCTGAAGTCGATGCCTCGCCCTCTTCTCCGCTGGGCGGTTTTGCGCTGGCGCAGGATCTCGGCTACGGAGAGCCTGCCCTCTTCTTCTTGCGTCTGGTCTTCGGCCGCGGGAGAATGCCCAGTTTGAGCGATTAGTTCTTCTATTGTGAGGAGCTCGACTGAGGGTGGGGTTTCATTGGGTGCGAGGGAGGAGTAGTCGCCGTCATCGTCGGTATCCACCCGTTTGCGATAGAACTTTCGTCTTTTGGTGGGGCGAAAATTTAGGTCTGAAGGAACTTCTGCGGTGTCGGACATGATGACCTTCAGAATAAACGTGTAGTAGATTTCTAACAAAACAGATGGATCAAGTTGGTCGACGGTGGATGATAGATAAGGCTAGCCCTAGCTCGACTAGACTACCTTACCTACCTATTTTACACCGCGGCAAATCCTTCTCTTGTTTTAGTTGCCTCCGGGTAGAATTGCTCATACTGTAGACTGGGTTTACCATGAGGCAAAATAGATATTCCCCCCGTCCCAGCTCTGACCAAAACTCCAATGGAGAAGGGAGAGCAAGGGATGGGGTTTGAATTCATGGTGTATTCTTACTACGTGTAGATTATGCTGTATAAATTCTTGTCTGTGTTTAGTATAGAGTGCTGGATAATATTCGGATGTTTTACATGATACTGAGAAACAAAACCTTGGTCCGATCTCCTCCTGCCAATATATACCCAAGTATGATTGTGTTCCGTAAAGCCATCCCAGCATGTTCGTCATAGAAGCGCCTAACGCCTTCGCCATGTATAGTATCAAAAACCGTACACAATTCGTATTTCCCTGCTTGTCCTGCAAGTAGATCATTCCCAAACGCCCAACTTCCCTCCCAAAAGGCAGGCCACATATTCCAGTCATGCCTTGATCATCATGTCCTGCCCAACTCTCAGGGCAACAACCGTGGTACCGCACCTGCCTCCCTGCCCCCGCTCTTGCAACAGCTCTTTGACTTCCTGTATCGTATACTTCCTCGTCATGACCTTCTTAACTGCCAGCCCGCTATTCTCCTTATCCTCATCGTGCGCCTTGATCCAATACCTCGCCATGAGATTCTGCGCCATCTCGACGCCACCAGGCAGCCCAGCGCTAACGTTGCCGCCCATCCACCAGGGGTTTTCGACGCGGTCGAAGGAGTGGATCAGCGCGGTGAGGGGGAGGGCGGCTGAGGTGATGAGGTGCGAGGAAGCGTAGGCGCGGATGAGCGAGTAGGTGACGCCGTGGGGGGAATAGATAAGGGAGAGGGTTTTTTCTTGGTGGGGGCGGGAGAGGGAAGTGGTGGAGCTGATGGAGCTGACGGAATAATTGCTGGAGGTATGGGAGAAGGTGGAGTTGGATTGGGGGGTTGAGGCAACGGATGTGGTGTTGTTTGTGGAGATGGTGGTGGTTCGGAGTAATGGAGAGTCCGGGGGGGTTATTGGTGGATTTTGAGGATTATGGTGCTCGCAAAGGCGGGCAGCCGAGTGGGGCTGGCGCGTTCCCGAAGGCGTGTGCACTGTCGGTGGCGATACGGAGGAGGGTGGATGATATGTTATGCCAATTGCATTGTGCAGGCCCGATACATCTAACTTTGCAGGCATGAGCGCAATCGTGGCTTCGCCTGGTATTGCTCCGGGTGTAGAGCCAGGTATGCGAAACCTGATAACAGTGTTGGGTTTTCTGTCGGAGAAAGCAGGCAGCGCGTGGACTCTATCGAGGTCAAAATGCTTCATGGCTCTTATCCTTTTGGCGGCAGCTGGCTCTGCAAGAATTGTAGTGATCATCGACGAAGGGTCCAGTTGCCGAAGAGTCGGCTCGTGGCAATGATCTGGCTTATCTTGGGATACGAGAACGACATTGGGCTCCGGTATGTGAGAAAGGTTCGAGATGCATGACGGGGTGGTGTGCTTCGAGAGTAGCCATTTGCGATGCCACATCAGGGAAGGACCGGAGAGCCATGGATCGACGAGAATCGAGAATGTTCCTGGAGCGCGATAGAAGCCTGGAGGGGATGGCGGACAATTGTCGGCTGGGGAGAAGGTGATAAGGAAGGTCGTGTCACCGTTGAGCTGTCTGATTCCGACCGACATGACGAACGGGCAGAAGTTTGGATCGTGACTGGAAGTTTTAGCCTCCTTGCAAGACCATTACTAGGCCGCGAAGCACTGAAGAACTGGCCGTTGAAGCATGGTAAGTCGCGAACCACAGAACAGAGGATCATGAGTTAGTGGTAGTGAGGCAGGCAGGCTGACAGGAGAAAGGAAACGGGCGAAGAAGAGTGGTCTGCGTGGTGGTTGCGACCGAAGGGACCCGCAACTCGGTCATTCAACTTTCAGCCAATTGAATTCGTTTCACAGATCAAGTTCTAGGGCCTGGCTGTAGATCCTCCGCTTACAGCTTCCCCTATCCGCTCGAGGAAGCTTTACCGAGCCGAACCTTGACTTGGAGCAATCGTTCCTTGCAGCGACGAAGGAGGAGAACAAGATGTTCCGAAATAGGATTTATTACCACTTGGACAACGCGGTGGCCCTTTGGTCTCTGCCTTGCAGCGCTAAGTTGTGGATCGAGGTCAGCTTAGTAGAGTGTTCTTCCATTCTCCTCGTTGCAGTTACATATCGTTTTCAGAAGTCGATGGGACTTTCATCCATGTAGACACGTTGAGGTGAGGTCTTGTAATTCGTGTAGGCATTTCATGTACTCTATTCGAGATGACAATACAAGCACTTGTATTGGTAGACAGCAGCCTGCTTCTCAACCCTTATCCAACATACCTATCGTTCAACTCTACACACTGATTAATCACATGCCATCTATACCATAAGCATCCATTCTTCTCGTAATGGCGACAGCTTGGCTAAACCAATCCCAATTGCCGACAACATTTGCCCACCTGTCTCCAAGCAGGTCTTCCAATTCATCGCATCAAGCACAGACGCTCCAGCTTCTGCAAGGCGATTAGTATCCGCAGTATCCTCCTTGCAGATAGCTCTTGGCCAGGTGCACAATAATCTTACCGACCCTAAGTTTCATGCAGAGGCAGGTGATCAAAATTTCCGCCGAGTGGATGTTTGTCTAGGAGGCTTTATCTCGATATATGATCAAATTCGTGTATATGTGGATCAATCCCAGTTGGGCGCACGCCAGGAGAAAGTCGTTCAAGAGAACCTGGGACCAACTCAAGTGATCATTTCCAGATGATGAATTGGTAGCCCTCTATTAACGTATGGAAGAAGTCTACGTTTGTCTCTACACAGGAGGCGCTGATACTGTAAGAATCCTTTGCGCCTACCCTTACATCGGGACTGATGCGCTGAGGAAATTTACCCTCGGCACCAACAATGCATTGACTTGGGAAATTCGTCAGCTTGTCACGAAAGCACATAGTATTCTTGTATCTGGGGAAGAAGGCCCTTCTAAGCAGGAAAAGATCATCTTGCAAGAAAGTTCATCCATTGTCAAGATGATCTCTGATAGACGTTTCCAGAGTCCGCGACTTCAACCTGAGAAAGAAAGAAGCATACCAGCAAACAACATATTAACGGATGATAATGATGCTGCATCTCCACAAGCCGCATTTGGCCCACGGCAACATAGTCCCGGTCTAGTCTCCGATCCTGCTTCCGAGGTGGACCCAAGCACTAAAAGATGCCTTTACTTCAGACCAATTGAGAAAGGCACGAAGGCTTGAAAAGGTGCAGGAATACCTTTCAAACACCGTAAGACACATCGTCCATAGCCAGTTAAAACCTGACCAGCCAGTGCTGGAAATGTACGGATAGTCGTGATGGAAAGGCTCCATTACATTACGGCACAATGCGATAAATATCCAAAGGATTTCCAGGACGACGCAGACCTTGAATCAGATGACGAAGTGTGATTCTTAACTATTTCCGACCCATATTTGAATATGTGAAACAACCTTCATGGAGTAAGCCAGGCTTCAAATTATTGGCTTTACCCGAGTGTGATCATATGCAATCTCCAGCCTCCAAGGTACGTAGAACGTGGTTGCGTTGGTTCGGTCCCGATTGATGTTGGCTCTATCATTTCGCAGAGAGCTTCAGGTGGCGAGGTTGAACGCTTCTCCGTGTCCACAATGCTGTTGAGGCGAAGGACCAATTTCGAGTCTGCTGTTGAAGATGTGACTTCTTACAGAATGGGTGTTGTGCAGGATAGAGTCGGTCAAAGCAAAGCACAATGAAATACGCCAGACGTCGAAGCGGCATGGGGGAATTGCGAGCTGAAGACACGTAAGCTTAAACACCCAAAAGCTGTAAACATGATCAAGTATGTAATCTCCATAGGGTAATTGTGAAACAGATCGATTTGTTGGTCGATCACATAGGAGGGTGCCAAATAGGCAGCTCATTTCGGCAAAAATAAAATCGCGGTTGTGCGTGTACATTCGACAATAGCCGCGATAACATATCAGGCAACAGCTCGGTCCCACTGAGAGACTTGGTCGAGTTCAACCCAAAACCTCATTTTCAGAGTTTAAAGTGAAAAATCAAAAGAGGGGGGACATGGCTGCTCAAATAATCCCAAGCCGGCACACAGGCTCATGTCTTTGTAAAACAATCCAATACCAAGTACAAGGCCAGCTATCCACATTCGCACTGTGCCACTGCGAGAACTGCGCGAAAGCGTCTGGGTCGAGCTTCATGTCGAATTGGTGGTTTGAAAAAGGTGTAAGTCGTACAATACCTTGATTCGCGAGTCCTCTCTCTCCCCCCCCCCTTCCCTCCCTAGTGAAACCACTCACATTTACATCCACCTCAGAATGTCAAATATTACCAAGGCTGGCAAAGTATGCGCAACTACGAAGACAATGTCTCAAACCTTCGTACCTTCTGCGGAAAATGCGGCTCGCCTCTCTTCATTTCGAATCCCAATCACGCAAACGTGATTATCGTTGCGAGTGGGACGCTGGATGATGCGCCGGAAAAGAGGCCGAATGTGGAGTTCCACTGTAAGCGGAGAGCGGGGTGGTTGGGTGAGATCGAGGGGGCGACGAGGTTTGAGGGGGTGTTCTGAGGAGGGTTGTGAGGGGTTGGGCAGTTGATGGATGGCATAAGGTCAGAGGGGGTTTGAGTTCTGAATAGTTGAACGTGTTTGGGATTTATGCTGGAGTGTCGTTTCGTAGATTATAAATCTCGAGATGTAAAGAGAGAACAGGAAAGCGTCACGGAAGTGAAGTGAATGACGCATGACTTAGCATCTTGGATCCTATCTACCTATTCTGGAGTCCGTAATTTGGTATCTAGCCCTATCATAAGCGGCCATTACTAGGTTTCGAGACTAAGAGAATCGGTTCTAACTAAAGATCTGTGCTGAATGTCATGATCTTCTTGTATGCTTATTTCAGTCATTGTTGCGCAGAAATAAAATCTCAATTTCCCGCGATGTTATACACGCAATTACCATCGTAATTTAGGGTGGGTGCTTATGGTCGGGGCTGGAAATTGACACCAACTCGAGAGTAAGTGATTGCTGTATAAAAGTAATGCTCGCATCAGCTTCTATCCGTAGGCCGAATGAAGCCACAGGGGTTCGAGTATAACGGGTCCAGCAACGTCCCTGGTACGGCACAAAAGCTTTCTATGGAGACGCGCAACACTCGGAGCCCCCGCAAGTTGCCATGACACACTAACATCCTTCCCAGGCAAGCTCATCCTGGGGAGAAGGGGGGAATACATCGATTTCCCATATACCACCAATTAGTTCAAGTGAAGCAATTGCGTTCAGACGACTAGTCATCACGGTCATGAAGAAAAAGCTGAAATTGCTAACGCCACGAAAGTCAAAAACGTTTTGCGAGTAAAGTATGGCGATGGCTTCCCAGTACCTTTGGAGACGTATTAGCTTTCTTCACGTCGGTATTAAGTTTAAGGCTACACTTACCCTAGTCGACATGTTTTTAGTAGGCACAGCAAACCCCATCGCCCTCACCTGGCAGAACTACCAGATTATTTCACCTGCAAACTCCTGGCCTGAACATCTATGTGACTACATACTGCTGCTTGTTGTGCTTGGTACTGTATACCTGACATGTTCCAGTCTGCAAAGCACTTCTCTTATAGCAGCCGTTTACCACCAGCAGCGAACAAGTACGTAAAGTTCGAATTTCTTGTGGGAGCCTCAAAGAGCGATGATAGTGACTGGTCCAACGTCACCTGATCTTTGACTAATGTAGCAAGATCTTCGGGCTGTGATGACGATGTCAGAGCTCGACGATGCGGTGTCAAGAATGGTTTCAGATCATAGGCAATCGCTGATTCAACGGCTTTTTGGCTGGAATGGTGTCTCATGGACCCTCTAGAAGGATGAAATGTCTTTTTGATCGAAATAAAGGGTCCTAGCTGGAAGAAACAGAAGCCAGGGCAAGACTAGGATTGAAGGTTACCAACAGCTAGGCAACCTTGGTAAAGTCATTTGAAAATATAGTACTTAGAAACATATGGCAGATATGGTGAAAGGAGATCCGGTAGAAGATTTCGAGTGCCTTACTGCCACCAAGGCATTACGGACCGAGGGGACGACTTTTGCTAAGAAAGCCGACTGCAGAGCGGTCGCTTCCGCGTGCGTTAATCGCGGCAGTAGGAGGCCGGCTGGACGCTTAGACAGTGTCCTTCGGTCAACAGGTCGGAGCCTTCATGTTGCTGAAACTGTCAGTCGCAAATTGATGATCACAAAAGCGAGAGTAGATGATTACTGAAATGTATCACCAAATGCATGGATCGGAGGAAGACAAAGTGCTTCACAGTTGCTACACACATGATGGTGTCAAAAGTCCTCAGCTTACACGATACGCTTTGTACCAATATTTCCTTTCTCCCTTTTCGATTTTTTCGTTCTGAACCACCTATCTCATGATTTGTAAAAAAAATCCTCTTTTCTGCAGCTCAGAAAGCCTTTGTAGTATATTAACGACCACTTTTCGACCAGTCAGCAACTCCCCTTTATTTTTAGGACAACATTCAGCCATGCTCGGCCAAACCGACATGAACGTTTTGGTGATTTTGCGGGTCCAAAAGGTCGATAGCTGAACAATCTACCAAAACAAAGGTGGATGGAAAATCAAAACGACTTGTTGCAGGAATATTCCAAAAAGATTCAGAGTAACATTTGAGAAGTACCATGGCTCAATCATCTTTAGTGCACCGCGCGAGCCGCTCCTTCTTATAAATGGCTACTTTAATTCTCTTGTATTGAGCTACTTCTCCGCTTTCATATCCGATTTTTGTGCGTACCTATTATCATATCGAGCCTTACTATCATATCTATAAAATCCGGTGGCGGTTTTGCATTGCCGCGAACCCTCCTTTCCCAAAAACTGATCACAAACACCTCATCGCCTCGGTCACCCTTGCCTACGAGGCTGAAGTCCCACAAATACGAGCCTCCCATGAACTTTGATCATGACTCCTCCGTCATAACAATCGATGATGACTCCCCAGACGCACACCGCCTCCGTGCCAAGGCCAACAACAAAATCTATTCCCCAGTCGTTCCTGGCTCCCGTCAGTGCACCGGCTCTCCAGAAAAAATCTCAACAACGTCCTGATCTACGGTCTCTGGCTACTATAACACGGCATTTCATGCATCGCATACCTCAACCGTTCTTTCGTAGATGGCGAAAACTGGGGGTGTGCAGGCGGGCTGAGGCAGTACCTGGTTGCGACAATACCTGCCGCTGTCGCCTCGATGTTTATCACGCAGTGGAGTCGCGTTGTCCATTAGGGCGCAAAAAGATTTTCAGTCAAAGAGCGTTGCAGCGGGTGTCCGTAACGGTGGGGGCCATTGTTGGGGTTTGAGTGGGAATGTCAATCTCGCACACCCCTTTTCGGCGGCTTGCGCATTTGATCCAACGAGAGGGTACTATGTAGGTTAGTGCTTGTTTTGTTGTTATGTGGGAGTTGGAATAGCTGTGTAAGTCATCTGATGGGTTTCTGACTCTGTGACTGCACATGACCAGCCATCGACATCGATGTTGCAACAGTTTTCCTAAAGGAACGCAGCCGATAGAGAACATTTGCCGATAGAGAACATTTGAGATTGTCAAGTCAGTTGTAAAGAATCCGTTTGAGTTATTATTACTGGAGTTTCAAGCGCTCGGACGGCGATGACGCATCTGAAGATCTTTTTGAGCTCTAGAGATATTTCTTTGGTTGAAGATTGGGTTGCAACGGAGGGAAGCTTTGAGAAAATCAAGTATGCGTGTTCTCTATAGCCGTCGCCAGCAACTGCGGCAGTTCTCCTGTTGGACACCTTCTCCGCACACAGTCAAGGCGGAGAGTCACAATAGTGTGAATGGTTTTCGCGTGATCGATGTTCATCTATTGGTACATTAATAGAGACATATAGCACAGCCGCATTTGACAGTATTGGGCGACCAGCTCAACATCACCTTCCCTTCCTTACCCAACTCTCTACCGCTTCCCTGCCTTCTTTTACCATCTCATCCGACCATCTCCTTGTCGCCTCCGCACGTATCTGCGCCTGCCGCCATCCCTCGTCCACCGCCCCTTTTATTCGCATGTGATTTATCGCCACAACAGGTACCTTCTCCTCGAATGTCCATGCCAAGTCGCCCACATTCCGCATAGTGATTGGAAGCACCACCCAGGCAGCCCCAAGCCCCACCGCAACTGGTACGGTTGCTCTCAGTAGGATATTCCTGTTCCGTGAAACAATCGAGCCGGCCATTGCTGCCACAAGAACGTATAGCGCACCGGGCATTAGACGCTCACGGGATTCGGGAGGGGGAGCTAGCGAGGCGATGGTTTGGGTGAAGGACCGCTCGTGAGCTAAAAAGGCGGACATGAAGTTGTTGAGGCGGTCTTCTGCAGCGGTAGTATGTGCATAGATGAAGAGGCGAGCATGGCGTATTTGGTTCGCCAAGCGGTCTGTAGGAGTAGGGCTCAAGTCGGAAGGTTCGCTGGGTGCAGGGGGTGACTTTGGGGGTTGGCGCAGAAGAGGTAGGTCATCGTATATAGGTTTGCGGACGAACTGGAGAAGAGAACGTGTCAGTTTAAGCGGTCAATGGTGCAGCGGACAACTTGCATGTTGCTCTGGTGGTGCGTCGGCGTAAAGGGTAGTCCGTGGTAGGAGGAGGGAACCAGCTGCGAAAGCTGTGGCGACGGCGGGAAGGGCCGCACGCTGTTATGTATGAGTCGATTGCATTAGTATAATGTTGAGAAGCATATCTTACACGCTGTATTAAAGGTCTGAATGCCATAACGATTGTTACCGCATCGCCAAGCTGGAAAGAGAAAGCTGTGATGTCGGTTGCGGATCGGGCTAGCGAGGCGGAGGAAAGAAAATCCCGCCGATTCCATCATGAACAAAGAAAAAGCATTTACTTGAAGTAACACAGTAATACACTCAAACCCTAGCTTCTAAGGTGACTTAACGGCAAACCAGCTTTGAGTCTACCTTCGCTAGCATTTGATACTCCGAGCAAACTCCTCGTCAAGCTCAGGTCTGCAAGTCCGTATTCATCCCCAAGCCCCACCATGAACAACCAATCCTACTGGGAAATCTACCGCCGTAGCAGCATCGGCCTATCTCTCATTGACACACTCGATGAGTTCGTCCAGGAAGGTCGCATCGAACCCCAGACTGCGATGAAGGTCCTCGCCAGCTTCGACAAATCATTCGCGGAGGTTTTGGCTGATAAAGTCAAAGCACGGCTCAACTTCAAGGGCCATCTGGACATGTATCGGTCCGTTGATGAGGTCTGGACGTTTACGGTCAAGGATGTCAATTTTAAGCTTGACAATCAGAGCCCTGTTCAGGCGGATGAGATTAAGATTGTGGCCTGCTGTACGAAGAGGGCTGGGGAAACGTGATCGCAACTGGAGGACTTGCGGATGGAGAGTTTGACGCAAATTATTGCAAGAAATAGTTCAGGTGGACACGATGACAGTTAATCGAGATGGTTGAAGAGTGGACCAGGTGTCTTTGGATCGTCTTGAGTTTTGCTCTGCCAGGTATTTCAACGGATGCAAATCGGACGTCTTGAACCAACGAATCGCAAGCCAAGTTTCTTAAGATCTGCATTATTCCTAAGCATGGTAAATGGTTTCAAAAATTGCCCGCATAGCTACTCGTACAGCATGAATGGTGAAGGTACTTCACGAATTCAAAATAACCATCGTTGCACACCAGCTCCAATCCCCTCCTTCAAGTATCCACTCGAATTCCCAGCCTGCTCTATTGCATCCCTACAGAAGTCATGGGGTTATGACTTTGCGATCCAGATCCCAATCTTCCTGGACTTCTGACCTCACTACAGTTCGGACCGCTGTGTCAGCTAAAGGACATATGATCAAGGATCTAAATTCACGAGCCCTGTCTCGTATTGAAGGGTAGAGACCAAGGAAAAGCGATGAAAGAGTTTATTCTACGGTACCTCCGGTTCTTTGCTTCTATTTGCCGATGTCGACAGGAACCTCTGCCAGTATCTACCAAAAATAAAATCCTTTGTTTATTCCGGAATCTGGAGGATTGCATGAGCCTGCAGAGATAATTGCTTCCTGGGCAGGTAGACTACATACATAGCAGATAGCCAAGCAAAAGCCTCAGCTACCCACTCACAAGACTTCTTGAGGCGGAGAATTGCTATCAATACAGATTAAAAAGTAGCGGTCGGACCCAAGCGGCTTCTGTTTCTGTTTGGCACGAAGCTTCCTTGGGCTTTGAAAGATGAAAATGCGTGAGAAAGTTCTTGTATGCCAAAAAGCAGTAGCTCAGCACCATCGTTATGTCCCTTGATCAGAATTTCTTTTTAAAGTGCTAGCTACACAAACTACGATATGCCGCAAGTCTCAACCGACGATTCCTTCCATATCTAGGGTATATCTCCATTCAACGCAGAAAACCGCACATCCGAGAGAACCTTGATCCTCAAACTAAAACACCACCCTACCCAATCCTCTCTTCTCCACCGCCTCCTGCACTCCCTCCTCCACTCTCTGCACAGCTGCGTCCCACTTCTCCTTTCCCTCCCATATCTTCCCCCCATCACCGCTAATCCCCTCACCGACAACCCACCCTAACCACCTCCCCACCGCCACCGCCTTAGCCATATCCTCCTCCTCCCCCACGACCTTCTTCAAATACCTTACCAATGCCTCCACATCCTCTTCATACGGCCCTTCTTCCTTGAACTCCTCAAACCACGCGCTCACTGCCTCTCGCAGCTGCTCCAGACTACTCAGCTTTAGCGCCGTGAATGTGGGTTTGGGTGGGCGCGGAGGAAGATGTAGGCGGCGTTGACCGGGTGGAGGTTGCGCGGGGGGTCTCTTCTGGTGCGGTCGGCGGGATTCTTGAAGTGAGATGCCGCCGCGTTTCTTGAGGCGGTCGAGGCGGGCTTGGGCGAGGACTTCGGCGCGGAGGTCCGGGGGGAGGGCGGAGAGAAAGTCCTGGGGGATTTCGGAGGTTGGAGAGGGAGAGGTGGGGTCGGCTTGTTGTGCTTTTGAGGGAGCTGGGGCGGCGACAAAGTTGGATTGGGTAAGGGTAGATAGGGAGGTGGAGCTTGAATTCTTGCCTTTGAAAAGGAGGCGGGTGCGCTTTTTAGTCGGGGTCGTGGTTTTCCTAGCGAAAGATTTACTGGTGCGGGTTTTTTGTGGCGACTGGGGGAGGAGTGTTTGAGCGTGGGGTTTTCTAGGGGAGCGTTGGTAGAATGCGAGGATCTCGGCACGGACTTCTGCAGGGAGGGCGTCGAGAGTTTCAGGGTCGAGCTGTGATTGGGAGGGGAAAGCATCGAGGGGTAGAGATGGGGAATGCGAGCGAGATTTGGTGCCTAGCGTTTCTGCCCGTGGCAAGGATGGGGAATTGATGGCTTGCTTGGGTAGAAATTTGGACCTGATGTCTTCTGGTAGCTCCGCGAGTATCTCGGGATCGACTTGTGTAGGGAGCACAAATTGAGTACCGAGAACGTTCAGCGGTTTGTGGCGCTGGCCACTCGGCGATATCTCTGAACCCAAGGCAGCTGCGGGATTGGGTGATGGTCTTTGCGGTTTCTGTGGGCTTTCTTCAATGTCGTCCGTAACATGTTTCGCTCGTAGTGTTGATGGCTTTGGCGTAGTTGAAGTTTTGAATTGAAGACGCTTTTGGCTGCTTTCAATTGGGTTTTCTACTGAGGCTTTGAGCGGTTCCAGCCTCGTCACCTGCACCCCTATGCCTCTGAGTTCCCCAGGAGAGAAGCCCCAGCCTCGCATGATTGCTATAGCCTCTCGCCCCAATATCTCCTTGTCGTTTGTTGGGACCCCTAGAACAACACTCTTGTTGAAGGTATCGCATTTGCCGTGGCCTAGATGCTTAGGCGGATCTAACGGCGCATCTGTAGCTCGTCTCATAATCTTCATAGAAAGCTGACGCCCTTTGACTTTCTCATTGACCAAACGCTTTTGTAGCTCTTCGCACAAGCACTGAACAAACTCATCAGCTTGTTCCTGTGTCACGAAGCGTATGCCCCAATTCACTTCCGCTGAGACAGACTTCCGAATGACCTGCTCTCCAACTTCGACACGGTCAATGCCCAGAGAATAATCCCAGATTTTTTCTCCAGTTTTAGGCCCAAGGGTCGACATCAACCTTTCTTTGGTGAGCTCTCGTACATCTTTCACAAACTTCACCCCAATCTCTTCTAACTTTCCCCCTATGCTGTAGGCAACCCCAGGTAGTTCTTGTACAGTCAGAGCGCCTATGAATTCAAGGACTTCATCAGGCTTGATGTGATACTGGCCTGCTGGCTTTGCTTTGCGTAGTGCAACCTTTGCTAGCAGAATGTTCCCCCCTATTCCCACGGAAACAGCGCAGCCAGTTTGTGCTTTTACTTTTTCTCGAAGACCTAGTGCAACCTCATCGGCCTTTGCTTGCTCTTGCCAGATACTGCCCTCAGCAATGCCTTGGCCCTCATGACCACCAGCAGCGATACATTCCGCGCTGACATCGACAAGGGCCTCGTCAACGCTGACACTTTGCACAATACCTTTAGTATTCATGATCGCAACGTAAAAATTTCTGCTGGCTTCTTCGTAAGCATCAAAGTCATAAGGCAGAACCTTCAAATCTGGACACATTTTCTGCGCGTGCTTCATCCACATTCCGTTCTTAATGCCGTATTTTCGGGCTGGATAATTGCAACTTGCGATTTCAGAGCCCGAACCTCCGCCATGAGCGACCACGACGGGCTTATCTACGTACTGAGGGTGTTTCTTCAGTGACACAGCAGCAAAAAAGCTATCAAAATCGACATGAAGAATGTATCTCCTTGACCCAGGTGGACGCTTCTCCCTTGATTTCTGGGATGAAGACTTCTCTGCAGCCAAAGCCTGAAGCTGAGACTTAAGGTCAGCTTTCCACGTAGACAGATGATGCAATCGCGACTCTTCGTAGTATTGCTTCAAGAATCCGGGGTTCACAACTGTAGACTTCCATACTTTCGGATCTGCTAGTAGCATTGCATTGTGCTCTTCTGCAGTCATTGCAGCTTCACTGTCCTGAAATTCAGTATTCTCGTTGCGACTATCTTGAAGTGTATGCTTCTTGATGGGTGAATCATCAAGCAGAAACTTTTCGGAATTCTCAGCTTCGTTATCTCTGAGATTAATGTCTACAACTCGAATATTCTCTGCGGCAGGTTTTGTCGTTGGCTGTACCTTTTCTGAAATGCTGGAATCTAAAAAACCGCACGGATCTTCGGTATTGTTCAGCTCGTCAGTCTTGCCAGATAGAGCCGGTTCAGCATCTCCTGTTTCCTCTTCAGCTGCCTCAACGGGCCCTTTGTTGTCGTCATCTAAGTTGACATCCTCATCTGGCGGTATCTGGGTGCTTGGAAATGGGATCTCAGGCTTATTTTGGTTGAGCGCGTCAGCCACACCCTTCACCTGCCCTCTGTACCAGCTGGTATCCGTTTGGTCTCTATAACCCTGGCGTTGGGTACTTGCTTGGCTTACGATATTGCCGTTGTCGAAGCCCAAGACCCGTTGGCCTATGCCTTCATCTAACACCCTGTAATTGTCCCATGGCAACAACCTTTCTGCTTTGACGCTATCGACTACCCATGCTGGCTTTACGATACGGTATCGTGAGAATTCTATCTTTTTCTTTGGCGTAAGATTGCTAGCAATAATGTGGGTCACGGTCGTCTTGCCATCCAAATACTGCATAAAACCGCCCCCGTAGCTCACGACGAGATTGTGTAGGTCGTTCAATGAAGGTTGAGTATAGCCATTGACATGTGCAACAATACCGCGAAAAATGGGAGGATGGTCCGTGGAAGATGACCGGAGCTCAGCATCAAGGTTTTGAAGCTTGATTTTCTTGCGCCGGAAGTAGTCAGTGAACCCTCCAAACTTTGATGACTCGTACTCTTCCCCTTCTTCATTCTCGAACTTGTGTTTCTCGATCCTTTTGCGTACAGCGGAGGAGTTTACCTCCAGTCTTGAACCCATGACGTCGGTTCGCTTCCCTTAACGCTTCAAGACCAAGAGTCGTACAGCGGCGGGTTGCCTGGCGCTCGACCAGGCGAATGCAGTGACATGGCCAAATCCTATGCGACTCTATAATGGTGAAGTAAGAAGCGCGAAAGAACGATGAAAGCTCAAAGGCTGCCTTACGCAGAGTCGCGTGGGTCACTAGCGCCAAAGTTAGGCTCAAAGTTCCCGATACACATCTGATACAGAGTAGCGCAGAAAAAAGTTCGAGCATTTTGAACTCGAGCTTCTCGACACAACACCCGCAAGCTACAACACTTTGTGCTACATTCAGCTTGCAAACAGGAAATCCTTATGTTTACCATACTCCCAAGCATCTTGCGAGTCTAGGCAATTCTACCAACGTATCGATCTATCACAAGATTCTAAGAGCTGCCAACAATGTCAAGCTTACTACCTGTCGCTGTCTACGGACTGAAGGTCCCTGCTGGAGATGTTTTGGTTCCAGCTAACATTGATTTCCCAGCTACAGTGAGTCTCCCTGAAAAATCATGCTATCATAAGCTTCATTGCGTCGAAAGTGTTGAGCTTACTCTCTTTCAGTTCCGGATTACAATGGCTGCCATAGATCCAAGTGCTGAACCAGAACATAACGGAGCAGTCAATGGATTTGCTGATCCTCCTAGAGCAACTCTTAAGATAATCTACGATCCCAATGGGCCCCGCGAAGACGAAGATTCTGACGACGATTCCGAGGATGAGGATTACCTGAAAGGCCTTCTTGGGGGTGCAGGGTCAGATGAAGATGACGACGAGGATGAGTCCTCTGATGATGAGGAAGAGAAAAATGGCGGCCCCAGTGATCCAAGCAAGAGCAAAAAAGCACGGAAACAAGCTGCTTTCGAACAGATGATGAAAGCGCTTGCGGAGAACGATACCGATGACGAGATGGACGATGTGCCGGCTGTCAGTGGAGCCATATCAACAAAGCAGAAGGGTAAAGCAAAAGCAACAGATATAGATGAAGAAAGCGACGATGAGGACGAGGACGAAATGCCCGAGATGGAGGAACTAGTTCTTTGCACATTGGATCCATCAAAGGTAGGCAGATGACCTCGCAAATTTTACTTGTTAGAATTTTGCTAACCGCGTATTGTAGAACTACCAACAACCACTCGACCTTACAGTTGGCGAGGATCAGCGCGCTTTTTTTAAGGTCTCGGGAACTCACGCTATCTACCTTACTGGCAACTACGTCGTACCAGCAGACGATGGCCACAAGCATCAGCATGAGGTTTACGATGGGAACGATGATTCTGAGGACTATGACCTATCCCCTGATGAAGATGAATTCGACGAAGAGGGAGAAAGTGATGATCTAGATGATCTCGAGGACCCTCGGATTGTTGAACTTGGCTCCGACGAGGAACAGGCGCCTAAGCTGGTTAGGAAAGAGGAAGCAGCCAACAAGGGGAAAAACAAGCGGGCGGCCGAGGACTCGGACGAGGAGCCGGCAAACCTTGATGACACAATAGCAAAGTCTTTGAAGCCAGCGGAACCAACCACGAACGGCGAACCGAAGCTCAGCAAAAAGCAGCTGAAGAAATTGAAGAACAACGCTGGAAAAGCAGTGGAGGCAGCTGTTGAGAATAAGGATGTCAAAAAGGATGATAAAAAGGAGGCTAAGAAGGACGTGAAGAAGGATGCGAAGAAGGATGCTAAGGAAGATGCTGCAACTGAGGTCGCTAGCCCAAAACTCGACAAGAAAGTGCAGTTTGCCAAGAATCTAGAACAAGGTCCTGCTATTGCGGCAAAAGATAACAAGGCCGACACCAAAGCAGAATCGAAATCTGAGACGAAAAAGGACGGCGAAAAGCCAAAAGCTAGCCTAGGACCTAAAACAATCCAAGGCGTCACGATTGACGACAGAGAACTCGGCAAGGGCCCTGCTGCAAAGAAAGGAAACAAGGTCGGCATGAGATATATTGGAAAGCTTGAGGACGGAAAGGTCTTTGATGGTATGCTAATTCCCTAAACCCACCTCTTTCTAACTGCACACGCTCACAGCCTTATAGCCAACAAGAAAGGCAAACCATTCACCTTCTCCCTCGGCACCGGCGAAGTCATCAAAGGCTGGGATATCGGCGTCGCAGGCATGTCCGTCGGCGGCACACGACGAATCACCGTCCCAGCTAGCTTGGCCTACGGCAGCAAATCCCTCCCTGGTATCCCAGCAAACTCGACGCTGATATTCGACATCAAGATGCTTGAGATACATTAGAGGGCAGCCAGCCACGACCCTAGCCTTCCATCAAGCCGGACCAGTGCACTTTCCTACGTGCCTCACTATTCCACCTTTCTTTGCTCATGATACCATATAGCTACTATGCTAGCGTATCAACTACTGTACAGAGCCTCTTTGTCAGCGTTTGCGGTGCTTCTTTACGAGATATCCGACTTGCATTTGTGTTCTCAATAGCATAGCAGGGATGAGGACTATCTTTCCCGGGTTGGAAAAGTTTTGTGCTTGGCATTTAGTTTAATTGAAAGGGAGGGCTAGGATAGCTAGACAGACTGAGGATACTTTATTGGGGCTTCCCTTAATATGATCTGAATTATGAAGTTGAAGATGTGACCAAGCTCAGATCCTTGCGAGCTCTGACCAAGGCACTAGAGGCGCTTTCGCAGGGCCCTTATCTTATCTACACGTGCCAAATGACGTCGAACCATCGTGCCATCCCAGCAATGCACCACACCCGGGGCCAGAATGAACATTACTACCACAGTCCCCAACCACAGTCAATTGCCCTCACCCACACAAAATCCTTCCATCGCGCAATGAAATTCTCCTGGTCCCAACCGCCTCCCCGCCTCGTCCTCACAGCCGAGGACTCGGCCTTCGACCCCGTCACGATTCAGAACTGGAAAGATGAGGGCTACGAAGTCTCCTACCTGCCCTTTACGAGCAGTCGGAAAGAGTATGTGAAGGCGCTGCATCGTCTAGCGGATCCGCTGGAGCTGGGGGAGAAGTACGCGATCGTAGGTCGGTCTGGTTCCTTCGCGATGATTTGAAAAAGCTGCTGTGTATGGGGGCTGATGATGGGTTCTTGGTGGGAGGGTAGCTTATGGCGAGGCGGCCTCTGTGGTTTTGGATGTGTGTATCAAGCCGATGCCGAAACTGTGCACGCTCGTCGCGTACTACCCCGACGTGCTCCCTGCGCCCGCGGCAGGCTATCCGCCTAGTCTGAGCGTTGTCGTTCACCTTGCGGGTGCCCAGCCCGCGACGCAGAAGTGCAAGTCGTACTCGTATCCGGAGGCGGAGCCGGGGTTCGCAGAGGTGGATCTGGAGGAGTATGATAAGGTGGCTGCGGGGTTGGCGTGGACGAGGACGCTGGCGGCTGTGAGGAAGGGGTTTGAGATTGAGGTGGATTTGGAGAGGGTGTGGGAGGAGCATGTGGCGTGTGGGTTTTGCGTTGGGGCCTTTTTGGGGCCTTTTGGCATAGTCGAGAGAGCTAATGAGTATCCGCGAATAGTTGAATTCGCTCAGAAAAACGCTGATGCGACAATGGCGACGATGGTCAGCGAGCCCTATGTCAATCACATCCCAACTCTTACGGGCGGTATCGGGTATAAAGACCTCCATAGGTTTTATAAAGACTATTTCATCCCAGGTAATCCTCCGTCGCTGAAAATGCGCCTTATATCACGGACGGTTGGGACGGACCGAGTGGTCGATGAGATGCATGTGTACTTCCGGCACACCCAGGAAGTTCCCTGGATGCTCCCTGGTATTGCGCCGACGCACAAGGAAGTGGAGGTTGCACTTGTGGCGATTGTGTGTATTCGAGGGGGGAAGCTGTATCATGAGCATATATATTGGGACCAAGCGAGTGTGTTGGTCCAGGTTGGCTTATTGGATCCTAAGTTGGCGACAAATGGGAAGGCTCCAATACGATTGCCTGTAGTGGATGGCAATGGGGCGAGGAAGATATTAGATGAGAAAAGTGTGCGGAGTAATGAGCTGATAAAGGGTTGGTAAATGGTATATAAGTATAAGTCGGGATTTAATATGAAACGACTCTTGGTTTGAGCTATATGACAACGCTACTCAGATCGGATGATGAGAGTAAACCTTTATCCTTGGGCTACAGCTCCGAACGTAAGGTGGAGACTCGTGGACAAACCGACTCTTTGCTTTTTAAAGTCATTACGCTGCCTCTCTGGGCAATATCAATTAGATCCTCCAGATTCTTAGGGTGTTCTTTTGCAAGACCAGCCATTAAAATACCCAGGAATGTGTCGCCGACGCCGTTGACGCTAATAATCTCATTTTTCGGTACCTTCTCGACTGGTGGGAAGAGACGCACATAAACTCCACCTGCAAGGGCGTTCTTCCCGTCGGACCGATGGAGAATGTACGGCTCAGAACTCTTGGATGTCAAACGGTCGTCACCAGGGTGAAGTAACTGGGTCATAAGAACTCCCTGGTCTCCTAACTTTGTTAATATTGTGGGAATATATGGCAGCAGCTCTATGGCTTGGCGAATAGTCCCTCCTTCGACTGATGAGCCTTTGGGAATACCCATTGCGTCGAGTATGTTTTTCCAGCGGCTGCTGAACCAGCCGATACTTTTGGCGGCGGTATGCATGGAGCCCAGTTCGACGAGATTAGGGGTCGCTAGGTCAACGATAAATGGAGGACGCCCGGAATAAGGCTTCCCCTTCAGCCCAAAAAGCCGCGTCGACTTTACCGCTGACACGGGTTCGAAAGCGATCTGTGCCCCTTTCAATTTACCAGCCTTGATCCACATTCGAATGGAGAGTTGGTCCCAGTTGGCATCGATAACAATCCACTTCAATTTGGGAGCATACAAATGTGCTTGCCATTGGGCTCGAAATTCTTGCACTCTTTTTTTGTAATCGAGAGATAATGGACACTCGAAAATAGTCATGTCTGCCATAGCTAGTACAAGGTCCTTTCGAGAGTCGTTGACTGCGACGTATTGAGCAGTGGAACAACCATCTTTCTCTATGATACCTAATGTCTGCAATCCTCTTTCTTCAAGTTTATGTTTGGCTACCAAACCTGCTGGATCATCCCCAACAAAGCTGCAAAGTCGTACTGAACTGCCAAGATAATGTATCGTGGTTGCGACGTTCTGACCGACACCACCAAGAGACTGCGTTATTGCTGCCGGGTTTGAAGTGGACCGCTGTGGAACGCTAGGACCATACGAACTTTCGGGAGCGTAGTCGCAAGACAGATCGATAGCTAGAGATCCGGCGACCATTATTTCTGTATCATTGGGTAAAGACAATGCTTGTGATGTCTGGGAGGTAGTTGTAGATGTGTCAGCCTCCCGTATTATCGGCAGATCCTTAGAAGTGGTAGCTGTAAGAGGCTGGAAACTATTATCGACCAATATCTGTTGAGAGGCAGCATCGCTCAAGGGATTTGCAACTACGGAGCCCCCAGGCGCATCCGTAGTGTTGTTCGATGATAATATATATTGTACACGAGAAATAGGTCTAGACGATGCAAAGGACACTGAAGCTGTATCAATCGTTGCCGTTGTCTTCTTCGATGCTGAAGTACTTCTGGGGTATCCATTTTCAGCCGAATGATCTTCTCCTGCTATATCTAATATTCTCACCCGCCATGATTTCTTGGCATTTGACCCTCCTGGCACTCTAAATCTGCAATCTCCACGGCTAGTCTGGTCCCACGAAGGACATTTGCCTCGACTAAGGCGCTGTTAGCAGTAACAGTACTACATCCGGTGAGTTCACGAATCCTTTTCAAGACAAATGGGGTATTATCGCTTCCAGATGAACCCGACTCGCTGGCGTCATGAAGAGCCTGAGCAATAATGCCATCCATGTAAGTTTTTTCAAGTGAATACTCTACTGGAATCGGGTTCGCCAAGAATATCCCGGATTTGATTGGAAGACCCCTTTGAGCGTCTGTGAAAAGGTCAGCCAGTCCCACACCATCCAATGCTACAGGAAAGTTTTCTAAATTCGAACTGTGAATACGCCTTCTAGTCTATGCAACAAGAGTCTTTCCTAATGAGTAGACCCATGACTGATCTGAGAAGTGATATATCACAAAGATGAGAGAACGGTGCACGGGTAGAAAGACTTTGCAGCGACCAACCACAGTGAAGAGGATTGTTGATAAACATAGCAAATAACTTACAGATAATGGCGGCCGCCTGCTTCTCGTCTTTAATTACAGCTGGGCTTGTGATACCGGAATCTCGAGTCCAAAAGGCCGGGAAATCTACTCTTCCCTCGCGACCGTCTGCGAAGGTGCCTACTAAGACCCCTTGCGTTTCTAGATACTCCAGTGTCCGAGGAATGTCAAGAAAACTCTTGCAACCACTACTGACGACAGTAACTGGAGTTCGTCCTAGCTCAGTCAAGTCTGCGCTGATGTCCATAGTGTTCTCTCCTCCTCGATGGACACCACCGAGGCCACCAGTCGCGAAGATTCCAATGCCAGCTAGATGAGCGAGGATCATTGTGCCAGCAATGGTTGTACCACCATTCAGTCTTTGATTAGTCAAACCCTGCTACAAATCAGAATTGCTAAGCTCTTACCCATAATCAATCAAACACGTGAGTTTTGGAACCTTACCAAACCACAAATGTATCCCAGATCTCTTCTTGAAAGCTTCATCGTGTCTGACTTACCCGCTGACATTGCGAGCTCTGTGAGCTCCTTTGGCTTGAAGCCGACGCGGGCAATACCATTCAGGACTCCAATAGTCGCCGGAAAGGCCCCGTTTTTACGCACAACAGACTCCAGGTGCAAAGCAAGAGCAGCGTTCTCAGGGTATGGGAAGCCTATTCATGACGTCAGGTGCCATCAGCTATTCTATCACGAATTATCTACCATGCGTGTAAATAGTAGTTTCTAAAGCTACGACTGGCTTCCCAGAACCCACAGCATACTTTATCTCCTCCGAAATCTGCAGAAACTCGTTCGGCTTCCTAGAGATCTGCCGTTGGCCAAATCTGCGTTTTCCAACCAAAGCATGACTTCGTACCGAAGTGTGAATGCTACTTCGGAGCATAGCCGAACGATATGCAAGAGTCAGATCAGATCAGGCCGTTTCCGCATGCTAACCAACCTTCTATCAGAGCATCGCGGAGCACTTGCAAGATGTGTCAATAGTCTTCATGAGAAATTGAGAAGAGAAGTATCTGTACGTCCCCCAACCGGGTACAAGGTGAGCGCCCGCCTTAACGTCGCGCGCGTCTATTGGGAAAGCGGATACGCTATTAGCGTGTGCAGAAAGCTATCTAATTCTTGGCATTGCATTTGTCGCGCCCCCCATCAAATTTACACTCAAGTTCAGACATCGTGAGTACCTTTCACCTATTTTCCACCTATTTTCCACCTATTTTCCACCTATTTTCGTGTTACCTTCCTTCAATAGAATAGATAAGAATGAAGCTATTCAACTCTTTCGATCACTAATCTTTCACGCAGCTATGACTGGCCAACTTGCCCCGGCGCTTCGCTCAAAGATACTCCGCCTTCTGTTATTACACTGGCGACCTGACGCCATCGCTGAAGAAGTTCATTGTCATTTTACCACTGTTTATAGATTTCAGGAGAATCTCTTCATGTACGGCTCTCCGTTCAGACCTCAATTCCGACCCAAAGGCGCTCCTCGAAAGGTCTTTCCGGCCGCTGAAGACTCCCTAATTACATATCTGGAGCAACAGCCATGAGCTATGCAGAAAGAGATGGTGTGGTTTCTATGGGAGGAGTGGGGTATACATGTTCACAGGTCCACGATATCCAGAATTCTGAAAAAGAGACACTGAAGCAATAAAAAGGGACAGCGTGTGAGCATCAGACAGAACGATGAACTACGATTAAGCTGGGTTGCAGATCTGCTTCGTCTGACTGCCGAGCAGCTTGTCTTCGTTGATGAGACTCTCTTCAACGAGACTACGGGGTGACGTCATCAAGCCTACGCACCAATTGGTGAACCAGCTCGCTATCAAGCCTCTAGAAAGAGAGGACATTGCTGGAGTGTTCTTCCGGCTTACACGATAGATGGCTATCTACTCTGTACAGGTATTCGTGAAGGCTGATTCAACGGCGAGGCTTTCTTTCGATGGCTAGCAGATGAACTGCTATCTCTATGCAGTCTCTTTCCGGCCCCGAAGAGTGTAATCATCATGAATAACGCCAGCATACACTGTAACGCTCGTATCGAGGAACTCATTATCTCACACGGGTGTGAGATACGATATCTGCCTTCATATTCGCCGAATTTCAACCCCATCGAGCTCAGTTTTAGTGTTTTGAAGGCCTGGATCAGAAGACATTTCGAGGAGATATGACCTCATTTCGAAGGCACTTTTGGTGAATTTCTGCACTATGCAGTAGCAAGAAGTCGCTGTGACAGGTTTTCAAAGCAGCATTTCAAGCATAGCGTCGAGGGTTATATCTTTGAAGCTGATATTAGAGCCTTGGAAAGAGATCTTGAAGCTGGTACTATAGATTTTGATTAGTAGTGTCTGAATAGCTTCATTTTCACCTATTTTGAAGATGTTTTGATGCGATAATAGGTGTTGAGGGGTTGAAATGTCGAAAGATCTATACAAATTTGGGGGGGAACGCGACAATTGCGATGCCAAGAATTAGATAGCTTTCTGCACACGCTAATAATCCTTCAAATTCGGTAATTCTTTCAATTGTCCTTCCTATTTTCCTGAGTACTTGCAACTTCCTTGGTCTTTTCTGTTTTCTCTGACTATTCCCTTATCCTCGGCTTCATACCTCTCCCGGCGGTTACAAGATATCTCCTCATTATCCTTCCCTATTATTCGCTTGTACGACCTACAGCAATTCTCAATTTCTTTGTCTCCCGCTTATTCCTCCAAAGCTGTACCCTGAAATACCTGGCTAGTTACGACGATCGTCCTCAGATTTGGTGCTACTCGTAATGAACCTCAACCAGAATATTTTCTATCTCCGGCCGCAATATTCCTATATTGCTGGCTTTATCATATTCGCTGGCATGTTGCTCGGGAATCGGCCTTTCTTATTTTACGTTGGAAATTCAATATCGATTTCAGTCAGGATGTAACTCATAATTTCCTGTTCACCTTGTAATCTTACATGGTTGCTCTGGAATATATATCTCTCCACGAATTTCCCCCTCAAAAAGATACAAGCCGCTTCGCAACCCTTTCGCCCTTTTTGACACGCTATAGAAATCAGTATGAGCATGCAGTGCTCCGGAGTCTCAAGTTCAGCGCTGTTGTCTGCAAGAAATTCTATACTAGTCCCTACACTCATAACAATACTGACGGTAGTGATGACCGTGGGAAGATCGTAGTTACGGATGACAGGCGGATAAGCTGATATTTATTTCGGGATCCGGGTCCGGCGGCTGCATTGTTGCTGATGAAGCCAAAGACGATGTATGAGAAGAGACTGATATTTTTCGACGCGCTTCCCATCATTAACGCAAATTAGCGAGTTCGTCAGTTAACTGGTAGATAGGGGATGAAAATTGCTTCATATTCCATTCAAGAATGAGAATATCACCCATGGATGGAGGCTCAGATTGATGGAGATTTACAACAATCGAAGCAGGGTCTATATCAATGGGGCGTGTGATCCATCGATGGGATTAATACCTATGGATGGAGTATTCCCCGGTTCGCCTCCAACAATACTTAGGACGAGGAGCGCAACATTGCATTAGCACGAAACCGTGAAGGAATCTTAGCGGATAACGGATTTCTATACTTATTTGAGCCTCTCTTCGTTAGTATCGAGCGCCTAATCGTGGCAAAGTACCAATAGGGATCTTGGTAGAAACGAGGTGTAATCCTGCAAAGCTCGAGAGGGTTATATTAGGCCAATGACAAAGCTAAAACAAGTTGGAGATGTTGGGATAGGGTTGGGGCATAGAGAAACGCAAAATCAAAGGATTTGAGGGATGCAGTAACGCAAGACTTTAATCACGGCAGTGGGATTCATATTATCAGGTTTCCAGGCACTGCCCTCTTGCGATGCAACGCGATGACACCATCATGGAAACCCAGTTGCGCATGCTGGATCCACTTGACAGGTATCGCCTGCTTCGAGAGTTGATAAGTCCAAGAGGGCCTTTCTTTTTACCCCAAGTAACTGAGCAGAAGCAACTCAGTAGCGCTGCCATTTGATCACAGAGTTAGCTAAAGCAGTTGCATGGCTCACATTCTTGCCCCTTCATGATACATTGTGTTTTTGTAATTTGTCTTGTTGTGGTTCTCGTAGTCGGCGCACTTCATGGTCGTGTCGCCATCGCCCAGACCTCGCCATCACCAAATGTCAGCTTCTCGACTGGAATTCCCACAAACTTTACCGACGTTTCGATTGACTCCAACCTCACTACTTTCGCCAAGCTGTGAGGCTGGACCAGCTGCACCGACAGCGATAAAGAAGCCATTCTTGGGGCCTTGGCTGAAGCGCACTCGGTCCTCCAGTAGGGCGAATGTTTTTTCCTATTGGTAACCACTGGAACGATTTTGCCACGGTTATGTCGGGTCGCCGCTGTCTTTGTTAAAGTATCGGAAAGGCGTACAAGGTCAGTCGATTAATCCTTAAAAAATTCGCGACTAGCCCCGGAGTAAAATAATTCAGCTTCCAAGGCAACTTTGCCAACGCGTTTAATCACCAGCACCACTGGGACAGCTCACAAGACACTCGTATACTGCCACGATAACGCCCTCTTTCAGAACGACTGCGCTATCATGCCTGGGTCCATCATCGTTGAAAACGACTACTATGGCAAGGGCCTCGCCCTTGGCTTCTGCAACCACTGGTTTGCCCTTGGCGTCTCAAGAGCGCCTACAACAGCGTCAGCAATGGTGACAACCGCTATGACATCCGCGAGTATGACAGCCGCGCGCCCGCGTGGATAACAGCCATGATGCTGGTCAACACCATCGGCACCTTCCCCATGTCCAAAAATGGCATCGCTGGGATGCGATATTCCCAGATCAAGTACCCTGATTCGCGCAAAGAGCAATACGTCACCGATGCCGCTCAGAAGTACCTCCCCAAATATTCGCAGGATGAGCTTCAGATGGTGAAAGTGTTTACAAACCCGGATAACTATGCTTGGTATGCTATGGCCACCTATGTGCAGGGGAAGCTTGGCGAATACCCTCAGAGATCACTTGCGCCGAAGGAATTGCCCCCTTCACCTCTTGCTCCACTGATGGGCTCCTTGAACGCTTCACTTACAAATATCAGCGAGGAGGATCTGAACGCGTTAGCGGCTGCGATGTCGGCTGGTTCCTTTTAGTATCTCATCGTAAATGCATTAACGGTAGTCAGACAGTAGATGCAATATGATGCACTCCGTACGCCGGAGCATATGAGGATCTCGATGGATGACTGGTACCAGACTGTCGCCCATTAGCTCAGGATACATGTTCGCTTTGACATTCTCATATCACACATACTTTACGCCTGGCACATCATAACCTATAATCTTCCCCTATTTGTTCCCAGTGCCGATCCGTTTCACTAGATCAGTGTTGCCGGAAAACCCATGACCACCCACCATCCGTATCCTCAAATATCCTCCCTCCACTTCCACTTATCCCCAGGGCCTTCGGGCGGCAATATATCGTTCCTTCCATTCTCTGGTTCCAATAGTCCTAATTTCACAACCTCAGGACACTCCTTCAAGTCCTCATAGTATAGCCCCCCAGCCTCCCTCTAAATATTACAAACCCCATCCATATCCTCCTACTCCCTAATCCTATCGCCAACAAGTCCATCTTTTTCGATTCCCCATCACAATCCTTTAGCAAATCTAACATCGCCTCAAAACCCGCTTTGGTGGACCAGAAATTATCATTATCACCACGCCTCCACCTAGAAATAGAGATCCGCAGCACCCACACGCCACCGCCATCCTCATCAGACGGCCAGCCAAAGATCTGCTTCTCCGTAGCCTGCAAAGGCGCCTCCGGCGACATCTGCGGACCGAGCCAGCCCCCTACATTTTCTGCCCAGAGTCCGCCGCAGCGTTTCATGCGCAGGTAGTGCTGTGCCTCGTCGTCGTAATCACGTGGGATTGGAATATCGCTGAATTTCCTTACTAGGCTGGTTGGATTTTCGATGATATTGGGATTTTGGGTGGATTTGGGTGGACTGATGAGATGGGAGCGCCAGTCTGACCCCATGATGTAGATGAGGGAGGTCAAGGGTGGGTTGATAAGGTAGAGGAAGCCCGGGTTGGGGTCTCCACGGACGCGTGGGAGATAGCCGAAGATCTGGGGAGGATACTCGTCGGGTAGAGAGAGGCAGGCGAACATATCGGAGAGGAATTACGGGGCAGCTTGCTGCGCAAAATTGGGGAAGGGATTAAGTGAGGAAGGATTGGGACACTGGAGTTTGAAACGGAAGGAGATTGTAAAGTCTAGAAAGCATGATGGAAATTTGATGATAGCTAGAATCGAGAAGTGAGGGATTGGTAGCATTTCTAAGTCTTTGAAATAGTCTTATCATTTGTTGTTGCCTGATGTCGATGATGAAGAATTCGACATTCAGAAGATAGGGTTACATCCGAGAGATTTTATGAACACAATGTATATGACAGCAGCCTTGTATGAGAGCAGTCGAATGTACGCCTTCAGGATGCAATCTGAGTAAAGAATATCTAGTTCGATCAGCAAAGGTTGGGTTTCAATCGGTTGGGTGGCTTCACTCTATCTACGTACACCTCACAAGGAGGCTTCTTCCTTGCATCACTGGCCCCATCGGCGATGAGAACTTTTGCTGCCGCCTCCGAAATGACCATTCCTTTCTTTGGGTCAATGATAGGTTTACCACGTCGAGGCTTTGGTGGACTCTTCTGCTTTGGCGGGTTCTTCTGCTTTGGTGGACCGTCCGCTGACCATCTTCGGCCGTCCATGCTTTGAACCGGTCCACGATGTACTTCGAAGTACAACTGATGAAGGGCCATATCTGATCAAGCCATTGCCACTGGTAACCAATCTTCCCTCAGAGCATGGTGGGTGGTGCACATGCTAATGGTAGAAGTCGGCCAAATATTATGATTCGCCGACGTACGCGCAAATCGCGCTAAATAATTCCCTAGTCTGAGAGGCCACCTTCGATTCAAGAGCTCTCGGAAGCATTGAAGGTGATGGACTGACCACCACCTACTCTATTCGACGTTCCCCCTTGAGCCCAAAGGACGATTGGCCTTAGCGAACAATGAGGTCACTTACTCTCATCCTTGCTGGACTCTCCCTGCTCTCAACCGCATACGCTGCTGAACCAAACACTACGAAACCTCTATCCTCGCACCAAATCCTGCCATATAACTTCAAACCTCCTCAAGTGTTCAAGAATTTCAATTTATTACGAAACGTCAACCTAGAAAAGGGATATGTTAGGGAAACAGTAAACGTGGTCATAGAAAATGTTGACAAGAAACCGCGAGACGAATACTACATCCCTTTCAAGGCTGAAGTAATTGGCAAGGTGGGAGGGCTTGAAGTTAGAGATAAGAAAAATGTCGAAAAATCTCCCTTTCGGAGTGAAGTCGTTGAATACGATCCATATAGGTAGGAATTTGTTCCATCCGGATATAGATAGCTATACCCATGCTAATTTTGCAGTCCAACCCAATTTTACCGAATCACCCTTCCTACTCCCCTCGCCCCATCCGCCCAACAAACTCTCTCAATAACCTACCACCTGCTTTCCACCCTCACCCCCCTCCCTGCCCTCATCAATCAAGACGACAAACAATATCTTCTCCACTCCTTCTCCCTCTTCTCTCCCTCCGCCTACCCCACCGCCAATCAGAAAACAAAACTCAAGTTCCCCGGTGTCGACATCCCATCTTTCTCGGGAAAGCCCGATCGCCAAGGCTCATCTTTCACCTACGGCCCCTTCGCTGACACCCCAGCGGGAGCCGAACAAGAAGCCCACGTTCGCTACGAATTTACCAAACCCCTTATCCATGCCACCCTACTAGAGCGAGACATCGAAGTCTCCCATTGGGGCGGTAATCTCGCGATCGAAGAGCGCTACTGGCTCACGAACCAAGGCGCGCATCTTGCTACCCAATTCAGTCGCGTGAAATGGGCATCGACACAATATTACAACCCGCCTACCAGCGCCCTGAAAGCGCTTAACGTACCTCTGAAAGCTGGGAGCTTGAATCCATATTTCACAGATGACATCGGCAACGTCAGCACATCCCGCTTTCGCAACTCCCTCCGCGAAGCTAACCTTGAGCTCAAACCGCGATACCCGGTCTTTGGCGGGTGGAACTACAGCTTCCGGATTGGATGGGATGCTAACCTTCGAAGCTTCCTCCGCAGCTTGAAATCCCAGAGCGACAGTTACGTGCTGCGCGTGCCTTTCCTCGAGGGACCTAAGATGAGCGAGGGGGTTTCATACGCGAAAGTCCAGATAAGGGTAATATTACCGGAGGGTGCGACGAGTGTCAAGTATGAGACGGTAGTGCCGCTTGTGGGTGCAGAGGTGGAGAGTTATCGGACATACATGGACACGGTTGGGCGGACAACGTTGAGGCTGAGCGCGGTAAATGTAGTTGATGAGGCAAGGGATAAGGAGATTATTGTATGTTTTGCTCTTAGTGGTTCTGGATATGGAGCTTGTTTTCTAACGTGATGTTATAGGTGACATACGAATACCCCTTGAGTGCGGCCTTCCGCAAGCCGATTACCATTTTCTTGGGTATCATGACTGTGTTTGTGACGGCCTGGGGGGTTGGGAAGTTGGATGTCAGTATAGGAAAAGGTTCTTAGAACCCCTTTGCAGATCGAAACGGCTTCGTCGACGCTAGATCATTGTACCAAGAGTTATATACGGATATTGCAGCAGTGGAGCTTTTGAGGGCAATGTACCATTTCACTTAAGTAAGGACTTGGCCAGGATGAGACCTTGATGCCTTTGATTTCCATCCCAAGACTAATAGAGCAGAGCTTTGAAACGAGTGGAAGATATGAAAATCTTCTAGTAAGTCAACCCCAGTCGTACTACCCTAATAGCCTAGTTAATTTCCATATGGCGGAGAGCGTTCCGCCGATTTTGGACATTTCGGAATAAGTCGTGCAGGACGAGTAGCAAACGACACATGCCTGATTTCTGAACCACCTTAGGGAGATGTTATGGGTTCCCTTACAACAGTTAGTTTCTGTTGGATTAGATTTGAACGGCAGTTTGAGGACGGTTCGGAGCATGGTATCTGATTCACACAAGATTAATTTGAGGTTGAAATTGATACGAGTGGGCACAATGCGTACACTTCACTATGAAGATGAAGACATTTCGCGGTCTCGAGCGTTTCAGCTCGCTCTGCTGTGCTTATACTGCGCATTAAGGTGGATGTAGATTTACCCCCTTGTATAACGGACACCATCCAAAGTTCTCAAAAATACTTCCGTTATACAGTAATAGCCAGATTTAACGGAATTACCATACAACAGTCGACTGTATACATAGGTACCTCGGTATGAACCCATATAATCTTGCTAAGGCAGTATCTCATGCAGGTACCCACAAACATTATTTATACCTGATACGCCTTCCGACTTTGTACAACACTGATCATCGTAACCTATGCGACCCAGTAGTAGGAGTATTAGTGGAGATCGGTGTGCAAGATCAAATTCAAAGCAACTCAACCTGATATCAATACCTACTGACCCTGTTGACGAGTAGGCAGACAATAGGATTCGAAGAGAACACCCCAACGCCGGAGGCTGCCGCATCATGGATGTGCTGGGTTAAAGTAGTCTTACGGAAGGGTCTGTGAGTTGATTTCACGGTGAATTGGGGGGTCCAACAACCAACAGTGCATTTGCAGCAGACCGTGTTTATCTAAACCAATCTTTACCGATTTCAGCCCACCAATCTACGGTAATGCTACGGCTGTATCTGCATTCAAGCAGTGTAACCTCAGGACTCGCCGCACACTCCGTTTCGAAAGCGAAGATGAACGCCCATGGAAAACAGCCAGAGTGCTCACTCGCAGCCCTTCTTCCATCAATGGTCCTACTTCTCTACTGCCTCCTTTCCACTCAACTGCATTATCTCTCAAGTCGTACACCGCAGCAACGGCCTGCGAGCCACTCAAGGGTAGGTATCAGAAGTTCTCGTAATGCATGGCATATGAGCCACCACAATGGAGTATCATCACCGAATCTCCGGACTTGTTTGAGAACCAAGGGGTGACAGGATCGTCAATGCTGGTATTCATCCAGACATCGTCGACATCAGAGCTTGGTATCATGGCCGCTTGTCGAATGCATTCAGCACACACAAGAGAACGTGACAAAAGATCTCGCCCATAGGCTAAGTTTCCACGCCGCATCATTTCTGTCTGTACGCGTCCGCTGGGGGGCTTGACCATACCGGCATCTATGAGCTTTCTGGCCCCATTTCATTGTGCTGTCGTAGGCCCTTACTTACTCCTTTCATCTAACTTATGTTTTCTTCTCGGTATCATGTCCGAATTCTATGGAGGTTTGGTCAAGGAAGGGAGTTCAAGAATTGCAATATAAAAGCCTCTCTGCACCAGCTTCCTACCCAGGCCATAATCTCAAAGTGCAGTCTATATTCCTCGTTATAGCTCCGGTTTTCTATCAAAATTTCTATTGCCAGCCTCGACTCCGTCCTTGCTGCTACTACGGTTTTTAAAGGCTAGCTCCGACTACCTTTGTCAAAGATGCATCTCAGCTCTGTCCTTGAGATTACGTTGTGCTTCACAGCTGCAGGCGTCAGCTCCGCGTTCCCAGAGAAGTATCTTCATCATATTAGCAAGCGTATCATTTCCCCCAAGACGACCACCGCTAGTACCAGTGGGGTTGTCATCAGCGTGAACGGAACTTGCGGTCCTATCTATGGCAGCCAAACTTGCCCAGCTGACAAGTGCTGCTCTTCTTCGGTATGTTTGCTGGGAATTCTTCTCTGAATATCAGTTTTCCCCCAGATCTCTACACTCACAGCTATGCTGGAAGCATTGAGATAGCCTCTAGATATGCATCAGACAATGACTGAACATTACCAGGGTTTCTGCGGCTCCGGTAAAGACTTCTGCAAGGACCCGGACTGTCAATACAAATACGGCACCTGCGACTCCACCACCACCCCCTCCGGCCCTCCCACGCTAAACGATCCCCGCCCCAAGCTCGGCAACATATCGTACTCTAACGACATCTTCCACTGCACAACCCCCAACACCATCGCCCTAACCTACGACGACGGCCCGTCCCCTGACACCGCCGCTCTCCTCGATACCCTCCGCCAATTCAACTTCACAGCAACCTTCTTCATCACCGGCAACAGCAACGGCAAAGGCGCCATCGATATCACAGACCCTTACCCCTCGCTCATCAGGCGCATGGTAGCCGAGGGCCATCAAGTGGCGTCGCACACGTGGTCCCATTACAGTCTCTCAAATATCACATCCGACATGCGCAAGCAGCAAATGGCGAAGAACGAGCGCGCGATTGCGAACATCATCGGCAAATACCCCACCTACATGCGTCCGCCGTACTCGTCTTGCACCCCCGAATCCGGCTGCGAAACCGACTTGCAAAACCTAGGCTACCACCGCATCGGTTTCGACCTAGACACCCAAGACTATCTGAATCCGAAGGCCAGCGAGATCCAGAAGTCCAAGGATATCGTTAGAGCGAATCTTTCGAGTACCAGCGTAACGAGTTATCTGGCGATTCAGCACGACATCCTGCCGCAATCTGTGGCTAATTTGACGGATTATTTTTATAGCGCCATTAGAGCGAAGGGCTGGAAAGGGGTTACGGTCGGGGAGTGTTTGGGAGATCCAAGAGAGAACTGGTACCGCACGCCTGGTGTTGGGCGGTGAGGAAACGCTGGGGTGATGCTGGAAAGGGGTTTCTGCGGCTGGTCCGAGGATGGCTTTTGGGGGGATATGGGGGATGGCTGGCTCGGTGTTGCTTTACTGTCTGGTTTTGCTTCTTTCCATCTATTTTTGTATTTTATGTCCTGTTCATCCTTCCTTCTGTCATTGTTTTCTTTTCCCCCTCCTTGTTTGAATACTTTGACTGTATAAACTATAAAGATTCTAGCAGCCTTTTTTTCATCTTTCTTAGGCATAAATCTTTGTGTATGTCCATCTACATCTTTCCAAAGTAGCCTCATCACTATCTAACTTCCGTTGCTCTCCCACCCAGGTCTTTCCTAGCCCTCCGATCTTCAATCCCCCGATTACCCCCTACTAACAGCCCCCCCCTTACTAACAGCCTCCCCCCTCCCCCATCCTTTCCGAACAAACACCCACAGGCATCGTTCAGCGGCAATGTCTCGCAAAAGTACAAAACTACAGTATACACACATACGAGAAAGACGCCAGAACACCATTTACGAAAGTCTCGGCTTTGAGGAATTAGGATGGATGATTGGCAGGATGAACGGAAAGAAGTTTTTCATCGTATAAGTAAGCGTTGATCCGTAGCTATATCTTATGTACCATGTACGTAGATGGGTAGTATATACATATTCGGGTCCTTCGACCGGGCACACCACCTACCTGCCACGTCCGCTGAGGCCTCTTCTCGTAGAGGTATTCATGTACATCTCACGCCCGAAACCCCCTCGCAACAGCCGTCCCGCCCCGCGCCGTCGCCATCATATCCGCCGACACATTCCTTCCTCCCACCGCCACTTCCCACCCCTCCCCCAACACCTTCCTCCCATAAACACCCACATCAATCACCTTCCTCGGCCCCACCAACACCAACCCTCCATACCGCGTCCCACCAAGCACACACTGTGTCACAATCGCCTCAGCCGCGAGCGCCACGTCTTCTATGGGGAAATCGTCCTCCTCGTCCTCACTCTGCATATCCATGGCGACGACGCAGGAGCCCGAGTGCCAGCGGTGGGGGATGGCGAAGCCGGTGTCGTGATGGTGGGAGAAGTGCATTGGAGCGTGGGTTTTGTCGCCGATGCGGAGGAGGGTGATGGCGTTGGTGCAGTCGGCGGGGGAGACGATGGGCGGGTGGAGGGGATGGGGGCGGAGGCAGGTTATTTTTGCGTGGGTGGTGGGGAGGAGGGAGAGGAGGATGGTGAGGATGGTGGTGGGGAGGTGCATGGTGAGGGATGGAAGGGGACTGGGGAACCAAGTGGTTTGGTGATGGAGTAGACGATGGCTTTTATCATTGCGACAGTCTATATGGCGGTCCGCATTGGGCGTTGCGGCTAAGTGAATTGCGCGTGAGTGGCGACGATTTGCTGGCTTGCTGCTGCGCGAGTCGCGTGTTGGGCGAAAGGGTTTGGCACTGCTGCGTCGTACTGAGCCGTCTTTTGGTGATTCGGTAATGTGAAAAGGATTGGGAAGCATAGAAATATAGACTTTCAACTGTTTATAGTATGGTGAACTGGGCCGAAGTGGAAAGACAAAGATGGGAGATACAGAGAGTCTTTGAAATTAGTAACTGAACCTGCAGTCGAAGCCCTCCAAACAGAGTTCCTCAAACGAAGTAGAAGAGCTCCGCAGACGAACGTCTAGATGAATGGAAGACTTGGGACGGATTCGCCTCGCGACTGCAAGAGAACAGACTTAATCGAAGAACATAACAAATCCATTGACGGCCGGAGATAATAGAAGCCTACCGGCGGGAGATGTTCTGGATGTATGTGTATACCCTCTGGAGCAAGTCCAGGCGTACTTCTATCGACGCCGAACAAAGGAAGATTAAGAATCCCTTTGGAGGACTTGTTACAAGCGATTGTCAGAGTCGAATCCCGGGTCAAATATTCCGTAGCAACGACCCAGTAACCACAAACAGAAGAAAGAGAGGGGATGGAGACCTTACTCTACAGGCGTACTGTACGTCAGTGCAGCTTGTGCTTCTGGTGCTTCAACGTGCTTCACGTGGGCCGTTTGATTCGTCCATGGCTTTTGCGTGCAGTGCGGGGCGGGACCGCGGAATTGGGGGACTGACAGCGGAGGAGATTTCCTCTGCTTAGCGTAGCTTGGCCTTTGGGAAGCTCTGACTTAGTCTGTAGACTGTATGATGGTTTTTCCAGAGCTGTCTTGATACCTTGTGCTGGTCGGATTTTCGGATGTTTCTACTGTATTTTCAAGCAATTGCTGCCATTGGGCCTGTCGATAGGGGGCGTACTGCAGCCTTGCCTTAGATAATCAAATCATGCAGTAACTTTACCCCACCTTCAATCTCCCAAACGTTCAACTTCGCTGACAATCCCACCAGCTTTGGCCAGCAATTGAGAACGTCACTGGTACAAGACTGGCAATGGCACTACATCTCCTACGACGACCTGAAAGACGCCCTTGTTACCCCATACGAGACAGAGCCCTCGCCCGAGCAACCTCACCCGAAACGAAGAACATGGACCGAAGATGACGAGAAGGCTTTCGTAGCCGAACTGGAAGGAGAACTTGACAAAGTATTCTCATTCCAACGGGTTAAATCGCAAGAGATTGTAAGACGAATAAAAACAAGCGAGAGGGAGGTCAACCATGTCATCGCCCGATTGGACGAGAGAGGTCCGAAAAGAGCGAGTCAGAATGGAAATACAACAGACTCAGAGGACGATGTGCCTACGGAACAAGACTTTGAGCTACTGGAGGAAGACCTGAGCGACATTATTGCCGATGTGCATGACCTGGCAAAATTCACTCAATTGAATTACACCGGGTTTCAGAAAATAATCAAGAAACACGACGTCAGTCCCAACTTCAAAAGAAGCTTATCTAATCCACGGAACAAACGCTAATATCTTTCAGAAACAAACGTCGTGGCATCTCAGACCTGTCTTTGCTGCACGATTAAAAGCGAAGCCTTTCTTTCAGGACAACTATGACGATTTCATTGTCAAGCTATCGCGGCTCTATGATCTTGTACGGACCAGAGGACACCCAACCAAAGGTGATAGCGCGGCTGGGGGTGGTCAGCAGAACTTTGTACGGCAGACTACCAAGTACTGGGTTCATCCAGATAATATTACTGAGTTGAAGCTTATCATCCTTAAGGTATGCCCAACCCACCGTTGTTTAATAGAAACCATTACTGAATTCATCAAGCACCTCCCCGTTTTAGTCTTTAATGCGAGCAAAGAATTCGAAGCAAAGGATTCGGCCATCTCATCAATTTACTATGATAACCCTGATACATGGGAATTGTATATGGGGCGCTTGAAAAAGACAGAAGGAGCCGAAGCTATTCGGCTGCGATGGTACGGTGGAATGGAAACAGAGACTGTCTTCGTGGAAAGGAAGACGCACCGAGAAGATTGGACTGGGGAGAAGTCGGTCAAAGCGCGCTTTTCGATGAAAGAAAAGAACGTCAACGCCTATCTAAGCGGCAAGATGAATGTCGAGAGCGTCTTTGAAAAGATGCGGAAAGAGGGCAAAAAGAGCGAAAAAGAGATTGCAGACCTCGAACAGCTAGCGAGAGAGATTCAGTATCGAGTAATCACCAGAAGCTTCGTGCCCGTCACAAGATCGTTTTACAACCGCACTGCTTTTCAACTGCCAGGCGACGCTCGTGTCCGAATTTCGCTAGATACTGAGTTGACAATGGTACGCGAGGATAACTTAGACGGACGAGAACGGGCTGGCAAGAACTGGCGCAGAATGGATATTGGCATCGAGTATCCATTCAAGCAGCTCCCTCTCGAAGATGTTGAACGATTCCCGTACGCCGTGCTCGAAGTGAAGCTGCAAACGCAGGCAGGCCAGCAACCTCCCGAGTGGGTACGTGAGCTGATAAGCAGCCATCTTGTCGAAGCTGTCCCAAAGTTCAGCAAATTCATTCACGGCACCGCAACCCTATTTCCAACTGGAATCCACCTTCTTCCCTTCTGGATGCCCCAGATGGACGTCGATATCCGTAAACCAATCACACATCGTTTCGGTATCGAGCGGCCTAATCAAGCAGCAAGCTACTCAACTAGCGACGACCCGCTAGACACTGATACCGAAGATGAAGAAGAGAATGAGAGAGTCCAAGGCAATACAGATGCACCTCAAGAGGACGAAAACACCGCGACAGACCAAGGCATGCGCCGCCTTCGCGAAGCCAGAGACACAATGGAACAACACGACATAACCCACGCCCCGGACCCCACAAACACCCTCGACATCGAAGAACGCATCGCCGCCGACCCACTGTCCTACCCAGATGACGACCCCATCTACGACTCCGACGACGAAACAGACGACCTCGAAGAAGCGAAAAGAGTCGGCGGTTGGCACTACCGTCGAAAACTTCTAAAGCATCACATTGTACATGCCCCTTCCTACCTCATCGACCTCTTCAGAAACATAATGTCAATCGCCGATCCCACAACCCCCAGTCCCACCCCACAACCCACCTCCCGCCGCTTCCGCGCCCCCCCGGGCAAACGCATCCACGTCCCCGTCCGCGTCGAGCCAAAAGTCTTCTTCGCCACCGAACGCACCTTCCTCTCCTGGCTCGAATTCAGCATCCTCCTCGGCTCCATCGCCGCCACCCTCCTTAACTTCGGCGACGGCCTCTCGCACTACTCGGCGTGGGGATTCACGTTCTTGGCGATTGCGAGCTTGCTGTATAGTCTGGGGATGTATCTGTGGCGCGTGAGGATGATTCGGAGGAGGAGGACGGGGGGATATCATGATTGGTTTGGGCCGAGTGTGTTGTGTGCGGGGCTGTTGGCGGCCGTGGTTGTGAGCTTTGTGATTAGGGTGAGAGGGGTCGGGTGGGTTGGGTGAGGCGGAGTGAATGGGTGAGGAGGGGAGGCTTGTAGGGTTTTGGGGGTTAGGTGGAGTGTATACAGTAGTGTCTGCATGGGTTGTACAGCACCGTTTTCATGTATAAAGTACTTTATAAAACAATCAGAAAAACCCCAGCTATAGCATAAACGGGAAATATCACGTTCCAACCTCCCCCCCTTCCTTCCAGTTTTTCCAACCATACGAGTAACTCAAGATAACGATCACAACCACCACACCCCCTTTCCTCATTCGCACAGTCTCGCCCTCGCACTTTGATATTCCAGATTCGAGCCCGGGATTCTTTCCAATGTACCCGCTTCTGAAACTCCCGGGGGGGTTTGTTTTAGTTAAATTTTTGTTTGGGGGGATCAATCAGGTATTTATTCCCACGAGGGTTTATTACAGTATATAGTAGGATGGGAAATCTTTTTCGATTTCGGGAAAAAATCATCGGATGCTATTCAATGAATGCCTGGCGCCGATATGCACGCGTGACAGCCATGGCAGCAATCACCCCAACCCGCAACGCCTAGACCTACTCGTATCGTACTCCCGAATCGTCTGGACCCATCGGCAGCACACCACTGCTGTCAACAACCAACCCCCCCCCCGGCCCCTTCAAAAGCAATCAATCCCCTCACGCAATCCCAGTAACCCTCCGAATACTCCTCCTCGGCCCCTCCCCGCCCACGCTAACCACGCCCTCCACCTCCAATGCCCTGACCACCTCCGCAAACTCCGCCCCTTCAACCCCCGCACTGCCCATCTCGCCAATGCGCCTAAAAACCTCGCTCCACCGCGCCGCGCCCCCCTGCCTCGTCATCTCATCCAGCAGCTCCAACACCGCCTTTTTCAAATCCGCCTTCCGCCTCCTCTCGCTCGCGCTCGTTCCCTCGGTTAACAACCCCATATCGATCAGCCCCGTGCGCGCGTCCGTCGCGGCCTGCTTGAGGGCGGATTTGATCAGGCGCACGGCTTCTTGGACGTCGTGCGCGGAGACGTGGGTGGCGAGGCGCATCTTGGCGTGGGCTTCGGCGAGGCGGATCATCGATTCGAGCTGGCGGGTCGTGGCGGTGATGCGGCGCTCGGCGGCGCGGACGTCTTCGCCTAGTTTGCGCATTTCGACGTAGGCGCGGACGAGCTCGGTGGAGGCGGCGGGGGTGAGGGCGGGTTGGCATTTGGAGCGGGCGTAGGAGATGTAGGAGGTTAGGAATTCGACGGGCTGGAGGTGGGGTTAGAGTGGATGTTGGGGAAAGGAGGATTTAGGGGGAGGGGACGTACTAGGATTTCCTGGGTGCTGGCGTTTTCGGGGGCGTCTTCGAGATACATGCCGACGAGATGGCGTGCTAGTCGGCGATCGCTTTGTTCGTCGATACGGTCGAGGACGAGATAGACGAGGTCGAATCGGGAGAGGAGGGTCGGTGGGAGGTCGATGTTTTGCGGGACGGGGAGATTGGGGTTATATTTGCTTCCGATTGGGTTTGCGGATGCGAGAATACTTGTTCGTGCGTTCAAGGTGGTGATAATACCGGCTTTGGCTATGGAGACGGTCTGCTGCTCCATCACTTCGTGCAAGACCGAGCGGGTCGAGTCGGACATTTTGTCGAATTCGTCGATGCAGCATACGCCGCCATCTGATAGTACGAGGGCGCCAGATTCCAAGACTACTTGGCGCGTCTCTGGATCCCGGCTGATGTAGGCAGTAAGACCAACGGCAGAGGAACCCTTTCCACTAGTGTAGACTCCCCTAGGAGCGATCTTGTGGACATACTGTAGAAGCTGGGACTTGGAAGTTGATGGATCACCGCAAAGCAGCACATTGATATCTCCTCGATATTTTGGGCTTCCTCCCTTTTCGAATGACTTATTGGTGCCTCCAAAAAGCTGCAGTAGAATGCCCTTCTTGACATCGTCCATTTCATAAACACTAGGTGCCAACGATCTTGCCAGAAGTTCGTAAACATCACCTCGTCTTGCAGTGGCTTTGATCTTTTCCTCTTCTTCCTCAGTTACTTTTCTTGTTTCTTCTACGTCACCCGCAACCTGTTCAGACAATTCTTGCTCAATAGTAGAGACATCAATGCCTAATCTTCTCTTGTCGACTTTTTGTATATGCAACACGTCGATATATGTCTTGAACAAAGCTTTAATTGTCCGTTGCCTTGGGTTGATGCGAACCGGATTGCTCCTGAAGATACCCGTAACTTCAATCCGGTCACCTGCCTTACACACGTCTACCAGCTCCTCATAAGCACACAGTGATACTGAATGTGGCGTCTGTCCATCTGGTACACTGTCCGGAGTCTCCTGTAGCTTTATGACCTGCTTGTCTGCAAACTCACAGCGATTATGCACAATCTGCATGGAGTTCTGAGATTCGCAAGCTTGGCGTGGACATCTCGTAGGCTCCGCGATCTTGCCCCTATCGAGAGATACATTGACCGCGTGGTTGCAAACCTGACAACGGAAGAAAGCCGTCTTCATATCTGGAATGACTGGCGTAGTCCGAATGACAAGGCCTTTGATGCTCACCATCTTATCCATATCATTGGGATTCAATTCTCTCATGTTTACCGAACTATCCAGTCCAAACGGTTTTACTTTGTATAATTTGGTTTCCGCTTCTTGTACTAGATCTGGTATACCTAATGACTGGCCAGCATGTCCGTTTGGCTCAGAACTTGGCACTGCAGGCATAGAGCTATCGGGTCTGGCCTGAGCGTGTATTTGTTGTTGCTCGGTTCGTAATCTGGACATTTCCGCTTCTGCTAAATCAACGATTACATCCTTGATAGTCTGGTCCATCAGGGGGATAATCTCATGTGGATATGCTTGTACTTGATGCCAAAGCTTCACCGTTGAAGGGAACGCCTTGAGGTTTCGGAGATCCAGATTAAGCCCAGTAACCCCTAGGTGGCGCATGTTGTTCAACATCTCAATATACTCCCTACAATTTCCGCCACTCTCTGGCGCATCGGTCTCTTCTTCTGTAGCACCATCGGCCCACATTCGATATTTTTTTTGATAGCCCAGTAAAAATTCTTTAAACGTAGACATGGTATCTTGGATCGAAATGTTCGTTCCCCATATTATCCTTGTCGACGAACCCCCGATTGCATCAGCTTCGGATGTATTTGGATCAAGATTGGAGAAAGTTGCTGCATCTGAACCCGTCGCGCCTTCCCGCACTGGGACACCGTTTTCGTCGACAAAAATTCGTCGACGGCGATTGGGGGTAGCGCTGAAGATATCAGAATGTATATCGCCACGTCTTGAGTTATTGAGCGCAGAAGCACCAGGCGCAGAAGATCTTGGTGTACGGACAAAAAGGCCACTGCTGCTGGTTGGAATATCACTTTGACGATGGACGTTGCCATTAGTGGCACGAGTCGGGCTTGAGCTGGAGGCATAGCGTATCGGCGACGAATCTGGCATTTGTGTCAGCACTTGAGATAGGCTCTGCATGGGCGACGTACCACCTGGGGGCTGCCCTCGACCTGTAGGAGTACTGCCTGCTATTGAAACCTGCTTCAATGGAGAACTGATCTGTATGGCGTCGTTGCCATTCATGTTTGCGGCACCGTTGACAGGCGATGAGCGGAAGAACAGCGGTGAGGAAGATGCTACATTCTGTTGTGATGCTCGAGGAGTCCTTTGCGATTGATTTGGCTCCTCTTGAGCTGCAGGCGACGACCGCGCCACGGCTGCTGCTGGACTACTGGCTGGTTGCGCCGAGTTCCTTGTTGAACGTGCCGGAGTTGCAGATGCAGAGTTTCGTTTCGAGCGACGAGACGCTGGGGAAGACATCGTGAAGGTCGTGCGTTGATTGTTATAGTGTCAATGGGTAATAGCTCGAGCTGTTCTAGAGAGTCTACGTGAAAGTTAAGTTGTAGTTGGGAAGGAGGGTCTGAGGGAGACGCGGCACGGGCTACGCGATCACGCGTAAAGTGGTTTCGCGACAAGGTGTTGACCAATAAAAGCTCACATCTTACGAGTACCAGTTGAGGATAGCTTCTATAGACTGTATGAATGTACTGTGCCTAAAACCCCCGTTGACAACGTATTTCGAAGTACCATTGAATCATATCGGAAAGAGTGCATATCATTGAGTTCAACTGGTCGAATATAATTGTCCTCCTACATGATACGTTCAATCGGTATCGGGATTGCTTTGATGAGATGATAATTCTAGCATCTCTGCCAATGAAGAAATTCCCCGCAGATACCATCATTTCAGGAGAAACGCTATAAATATATCAAGGATCTATACACCTCAAGGAACGTAGAACGCAGCCACTGAGATTATGAGATATAGTGCTATCATGATGGTGCCCTCGAGCCTGTACACGAGATCAGCAAGTACTGCGTTCCAGCATGAGGTAAGAATCTTACCATGTCGACTTGGCGTTGCTAAGGAGCGAGTTGATGTATATTACCGATGCGAAAAGGATTGCAGACTCAAAACGTCGCGAATTTTTTACTCATCTCATCGATACCCATCATCCAGCCTAGCAGAACGATCGCGGGAATGATCAAAATGGCAATTTGCAAACATTTACCAAGCTTTACGTTAACGCAAATATCCATCCTATCTTTGACTGCAGTCCAACCGGGGTGGGCATCATTTCCAAGTAGCGGAAGTAATATCATACCTACAAATGTCTTCGAAAGCTCAGCAGTTTGCATGAGCCCCTCAAGACTATCCGTGGCAAATTTGGGTTTGAAAGCGAGGAGCACCGTCGTAAGAACCATGACAACAAGAGTTATCTATGTCGAAAGCTGAGGTCGCTTTTTCTCTTCCTCATCTTCTTCCTTTTCTTCATTGTGCTCTTGAAGAGGCTGTTCTAAGGATTTGAGCTCCTTTTCTTGGCCACAGGCATGATTTTCAGTCTGAAATACACTTTTCGCAGCTGACCGCACTTCCTTCATTCTAGCTCTCTTTTGGGTCTTCGGCGAGGGCTCGTTATAACTCGATGCGTGTGTCTTTAGCTGGAAAAATAAAAATATATATATATAGCAAGGAGAATAGCTGCGGTCCTTCGTGACTGGTGAAGGATGCCGGCTGAAGTTGTAGACGTAAGTTGTACAGCTATTGATGGGATGATCAAGCTGGTCACGGTCAAGAGAAGAAGGGTTCCGATAATGTGACTGACGAAAGCGTTGTAATGCTGCTGCGACCGTTCAAATCCACCGACAAGAAATCTCAAATCGATCATTAAGTGCATGTTAGAACAGAACTCCATCGATCAGGGAAGTTTGAAGAACAGAAATCTGGCGACTTTTAAGTAGAAGAGCAGAAGTGATTAACTGAACCGCATTACTGATCATCTTAGTAGAAGATACCATCAACATAATCTTTGCGGAACGTACCTGAATGTCATATAAATCAAACTACCTAGTGTGTCGCCTGCACGCTCCAAGATCTCATCTACCGCTTTGCTCAAGAACGAGGCGATTGGAATGGTAGCAACGAGATTAAGAGCAAAGACCACGCCTGCATCCTGGTTTGTGTACTTTCACCGCGAAACCAGCCGGTACTGAAGGTGGCAGTAGTATTTCCCAATAGTGTAATGTTGTTGATAGGTTCTAACGGAACGCCGTCAGTTTGCTCCTGCTGTTTATGGTCATCTTATTTGCCGCAAACCGACGCCTGCCGGTTACCTCCTCTCGTGTTGAGAATCGGCTGTCCAAGACACTTTCATCGTAAGACATTGCCGGTGGCGCATCTGGACCTGTTCCAAGGGCGATGGTGCTCCCCATGATATACCAGTCGAGAACCGCTCTCCTCTTCCTGGCGCATCAAGGCCTTGTGATGAGTTCGCGAGCGATCACTATTGAAAAGGCTATATAACGGACGCCATGCATCATTCCAAGCTTCTTGACGAGCAACTATACGAAGCTTATCTGGAGCATGTTCAATAAAGTAACACCAGGGTAAGTTTTAGGACCTTACTTACGCATTGAATGTGGTTCCGGCGGCGACGGCTAAGGAGGACTTATTGGAAACAGTAACGACGACAGCGAAGGTAGCATGGAATAAGTTTATTTGAGACAAGTCAGGTTTGACAACCCAAGATAGGTCGCCAAACAGTTGATCCTGTTACACATAATTCAAACCCCGCTTGCCCTGCATAGATCTCCACAAGAGATTGTTTTCTTCAAGATGTTGTCAAAGTAGGTCTAGTAAACAGCATTCACTTTATATAGAGATATCCAAATGAATGTTTAGACACTCTGAGTAATAACAGTTGACTCGCGTTAGTATACGAAGCTTGCACGATAAAACAAATTGGACGAAGGAACATATGGAACTGATCAATCTTGACTTTCATACTTAGGTTGTAGTCTAGGTCTGATACCTGGCCTGGAGTGTCTGGCTATCGGTCATTGTCTGTTAACTTTCTGGAGCCCCCCAGTGGTTCACTTTAAAGACCTGCAACACGCCTTCTCCAGCCAAACTTGTCAACGGATCCTGGCTTGACAGGTCCTTCGTTGAAGAAGAGGAGGAAATGTATAAATCCCTCCTAATATTTTAGCTAGCAATGCCTGCTGAAGCCTCGTGTCAAATCTTATCTTACTTCAGCCATGAAATTCTGAAAACTTTCCGAGCGGGTCAAAATTGATACTTGGGGCGGTATAATTAGCCTTGTCGACTTCGTTTTCGTGAGCAGCCCAGCGAGTTTTCTAAGTTCTGCTGCCTCCGGGTCGACTTGGCTGCTTGGTCGCCTTACGGTCATTCCCCATTCAATTTGCGTTCAGTGGGCAAGATTGTGAGGTGCTAGATATGCACGTCATCTTAGATGCATGTAGGTTCTCTTGCAGATGAGGTTCAACGTAGTGTCTCTTTGGTTCAGATCTGCACATGCGGCGACTTGCGCTTGACAATTTGGAGTTGGATATGTTGGACGCGTTTATGAGAGCATCATTGACTATCCTTTTTCAAGCCCCCAAACAAGCTTTTCCATATATCTATTTTATTTGATCCCCCTCGCTCCCGGTTTCGTGGCTGTCTGGTTCTCACGGTGAGAAACTAATATTGTCGCCGGCGGTTGAAGTCCACAGCTCTGCATAGCAAAGAGGAACCATTATAGCGACCGTTCTTCTTGTTCTTGCGAGCCTTGCCAGGACCAGGAGCCAGAGTCTTCCTCGATTGATAGATTCTTATCGAGGGTTCCTCGAGGCAGCGATGATCGAAATAAGGCTTTGAGTCCAGCAAACTTCAGCTAATTGATACGATTGGTCCAACGTCTTCGGTGAGGGTGTGGTGGAAACCTCGTTATCTTCTCTTTCACCCCACGAACTCACAAATGGGCAGCTTATACTCTTCCAGCAACCAATATCTCCTCTTCACACCCTCCCACTCCTCTTTTCCCATGTCCTTCACCTCCAGTGTCTCCCACGTAGTGTCATATCCAGCCTCAAACAAATCCATCTCCACTACCTTGCAATAGACATCATAGCACACCTGTCGGTCAGCCCCCAAACCATTGAAGAACCCCCATTTCCCACCCTCATCTAGTATACCAATGAGGAAATCACTGAAGAAATCCCGTAAAGCTTTGTAATCCTCAGCAAAGGTGTCGAAGTAGATGGCATCAAACAGTATTTCCTGCTCTATGATTTTAGGGAGCACGGATTGCCACGTCCCTTCGTGGATAGTGACACCCGGTTTTTCTTCGCAACCTGAAGCTCTCATATGCTCAAGGACAGATGGGTGTGCTTCAATGATGTGGTGTATACTGGGGTCTTTAGACTGAAAGAAGTTGTCGATTATACCCATGCCATGGCCTATGTTGAGAACTCTAAGCCCAGGTCGAGGACAGAGTAGGTCGGCGGTGCGTTTCATTATTGGGGTCTCCCAAGACATCATCACGCCGTTTTGGGTAGAGTCAAGAATGCGAGACGGTTGAAATGAGAGAGAAGACCGGAGATAGTCTGAATTGGTAGGTCCGGCAGCGGAAGGATTTGGAGGGGCATCAGGTTGAATATCTTCTACTGGCGTAGCTTCGGATGCTCTGATCTGGTCATTCTGCGTTTCAGAACCAAAAACCACACCACTTTCGCCCTCTCTTCCTTGCCCAGCCCCCTCATCCTCCTCTTCATCCTCATCGTTGTCCCTCAACAACTCATATTCGTCAAGCCGGTTGAGCAGCATCTCCGCCCTGACCCCCGCATCAACCATGATATCGTACAGCTTGCTGCAGCCCAGCCTCCTGGCCAAACATCCCGGTGTCTCATTATTCGCATCCAAGTCATTCCAGATAGCTCCATTCTGCAGCAAAAGTCTCATGGTTTTCGCCGCTGCCTCCACATCTGCATCCTCGGTATCAGCTTGCTCATCACTTGAGACAGCATGACTAAGTCCGTTTATCGCACTACCATTGGATTCAGCACCATTACGGCGAGGAGTAGAGGAGTTTTCGCAGGCAGCGATTGCAGCATGGAGGGGTGTGAAACCAGTTTCAGGATCTTGGACGTTGGCGGAACCGTTGCGTAGAAGAGTTCGAAGGGCTTCGAGGTTGTGTTGCGCAGATACGAGGAGGATCTGTTGGGCTTGGATATCGGTCTCTATATCCTCTGACAGTTCAAGTTCCATGGTCAATTGACACAATGGAAAGGATTGCTTTGGGGGGGAAAGGCGTTAGGCATTAGGCGTTAGATCTCGCTTAGCCCTAACCCTAATGGAATGCCTATAACTGAAATTTTGGTTTCGACTCCGTGTCTAATGATTTAGATACAGTATGTAGCTTCTCTAGAGCCTCCAATTTGATGTGATATTAGGACTGGATTTTTTGTCGTGTATCTGGTTGTGCAATGAGAGAATGCTATATCTATCTACTCATGCGGATACTTTACCAAAAGAAGTACATGGCAATGTCACAATTTTGGACAGCATTCTGTCTTTACAGATCATCGTATACGCCATAGTCGACCGTTCAGCGCTCTATGCCTGATAGGTTGACGCTGAGACGTCACCTCCTCTGCCAGTCCAATTCACGTGAATGTTCTTGCCTTCAGGGTACTTCTCGCTAGCGTCTTCTGGCTTGATCCTAAATGTGTGGGCACCGAAATAATCTCGCTGGGCTTGCAAGAGATTGGCTGGTAGGTTCTTGGCGCGGTAACCGTCGTAGAAGCTAAGTGCGGTGCTGAAAGCTGGCGTTGGAATACCCCATTGAACAGCTTTGCAGACAGTATCTCTCCAGCCGGGCTGTGCCTGATGGATGGCTTTGTTAAAGAAGTCGTTGAAGAGCAAATTCTCGAGATCAGGGTTCTTGGTGTAGGCAGCGGTGATGTCTTTCAAGAAGACCGAACGAATGATGCATCCCCCGCGCCACATAAGAGCGATGGACGGCTTGTTGAGTTTCCATTTGTATTCTTTTGCGGCCTGGTAAAGATATTAGATAGGTCCTGAATACTGTTCCTATATGTTGTCTGATATTACTCACATTCTGTATGAGCATGAAACCTTGGCAGTAAGAGATAATCTTCGACGCGTAAAGGGCTTGTTCAAGGTTTTTAAGAAACTCCTTTTTGTCTCCTTTGAAGTCGGGCTTGGGTGGACCATCAAGTAATCCGGAAGCGCGACCGCGCTCCTCTTTCAGTGAGCTTAGGCATCTCGCAAAGACGGCCTCTCCAATTAACGTGACAGGCATGCCAAGATCTAGAGCATTGATGGCTGTCCATTTCCCAGTACCCTTTTGGCCTGCAGAATCCAGGATTTTCTCCACCAAAGGTGTGCCGTCGTCATCATTGTATCTGAGGACGTCTCGCGTGATTTCTATAAGGAAAGAGTCAAGTACTCCCTTGTTCCAGTCTGCGAAAACATCTGCCATTTCCTTGGAGGACAGCCCTAGCCCACGTTTCATAATGTCATAAGCCTTTAGTGGTTTCAGCTTTCACCAAAACTTCTCGATCGATCTTTGACATATGGATCATACCTCACAGATCAACTGCATGTCACCGTACTCGATTCCATTATGGACCATCTTCACATAGTGACCAGCGCCCTCATCACCTACCCAGTCACAGCAAGGCTCCCCATCACTCTTTGCAGCAATGGCTTGGAATATATCTTTGATTAATGGCCAAGCCTCCTCGTTACCGCCAGGCATAAGACTGGGCCCATATCGAGCACCCTCTTCTCCACCTGATACACCAGTGCCCACAAATCGAAGACCTTTCTCAGCCAGCGCTCGCGTTCGACGATTGGTGTCCGGGTAATGTGAGTTCCCACCATCGATGATAACATCACCCTTTTCGACGAAAGGTAGGAGAGCGTCAATGAAATCGTCGACTGGTTTCCCAGCCATTACAAGAAGCATGATTCGTCGTGGTTTCTTGAGTTTTAGGACAAACTCCTCGATTGAGTGAGCGCCAATGATCGATTTGCCTTCTCAAGTGTCAGCCTCCCTTCGTCCTTGTACGGCCGCGGGAAATGACGAACCTTTGGCCTCATTTTCCAAGAAGCGGTCGACCTTTTGAACGGTACGGTTGAATGCAACGACAGTGAAACCGTGATCCGCAATGTTCAATATTAGGTTCTGGCCCATAACGGCCAGACCAACGAGGCCAAAATCACCACTGGGGTTGATCCGCGCAGGTCCGCCGACATTGATGCCAGCAAGACGGGCGCTACAGTCAGCCCATTGTTCCTATCAACACAAGTTCTGTATCTTCAACACTCATGTACGATCCATCCGAACGCGTGAGCTTCGAAACTCCGTGCATTCCGGCAAGACTGCATGATAGTGGGGTAGATGGAGTTGGGGTTTTCAGATGGAAGACTTACACTGCCTTTTCCGTCATATTAGCAGCTTGTTCGAGCAATTGAAGGTACTTGAATTGTACAGAACGATGCTCTTAGTGCTATGTTTTCGTTGCGAGCATTCAGAAGCAGTGGATTATGTGTGACATAAGGGGAGGCTAAAAAACCTCATTGACGGTGGGGTTAGAGAGGGCACTCGCGGGCACTGCCTTGCCTCAGTATCTCAGACGTGCTAGGGCTAAGCCCCTTCGGGTTACTCTAGCGCTTTGCTTACTACAGTAGGTGGATGCTCGTGTTCCCATTGATATTTTACCGACACGCTGTGGGATTTTCTTCTACGAGCTGTATGATACAGGACGTAGAAACTTATGGCTTCGGGCAACCATTCATAAGCACTGATTGTTCGACAAACTGGATCTCCGCATAACCGCCCTGATCGACAAAGGTCAGCTCTGCGTTATCCCCTCCTAGGATCCATCCATCCCTTTCAATCTCCTCCGGCTTTGGCAAGAGTAATACCTTCCTGCCACGCAGAAAATTTCTTGTCTTTCAAATCTCCTTCCAGATCCCCCCAACACCACCAAGCTGTGCCCAGATACCCTGGGTTGATTTGCATCCGGTACGACTCTCCTGGTCGTAAGTCATCCTTGGTTAAGCGCTTCTCGTACCTGAAGATCCGACTTATCGGCTGGTTGTGCGTGACTTGTACTTGCCCCTCTGCGGGGATAGTGATGAGGTGCAACCATTCGCGCTTCTTGAGATCGGGTGAGTCGGTGGGGCGGGCGAAGTGGAGCTTGAAGTGCCCGAAACTAATCTTTTTTTCTGGGGTTGTGGAGGAAATAAGTCCGCCAATGGTTCTAAGAGCTAGAGTATCCACGCCTACACCTTCTTCTGCCGGTTCAAAAACGGTATTTTTGGTACAATGGTAATAGCGTGACCAAGCTGTATTGTTTGCGCAATGCGTAGACTGAGGATCATCTGGAAACTGTTGTAAGGGTCTTCTGGGGCGCCAAGGGGGAGAGTGGGCGAAGATGTAGATAGACATACCGCAATAAGGGCCTTACGCCTTTCGGGTGGACACCGAAGCTTGAGCAAAACCATGACGAAAAACTGGACAACTAAGCACAGATTTCAAAGATCAAAGACGACGATATACCAAGTAAACTATCGCGAATTAAGAGAACCGAATCCTTCGAAGCAGGAGTGACGTCGTTTGTATCGACGATTTGCTTGTCTGTTTTCAGGAACGTGCCGTGAACATGCAGCCCGTGGCTACGAAGGATAACAGCATCGGCTGGTGTTGTCTAAGCCATGATTCCTAGACGTCAGCTGTACTTAGTGTATAAGCCTTATAAGACCGGCAAAATCGGTGTTTGTAAAAGTCAGGCGAATGTTGAAAATGTTAGGGGGAAGGCTCGCGGATAAGAACACGTGACGTGCCCTAGTTAGGCAATTCCATCGCCCTCTTTTTCCGCCTCTGGAAGTTGCCCCCCGTATTCCACTCCCCTCACAGAATTGGAAAACCGATAGGTAATCCAGTATCTGTAGCTTTCCTGTAGATGCACGCTTGTAACAAAGCCCTAAAAGTGCCTTCCCCTTTACCCCAATACCTTCAACCCTCCCTTCGTCTTCCCCTGCTTTTTCTGCACCCCACCACCTCCCTGGTTCTTCCCCCCGCCTTTCCCCTTGCCTCCCTTCCTCTTATCATGCGGCACCACCGGCCTTATCTCAGTAGTGCTCTTCCGGAGAAGTACAGGATGACTCCCGATGTACTTCCCATGCATATCCTTCGCCGCCTGGAAATACTCTTCGCCATCTATGAAACTCACGAACCCGTACCCTTTGCTCTTCGTCGTCCGCTTATCCCTTACTACTCTCGCTTTCTGCACGGAAGGGTATTTGGAAAACGCTTTGAGCAACGATTCGTCAGTGACTTCGCCAGCCAGGTTACCAACGAAGAGCCGAAAGTGCGCGGGGTCCCATTCTAGTAACGAGGGATCTTGCCACGTTTGCCCACCCCCACTACGGACGACGGTTTTCTGTTTGCCATCGGCGCCGGTAACGACTGCTGCAACGCCCGTGTCGGCGTTTACGGCGTTACTCATGGCGGAGGTGCTCATTGACGGCGCTGACGCATCAGGTCTTACCCCCAATGGGCCAGAGTTTGCTCCAGTACCTACACCACCGCCTTCACTTGCACCGCCGAATTTGCTAAATTTGCTAAACGTACTTCGCGAGCTCTCTGTATCTTTGCCCGCATAAGCACTCTGCCATTGCGCGATCTGCGCTTCCATTTCTGGGTCCATGCCATCTTGGCCGCGGCCTGCGCCTGGCCCATGACCAGAGCCGCCTTGGCCTGGGAGTGGGAAAGGGTTGCGGATTTGAGGGGGTGTAGGCTCGGCAAAAGGTTCTTGATAGGCGGGTGTTTGGCTATAAGACGGAGTGGGCGGTTGTTGATACGAGGGTTGCGCTTGGTAGGCGGTGTTGGTATACGTTGTTTGTGGGGCTGAGAAGCCGGTTGGGGGGGCGGGAGCTGCTGACACGACTGGGCGGAAAAGTTGCGAATTAGATGTTACCGAACGAGGCGCAAACGTTGTGAAGCCACCATAGCCAGAGGTAGGAGCACTGCTGCCATTGTAGCCTCGGGTCCCTGGAGCACCAGAGGCGAAGCTGGGTGTAGTGGTGAATGCTGGTTTGAAGGAAGGTGGAGGGCCACTTGGAGGTGGTGGCCGAGCGGGGAGTGAAGCGTGAGCTTGAGGTTTCGTTGGTGACGAGGGTGCTGGTGGAGCTTTGAGACCTGGAGGGGGCGGATAGGACATGATGAACGGCTGTGCGATGTGGCCTTGAGTTTACGAGAGTACGTACCTCGCGTCACTCTTGGAGTGTCTCAAGTAGTCAGTCAGTTATGTAGGCAGTCGATGGTAGGTTCGGCTCTGAATCGAGTAATACTACGAAGATATTACGAGACACTCGGTGTTCGCGATTGAGCACCTTGAAGATTTAGCTATCACTCAGATCAGCCTAGCGTGAAAGCTCTTAAGGAGCCGCTACTGTAATCTAAACCCTTCCCCAACTCATTAAAGACAAATTCTACCAAGTGTGCCCTAGTAGCCGCTGACTTCCTTTAGGTTCCAAGTAAACTATTGTTACATCAGGTCTCGAGAACTAAACGTTGCTTCACTGTGAACGGAAACTATACGAACTTAGAGAGGTTGAGATGTCTCGTTGAGGTTTCAATGAGTGATTCATGCGTTGCCTTGGTGGTAGAATCTGCGCGTACAGGCACGGTCGTATATTCCTCAGGACTGTAGCTAAGATTCGCGCCTTTAATTCTCGCTCGGAAAGACTCGCGCGCTGTGTTATCGTACAGATGCTCCTGGTCTCCCCTCGACATCAAATCAACGCATCCAACCTTTCAGCATCCATCATGCCACTCCAGTATGCAACAACGCCGTCCAGTTCCTCGCCCGACGCCAAGTTCAATCGCCGAGAATAATTGAATCATTAGCTGAGAGTACATGCATCATCTTATCATAACATGCAGCATCTATGCTAGATAACGATACGCTGGTGTGCTCGAGTCTTCTATCCGCTCGAGATACTCGCGCTCGATCAAGCTTTCTATTCTTTTCTTCACCATGTTCACGTCTGGGAAGAACCGGGCGGTTAGTTGTTGGATGACTTCGGCAATGAGTTTTTGGTGGGTGAGTTCTTTGCGCTGCCTACGAGTGGGTGTCAGCAGGCTACGTAGAAAGGGTTTGCCGAGGGAAACATACTTCATTGTTCGTACGACCGCGGCTTCGATGCTGCCGCCCCGGGTATCATTGTTCTTTTTCTCCGTCTCTTGCCGCTCATTCAGATCCTCGACTCTATTGCCACTTGAGACCACACCGATCTTGACCCTCTGGAACTGGCTGTAGAAGTTTTCATTGAAGTAGAATCGATCGCTGTTCTTTACATCTTTGCTCATAGGTTCCTTGAGCAAAACCCGAGTCTTCTGGACCACAGCCAGCGATTGTAAATTGCGTGTCAATTCGTTGAAAGGGATGTTTGTCTTGGCCTGGATCTCTTCGCAAGTGTACGATTCGCCAGGAGGAAGATCGTTAAACAGCAGAAGGATGACCATCGAATACGTTGAGACGTTTAGCTCTCTTATCTTCTTCCCTCTCATCTCAGCAAAATAGGCACGTAAATCCGCTGTACCCATGTTCGCTTGCCAAATGAGTTGCCGGCCACTATGTTTGTCAAGATAGTATTTCTCAAAGCCTTGCTTTATCCGTTCGATCTGAGGTGGGAAGATACACTTGGACTCTGGCTCGTTGTCTCGGTAAGAAGGCGCCATAGCTTCTAGCGGCCACATCGTACTTGTCAGGACGTTGACCTCTATCTCGGCGCGCTTGGGATCAGCATCACCCAGTTGGGCAACGTGGTTTTTATAACTCGAACACCAGTCTTCTGAGACAGCGATATCTTTGAACATTGCTTCAATTCTCTGCGTGAAGTTGTTGCCCACTTCCATCTTCATCTTCAAGATCATCTGGCGCTCAGCGTCCATGCTGACAGAGCGCTTCATGAGTAAACGCCTAGACAGATGCTTCTTATAGTAGCGTTCAAACATGTCTTTATCTTGGACGTAACGTAGAAGGGTGATTCCCTTATCAAGTAAAGTATCAACTTCGTTCTCTGTTTTGCCTTTGATACCTTTCTTCATATTCTCATCAAAGAACAACGAAAGATACTCGGAGCTCCTCTCAAAAGCGTTTATGAAGTCTGTGAAGCTCCGTGAAAAGGCCGTCTGCAGGCCTTGATCCGACAGAAAAGATGTGGCTAGAATGTGGTCAAACTTCTCCTTCAACTGAAGGACGTCATCAACCCATTTGATCGCGGCTGCAGTCAGTTGGTTTACCGGCCTTTCTGGGGCCTTTTCTCCGTCTGCCGCTGGGCCTTTAGTTGGCGGCGCTTGAGAAGTGCTATTCACTGCGCTGTTAATATCTGTGCCCAACTCGACGATACGCTTCTGCACCGCCTTTTTCAGTTCTTCCTTCTTGGGATCTACCCTTGAGCTGAGTTCGTAGATCATTCCAAGCTCCCCTAACCGCTCATTGTCAAGCATGTACTTAACGCCACTGTTCTCCAGTGCAATCACTTCTGCTATATGCTGCTTGATCAGATACTTGTCAACGACATCTTTGATTTTTGCCGAAGTTAGAGGCGACAAAGTCGACCTGCATCGATCGTGTTCCTCGTTCGCTCGTTTCCTAGCATGCCGGCAAAATGTTCCAGCATCTGCTTCAAGCAGCAGCGACTCTCCCTCTGTCTTGTAGAAGTCTTTACTTGCCGTGATGAATTCCGGCTCAAAGCTCGTTAGGTATAGCTTCGTCGATTCTTCCTCCTCCTCCGTTTCGTAGAGACCTTCAAGCAAATAGACACAAGATCTAATTAGAGACCTGTCTATGATATCGCCTTCTCGCTCCATTCTTATTTGGTCTAAGATTACTGATGTCATCACGTCGGCTATTGTTAAGGAATCATGTGACGGGAAGGTTGTTCGAAGGACGCAGTCTCGGAACTGGCCCATCGATGCAGCAAATATAGATGGTTTTCTGTTGTCTGTGCAATAGACGCGGTCCTGCAAACATCGAAATTAACAAATCTCATGTCTGAATAACCCAAGTTCTTCTTGCCTTGGAACATGCCTGAGACTTACCATGTACATGAGAACATCCGTAGTCATGTTCATGCACAAGTTATGATCATCCCACGCTTGCTTCAAAGCCTTCAGTAACCTCTCCCCCGCCACTCTCTTTTCGTTCGCCGTAGCAGTGAACGCCACCTCATCACTGCGGACCACTATACTTGGCGATATCTCCACCAGAATCCGTGGCCGTACGGTATTAGCGAGCCAATCTTCTTCGAACTCCTTCACCCGGGTGTAGAGGGTCTCCCCTTTTTTCTTCAGCACGAGCTTGTAGGCGTTACGGTACAGCTCTTCGAAGGAGAGCTTTGAAGCATTTTTTGTGTGTATCTCGCGTAGTGAGGATGAGAGGACCGCCCACATGGACTCGAAATCGACGGCATCGTTATTTCCTAAACCCTTTGGGACGCGGAAGTTAGGTTTGTTTTTCACACTCAACATGTTAGGTAAGATACGGTAGGTTATTGTGTGTCAGTGAGTGTATGGAGGGGATTCAGAAACTTGGTAGGTTTATGAAAGGAAAGGTCCAAGTATTTGTGTTGGATTTGCACTGAAAGATGGAGCAGTAAAAGTAGCCCAACACCTTCACTAATCACCTACGGGTATCACTCACCCTTCTTGGGGGGCGTATTTTTCCGCGACCTCTTCCGGCTAACATTGTGAAATTCCTTCCAGTGATCTTCACCAGCTACCTTGAGTAATAGTCGCAGAGGGGCCGTTCGTAGGTTGCAGTAATTGACAAGAGACAACAGGGGGCTGTCATAATTCAAATGGCATTGACTCTGATGTCTTGCCTTGGTTCTGGCTGGATGAGGACATTTGACATCTGGACAGTGAATACAAAAGAAAGCGTGGTAGTTCACGTTGTAGACAGTCACACAGTGGAGTGGAGTGAGTTAATAGATACCTACTGTAGATACCTTCAGGGTTCCTGCATCTGAATGTGGTCGGCGGTCGGCCGACATGTCTCCGAAACCTTAAATTCCTTTGACAGCAGAAACGTCATTCTGTTTCGACCGTCTTTCACCTCCAAAAGGAGTCCTACTCTAACATTCGTCCGAAACACTCACAATCAAGCAAACAAGATGAAAACAACCCAAAGCTTCAGTGCTTTTATTTACCAACTACGCTCCTCAACCTCTCTAGCCTCTCAGCCTCTCCCTCGTCTCAGATCCTATTCCCAGCGCGCCGCCCCCATCCAACCTCTACGCCGTAGCTTTGCGCAACCGCAACGCATCGCTTTGGCCTCCCACCTGCGCTACAACTCCACCATTCCGTCATCACCTCCAAAACCCCGAAAACAGCCTTCTACAGGAACCTCCGCCCCATCAGCCACCACCCTCCCTCCCCCCTCCCCCTCCCGGAACCAACCCTCCTACTCCCTAACCATCACCTGCTCGCCCTGTACAACGCGGTCCACCCACACAATCTCCAAACAAGGCTACCACAACGGCACCGTCTTGATAACCTGTCCCGACTGCAAAAACCGGCATGTCATCTCCGACCACTTGAAAATCTTCTCCGACACGAGCGTCACCATTGAGAGTTTGATGCGGGATAAGGGGGAGCTAGTGAAGAGGGGGAGTATCAGTGGGGAAGGGGATGTGGAGTTTTGGGATGGAGAGGATGTGGGGGGGAAGAAGAGAGGGGGAACGGGGGTGGGGGAGGTGGAGAGGGAGAGAGCGAGGGAGGAGGTGAGGAGGGAGGTGGATGATTTGTGAGGGGGATTTTCGGAGGGAGATGTGTCACAATGGGCTCTTGGCAATTCTTAAGAGGTGCATGGCGAACCATCAGCAGTGATTGATAGCTCGAAGCCCATCGCCAGTCATTCAGACCGCTTGGAGCTGGGATTAGGTATCTCATCCTCTGTACTATAGGGAGGCGTATGTTGGTATGAGGGGGATCCTCCTGTGGGTGGTTTACTGAGACTATCTGTTCAGTTATGGTGTAGATTGTATAAAGTGTATAAAGTGTAATTTAACTTTTAGTGTTTAGTCATTCAGTTTTGTCGTCTTCCTCATTCTGAAAAACAGTCATTCTTGCCCACAGCATCTTTCCGATGGCCGCTCAACCCGACTTCCAGAAGTTATCAAACGGCATGATCACCGCCGGCCAAGAAATGCCAAAGCTTCAGAACATTCCTGCTATTGATCAACCCCGTACATTACACGATGAAATTGCCGCACTTGGACGAGAAATGAACGAGCAGTTTGAAAGATTGAACGATAAATTTGAAAAATTAGATCTTCATATGAAAGTCGAGTAAAGCATACTTCTAAACATCAATTATATAATTTTATTGAAGCTAACATCATGATTCAAGTGCAATAAATCAAGTCGCCAGAGTTTTTAACTCGCATATCACCAGTCTCGAGACAGAGCTTCAGGTGTTGCACAATGAGCGTAATGAGGCGGTATATGGGTTCCCAGAGAACTTGACGGAATTAGCTAGATTGAATGATAGGAAGTTCTTTCGACTTTAGACATCATCAGATATTCACTAATGTGTGAAAGATACGTCAATATTCAATCTCCTCAACGCGTTCAGTTTACCTACGGATGGAGCGGTGGCTATGAAAAAACGTCGCTTCGAGTACTTTATTGGAGTGGTAATTAACGCTTGAAAGAGAGAGCGTTACTGAAGGGATCCTCCTCCCAAAAACCGAGGCCAAGACACCAAAAAGTAAATATTAGCCGTATATCCGCTACAACACTGAAGTCTCTTTATTCCATTGCGCCTTTCATCTTCAAACTTCCTATTTACACGTCTTTCCCGCTCTCCTCCTCCTCCTCCTCCCCGTTTTTTTTCCTCTTCGCCTTTCCCCCCTCCTTTCCTGCCCCTTTCTTCAACCAATCAGCCATGCTCTTCCTCTCCTTCTCCGTCGCCTTCTTCTCCTTCTCCAGCTTCCTCTCAAACTGCTCTTGATACTTCGCCCTCTCCTCCGCCCCCTTATCCGCCAATTCCTTCTCCATGGCCTTAAACCCTTCACTCTCAGCATCCGTCCCTATCAGTCTCTCTAACATCTTGATCTCCCGCGCCCAGATCCGCTTGTCCTCGATTTCCCTGCCGTCTTCGTCTTTGCTGTCGATCGGGGTTTCGAGGACCATGGGCAGGCCCTCGAATCGGGGCTCGTTCATGACGTTGTGGAAGGCTCTTAGGCCTAGGAAGCCTAGTCCGATGTTCTGATGCAAATCCCTGTGACTACCGAACGGCGCTTTTGAGTCGTTCAAATGCAAGGCGCTCAGATACTTCATTCCCACCACCTCATCAAACTTCCCCAGAGTCTCCTGAAACGCTTCTTTACTTCTAAGATCATACCCGGCAGCAAAAGAATGACAGGTGTCCAAACAAACGCCGATGCGTGATTTGTCCTCGACGAGCGAGATGATGTCACGAAGGTCTTCGAATGTGGAGCCAATGACGTTGCCGGCACCGGCCATGTTTTCAAGGAGGGGTTTTACGGTTCTAGTGGCCGCATGTGCGCGGTTGAGTGAGGCTGCTATACGGGCGATGGCCGAAGGGCGCGGGGATGGGCCGGTGGAGCCTGGACTAAGTGGCATTAGTAAGTGATTTCATTCAGGAATCGAAATAGATGATGGCTTACTGGAAGTTGTAAAGCTTGATGCCGAGGTCCTCGCATCGGTTCAGGTCCTCCAGGAACGAAGTATAGGCTTGGTTGGCCCTTTCTGGATCTTCTTGAGCCAGATTAACAAGATATGAGCCATGGGGAATCACATGGCTATGATGATATTAGCCTCATGCATAAAAATCGACAAGACTAAAGCATTGTTACCTCGCAGCATCATAAGTGTGTTCTTTGCAGTGCGACTTGAACAGCACCTTATGCTCATCCTGCAACGGCGGGTTCTCCCACTTCCGTTGGGATTTGAGGAACAAGGCGAACGCGTTACCACTAAGCTTGTATTAGCCTTAAAGATTGGTACGAATAATACTCGTATAAATCACCCAATGTGAACACAGTTGGTGACCGCGTTGTGTACTCCTGGATATATTGTGCCATCTCAATATTAAGTTTTCTACATAGCTATAAGGCCATGACGAACCTTTTGCGCTGCTCACGTGGGCTCCAATGTACATGCGTAGGCTAGCCGTACGTGCGGCGAGAGGCATTGCTTCCGCCTCTTTCTCTTCTTTTGTCTTTCTTTTCCGCTTGGCCTTCTTTGGCGAGCCTTCTTCTCCTAATTCGTCCTCTTCTTCGTACTCGGCTTTCTCCTTTTTCGCCTCGCGCTTCCTTTTCGTTGTTTTGGGGCCACCTTCGTCTGTCAAGGGCTCTTTGACTTCGTCTTGTGTCTCTTTTTCTCCCTGGCCTTTTCGCTTTCGCTTGATCGTAATAGGTGATACTTCGTTTACTTGATCTTCTTCTTCTTCGTTGACTCCTACTCTCACCCTTTGTGTGGTTATTTTCGAGGTTTCTTCACTTGTTTGTGCCTCTAGATTTTCTTCGGCTTTTATTACCTTCGTCTTCTGGCGCTTTCGAGATCCTTTGGGCGTAGCTGGTTTCTCTGCGCTTTCAGTAGCGATGTCAAACACAATCTTTGCTGCAAGCTCAAAATCACCCGCAGCGAGATCTTCGTCGTGATGTACCTCTGGGTCCTTTGTGTATTTCACTTCTTGAAGGTCAACCCCTTCCCGCAGACTACTTTGTTTAATGACTGTACCCCGTCTCGTCCTCGCTCTTTTATTCGAGCCAACCAGATCTGGCGTAGAGATAGCTTTGTGCTCTGAATTTTGGACGCCTGTGGATTTGCGTGGTGCAGCCCTCGCATGCTTCAAAGCAGGCATGGCTGGTAGGTAGTTTGTTAAACCGCCAGTACATGTTACAGCTTCATCACACTATCCATTAGTTTGATGAGCCCGGACGTAGAGAGGATGGCCGATCGGAGCTCCCTTGTACTTAAGGTATCTACTTCAGTCTCCGTAAAGGAGTTGCTACTTATAATGAGCACTAAGTCGAGTCTAGCAAACGCGTGCCGGCGCGTCCGGCCCGGACCGCTACATGTGTGCTACCTAGCTAAGGGGGTCATGCTAACAAGGTATCATCAGCCGGGGCAGCTCCGCATTAAAGCATTTCCTAAGCATTTGAATTCCTCTACACACGGCTTCCAGGATAGATAGAGGAATGAGTGGAAGGGGGGAGTGCAAGCGAAAGTGCACAATCCATATGCACCTCGAACTTTCTTCAACTTGGATTGCTTTTAACGTACAGACGTCGAGCGCGTTATCTCTGTTGCCGCAATAAGATACTGCTCACCTCTCTCATACAATGCCAGTCCTTTGGGTCCCTTAAGGCCGCCCAAGTCAAGACTTCCAATCCCGTACAACCTTCACGCACCGGCACAAGCGCCTACCAACAGCCATTCTTATACTCGATACGCACATCTCTCCTTCAAAGCCATGTCATGTATTTTTCTTCCTTCTCTCCTCGTCGACGTCTCATATCAAGTTGTCAATCTGATCATAATGACCTATGTAGTATCTACATTCATATTTTTATTCCTCTTCCTCCAGCCTCAAGCACATTTGGTCGCTGTTCCAATCCATCACGCCACCTATGCTCTGTACATTTTCGTCAGCTCAGGCTTGGCTCTTGAAAAACTCAGCTAGGCAATATTTGTTACACTGCGCGGTTTGCAAAATCTTGGACGTTTCACGGTACTCACAATTGCGTTGAGACCTTTGGGTATGTGTGGACTACGGTTGAAAGAGAGACCATGTTGATATCGGGTTTGGCTGTACCTTTGGGACTTTGTGATTGGAGGGTGGGTTTCTTTGCGGAATGGAGATTTTAATTGGGAGCACTAGTGATTTTTGGGTCTGTGGTTCTGCACATTAAGGGCAGTAGGCTGCTCGAGACGCCGTTGAATGTGTTCGGAAATAGGAGCTTGGAAACGACTGAGCAGGGCCAGGGCTTGGTGGCCTATGTCGCGGACCTGGGTGAGGGTATAGAGCATGGAGTCGGAACATGATCAGAGTGTGGAGGCGTGGTGCGTACTCGAGGACTAGAAGTACTGCAAAAGAGAGCAAGATCAAGGGGGCAAACCAGGAGGATTGAGGATGGCGAATGCGTCGGGTGCTTTTCGGATGATTTTCTGAAGGGATATAGTATTTGTGCTATGGCTGGCGCGTCACCGCACGTCGTCTACTGCATTCAGGCATGTACCCTTACGTTTTACGGGAATGTTCGTGGCTTAACGAGTCTCATGTACATTCACATATATAACTCAACTACATCACAGAATCTGAGATTTAAATGTACTACGTGTCCTTGATACTCTCTAGTGTTATCAAGTATCCTGGGAGTCAGAGCGTAGAACGGCTCTATCACGTGATGTTGTTCGTTGCTGGGCAACGGCACATCGTGACAACAGCTGGTAAAATAATCACGGCAAGGTACTAACGACACCAACTCTCCGCTACTAACCAAAAGTTCTAAGAGGTAAGTGAGGCATTATGTCGGTATCAGAAGACCTCATTAGTTTCGATATTATCGAAACTCAAAAAGAGAACATACAATCGCTCCCAGGAGGTCGCTCAGCAAAGGCGTTGGCGTCAACATTCGGACCGAGACTATTTTCGTCGCCCACACCAGGCGATACAAGAAACCTCAATGATGCCATTAGGCAGGAGTACGAGCTGGAGATAATCGCCATAGCTGATTCTGACGATCCTTTGGACGTCTACGACCGCTATATTAAATGGACGTTAAGCGCCTACCCTTCCGCACAAGCAACGCCTGACTCGCAATTGAGACCGCTCCTTGAGCGCGCAACGAAGGCTTTCCTTCCAGCTTCACACTACAAGAACGATCCGAGATATCTCAAGCTATGGCTGACTTACATACGGCTCTTCTGCGATGCTCCTCGCGAGACCTTTGCATACCTTGCGAGACACAGTATTGGCGAGGGCCTTGCGCTGTTCTACGAGGAATTTGCTGCCTGGCTTGAAGGCGCCGGTAGATGGACTCAAGCGGACGAAGTGTATAAGCTCGGTATCGAACGCGAGGCTAGACCAACGGAGCGTTTGGTGCGGAAATTTGGTGAATTTCAGCATAGATTCGAACAACGAGCTCAAAATACAGACGAACCTTCGTCACCAGCTTTGCCAACGGTACGGCCAGCTTTGGTAGCCAAGATAGATCCTTTTGCCCTATCAACGCCGAGACCTGCAGACCCTCAAGCGCAGAGACCTTCCTCGGCCATTGGTGGATCTTCGCGAAGCGGAAGACAAAAGCTTGCTATCTTCAGCGATGCAGACACACCAGCGACCAGCGGAATATTGGCTTCAGCCGGAACAGCGAAAGGTTGGGATAATATCGGATCGATCTCCGAGCGGAAAAAGGAGAACGTGATGGAGGCAAGGCCATGGGCTGGGGAAACCTTAAAGTCTGGGAAGAAGACGAATGGGCCTCCAAAGATGATGGTATTTAAGGACGAGGTATGAACTTCACCATGATTCACCCGTTCGCATATTTACGATCACAGGACTAATTACTGGCATTTCGGGGTTGGCTTCATTTCAGTCAGTTTCGCAAGCACAGATACCACCTCAAATAGTAACATCAAATTATGCAGACATACAACAGGTAACAAACCCGAAGACGGGCAAGATTGAGCGTGTCTTTGTGAATCTTGAAGCAATATACCCTAATCCTAACGATCCTCTTGAGGAGATGAGTTTTGAAGAACTAAGGGCACTCTCTCGTGGCTGGCTTCGCAAGGACTGGGCGGCGGAGAGCAAACAAAGATCATCTAATCAGCCACGGGTAGCGACAATCGAGCAGTCATCGCCCTTAAATACGGCAGACGAGCCTGCGAACGACTCACTTGCTGATGGCAACGAACAGAACTTAGAGATACAAGACAACCTTAAAGGATTGGGTGGGATCCCAGCTGTCGAGGACAGCAGTCGGGCCGGAAGAAGTGGACGGCCGAGGAAGACTAAGACTATGGAGGTCAAAGTGGAGACTCAGACAAGTAAGGACTTGCATGAGATGGCGACTTGCACTAGCTAACCTGGTCTCAGTCAAAACCAATCTTGAGTCACCCACTGGCCCAAAGCTGAAAAGAAAAGCCTCTGCCGAGCCTACTATGACTCTACACACCAAAGCAGCAAACAACGACATATTAGATATTTTCAACCAGCCTTTGAAGAATGTCCAACCGATCACAAGCCATGCAGACAGCGCAGGTGAAAGTGATTATGAAGACGATGACTACACTAGCGCTGGTGAGAGCACTGGTACGGGCAGAATATCTGGAACCAGCGAATTTGGCGATGATGAGCGAGATTCAAGAAGCGTCGCGGACCCTGAAGAAACAAATGCTGAAAGCGTTAGTCCATGGTCGGATTTTACCAGGAGCAAGCATGTCCCAAATCTCAATATTATCGAGGATGCGAATAGCGAATCCAACGTTGATGGATTTGTTGTGCTTGAGGATGTCGCAGCTGATGAAGAAAAGGACGAAGGTGTTGTAGATGTGGTAACACCCACCTCTCCTGTATACAGAGATGGACAACCTCGACCAAAATATGTACCTTTGCCTCCCGAGGACTACGAGCCACCCATGCGACCATATCGAGATCCTGTGCAGGTCTCGCAGAATAGACTCCCATTCATGACGCCTATCGTCGAAAAGACCGAATCTTCGATGGGGGCCTTGACCATTCGGGAAGAAAAGGACTATTTCAACTCGAAAACTCCTTCACGGCGACATGGTGACGGCTCGGTAATTGATGAGTTCGAAGATGAGCCTCTCAGCAGTCCATTTGAGGAGATCATTAACGAGGCTAGAACAAATCGTTCGAAAGTCAAAGGCCCCAAACAATCGGAGCCCGGTACAAGTAAAATCGGTCATACCTCAACACAAGAATCTGTTGCTAAGAGGAAAGCAAAAGGCCCAATAATCAAAGACACCCAATGCAATCCCGTTGACGACTCCATTCGCCAATCCATCCTAGATAACCTCGAAGTACCACTTTCACACTATTCAGGCTACCACGACTACAGATCTCAAGCCTTCAATAAAACACCCGAAATCCGCAAATACATCAAAGCCCTCGCTAAAGCCTCCTCAAAAACTTCCTCAGATAAAACAACAACCTCCCTCTCCCTGCCGCCGACACTCCAATTCCCCTCTACCCCTAGTCAAACATACACCATCAAACGTGAAATTGGCAAAGGCGCCTTCGCACCCGTGTACCTCGCTCAAATCTCCAAAGAAGACGATGCAGCAGACTTGCAATCACCATTAGTCGCAATGAAATGCGAAGAACCTCCTACCTCCTGGGAATTCTACATCATGTCAACTCTCCACTCCCGGCTGTCCCTCTCCAACCACCGCGCCACTACTTCCGTCCTAATACCCTACTCCCTCCACCTCTTCACTGACGAAGTCTACCTTCTCGAAGCCTACCGCGACCAAGGCACCCTCCTCGACCTCGTCAATAGCGCCAAAACCACCCCCGCCGGCGTCCTAGACGAGTGCGTCGCCATGTTCTTCGCCATTGAACTTCTCAGGACCATGGAAGCCATGCACGATGTCGGTATCCTGCACGGTGATCTAAAGGCAGACAACTGTCTCGTACGGCTCTCCCCCTTACCAAACTCCGAAGAACTAGACACCCAATACCACGCCAACGGCTCCAACGGGTGGTCCCACAAGGGCCTCACCCTCATCGATTTCGGCCGTGGCATCGACATGCGCGCTTTCCGCCCCGATGTCAAATTCGTCGCTGACTGGAAAACCGGCAAGGCCGACTGTGCCGAGATGCGCGCGATGCGACCTTGGACGTACCAGGTCGACTACTGGGGCGCGGCGGGTGTTATTCATTCACTCTTGTTTGGCAAATACATCGAAGATGTCTGCGTGGACGCTCCGTCACGGAAAGACGGCGAAGACGCAGGAGGTCTTGGCCTCGGCATCGGACTCGGCGAGCAAGCCATTGGCGGGAAACGGCATAAGCTCAAAGAGCCGCTGAAGCGGTACTGGCAGACCGCGCTGTGGAACAACCTCTTCGATACGCTGTTGAACCCGCTGATATTTGTGGAGGGCGAGGAGGCGGGACGTATGCCGGTGAGGAAGAGGTTGGGGGTGGTTAGAGGGGAGATGGAAGGGTGGTTGGAGGGGGAGGGTGGGAGGAGGGGGGTAAGAGGGCTGGTGAGGAGGTGTGAGGAGTGGATGGGGGGAAAGAAGGGGAGGTAAGTGGGGTGGGTGAATGGGTGTTATGGACGGAGGTGGTTCTGGAACCGGGGGGGGGTTACTATAGGGCGGTGGATTTAGGGGAGTTTTGCTGGGTGGCTGTGTGCACATATTGCATTTTGGTAGCCGGGCTTGTTCTAAGGAATATCTTACACGAGGGACATTTCAATCCATGCATGTGCCGAGGAAATTCGACGATAGCGAAAATAGTAGGAATAAGCTTATCAAGGCTCGAGAATAGAATATCTTCCTTCAATTTACTGGCTATCCTTTTTGAAAAGGAAAAACACCACAGCGTCATTGTCGTCTAAATACATTCAATCCATCATGCCTTTCCGACGCCCGGTTGCGCTCGACATATGGCCAAGTCCATTTTTCCTATTGTGGACATCTTGCGTAATCGTTTGCACCCCACATCGGCTTCGAAATAAAACGGAGATCCGATTTTTCGTCTCCGTCTCCAGGCATCCATCCATCCATCTGATCGATCACAAGGAAGTCCTGTCAAAAAGGTCTCCCGCCCCCGTCACAATGAAGAAGTGCTGTAAAAGTCCTCCCTCGTAAAGCATGAGAAAGTATTGTCGGAAAGCTCTCCAGTTCCGGTCGTAATCAAGAAGCTGCTGTAAAAATCCTCCCTCGTAGTCGTGAAAATAAGTCGTGTCGTAAGTCAAAAACTCGTGAGAACATGCTGGGTTGGTTCTACATGGGTAGAGAAAAATGTGGTAAAAAGGTTTTGGTGAAGTCCGATAATGCTGGTAGCAAAGACAGCTATTGCACAATTTGTACAGCGTTGAAGATGGTAGAACTATCCGGGCAAGCAGCGTCGAAACAGCTCGTCTTCGCTAGCTTGACCGAGGCGTTGGTCGATTGAAGCAAAGTTGCTGGGATCGTAAGCTGAGAGGCTCGCAGAAGCCATATGCCGCTGGGAGCGACGAGAAATCGGTCGAGGTCCGAAGCCAGAGAAGGGGGAACCCAAGCGCCTTATGGTCTGGGCTGGGAGGGTTGGCTGGCCATTCTCACGCTCCGTTGGTTCCATTGACGCCATTGAAAGCTCAGAGCTTGGCATAATATCTGATGAAACTGGTGGAGTGAACATGCTCTGCAGGCGACCACCGTTGGCGTTGACGTCTCCCAGGCTGAAGCCCCGGCTTCTTACACGACGGTGACGACTTTCAGATGGTCCACCAAATAAATCTTCAAGTAAGTTCTTTCGCATATCTGAACCTCCTGGGCTAAGCTCATCTTCGAGTTGGTGCTGTGCCCGACGTTTGTGGACGCTTGGATAGGGAAACGAGTCTTGCATCCTGAATGGCGATCGGAGCGACGGGCCTATAGTAGCTGCGTCACGAGCCTGTGATTCTGAAGTTGAGGGACGGGTATGCTGACGAGATCGACTTGGGCCCCAAGTATGAAAGCCAAAGGGGGATCCTAGTCGAGGCGCCTCGCTGGAACCATCTGAGACACCGCTGCCGAGGCCAAGGTCTGATGGGATCGCTGTAGGTGAAGCCCACGGTACTGGGGGCTCGTTGAACCATTCCCCATTCCCAGGAGTCTCTTGTGCAGGCATTATGTTAGCTGTCGAGCTCTTGCTTGCTAGCTGGGCAAGGGGTCCGCCGGGCTGCATTGTAGCTGCCGTGCTTGTCGTCAAGGAGAGCTGAATATCGCGTGTATTGAATGGACTGTAATGGGGACAGACGGGACTTGAGAGTCGGGATGATTGCGAGCGAGCTGGGGAACTGGAAGAGAACGGGGATGGACTCCGAGTCTGGAGAAGACGCTGATAATGTGGAGCGATTGTCGCCTTGCGTTTGCATAATTCGCGTAATCTTCGCCGCGTTGACGATCCAGACTTGGGCCACGCAGGTAACCGTTGGAACACAAGTCCAGTAGGAGTGTTGCTGCCGCTTCTGCTTGCCCTGATGGTGCCTGGAGAATCCTCGGATGTGACTGGACTGCTCTCTTCGCCTGAATTCCGTGGAGTAGCCGAGGAAGAAGGCTTGCGTGCTACAGTCTTTGCTCCTCGCCAAGTTCGTCGTGCTTCTCGAGCCACACGATGACAAACTCCGAGAGGTGGAGCAGTACCTGGCAGCATCTTGAAGGGTGTTACAGTAGGATCTTGAAGGTATAGAAGGTACATCGACCAGAGATGTTTTTCCATTTCTGCAGTCCAAACCATCTTGTTCTGCTTTGAGACGGCGCGAACTATAACTGAAGAGTCTAGAGCAATTGATGGTCTGCTAATTTTCTTGCCCTTTTTTGCTGGGAACGAGCCAAATGGATCTGCTGCATCGCTTTCCGGGCTAGTGCAGCTACCTCCTTGCGACTGATGAGAAGATGACAGGCTACCATTAGAGTCATCGGAAGAATCTGACATGATTGAGCATGTTGACATTGGCCGGCTTATACTCTCTCCTAGATCCAGCTGTTTGGAGCAGACCCATGCGTCGTCAAACGAAATACGCTGCGCAGAAGGAGTGCGAGGTAGAGTCACGAAGCGCCTTGAAGGTATGGGTGCAAGATATCCCTCAACAGGCTCTGTTGCCCGTTGCTGGAACATTGGGCGTACTGGTTCTACTAATATCGGCGCTTCTATTGTAGGTATCGGAGTATCTTGAGAACGGGTAAGGTCGTTCGTTATAGTCGAGATGCTCGGTCGAGTTCGTCGCTTAATGCGATAGGCATGGGGGGAGGGTGGGAGAGGCGCTGGCTGTTCCTGTTCTGGGGTTTTAGGCTCCTCGCCTTCGGTATAATGGAATGTGAAGTTCCGAGGAAGGGTAATAGACAGTTGAGGACGAGTTCGAGGCATGATGGGCAGTCTTCTTGCTGAGGTACAGGCTGCTATGGAGGCTATTGAGACAATGTTCGATTTGTATGCAGGTATTCGAGACCACACTAATGTAGATGTCTCGCTATGCAAGCTGGTCCGAAGATGTAACGAGTCGTAATTTTCGATGTTAAGACAAGTATATAGCGTGCCGTGAATGCTGCGTCAACTGCCCGCCGCGTCTCGAATTAACTTAGTCCGTGAAGGATAGTCGTATATGGTGTAATGTCTCTATCATCGAGCAAAAGTGGTCGTGCTACGCCTCTGAATAATCCGGATAAGAATGCTGAGGCCACAGCATCGAGGAGCGATGTCGAGAAGAATAGAAATTCAACCGGTGGCTGTGTAAAGGGAATCTCGAGCGACTGTATGAGACTTCGTGGGTTGTAAGGCTTCCTTGATACCCAATCCTCGATGTTTTAGATTTTCCCACCGTTTGTTGCTCGTGAACGCAGATATTTCGCGCTAGGTACTCTTCATGTTTGAGAAAATTCAAGCAAACTTGCGTGCTTTGTTAGCAAGCGTTGCGTTGTAGTATGATTGCTTGTAGTTTGGATGGAACAGCTGACGCAAAACCGTCTCGGCTGAAGCACGCGGTTTCTTTATTCCCTCAATGAAGCATAGACAGGCAAAAGCAGTTGGGCTTGTATCGGAGCCACAAGTAGTAGGTAGTAGGTTCGTGTGGGTTGATCTTGTCCGTAGGCGTGACTGCGGACTTGGTACTGTCGCCTATTTGCTGAGCTTCGACTGAAGATGTATCCTGCCTCAACAACTCGATGCGGAGAAAGAGAAGATCTCAGGGCGAGTGTTTCTAAGAAGAGAATCTCATGCAGGCCGACGAAGAGCGTTGAGCTAAATGTCTGCGACCGAGCGGAGGATTGGGGTACAGAAATGTGGCCGTAAAGGCTGGAACGAGCGTGATGAGCACTGCAGAGCGAGTCCAATTGAGCTTGTCGAGGGAGTAGCAGGCAGCCAATAGGTATCAGCACAGTATCCGTCCACGGGGTCTTGGAGGCAAGTTAGGCAAGTAGTGGTGGAAGTCTTGATGGGTGTCTCTGGGGGTCTCTTGTTTAGCGCGTCTGGATCATGCGCAACGGGAACCAGGATTGACGCGTCAAAACCCCGATGTATGTATCTTTACCTCTAGCCGTATCTGTATCTTAGCTGTAGAATATCTTAACTATATCTTAGCGGGTGGCGATTGAAGAAACTCCCCGTATGATCTGCAACAAGTGTCTTTCGCTTGACAATCGATAACGAAGGGATTGGAGACGCTTGAATTGACCTCGACGAACTGCTGCGCTTGCTGCACGTATATGCAAACCCCCAAAAGCTCCGAGATACTGGGTGGGAGGGTGGGGGTGTACTGAAAGGTCTCGCTGCAATACTTCGGGCTTTCTGCCTTTGTCGGAAAAGGTTCCAAAACCCTTGAGCTTGGTCTGTCCTAATTGGTGCAAGGCGTGTGATTCTTCAGCGGTTGGTGGAAATGCAGCAGCAGCAACGATCAATTGCCTACCGCTGTGCGCGCCCAAGCTGTCAAGTTGTCTTCGATCAGCGTTCTTGCTAGCTTTGCATAAGGCAGTGCATGGCAACCTCTTCGGAGACCACGCGCCGAAACTAGCGTCTTTTTGACGCGTCTTTTCAAACGCGACTTTGTGCCCGTTTCACAGCACGGTCTGGAATTCCCAAACGATGGACATCTGCGGCCATGAGAAAGGCCGATCTTGATCCACTCAGCTTCTCACTTGCCGAAAGACACATATGCATGTGATTGAGTCCATTTCCGGGCCTTGATTCGGTGGCCTAAGGCCCCCTTCCACCTCCGCACTTCTCCAATGCCACTTCAGGCTTCCATGACATCTGCATGTTGAAGGGCGTAGCAATTGGTGCCCAATCCGAGGTTTTACTGGCTGCCTTCCTTTGGGTGCTGCGACTTTGGTTTGCGAGGTCTAATCACGCATGGTGAAGTTTGCTAATATCCACTAACTGATAAAATCCAAAGAATTCCCGTCTGGTATTTCTTGCAGAAGGAACAGGTTACCATGACAATATAGTACTCAATCTGATACAATAACACTGAACCACATTCTATCAGCAGGTCCACCAACACTTCGGAAGGCATATCTACGACCAACGTGGTATATTTTAAAGATATAACCAGTCTCCGGCTGGGACCTCCTTGAATTGTAGATGGGCCCGTTGTTATATGCTTTTGTTCTCTTCCAAAATTGCAATTGCCTAAATGCGGGTTTGAACTAGAAGCATTGGCTCAACAACAATATAGAACCAGTCACGGCCAAAGGACCCAGCTGAGTTGGTTTCGCTCTGTTCGTTCGCCGTCGGCAACGTTTAGCGCCAGGTGGCATTCAGCTATCAGCACCTCATATCGGTACCAGCAACCAAAGGAGAGTTTATGACACGAATATGGCCCACCGCAGCTTGCACAAAATTCCATGACATAGGCCCCGATGCATTGGAATAAGGAGGCAGCCCTATCGGAAATGGTGACTGAGGTGATGGCTCTTGTTTCGAGTCCAATGCCATTGCCTCTGAAGGGGAATGATACACCAAAGCCAGAAGAAAAGCATGAATGGCTGAATGCACAAAGTGACCATGTGATGGTCCTATCAAGGTTTCTCAAGATCAATCTCGACATGTCCATTAGAGTCTTTTCTGGAACCTTCCTCACGCTAATTTATATACACATCCTGCTTGAAACAGTCAGCGTTCGGCTTATAAGATATGCAAAACACGAGCGTTTCATACGACACTAATCTGACTAGGTATGGGACAGCACCAATCAACGGAATGGTGAAGTCTCGCCAGTCGTACAGGAGCACATTGGATCTCATAAAAACGACCTTTAGCCTCGGAACAGATTTTTGCACCTCTAGAGTAAGAAGTTAATTAGCTTTATCAGCTATTTTGTGCAGGCAAGGAATCTAGTGTGTATCTTTTCCAATATCTCCCTCTAGAGAGATTTCTCTCAGCTGTCTTCCAATATGTTTATTCCATCGACTTTGTCTGCTTGAGTTACATAACTACCACCAGACTGAGTCCGAGAACCCACTGGTTCTTAGTGGCCTGTCTCCTGTTGTGGACTGTCCAATAATCCGAAAAGCATGGATGGAGCTTGGAATGTCACGGACCTCCAAGAGACAGAAAAAGGCTTCTTTAACTCCTTAATGTTTTAGGGTGCTGGTTGCAAGTGCTGAGTTCGCAACTTCCACAACCAAAGCCTCCGAAATGCGCTTGAAGTTCTGTTGGAGAAGCAATCCAGATTCTTCCGTTACAAGCTCTGTACCGCTTGTGAAGTTGCATCAGTGCTCTCCAAGCGGTATAGGGTTTTATCACAGCGGGTCAGGAACATCCAGCGTCAATTATTGCTTACTCAGCATGACTGTCTTTGGCATTGAGGCAAATGCTAATCTCAACCCAACAATCTACACAACCCCGCAGCTTGTGCGAGGGCGCATCGACGCACAATCAACTCCAGCATGGGGTCTCAGTGGGTCGAGGCTGACGATAGCCAAGAAGAGATCAATGTCCTAGTCACAGGTTTCGGCGTGCGCCCCTCTCTGCCCGTGGCTCTCTCTATTCATTCCTCGTCCGAGTTCTAACTACTATCGCGACGCCAGCCATTCGGCAACCACAGTGTTAATCCTTCCTACCTGATCGCCAGCAGCCTGCCTACCAGCTATGCTCCTGCCAAGTTTCCCCGCATCAACATTCATACCTACCCCGGCCCACTGCGCGTTTCCTACCAGACCGTTCGGGAAACCGTACCTGCGCTCAATTTCCCCGACAGCGCCACAAAAGAAGAAACCTTGGACTCCAGTGTCACTCACCGTGCGCCCCACCACGTCCACGTCACCACGCCACCCAAGCAGAAACCAAAATATGACATCATCCTTCACATCGGCATGGCCGCCGGACGAAAATTCTATACTCTGGAGACGTGCGCACACAGGGACGGCTACAAGAGCAAGGACGTAGATGGACAAACATTTGAAGGAGATACTTTTTGGGAAGAGGAGTACGGCGCGCCAGAAATCCTGCAATCGACTTTCGACGCAGAAGACGTATGGAGGCGGTGGAAATCAGATGTCATGGTACACCCCCAACACCCCCAAATCACTCCCAAGTCAATCATGCAACCCTACCCCTGAATTCCCCAAACCCTCAGACCCCACACACACCGACTAACACCACACCCCCTTCACTCCCAGAACGAAGACATCCGCCCCTCCTCCGACGCAGGCCACTACCTCTGCGACTTCACCTACTACACCTCCCTCGTCGAGTACTGGCGCCGCAACCCCGAGGGCGAACGACCAGTGATGTTCTTCCATGTTCCGGGGGGTGCGGAGGAGAAGGATGTCGAGAGGGGGAGGAGGGTGGCGCTGGGGTTGATTGCGGCGTTGGTGGCGAACTGGAGGAGGGGCCGGGAGAGGGGGGGTTGATATTTGTAGCTATTTAGATTAGGGGGTTGAGGGGGGGGTAGGGGGATCGTATGCGTTCAAATGTAACCCATGTACTTCTTTCTTGCATTTCTCCTAGTCTATTTTTCACTTCTTCCTCCTATTCATGCATCATCGAATCGCACACCTCCCAACACCCGCCCAACCATCCACCCCCGTTGTCAAACCCACTCTTCCCCAACAACCCTCTAGCCAAAACCAAAGATCCCCCCTCCAAAGACCCTTCTCCCCTTCCCCTCTCCAGTGCCCGCCATCTTACCACCCATCCACCACACCCCCCTCCTACGCTTCATGAGAAAAAGGCATAGTCCACTCCACACCCCACACCCCACCCCAGCTCTAAAAGCAAAAAGCCGTTGCCCCTTCCGCTATATTCCCTAACCTTATGAGAATTAGAGTCTCTGTATCCCGTTTATTTCTTCTCAACGGTCATAATCAATTGGGGGAACACTTGCGTCTGTTCCTGTTTTGTTTTGCCGTAGATTTTTTTTCTTTCGAGGTGGGCGGGTCCTTCGAGATTTTGGAGCATCTGTGTTGTTGGTTTTTTTTTTTCTTAGCTTGGGGGGAGGGTTTTTTTCTGGGGTGTTGGAAATGAATGCTTACTGTGGACGGATTTGTCGAGATGTATGTATTGGTGGGTTTTTCTTTATTTCTTCTGCTGTCCATGCTCTTATCGTGTTTTTGACCTTTGGTTTTGGGGATTGAGGGGGGTTGGGAGCTGAGAGAGTTGGGGGGGGGATGGGAAAGGGGTAGTGGAGATGAAATAGAAATGGATATGAGACACCAGTTTTTTGGACAGATCAGGTGATTAGACGACATATTCATCCCACCACGCAGGCGCGATCGTAGTCCATGACTCTTTCTAAGGAGCAACAAACTCCCAGGTTTCGGAAGGACAAGAGCAGGACTTCACTTCCTTTCGGGTGGGTTTGGTATGTGATTGTTTGGGGTGCTGAGAGAGTGGAGAGCCCGGATCTACGTGAGTGGAATGGAAGGTGATGGGTAAGGACGGAGAGATGTGATGTTCGCATCGGATTCCAGGGGTTATTTCTTGGATGGAGTTTAGGGCGCAGGAACGACGTAGGTTTTGCCTATGTGTCCTGGTTTTAGGGGAGCGGGATATTTGTTGGGGTTGTGGGGGATTAGGAGTTGGGTTTGGTGTTTGGTGGGAAGAGGGGATGGTGGGAGGAAGGGAAAAGTTGAAGGATGGATGTGGGTGTAGATGGGTTTGGAAAGGGGGATGATGCGGAGAAGAAGCAGCTACAAAGTCTTAGTCCAGATTTCTTTTGGTAACGAAGACACTCTTGGGCGATGACATGCAGAAATGTGAGGAAATGGATCGTGCCATGTTTATGAAGCCGTAACGAAGAGACTCATGTTTTCTCTAGAGTGGGAAGAGAGTGCGGAAAGAGTAGACGATTGAGACGTTCTTAGTTTGAAGCACTCAGATGAACTTAAGTAGCTTTCACAGATGCGGATGACATCTATGATTGAGCAGTCTTGCAAGTCTGGTGCGGATTCTCTCGAGACACGAGGTGCTCTTGAGGCTAGAACATATGGGCCGGGGTCTGTGTTCTGTCTATTATTGGAAAAGATGAATGTGCTTGCGGTAGTGTCGAGGGGTTTGAAAGTATTAATGAGAAAGGAGTGTGGGATGCGATTTAGGGTTTGGGGTTGGGTAGAAACGAGCGATAAAGTGGTTTTAGAATTTTTTGAAGATATGTTGTTCCAAGAGTGACAAGAAGCCTCAGGATCCGGTCGCCTTCGATTGAAAAACCTGCCTGTAGTAGTGATCCTCGATGACTTGCTGGCATCCTCCTAACTCAGTATTTTCCCCTGGTGCCAGGAGCGCCCCTACTTGATGTCAATGATCCACCTCAACGCCTTTCCGAACTAAAAGAGCTTCTCAAAATCCAAAACATCCAGGTACAATTGTCCTCGATCATACGGGTTGGGGACGTACTTGCCTCCGGAGGTTCGCATCAGCCTTTCTGACACATCTAACCCCCAGTCTTCCAAGTCCTTCAGCTCTTCCAACCTGGAGCCTTCCTCATCTAGATTTGTGTAAGCACCGTCGGAAGCGTCACTCCAAAATTGATCCACGATCCATTTGCGAAGTTTCGAATCCACTGTTGTGTTGTTGTACGCGATGCGGATTACGGAGGTCCGAAGGTTGATCGTCCGGTAATGGAGGTTGACGAGGCAGATCATGACAAAATCTCTAAGTGCTAGGCATCCCAATTTGTCTGCAAGTACCCAGGCTCTGACAAGTATTGATGTGTATGGTCCATCGGCATTATCTCTCGCCTCGAGTGACAAACATGAGTCCGTGAAGTATGCTTTTCCCGTGTAAAGCCATTGAATGAAGAACTCGAAAACCGAGGGATCTTCGTCCTGGAGCTTGATGGTTTTTGAGTCTGCTTCGAGAAATGAGCCATTCAGGGCACCGGCGAAGAATGTTGAATGGTATGCGAGAAGATCTTTGGGCAGATTCCAAACCCCCAACTTCGAAGAAGAATTGCCGACCTCGACGCGTATTGATATACTGTCCTTGAGTCTGTCGTCTAATCAAAAAGTTGTTGCAGAATAAAAAACGTAGGATTAGACAAGAAGTCTCACTAAGAGGCCGATAATAGAAACAAGCTTACAGATCCAAGCCTTCCTGACTTCGAATACCATCAGTAAGTGGAGGAAGTTTGACCGGAGCCATGGCTGTTTTGACGCCGATGCTTGAAGAACGTTGAAGTCACTGTGAGAAATACTGAATCTTCAATGCAGCGAATGAATGAACGTGATCCGACGGAAATCGAGGCTAAGTTGAGAGGTTTCTTGAGCACTTCCAGACACAATTGATATTTCGTCAGAAAGTTGGGGAAACTCGATTTTCGATTTTCTCATGTTGGGAAGACTTATGTTGACTTCAACGAACTGGATTTACAAGCGAAAGAGCATGAAGACTTATCATACAGCATACTACACTAAGTTGGAAATAGTTACAGTGTACCACAAAGTCGTTTCGAATCAAGTTGGTTAAGGGAGATGAAGGAAGTATCAAAAACGTTGGTGGGCACGATATTAACAGCTTGGGATACTACGTGCTGGGCCATACTGTTCTCGAAACGCCAGTGTAAGCTTCTGGGAATTATGTTAGATTATTTAAGTATACCGTGCATGCACTTATCAGTAAGTCTCACTGCTACATATGAAAAAGTAATGTTTTATGGCTTCGCCGAGAAGGAAAGCTGGTTCTATAAAGAGTGCAACAGCAAGAATCCAAGCCTGGACATTCGACAACCGGTACAAAGTTATCTTTGCTAATCATGCCTTTTGCTCGATGTAAAGCCGTTAAATATATTTAAAAAATAAAAATAAAGGCTGGGTCTTGCTCTGAAACCTTGACATCTTCGAGTGTGCTTCTTTAAAATCTCTATTCAGGGCGTCGGCAAAAAGAGAAGAATGGTGCGTGAGCAGTTATCTCGGAACATTTGGACCCATCATATTGCCCGGCTGGCCAACCTCGACACTTGTGGCCCGAGATCTTGTTTGTGGATAGTATTCTCGAGTGCGAACCGTCGATTTGGAAATATGGCGAGACTAGGCAGAACTTCTAGATCCATGCCGGCTTCACTCAGACCGCCATCAACAGCAACTGGAGAAGCTTCCGAGGTCTTCACGTTGTTGTGTCTGGTAGCCGTGACGCGTTAGTGTGAGCAAAAGTGACAGAACTAGCATTCGAAGGACATTCTTCCCTCGTCGAAGGTATGTCCAATCTATTCATGAGTTTGTGATGGTAAGGGGTGAAACAGTGAGGTCACAGGAAAATGTGGTTCATTAGTCATGAGGTGACGGAACAGGATTCCTGAAGCTTCACAGTATCGTTAGACTGTCAGCAATCTCACCCTCTTAGCGGTCACTCAATCTTCGAATCTCGGCAGTGCTTCACTCCTCTTTTTGTTAACTCCAGCAAACTTGATGCTTGGTGACACTAGATTCCAATTATGTTGCACGAGTGAGAGGATGAAACTCGACTGCGCATACTTCCATGAAATTAAGCTGATATGACACTTGAGCTAATAGAAACAAAGGCTAATATGCATAGTTCGACAGTCGCCCATAGCCTGACGCAGAGGAAGTCCGACCACCTAAAGATGTGGTTCGACCTCTGTGCCTCGATGTGGGGGAAGTTGAACGCTGCACAAATCTATTCAGACTTCCCCCCCTCGACGTGGGGGAAATCGAACGCTGCCAAGATCTATCCCTAGTTCCTCGGCTAAACGCAGAGGAACTTCGACGTTGCATAGATCTGGCCATCCTGGGGTCGAAGACTTCCATGTAGACATCTGGTTGAGCTCTAGGGCTTGTGGGATAATCAGAACCTAGACGTTTCATGGCTCTCATCAGGTCAACGCCCCAGCCGTCCAGCTCCATCAGATCCTTCATATCCGAATCCTTAAAGTTGTGGCAGGCGTCAATACGAGCAGCCCACAGGAACTCATCCAGCGCCCAATTACGGAGCTTCGACCCTTCCGGACTGTTTTTGTAAGCGAATTGTATGATGGATGGTTTGAGATATGCGCGATCTTTGCCTTGGTATTCAATCATCTCGAGCAAGGCCTTGTCTGAGAATGCCGAACATTCCAACTTCTTGGCAAGCATCCATGCCTGGGCCAGAGGAAGGGTATCTGGATCGTGTTCAACATTTCCAGTATACAACCAGCGGATGAATGAACTAAAGGCTTTCGGGTCATCGTCTGGCAGATTCATGGTCTCGGAATTGGCTTCAGCAGATGACCCATTCAGGGCACTAGCGAAAAAGAGAGAATGATGGGTAAGAAGCTCTTTAGGAAGAGCCCAACACTTCACATTTGTGCCGTTGCCCACGCTTATAACGATTGATTTTCCGCCTTGAAGTCTGATTAGTTGTCAGCCACGGTCTTCGGAGCTTTGACCGAGAAGTATAGAAAATGTGTCACCTAGGACTTACAAATCTAGACCAGCTGCGCTCTTAACCCCGTCAATTATACGTGCGCTATACTTCGGTGGATCCATGCTGATCTGTTGAGACCTGTGCTAGGGACTGCAGACTAAGAAGAGGGCCTAGATGGTTTTTGGGAGATGAGGTTGGTGTTGGAAGAGAATTGCAAAAAAGTTCAAAGGCGGGAGCCTGACATCTTTTGTAGGCGATGATAATTCGTGAGTAAGAACCAAAGAATGGTGATAAAAAACTTGATGACTCTGAGAGTAGTCTATTGCATTGGTGGAATGCGGGTGGGATGTGAAAGATGAGGGAATTAGGATCAGTACAATGACTTGTCCCAGGCCTGACAGTCATATGCAGAAGCGAGTGGAGACCCTGTAAGCAAAGGGCATGAAACCCTGTTATGCATCACCTAGAACCAATCCGTTCAACCCACATAAATTGGGCCTTGAATGTGTATAGATTCTGGGCTTCTATGTGCAAGATCCTTCCAATAAGCGATCTTGAGTAGACGTGATAGCTTAACCCTATTGATTTGTTGAGACTCTCATTTCCTAGCCTGCGCGCACCAATTGAGCCAGTCGAGGAGGAATGAGATCTTGACCTTGCACTGCGGATCGAATAATAATCGTTCTTGAATGCTAGCATATGCTGCCACGACCTGACGTAGATTTTCTCTGTCCTGAGCAGCCAAGATCCTTACAAGGAGCAAGCTCGCCTGACTGCAAGCATTTGTAAAGGCATTAGACCCCTCTTTCACGGCCTCGTTATGGACTGAGTGAAGCAAATCGAGTATTGCATCCTTATCTTTAACATCCGGCACATGCTTGCCCTTGCAGAACCGAGCGTAGTCCTTCATTAAGTCACATGCCTTGCTGGATACTAATTTACTCGTAGTAGTTCGTATAACCCTAAGCAGAGGTAAGAGAATATCCAAAGCAAGGGCGCTGGCATGCCGTTGTTTGATTAATATCTCAAGAAGTTCTAGCACACGGCACTTGAAGTTGATGATCGTCTCTTTGGCATCCTTATTCTGGGACTTCTTGCTGGTGATCCTTTTTCTCTCCTTGAAGATCTCCACCAGTTGCGCGTCTACTGCAGCCATCTGCTCGTCGTTCATATCCTCATCTGTCGAATCACCACTATCATTGGAAGCACGATCTTCGGCCAAAGGTTTCGTTCTTAACGCCTGGGCAAGCTTGGCGTTGAATGCGGCTAACTCATCATCTGAAACACCATTGTCATCATTTTCCTCCCCAGAGGCATCTTTAGAGGACCCTTCTGCGTCAGCCAGATCAGAGCCGGCTTCATCCTCAATTTGCAACTGGGTAATACTAGCATCTGCCAATTGAATTTCCTCTACATCCGAAGGTTCTACAGCGTCTTCGTCGTCGTCGTCTCGGTCGAATATCTCACCCTGACCAGAGACACTTTCTTTTGTTTCTAGAACCTGTAACAGTCAGCCAGGCACGTATGCCATGAACAGATGCCCACCTTGATCATGGCTTGTAATCCAAGTCTATTTACGTCCGAAGCACAGGCCGACAAGACTTGCTGGGCCAGACGCCGAAACATCATCGATGATTTGGCTGCAAAGCTGAGTAGAATCTCAACTAAGACCTCCGAACCTCCTTGTTCGCCTTTCCTCCTGTGCTTGACCAGAGAATCGTAGCAGTCTTTCAGTTCATCTAACACGTTCACAGCGTCTGCGTCTCCATTATATACTTGTATAATGGTCAAGGAGTACAAGAGCTTGAAGGCCCGAAGTACTTGCTTCTTATCAGGCTGCGCTTCCTTCTCCTTGGACTTGATTTTCTCTAATATTTTCCATGCTCTGCGGATACTATGCTCCACATTCCGTTCTGCATCAAGGATCGATTTGTAATGGTATTCATTCTCCTCCAAACGACGAATGTCTTTCACTAAAGTATACGTGAAGCGTGAGGGATCCGCAGATTTATTGATGAGGTGAGTCAGGCAAGAAGAGATCCTGGACCTGAACATATCTCGTGATGCACTTGAAATTGGTGGATTGGGTTTGTGTTCCGATAATCTGGCGCCTCCCTCGCTGGTGAAATATGCAAACTCTGCAAACATTGCTAGAATCGAGCTCGATCCAGCCAAGTGACGCAATGTCCCTAAGTCGTCTTCGTTAGCACCGGTCTGCTTTGACCGTACAACAAGTACCAAGTGGTCGGCCAGAATTTGTCTTGCTGCTGCTGTGGCCTTTTCATCTATCGCGCCAGGGCTCAAGATCAATCGACGAAATATTGACAGCAACTGCGCCAGATCCGACTCATTTACCAGAGAGAGAACCTTTTCGACCGTCTTCGTTCTCGTAGATTGATCAAAATTTATCCTCCCTTGTGGGGGCTGTAGTAGGCCTTTGATTATTGTCACGACTGTAGAAGGTTGAGTTTGGGCTCTCTTGAAAATGGCTTTTGTAGCAGTCTCGGCAATGCGATTAAGGTAACGCTCTGGAGAAGCAAGCTGGTTCATGAGGCAACGCATTAAATTCTGACTGAATAAAGCGGGAAGTAGAGGCTCAGGGGCGTTGTGCAACATTCGCTGAAAAAGTAGGAAGCCCCAATACTTTCGTTCATCGGATGATGAGCTAGCAAAAAGACTGTCTTGTTTCTTTAGTTTACAGAAGGTTTGCAACAGCGATCGGGGCCTACCCACTATCAACACACTCTGACCAAAAACTCCCAAAGTTCTGACGCTTCGTGGGCCCTGAGTATCCAGTCTGCTCTGCTGTGAGAAGTTGTGAGAGGACCACATCCCATACAAAATGTAATTTCGATGTCCAATGGCCTTTCTGCGAGGCTTTGCTAGTAGTACCAGCTTGATCGAGATCGCTAATGGAAACCTCTTTCAAAATCTTTGCAATTCTCGTCTTCTCTTTTCCGTCCAAGGGATCATCGTTGTGCCACATCCCTGCTGGTAAGATGACACCTGGGATCTCAGAATGTACTTTTAACCAGATTGCCACTCCTTCGGGCGTCTTTGCAAGGCTACTTTCCTGAAGTTTATCGATGATTAACTGGGCGTATCTGGCATCACTCCCTTTCGAGCCCAAGTCCTGCACCGCTCCATATAATATCCAACCGCATTCCTCTCGTAGACTTGACTTCTTTCCAGCTAAGTCCAACACGATCTCGAGAATTTGCGACCATGGTTCAATTGCAAGAGTTGGCTCGAACAAAACACCCGACTTGACGAGCGCTTTTGCACCGAAAAGCCGTCCAAGTTGGTGGTCTCTCACCTCCTGTGCAAAAATTTGAGTCAACCTTACAACCCTTCTTGATAGTTGAGTTACATACCTCGCCAGATACATTTCCTGGGGTGTGGGTCTGTTCTTTTAGCGTCTCAATCAATTCCGATATTCTCTGATTACCAGACAAAATTATGGAAGTAGGGTCATATAGTTGAGTTAATAGTTCTGTGAGCGCTATCGAAAAGCCCAGTCTCGCTGCCTTCCGGCCACTACACAGTCCCCTCACCAGTCTTCTAATGATCTCAGTGACATCTTGGGCTGTTGGATTCGCCTCAGGTGAAACTCTTAGTAGCAAAGCCTGGGCCGCTTTAATCCTGATTTCATCATCTATGTTTGCAAGATCCTCATATATTTCTACCAGTTGAGTATCGACAGTTACTTGTTCTCTTCGCCGTTTGTTAGCCATGACGTTGAGTTGATTGATGTCGTCCACGCAAATCAGTTTTGCAATATATCAGTTAAGAACATCGTGTTCTACAACAGAGACGATCCTCCCCAAATAATAATCGCAATCATAATCTTGAGACGGTACTTTGGAAAATCCAAGCGAGCTTGAGCTTCTCGGGCCGAAAATCACGAGACTTCGTGTCCCGAACGCGATCCCTGTTTGTTTACAACAAGGAACCCACGCACGGCAAAGCAGAACTCTCTGCGCTTCCATGTCTCATCCACTCCGATATCCTTCACCTTGGCTTATCAGTTGCTGCCAAGTGCCAACTCGATACTCATGAGTCTCAACTTGGCACTTTCGCTGTCTGTATGCCATTCTTCAGAAACTTGTATTCTCGTTTCGAGAATTTTGCTCCAAACATTGCAGTCATCAAAAGCAAACGTGCCCCTCAGACAACATGCAGAATATTGCGCGCTGACACAGTATCTAGTTATATGTGGCTACCTGTGACAACGAACACCTTACCAAATCCAGGCTTGATCCGAAATCTGGACAACCACTACTGTTTCGGTCGGCCCTGCTGGGCTGGACAGTAGTCTGGACTGTACAAGACCGTGGGCGCCAGCTCAACCGAATCAGATCGATCGGACACGCTGGCGCGTAAGTATCCTGGCAACAGGACCTGTTGATCGCAAGGATCGTATCAAGTAAGTAATGATATGCCCGGATGGGGCTGAAAGTAGCGACTCTAAACACCACACCAATGACACCATTCCATTTTGGGAGTAAATAGACGGCAATTGCGTGACCACACGTGATACGAGGCACAGGATGACGGTATAGGCTGGGCGCTAAGGAGTGGTGAGTTGGCATCGTTGGCTTTGCAAATTGGTGATACAGCCCTGGCGGAGCTGAGTACTGTAGCAGATAAAGGCCCTAGAGAGATGTCAGCAATAATGAAGGACACTGGGTATCAGAAGTTGGCAAATCGACTTCAGACTCCTAATCAGGAATCCTGGATATGACAATCGCAGGCCGGTAAGGAAAGGACCAGTAGTAAGACCGAAGAACACAATGATATTGTTGGAAATTCCAGATAGCGGATAGGCCGACTGTTGATATCAGATTGACCCGCAAGTTTTCCGCAAAGCCACGACGGCCTTCCGTCATAGGTACAGTAGAGTATCTCGGGTCACCAAAGCAGAAGATCTCGTGAAACACATCCAATAAGCTCGTAGGAAAAATTGAATTCGTTTGTGCACCGTCCTAGAATAAATCAGAACCCTAACCGCCTAGGGAGCCGCCATACTGTAAGGTAGTACTGTGTAAATTGAAACCACGCGCTTTGCTTTCATTAACCAAGTCATATGCATGCAGGAGAGCAGGCTGAACTGCAAATTAATTGGTAGAATTTGTAATTAGTTTATGCACGAACCGCTGTCTTGCAGGTGAGGTACCTGAAGTTTACTAGTAGTTGCTACAGTACTAAGGTACCTCATGATCTCCATCCATCCCACCATCGTTGCTTCGTCAACAAGGCCACTCAACCTTCACCCGAGCTGGGCCGTCTCAATCGCTTTTGCACCTTCACGAGCTTGTTCCTTCTCTCCTCCTCTTTATCTCCTTATTACTACATCCTATCTCGACGGTCTCTCCTCCCCCGTCGGTTCGTATGTCGCCCGTTCGGCCTAGGACAAGTCACATCCTTCGAACGACGACTTACGAGCAGCTCCCAATGGTTCAGCACAGCCGGTAAAACCGACTTCGACATTGTTCATCCATCAATTCGACAATGTATTAGGTATAATAGCTTACGACCACGCCCACCACTCTATCAAGTAACCGTATCTTTTACGAGAACTTGACCTAGTCCCAGACCCAACTACGCACGGAACCAGCGATTGCCATTGAACACTCATCAATTGGGCCCCTCTACCTGAGACACCATTAGCAACTGCTTACTGAAGACGTATACCACGCTGAACACGTTGACGACATACGCCATACGCTCGGAATGGAACGTTCTTCGCCCTTGGCTGCCATGCAGCCCCCTTCATTCCCGTTCGGACAATGGGGTTGCCGAGCCGATGCGAGTTCATACTCCAACTATGGTGGACAATATGGAGGAGGAAAGGCAGCATTTGGCCCAAGCAGCTTCAATTTTAAGGATCTCAGCATGTCCAGAGCCCCGTCGGACTATTTCAGTCTGAAGCCTGTCCGGGGGTCGTCACCAACCGCCAGCCTCGCGGCAGACCTATCTCAAAATTTCCACATTGATCAAAGGTATACTACTCCATTCTATGGGATTCACGATGATGCTCACAGTTGGCAGTCCGCAGTTGCCGACTCCTCGACGATCATTATTCTCGACGAACCTCTTTGCTTCAATCAATGGAAGGGGTATGATAGCCTTGCTACATGGTGTGGGCGGACGCTCACTTTTGAATAGAAAACGCGACAACCCCCCCACTGCCCTCGTCTTCGCCCGGTCCTTACAACGAGTCAATGGAAATATCCCCCCTACCCCATAAGGTGCCCTACGCGGTGGTAACCCGACTACGAGTCCAATCACCGACGCCAGAGGAAATGCCTGTCGACGTAATTACCCCAAACGCTCTTAGTGAGATGGAAGAAGCCCCTCCGGAAGTCCTGAAACAGCCTATTTTCTTCGAGTGAGTTGCTCCAGATTCGTTCATTGCCGAAATCTAACATGTCATAGACGAAGAAGGTCTACTTTACTGAGACCCTCTTTGGCTTGTAGTAAAGGCCACACTACCAGCTCCGTTTCTTTGAGTTCTGCAAGGGCTGAGAGCCAGCATCCGCCATTCAGATTTGGAAATGGACTTCCAAATCCACCACCGTCACTCATGTCGACTGACGAATGTTTTGCTTCTTCGCCACCACAGGAGAGAAGACCTCAGTCCGCCAATTCTCCATTACTTTCTGTCATGGGCCCTCCAAGGCTGAAACAACCCTTCCCGGGTCTGAATGGTCATACACGAAATTCTGGCTCTCCTATCATAGGTCATGTTCGGAAACCCTCGGGGCCAACGCAGCGGCCAAGAAAACAATTTCGTCGCTCTCTCAGCATGTTTGAGCATCCAGCAGATATGATGAAAGAGGAAAGGAACAGCTTCAGCGCTACAGCAACACTGGAAGCCATCATGGATATCGATGACATTCCTCAATTACACCTACCCCACTTCGTTTCGGATGAGGAGAGCCTTCCACGTATTACCAAGGAAACCGTAATCGAGGTCCTGGATGGCAAATATGAACATTGCTATCATGAGGCCATCGTGGTAGATTGTCGATTCGAATACGAATATAACGGTGGACATATTGATGGGGCTGTTAACGTGAATAGCAAGGAAGAACTGGGCAAAAGATTGTTTGATACGCCTTTGTCCGACAAAACGCTGCTTATTTTCCATTGCGAGTATTCGGCACATCGAGCGCCTCTTATGTAGGTGTTGCTGTTCTTATTGACTTGGAAATACTAATGACATTCTTAGGGCCAAGTTTCTCCGTCACAAGGACCGCGCTGAAAATGCTCATCGTTACCCCAAACTGTCATACCCCGAAGTGTACATTCTGGATGGAGGCTACAGCTCATTCTTCATGGATCATAGATTGAGATGCTTTCCCCAAAGTTACGTGGAAATGGATGCCAAGGAGCATGTGACTGCCTGCGAGCGTGGACTTGGCCGTATGAAGCAACAGCGCGCTAAGCTCAGTCGTGCACAGACCTTCGCGTTTGGCCAGCATAACCAGCCTATGGATGATAGTCCTACTGCTCCCAATCGGCAGTATAGTTCTCTCATCACGGGGATGGATATCTCTATTGTTCAGCCTCTCGACTCTGTGCAGCGATTGCTCTCTGGGCGTATGGCGTCGTACTAATACTGCAATTATACCGCTTGCACTTCGTTGCACTGGACGGTAGCATACTTTGCGATCCTCTATGGTCCCAAGGACTTGTCTCGGCGCTTCTCAAGGCCTATCTCGGCCAGTATCGCATTGCATGCACTGGAGTTCACAGTGCCTTTGGTCAAGTTTGACCACAACTTCCTTTAACCATCAGGACCTCTTGATCGTTCACCAACATCTCGTAATCTACCTCGAGAGGCTGTATTATTTGAAACCTTGAGCCTAAGAGCTCCAGGTCTTTGTCACATGTACTCTGGCCCTGGTGGCTTGCCATATGCGGATCTGTCAAATCGCCTCATAATGTTAGGCTTGGAGCTGATGGAATCCTATCACTCTCTATCGATTTCGCCACGACGATCATTAGCACGCATTGTTGAAACTGTTCTATCAATTCGAATTCTGCACTACGGATATCGTCTTGACGACCATCCTGCGGTAGGCTTTCACGTTCGGCTTCCATTCAGCGACGTCGTCAATCATCACATTCACAACCCAACAGAGGGAAATTTTGTGAGAACTTGCAATTGGTTTAAAGCAGTTCCCGTGCGAGCTTTCAAATATCCTAGAATGCGGCGGCTTTCTCGTGAAAATGGCTAAGTTCTGGCCAGATGGCTAGGCTGCTATACATGCCGATTGTTTTACCATGGAAGACTACTTAACAGAGGAAAGAATCATACACAGGGGAACAAGAAAGGCCAAGGGTGGCCGAAATCTCCATGGCTGTGGCAGTATCCAGGAGTGCTAAGCTAACTCTGTAATCCTAGCACAATCAAAGTTTATTATCAGTAACCTCGTTTATGAAATAGTAATTCAGGCTCGTGATGACTTGATGCAAGTTTTTGAAGTCTTCGAACCTCATCCCTGGGTACCTATGTTAGCTCTTAGGGTTTAGGGCACGGAAATAGGTAAGCGAGCCGTAAAGTCCTGAAGTACCTCATGTCTGGTATACATGGATCTACCCACCAAAAACTGGCATCATGCATACCTTTTTGATCTAATGGGCAATTTCGAGGTATTGAAATGGATATCGATGACATTCTGGCCGAAGTGGACGGCGATGCAGTCCCTCTCGACACCCGCGATCTGCAGGAGCTTTCGCGCGCCTGGGTCACCGAAAGGAGCGCCCCAGAGATTCTACCCTGGCCGGCAGGTTTGATGTATCGCGTCTTGAAGAGGATAGGTCAGCAGGTAGGCTTTCTGTTACAATGTCCTTGTATTCAAGGGACGAGCTTACTCAAAGGGTTGCGAAAGATTGAATTGGTAGAGGAGCAAACTGGCAATGTCGATCCTAAGGCGAATTTCCGCCTTATCATCATACAAACAGAACTCGAGAGATTTAAATTCCTCGTACGGTCGTATTTGCGGGCAAGGATTGCAAAAGTGACCCCCACCATCCATTTTCCATGAGCGTTCAACCAACAGCTCTTCAGATTGACAAATACGCCCTCTACATTCTTACCAATCCTGCCCAAAAATCCCGTCTGTCACCGTCTGAAATCCAGTACGCTACCACGCACCAATCTCTCCTTCACGCTCATTACCATTCTTCTTTCCTCTCCCAATTCCCCAACTCCTTGCAGAGATTGGACGACACGGCTGGAGGAATCAGTATGATTGAGCAGCCGGATGTGGATAAGGCGGTATTTATAAGGGCTTTACGGGATGTGGATACGCCGATTGTTGTGGAGGGCACAGATATGGCTTTTGAGATGAGGAGGAGGGATGTATACGTGGTAAGGTGGAGTGCGGTCAGGGAGTTGGTGATGGGTGGGGATGCGGAGCTCATATAAAAGATGGTGGGTATAAAGCTACAACTGCATTCTTTGGTGCAAAGAAGAGCGCCAGAACAGCTACCTACGGTTCTCGGGAGTTGCGGTACGAATCACCCACCGTTGAAAATCCATGGCAAATGGTCCATGCCATTATGACCTCTAAAGCTCTAGCCAAGGGGTGCTTTCACACTTAGCGAGCTGGGGCGTCAGCTCAGCTCTATGCAACTCGGATTGCTTGCTTCCGAGATTCACTCCAGCGCCACGCTATGTAAGAGGTTTGGTGCGTTCCATAACAATTAATGCATATTGAACATTGCTGACATTTCTTAGGGTTTAATCTACTAGAAATTTTGAGGCTTAAGCGGAATGATTAAATACCCGAAGTGCTCTAAGCCGTGGGTGTGTGGGTCCATGGAGGCACTTGCTAGCGGTCTGAGACAGAATGCAGCAAAATGGACACCCTATGGCATGAAAGTATGGTTGGTGTCCACTGAAAACACGTTTCTGGATATTCATATCTGTACATTAGATACCATATAGAAGGATGCATAACGAAACACGAACCCAGAATGGCAATCTCTTCTCCTCTTTTCGATCTTGGGGCAATCAAGCGTCCCCCTGAGTTCTTCAAAAGAGGTCTTGTTCTTTAGCTTAACCCATGTCCTCTGCCCCAACACAGGGTATCGTACAGTTCCTAGTTACCATCATGCTCTTGGGATCGACTGCGAGGTATGCAAACAACGAGATCGTGGTTCCGTGGTCCTTTGAGTGTTTTGAAGCTAGCGTCCAACACCTACCTTTTCCTCAAGACCGAAAACATCACCCACCAGCTGTATTAAGGCCCCACTGGTCTGGGAAGGAGCCAAATAGAGCAACCCGAGATATAAAAAGAGCCTTGCATTTCCAAAAACAAAACGAAAATTGAGACCAGAAAAGACCAGTGGGTGCAAAAAAGCACAAAAAGCTCGGATCGACCTTGTGGACGACCCTACGAAAACCCAGCTTGAATGAATTTTAACTCTGCTACGTTGGCTAGCCGGTGTTTAGTGGAGGCCGTATTCAAGTAGCCACATTTTATCCCACTACACCGAGTTCACAACGGGGAGATTTGTGTTGTTTGTGGTATATAAACAACAAAAACAGAAGTATAAACATGGCAAAATCTACTACGACTGCTTTATACAGAGTACATTGGATGGCTACCTTACTGCTACTGAAGATATCGATTTTGAACCACGTCTTTTAAATATGAACGATTAATCAGACCAGTTTTAATCAGTGTATACGAGTACGGAGGGCATACTACTTTCAACAGCCCATCCACAAACAACTGCAGCAGCAACGGTAGCTGCTTTAGTAGCGTATCCTATTTACATCCTCTCCCCCTTTCTTGCAACAGTGGTTCAGTCTTCCAAGTATATACAGTACATCATCGGGCCCGGACACGATGTGCAGACTGGGTGTTCGATTCAATCAACATACCGGGACAAGATCGTATGAGGCTACTAGTATCTCTGCAATTGTGGTTTACGGTGATTGGACACAAGGCTTTGTAATCGCTACAGTCTATAGCTGCTGTTCGCGGAAGGTTTCATATCGGTCCTCTCGACGGTCTGAGAATGATGTAGCAGTAACTTGAGGGCACAGTCGTGCCAGAGCAGCCGAAGGATCTCTCATTGGCAGCAATTGCAGCTATACCCTAAGCAGGAAATCCTTGGGGTAGAGAATTGCCGTGACTGTGGCATAACTCACGCTTCTCAGGCATGGATATTTCTGCGGTTGAGCCTCTGCTCTTAGCGTTCACCGATAAATAGATAAATGTTGGGAACATCGCTTTGATCGAATCGACAACATACACTTACGGCAGAGTAGTTTGAGAATCTTCAGTGGTAGCGCTTTGTCCAGGTCTCAGCACATGGGAGCCCCATTAGTGTTTGCATGCATGGGCTGACTGCAGGCAAACCAAATGCAAATGAGAACGCATATGGCAAACGAATGGACGACGTTGCTTTGTTCCGAAGTCGCAATTGTTCTTGGCCTGGCATTGTAAGGTAAACAAACTAGGCCATATTTGGACATTGCCCTGTGTGCTCACTTTGCATATTCGTCCAACGCAATTCGTCAAGTCGTGCTTGATATTACAGTCGTAGTTCGGCACAATAATTGCTGACGATGCTTGTCGTCGGTCTGTAGTCGTTATTTTGAGCTACAGCAATGTGCCTATGATTGTCTTGGGGGACTGAATTTAGAGATGTCAGAATGACGAAGCCAGCCCTGTCAGTCCGACTGAAGGGCCGCTAGTGAAACAGTCAGTGGAATTCTTGGCAATTCTTTTACTCCACCTTCTATCCAAATTGATTTCGCCTTTCACCTCGATTTGTGATCAATTTGTGTTAGATACATGAATAAAGCAAAACACACCGTAAAGGTATCTAACAGAGACGGCTGAGTACTTCGTACCGCCAACATTGAACCCCCCCCCCCCCCAATTTAATCCAGAACATGGCTGCGCCAGCTCCAAGCCGTGCCCCCCCAGCCAATACTCAGGCTACTTCTTCCACAGCCGAGCAATCAGGCCCGCAGAGACCCACAGGTGCTTTGACTAATGTGCAATCCACCTCAGCTGCACTTCCCACAGCTCAAGGAGAACAGACTGCGTCCAGCAAGAGAAGGCGGAACCACCGAGGCGGAAAACACAAGAAAAACCGCAGGAAGTCTTTTGCCATTGCCGAAGATGAAAGCGGTGGGGTGGAGGCTTTGAGATCAAGCCGCGATCATCTCGATCCTTTGACGCCTGACCCCGCAAGGCCATCATTTTACAGATTGGGCCAGTCTGGTGGGAGAAATCTAAGCTCAACGAGCTTAGATAGTGAGGCATTGCTAGACCACAGGTAAGTTGAGATGCTGAATCTGCGGAAACGGCTCTCTATTTGGTCTAATCGTATCTGGCAGAGATCATCCACCCATGCGGGCAAGGCGAGATAGTAGGATCGGTCAGGGCCTTTTCGCAGCTCGACCAGGCAATACTAGCCATCACTCAGACTCGCCATTTCGCCCTTCATATTCGAACAATTTCGCCTCTAACGATGGTCAGAGCCGCAGGCCACGACCTAATCGCGCCCACGTTTCTTCTGGAGGTGAAAGCGAAGACGAGGCACCATCCAACGATCGCACACCATTACTGTCGTCGTCAAATAATGGTAGGAATACATCATCACAAGATTCTCGGCGTAATCTGCTGGGAGGACAAGATAGGCAGTATGGATCTCAGATTAGGCGCTCCTCCACGGCGACTTCATCATCGAGCAGGCGGCGGAGACTTATACCAAATCGACAATCATCCACTCAAGGCCTACAGCATGGCCACGATGTCAACAATCCACCTTCGGTACCGAACAGCCCAAAGATTGGCCCCGATATGGGCTACGATGATGTTATGGTTACAGACTCCTTCGCACCTAGATCACCTGATACCCGGCGTGGAACTGCACCGCAAATCCATGACCAAATCATCGATATTGATCAGCAAGTTGACGAAAACCAGCATTTGGGGAACTCGTCCTCCCCACCAACACCACGGAAAGAGTCCATGCTGCAAAGGCGGCGAACTATTGCTTTGCCTGCAGAAGAAGATGTATGCTTTCCTGTGGAGGGGATGTCCGAGATAGCGGAGGATGACTACACGGTGCATGAAGGAGGCAATGGCTCTGTAAGCGGGCAACGGAGAAGACGATTTAGGCAATGGCCAGATCTATCGGTGCTTGAAGAATGGAATCGAGAAGAAAAGGAGTCGCGGAGTGATGGCATTCGCGCGAAGAAAATCAGTGAACCGGTGCTTGTTGGGGGGAGACTAAGGCCGCAGAAGAATGGATGGCATCGAGCCGAAGAAGATGCTCCTTACAGATTTACCTACTTCAACGAAGAATTCCCGAGTACAATACACAGTCAAACGATATCCGAGCTTTTACAACCTGGTCAGAGCTTTAGAGAGCTCTTCATTCCTGATCCTCCGGAACTAAGCGAGGAATCAAGCGATGAAGAGGACACGACAAGCCGCCAAGGTAATACGAATGATCGCTCAGAATTCAGTCCCAGTACCCAGTCAAGAGTAGGCACTCGGCATTCTTCGTTACTCGGCGAAATGCAAAACAGGTCTCCCGAGCAATCGGGAGAGGTTACGCCTGCAGCAAATGGTACGCAACCGAAGGAAAAGGCAAAGCGATATGGAGCACGCCCAACCTTTTGGCTTGATGTTTTGTCACCTACGGATACCGAAATGAGGGTCATCTCAAAGACTTTTGGCATTCATCCTCTGACTGCTGAGGACATCATGATGCAAGAAGCTCGAGAGAAGGTAGAGCTATTCAGAAACTACTATTTCGTCAACTACAGGACCTTCGAACAAGACATGATTAGTGAGGACTTTCTCGAGCCGGTTAACATGTATGTTGTGGTGTTTCGCGAAGGAGTTATAAGCTTCCACTTCTCAATGACGCCACACCCAGCGAATGTGCGTCGGCGTATCCGTCAGCTGAAGGACTACTTAATTCTGAGCTCTGACTGGATCTCCTATGCCATTATTGACGATATTACCGACGCTTTTGCGCCATTGATCCAATCGGTCGAGGATGAAGTCGACGACATTGACGAAGCTATACTCCAGGCCCATTCTAATGACAGTAACTCTTCTGAGAATGAAAAAGCGAAGTCTACCAAAGATGGTGACAAGAAATCAGAAAATGGGCAACCCGCATCCGGAGGCGGCGACATGCTTCGCCGTGTTGGCGAAGGCCGGAAGAAAGTCATGGGTTTATATCGATTACTGGGCAATAAGGCGGACGTGATCAAGGGCTTTGCCAAGCGGTGCAATGATCACTGGGAAATTGCGCCCAGGAGCGAGATCGGGTTGTACTTGGGTGATATCCAAGACCATATCCTAACCATGACCAGCAATCTCAGCCATTATGAGACGTACGTCTTGTCTCTACTCGTACCTGACGGATACTGATTTATGGATACAGACTCCTCTCCCGAGCTCACTCAAACTACCTGGCCCAAATCAATATCCGCATGAACGAGCGTCAAGAGCAAACGGCAGATGTGCTGGGTAAGCTCACCGTCCTGGGTACGATTGTGTTGCCAATGAACATTATCACTGGCATGTGGGGTATGAACGTGCTAGTTCCCGGACAGAATTCCCATAGTTTGATTTGGTTTTGGTCGAGTAAGTACTCTTGATTATTGGTCGCCACATGGTTGAGTGGTATTGTGGTTAATTCGATTGCTGACTATGTTTGCAGTTACTGCTGGGTTGTTCGCTTTTGGTGTTTCATGCTTCTTCATTGCCAAGAGGGTCTATGGGATTGTCTAGAAATGAGTCTGCTATATGGACCAATGCGTTCAAGCCCAATTGGAGTCAACTTGGAGTTTTGAAAAGAGGTAAAGACTGGTCTGGGAGGATGGTTCTATTTGCCGCACGTTAATTGGCTTTACTACCTTATGTCTTCAAGGCAACAAAAGCAACAAGGGATCACAAGAGTTGTATACATAGAATCTGGGTAGCCTACCTGATGTTAGAATGTCATCTGAGACCTGGTGGGCTATCTAATAATAGCTTCCCTTCCTTCTCCCCGATACTGTGTACTGTGTACATAGTTTAAAAATATTAAAAATAAATGTCAAAAGTGGCCTTATTTAGTCGCCCTCGAGCAAACCTCAACTTTTCGCAATGAGGTGCCCCACCTCCGTAACGTAAACAAACAACCCCACCACCACCACCATCACCACACACAATTTCCCACCACACCCTTCCCCACCTCCAACCCAATCCACCACAAGATTCAAATCCCCCGCCCACCCCACTCACCCACTCAAAACCCACTCACCCACTCACAACCCACTCACAACCCACTCAAAACCCACCCACGACCCACCATGCCCCCACCCCCAACCCCGCTCACCGTCCAAACCTCCGCAATCACGCGCTTGCTCAAAGAGCAAGACTCGTACAAGACCGAACTCGCGGCGCAGGAGATGCGGCTGCAAGGTATGATGCGGGATGGAGATGGGGAAGAGGATGAGGAGGGGGAGGAGGGGAATCGGGAGTGGAAGGTTGGGCAGGAGGTTTGTTTGTTTGTTTTTGATTTTTTGGTTTTTGGGGGGGTTAGGGTAAGGGGGAGGGTTGTATGGGATGAGGGGAGAAGGAATGGAGGGAAGGGGACAAAAAGCTAATAAAGAGAGCGCAGAACCGCGCCATCTCCGAAACAAAAGCCATTTTCGGGCCCTTGCGCGAGCGCATCGCAGCAGCGGTGGAGAGGGTGGAGGGGATGTTGGTGAGTTTTCTTTTTCCCCGCTTTTGGGCCTTTGTTTTTTTTTTTTGGCCCTGGCGGCTTTTTTTGGGACGGTGGGATGGATGTGAATGGCGCTGATGCGATGTTGTGTTTTAGGAGAGTGGAGCCGATGGGGCGAGTGAGGAGGAGGTGGGGAGGGCGAGGGAGGCGGTGGCGGTGGCGAGGGGGAGGGGGGTTGTTGGGGGAGGAGGCGGGTAGAGTAGAGTGGGGAGTTGGGGAGTTGGGGAGTTGGGGAGGGGGTGGGTGGATGGGGAGTGAGAGGATGGGGAGTGAGAGGATAGGAGATTGGTGGGGATCAAGGGCTTTCCACCGAGAGCGGGTTAGAAAGCGAGCAGTTAAATTTACTACGAAGTATCCATCTGGCCCCCGTCTCCTTCCCCATTCCCTACCCCCTCCTCAACAGCAACAAGCCCTTCCGCCGGCGCAGCGACGATATCTAACTCCGTCTCCACCTCGCCATCCTCGGCCATTTCGGCATCTTCGGTCTCTGGCGCAGGTTTATCGCACTCCTCGCCTGCAGTCTGCGACTCGCGCAACGGAGACTTGGAGCCAGATCTTGGGGGGTTGGCGACTGCTAGGTTGGATGTGGGTGCCATCTCCGTATCTTGGTTTGCGTGCAGCGGTGTTGCGCCATGTGCTGGCGTTCCAAGACCACTGCTCCTCCCACCTTCCCGTTCGGGTTCGCCATCCTCGGCCTCCTCGCCATCCTCCATCCCCTCTCTCCGCTCAACCTCTTCCTTCTCATCTCTGATCAAGCGTCGCAATTGCATGCCCTCTTCGATAATCCTTCCAAACTGCTGTCGCCGCTCCGCCCACGTCTGTGCATATTCCTGGCTTTCCCGCTCCAGCTCCGCAATCTCGCCATTCAGCTTTTCGAGATTGGCGTGTTGGTCCTCGCGAGGACGTAACAGGCGGTTGGATGTGATTTTCTCAGCAAGGTCGTCGTATTCTTTGCGAAGCGCAAGGGTACGCTGGGCTTCTTCTAGTTGGGTGCGCAGGTCGGTGGTATTATCTCTCACTGCCTGCGCGGTGGCTTGGATCTTTGATTTCTCGGCCGCATAGCGCTCGCGCTCTTTTTCGTTGCTGGTAAATAGGAATTGTATGCGTATGATGCTGCTTTCGAAGGCGGCAAAGTCGAGGAGTGCATCTTCGCGGAATTGGCGGCGTTCGTTGAGCTGGTGTTGTTTTTCGGCTTCGTGAGCTGCGGTTGCTTCGTCGGTGGCGGAGGCGTCAGGGGGTGGGGTGGGAGGGAGGGTCGGTGGGGTGGAGAGGAGGGAGGTTGGGGCGAGGAGGCGTTTGGTGATGCGTTTGAAAGGTCTTTCTTCGACATTGAGGAGACGAGATTTGTGGAGAGCGTCTAGTGACATCGGCATCCATACAGGTGAGTTGATATGAGAGCTTGTGACTCACCTTCTTCGGCTTGGTCGAGTAAAGTATATGAGGCCATAGCTGGTTTGCTAGTGATTGGATCAACCTCACCAGGAAACCTCGATTCTTCGCAGTAGTTCCAGTGCTAGACGTAGAATTATGACTCGATGTTGGCCTGTCTACTCGGTAAGGCAGTATATGCGCGAATTAGAGACTGTTTCTTGATTTCCCGAGAGTGTGACTGGCCTCTAGAAAGCTGTAGAGACCCAAGTTAGGCTTAGTATTGCACGACCAGCGCTAGTCTCAGTGCGGCTCTAGACAAGCTCGGGAGACCCGCGATTAGCATGTGCCTTGTACTACCTACATAAACCCAAGCTGAACCCCCCACTTCAATATTCAACCATCCATAGCATTGTTTGTCGTATCCAATTGCTATTGCTTGGACACACTTACTGTGCTTCTGCTGATAACAACATACTGCTCTATGCTCCAACGCCAGTTATTATTGTCTAGACTTTTTACAGCCAACTGCTTCACATTGTACTATTCATGCCAACCACTACTTTAGTACTATTCACACCTTAGAAAGCACTGCCTCAACACTTACCTTAAAAACCACTGCTCCAACACTTTTCTACAAATCTACAGCTTTACACCTCTTTATCACTCACCTTTACTCTACAATTTGCCCCCACCACTGCTTTACAAGCTTTCTCTCAATACTACCACCGGCATTATACCAACAAAATGCCTGCAACATCCCTTTTCCATCTTGCCAAAAAGGGCTGTGCAAAGAACATTCGAGGTTAGTATACCACACACTCTCTTGACCCGACAAATGCTGATTCTCTGTAGCAATCGTCGACGTCGGTGATATCCCATATGCGATCGTTCGTCCTGTCCTTCTACTACTAGAGAGCCCGCAACAACTGGTATGTCGAGTCCTATACATAGCACAGCGGTGAGCACTAATACCAGATTTAGAGAGAACTCGAGCTCGCATCACCCCAAATATGTGGCCACGATGCAGAGGTCTGGATGAAGTTCATCAAACGAGACGTCCCCAAGTGGGAAGAGAAGCCCCACGAGCCTTCAAATCCACAGAGCTGGTACAAGGTCTACAGAAAGCTGCTCGCGGATAGTATCAAGGAAGTCGAGGAAGATGCGAGAGCTCTCGAAGCTGCCTTGAAAGGTATCAAGACCGAGCAAGCAAAGCATACGATCAAGCATGTCCACCCATCGACCGTACCGAAATTACCTAAAATGGGCGGCATGATTTACGCTACCTCATTACCGCATTTCAAAAAGCCTAAGAAGCCACCACCACCGAAACCTACCTCACTCAACTTTGGCGCCGGATCTCGGACGAAGACACTTACTGGGGCCGGCGTAATGAATAAAGCTCGGAGAGAAGCTAAGCAGCTCAGTCTGTTCAGTGCCAAGAATAGCAAGCTAGCTAAGCCTACGCACGAGCTCAGCAATAAGGCTGTAGGGGTCCAACACGCGCCGGAAAGTATTGTGAACGAATATAGACGTCCGGTTGTCCCGAAAGCTGTCGATCCGACGGTCAAGAAGCCCACAATCTTCGTTCCGAAACGCAAGATAGTCAACAATGCATCCACCTCGAATGGCACGAGCGTCGAAGAGAGAGAAGGTCAATTGAAAGACTTTACGAATCCTGGAATTGCACGTGCCTCATCTTTGTCAACATCATCACCACCATCATCTACAGCACCCCCCAACCCACCAAAAGCTGCAGAGACACAGCTGTTTGCCACAACCGATTCCTCGTCATCAATCACTTCATGTCCTCAAAACACATCGGTCATGTCACCTCAAAGCACCAACACCGCATACCCAGCTTCAGCATATAGGGTACCTAGACTCAAATCGATCAGTCCCGAGAGTAAAGACCGGAAGCCGATGATCAAGAAGAGAGCCCCCGTCGATCCATTTATGCCAGCTAAGCGACGAAAGATTGCATGATTGCCGTTATACAGGGGACGTACCGGATATCTTCACCAGCACCAGTCTACAGGCGGAGGTATTCAAGGTTACATGCGGCGATTATTTGGAGTCATGCATTTATTTCGGCGTTCTGATTTACAGGAGTGGAAAGCATAGCGAAAGTATTTGGGAGCTCATTCTACATACGGACAAGCATCAAGAGCGAAGATACCCACGCAATAGAACAATTCAAGTATTCAAACCCTTAGTCTGATACATCCATAGTGCAAGCAAGCTTCGTCTAGTCGTGATTTACAACAGCAGCAACCGTGAGATTCGTTCCACCATCCTAGCAGCCACAGCTGCCCGTCATTTTCCAAGCCCTACCAAGCTCTCTCAAACTCGAAGCTATCGTCCAGCCCTCCCTCACATTTGCGAACCGCCTCCGGTCAGCCCCACAAGCCCCACCGATCCACTCATAGGCCACCTCTCAACGCCAATACCAGATGCAGCGTCGCGCCACCCTCGAGACTGTACTCGCTCGCCGTCTTATCATCCGCCCTACACGTTCCTCTCATCAGCCCTCATCCCCCCACCCAACGCCTCAAACCGCAGACACAACCTCCATCCCATGACGACTTCTCCTCACCTCCAGTACCACCTCTTTCCATTACCAAGCTACTAACTACCATGTCGAAATAAAACTCACATCTGCTTCCCGCCAAAGATCAACCTCTGCTGCACGGGCGGTATCCCCTCTTTCTCCTCCACGCGCTCCTTGATTCTCGAGACCTGTTTTTGGCGGAATCAGTTTTGGCCCTTCTTTAGGCCCTTTCTTTTCGTGTAAAGTAGGGGATGGAGGGGAGCGGGTGTGAGAGCAAGGGAAAGGGCCGCCGCACTTTGTACTCGGGCTCGATGTCGAGCTCGATTTCTTTGCCGGTTAGGGTGCGGACTCTGTGTTGATTGGGGTCAGCGGGGTTTGGGGACGCGAGGGGGGGATGGGTACTTGATGTTCATGGTTGGCTAGAGCAGGTCAGGTCAGGTTGGGGTGGTGGAGGTGGTAAGGTGGAGGTTAGAATGTGGGGTAGGCTGTAGACGCCGCTGTAGTTGGCCTTTTTGGGTTGTGGAAAGAGTTACAAGGTAAGGTAGGTCTGTGTGGAGACGAGGCTGATGACATTAGCCGATTGCCTCAACCAGGTTGCTGGGAATAGGCGCCTTAAAGGGCTTGGCGCTCGCGTATACGGTCGTCGCCCAAATTCTCCAATAAATGTTATCATGCTACCAAATACATCGACAACTCACGAAGCCACGAGGCCAGGTGTTCGGTACCTAGTATTTTGCTACGGTATAAACCCCTACTGTGTACAACAAGGAACGTCCTCAAGTAAGACTGAGCTGTCTTTTTTTGGGTCCTTGGCCCTTGGGCTGTAAAGGCAGATTTTACGCGGCGAGGCTGCCCTCAGGATCATTAAGCAGGAAACTCGGATGTGTCCTGCAGCTGAAGAACTCGCACAGCACTCACACGTCGCTTGTCCGGTCGGAGATGTCTTCAACAAAATCGCTGTTGATGGCTTTTATCTTTCGTTTCTGGTCCAAGTGTCGAGTCTTCCACCTTGACCGTGGAACAGTCACTGTCTCTTTCCACCTCATTGCGTTATTCTGAAGTCCGTCAACCGTATCACCCTCAGCGGTGTGCCCAGTTGCGATGCACCCACCGTATTAAACCGGATCAGTGCGCCAACAAGGCTGGCGCTGGTCTAGAAGTCAGCGCCAAGTATGAAGTTCCGCCCATCGAGCCTAAGGTACTCGTATGCATGGGGTTTCCGCGCACGCTAACTGTGACTATCTTGGTACCCTTTTTAGCGTGCTAAACCCGATACTATCTTTAACTAACCTTTCTAGGTTAGAGTACGCGGAAACCCAGTGTGCGTGGAAACCCCGTGCATACGAGTCGTCTTCAGCCTCAAAAGGTTCAACCCCCACTCCCAAGTTTCCGTGCTTCTCACTTCTTACTTCTTGCTTCTTGCTTCTTGCTTCTTGCTTCTTGCTTCTTGCTTCTTGCTTCTTGCTTCTTGCTTCTTGCTGCTCGTTGCTACATTTTCCTTATTCATCTCTCCTGTGCCCAACATGAATCACGGCGTCAACCAGTCGAAGACGGGTGAGAAATATCACGCGGCTCCGTATGTCCAGTACAGTAAGTGAAAGGCTTCTAGGCTGCAATTTTTAATGGCTTCTAGGCGAAGTGGAACGTTTGGAAAAGCCTGCAAAATGTTACAAGCCTTTAATTCATCGAACGCCGTCTTTTACACTCTTCCTCGTCATAACCTTAGCCCTGATTGGCGTTGTCGAGTATGCTTGTCGCACCCTCCCTCACAGCAAAGGCTGGCACGGTTTGGCAGGTGTCGCTGAATCCCACCTTCATGGACGAGAGAATCTCCATGCCCGACAGAGCATAGCCAATTCTGCTGATCCTAACTCTTACTTGAAAACGATCCTCGAGACATCGACTGCTTCATCTGCTCTTCCTCCGGCTTCCTACCTTCAATCAACAACCGCGAGTGCGACGAATCCTAGTGCATACCTAGATTCAGGAACCAGTGCGACCCATCCATCTGCGTACCTGGATCCCTCGGCTACTTCGTCGACCCCTGCCTCTAGCAATCCCTCAGCCTATCTGAGCTCCGCCACCGCTTTTACCTTCTTTTCTTCTTCCCCTTCTGCATATCTGTATCCTGGAGTTACAAGTGCACCGAGTGTTGGTCATGACTCCTCAAATACTGGGTATCAGACCACAGTTGGCGCAGAACCAACTTCTGTCCATTTGGATCCTGCAATAGCAATCACCTCGCCATTTACTTTCTCCACGCCACCCACAACCTCAACGTATAAGCCGGTTACCACAACCTACGCTCCAAGCCAAGCACTTGAGCCCTCGACCGGCCGGCATCCTCCATTGAAAAATTTGACATCAGCCAAGTACTTCATTGGTGCTTATCTGCCCACGCTTCTAGCTGTCATCTTCCGAATCAGTGTAGGGTCGCTGTACGCTGCAACAAAGATGCTAGAACCGTTCTTTTCGCTGGCGCGGGCTGAAGGCGCTACAGCCAAGAACTTCTTCCACATCAATTACCTCTCCACCAATGATACTTTCGATCCGATCAAGGCGATGTTCAGCCGTCATTGGCTGATGTTGTGGACTTCAGTCTTATACACCGCGGTAGGCCTGATGACACCATTCGCCTCTGAATTACTACACTTTGCCCGTTTCTGTAACGTACAAAACGTTTGCGGGCCGGAACTACGGATCAATCCTGATATAGCTAGGATTTTGCAGGCGCTTCTTGCTTTCGCTGCGGTTATGCTCATCAACGTATGGTGGCTTCAGCGTAAGCACTCCAGCGGCATCTACTCGGACCCGTCGAGCATAGCCTCGCTTGCTTCGTTGCTACATCATCCCGAGGTCTTGGCCGATTTTCAGCGCATCCATCCAGATGCGTCCAAGGACGACATGTTGAAGGCTGTCAAGGGCAAGCGATACGGGCTGGAGACTTATAGGGCTGCAGATGGATCCGAACGTTATGGCCTTGTACCTCTCGGCGGGACGTCGTACGAACAAGATAAAGTCCATCAACCTTTTCTCGGTCAAAACCTAGATCCAGCTCGTCAGGGAAAACCAGCAAAGCAACATCACGCCAAAAGAACTATCCGGGACGTCATCTTCGGGCTAGCCACTGCAGGCATGCTCGTAATGGTCACCTACTACTACAAAGTCGGGTCTGACTCTGGATTCGAACGCTTCATGGATAGTCAGAGCTTCGGCCCTCGTTTCGTATTCGCCCTAGTGGGCATGCTGATCCATTCGCAGTGGAAGCGTCTCGAACGCGGTAGGTCCTTTATCTTCCTTTCTAGCCCCCTTCATGTTCCTTCTACATCATCTCTTCAACGCACCTAACCCTAATCTGCAACAGAAAGCGCAATCCTCGAACCCTTCCGCCACCTCCACGCCGGCCCCTCACCACCCCACTCCTCCATACTCATCCCCCGCACCCTCACCCCCTTCACCACCCTCCCCGCCGCCCTCCTTCGCGGCAACTTCTTCGTCGCCCACACCGCCTTCGTCGCCGTTCTGGCCGAAATCCTCATCATCGTCCTCGCCGGCATCCCCTTCAGCGCCGGCCAGCTGCACACCGCCTTCGTCGCCTCCGCCTACCTCTGCATCGCCATCCTCGCATACATGCTCCTCGCCCTCCTCAGCATCTGGACCCGCCCCAAAGGACCGCAATTACCCCGGGCGCCGAATACGCTGGGCAGCGTGTGGAGTTATCTTTGTGGAAGTCGCATGGTGGGGGATTTTGCGGATCTGGCGTGTTTGGAGACGGAGAGGAGGGATAGGGTTGTGGAGGCAATGGGGGTGATGTATGGGTTGCGGAGGGAGAGGGGGACGGATGGGGTGATGAGGTGGGGGGTGGATTATGATGGGGATGGGAGGAGTGAGATCTGAGTTGGTTGGGTTGATGAGGGGTCTGGTAGAAGGACTGGTACTGGTGTTTGATGAGATTTCATGAGGGAGTCTGGTGTGTCGATTTCTATGCATGTGTATGTGTATGTGTATTTATACTTTCGAGTCGGTTCTTTTTTCCAAAATCTCCGGACCTACCACCAGCGGTCCTCCCACCAGTACTATAGTAACCCAAAGACACAACGCCATCAGCTTTGAGCTGTTTGCTACTGCTAAACCAACGAAACTAATCAAGCAAAAAAGGACACGAGTGCTACCCATCATCAGCAATGGGATTCATAGCCAGAAATAAAAAAAACGATGATTCTGACCACTCGGGTTTTACGGTATGTAGGTCCCGGAAAGCGGGAAATTGATTGGAGATGTATGTGTGTATGTATGTATGTATATTGTATTTACCCCGAAGTTGGGAGTTGGGATTGGTGGATTGCCGTTTTCGTTCGGGAAAGGGAGTGGGGGCCGCTTTCGGGGGGGCAGGAAGGCAGCACCAAGAGAGCAGGGGAGCGTGAGGGTGTTGGAAATAGGTAGGGGAGATGGTAATCTCCGCCTTCATAGGGCTGATAGGGCTGGGGCCCGCTAGTAGAGTTTTTAGATAGACTCCTATTCAGCTTCAACCTACATACCAAAATGCCCCATATGACCTCGTCCTCCAACAGAGGAGAGAGAGCACCATCGGGCAGCGCAGGGGCGCGGCAGCTAGAAGCCTAAATCAGCCCGGCTTCAATTGCCTACATTATTTCTAAAACAAATAAAAGGCTGCCTGCTGCCTAGGGGCTGCCGCCTATCCTCTGAACTCACACCAAAGGGGGATATATATTCTAGTTCCGCAATTTACATACATCACCCACAAGGCTGCATTTGAGCCAACGACCATGAAGAACTTCCCATTGATCCCTGGGAGGGCTGAAGCAGTGGTGTGCAATTTTTTATTTGTGTGGCAGTACGTGCGCTATCTCAGCCTGATTGTTTCGTTCGTTGCAGGTGTGTTCTGCTTGGTTGGTCGATGATGCTTCTGTTGAAGTGCATAAGCTGCATGCACAGCCTTAAATTATCTAGGTAGATATGTAGGTAGCCAGAGCATCGATTGGAAAGCGCTAATTGAGTGCTTCCCTACGCAACTTCGGTTTTGTCATACCTCCGTTACATTGACAGTGACTTGGGGCTAACGGCGAATAGGTTTTATAAAGAGTTGCCTGCACCCTTTTATATGCAAGAAAACATAGGCCTACTGCATGTGCGATTTCCCAGTTACTAGTGTTTCTTAACCACACAGAACAGGTGCCATTTTCAGCCTTGCACTTGTTGCACATAATCTCTGGACCTAGCTTTCTTGTCGCTCGCAAGTCCTTCAATCTGCGTATACGCCCTCATTAGGGAAGAATACGAATCATAGACCTCCTAGCTGCAAGAAGGGCCTTAACGGTTCGAAAAAAATTGAAAATGCTAAGAACGCCTCTTCATCACACCGTGCTACGAACGGCATGGCAGATCCTCTTTCAATCTGTGCCAGCATTGCTGGGCTTGTCAACCTGGCTGATGTGGTCTTTGGCCGAATCTACAAATACGTCAAGGCGGTAAAGACTGCGTCAGAAGACATGGCAACGCTGTCTTCCGAAATCGGCGCTCTCTACGGCATCCTCAGCAATTTGCGTCTGATATCAGATCAATTAGAAAACGATATCTTTGAATCGACGACGCGGCCACACCACATTCATTCCTGCTATGAGACGCTTGAGAGGGTGAAGTCCATTCTAGAAAGGGACGACGCCTCATCGTTTCAGGACCAACGTCTACAGACAATCAAACGGAAGCTACGATGGCCCTTCACATCATCAGAGGTCAAGGATCTCCTCATTGAGATAGAACGGCACAAAGCAACACTCGGATTGGCTTTAAATATTGATGGAATGGCGGGCTTACTTCGAGCTCTTTCTAAACAAACCGGCATCAACGAAAGCGTGAAAGGCATTCAAACGGAGTTGAGGCTCAAACGTGAAGCCGAGACACGAGTTACTATCGACGAGCATCGTCAGAAAGTGCTAAACTCATTTGGTACTATCGATCCTCGCAGGAACCACGATATGAGCCGGAAGCTTCGCCACCTCAACACAGGCTTGTGGTTGACTGAAAGCCCAGAGTTCAAGCTGTGGCTGACTACCACAAATGCGCGCCTTTGGCTGTATGGCATACCAGGGGCTGGAAAAACCGTCCTAGCATCGTTGGTGATCGACGAGATTTTGCCAAAGAGTAATCCTAGCATTGCAGCAGCATACTTTTATTGTGATTATAAGGATCCTGCGACTCAAGAGCCGTACAAAATCCTGAGTTGCTTAGTTCAACAGCTGGCAAAGCAAAATGAGCAAAGTTTTGCAATAGTTCAGAAATTCTATGAAATTCACGGTCAGGACCGGAAGAATCCTGTCGAATATGAACCTAAAGATTTATGCCATCTGATCGCTGAAATTGCCCTGAATTACGACTGTACTATCATTATTGTTGATGGTGTGGATGAGTGTGGGACGAATGCCGGCCTTGTGGCTGAACTCCTCTCAAGTCTCAATAATGATGACGGAAATGCCGAATTCAAAACATTGATTCTTAGTCGAGACGAGGTCGACATCCGTGAACGTCTTAAAGACTATCCCAGAATTTCTATTGCGGCCCAAAGTAGCGATCTCAGGCTTTACGTAGGTGCTGAGATTGAAAACAGGACACGCAAGAAGATGCTTAATATCAAGGCACCTGAACTCAAAGAGCATGTTAGAGAGAGATTGGTAGAAGGTGCAGAAGGCATGTACGTACTGGTTTAAAAATGACGCTTTTCACATGAGTCTTCGCTTGGCTTTAGCTGGTTCCATACTGACCATGACTCATGGTTATAGGTTTCGCTGGGTGACATGGTACGTCTAACAAATCGTCAAGTCTTATGCTGAGTGACAAGAAGTCGACATTTGTCACATTCAAGACCTGACGCGAGGATGCTTTCTAACGACGCTTCCCGTATTTTGGTGAAATAGGTATACTAACGTGAGATTACATATAGTCAAATGGACTACCTATGCGAGTTGCCTAACGATGCTGCTCGGCGTAAAGCGCTCAAGAATTTGCCCCGCGGCTTGAACCCCACCTACGAGAGAATCCTTCGACGTGTCAAAGAGAGCAACGAAGAGGCCCAGAAGTTGGTGCGAAGAACCTTGAAATGGATTGCTCATGGCCGGTATCTCGAATTGAGCACTGAACAATTGTGCGAAGCTATTTCAATCAATCTTGGAGACAAATACAGAGACCTCGAAGCTGTTCCGGACGAGACAGAAATCCTTCGTAACTGCAGTAGCCTTGTACGGCTATCTGTGGATGGGCGCCGGTTCGAATTTGCCCACTTCACTGTGAAAGAATTTTTGAAGAACTTGGACGGTACCAAGCATGGAGAGTTTGCTGCTTACAACATAAGCTCGAATAAAATTCAAAATGATCTTTCCAAAGTATGTTTTACCTATTTAAATTTTCTTGACTTCGATAAAGGTGGCAATGCTAGTGAGGAAATCACTACTGATCGATTTGAACAATATGCGTTCCGAGAATATGCTGTCAATCATTGGCATTATCACGCTCGCGCTAGTGATTGGAATGACGCACAGCTTTTCTCTTTGGCCACGGAGCTTTTTCATCCCTCGAAGCCAAACACCCTGATTTCATGGGTTCAGGACCAGATTCCATATTTTAGCCGTTATGGGATCTATCCAAATGAAGAAGCCCTTGCTACCATCAATTGTGGTATTACAGAAGCGACCGCTCTACATTATGCTGCTATGTACAGTCTCTCCGAGGTGTGCAAATGGCTTATCGAAAACGGATGTGACGTGAATCGAAGGTCTGCTTTCGGCACCCCACTTCATTGTGCTCAACTATTTATTGCAGCTTTCCATGGATCTTTTTACGGCATCGTGAATGAAGATTTATATGATAAGACTGCCAAAGAATTGGAAACTGTTGATCTTCTATTAAATGCTGGGGCTGATCCGAACATCAATTATCATAGCACTTCTGGTGAATTATCTCCCCTCTTCCTTGCCGTACATGACAATGACCTAGTAACAGCCCAGCGACTTCTTCAGAAGGGCGCTATAGTCGATGACCGGTTTGTGAATCTGGTCATTGAGCACGCCAGAAATGATGAAGCCTGGGACTATCTCCAAAATATCTTGAAAGATGCCAAAAATACTTCCCTAGGAGAAGAGACTCGTGCTCGAGCTCTACAATATGCTCTAAGAGCTCATACTTCAGGTATCACTGGGCTATTTCCATTGAGCGCTCGCTCCGATGAAGACAAGAATGACCGGAATAGACAAAATGAAGCTACATTACGCACTGCCGCGGAGTATGGCCAGGTCAAGGCAGTTTTACGATTACTAGATGACCACGGCGTTGATGCAGATGCAATAGAAGAAAAAACACTCTTAACCGCGCTTCATTATGCATCGATGAAAGATCAGTTGGAAGTTGTGCAGGTCCTATTAGAACGTGGAGCAAGTCCCAGCAAAGCTGACTACTTGGGAAAAACTGCACTTCACTATTGTGTCAAGGGGGAAGGATGCCGTTGTCTCTCGTTCTTCTTAAAACAAAGTCTAGATCTTACCGTGGCTGACAATGAACACCTGACGGTATGGCATTTGGCCGCATTGGAAAAAAATGTAGAGGCACTGAAGATCTTAATCAGCAACGTCACGTTGGGAAATCTGCCTAACGAGCTTAAAGGAAGTAAAGAAAGACCCTTAATCTCCTGCGCTTCGCAAAGTGGTTCCGCAGAAGCCGTCTCGCTTTTGCTTGATGCTGGTTGTAGCGTTTTCGACCTGGATCCTAATGGATGCACTGCCCTACATCATGGTGCAAAAGCCGGATCGCCGGAAGCTGTTCGGCTTCTGATTGCTCAAGGTTTAGATGTCAGCGCAAAGACGCATGATGGCTCAAGCACAATTCATTATGCAATCATGGGTAATAGCGCTGGACTTGACATGACACTTGAAGTCCTACTTGATGATAGGATGAATCCTTTCATAGGTCGTAAGGATGGGATTACGCCAATATGCCTTCTCATTGGCGATGGGACCGATAGCGCAAACGATTGGGTAAGACAGAAGGCTCTTCAAAGGCTGGCTAGCCTGCCAGAATCATTTCAGGGCAAGCAAGAGGACCTTACGCAGGCTCTAAACGTGATATGTCAGTTCCCCCCATCTCAGCATTCAATATGGCTCTTGACCGGGTTGAAAACGTTGCTCGAAAATGGCGCAGACATGAGCAGGTCTTATCAAGGGCAAACAGCTTTAGAAGCTCTGTTGGCTGTTTGGCAAGGCGAGTGCTCGAAGCCAGATTTTCAACAGCCTCCCGTCAGTTCTAGCATTAAGTCATCCGAGATGGTGCTGGCCGCCTTGGAGCACATTCCTTCCCAAGGGCCTCTGCACGAGATCTGTGCTGAGCCAAGCCTACTGCTCTCGGCGGTCAAAGTCTCAAACGATCAGCTAGCGTATAAGCTGCTCGATCATTCTCCAGATGTTGACAAGATCATTGATGATAGCAATAACTCTCCAATCCGAGCTGCTTGCAAGATTGGCAGCAGCCGTGTACTTCTCAGAAAACTGCTGGAAAGATCGAATGCTTTATCTGATAAAGCACTGGGCTCCGATCTTGTACGAGAGGCTTGCCAGCAAGGCAACGAGGAAAATCATGAAGCTCTATTGGAGCTACTTGAGGCTGGACTCGATCCAAATGGTCCCTCTGCTCATGGCCGGACGGCACTAATGTTTGCCGCTCTCGGTGGGAATATCGATATGGTAGAATCGTTGTTTTCTCACGGAAGTGATGCAAAGGCTACGGATTATACTGGCCGTACTGTGGCACATTACGCTTGCACCTATGGTCATCTAGATGTCTTGTTTGCTCTGAGAGAAAAAGGTGTAGACTGGAACGCCAAGGCAAGGATGAATTTCGAGCCATATCGCCGTGAAGGGGTCACCGTGCTCCATTGGGCAGCCGTTCTTGAAGACGACTCTGTGCTCAAATACCTGCTCGAAGAGGACTTTGTAAAAGACGTCGATGGCGTTAATGATTCAAAAGAAACGGCGTTGTTCATGGCTGCTTGGATGGGCAAACCGCGAAATGTGGCTTTGCTGCTTTCGAAAAACGGAGATCCTGCTCTAGTGGCGGATCCAGCAGCTGGCGAAGCTGGAGAGTCCTCCGTTCACATTGCCGCCCGACATGGAGACATAAGCGTTATATCTGAGTTTATCAATTACGGTTGCAATTTAAAAATCCCGAACAGCCAGGGTTTGGACAGTGAGATGATAGCTTGGAAACATGGCCATACAGAACTAGCCAAAATGATTGGAAGGCATACCCGAGAGCACGGTACGTTACCTCTATATACGCTTACTTGCCTTCAATGTTCTATAAATTAAATGGAGAGTGAGAGCTAAATGTTGCAAATGGAAGACCAGGATCGAGATTTAAACGTAGTCGCAGGAGCTCAACAGACACCTGGTAGAGTATCAGAACCCCTCCGGGTCGCTATCGCAGTGGGAGATCTTTGTATGTGCAAACGAATCATTCAGCAAGGAGTCGATTTGGACGCGGGGTACCAAAATTGCAATGGATGCACACCCCTCCTATACTCCCTTCAACTTGACCAACCGGCTATTGCAGAGTATCTAGCTCTGGAAGGAGCTGCTCCCGCTGGCAAAATATGCCCTGATTTCAATCCCTCAGGATTTTCGGTATTCCATCTTGCCGCAATGCGCAACCATTTAGAGCTCTTGCGAATCTTGCTGGAACGCCACCCGAATCAATACTTGCATCTGACAGACTCTATACACCCTTTCCACCTTGCCATCGTCTACCAAGCCACTGAGTGCGTTTCCTTGATGATAAGTCATATAGGTAGGTCTTCATCAAAATCCCATCAATTGTGTATAAGACTCACAATTCTTACAGAAGGCACCTCTACCTCGGCCGCCTCACATCAGTACGCAAAGGGTTGTGCTTACCATTTGGCGAACTTACGAGTAGGCATATTGGACGCAAGCTCTAATTCAGATATTCCAAGAAGTAATGACACACCTCTCTTACTTGCTACCGTGGTCAAAAATCATAAAATTGCAAGGCTACTGTTGGAGGCGGGAAGTCTTGTTGATGAAGGGGTTCTTACTCATAAAACTCCACTGCATCATGCCGCCTCATTGGGCGATGAAGAAATGGTCAAGCTCTTGCTCGAGCTCGGAGCCAACCCCCAGGTTCAGAATGATGTTCTGAGTACTCCTGCCATGTACGCTGCTGCCGGTGGACATTTGCAAGCGCTTCAAGCGCTGTCAAGAGGTGGAGCGGATCTTCAGATACTAGACTACTACCGATACAACGCGCTATACCATGCTGTATTTCGTAGCAAGACGGAAGCTTTCCTCTACCTCATAGCCACCATGAAGGTGTGCGATCTTGCACAAAAGACCATTTTCGGCGAATCAGCCCTGGAAGGAGCGTTCCGGGTTAGCGAGCACAATATGCAAATACTACTACTCAACATAGCGCCCAGCCCTGGAGCTTACTGCCCTGGCAAAAGCAATATCTTGACATTTGCGGTGGGGAATCCAAGCATGACAGCAGCTGTGATGAGAATGTTGCTCAGGAGGGTACCTCAAGAGATCCTACCCACGCTTTTGACCCATCGCTCCACTTTTGGAGACACGCCACTCTATGTCGCCTGTACACGGACTCGTATGTCCCTGCAGAGTACCATGATCAGCCTATTGCTCGATGCAGGCGCCGAGCTGGAGACTGAAGGCGGCGAATACGGCACTCCCCTGATGGGCGCCTGTGCTACGGGCCGGCTTCAAGCCGTCAAGCTGCTGGCACGGAAAGGCGCCAAGATGCTTTATTGCAACGAGCATGGACAGAGTTTCAGTGCGCTTCGTGCCGCAAAACATTTTCCGGGAATCGTCCGCTGGCTGCTTGTTGGAAGATATACGGACGGCCCCGCCCTGCTCACCAACGGCGGAATCGAATGAAAACTTCAACGAGGGTTTTCTGAGATATATACTTCAGGGGCAGCTTCGTTGGGTTCTCGAGCTGATAAACAAATTATGGTTCTTTGGAGAAACTATATAAAGCAAGATTAGGAGAAATTATGTAAAGCAAGAATATCAATATCCTATCCCAAGCCCTCGACCTGTTGAAATATGCTATACATACCTGAATAGGATTGTTCCAAAGTGTGTTCACATTTTGGCCGATTCGTAAACTCAACACGACCCTGTCCAGTAATAGTCTATGACACCTCGCCAGAAACGCGCCCCCATCCCATTCATCGCTCCTTACCCCACCATTCATCAGCTACATATCTCAACGATGAAATCCCGTTCCCCCCAAAAAAAACCGGACCTTCTCCCTCTCCCTCCCTCTCCCTCCCTCCATTGCTCTTGCCACACTTTGGAAAATCACTCTCAATCGCATCAAAGAGGCGCGGGCGCACCATGCCTACTACTGTACATATGTATTACGACTCCCTCGCGTCAGGTGCCGCCGCATCGTTTTAAGAAAAAAAAAAACCAAGGTTGAATAAACGAAGAGGGGAGAGTGAGTTCTGCAAGGGAGCATAGAGAGGTAGGAAGCATACGAGAGCATAGAGGGAGCAGGCAGGTGTGGGAAGCGCAGGGAGCATACCAAGAGAGAGCAAAGAAGACGAGCAAAAAGGGGATACGGAACGGGGCGTTAGCGCGGCGTTGCTTCGATCTGGCGGGAGAATCACTTGTCGTTCTAGGGAAATTGTGGATGTATGTTATATACCCCCCAGACTTGGGGATTGGTGGTTACGGTTTTTGTGGTGCGGGAAAGGGAGCATATGTAGTCGCTTGGGATGGAGCAGCGAGGGAGCACGGGGGGGAGCACTGAGGGAGTATGGGGGGAGCAAGAGGGAGCAAGAGGCAGCAAGAGGCAGCAAAAGGCAGCAAGAGGCAGCACTATCGCGCAGTGCATGGGGCGCGCGGCAGAATATATATACACAGTAGGAGCCTAAAACAAGCGCTCTACTGTAGCCTTTCGGCTTAAGCTGCTGTCTTTCCATTTTTCCAAAACAAACTTAAGCCCCTGGCCACTTCCTACAGGATTCTCTTGTACTGTAGCCAGTCCCCAGCTTTTCGCTTTGTTTTTCTGCCAGAAAAGCGATCGTTGGTGAGCTTTGGTCTGCCCGTTGTTGTGTTGTTTGAGTTAACGATTTGTCTCTTTTGGGTGTGGGAATATTTCCCTTGTTGGGATCGAGGGGTGGGGTTGGTTGGTTGGTTGAAGCTGGGGTGGGGGGTTCACGTTAGTTTTCTTGGTGGACAATCCTGGTTTTTTTTGTGAAAGAATGTAGATTTCGAATGAACACGGTTTTGACCAGTATTTCTATCGAGAAGAGCGCGCGATAGCGTTGCGCAGGGCTGTCTGCTTTCTTTGTCAATCTCCCCTTTTGTACACTTTGCTCACTCCCTTCACGTGTCCCCGACCCGATCGCCTATATTCAGCTGCTATCCTCAATCGGAATAACCCGATTCCTTGTCTGCATCTCTCGCAGGTTCAGCGCCTCGGCCTCCGCTCGCCGTCCTTGCTTCTTGCGTATGGAAATCAGATTCTCTACACTCTCCAACGTATCCCCGTGTCGGGCGCCATGAACCTTTGTCCTGGTCTCCAGCAGCTGGAGCGTTAGCTCCTCTGCCTTTTCCCATGCCTCTCGAACCTCGTATGTCGATGCTAAGCTAGCTATGCTGGTCATTGTATCTGGATGATCTGCACCTAATACCCTCTTCCTCGAGTCCATGACCCGTACTTGCAGTCGTTCGGCATCTTCCCACCGCCTTTGGAGCATGTGTGTTGATGCTAAACTGGCCATGCTAGTTAGTGTGGCTGGATGTTCCGCGCCCAGCACCTTCGTTCTCGAGTCCATGACTCGCACTCTTAGTTGCTCGGCCTCTTCGTTCTGCCCTTGGAGGGCATACGTCATTGCTAGGTTGGCCATGCCAGACAGTGTGTCTGGATGCTCCGGGCCTAGCACTCTCTTCCTCGTTTCTATGACCTGCATTCTTAATTGCTTAGCTTCTTCCCATCGTTCTTGTTTATTATATACCCGAGCTAGATTGGCCATAAAGTTTATTGTGTTGGCGTCTTGAACACCTAACACCTTCTTGCTTATTTCCATGCCTTGTCTTTCCAGCTTTTCGGCTTCTTGCCACCGTCCCTGATCGATATATATCTTGGCCAAGTTGGCCATATCAGCGAGTATTGTTGGATGATCTATGCCAAGCGCTTTCCTTCTCATTTCTATGACTTGCTTCTCCAGGTCTTCAGCTTCTTTCCACCGCCGTTGAATCTTGTAAGTGGATGCTAAAGCGGACATGTTTTCCAAGGTCTGAGGAAGCTCCTTATTTAACGGAGCCTTCCTTTGCATCTCTACAATCTGCACTTGTAGCTCCTCGGCTTTCTTCCACTCCCCTTGCTTGCTGTATGTTGATGCCAGATTGGCCATACTGACTAACGTGAGTGGATGCGCCACACCTAAACGCCTCCTGTCCCTTTCCATCAAATGCATTTGCAGCCTCTCAACCTCTTTTAATTGCCCTTGGTGTCCATATAAATCCGCCAAGAATGTAGCAAAAATTCCTGTCAGAGGACTCTCCAATGCTATTCTCTGGTCAAGTTTTATCATTTGAAGCTGCAATTTCTCTGCATCTGTCCGTCGTCCTTCGCTTCTCATAAGCAAACACAACTGTAGCCTTACTTGTTGAACAAGGGGATGACTATGCCCGAGGGAGGATCCCAGAGTTTTCATTTCGTTTTGATAATGTGACTCAGCTTCATGCAGGCGCTGCTCTTCACGGTATTGCCGACCAAAATCAAATATGGGAAGATAACCATCCTTGGAGAGTCTTCTAAGACTGCTCTTCTGAAACGTTGAATGATCAGGGTTTCCTTTCAAGCGCTTTATCAGATCCTTGAGGTTTTTCGTTGATGTATTGTTTTCTTTGAGCAGTGTTTTGCGTTTGGTTACATCTCTTTTGACACCAAAGCCAAGTTCATAACAGAGAGCTAGGTCCAAAGCCTGCGATTGGCTAATAGAACGTCGTTCGTTCCTTTCTCGCAGGCATTTTACGATATAACCACGTACACCGTAGTGAGCTCTGATGAGCTGGTACGATGATGGAATGACCTGGATACGGTTACTAGGTTGCCTGTAATGTAGCTGACTCGTTCAATGTCACGTGTGAAACTTACTTGAAAATCCCCCTGAGGTATAGGTATCTCGTCGGTTAGGTGTGCCAAGTTTAGCGCCCTATTTATCTGCGGTTAGTATTTCTTGATAAACCAAGCACTTTTCCTGACCTATTTGATGATAAGAGTTGCAATATTTCAGTGAATTCTGCTGTTCGCTCAGCTGGATCTTGCGCGAGCGTCAGCCTGAAGACGTTCTGAATATCGTTTCTTCTTCGATCTCCCAGTTCCGTCTCTGCATCAAGTAACTCGTACGCCCAACTTAAAGGTTCCTTCTGTGGGTCTTCTAAATCCCTCTTGAAGTTGCGGTCTTGATCCTCACTTCTATTATAGAAGAAAAACCATAAACAGAGCATGCCAAATGAGTACGCGTCCATTCTTCTAGCCTGCATAGGCAGAATCTCTCGATGATGCTGTTCTGGAGCCGTCCAAAGCTCAGAATAAGGCATGGTGATTGTGTCGCCATCTCTCATGAAGAGACTCGAGTAGCCAAAGTCTATCACTTTCGCCCTATACCGCCCATCGGTCTCAGAATATATCAAGACGTTCTTTGGCTTGATGTCACCGTGAATGACACCTTTTGCTTTAGTAATGCGAATATAAGGATTGCTCTGAAAGCATACCATAAGCATGCAAGGTTCTGACTGCAAGACCAACATCATAAAGCAAATCAAGTCTGTCCCTGAAATCCAGCTCTTTTCCTGGGCCTTCAGTCATAAATTTGGCCATATCCCCGCATTTAGTCTTCTCAAACACTGGGACTGGCCAAACTTTCTCACCGCCTGGAACAACGTCCCAGCATATGCCTGCGAGACTCGCAATGTTCGGGTGGCGTTGGATTACAGGATGACCTAATACCGATATTTCTGCAATAAGTGCTTGCAAATTTCGGATCTCTTCTATCACAGACCGAGGACGCCTCAGATGTTTGAAAGCAAACGTCAGCTTGACACTGATTAGTGCTTGATGTATTTCAGCTGTACCGCCCTCGCCAACTGTGTCCAATGCCGGCTGCCATGTGAACGGAAGAAAGTCAAGCTTCAGGCTTTGGGCAACCCCGAGGAAATCGAGGAAGTCGTACTCTTTTCTTGAAGTCGAGCACGCGCTTTGATGAGTCGTCCCAAACGTTGTGTAGGTAATCAGAGCTGAAGTATTGCCGCCGCCGCTGGAAACCGTCGACATCTTAATAGCTTAACTGCACCTTCATCTATATGCTTGCATCAACATGCAGGGGCCACCGACTGTTCTTTCGATTCAAGGCTCGAAGGAGAATTGTCAAACTCGAGGAATTGCCAGCCCTGTGAGATTGCTGTCTTAACAATCCGGCGCACTACGAAGAGGGCGATGTAGGAAGGACGGGAGCCTTCGGGGTTAGTCAGCTTCAGTGTATATTTGATGATTTTCTGAAGTGTAGATCTGATGATTGTCTAAAGGTGTGTTTTCTACAACAGAAGTAAGGTAAGGTATGTTTCGTTCCGCAATTGGCGCTAGCCCCAACTAGGCTAGCGGTCAGTGTAATGGCACTGCAACTGTACTGCAGCTCCTATTGCTTCAACATTTTCCCCTCAGTAGCTAGATTTGTTCCGTATCTCTTCAACCCTCCAGAACCCAGCTCCTTGATCCCTTCTATTATTGGGGAAATTCTCGACACTGACCTGCGGGGACGTCAGCCACTCGCATTTCTCGGCTACGCCCGTGGACAACCCAGCGTAGCCACCCAAAGCTGCGATAAAGATTTCCGCTCAGATAGGCCTCATTGTATTTATGCAGTATACAACTTGAGTATTGGATTCTGGTCCGTAATATAGCCCTGTAGTCGGGTTGCACGATCCACTTCCAACTTTCTTGGGGGCCAGTCGACTTCCAGTGCTGATAGGGACTCAAGCAATGACCCGTTCGAATCTCTGACAGCGACAACTACAACGACTTGTCGCAAACATTGTAATGTGTCGCGGAAGTGTATTGGTGGGCAGAAGGAGCCTTATTTGTGGACTTCAGCATCGCATTCCAGTCAGATTGTTTTACACAAGATTACGTGGTATACTTTGCGTTGGACCGGAATTCCCCTGCACGAATGATATCAATCAATTTGAATCCCCCAATATTCCGTTTCAATCTCCGAACAGCTATGGGAGTTCTTAGGCATAAGTTCACTAAATCGTCAGACTATTCGCCTATAGTACGCTTTATATGACCTGCGGTCCCTTCCGTTTGCAAGCCCAGCCTGTCAACCGTCTGAGCAAATGTACCTTCAGAAGAAACGTGCAGGAAAGTGTGAGCATTTTCAAGCCTGCTGAAATCTCTACATATATCCAAAAATGGGATGATATGACGATGCGTTCCCCCTTGCTACCATCCTCAGGGTCCATTTGGCTCTGTGCGAACCAGGTTGGAGCTGCAGATGGCCTAACATTGGAGGCATATCGAGTTAGCCATGAATGATGGAAAGGACAAGCACATATGTACATACCGCAAAAAGAGATGCAGGCGCATACATGACCATAATAAAGCTGAGAGCTTTGAGCATCTTTGAATCACGCTGACCTTGTTGCGCCAGGTCAGCGAACGTGGAGTTCTCCTGCCGAATTTCTGTTGTAATGCGCTGGAGGACTTCGAGATTACCGCGAATGGCGCAATTTGTTGCTTGTAGCGTCTCATTGCCACGGATATCCAGGATTCGAAAGAACTGCACGATATCACAAATCCTCATATGAGAGTTGATTCGTGCATTTATCAAAGAAAACATACCAGATTACTTGTTCCCTTTGATTGTTCGATTACCCGACGAATGTCTCGTCGGTGACTTTTCATCTGAGCGGAGTAGACCGCAATCTCAGCAAGACTACGCTCACCCAATACTGTTGCCTCTAAGGAAGCGAGCCTGCGGCAATGATCTTCGCAGCCTTTGACTACTTCGATACCAGAGTCGACAAGTAACGACACTTTCAGAAGGGTGTGATACAGCAGCTGCAGCTCTTGACAGTCCACAAAGCTGACTGAATAATCGTGAGGATGTTTGCCTCCAACAGTTGAAAAGCAAGCTTTTTCGTCCATGCTAACGTCATCTTCGTAAACTGATATGATCGGGGTGCTATCAGGACGTCCTACCAATTTTAGAAGATCTGAGTGTACTCTTGCCAGTTGGATACCATGACAGATAAGAAGACCATGTGTGGAATCATACAATCGGATCTCCAGCTTCCGTCTTCCCAACAATCATCACTCAGCACGGACTTGATTCTCGCCCGTATCCCTTTGGCTGCTGTTAGGATTCGGTTAATTTTTAAGGTTAATCCTAACCAGATTCGGTAAGGTTCCGTCAAAAAGGTTATTTTTTGTAAATAGAAACAATGTCAACAAAGCCCCCTATTGTTCTGACCCACCTCGATAATGCCTTCCTGCGACGTAGTACCTGATTCAACTGATTTAGGAACTGACCGTCCTAATCTGCGTCCTATCACTGATATAGGCGATCGATTTGAGCCTATTCAGATACCTCCAAACGTCAGTTGGGTCAATATACCTACGCATACAACCGTCGATGTAGATCAGGAGAACACAAAGCCTCGTACGAGTTCTTGATTGAAATCAGCATTATCAATGTCTACAAACTCTCCTTGCATTCAGATGTTTCAAAGAAGGCTAAATACACTGTTCATAGCGAGTTCAGAACGGCTCTGGCTACAGGTCTAATTCAGGCATCTGAAAGACAGTTTCTGAAGCGAAAAAGAACGTCAACTGAGTCTGCAATTGAACGTTCTATGATACGTCTAGATGATCATCGAATTTGCAAAAGAAAGAGTCTTGGTGACTGTCGTGGATGCAAGGAGATAGGACAGATAGCAACGCCTAAGAGGCGAAGGATTCTCGGAGAAATCACACCAAATTTGGGTGGTAACAAGCGGGGAAAGCGTACTACTTTTGGCTGCGATACTTGCGATATCCCCATATGCAAAGACGGTCCTTGTTGGGCTGCCTATCACAATAGCATCAATAAAATGGGTTCAGAATGATAGTTCTATTGTTTCTATTGTTCCTATTGGTAGAATAAGCGAATACGCTAATTAATCCACCCGACAGCAGCCAAAGGGATAGACTCCGAAGGCTGCAAAATGATCCATCTGGAACGCTTGGTCTCTAAGGAAAGTTGGTGACACACCGCTGTCTAGCGGACGGACCATGGGTCGCCTCGGTCTCGACCATTCAACTCCACGTATTTCAAATTGTAACAGAATTATGTGGGGCTCAATCAGACCTTGTGATTGTCTGAAAAGGGTCACAACTTACCATATGCATAACGACTCAGCTGGTGTCCAGCCTTCTAAGACATATTCCCACGACATCCACCCTTTTTTGTATGATGATTCTCCTCAATCTTGGTTCCAAATGCCTGCACCACATCTAGAAAAGAAGCAAAGACACGATGGGATTCTGGAATAGTTTTGAAGGCTTCTTTTGATATGCGAAGTTGGCCCCAAGTGAGTTCTGATGGAATTAGGCTGCTAGATACCTCAGAAGGTCCACTTCTGCCAGGCCATTATCTACAAAAGTGTGGGAACTGACTAGAATGTTGAAGCAATAAGAGCTATAGTAGGAGCAGAAGGAGTAGTTGTCCAATTAGGAACATAGTTCCTAATTAGGAACGGGGCCCGCTAGCCTAGTTAGGACTAGCGCTAACTGCGGCACAAAACGTACTGTAGAAATAATACCTTTTAGCAATCAATCAGATTTACACTTCATCACAGATCGGGTCTCCCAACTCCCCAGGAGAGCGTGCCAGGGGAGCGTGCTAGGAGAGTATGCTATATAAGTTCCTCGCATTGATTAGTGGACTATCACCCTCAAGTCACAAGGTTTACAACTACCGGCAGTGACAAGAAGAAATATAAAGCCTTCCCCTTTTGAATCATAATCGCTCAGAATTCAGTTTCTTCCCGAGAATCCAATTATCTCTCATTTTATGAAACCATAGCTATATTTCGACGAGTCTACCGAACTATATCATTCCTCGAAGAACGCAAAGCGCTTTAAAGTACTAAACCTTAACAAATTCCCAAACGATCCCATCCGATCCACCATCCCCAATCTTCGCCAGCTTCTCCACGCCTTGCTCCTCCTTGATCCCCACGTGCCAAAGCCTCTCATAATGCGTCATTAGTAAGACACAGCCACCCTCCGGCCTCATCCTAACGCAAAAGTACTCCCACCCTTGATGCCGCTCGGCCGAGCAGCACAGTCTCCCTTTCACATCGTGACCCAGGAACTTACCGGAAACAGTATTCCGGAAGCCGAGCCAGCCTTTGGTTTCCATGCACGCCCAGTGGATGGAGCCACGACCGCCCGGCTGGGTCAGCTGAATCTGCCCGTCAAGCAGCGTGATCACGTGCCCGGAAGAGACGCAGCGGATGATGAAGGTGGAGCTGGGCCAGGGGACCAAGAAGGAGCTAGGTTCGGCGCCGCCGAACGGATCCTGGTCATCCAGGAGGGTGGCGGCGACACTTTCGGGGGGTGTGGTGGCTGTGTAAGTGGTGGAGTCGTCGTCGTTCAGGATGGGTTTAGGGTCGACTTGGTTGAGGACCATGATGGCGGAGTGTTGGCTGGGTTGTCTGGGGGGTCGAGATGGTGGTTTTGTTTTAGGCTTAGGATAAGGTTTTAAAAAGAAGATGAATGAGCGAGTATATAAGGTATCGCCTTACAGGGCTCGGCAAATGGAGGTGGGGCACGGAAATACCTGCTAAGGCAAGCCACATAAATTTCTAACACATGGAGGGAGTACGCGCGAGGAATTCCGACAGGGCCGAAGCGATGCAGAAGAGACGACATTTTGGACAAGGCACGACTAGAAGGTACGACAGAGCATGCGGGATTTGATAGACGGCACGCTTCTAAAATGCCTCTATCCTCGTTCCCTTTCTCTTCCCTAACCTTTAAAACAACCTGCAATGGCGGTGCCATTGGCATCATTAATTGTCCCTCATTCTTCTACTTCCCGGTCATATGTGAAGCCCCTGAAATTTGTCCCATATCCTGCAAGCCCTATTCCAAACCTGTGTCCCCGCGCACAATTACCATGAGGAACCTCGAGTGGAACGAGACATTTTCCTAATCCATATCTCTCAATCTCAAGTGTCAGCGGCAATTTTCCGGCAGGGCGATCTCATACTATGCGAGAAGAGTGATGTGGACGACGAGGACATCATCAAGAATGGACCTCTTCTATTAAAGAGTCAGTCCAGCTCTTACCAGTCAGGGCGTTGATCTCCAAGACCAAGATGCCAAAGGTACCCAGCTTGAAGGCGACGTGCCAAAAGAATACCTCATGCGAGTACTGGAAAACACGAAGCAAACGCAGAACAAGACATCAAAACAGGCCCAGAGGAAACATCGAGGTCGATCTCGAACGTAAAAATGATGTGGGCTAGATTATCTGGTGAATGCTTGGACATTCGAGGTCGAGGTAGATACGAAATGGAGAAGCTTGCGCTTGTTCTACACTTTCACTTTCTGTGTTCGCTCGAATCGGGCTTCGCTGCCGAAGCAGCAAGAAAATCAAGTCTCTATAACAATCTTCAATCTTCGACGTCTTTTGTTCCCGAATCTTCTCCTGCTGTTGCCTGTTTGGCTCTCAGCGTTTAAGCACATCGCAATTTTGCGCACGTCAATTGGCCGAGCGTAATTCCTCTACACGCAAGGCAGATGGTAGCAGCTCTTCAGATCAAGGTAATTGCGATCTTAACTCGCAGAGAACTTGTCTGAACGTCGCAGAGAATTAAGTCATTACGAATGAAAACGATAAGAACGGCAACGACAACGACAACAGCTACAAAAAAACACGACGTTTCAAGAAGAAGCGTGGAATCCTCAATCACAAGAGCTTCAGAAAGTCTTTCGACGATTGTTATCGAGCTTTAGTAATTAGAAACAGCATTCAAGACTCTTCATTTGTGATCGGTGAAAGATTTTAGACGTAAAGCGTTGACGATAACAACGATTTTTTATATAATGTCTAACAGTTTTACTGTTAAAGTCGAAATTGTGAAATGAATACACTAGTTCATAACGCTTTCTAATGAACGAGAAGTAATCGAGCAGAGAATTAAGGAAATCAATTTGATGGCGACTCCTTGCCGACGTCAGAAGGCGCGTCACTATGAAGGTTGAGAACAAACTTACAGATTCTTCTGGCAACTCAGATAGCTCTTACAAGTGTCACAAAGACGCAATCGAAGGAAAGAAAAGATTTTCTGATGATATATATGTAATTAGCGTATGCAGAAAGCTATGAATTCCTTGGCATCGCAATTGTCGCGCCCCCCCCAAATTTACTATTGAATTCAGACATTCTTGACATTCTCAAACCTTCAACGCTCTATTGAAAAATCAATAGAAAAATCAAACCGGTAAATTTGAAGCTGTTCAAACCTTTCACAGCTGACATCCTTTTAGCTATGACAGGTCCACTGACTCCGGCCCTTCGCTCGAAGATACTACGCCTCCTGCTTTTACATTGAATCCCCTCCGCCATCGCCGAAGAGGTTCACTGTCACCGTAACACCGTTTATACTATGCAAGAGAACCTCTTCATGTATGACTCTCCCTTTAGACCTCAGTTTCGTCCGAAGAGCGCCCCCCGAAAGGTCTTTCCAGCAGCTGAAGACTTCCTAATTACATACCTGAAGCAACAGCCATGAGCCATGCAGAAAGAGATGATGTGATTTCTATGAAAAGAGTGAAGTATACATGTTCATCAGTTCACGATATCGAGAATTCTGAAGAAGAGACACTGAAGCAATAAGAAGGAACAGCGTGTGAGCATCAGACAGATCTGTTGCAGCTGACGGCTGAACAGCTTGTCTTCGTCGATGAGACTCTGTTCAACGAGACTACGAGGTGACGTCATCAAGCCTATGCATCAGTTGGTGAGCCAGCTCGCTATCAAGCCTCTAGAAAGAGAGAGCATTCCTGAAGCGTTCTTTCGACGTATACAATCGATGACTATCTATCCTGTACCGATATTCGTGAAGGCTGGTTCAACGACGAGGCTTTCTTCGCTGCTTTGAAACTACTAATGATCTGTCTCTTGAAATGGCGAAGGCAATTGGCTTTGACAGCAGCGCCTGCAGTGTTTGCTTTGACAGCAGCCTCTACAATGATCCTAGCAGCGACGTCTGCTTTGACTTTGCGAGCAGCGTCTGCTTTGACTTTGCCAGAAGATTTCTTCGTTGATGAGATGCTTAAGGGAATGAGTGAATTCTCTAGAGATAGTTTCTGACTTCGACGTGACGACGACATGATGGCTTCGGGGGTCGGGGGGGCTAAAAGAATGTCAGCACTGTGAAAGGGTTGAACAGCTTCAAATTTACCGGTTTGATTTTTCTATTGATTTTCCAATAGAGCGTTGAAGGTTTGAGAATGTCAAGAATGTCTGAATTCAATAGTAAATTTGGGGGGGGCGCGACAATTGCGATGCCAAGAAATCCATAGCTTTCTGCATACGCTAAAAACCTCAGCAGTGCATCTGATGTCTGATTAACCCTTATAAGACATATCAGGCACGAGTCGTTGAGTAACGATCGAGTGAGTAAAATGCTGAACGAGGCTGATAGTATGCACTTGAAGAGATACGATCCGAACGACGAAGTTCTCTGCCCTCATTTGTCATTAGGGCTATTTTCATTTGAGATTTAGCAGAATACTTAAAAAGCACGTTGACAGAAGTTGATCGCTCGAGATTTCAAATGGTTTTCAACATCAATAGTGTCTCGATAGTCCGAAAGTATTACTGCTTTGCTTCATAATGCTCTTCACTCGACGCACAATCGCTACCAAGTTACTTGCTAGAAGAGCTCAAGTCTCATTGAGAATCTACAATCACAGCAGAGGCGAATTCTCTCATTGAAAGAATGATGGCGCAAAGCACAAACAATTAAGCACAAGTTCTCTTCGACGACGTCACGCTCATTTCATGTCAAACAATTATCTTCGAGTAGTTAGAACTAACAAGTTCGAAGCATGGTCGCATCTGAAAGAGTCTAGAATAGCCCGTGACAATGAGGACGAGATATATATTTCATCGACATCTCAAGCTCTTCTTCTACAAAGTTATTAGAATGAATATAAAGATGTTCAATTATGATCTGGGAAAGTCAATTTTGAAGAACGCAATCAGATCTGATGCGCAGCCTATTGTCAGAACCTTATTTCGATAATTTGAACTTCTCGCACGATACTTCGAAGGCAGCCAAATAATGTTTTCTTCGTTTCAAGTAATTCAATTATCCTTCAGAAAAACTTGACTACTTTGATGAGACTGAGAAGAAAGAACGTCTGTCTGACTCTGCTGAATCCTTATTAGTTCTATATTCGTCACTAGATATGATTTATTCGTATGAAACCATAGCTTTCTAATTATTTCGTCAACATTCATGATTTGCTGCAGATTACTCGTGACTGTATCTCAAAGCTTGATGGTTTTATCCGAAGAATCTGACGCAAGCAGCTTCTCGTCGAGCGAGAAGGCTATTGACTGAACCGAACTCGAATTGTCTTCGAAAGTCTGCTGTACATCGTTCGTGACTGTATTCCAGAGCTTAATGATTTCGTCATCAAAGTCTGACGCAAACAGCTTGCCGTCGGATGAGAATGCTATTGACCAGATCGTATTCGAATGGTCTTCGAAAGTCTGCTGTACATCGTCTGTGACTGTATCTCAGAGCTTAATGATTTTGTCAAAAGAGCTTGACGCAAGTAGCTTGCCGTCAAGCGAGAAGACTATAGACTGAATTCAACTCGAATGGCCTTCGAGAGTCTGCTGTACGTCGCTCGTGACTGTATTTCAGAGCTTAATGATTGTGTCATCAAAGCCTGACGCAAGCAGCTTGCCGTCGAGCGAGAAGGCTATTGATCGAACCGAACTCAAATGGCCTTCAAGAGTCTGCAGTGCTGCATTTCAAGCTTTTTGAACCTTGAGTAGCCTGTGTAATCAGCTGGGTATATGCTTCTTGAACCTATTCCTAATGATACTCGTTGCTGATGCAAAGACGATTGCGAAAGAATATAATTGTAGTGATGCGAGGTTGAGTATATCACGATTCTTTAGAAGAAAGCGGTTTGCATCATTCAAGAAAGCTTCGAGTATGAAGCTATTGTTAGACTTGATTAAATCAGCAAATGTCAAAAATGTGGTAAGAACTGCTTTACTTCAAGAAGGTTCTGTAATTTGGCAATCATACTGATACTATCAGTTGCTCTCTCAATGATACTGAGAGTCTCTACTCAGTAGAGAAAGCGCTGATTCAGAAAGTTGTGAACCTTATCTTGATCGAAGATACGGCAGTTTCCTTGTTCAAGATGATGAGCTCAATAGCGGCAAGCATATTGCATCTCTGTCGAGAGACATTTCTCAATAAGATGATCATCGATATATATTTGAAGACTTTCAGATTTCTTCAAGAAACATATATCTTCTTTGAGACAGAGTGTTCTTGATAGTAGATCGAGGCATCGAAAGACTATTTTTGTCAGGATCGTGTCTAGATGATACAATCAATGAAGGTCAGAGTTGATAGTGCTTGATCTTTAGAGATAGCTATAACTGAATATTAAGAATACAGAAGAAGATTGATACAAGAGCTTCTATTTATGTAATGTTCAGAGGCTGCGCTAGACTCGAAAGAAATGTGTTTGTAACACGGAAAGAAAATGATGTAGATGAACAAGATGTTGAGGAAGAAAAAGAATGTTGGGAAAGAAAAAGAATGTTGGGAAAGAAAAAGAGTGTTGAGCCATATCTGAGCCAAACCTGAGCCAGATCTAGGCCAGATCTCGACTAGATCGTTGACTTAGTTCTAATCAGCCTTGATACGCTCGTAACATTACTCTTCTCTTCGAAAATTCATGTTCGCATGAATGTAGTTTCTTTGCTCGCTTTTGTTGATAGTTATTCCGATATTTAGCGCGGTTTGCTTGAATATAGCTTATGAAATTCGTTCAAAACTTTCTCTGAGCCATCGAATTCTCCTTTATCGACATAGTATCATTCGTCGTTCCTATCTAAATCTTTTCATTTGACTTTGTACTGTATTCAACCTTGATAGCGTCTGAAGTTCAATATATCGTCTACCTTTCAGTGTTCATCGTCTTTGATAGTGATTGATCTGAGTGATTCTAAATGTTGTTCTGACAGAGAATCTTCTGAATACGGCCGTAGTAGCTTCGAACTGAACATCGAGTGTATATGCTTCATGCTTGTAGATAGGCGAAGGTGATAGAAAGTTTTGACTTTGACAATGATTGAGTAGACACCTAGCTGTTTGTCTTTCAAATTCTTGCATGGTCTCATGATTTTGACGTTCCTGAAAGATAGTCAGATCTGATCATCTATCTCGTAGATGATGTCTCGTCTATGTTTATTGATCCGAGCTTCGATGATCAGCTTAGTCTTTTTCAATTGTTGACGATCGAAGTTCAGTAGCTCTTTCATTCAAATGGCAATATCATCTGCTTTTCTAGCTTCAATTCGTTCATGAGTGATTTCGTAGTCAGTTGTATCTGAATCGAAACTCATTCAAGAATGAAATTCTTTATTGAAGTAGAAAGAAGTCATTGAGATGATCGAGAATGTATTGACATTGTCACTGAACTCAATCATAGATATTCATTTAGCTCAATCATTCTGCATGTAATTACAGTAGATTCTTAGTTCGCGTTCAACGTCTTGATTGACTCGCTCTGTTTGATCATCAATCTCAGAATGATAAGCAGTGAATAAACTAGCTGTGATTCTCAGTCGCTTGCAAAGACTTTTTCACATAGTCGATATGAATTGAAAGTCTCTGTTCGAAACAATAGAACTGAGTAGATCATGCAGTCGATAGACGTTTCATAGCATGATTCAAATCATTTCTTCAACTGAGATGTCATCGTTTCTTCAATGACAGAAAACATAGTGACATTCTTTGATGAAATGACATATGATTGTGCAAATAATGTTATAGTCTTCTGACAGAGATAGTTCAATGATGAAGTTCATAGCTATATCTTTTCAGCGTTTCTGTGAAATCGAGAGAGAATGATGAAGTTCATTGATGCTATTTCTAGAGACTTTGCTTCACTGACAAGCATGACAGTTTTGAATGTATCATCGAATAGTAGCTCGATGATCTGATCAATAGTAGAAACGCTGAACTAGATCGATGATTCGTTTATTGTCGAGATGAGAGATTGAAGATTGATCATGCACTTCTTGTAGTAATTTCGTGTGCATGTTCTCAGAGATTCACAGTAGATCTTTTCTAAATAGAACGTCGTCAATGATTTCGCAGTTCTTCAGTTTAGTGATATGAAATTTCAGCTTGTTGTCGTTCATAGCTTGTTTATATTCGCTGCAGAACTCATCTATTTGATTGACTAATCATACTCTCTGATAGAGATTGACTTCTGATTTCGAATTTGCGCTCAATTTCGAGTCAATAGATAGAATATCGACTTTATCAGAAGTAAGAATAGTTTGAAAGCAATCTTCAAATCGTTTAGCTGATTCAGAGACGTTCGCTAGAGATATTCGAGTTAGAGCATCGACTTTAGTGTTCATTTTGCTCGATCTAAAGATGATCTGAAAATTGAACTTCGATAGAATGTCGAGATAGTTGACTTGACATCAACTCTGTTACAATTCTAGCCTTCGCCTATTCTTCGCCTAGCCTTCGCCTGGTTTCATTCTAATCGAGTCTAGCGAGAATCTGATCTATAGATGATGTCATGAGAACTCTGCATCATATGTGTAAGGCGTCAACTCAATCGAGCCTAGCACAGAGCTGAGGAACACACATATAAGTCGAGTTCTTTCCTGTAGATACTTTCCTTCCTTAGCATTTATCTATTAGTTAAATGACATCCCTATGACTCGCTCTAGGCCGGCCCCTAACAGTAGATAAATGCTAATCAACTACTCTGCTATCGACGTGTAGACGATACGAAATAACCTACTTCGTTTATTCAGAAAATTCGCAAGGAATTCTTCGAATTACTTTCACCAAAACACATCTGCAAATTTACCCAAATTTATCAAACCTATCTATCTATCTTTCTCACAATGACACGCGACTTCGAACCAGTCGGGCCACGAACAGCTCGTCTGCTTAGAAGCACTGCTAGTAGACGAGTTTTCCTTATTTCTTCCGATGCTTCAGCGAAACCTCAGGATGTCGCTACTTCATGAAACATCAACACGGGTCAACAACTTCGTCAATGAGCTATCGATCAGTCAGACGAGATCATCAAGATGCTGGTCGAGCTAAGAGATCAACGAGACATGACTTTGAAACTCAACGAGCAATGAATCGATGTTCAAGCCGATCACACCAAGAGACTTGATGAGCTAGAGGTCAATCAAATGACAATAGACACTCAAGAAGAGACTATCGTCGATCTACGAGAGAAAGTCTTGAGTCTAAAAAAGAGACAGCGTTCAGCGAATCAGCCTCGACCTCGCCAGCCTACGGAACCTCTATCTCGTCAATCTATCGAGAATCATACTCGACGTGAGTCGTTCACTCTATTCGATAACGATCATCACAAGTCCTTCAAGTTTCCGGACCCATCTATATTCACTGATGAAGGTGAATCGACATGAGACAGCTGAAGAGTCAAGATAGACGACAAGCTTCAGGCTAATGCCGATCACTTCGATAATGAGAATACCTGTATTGTCTATGTGGTATCTAGACTAGAAGATGATGCTGCTGAGCACATCTTCGCTCGACGTCAACATGATGCTTCGCATTTATACATCTCGATCGACGAGCTATTTGAGCATTTGAAAGAAATATACGACGAACTGAATAGAAATCGAAAGTGTCGTCGCAAGTACAACGCTCTGAGGCAAACAGACAAGCCTTTCAATGTCTTCTACTTCGACTTTATGAAGCTATTCAGCTATCTAGGCTACGACGATCGCACTCTGATGAACGATCTTCAGAATAAAATCAATAATCGCTTGCAGAACGCTCTATCAGTCTGTTCAGAGAATTTTACTTCGCTCACTCGCTTAAGAATCTTTCTTCAAGATGTG
>JAABUT010000144.1_pt1 | contig 130013 bp, 142 predicted proteins | sample 5559281 | NCBI WGS metagenome assembly JAABUT01 (sample SAMN10711880, study PRJNA513359) | rock metagenome | isolation source: Antarctica rocks | place: Antarctica: Victoria Land, Ricker Hills nord | collected 2016-01-04 | reverse complement strand
AACAATCTTTGAGAAGTTCTTTATGAATCATCGATAGAAGTTGCAGAAGTCAATGAAGATCTGCACATGAATCAATGATCGAGACACTTCTCAACTTCAAATCACATCTACTTTTCTAGAATTCATTCGCAGATCATTAATGAATATCAATAGTTCAAGAAACGAGATTTTCTGAATCTTGAATTCGCACTTGTCAATGTTTATCTGCAAGTCGACTTCATGAAGCTTGTTTAGCACTTCTTTCACATGAGTTCTATGTTCTTTCAAGATCTTACTATAGATGAGAATATCATTCAAGTATGTTTGACAGAACTTGTGCAGACAGTCAAACAACACATCGTTGATATAGTGCTAAAAAGACGCAAGTTTATTGATTAATTCAAAGAGCATTACTTTATACTTGTAGACATTGAAGAAAGTAACAAAAGTAGTCAAATTCTCGCTTTTCAAACTCATGCGCAGTTTATTGAATGTGATGATAATGTCAAGTCAAGTCAGATACTTACTGTCTTGAATTCGAGCTAGTACTTCGTCTATCAAGAATATTGAATAACGATTTCTTTTGATCAGAGCATTCAATTTTTGATAATTCACACAAAAGCAAAGACTATCATCTTTCTTTTTGACAAATAGTATTGACGAAGCGAAGAAAGCTTTGCTGAAAATAATGAACTTCTTCTTCAAGTTCTCTTCTAGATACTTCTTGATCTTCTACAACTTGTGATTCAACATGAAATACAATCAACTTCTAGAAGATTGATCTTCATCTTTTAATTCAATCTTATGATCATATAATTGATGTGAAAACAACTGCGTTATCTTTTCTCTATCAAAAACATTCAGAAAGTCGTGATAAATTATTAAAAGCTTCTTCTTCAGTTCATTTAATGACATGACAGAGATCATTTCATTCAGTTTCGCGAAATCTTCGACTGAGCTAAGCGCTTTGTTGATTTCACTAATGATCAAGAAGAAGATCTTGATCTTTTTATTCTTGACTAGAGTTCAATATACAGCAACTTCAATCATGACAATATTGACGAGTTTCTTTGTCTTAGTTGACTGAAATGAGCGAAGTTGATTGAGATCAACTTGAGTGCTTTGTTTTGCTATGAAAGCAGATTCAATGAATTTATTCACTGATTTCTGATTCATGAATCTCTTCAAAATAATCGTTGATGTAACAATCGAGTTCAAGTTCTTTCATTTTCTTTCGCAGATCTCATTTGATTCAGATCTGTGAAATGCTGATTGACTGCTTGCTTTTGAAACAACAGATTTCGATGTTTGAATCTTCAACAATGATATTAATCGATCATTTGCAAAATCTATCAACATTTGATTTCTTTTCAATCAGAGATTTTCAATGATTATCTTGTGTTGATCTAGACAAGTTATCAATAAAAACATCATTTCATTCTTGTGTTCTTGTATCATGATCGATGTATACAAAGCATGTGTAATCGACTTTCAATCAGAAATTTCATCATACAATTGAATTGACTTTGATTTTGACAGCGATATTGACTGAATATCAAAGCATTCACATAGCTCTGACATCAAAGATTCATTAATGAAAGTCATGTCAATGACTTTTGTATTTATCAGAGCAAGAGATCTGAATATCTTTTCTAGATTACTTAAGATGACATCAACAGTGAACGACTTGAAATTAAATGAATCATCAGACATGCTGATGAAGCAGAATACAAGTATATTGTTCTCAGTTACTACTTTGACGAGAACAAGTCATTTTTCAAATTCGCTGCAATTTCGTGCATCTGAGCTGATTCAAGACAGTTGCATGCTCTATGTTTTGACTTCTTGCATTTGAAGCAAAGTTCTTTTTTAAACAACTTCTCTTTAGCAGAATCAACGTTTGATATTTTGAGTTTCTTTCATGCAGAGATTGAAGCTGAGATCGCAGTAGTGATCATCATCAAGATGCTAGCGATAAAACGAGCGACTTGAGTCGTTGATGTCTTGAAGACTGATCGAGCATTCAATTTTGTCAATTGAACGTTGACTTGCATGCAGATGTTGATGAATTTATTCAAATTCATAGTTCGTTTGTTGATCATGACTCGCTGAAGATCTGAGCTAATCTTATGCTGAAAATCATTTAGTAGAGTTTCGTTATTGTACTTTAGTTTCACACTAAGTTTCTGAAATTTCATTCAAAATTCATGAAAGAAGATCTTGTTTTAATACAGCTTTAAGAATTGTCGTTGAGTTGTGTGATGTTGATTGAGATTGTTGTACATCTTATTTATGATTGACAGTATCTCTTCTGCTTCAAGAAACGAGTTCGTGATTATATCTTTCATTCTGAATGCTATGTGTTTGATCATCGTTTCATTGACTCGACTTTTTACATATGCAATCTTCATTTCTTCAATAGAAAAATGATTCTTATTCATCTTCAGCTTGTTTTGCATTCAAAACAATCAATTATTCACATTCTGCTTCGAATCTTTGAACAGAAATGAGTCAGATAGCTTGATTGACTTCAAGAATTGATCTTTTGAAATTGAAGTGCTTCGTCGACTTGATGTCACTTCTAGATGACGTATAATCACGTTCTTTTTCTTCATCTCTTTCTGTAAACGCGTTTGAACAACGTTCAACGTTGTCTGTGTAACTTTCAACTCAATGTTGATAGCTTTCAATTCAACGTTGATCTTGTTGATGTCATTCAACATCTGAATCATGTCATTGTGAATCTTGATTTCGATGTCATGCTGTTGACACATGTACTTGATAAAGATAATGAGATCATCTGCTTCATGAATGCTTATTCAAGCATTCAATTTTGTGCTGATGCTGATCTTAATCATTTCATGATCAAAGAGCAACGCGTTAGTGTTCTCTTCTTCGATATTCAATGATGCATTCGTGTCTTCTTCTTTTGATGCTGTTCAATTCTATGATAAAAGTGATTCTCTTTCAGCATTTTGAGTTTCATAGCGAGTCGTGCTCACTAATTCTGATTCTAATTCTGTGCTTCTAGTCATTGTGTGAGTAGAAAATTGCTGATCGAGATTCAACTGAAATTTCTGATTTCAGTTCTAGAACAACACGTTCATGTTCTTCTGTTCTTCTGTTCTGACGACGAGTTCAGTAAAGAGTTAATCTAGAACAACACGTTCATGTTCTTCTGTTCTGTTTTAAAAATTTCTTGATTTCTAATGAGTCTTCTGAACTCAATTTTCTGATTTTAATTCTGATTCAAGTTTGAGTGATGTAGCTTGTTTTTATATCATCTACACATTGATAGCAAGATTAATGAGCTTTGAACTAATGTTATGAGTTTGCATAAAGCGAATCATATGAGTGTATTCTAACTAGAAGTTCAAAGCTGAAGAAGAAAGAAAATGCAACACGTCGTGAGTTTTACTCACAAAGACACGCTAGATTGCTAGCGTGTCAACATCAGCTTTATACTAGTTTATGATAGTCTGACATGATCTATGTTAGATTAACTTGAAGTGCACAATCGCAACAGTTTTGTTCTCAATCTTTTTCTTAATCTTTTTCTTTTTAAATAAAGACTTTCATTTTCATATGAGCTTTGAACTCAATATTGTTGAATATGAAAGTTTTCATGAATGTTTGCAGATGACTAAAGTTGAGAATATATTTAAACATATGAACAAAACATTGAAGTTTGCTCATAAGTTACTAGTCAAAACATGAAAACAAATAATGAAATAAGTCAATAAACATAAAAAAGAAGTTAATTATAAAATTGAATCAAAAATGTTTCTGAATGAAAGAAACATCATTACAGCAAGATTTTTTAAAAAGTTAAATGACAAAATGCTCAATTCTTTCATCAATTTAAATTTCATTGACTCTTCATATAAACTGAAATTATTAAAGTTTATACATATTCATGATGTATTTCATTCTGATCTGCTTTGTTCTGTTGTTGATGATCTCTTGTCTGATCAAAAGAATGAACTTTTAAATTTAATAGTAATAAATAATGAAGATGAGTAAGAAATTAATGATATATTGAATTCTTGTTGATATTAAAGATGACTTCAGTATAAAGTCAAATGAAATGACTATGATAATGATCTCAATTGATACAACATTGATGATGATGAATTTATGAACATTCAGAAGATTATTAATGATTTTCATATTTAATACTTGAACAAATCATGCTAATTAACAATTCAATCAATCATGATTTAAATTAAGCAGTTAATCGAGTTGAGCAGAAAATACATTCATGCAAACATGAATCATTAAAGAAAAGAAATAATGTTATGATTTTAATCTTGTCAGACTTAGTTTTCTAATTTTATCAGATTTATTCTTGCTTTGTTATTTTAATTAATCTTTATTGAGTTTAACATCAACTGAGAAATACATATATGTAATCAGCTTCTTTTTTGTAACTATCTTTCTTTCTTAGCATTTATCTTTTAGTTAAATAACATTTATATTAACTTGCTTTATGCTGATTTTTAACATAAACAGATGAGAAACTGAGTTACTTCTTGTAAATGAATTGAGAATTGAATTGCTTCTTGCAAGCAAACTGAAAACTGAGTTGCTTCTTTCAAGTAAATGAGAAACTAAATTACTTCTTGCAAGTGAATTGAAAACTGAGTTACTTCTTTCAAGTGAATGAGAAACTAAATTACTTTTTATGAGTAAACTGAGTTTTGAATTGCTTTTTGTAAATGATTGATGAATTGAATTGCTTCTTATGAGCAAATTGAGAACAAGATTGAAAGAAAGTTACTTTGTTAACTTTGAATGAGAAATTTTCTTCTTGTTAATTAAAATCATAAATCTTGATGAAGAATGAGCAATAATAATTAAAACAAAAGAAGAAAAATAAAATGAGAATATTGTGCTTAAAATTGACATCAATGATGTGATGACAAAGTTATGATAAATTCATGATGATGAAATATTAATTTAATTCAATGATATAAAAGAATAGTCTTTCAATGTGTTCATTAAGAATCATTGTGATTTCAACAATATAAATAATGTCATTAATTAAAGTAACTTAATCATCAAATTCTTAAAGTTTGTGAAAGTGAGTTAATTAATGCAAGAAAAGATGATATTGTTGTGCAAAGAATTTATTCATAAAAATATAAGCAAAAACTTCACTATCAATCAGAGTAAGAATGAAAACTTTAAATTAAGCTTGATGTAAAATACAAAATACTATCATGTGATTATTTTTGAATGTTAAATCAAATTTAAAAAGTTTTAAAATAAATTTAATAGAAAACTTTTTATATAATTGAAGTGAGAATGAAAAGATTGAGATTAGTAAACAAAATGATATGTATATAAATTTTTGAGCATGACTTAGTTCAAAAACTAAACTTTTTTCATGAACAGTGAAACTTCTTCATTTATATTGATGATGTTACTGTTGTAGATGTTCATGATATGCAGAGTGAAAAACTTCTTATTTAAGTATTCTTTAATAATTTTGCTTGAATGTTGCAATTTGCAGTAGTAATACAGCTTTCACTTGTTGCAAATTTTCTTAATTTCAAAAATGATCAAAATCTTATCTTAAATGATGATAATAATGAAGCTTAAATTCATTGATTTATCAAGAAATGAGAAAGAAAGAGATGAAGATACTGTTGAAATAACAGTCACAGAAATGATGATTTTTGAACTCAAAAAGTTATTAATCAATGCAAAAATGCTTTTGACTTTGATAAATGAAACAATGATGAAGATAAAGTGAGATTGATGATGCTTAAGCTGCTGAAACTCTTCATTGATGTTAAAGAATGCTTAAATTTATTAATGAAAAATAAATGATTAAGTTTTATCAAAATTTTGTCAAAAGAAAGCAATGACTTAAGTGAAATAATTGACATTACGCTTTAAACAATCAATCAACAAGAAATCTTTCATCAAAGAATATTCTTTCTTTTGATAAAAGAGATTGTAGTAGTCAGTAAAGTTATTTGTGTCTTGCTTTAAAGTTTCATGAAGATATAAATGAGCATCTTCTGTTTTAAAAAAGTTGTTGCAACAATGATGCAACTTATGTTATTAATTTGTAAAGATGAAAATGATACAAAGATCATTGACTTGATATTGACTCATTAAATTGTGAGTCTTCTTATTTATGATAAATCATGACTCAACATAAATGATTTTAACTTGATGAAAAAAGTAATGATCATCGTTCACATTCATGCATTGTATCAGACTCTGCTTTCATGCATTCAATCAATCTTTGTTTCTCTCATACTTAAATATGTCAAGAAGTTTCTTGAATTTAGAAGTGATGATGACAGCGATAGAGTTTGCAGAGAGATGAATGATGAAAGAAGATTAATTATTCAAGATTTATGTGATGATCTGAGCTATCATTGCAAGAGATTAAAAATTCAATTTTATATAAATTGAAGAATTAAAAACAATGAATAAAAATGAAATAATAATATCATGTTATTGAACTTGATTTTGAAGCTTTTGTATTGCGCGAAAGATCTCAACTGAATTTTCAATCATACTTTGAGTGAACTGTTCAACAGCACGCTCATCGTTGATTAAGAAATTGTGAGATAACTTCATTTGAGCGAAAGAATAACTAAATGAGATTTCAATGTATGAAAATATTGCAGAAAGTATAAATCTTTTGTAATGTCAAAGACTAGACTAAATTAAAGATTCTATCAATATAAAGAATTGATTATTATATTACTTGAACTAGATACAGAACAATACATCAGATAATGTACAAGATGAAAGACAAGAAATGAAAGAAAAGAATGAAAATTCAACTTTTATATATATGAATTGAGTAATGTCAGAACTGAGCAGCAGTTTTATGACTTAAAATTGCAAAGACATAAAACAGATTTTGATGTGACTAGATTAAGATAATGATGACTAGATTAACGATTTAGTTCAATGAATCAAGACTTTCTAAGATATCGATGATATTAGATTGAGTTGATAACATATTTTATGCTTTGAGCTGAAATGATGATTTGACATCATGACACTTTTGCATTTAAATCTAATGAGTATTTATTGATCTGAAAAGATTGAAATGTTAGGAAAATCTTCGAAAGCTCAGAGAAAGCATGTGTCAGAGCTAGAGCTTGCAACTAGAGCTTAGATATAGTCTTTTCTCATGCGTTACTCGTAGTGTTTCTTTCTGTCACAGAATGTTTCAAGATATAATACTTCAAGACATTTTGTTTCTTGACTGCAACTTCTAATCATTTCATGAACATTTGAGAACTCTTAACATGTCTGACATAAATTCTTTCACATTTACTTCGACATCGCTGATTCTGATCTTAAAGCAGTCTTTTCTTGCATGTGAAGTAGAACTATATTCTTTCATCTACAGGTTTCAAATATCAAGAAACTATCTTTCATGATCGATCATCACGTAAGAATCTTGTATGAGATTGAGCATGTGTCTCGTTCTGTTTCATCATTTTTAGATTCAATGTTCGCTCACGTGTTACGTTGATTCTTCGATGATGATAATTTAGCTCTACTTGCATGACTGATTCTAATTATATGCGATGTCATCTGACATGTACGAAGAACATCGAAGCTTGTCTATCTTTCGTATTATTCAAGCTATAAAGTATTTCGTGATACTCTTCGAGAACGTGCAAAAAGTCGAGGTCACAAAAGACTGAATAGATGAGATGACGAAGAGTGATGTAGAGTCTGCTGTGACGTTCTAAGGTATTGAAGGTGCTAATTCTTTGTTGTCGAATTTCAAATTATTCGCTTGCTGTGAATCGATGAAGTTATGATGCTGATGCTCGACCATGTAAAGAATGATGTCTTGATGCTGACAGCTCTCTTACAGATGAAGGACATAGGCAACCTTCGCAACGCCGAGGATCACCTTCAACGCCCAACAGCATATACACACGTATTTCACATATCAGCGCGCCCGACTTATAGTGACATTCTTCCCTTTAGCTCTTTAGTACGTCTTGTTGTAAGTTTATATACGCATATGTGGTGAGCTGAGCAACAATCCTTTTTTCTAAAGACCCGTACTATGCACATACGGCTCCCGTGTTCCAGAGCGCAAAGGCATTTCTACCTCTTCTTCCGACTAGCCGAAACGTTGTCAGCCTTGATAGAAGCGACCTTTGGCTTATAATTGCGCGCATAAATGCTTCACCCTGTTGAATGACGTGAGATTTGGGATTGATGGACGTTACAGTTCCGCTCGAAAATCGCGCGTATGCTATCTATCGAGATCAGATGTCGATGCTGCCTACTCAGAACAAACAGCAAGACCCGACGAACCGGCGAAAAAAGCGCTTTCGCGATTCAGGCGACCCAGAAAACGAGAACTAGGTACCGTGTCATTTCATGATCTTTCGTTCATCCATACAAGCGAAGCGATATCACCCTCGTCGTCACTTGCGCAAATACAAAATCATCAATAAGATGAAAACGGCGGTATCACTCTCTTGCACCATGTTAAATATCGGCACTTTGACCCCGTCGACATGGGCCCCTGGCTATCCATTCCGTGTCTCAACTCCTTGATCTTAGTATGCCCATATGAACCACAGATTTGTTCTGATACAATGGACCTCTCGACTCAGACGACTGCATATATGCCCTCAGAAATGTTTGAGACGACGATAAAGAGAGCAGAAAACACGAATTTTATAATTTGGATCGTCAAAGAGAAACTGGTGATCCTGTTTACAAACTGCTTGTCGGGTACTCGGCGGAGAGATGTGAATTCACTATTGAATTGCTCCGGGGCTTTCCTGCAGTATTTCACGCCTATGATGGCTGGCCAGCCGGGCCGTAAGAGCTATATGATACAGCTACTCTTGACGAGGTGTACGATGCCTCAAAATTGACTACCGATGTCTGTATAGAACCGAACAGATACCGATGAACAAGGGTAGAGCATTAAAAAGTACTGGCATTCTATTCTTTGGTGTAAATAAAGTCCCCGTCCTATCGGTATTTTGGGAGAAGAGGGTCACCTGCCAAAAGCTTCCTTGAACGTCACCAGATTTTTCGCGATAGAATGAGCACTTAAACGTCAGCACTGTAAGGACTTCTTTCACTTCGCCTCAGTATGCTCGAGTCACTTCGCGAATCCTCATCAACCCCAAATGTGACCACTAGACCGATGGGAAGGTTTCGAGTACAAGGGATTCAATTCTTAGGTTCGAGCAACTTCTCGGAATTTCCTGAACGTCATACTATGCACGAGGATCACTCACAAGGTCAAATACAAATCGAGTGTTTCCATTGATCGTGGAGAGATTAGGAAGATAAGGAGATAGACCGTAATTAACTCTACGCACTGCGAACTCACTCGTCCAGTGCACACCCCCTGTACAATCCTTCGATGTGACAGCGATAAAATCAGCTAATATTAAAAGTATTAAACAGATACAAAAACTAATTACTATTTCATCGTTATTTGATAAAATTGCTGACGCTTTGTTAGTAATGGTAGCGGGTTTATGAATAATGGCAGTTGATGTACTACTCATGATACGCACGCATCTTAAATGTCTCCGGTTTCCTGGTTTCAGTATACACCCCTTATGCGATCAAAATTAAGCGCCAAATACCGCACCCTAGAGTGAAGAAGACTTTAGGCTCGAAACCACTGTTCAAAATCTGTCTTAAGTACTCACTGTAAGAGTTCGTTCCTCGTTCCTTGTTCCTGATCCCAACCATGTTTGCCTCTTTACGAGTACTGCCTGTGTTATCTTACTTTCTAGTAGTCACCATTTCTGCGTCAGCTCTGAACCTTTCAATAAATCCCAACATTTCATTCTCTACCAGCATTTCGAACCTGAACGCAATCAGGATTTATTGCGAAGTCTCGTTGGGAGAATGGCAGGATTCTTCTAGCTGCATCGATGCAATGGAGCAAATGCCTACGGGTAATAGAATTCTAAGTTTCGGAGTGCGCGGATTAGGCCCAGTCGATGTCCCACTTCCACAGGTCTACGTAAGCAGTAAGTTTGTAGTACTTCCTCATGAATCCAGTACACTTTTGCTGATATGCTGCTTAATCATAGGAGATGGGGTGTGTCTGATCACTACAGTCATACGGAGGGATAGAACGACAGAGCACGCAAAACTGAAGGCACTGAAAAATGGAGTGCAGGACCTTATTCGTCGGTGCTCGAAGAAAGGCGATCTCTGTGGGTGAGTACGATCTGATTTTGGTTTTTACCTGTTACATTATCTGTGGATGATCTGCGACAAGATCAGGTAGATCATGGACTTTTTAGTATGAGAAAACTGATCAAGAAACGCTATCAGAGGTGGAACAAGTGGCATAGGTAAGTAATCGTATACCAATCGACTCGTGGAGGGGAATATGGGAGGTCGAAAGAAAGTTGCGGACGATGCTTCAAATATTTGGGGCTTAAAAGTTCCTGCATAGGTGTAGCCGGAGCAATGTCCCTTATCATGACTCGAACGAATCCAGAAGAAATCAAATGCGACGACAGCCATTCGGGCCCGCCCAAAGAGTCCTGCGACTCGCTCTTACTCGATATTTCTGCTTCCACTGACTTGCATTACTTTGGATCGGCGAGATGGCCTGGCGTCGACATTGTCGTGCCGCGAACTTTCACATCGTGTAAGCAATCTTTAACATTCACAGCCTGGCGTACAATTGCTGAAGGCTCATTTTTACTCTGTAGCGGATGCACGATGTCATCTTACAATTGAGACTATTACTCCACACAGAGTGAGGACGGATTGGCAAGATATCTTTTTAGGTGCAGCGATGGTAAATGGAATATGTCAGCGGTCTGGAAAGAGTGGCTGGACTGATGTGGGTAAGTTGAAAGCTTAATCTTACATATGTTCCATCTAGTATGATACTGAAGCGAAGACTGACTGCTTTCGTGGTGAAGGCGAGGGCGACAAATTAAGACTTCGACTATACTGAAAAAAACAATTTAGGTGCTACAGCCCAGTCATTTATGATTACACTCGAAAAAATAATATTTTTAATTTCTTAAGTTGTAGAATTTAACGAACCCATTAATCTGATATATAAATTACAGAAATTGAATCGCTTTACATAAAAGTAATAATTTTAAAAAGTCAATGTGTAATTGATATGTGACTGTTTTGCAAAGCCGTAGCAAAGAAGCCTGTCGTACTATCCGTGCCCCCCACTTTCGCTCAGTTCTTTAAGCGAAGAACTGAGCGAAAAGTGGGGGGCACGGATAGGGTGCACCTGAGTTTGCCAGGCACACCAGGTATGGATGAAGCTATTGACTGCAGGGGTGAGGTTACTAGCTGGCGTCAGCTCCCGAAGCATCGATTGCGCCCGCAAAATTGGTCCCGTGTCAGTAGCCATCAAAAATTTTGCCGATGTAAGCAATAGTCTTCCCAATATATGCTTTTTCAAGTAGTTCTTCATCTGAAGTTTTCGCTCCTGAAGTCTACCAGTGCTTGTTCTATGACAGGTAATGCATCATGTCAACACAAAAGCATCTAGACAATTACATAACTTTTACAGACTCGGGGAAGCTCTTTCAAAGTGCAACTTTAGGATCTTCAGTGCGAGTGGCGAATACGCCTAATGATCTTCTTACATTCCTTGGGATTGCTCAAGGACTCAATATCGAATTCCATGAGATACTGGTCTAGCTAAGGTCGGCACAGGAGGCAGCGCAGAAATCAACCAATCTTCAATTAGCGTGGACAGCTCTTTTGCATTCAAACGCCTGGCATCTGTTCAAATGGCTACATCGGAGGCGAAGGAAAAGGCGTATAAAGCGTTGATAGCTGAATTATGTGTTTTAGGTCATAAGTTCATTCGGGGTCATTCTTTTGTCACTAGGCTCGAGGAGATCTGCTGGGATATTGAGATTGAAAGTGAGAGTGTTTGGCCTGTTCTTGTGTTTGTGAAGGCCCCACACGAAGATCTTGAGAGGTTCATGAACTGGGGTGCCGGAGCAAAGATAACTCTAAATGAACTTAAAGACTTCGGCTCTGTGCGAAGATTGCTGTAGCAATCGAAGATTTGCATCTAAACGGCGAACTGTTGAGAAACTTCTTCTAATCTAAGCAAGATAACTAATAAAAATGAAGGCATTGTTCACGAAGACATCAAACCTACAAGTGTTTTGATCTTTGAGGATCGCTCACAACAATATCTGGCAAAAGTAGCAGATTTTGGATATTCTACTTGGCTCGGTGACGCCGACAATCTCATATATATGCCTCGAAGTCCGCATTGAACCGCTCCGGAATGGCATCATCGAGCGTTCAATCGCGTTAGTGCGTTTAAGATGAACGTATACTCTTTTGATTTGCTTTGCTTGTGGCTTTTATTTTATCATGGTCGTGAAATCAAATTCAGCAGACTCTACGAAGACCTGAAATCGAGGGACGCGAATTCAACTCTTGCTCATGGACTAATTGATGAATCGAGTGATTTCAGTGATGTACAAAAAGAAAATATTCGCCAGCTCTTCGATTTGTCTTTGACTATCGATTCAGCGGATCGATGCTCGAATATTGAGCGATTAAGAGATCTTCTTGCGTTAGACGTGTAAGACGTTCGACAACACTAGTAGAGCATTTGATATCTAACGCGAGCAGAATCTTCCAATGACCTATCATCGAGACGCTAGAGAGCGATCAGAATGTGTTGCTCAACGACTTTCGCGTATGAACAACTCTCAGTGATTGCACTCAATTTTCATCTAACGAGAATTAGATTAAACCATCAATGATCCGTCTTCACCGATCTCATTATTTGGTTCGTGCCAACATCGCTATCTGCCTGAAAGAAAGAGTATTTAGGTCTCTTACGTCGGGGTTTGCTCTACAGAATGCAGCTTTTGAACTCTTCGTTTGTTACACGCTTGAATTCGATGTACGTAAAAATGACACCAAAGCTTCGGCTCTTCTCAAGCAAGCCGCGATGTCCCCGCATAATCTGCTTAACGAGGTCAACCGAGCACGACAGAGCTATTTGAGAACACCTCGAGGAGGCCTATTCAATAGCTCTTCATACAGAGGCTTTCTCAGTTCATCATATGACGGTCGTTATCATCTTGAAAATGAAAAGTCAACATCCTGGCTAAGAAAAGAAATACTTGACGTTGAAAGTATCTTTGAAACTGAACATCCAGTCATTAGTACCATGCAATCAATGTTGGTAGAGATATTTCTATTCCAAGAGAAGTGGGAGATGGCTCAGGAGGTAGAGACAAAAGTTATGCGATGGAGTTCGAAAACACAGGGAGATACTCATTCAGATATACTTCTCTCCAAGGGGATACTAGCATTGATTTTGAGGCGGCTACATAATTGGGAAGAAGCCGAGGCATTGCAGACCCAAGTTTTGACCACATGTCTGCTCGAGCTAGGAATGGTTCACGAAGTTGCAATCAGCAACATCGAAAATCTAGTATTGACGTTTCAAGTTCAAGGGAAGTTGGAAGGGCTGAATGACTAGCAAAACAGGCTTTGCAAATAAGAAAGTTGGAATATGGTTTAGAGAATTCAAGCACCAAGAGAATGCTGGATGTTCTCTCGAGTATCAATCACGATAACTTCATTCACGAAAGCCGGAAAAGAGATGCAGAACAGGTGATCACAATGTCATTGTGGTAGGGATGGCGACTAACTCTAAGCAGGTTGAGCATTCTTACTACAGTCCACAACTTCAAAAGAGACGATGTGTATTGGAACCACTGAAAAACTGGCGGGAAGAGCGAAATAGGAATCAAGAAGGCGAAAGACATTTATTGCGAACATTGAAAGTCAAAGAGGAAGAATTAGGGAGGGATCACCCTCTGATTCTAAATCATTTGGCGTCTCTTGCAATTGCATATAGGAATCAACAGCGATGGAAAGAAGCGGAAAGTATTTTAACGAAGGTGGTAGCGATAAGAGAGAAGAAGGATTCGCAGCATGGTCTCTTGATAAGGGATATGAATCTCTTGGCGTCAATCTATGGTTCCCAGGGACGGTACAAGGAAGCAGAGGACATCCAATTGCGAATGATTGATGTGAGACCTAATTCAGAGCTCGATGCAACCGAGCATTTATTTCTCTTAAGTCACTTGGCCTCAATCTACTTAAAACAGGGACGATTCAAAGAAGCCGAAGCATTGATGTTGCAAGTCGCGGAAGGATACAAGGAGCACTTTGATCGAGATCATTATCTAATCTTGAATAGCATGGAATTATTGTAAGGTCTATACAGGCTGCAAGGGCGGTGTGAAGAAGCAGAGAAACTGGCGTTGGAAGTGGTGAACTCAAGAAAAACAAGCCTGGAACCGGACAATTCTGAATTATTGATGAGCATACGCATGCTCGTCGCAGTCTACATAAGACATGAAAGATGGGAAGAAGCAGAAGATCTTGAATTGCCTGTGCTGAACAAGCTAAAGAAGATACAGGGTGAGCATCATTCAGCGACCCTCAAGGTCATGTGTAACCTTGCAAAAATCTGGTGTGCCAGGGAAGAGCAAACAGAAGCCTTGTCTCTGATGTCAAAGGCTATTCGCCTTTCAGAGACAACTTTAGATCCTTCTCATCCTAGCACTATTGACCGCAAGCAGACATTCAAGAAATGGCTATTCGAGGTCAATTCACTTCTGTCAAAAGAAGATGAATGTGAAGAGGATGAAACATCACGCGATTTGCATGGGGTAGGAGGCTTAACAACTGAGGCCGTGACAAGGGCTTCCCAAGAGTTCACAGAATCAACGCAAAATGTCGACTCTTTCGCTGTCACTGTGGCCACTGTCGTTCACGACAAATTTTTTCCTGAAGCGGAAAAAGGAAGAAAGAAAAGACCAGACCTTAGTAGCAAGATCGCCTGGTACGAAAGAGAAATTGCCGGGACTGAGTGTCGTGGGGAGGAACGCTTCAAGCAGATAGCACAATTGTCAAGAGATCTTCTGCTTGAGTACGCATGAAACTCGAATATCGAGTGTGGAAAATCTGAGCTCGAGATTCGATTTTTCTTCTTCGATCAACATTTGAGCTTTTGAAATTTCGATACGTCAAAGAGACTTTGTAGCAAGATATTGATTCGACTTTTATATCTTCGTTCAATTTCTTCGATTGATGAAAAAGTGCCTTCACTTGCATCTTTACCTAAACACAAGCCTTATTTATTAATGATCGAATGAACATGACGTTGTCGTGGGGCGAAGCCTCACCCCTCGATGACTCATGGAACAGTGTTGATCCGGCCGCACCTTCAGGGTCCACGGGGATAGTGGCTACTACTTATAGAGGTTTCCCGAGCAGAGCTATTGGTCCGCACCTTCAGGGTTCACGGGGATATTGGCTACTACTTATAGGGGTTTCCCCAGCAGAGCTATTGGTCCGCATCTTCAGGGTTCACGGGGATATTGGCTATCATTTATAGGGGTTTCCCGAGCGAAGTTTTCTTCATCTATCACCTTTTACCTCTTTTCTACACGAGCACCTACTCTTCTATATCGAGGCATATCTACCTATCTACCTACCTGTATCTAGCCTACCTCCTAGATCTACCTACCTACTAGACCGACCGTTGCATGTGTTCGTGCTCGCCCTGTTGATTCCGAAGCTCCCTATACCGCACCTGTACCCTATCCCTCGACAATGTCACTTACTTATTATGAAAACTAGTAAATACAAGTGAACAATAATATTTCTTTCATGAAGTACTATAGAGTTCAACTTAGACAAATTCATTGAAGCGACAGAATTCTGTATACAGTGAGTGAATACACTCTAGGAACTTGATTAAACGTTGAATTCTGATCGAGATGAGGCTCAACGGCTGTATAGAAGACTGGAATGAAGGATTTTTTCTTCTTTTACTGCCCTTCTGTGTTTCTTTCTGAAGAATCTTTAGTGGTTTACACTGCTGTTTCAGGCAGTCTGAGTATAGGCTATTCGGCTTGATTTGCGAAACGACTATTTCAGCAACGTCTTTAGTCGCGATGAAGCTAAATAGAGTCGTTCGATAGCAGCTATGTACATTAGACGGCCTTGGTACAACAGATTTCCATCAACCCTTGCCGTACTAAACATTCCCCTGCATCCGTCACGATCATTCCGATAATTTGGCCTTTATTGAAAGATAGCACGCGTGATCGAAGCCCAAGCATTAACGTAACAAGCAAAAACACCATAAGCAACCCCAGGCATGTTATCAACATGTGCCCAGCCATTGCGAGTATAGACATAGGCCGGCGATTCCTTTGTCACAGCTCACAAAAAATGCCTACTGCAGCATAGAAAACGCTGTTATCAAAATTAAGTATCGACCTGGGAGATTTCAAGGTCGCTCGGCATAGTGTAAACCGCCGGCTGTGTATTGACTTCCCCAGGATGAATATGAGCTTGCTGATCAGCTTGAGGCGCAATCCTTTGGAAAGTCAGCCAGGTGATGTAATTTATGTCATTCATACTCATCACTTACGGATTCCCAGGCTCGGCTTGATTCGCAGTAGCCGCACTCACCTCTCGGAAGCGGTGGTTTTGCGGCTTAGACCTGCTTAGGTTCCAGCCATTTGGCTTACGTGTAGCGTATGAGTATCCCGTTATGTCTAGGCTTGGGTGATCGATCCATTTCAGGCCTTTTGGATTACCATGCTTGTTAATGCAGCTAGTGAAGTGTTGTTTGACAGTGTAGCGACGGCTGAAGCGCTTGTCGCAACGAGGGCAATGGTATTTGAAATTTGCGAAGACAGAAGTCTTAGGATCGGTCTTGTGTGAAAGCTGGTCCTCTCCCGGAGAGACGACACCACACACGGTTGTCCATTCGTTGTTTCTGGGGACGTTTGTTGTGACAATAGGAGGTGGCGCCCATACCAATTCAGAAGACATGTTAATGTAGACAAGACAGCTCCTGGGACCTGCTTGTGAGGTATAACCATAGTTGGTATAGTCAGGATTGCTCATGGGAGTCGATTGCGGAGCATAACCATAGTTGATATAGTAAGGTCTGCTCATGGAATGTGGTAGCGGTTGGGCGCCGAAATCGAAATTGGTCTGGCCAGGAGTGGGAATCCATGTGTAAGACGCGCTTGGCGGAGGTTCAGAAGTGGTCCGCAGGTACCGTTGATGTTCTACTTGGAAAGGCGCAGTTGACATCTGTGGAAAGTTTTCCGCTTGAGGCGGCGCCCAGGATATGTTTCCTTCGACAACAGGGCAATCGGATGATCCATGAAGATATTGCGCCCCATTGCTCCCATGGGTTCGGCAGGCTTCGTGATCATGGATGAACTATTTAACGCTTGACGTGAGTTTCAGTCGCACAGCCGGTCAGCAAAGGGCATACATACCGGGTTTGAATCACCCACTTCTCGGGACTCTTCAAGTTGGGGCATGTTCAAAGGCCTTCAACGGAATGCGGTCTGTGGTTGGGTCAAAGGAAGGGAGTGCTCTCTTGAATGTAGATGGGTAATGGTTGAGCGATACGTAGGAAGTATTCATCATAGAAGACTAGTATAGATCGCGTGCAGTTTTTGACCATCAATACCTCTAACGGCTTTGGGGGCAAGTATACCCGAAATATAACACACAAAGATTCACCAATTATCTTCTTCTGCCATACTTTCCCTGCAACACCATCTTCTAATATGCACCAGAGTTGTTCTCATAAGTGATTTTTCTTCTCAGGTGAGTGTCCTGGTTCTGGAAAGCTTTGTCACATTTGTTGTAAAAGCACACCACTTCGGTCGTCACCAAAGCTGCTCCAACATAGTCCATCTCAAACATCTTGAAAGTCTTAACAACACAGAGATCTTCAAGCGTAGGAAGAAGTCAAAGATAACCAGCCTTCCTGAACCTTTCCACAGACCAACGAGTACCCAACCCAGTCGCCCCTAACGGTACAATGAAAGATTGTCTCCAGGACCTCTTAAAAGCTTTGGCAAAAAGTGTGTATCCTGAGCTTATAAAAGACCCCAAAGGGAGCCAGCATACCGAGGACTCATCCTCTGGGCATCCAAACAAAGCTCTGAAAGTTCTCGAAGCCAGGATTCCCAAGAGCAAATACCTTATACGAAATGCCCACCTCTATTGAAGTAAAATCCGAGAACACAAAGTGCTATATCAAAAGATATCTGACTGATAGCGAAGATTGTATCATCAGGGATGTGAGCTGTCTGGAAATCAAAGACAGCCTGAACGGCGGCGACAGCTTTACTAGCGGGCATCAGCCAATGAAAGAGAAGAAATAGACTCGAGAGCCGACATAATGGGATACCAGATACGGGCCCAGATTGATTATGTCCGACACCAAGGAAAGATGACGTGCCCGTGAGGGAACGTTGACATCGTAAACCTAGGAAAGCTACAATGCTCATGACTCTGGGGGGGTTATCTCGTATGTTAGGTAAGCTACCCGAAAATGACGCCGCCTGTGTATAGTGCATTCTTTACTGCCATTCTCAAGCTTTTCATCCACCTATTAAGAGGTCAAGTGGTTGATGTCGTGGCACAGGTTACTGAGCACTCGAGATTCTGCTTGCGCTTCCATGCGGCTCTGGCGGCACCTTGGCGACCGGGTGACCGAGCCGATCACGCCGAGGCCCGCGAGTGATCTGCAGTCATAGAAACCTGTTCACTGGCCATGAACGCCATTTAGACAATTCGTCGATTAAACATACTGATTGTCCTTTCTAAGGAAACAAGAGAAGGAAGACTGAGAAAAAAAAGTATGGAAGCAGAAGGGGGACCCCTCACGCAAATGCCACGAGCGTAAGCAGAAACTTGATTATTACTTGAGAGTTTCTCCACGACATATACCCGCGGTCAGAGACACGCTCTAGTGGTCTCTCTTCTATGACTTAGCAGCCAGTCACTAATATAGCGATTACCAAACGCAATGCAAGACGGAATTACTTGATGATGTTGGAAAATGCGGGATGGACTGCAAGAAGAGAGTTAATAATAGCTTGACATGACCTTCTCAAATACTTCGAGCCAGCATATAGGATAATTTGGTGAAGCATTCGGGACGAATCGATTGGAAGGAATGCGATCATCTCTAAGAATCTCTGGTGGTGTGAAGATACAGCAATTGAGCGAACATTAACGTCTATCTGATACAAAGAGATGCTTGATCGCCCGACAACTGAAGAAACGCGCCGGAACTGCTGAGTAGGCTCACTTGCATTATCCCCAGGAAGAATGTATCTGCAATGGCAACCGTTGTTGGAATTAACGAGCCAATGCACCCGCAGTTCGGACTTCGGAACCTGCAGTCCATGCAAGCCAGTCTTCCCTTCCATATGTCCATGACTGAGCCGAGAACCAGACTTTTTCCTCCAGTGATAGAGCGAAGCCTAGAATACGAAAGTGACCGAGAGATGCTGTTGGGGTATGCTGGTTGAGTCGATGGTGCGTTGGAGCGAAAGGGTCGAAATTTTGAAAGCCACGGAGCTGGAATATGGGTTTTGAAGAAGATCTTGAGTTTCTCGTGGAAAGGTGTAGCGGGGCTGATGAGTATGCTGGGATCGATTCCATGCGTCGGATAGGTGAAAGAATATTTGACCGATGAAAAAGTTGAAAGAATTTGGATCCTTGATGGATAAGTTGCTGTACAAAGTTGCGGCGTGCAAGACTCTATGAGAGTCTGTCCCGTTGAGAGTCGCATTGTCAAAGCTATAAGATGTTCAGAGAAATTGATGCATTGTCCAAGGTGGATTTCTAGCACGGTTTGGTCCTCCACAAGCATCATTATTGGTCACGGAGGCTTGGATCTACGAGGTAGTCCCCGGTGTGAGCTGCCACAAATTCTGCGCGTAAGCGCATTCTTCAAAATGGCGAAGAAACCCTTCCGGAGTGTATAATCGAGTTTTCATAACTCGAAATCCGCATGTCTGGATGTTGTTGGCGTGTAGCGCTCGAAGAGCATTCTGGTCGCCATGATTCGGCCCAAGTGGATATGATGGGATGAGCTCCCCGGTTAGCGACCTTAGCTGACATCGATGACCTTTCGTGTGGCGGTGCTCTTGGCACTCCGGGCTCAATGCGCAGCCCTTGCACTGAAGTCCATGATGGATTTCTCCCGTGCCAACGTTTAGGAATGGCATGGGGAGTACGACCATGTATCGTTGCCATGCCTTAGCCCATTGGTCAGGCGATTTGCCACTCTTTTTTTCAATGACATAACCCGGCATTTTATTCTTCCCAGCTTGACGAGTCAAGCCTCGACTCATCAACAAATGTCCATCATATGGGTTTGTCCGCGGTCTCGCAGGTTCCCCGAAATAACCTGATGGTCCTTGCATTCTGGGCAGCTTGTCAAGAGCCTTTCCTGGGATCTCGTATGCATGAGCCATATAGCGAGTGATTGGTTTAGTATCGGGGTGGTACTCGACGCAATACTGGCAACATCTCTGAAGAGATGGAAGAAACACAAAACCGCCAAAACGATGGCAAAAGGCACACTCAGACGATACTAAAAGTTGATGAACTGTTTTCAAGTCGAACGAGCTCTCTAGCTTGGTGAAAGCCAGTACTGGGAGGATCTCCGGAGCTGCCGTCACAGTCCGTACGTACTCGGGTATAGTATAGACCAGCGCTTGAGCAGCGTGGTTTACCATCTTCAGGTGTTTTAGGTCAAGATAATCGACTCTTGACAAGATCATACACTGTACCTCGAGAGGTAGCTTATCCAAGGGCATCGAGGACATTTGGAGCTTTGGGTTTGGAGCTGGAGGCCCAGGAAGCTGTGCCTTGACACCATCGAGTTGCGAGTATTGAATAATCAGCCGCGTAAAGCTGTTGTCCGGTGGCTGGGTCAGGCATAAGATCTTTCGGGCATCTGCATCGGTCATGGCCATGATACCTTAATGACTGTCTTTCAAGGGCGGTCCGGTGACTCTGATGGTACAAAGAATCAAATGTATCGAGGGTACAACTCCGGGTTGGTCGTGGGAAAATTCAGGGTGATGGGTTGTGGTGGTTGCAGTAGCCGTTCAACTCATGCAGTGATACTGGCAAGATGAGTACACTGTGTCAGGATGTATGCTGTCGGTTGATTGAGTGTGTTCAAGGAAGATAAGCTGCGTGGATGGAAGGGGTATGGTTGAACAGGAGGAGTGTAGCTGGTGAGGAAGAATTTTGGTTATTTCAGTGTTGGCCCCTTTTATAGCAGTGTGCGCGCTAGAAGCGGACGGTTGTTGAAATTCAACTCTTCGCTTGCGGTATGAGTAAACCCGGAGTCCAAGGCATTCATTTTAATGGTGAAGAAATGGAGAATACAGGGCCCCTCATACAACGTCTAACCACGATGGGTGTGTTAGAAACACCGCTGTACGAATACCTCCGGCAGAGCCCATGGCTCGAGTTGGCTACGATTGACTTCCACTGTGGCCTCTCCACTGGACATCTTGGAGTGAGGGGAAATCGTTCCTGCTGGCTACGTATACGCCTCCCTCGCAGCTGAAGAGCTATCTAGCGGGGATGCCCATCTACTGATACTTTCAACAAGACTGACGGTAACAATGGCTATGACCTTAGTCTCCAATCCAGCTAATACCGCTCTTTCAGTTGCGGCTTCTCCATGGTGACGCGCTTGGCCACATTGCAGAATTACTCCATACAATCCAGATTGTGTTCAACCTACAACCAACTCATAGGGTACATGTGTTGACCAGCTGCATGGGTATGGCTTTACCAAGAGACTCAGCGACGCCACTTTTACAGGTGCCATCAGTTAAGCAAATAGTCCCTACCGGCGACAATCGAAGTACATGGTGGAATCTTACCATTCTTCTGCAATGGCTTTACCAAGCACTCAACAGACACTCTGTACCTATAATATGTTAGCAGCCTGTCATCAAACTTCCTCCCCCCGCCCCAATGTTCCGCCATACGCCTTTCCTTGCATTGACATACATGATGTCCAAGATACTTGAAATTCACAACTCACGGATAGTGGTAATGTCTGGGATGGTAGCCCACGATCATGGGTATTGCTCTATGCAAAATTCTGGAGTGATATGCCGAACCCGGAGCAATACAGCTACTGTGGTTTTTGGGGTATCAGTTGTTAGTATTGAAACCACAGTCATGGTTTATTTCCCTGTACTGATCAATTAGTCCAACCACAGTAGAGCTTGTCTAGACACATCCCAGAAATCTCAAAACCCGTGGAATCTCATACTATACGGATCGCAATAATACACGTATGCTGCACCTCACTATTTCTTTTTCCTGAGTCTGCGAGCGACCATCCATGCTGCCTTCCGAGGCTCCTACAGAACTCCCTATGAAACTCCTTACAATTCCAACACATTGGATGGAACAAGTACGAACAGCATATATGAAGTTCTATACAAAGCACCGAATGAAGCTATGTGAAGAATCGCATCAAGCTTTCATGAGCCTCTTAATAGGAGCATGTATGAAGCTGTATATGACGTGAAGGATATCTAGGACATGGTGTGAGGTTGATCTTGGTAGGTTATCTCTTGGATTAGGCCGCACTCCAGAAAATACTAAGTGTGTTAACGTTCTAGAACCTGCCCGTCGCACCAGTAATTTACATACGACGATTGCGTAGTTATGAGGGTTGGTATAGAGCAGCTTCAAGGACGCAGATATAACAGCTGTTCTACGAACAATTGGCGAGAAATCTATCTAGAGTCGCCTTGATAAGTCGAATGTCTGCACGTCTCCCGTCGGTAACGGCTCATGCGCAGCCGTATCTGCGACCGATACAGAGGTGTAGGTACAAGCAATATGTAAAACACTTCGTCTAGTATCTGGAAGATTGTTGGACAATAAACCAATTCCCTGATGAATGTAGGGGTTCGCCTCGGGCATCAGGTATCAAGTATGAAGCAAGTTAGGTCTTACGAAAATATTAGATTGATTGAGTGATTACTAGCTAATATCGTTATCACCAGTTCCTTTGTTCATCCCCCAACTCCTTCACTACTAGACTTGATGACTTCGAAACTGGTAAGAGAATGGGCCGTGAATCACAGCATAGAAGCGAAAAGTTTTGTTCTAATCTAATGGAGTTTCAATGTCTATCCCGTTTCTCACCTGCTATTTACCAAACTTCCTACTGTCTCACAAAGCCCAAATCTACCCGAAAACACTCCTGTATGCATGACCTTCAACGCCCTCTCTTACTTTATACGTTGCGTATTCCGATAGCCTAATGAAAACACGGGTTCTCAATTGCGGGTCAAATGTTTAAAGGAGCTGCCTAGAAGCGGAGAGCGAAGTATAAACCGTGATGACTTCCCCCAAATACTCGTGACGTTCTCCGGTACACCGGGTGTAGCTGACGTGTTTCGACTTGTGAGGCTGATAGAAGGGTTTGCTTGAAGAGCAGCCGCGAGGCCTCGTTAGAGCTACCAAGACATTGTTTATTGAGAAACACAAGAAGTCTCTGGTGGCATATCTACGCTAGAAATTGCCCAGGCTATGCTTCGGTCTCTTGTCTTCGATTTAAAGCGGATAATGCGAAGGCCCAACTATTTGAATTGTTGTCAGCCTCAACTGAATGACTTCCATCTTTCAGCCACTTTAATGAAACATCTTGAGGACCCATCCCGTATCCGCTCTTGTGACGGCAGCTCGTCGGAATGATTCGGGAGCATCCTCTGAATTTCTTTTGCCCCTTTTCGCAGTGGTGTAACGATTGTAAATTAACCTCCTCCAGCAGCGGAAGGCGTCCTTTCAAGGAACGATACGTCGCACTCCAAGAGCCTAATTCCAGAATCACCATGAGAAGCATTAGAGATCGTAAGGTCCTAGCGCACAAAGTTCAGAAGTCTACAAGCTCAGGTTGGTTTGTTCTGAAATTATTCAGATACAATGTACGAAGATGGAGTAGCGGGTTAGAGCCAGTCAGAGGCGTACCCAGGGGAAGATATGGTGGTGGTATGCCGCCGTGTATCCAATGTTAATTCGTGCATACGAGCCTGAGTTCTTTGAGTATGTGGGCAGAACTCAGCATTGCTGCGAGCGTATCGATAGCACCAATCTGGCCCAGACTGACGTCATCACCGGCACACTTGTTCACGTATGAAGCGACATCCTCTGCATCGAAGAAAGAGCTCCATATATCAAAGCATCGTATATTCTGGAACGTTGACCGTATAAGGATTGGTGGTAAGAAATCCGTTATACGAGCAAAGTTCCAAGGATTGATGCTTTGCAGATCCGTCATGTTAATCATGTGTAAGATCTCAATACGTTCCGGTTGTCTGCCAGAGTAGGCGAGAGCTATGAGGAATAGACTGACCAGGCCCATGCGTGATTCTCGGACTCGACATGGGGTGCCACATGTATCACATTCCAGATCAGCGTTGGTGAGTGTGAAACGTCTCGGTATTGTCGTCGAAGGTAGTGTCAGGGCTTGGAATACGGCCTAGGATGTCTGCAAGCTTTTCAAGAGCGGTCCGTGAAGCTTTTTGGTACTTCGCGCGTGGATTTCATCCTCGGCTTACAGGGGTTACTACCACAAGTTTTCTACCCAAAGACCCTGGTCCTGAAGCCTTGTCATACTCGCGACCCGTCACATCGTACGGAGAAGTTTGTTGTTCCCTGTCATCAAAGAATGTCTGCTCAGTCCACAGATCCTCCAAAAACCGCTCAACGGGGCTCCCTTCGGCTCTCTCCGTCATAAACCATAGCTTTTGTACATTCCGAGGAATTACCGTATGCTTAGACATTCGATCGAGCCTCTCCATAATAGCTCTGTCCATTGGCACAAGCACACTCCTGAAGCGACGACTAGCAGAGATGTCGAAGAGTAATGAAGGGGTTAGTAGGAATGGTAAGTTGATGATATCGATATCGCTTAGGTACTCGGTGATTTTAAATAGCAGCTCTGGTGGAAGGCGATCTATGGTCTAAGGCTTTCCAAACAGAAAGCGGTAGCTGAGATCAAAAACAAAGCTGTTCTTAAACAAACCCTTGTCAATGCTCGATGTTTGGGCGATGAACTTAACGAAAACGCTCTGATGAAGAATGCTTTCTTTGAAGAGGGGGATTCATTTGTGAGTCGACCTAAAAAGGCTAAATATGGTATGGAAGTGTTGCGTTGAGAAGTGTTGGGGGGAAAACGCAATCCTCGTGAATCTCTAACACATTGGGCAAAGGCGTCACAACATCCAGAAGGACTAGCTAGAGGTTTCAACCCCGCGGCGAATAGCCTTGAGGTGACACGGCGCGTAAAGGCGATATTATTCAGTGAATACTCTGCCGAGTTTATGGTAGATGCAAGTCCTCGCACGTAAGTTCGGACACGAAAAATGAGTGCACAAGTAGTCTGCAGCAGATCTCAAGTTTTTCTCCTCTCCCAATGCCAACTGTGTGCCTGAAGCCGAGAGTACGTACCCTCGACACTTCAGAGTAGCTGTATCTATCCCCATCCCCCCTTCCTTTTTTCTTCTGTAAAATTAGAGATCCAGCCCCTACGGTGGTCCAATCCCAGCGTAAACACCAACCCCACAGTTCCCATCACTAACCGTAAACCCCCCATTCCCACCCGTATAGAAGCTCGCGAGCTGCGAATAAGGGATACAGTATGGTACGTCAGTGACCAAGAAGCAAGATCCGGTACTGCTAGTCACGAAAGCCGCGAAACCACAATCTGCCGTGTTGACGCAGGCGACACAGCAGTCGTAAGCAGTGGGGACGCCATCAATTTGCTGCATGGTGTTACTTGTCACTATTTGGCCGACGGGAAGGCCGTTGACGGAGCTGAGGAGGTTATTAGGGGCACAGTTGGGGTAGGCTGTTGCTGAGGGTAGGGAAATGGAAACTGTGCTGGTGGAAGTAGTCGTGGTGGTGAAGGTGGAGCTTAAGGTAGTTGTCGTATGAGAGGTTGTGGTGAAGGTTTGAGTTGTGGAGGCATTGGCAGAAACACTTGTAACTGTTGTGGTGCAAAGAATCGTAGTCGTGGAAGTAAGGGTGGACTGTGAAGCTTTGACGGTCTGAGTTGTTTGGGCAGTTTGGGTTATTGTAGAGATGGAAAAGATGGCGATTGTTTCGTCGCAGGAGACTGCTTTGGGAAATTGAGTGGGCTTGTGGTGGACTTTGCCGCTTTCTAGTGTGAGAGTGACATTTTGACTGCCATCTTCAGGATCGTCTTCCAAGCTGTGCTTACTCGGAGATGTGTCCTGCTTTCGAGGTCTCAACTGATCGAAGGGAGCAAGCTGGCCGCGCCTTTGTAGGAGCGCAGATCTCTTCTTAGTAGGTGTATTCGTTGGGATATTTGAGGCAATTGGGATAAAGCCTGAGGACGTGGAGATCGTAATAGTCCCAACTGGTAGGGTAGTCGTCGTATTTATCCAAACTGTGCTTGTAGCCACAAGTGTGAAATTTTCGGTGTCCTACCACACAATTTAGCATTCGATGAGGTCCTTCCAAGCAGAGGCCGTACACACTGTTACCAAGCTAGTCCGTGTCATGGAAAACGTATCTGTTACCTGGGGAAAGGTAGTTGTGATCGTCTCGCAAGAAGCTAGTGTGTTTGTGACTGTTCCTGGTGGCGGCGTAATCGTCTGCACAGGAGTATACGTGATGGTTTGAGTGGCATATTGGGTCAGAGTCCTCGCATCAGTAACGGTGGGTATCGGCGACACCAATTTGGGTGCGAATTTCGTGAAGCATACTTCAGATGTGCTGACGGGTTCACAGGAGATGAAAGGTAGGAATGCCACGAAGAAGAAGAAGATACACATATTTGCAGTCGCGACGCAGTGAGAGGACTGGAAGATTACACACCCTCATAAAGACCAAGTGATATCTTGGAGTTGCTTCAAGGCTCTGCAAAAAAAAAGGACATCGGGCGTGTAGCGTTCTCCGAATGCATGCAATTTCTACTGAAAGCATGAGGTTTAATACTTCCCATGTATACATACCTAGCCGTTGAGGAACGCCCACGGTTCCTTGTGGAGGAATATGCAAGCCACAGGAACATTGCCGACTGTTTCTTTAAAGTGTTTACAGACGCTATGAAGGATCTCGTAGTGGAACTACTACATACAAGGTCCGCATTGACCCAGTCTGTGCTCCTTTGATTCGAAGTCGTGGAATACAAGCATAGGTCAAGCTGGGGTTACTGTTCTATGCAGTTCAATGTCATAGAGTGCAGGAACCGGAGGCTCCTCCTTTGGCAAGGTATAAAGATTTGGCTAGGCATTTTGCATTTTCCATAATCGATACATAGTCGAATGCGAGTACTCCGTATATCGTGCATCGATTGGCTGATGTCTCGGACAGTCAGCTAAAAGAGTAAGAGCTGGACAGGATTTCTGTTCGTTCTGCAAGGTAGAAGACGAAAGAAGATAAAGTTTGGCAGTTGGCGGCTGCAGACGTTTGAACCGGACTAGTGCCAATACATGACGCTCGATGCTGCAGGTGAGTTGCCCACATAAGGTATCCATTCCAGAAGTGCCTAATCGTAGGAGAGTGAACCCACATAGAATAATAAAAGTGTTCAGCTATGGACACTAGAAGAAGCCTCTATATAAAAAAGAAATGGAGCTGTCGAAGGAACAAGCAGTACAGTGCGACGTAACGACGACTAGCATCGTTCAATGATCCGATTAAAAGAAATCGACAATCGCTTTGCTCCCTCGCACGCCCAGCCCGTACGGGGGATAGCAGATATACACAGCATCCTCCTCGGCACCCAGCTTCTGTCGGAAGTCGCCCTTCTGTGTCAATTTGAATTGCTTCGTAATTGACTGGTACGTATGTTGCCTGACCCGAATACCGCCAAGATTGTGTGCAGCGTGGAGCTCAGATGTCGCCCCGGTCCCAAATGTCAATTGCTTAGTCCCTAAAGCGTTGGTCGCGTTGATAGAGTGGAGGGTGACCGCCTCAATGGTGCCAGAAGTGGCACCGGGGAACTCAAGTGCTCATTTGACTTGGTAGCCATACTGCGGCGCGAGCTGCGCAAGTACCACAAGTGCATGTATTTGCCCTTGTTTATCGTGCGCATAGAAGTACCGGCGGTGTGGCATATCACGCCATGGCGTTATCTCAGAAAGGTGGACTTTCTTTCCCGTTCGATTGGCCTGCCAATCCTTGATTCGGGAATCACACTTGTCCTGGATTTCTTGCGGAACTGCTTCGCCTTCAGGTAAATCGACAATCTTGATGCCTTCACGTTCGGCATGTCGAACTTTGCGCCCCACGTCGTGATTAGTTTCGACAATGTTTTTATCCGGATTGACGCGCTCTTCAGCAGCGCAGGTGAGCGTTTTCCAGCCGAACTTCGTGCCAAGCACTTCCTCCATCTTATATCCAACGAGGGCCCATATAGGTTTTAAATGCGTCTCTTTCTTTAGCCATTTCAAGAATGCTAGTACAACCCTTACATATTAGCTTGAGTCGCAGAGAGGGTTCCCTGGCAGTGTAGCATACCTATCTATCGGGACATAAGCGATTGCCGCTCCAGTTTTCACGTGACGCCATATTTTGTAGCGATCATCGGTCCACGATGTGTTTGTGGCATCACCGTAGTTAGCGATTGGATTTTCCAGTGGCTGTAGTTGGTCTTGTGATTCAGCCGGCCTACCGTGGCCCCAAGGAGGACTAACGGTGCTGTCTGCTGGATGCCTAAGGTCGGGGCCTGGTGGTTTGGCTGGAAGGCTTTTAGGATCTCGAGGAAACAAAGACGCCAGGCGAATATTGCCAAGTGTGAGTATGAGCATGACGAGTCTTTCAAGTCCAATACCGGCACCTGCGTGTGGTGGAGCGCCCAGGCGGAATCCTTCCATGTACTCGTCCATACTTTCGGGATCAATTTTTTGCGCCAGCATCTTTCCTTCAACACCTTCGAGTCATGGATTCGCTGGCCACCCGTCAAAATCTCTTGGCCACGCAAGAAGATATCAAACGAGTTCGTCACTTTGTCGTCATGGGGATCGGGCATGGTGTAGAATGGTCTTGCTGATGTCGGTAACTTGTCAAGTATATAATAGTCGGTCTTGTACTTTTCCTTTACCAACTCGCCCAGCCGGATTTGATCCCTCGTGTGCAAGTCTTCTTGCTCCGATGGCGGCTCCCCATCATCATCGGTCCATCCAGAATCTCGTAAAATCCGAACTCCCTCTGCAAATGGTATCCTCTGTGTCTCCTTCAACCATACAAGATTATCATGTGGGAAGTGTCGCTTGATGACTTTCAGCTCATGACAGAATCGATCGTAGATGCCCTGGAATATGTGTTTGAGCGTCGCATCGACTAGATGTAAAGCTTCGTCGTAGTGCTCTTCAATTGCCATCTCTAAATCTAATCCGGTGTACTCTATGAGATGTCGGTGAGTGTTGCTGTTCTCTGCCCGAAAGACGGGACCGATCTCGTAAACTCTTTCGAAGTCGGCGGCGACACACATCTGCTTCGCAAGTTGAGGGCTCTGAGCGAGAAAGGCTGGCCGCCCGAAGTAGTCAAGCTGAAAAACGCTTGCGCCAGACTCGGTAGCGCCTGCTTGTATTTTGGGAGTATGGATCTCCAAAAAGCCCTTAGAATCCAGGTATGACCGGAAGAGATTGCAAACGCCAGAGTTGATACGGAAGACTGCTTGTGAGGTGGTGGTCCGTAAATCGATAATGCGATTCGATAGTCGTACTCTGTCGGGTAATCTCTCGTTGTGACCCTCCTCTTTATCCTTCTTCTCTTTCGCGACTTCCGCTTCGTAAGGTGTAAAGGGAACGGATTCCTCTTTGCTGACGATCACATGTAGTTCCTGAATCGATATTTCTAGGTCGTGGACGGAGCAGTGTGTGATGGGGACTTCTGGATGCTGAAGATAGCCCTTGACGAGGACGATAGATTCCGTTGGAATACTCTCCACCCATTGAACCATGTGTGTAGAGATCTCCCCCTCTTCCATGTGTAGAACTCCTTGTATAGTAGCCAATTGCTGGCGAAGGACAAGGAATGCCAGTTTGGCACTCATCTTGCGCGTGGCCTGAACGCGAGCTCTAAGGGTGACTTCTTCCCCAGCCTGCTGGGTATGACGTGAATCAATCTGCCAACGGTCGCCCTCGGTAGGCTTATCCTCCCTTGACTGCATGAGAGGCAAGTTTCCATATCGCCTGTGAATTTCTTCGGGCTCTTCGCGAGCTGCGCGCTCATCCTCTTCTCTTTTCTGTCGTAGTATCTCCTGCCTGCACTCCTCGTTCGCGTTGATTCGAGCTTCATGGCTCCTCCTCCTCGCTGACTTATTGTTTTGCTTCCTGCCTTGCCGTTGACCGTCATGGTTTGCGTCGTAACCGTTGGCTCGAAAAGAAGGAAGATATTCGGAGGAGGATGACGCATCCTTGTTAGTCTTACCGCTTCCGCTCAAGTTCGCCGCCAATTGTTGCCCTTTCCTTTGGCGACTTGGCGAATCATCTTCGTTCGTGGACCTCCATCCGCATAACAGCTTTTTCAACTTCGACATGGCGCAGTGGTAAATATGCGGAGTAGGACTATGGGGGATGTTAGGGGAATGTATTGTCGCGAGCAAATTTGCACTCGCCATCAAGTCCTGTCTGATCAGACGGAAAAGGCAGGAAGCATCCATCTTACGAAAGCAGGAGAGGCTCACGTCAGAGTGACGTGCCGTGTCCCAACGGCCAATTGAAGTGGTGCAGTATAGTAGTACGGAGTACTTAGTGTCAAGCAGGTACTGTAACAAGCAAACCACTCGTGCAACTGTATCAGGAACAGATCGCGATTTCGCATACCGGAGTGACATGGTACTCGGTTCGCGGTACTAGTGCACCATGGGTGATTGTTGATATTTTGAGTGGATGAACGAGAAATTGATAGTCTTCCTGGCATCAGCTTCCGTCCAACTCAGGAGCACATTCAGTCCTTGATGCTAAAATAGCAATAGCAAATGACGAATACGGTAAAGCCTTAGGTCTACGTTCGGCCCTTTTATCAGAGACAAAGGGTGCTAAACTACAACAAAGCAACAGACTTCTCATACCGTCTTGTTCATCTCTAATCATCCCTTTGCTCCGCCGCACGTCGTTACTTTCAATCAAAGATGGCCAAGAGGAGGTGGTTCCTATATCTCCAGGCCATGTGGTGGCGGATGCTGGCCAAAATAGGCGCATATCTTCATTCTCTGCCCAGCCCAAAACCCCCTGGGTCGTCCTTCACTCGAAGCTTCCCTACATCCATCACCAGAGAGAGTATCGGATCATTGCTGAACCTACACTTCTGCGTTCCGAGGGATTTCGATGAGCAACGCAAGCGTGGAAAGAGATATCCAGTAGTGGTTAATCTACACGGTGGGGGATTCACTCTCAGCACCCCAACTGATGACGCGCGCTGGGCCCGTATGGTTTTGCAAGAGCTCGATGCCATTTTTCCAATGGTAGCGCTGAGCAACTAGATAGAGCGGCTCGTGCAGTCCAATTGTTACATGGGTTTTACTAATTGCTTCATCCATCGGAGACGCAGCAATGACTCCAAATAGCAATGCATTTCCAAGGGAACCCCTTGCAAAAGATGAACACGAAAGGCCAAGGCTTTATGTCTACGAAGAGACGATCTCTAATCATTTCTGAAGACCGTTGCCCGTTGAGTGATCTGGTTCCCTGATCAAGCGTTGCAATAAACGCCGGGCTTAGGTGTTTCGAAGGCTCGAGGCACGCTAAATATTTTAGCCAAGCCTGAAGCCAGCGCTTAACATGTTACCATACTCTACGAGAAATCTATGCTAGGTGCTGCCTAGAGTTGAATTATCCTCTCATGCGTTTGACTACGCGGCTTCTCACTATGGCTAACGGTCCCAAGGTTGGACAACAATTGCAGGGGAAGTTGAGCATCTACACGATTCTTGAACAGATGCATTCATGCATCTGGATCGCAACGTAGGACCCAGACTTGATGCACTGAAGTTCATGATCCTCACTATGAAATAGAAATGCGATGACGCAAAAGGTCATTATCAAGCAAGCCCCTGACGATCGATTGAACAACGAACTCCGAGTTCTTCAGGCCCTCAATGAAAATCCATGCATTCGCCCACTTGTTGATACAGTCGAAGAACCCCCTTCTTTAGTCTTAAGGCATTTGGATGACAACCTGCTTGATGCATCGAATGCAACGCGGCTCGAGAAAGCCGACATCAAACTCGTCGCTCGTAATGTGCTTGTAGCGCTAGACGCACTTCACGAATGGGGTTATGTTCACACAGGTCAGTTTCATGACTATATTATTGGTAGCCATTGGTCCTGACAGAATCATAGACATCAAACCCAATAATATTCTCGTCAATTATGGTCATAATTCTGCTCGCTTCAGTGAAGTACAGTTGGGAGATTGTGGGGACACATGTATGATCGACCCCAACGTGGACCTACTTCAAGGTCACGTCATTGGCGCGGCCATCTTTCGAAGCCCCGAGGCGATGCTCAATCTTCGCTGGAAAGCTTCAACAGATATCTGGTCCTTTGGGGCGACGGTAAGTCGGATATATTCCACAGCTCTACGTCCTTGGTAATAATCGTGATATAGTTGATCAGTCTTATTTGGGGCTACAATTGGCATATCTTTAGGCCGGAAAACGTTGATGTCGACAGCGAAGAATATCCGCTTCTGGTTTTCATCAAACAAGCGAGCATCTTCGGGCCGGTGCCCTTGAGTTTCAGGATATTGCCGATGACGAGAGGCTGGAAATTCTGGCAAAGACGATTCACTTCATCAACGACAACAATCTGAAAAAGCCCTTTTATCTCTCTGCAGACAAGGAGCTATCAAAGGAAGACAGGACTTTTATTTGCAAGATCATGAAACTGGATCCACGAGACCGACCAACCGCGAAGGAGCTACTACAGGACGAATGGTTTCGAGAAGACTAAGGTAGGTCGTGCCTAGGGTCCTTTGGCAGTCTTATTGGCACCCTAATAGCTGCCCTACAGAATCAACTTGCCTCCATTGTTTCGAGCTCCATAAGCCCCTTCATGACGGCAAGATTATACATAAAAGAGCTGGTGATCAAGCATCTTACCAGTGAAAGAAATTTGATCGCTGCTTCCCATCAGCATTTCTCCATTCAACGCCACAAGATATTCAAGTACTAATGTGGCTGCCTAATATATGAAGGCAGCCACTCCTTGAACACCGCCCCCCTTTGCGCGGACACCACCTCCTGCACTAAACCTAATCGGGTAATCCCTTCACCTCTGAGAGAGATACACGGATTTGCGTCTGTATACCACCAAATTCAATGTAGTTTTTCACCTGTTTTCCCGGGCGCATTAAAACCTGAAACATATCTTTTGAATGCTTAGAATTCACCTCAAATTGCACGTCTAAATCTACATTTGAAAACTGCTCATGTAGGACTCCGGAACACCGCTAATGTGACCGCCTACAATTGCCCCCCTAGCACCTCCTCGTTCACCTCGCTGACGACCTTCTCGTCTACCGCGTTGGCTCTGTGTAGGCGGTGGTGGTTGACTGTCGGGTATCTGCGTTTGGGCGTACTCGAAGTCAGACGGCTCTCGCCGTGTAGACTCCTCAAAGGCTCGTCGACGTCGCTGCGAGGCAGTGAGACGCTGCGAAGCTCCTGCTCAGACTTTGTTCAGAGCGCCTGGCGGTCGTCCTTTGAGCTTCATCACCGCCGGCTCTTGATTGCGTAGAATGTCGGACGCTGACGAAGTTTCTTCGATATCCATAGCCTCATTATCATCGCCTTCGTGTGCATGATCATCCTCCTGCCCCTCCTGCCCCTGCCCGATGACTTGTTTAGGCGGCTTCACGAACCTTCCATGAGAATGTACGTCTTTCAGCTTCAAAACGCGTCCGCCCGCTTAATCGTACAGGCATTCCTGAATGCGATGAGCACATGAAAGACTCATAGTCGTGATAAAGGTGTTAGTACAGACTATAATCGCTGTGAATTGCCCGGCGATGCGAAGATATTAATCTATCACCATGTCAAGAGTCACGGAACTCTCGAAGGCGGTCAAATCACGAAGAAAGGGTCGATTTCGAAGCTTCTTTGATAGACGCGCTTTTGCCTCTTCAATCTTACCGTTATAATTGTGATATTGATCGTTAAAAAACTTATCTAGCTTGCCCGTCACCGTGTGAAGGTCGCCGGTAGCAAACTGAAGCTTTTCCTTCACCACTTTGTGCCCGCCTTCGCTGCGTGAGGTGGTGATATTGTCAAAGTGTAGAATCTTATTGGTGTAGCATTTAGCCCACTTTTGACGCTGCGGCCAGATGTGCTCTTCAATGTAAAGACTAATCTCGACATTTGTCGCCAATAGCAATAACGGTCGTACTGCTGTGCTTGTAGGAGGTCTGTCCTACATTCGATATTTCACCATTAGGTTGTGGTAGAGTCTTGCAAGGAAGAAAGTTTAATCCAACAATTCATACAGACCCAAACTAATAGATCACATAGGTACGTTACTCTTACGGAGGTGATGCCCCAAAATGCTTAAGCGGCCCGAGGGGAAATCCCAGTCTTCTCAGCGTGAAAAAGGGCAGATTATGGTTCCATTGCGAGAGGGAACGGACACAGGAAATAGAGAGGATATGAAAGGCGAGTCGGTATTCCCATGGGCTCCTTTACTGCCGCCACAAGGCATACAATTCAGCAATTGACGAGGTGGTCCGTAGCCGGGTCAACGACAGATCCGTCTTTGAAGTATCAAGGGCGGCAGGCATTTTGTGGAAAGAATGATTTCTACCAAGCTGTAATATCTTCAACTTCAGCTTCGCCAAAATTGCGGGTCTTCGTAAGGTCGCCTATATTGTCTCCATCTGTTCCGTTCGCGTCGTTCGTACTTACCCCTGCCCTGTCCATAATATCGGGAATTACCTCTCTGAAAAACTCTAAGATATGTGAATTGACCTGCTCAAACTGTAGTAAGAATGCATCGTGGCCCTCGGAACTGTCAATCTTCCGTAGCCTTGAATCGGGGATAGCTGCAGCTATTTCTTGCTGTTCTACAAAGGTGAACAGTCCGTCACTCTCAATGCCAATTACCAGTGTTGGCTGCTTAATCTGAGATAGTGCCTTGGCTATCGCGTTTGGTTCACCCACAGGCACGCGATATCTCGAGACATCATGAGTGTCGAGTTTCCTGGTGATAGCTATGTAGCAGTTGCTGTCGAAACGCTTGACGAACTTTTCCCCCTGGTACCGCAGGTATGATTGGGCAGAGAAGTATGTCGTTGTACGTTTTCGTTCAATAGGAGGGGTCGGTGGAGGAGGAGCCAAAAATGTAGTAGCGCCATGGAATTGGGGGTCGGTGTATTGGGGCACTAGACCATCTGTCATGGAAATGTCCGTGTCTGATGTCCGAGGGGGCGTTGCCACTCCATTGATGCTCGAAGCTCTAGGTGCACCGGCGTTTCTGTGGCCCTCGTTATGCACCGCCCAGTGCTCGTTGGACGGGGTCGATGGACGATGGTTGTCATTGATAACTTGTTTGTGCGAAGGATCTGGGATATTCCGTCCAAACCGCGACTCAAAAGAGTCCCGACTTCGATACGTCAACAATGCAGACATACGAGCAGCACCGAGCCCTGCCGCAGGTGGGTCGTCGAAGGAATAATACCCGTCCTCATACTTAGGATCACAGTATATACTTTGCCGTTGGGCTTCCCCCCAGCTTATTCCCCAGGCGCTGTGCCGGCTCGATGTCGCTATTGGCACGATTGCCCGCACGTAATCGCTGCCAAAGTAGGCATATTCGAGAACCAACATCCCCCCCATAGATCCTCCGACAGCCGCAGCGATCTGGCGTACCCCTAAATCATCCAGTACAAGCTTGTGGATGCTGGACTAGTCAGCGTAGTAGTATGGTAGGGGGGTGATTCAACTGACTTGACATCATCTCGAATTGTTGTTAGAGGAAATTCGGGGCCGTATCTCTCCCGTCTCGGGTCTCCATCTACACTGGTGACGGAGCTCGCACTGCCATATGGGCTTCCGAGGCTGTTCAGGCAGATGACAAAAAACCTTGTCACATCAAAAGCGCGACCAGCTCCACCCATGAGCGGTCCCCACCAGTCACTCGCATCAGCGCTGCCTGACAGAGCATGGCATATGACCAATGCGTTGTCTCCGTCTGGGGAGATTTTCCCCCGAGTGGTATATGCGACAGGAACGCTGTGAAGCACAACGCCTGATTCGAGTGTGAAAGCGGGTACAACAGCAATCTGCTGGTCTGGGATGAGTGAAGCGAAGGGGTTCTCACGCTGTGAGGAGATTCTCTCTACGGGATTTAGCATGTGAACACCATGGATATGTACAGGATGACTGACGGAGTTTCTGAGTTGGTGCTACGCCATTGGGCGCACCTTGATCCGTTGTCATCTCCAAGATCCAAAGTCTCTGTGCTAGGAAGGTTCTTCAATGCGATACGTCTGTGGAGAATGAAGAGAATCAGAACGCCGCTGAATTAGGGGAAATTGAATGATACACGAAGATTGAAAGATACCGGTTGCTGTATTTTAATATGACGCAATCGGTCTACGATACGTTAAGGTCCTTCTGAATGTGCAACCACGGACCTTAAGTAGTACCTACCTCGAGAGTATAGTAGCTCAACGTTGATTGCGCTCTACTATTCAGTTGTAACTAGCTACGTGTCGTCCCTGATTGCTACCGGGGCTGATATCTTGGTACTTTGCTGTTTGTTGCGTTCAACTTCGATCAGAGATGCAGCACTTCGCTAACAGAACATGCCTTGTTTGTTTGCTTGTTTGTGCAACTCCCATCTGCCACTGCGAACCTTCTGGTTGACAACACGATGAGTCTTCTTTGGGCTGGCATATCTTGCCGATATGAGTAGGGCAAATAAATCCGAAGATGGAGATCCTGGGTTTCAGCGACAATGACTGCTTCCAAGCATTCGTAGGCGTCTTCGCCATAAAGTTCTCTGAGCTCGCAAGTATAGCGCTGCATGTAAGGAACCGAAGGCGAATACTTCTATTCCTAGTACATGCTAATGTTCATCGCGTTTGCTTTAACGCTTTCAATATGTCTAAATACCGTCTTCTGATAAAGACCATAGTCTTGCACATCAGCATAGGTTAAACCTCCTTAGCGAATTAGAACTACCTCCTCAAGCAAGAATCGCGTATAGCACCACTATCTGAGACCAGAACTGTGTATTCCGAATCATGTCACTAAGCAGCACTCTTTCTAGACGCAGGCTTGCTCTTGTCCCAGGCCAGGAGGCTCACCTAATCCTCGAAAGGTAATACTCCTCCCACCTTCCGCATTTGAACGAACCTCCTTTCTGAATGGGCCTGACTCAAAGCTTTGCTCACAGAAAGTCGACGGATCCACAATTCAACAGTTGCTGGAAGATCGCGCCGTCAAACGAAGAGCGTCAAGAAAGGTCCAGTACACGGGACGGTCCAGGTGATGGCAAAATATCAAGGGACAGAACCACTCACAAGAGAAAACATGATACCTACACCCAGGATGATCAGCGAAGATACTCGGAGATATCGGAGAACATTCCGCATATGAGTAAAGACGACTCTGATATAGACGTTAAACGGATAGGCAAGGAAGCCTTTGGTTTTAGATGCACTAAGATCGTTTTTAAGAAGGTACTGTTCAGGTAGCTAGGTTGACGTTCAGACATGAGCTAACAGACGCCGTTTTAGCCGAACCTAAGCCTGGGTCCTGATATCCCTCGATTATCCGATACTTTCCAGCCCGTCTCATCTTTGTGCGCTATATCACCCAGAGATTGTTCGACGACTGGTCGACCTCCGTTTTGGGTCCCTTAAGCTTTGTCATCAGCGTTACGTGAAGTATATCTCAGAACTCGATGAGTTAGAACTTGGAAGTTTCAAAGGCGCTGGGAAAGCCCGAAAAATCTCTATTTTCCTAGCATTAGAACCATGTTCCCTATGGTAGACCTGCATTCACAGATCTCAGTAGTCTCTCTATGTTTCAATACGGACAAAACATACACGCAAGTCGTGCTCGAAGTTTTGTCCTACTACGACTTTCTGTCTTCCATCTGGTTGTCATGGCATCAGGCAACTTTGCTGGGAAGGAAGTGTATTGAAACAAGGATGGAAAACATAGAGAAGGTTCGAGATACATTTGGACTACTCCATTACATTAGTGATCAGCAATGTTGAGTAGAAGCAATTTATTACCAATGATTTATTCAAATCGCCCTAGATTGTGAGAATAGTCGAGATGAATGGTCAAAGGTGTGGTAGTCTTAATGATAGCCAGAAAACCCTGATACTACACTCACCAACCATGTTCTCCAATACGCACCTACAGAAACTGAGTCTTAACTTAACGTCTCGCGTTCGTCGGTAGCCCATACATGATACAAGACAACCAACCCGGCGAAACATGAATCAAGGTGATATATATCGAATATCAGAGTAAAATAGGAAACACATGTCAAGATTCCGGTACACTATCCCTCCGGCGTCGAGTTGGGACTTGCTCCCTATCTCAAGATCCGTCAGAAGGCTTGCCACCACCCCAATTGGAGGTAAAGCTGTAATCCATTTGACGGTACTACACGGATATATTAGTATGTAGAAATGTTCGTTCGGAGAAGCAAACGTACTGCCGGGTTGTTGGTGCTATCCCAGCCTCCTACGTTACATCTCTGTATGCCGTTGTTTTGGCTGCTAGGCGATACCAGAGCACCGAGAGCAAAATCTATTTAGTCTTTTTGCGATTCGGGCCTGATGACCATGAGATCCTCGAGTTTACTACCCACAAGCAAAGGTCTGCTATCCGATGCTATTGCTTTATCTTGATAGCCAATCTGAGCTCCGTTGTTGGCTTTCAGCCGGATCTCACCGAATAGGGATCGAAGGCCGTTACGTCAACCCACTAGGTTAGGTGAAAGCTGCAAGTGCCTTGCGCATAGGGAGCGACTGGGGCAGGCGGGGGTGTAAGGGGGCACTTGATTGTTGTGTACCGGGGTCATAATCCTCGTACGGCTCTCCAATATACGAACAGATCGGAGCGGAATTTTCACAGCCACCACAATCTGATGGCTTAGAGCAATCGTTTGGGGATCCGGGTGCAAGGTCTATCTGGTCGGAGGATACTGTGTTGTAGTATTGGATGCCACGATTATCATTTGCGTCTTTGTCGTCTGAAGTATCGCGTTTTAGTGTTCTTGACTTGTCCAAAAGTCGATTTACATGAGAGTGATATCCTTTACGCTGTGACAATGCGTGGCGAGGAAGTGCACCCTAGTATGAGAGTAGCATATATGAAAAGGAAGGGAGTGCAGGAGTCCACATACCATTATAGCGGACTCTTGGACTTATTAACGAAGCATCAGAACCCAAATTTAGCGTAGCCCACTCCTGACAGCGCTGAACACCGTAGACCTTGACCTCGGTGTCCTTGGTGCTTTTAAGTTCCTTCTCATCGACATCTCTAGCTATCACCCAATTAGCGCAAGGAAATCAATTGAACGATTAGCAGAGTACTTACTTTCATATTTATGGCCGAAAAGTCCGATATGCTATCCCATAGAGTGATCAAAAATTAATTTAACGGCCAGATGCAAGTCAAACTCACCATGAACTCGTGCACCAATGTGTGTTCGTAAGATATCAGATTATTTAGCTGCTTCGACTGAGTACCTTCAGTGATGGTTTTCAAGTACCTGCCTTAAAAGAATTGTGAACACAAAGTTACAGCCTAGCCTGTGCCTGTGCCTGTGAGGTCCGGCTTTTCGGTCTATGCGGCCCTATCCCACATCAGTCAAGGATTCATACGTTTTGAAGACAACGTACAAGTTCGGTTCATTATCGCATTTGTGCTCATTTGGCCCAACACCATCGCAATGATACGCAAGTCTCCACTTTTCGGCTGGTCTCTTCTGTCCGTCTTTATGTCCCTTGTATGGAAAACTTGAAGCTTGATTCATATTATGCCAGATCGAATCGAATCGGTCCTTGAATGTGCTCGTCCAGTCGTCTTTGGTGGCTTTGCCAGGTTTGACGAAGAACAAGTCCCAAGCGGCAGTATTTGCAGAACCTTGACCGTTGGGATTGTCGGCCGGAGGCAACAATACATTTTTCATGTATTCCTGTGCCACCCGAGTGGTTTCTTCCAAGATGGTAAATCTATCCGAGGAACATTCGTCATAAGCCTTGTCCCATTAGATACCCGGAACTCTTTTGTCAAGACATCTAACTTGTCTTGGCGAGCGTTACGCCTAAGTTTTGCTGTTGGAGCCAGGGCAACAGAATCGACGGGGCTGCTCCATATTGGCAAAATATAAGCTACACCAAGAAGGAAGGCATAAGTATGAACCATTTTGATATGAGAACTTCGGAAATCAAGTGCTGGCGTATACTTAGGTGATATATTACGCAGTACAGTTTAAATGGAAAACGAAGCTCTCTATTGCCAGCAGGAATCTGATACAATAGAAAAGGAATGTCATTTCAGCTTCATATAGGACTCGAGAGTCTGCTTCGCCAATCACCAAAGGTAGTTGGATTCCCTAGTACGGGGCTGTACCAGGTGGTTGAGCTCGATGAAAGTTGGTTTCATGCTTCTAGGCAAGCGGCGTTAAGTATCGATGGCTTCGTTGGTCCGTCAAGAAGGGTTTCACGAGCATTGCCCGAAACACCAACAGGCCCATCTTATGATGAGGCCCCAATCTGATACAACGTACAGGAGCTGAAAATGGACTAGACAGAACACTGAGCCGAAAATTTTGTTAATCGAACAAACCAAAGAAGTGTTATGTGGTCTAAGCGTCTATACAATTCATAAAGCAGTGCTCTCTCTTGTTGAAACACACACGGAAGGAATCCAAGGATTGCATCAAGGCAGGGTTAAGGCTCAAAATAGGCATGACAGATATGTACATAGAAGGTTGCAGACTTGCCGTATGCTCCTGGCGATAATTGACAGTTGCCGGGCATGATCTTTCTTGACTTCCTTGACAGAGAGTAAATTACAACGGTATCTGTTTCTTACCCAACCGGATATACTAAAGCGAACATGCACACGCCCTTGGGGGCCGTTAAGCGCTGGCAAAATGCTACGTGGCTATGCAAAAAATTCTGAACTATTCCAAAGGAAGAGTACAAACGCCACCTCCGCCAGGGGAAGCATGTTTAAGAAACATTGCTCGAGAATAAGGCATTGACCTATTAACCAATGCGGCGCTTCGTTTGATCATTCAGGCATCGATGTCAAGAGAGCTGTCAGCCGATGGCACAGCAGTCGCGCGGTGCCACAGCGGCGTGTGCGTTAGCGGGCAGTGTATGGCAGTAGGCGAACCATGGTAGAGATCTCGAGTATGTACTGCAACAATCCAACCTGGCACGCCTATCCACTAGATGGAATTCCTTCTGATCCGGATCCTTCAATCTGTTTCAGTCGTGTTTGTTAATGCACGTGATGCTCAGGTCAGGGCCTATTCTAATCGGGTTAGTCAGGGGTATCTGTTGGTTTAGTTAGCTGCTGAACCGTCCACCTCCATAGAATCTACACACTTACACCTATCGCTGCTTCAACGGTGTTGAGCTATCACATTGCTGTGGTAGTGGTGTCGTTACGAGTAGTTGGGAGAGCACGGCGCAGTAGCCTAGGCGCAGTAGCCAAAGCGTAGGGGTCATACTGTACATACCATGCCCCAAGCTGTTGTCTTCAATCTTCTGTATGATTCCATTACAGTGTCTCCACCACTGCTCTAGGTTATCAACCTCTGGATTTTCCTTTCCCCAAATCCACCCATTATCGCAAGTTTATTGCAAATGTATAAATCTCGGGTGTCCGTTTCATTGAGCTTCGCCGAGAAGTATTGTCATGGCTTTGATTTTGGTAGAACAGAAACAAAAACAGAATACTGTCGGAACGGCCGACGAGGCCGAAAGACCGTGGACCATGGCTGCCGCTAACGCACCGAATCCATTGGGTATTCACTTGGGACCGACACATCTCACTGCTGCCGAGGTCACTGTGCGAGGAAATCATTTGGTTCCAGTAGCGCGAATCAGTGGTGGAATTGAATATCGCCAGGAGTACCTCCGCACGCTGGGACCAAGCTATCATCCCGATAGTTCTACGTCAGATCCTACATTCGCTGGTCCATCTAACGGTGTTTCCAAGGCGTGGCCACCGTGGGACCATGTACTATGCTCATTGTGGTCGTCTAGAGCAGAGGTATTGTATAAATCGTACATAGAACCCTGAAGCAGAAGTGTAACACGTAGGAACGTTGAATCGAAAAACGCTTGGTGAGACTTGACAACTTGCTTCGACAACATGAAAGCTTTCAGATTCTCAGATTAATTGTCGAAAGCTGGCTTGGTGATGCTGTGGAGATAGATACTCATCGCCTATTTATAAACAATTAAACATGGGTAGAAAGTAACAAGGCTGAGCTCTGTCTTACCTAGGTATTTACCTTGTGCAATGTCCATACCTTTACCATAGGCGAGACCATATGCACAATCCAAGGAGCAAGAACAAATCACTCTAGATCCGAAGCATCGGTCTGATGCTCACCACATATTCTAAGGCATCTTCAATCTGAGTAACAAACATTGAGAGTCTCATGTCAGAGACGCTCACCATCAGCCAACAAATGGCTGGTTCCCAGCCAGCTTCGCTGGTCTCCACCCACAAAGCTTCAGATTCCGGCCTACGAGCTCATCTACACCCCCTAGTCCTTCTCACAATATCAGACTTCATAACACGGCACACGCTACGTCGCCGCCAAGATCCCATAGTCGGCGCACTTATCGGACAACAAAACGGACGTGATATTAGCCTTGAGCATGCCTTTGAGTGCCAAGTGACCCAAGGAGACCAGGGCGCTATAATACTGCATCAGACGTGGTTCCAGGATCGGCTGCAACAGTACAAGGACGTTCATAAAGCTCCGGCTCTTGAGCTTGTAGGGTGGTTTTCCACGGCTCCCGCATCAGGCCCTCAGAGCCAACATGTACCGATTCATCAACAAATAACACATGAATACAACGAGACGGCGCTCTTGCTTGCATTCCACCCTTCGAGCATCCTCGAGGGGCTTGCTGTTGGAGGCAAGCTACCCTTGACAATCTACGAGAGCGTCTACGAAAGCGGGCAAGATAGCGGAAAGGCAGCAAGAGGAAGTGGAGATGATACAACAATGGAGGTCGAGGGGCACGACGGAGCGTTGGAGTTGAGATTCAGGGAGGTGCCATATTTTGTGGAAACCGGCGAGGCAGAAATGATCAGCGTGGATTTCGTGGCCAGAGGCGGAGGTAATGCTACCGCTGTGGACACAAGCACGAAGAAAGGAGCCAAGAGTCAAGCATCACAAGGACCAGCATCAGACACACTTCGAGATCTCGGGCAGCCAAAGGAAGCCAAAGCTGTCCCAGATACGTCCATCCTTTCCCCAGAAGACGAAGAGCGTATGTGACTGCCTGTTCCTCTTCTCAATATTCGGCTAACAAAACTGACATCAACAGTCATTGCCTCTCTCACCGCCCGCGCAAACGCAGTCAAAATGCTCCACACCCGCATCCAGCTCCTAAAAACCTACCTACAAAACCTCCCCCCCTCCTATCTCACCACCCCACCACCCCCATCCGATCCATCAGCAGCACCACCCGACTCCTCCGACCCCTCCTCCTCTACCACCACCACCACCACCCCAACCCAAATCTCCCACCCACTCCTCCGCTCCATCCAAGCCCTCCTCCACCGCCTCCCCCTCCTCCTCCCCGCCGACCGCGCCTCCTTCGCGCAAGAATCCCTCGCCGAGAAAAGCGACGTCTCGCTCGTGGCGCTGCTGGGGAGCTTAAGCAAGAGCATTAAGGAGACGAGGGAGATGGGGCGCAAGTTTGGGATTGTGGATCACGTGAGGCAGGTGGGGGGAAAGAAGGGGTATGCGGGGGGGAGTTTGAGTGAGGAGCCTTTTCAGGATGTGGGGGGGAGGGGGAGGGGGGCTGGGGAGGGGAGGGGGATGGGGGAGTGGATGTAGTGAGGGGGTAGGTGGTTGGGGTTGGGGGATGTGGGTAGTCATGGCGGGGTGATGAGACGAGGGTTTGCGACGAATGACTAGATCATGGAGATTACGAATGAGCGAAAAGGAGAGTCGGTATAGTGATCTCGTACTATTACTAAAGTCCAGCTCGAGCGTCTTCCAATGTGTGAGACCACCCTTGCCACTGCTTACCCACTCCACCACCGTATTTCCCCCCATTACCGTCTAAAAACACATATCAAATATCCAAGTTTCGCCCTAATCATACAATCCCAAACTCCATCACAATCCACACCTCGACACCTCGACACTCAAGGCAGATCATAACCATTCCATCCAGCTACCCCTCGTCCTTGATTTCCTCAGTCGGGTTGTACATCCGTGTGTCCATGCTCCCAGTCTTAACCCCCCTATCGAATTAACCAAGCTCCACCAAAAAAAAAAAAAAAAAAGGCCGAACGCCTCATCACGATAACCCATGCCAGCCTTAACTCCATATCCCTTACGGTCCCTACCTCTAGACACAGACCAATTCGTTCTAGTAAACAGGAGGAGCAATACCCACTCCAACGCCAACATTGATAGAATTTTCTTTCCCTCTTTCGGCAAACTGAGAAGTGTCGCAAGTAGTCCACTGTCTCAACAACTGCAGAACCTCCTCCCTGGCCTTTACTCGCTCTTCTTCCGTGGCGTCCAGGGTTTGTAGCTCCGAGACTGGAGGAGAGCGCGGTGGCGGAGGCAAGAAAGCATAGTCATAGTTTCGCGAGTCACCCCGGTTCTTCGGAGAGGTCCGTTCATCGGGTTCCCATCCCATGCCGGTGGAGCTGATTGGGCTGGAAGCACACAGTTTTGCATCTGCTATTCTTGGTCGTTTCGATGCTATATTTGGTCGTTTCGATGCGGGAAGTTCAATGGAATCTTGACTCGTAGAAGAAGCCGAGAAATTCTTTGCAGGCTGCCTTTTATACTTCCTATATTGGGGCTGCTGCTGTGTATTGCAGGCTGCCAGGGTGTCCCGACCTTTCCTCGGATAACTCTGATTTGATTGAGCCTGCTGCTGTCCAAGCAATCCCGGATGATCTTGACTTGATTGAGCCTGCTGCTGTCGAGCCTGCTGCTGTCGAGCCTGCTGCTGTACATACATTCCCAGATGATCTTGATTTGATTGAGCGTGCTGATGTCGAGCGTGCTGCGGTTCAAGCAATCCCGGATGATCTGAATTTGATTGAGCCTGCTGCTGTACATACATTCCCAGATGATCTTGATTTGATTGAGCCTGCTGCTGTCGAGCCTGCTGCTGTACATACATTCCCAGATGATCTTGACTTGATTGAGCCTGCTGCTGTACATACATTCCCAGATGATCTTGATTTGATTGAGCCTGCTGCTGCTGCACATACATTCCCGGATGATCTTGACTTGATGGAGCCTGCTGCTGTCCAAGCAATCCCGGATGCGCTTGAATTGATTGAGCCTGCTGCTGCTGCTGCTGCTGCTGCTGCTGTATATACATTCCCGAAGTCTTGACGTCCATTGGCATCACCAACGATCCGCCGTTCATGTATCGAAAGCCAGCTGGGAAGTTGTGATCATCCATCCGTCGAACCCGATCGTCGGTTAAGTCACTGACAAACGGTTGACCCAGATCGGTATCTGAAGTGTGATAGTTCAACGTTTGCCCAATCTTTAGAGAAGCCGCCTGACCTTGATGATCTTGGATATACTGAGCTTGTGAACGGTGTGTTTGGCTTTGATTGTGTGCTGGGTAGTTTGGAAGCAAAGAAGACTGTTCCGGCGAATGGATATATAAAAGAGGTTCTTGGCCATTACTAGGAGCAGGGACGTTGTTTGCAGGCATGTGTCTGTAGTTTGGAGATTGGTAGGGATGATAAGCTACCGGATCTCGTGACTGGTTACCATAGTGATGCTGCGCGTAGTTACGCAGCGGTGGCAGTTCTACAGGATACTGCTGGACCTCAAATGGCGGGGAAGGCCTTGAAAGCAATCGTGATTGTGGAGGACTTTCTCTGTATTCCAAGGGTTCACTTGAGGGCTCAGAGGGCCGAAACATGCCAGGGGAAGGCGGCAGTACGACATCAGGTAAAGGTAAATATGGACCAAATGGAATCGTTGTTGGAGGAGTAAGACTAGGTATTGAATCTCTCGCAATGACTTGCCCTGTCTGAACGTTGGCTGGCATCTCTCTAGCAGATTTATCGACTTCGTTGTCAATTTTGCTGGGCTCTCTTTCTCTCTCGGTATCAGAAGTACGTTTTGAAAATATTCGCATTCTCTTCCGTGGATACTCCATTTCAGGTCCAAGAGCGGTCTGATTGCTATGTATCTCTGGCGCGTCGATCGAATGAGGAGGAACTTGAGACAGTTCATTTACCGAGGCCCTTTGATTCGGACGTCGATTAAATTTGAATTCAAAATAGCTATCAGCGCCCGGGTCACCAATCTCTTCTGAAGATGCGACGGATGGGGTCCACAAGGGTTTCTTTGGAACCTGCAGGTCCATAGAACAACTGGGTTTGGGTGTGCTCCACTCCGTCCTGCAACTTTCTACAGTCGCGGTAGGAGCTCCTGAACCCGATCCAGTAAACAGCCTACTTGTTGACTCGTCCACGTAGCAGCCGTGCCCAGACAGTGAATGCGGGGCCTTGTCTGTATTTGAAGGCTTAGCAGATACCGGGATATTGTTCTGCAAAAGTATCTTTGTTCCCTCGCCTTCCCAGCGAGAACTAATAACTCCAGGGGCTCGGTTTACGAAGTCCTGTATCACAGCACATACCAGATCAAATCCATGCGAGAATCTGCTACCGAACTTGCTTATTCCGTAGTGATCTAGATAAATGCACGTAGCTTCGGAATGAAGCATTGAAAGACGTGCCGAAAAACTATCGAGGATCTAGAGGCTATCAACGGATGACTTCACGCATAATATTACGACATAAAGAGCGGAACGGCATACCTTAGGTTCTAACATCTCCTGAAAACAATGATGCCGGTATTTGTGGGCTATGTCAAGAAATTTTTGATTGAGTAGATGTAGTGCGGTATGTTTGGCCTTCAATCGTTCTATAGCCTGAGAGATTATGCCTTTTTCTCTGTGGATGGCTGTATCACATAGTAGATTCATGTGAGAAGCTAGAATGTTGTGCGGTGTAGCCAGAAATACGACGCCATAAGTAGAAATTGAGATGGACCTTATGTTCGGTACTGACTTATCCGGACTTCTTGAACTGTGAGCGAGGACCTAGAGTAGATTAAAACCCATCGAGTCACCACAAGGACACATAGTTTACTTGCCCCTTTTACAATGAGACCTCCTAACGAATGCGCTATGAATATCAAAGGTCTCTTTGTTGCCTTGCGGATCTGGTTGATGTTATTCATGTTTCATAATGCGTTCGGACACAAAAGCTATCTCACATACCTGCCTGTTGGATGCAAGATCTCTCCCAAGGCTTCGAGCAACTTCATGCACTTTATGTGTTTTTTCACCATCTGTAAATGAATCCGCTCCTGCTTCGTAACCATAGGTCAGGACCCGTGTTCCATCGTCTTCCAAGACTGGTGGCAATAATTCAGCAGGCCAGAACACATCGGTGTCATCACAGGTCCAGGTACCCTTTGGATGCCCGAAGATGCCATGTACAAACACGATATCAATAGACGCTTGCGTGGTAGGGTTAAACACTTCGGTTAATCCAAACATATTGATTTTATAATTAGACTCGACTTTGGCCCTGTGGGACACGATAACGAGTGCTTCAAGTTTCTGACGTTCGTTTTCAATTTGACCGTCAATTTCTCGTTGTCTGAATGTTTCTTAGTTGGACTCGTAAAAAAGATGAGACGGATACGAACTGAGATACTGCCATCTTTGCGAGGGTCAGCACTTGGGTCATAAGGATAAGCTTCGTCTTGTGCTTTTCCAGGTTCGACCGCATAAGCTCGATCTTGGGCTGGATGATTGGCCATTTTAGAAAATTCAATTTGGATCTTGTTCGATGGCCAGGCCCAAGATCTGGAAAGTGTTTTTGGATCAACGTCACAACTGCTTCAAAGATATTCGAGCATTCTTGAATTAGAGCTTCTGCTGCCGAGAACGCCTCTTTAGATGCCGTTTCATGTTCCTTCTCGGATTCCAAAATGGTCTTCAATTGCTCCAAAACGCTAGTGGTCAGTGCAATGTCACTGGATATCTCCTTCACAGCCTTGCCCGCTGATGACACGGTTTCGGCAAAGCTGTAAAGATATACTGAAGCTTGAACGCCTGTGGAGACGATCTGGACTATTGAGGCCACCAATCCGATTGCATCGGCCATGGTAGGCTACCCGACATAGATACCTTAGTATTATTCCGAATCCTGCTGGCGGTTCACTTGAGAGCACAGCCCGACCCGAACCCGCATCCTTCAGGCTTCAATTCACGTGGGACTATCGTTGAGAGGTGCAGTCTCAGTGAACGCTGTGGTAAAGAGCATGTAGTATGCAATGCGTCGAAGAAGACATCCAAGTAATTCTTTCATGGCGGAAGTACGAAATTGCGCTTTTTGACTCGTTGTAAACACAGCCTCCTCGGCCACCTTTTCAGAGGCTCATGGCTGAGAGTGGCTAGCGCCGTTGGGTGGCTCTCGAAAATCTTTCATTCTGTGCATTGATAAGTGATTCTATGGTTAGGTATTGCCATCTAAATCTACGGTATGGCAAATACTCCCACCATGACCTACTGGGGAAATTCGCCAATATTCGTCTACGCTCCTACCGGAGGGGTCTTGAAGGTATATGATTAATGGTAGAACCAGTGCTATTCATCAAATACCTAACAAGTAACCACAAGAGATTCCTCGTACGGTGGTCTTCTTTCCCAAACCCATCATAGAGGAACACATGCATGCCGACGACACAGGCCATCAGCGGCTTTCCAATATGGCAATCGTTGTAATATCCAGGACATCTCCCATCATGCCTGTTAGCTTGCGATCAACAGCCATTGGACTCTCATATCCGGAAACCCTCCTCTTTCCTCCATCTCAACTATCGTAATCTATTCTTCGTCGTCATGTCGCCATTCAAATTGCAAGGAAAGGCGTACGAAGCAAAGAATATTATATATAATATGTGGAATCCCTTGGCTGAAATCAGAGATTACCTGCCGCGGATATCTTCTTATTGCGAGGGACGATATCTTGGTTCCCAGCTTATACTCTTGCGTTGCCCTATAGTCAGACGATGTATCACAGTTTCGCCTTCTTTGTCCCTTTCACTCCCGACACCATCTCGTCTGAAAGAAGAAAATCTGGGTACTTAAACCTAGTCCCTGGAGTTCCTCCAGAAGTCCGCCATGCAGCCCCGTCGACTGTTGCAATCGATTGTCAGTTGCCCAAAGAGATACTTGTCGAAGAGATCTGAACTTACCCACAAGCGTCTGTCCCGACACATAGTTCGCGGCATCTGAAAACAAATACACCGTTGCATCCGCAATCTCCTTCACGGTACCCCATCTGCCAAGCGGAATACCCTTCTTCGACGCAATCACATCTTCACTCTTGGCTAACCTCTCCATACCCTCTGTACCGCCGATAGGCCCAGGAGCAATAACATTCGACGTTACCCCTCTGGGGCCGAACTCAATCGATGCGGCATTCGACAGAGCATCAACGCCAGCTTTGGCAACGCTAACGTGCGTTTGGAGAGGTGCACCAGTGTAGTGAATAGTTGCACTGATGAAGATAATGCGGCCGCCTGTTCCGGTGGGAGATGCTATGCAGGTTAGTATATCCGAAGTGGCAACGCCGAAGGGTAGCGTACCTGTGTAGCCATCGGATTTGTGGGAGTTTGCTGAGGAGACAATTTGTGGGAGGGTAGCTTTGAGGGTATTGTAGGATCCTAGCACATCAATGTCCATGACCGACTTGAAGGCATTCGTGCTAAGTTGATTAATTGGGGCGAGAAAGTTTCCCGCTGCTCCAGCACTACAAACTTTCAGTTGGATCATCCGACTCAGATCATTCAAGGTGACCTACATCACGAAGTCCAACCCTCCAAGCTCTTTCACACACTTATCCACGGACGCCTGCAGGCTCTCCATGCTCCTGACGTCCACTGATCCTAAGCCGAGCACCTTTGCCCCCTTCCTAGCGGTAGCGATATCCTTGGCCATTCGTTCAGTCTTCTCGACATTTCTGCCCACAATGCAGGCGTTTGCTCCGAGATGGACGAGGGCTCGAACTTGGGCGCTGCATATTGTTCCCGCGCCGCCGGTGCAGTAGACGACCTTGTTATCTGTAATTGGATGATGAGTATAAGTCCGATCAAGCATGGACCAGGAGAAGTTACCAAAGATCCCGTCTTTCCAGATGTCGCTGAGGTATTCACTCTTTGCTAGAGGCATGATGAACGGTTAGTAGCAAAAGAGGGAAAGTCAATTGGAGCAGGAAGAGAAAGAGAAATGCAGAAGAGAGAGGAAAGAGGAATAAATCTATGCTTGAGTATAGGAGAAAGATGGACTACTGTACATGAAAATTGAGACGCGGTCAAATGTATTCATCACCCGTGTTTCGTTTTACGGCCGGAGGAACACCGATGCGGGGCAAATAGATACTGCCGAGGATGGTGAGACATGCACGAGCTTGGAGGCTCGTCCATTCTGCGGATTTTATGAAATAAAGCCAGATATCAAAGGAATTGAACGGGGCATGCATCCACGTCTCTCACAAGTCACAACTGTAGAGAGTCATTGGAAGTTGAAGCTGGTGGAGCTCCCCTAATTCGTGTCCTCTCCGAAAGTGCGGAGCTTTTTGCCCGCTGTTTCCTTTAGCGCCGGAGCATTATCGAACTGCCAAGTCCAATTCCAGAACTACAAATCCTTTCTGTCCAGCTGGCAGCCAACATCAAAGTACCATACACCCCTGTGTGAAACTCTCCATAGAGATCCACGATGTCACGAACAACCATCGCCGTCTCCAAGTTCGTCGGCACCATAAGTCTAGGCCTTCTAACCGTATGCTCTATCCCTCTCCACACATTCATCCATACGCCCCCCATGCCCATCATACCCGCCAGCCCACATATTTTCCCCTCCCCTCACTAACCAACAACTCCCCCCTCAGGGCCTCTCCTACACCCTAACAACAACCGCCCTTCCCCCCCTCCTCGCCCTCCCCACCGCCACCCCAGCGCACACCACATTCCGACGCCTCCGCACCCTCACCGCCCACCACCAACTCCTCCTTTCCACGCTCTCAGCCTCCTCCCTCCTCCTCGCCTATACGCTTAGCCCACCACGCGGCAAGCACCCGTATTTGCTGTGGTCCATTTTAGCCATCGGGCTTGGGTTTGGGAAAGATTGGGTTGGGGTATTTGGGGGTTTCGCGAGGAGGAAGGGGGGTGGTGAGGGGGAGGGGAAATGGAAGGAAAGGAGAGAGGTGGAGGATGAGGAGTGGGAGTTGGAAGGGAGTGGGGAGGGGGTTAATGGGGAGGTTTTGAGGGAGGGGATGGAGGGGTGGAGGGGACGGCAGATGGTGAAGGGGGCAGTTTGGGGGTTGGCGTGGGGGGTGAGTGTTGTGGGGCTTTGGGGGGATGGACTGTGAATAGGACTGAAAATGCAAACGGATGGTGAGGACGCACGGTATGGCGATACGGCGATATGGCAAGAAGGGAGCTCGCTGCCAGGGACGACATCATAAGGGGAAAGGATTTGTGGTTTATGGGGCATTGGCGTTTTCATACGGGTATTGTACAGCATTCACCTCTCAGGAATTCAAACATCAATACCCCAACTCCCCAGGACCGCTCAAAAGCCCCCGCTCCCAAGGCTCCACAGCATCATTCCCAACCCTCCCACCCACAGGCTTCCACATCGGCCAAAACGCAACCCCCCCACCCCCCCCTTTTCCCGCTCCTTCCACTTCTCACTCTTCCCTCCATCCCCCCGTCAATCCCCCTTTCCCCTTACCCTGCGCCTTCCCACCGTCAAACTCTCTCTCGCCCCCCCGCCACAAACCCAAAAGCCTCACACAGGGGTATCCTCATCTCTGTACCATCTAAATCCGGATCCCCGCTCATTCCGTTGGCGTTGGAGACGCCGTAGGATATTAGGATGGCGCTGACGCGCTGGCAGTGGAAAAAAATAGGGCAGAAGAGGTAGAAGAGGCAGACGAGGGGGAAGACGGAGGGGGGGGTCTTATAGGATTCCCATTCTACGGGGCTCGAGGTCGTGCGACTCGAAGCTGTGCTCGATTTTGGTGAGTGTGGAAGGGCAACTTGGCGGTGGGCTGAATGTGGGAATTGGATTATCCCACTTCGCCCACTCTAGAGTATCTGCCACTGATATATAATCTGGTTCGGCTGATTGCATGCAGCCGGGATTGGACAAGAAGGCTGATATGCGATGGAGGACCTGGAGACGGTTCCGTTAAACTAGAAGACAGTTGATTTGAAAATGCAACTTATACGTGTAAACCTTGTTTGTCTTCCCACGAAGGGTGGACTTAGATTGCTGCAATGCACGAGGTGGACAGAAAGCGCCCGATCTCGATTTCTCGCCATTCTGGTCGAGCTGCGCAGCCAATGTCAAGACTATAACAAAGATAAGGACAGAGAGAGATGTATAGTAAAGAGGAAGCGAACTAGAGTAGTAGAAGTGATGAACGAGAATTCGATGTCATAACCTGAATGACTTGTTCTGCCGTATTGAAGACCATGAGAATCAACTGACAAATTTTCGAATCAAGGATTTTGAAAACTTTCTTGTTGGTTGCTGACTGTAAACATTCAAACCCCCGAGCTCAAGACGCTTGGGGGCGCTGTGTGGACTGTCACGCTGCGTAATGGATGCATAATTCATATGTGATCCCAGACCACCTTATCACATTTAGTATTGACCTCGAGAACGCCCATTCCCACCCCACGCCTTCATGCCATCGCCAAGCCTCTCCTGTTGCCATTTCTTCACTTCCTTATGGCTTTTGAACTTCCCTAGTTAGAGCTTCGGGGCCTCCCTTTTGCTCTTCCTCACGACTTTTGTACCCAAGGAACATCTTCAACATTGCCAAGTCGTAGGCCGCCTTCATTGCTCCAGCGACTAAGAACGCAATCCAGAACTTTCCGATTCCAGCAAGCCATCCTGTCACCAAAGGCCCTCCACTCTGACTTAGAGTCTTTACGACATTGACCACTCCCATCACCGCTGTTCTCTCACTTGGAAGGACTGCTGCAGCAAGGAAAGCCTGCCGAGGAGCCTGGTCCATGCTTTGCGTGCAGGAACGGAGTATCAAAAATGCCATGGAAATGCCGACGTTACTGGGCAGTGGGATAAGAGATAGGAAGATGGCAGAGGGAAGATGCGTAAGCACCATGGTCTTGACCAAGCCAATTCGTTTCGCAATCGACGACGCTACGAGGTTCGATGCGGACGAGATGATATTCGTAGTGAAAAACAGAGTTCCTAGTGTACCTTCTGAAACGGAGAACTTGCGACTGAAAAAGTAAGTAATCCAAGATGCAGGAATCAGTCCCGAAGCTAACGAGTCGACCGCAAACAAGAGACAGAGCTTAACAAGAATACTGCGTGAAGCAGGAGAAATGGCTGGCCAGATAGAGTTCTTGCTCTTTGGGGATGGAGCTGGCAGCTTCTCAGCCGTCTTGAATTTGGGGCTGGGCTCCGGAGTGTCTCCATCGTCAGAAAGAAGCCCTTCAGCCTCTACTGAATCTAGTTCTTGTCCGACAGGCTCATATTTCTGTTGCGGCGGCTCGACCTCACATTTGTCGCTCAGCATTAGCGAGAGCACGAATTTGATAATACCAAGGAAGGCGTAGAATGCAAAGATGACACGGTAAGCACGAGTGTCCTTCCAATGCCTGTGAATGAGGAGTCCCTGCACCATCCAGCCGGAGAAAATAGTACCACAGGCGGCTCCAGCACTACCAAGAAGAGTGTACCAGGCGAAAATATCGCTACGAATAGCTGAAGGAGTAAGTTGCGCCAGCGTAGACTCCTCTATAGCACGAAACGGGCCTATCTCATTGCCACTACTCGAACCTCAACAATGGACACAGGGAGTACAGTCATTAGCCCTGATCTGGATATTGCTCACCTTGGACTGATTACGCCGAATACGCTTGCGGCTACTAGAATCCAGTAATTTCCGCTGAAAGCAAATACGGCGCCACTTGCAGCCATCAAGCCCGACCCAAGCAGTAGAATCCTCCTCCTTCCCAAACCATCGGCGAAAAGCGTCAACACAAAGCTGATGACGACATCACCCAGGAGGGTCAATGTCATGAATAACCCAATTCGAGCGTCGGTGATCTCCAAACTGGAGAGGTAGAGAGCGAGGATCAAAGTAGAGGCACCATAGGCAAAGAGCCGCACAAAGCGCTGAACACACAGGATTTTGGTGTCTGTGGATGATTGGACAATTGAGAAAACTCCAAGCTCGGTAGCCAGTCGAGACAACAGCGAGGCGGCTTTGCTCCAGGCCATGATTGAGACACTTTGAATCCCTCAAAGGACTTGTAGACTGCTCGAAATGTGCTCGTGCGCAGCGAGGAGTCCAGAGACGTACAGGTGGGGTATGCGTCGTCAGTGAACGCGATAGCAGGGTAATTCGGCATCATTGCCCTTGACGGATCTAGCCAATGAGACTGAGTGGATTGACCAGGAGACAGCACAGCTGGGAATTCCTAGTCGACGTCGAACAACGTCGATGAACGTCGATGAAGGGTTCGAACAGAACATATCGAAGCTCAACGAGGTGTCGATTTGACATGAGCATGAGAAGGAGAAGCAGATGGACAATTAGACGTTCTAATGGAGAAGTAGAATGTTTCAGGAGACGCTGCACTGGCAGTGGCATGACTCAGCATGACTCAGCATGCCACTGCCGTTTTACTGCCCCATGACGCCCATGACGCTGCTCTGCTAAGGCCCGAAGCCTAAAGTACCTCAAGGTACCTTCTACCTGGACTGTTGGGTGTTGCGAGAGCACGATACCTGCCGCAGGAACGGTCCTTGGGTTGCTCAGGAGGACAGATTGTTCCTTCAGGAGAGAAAGGGGCCAAGCAACCTGCATTGATGTATCGTACACACTACTGTATCTGCACGAGCGTGGTACAGTAAGCAGAAACAAATTCCGTTCGGTTTGCCCCGGAAGGAGAGCCGGAACCAAGTATGCCGCATGCCTTGCCTCGAGGCTGCGCATGCAAGCTGTTATATTGATCCGAGTTCAATTGTCCTCAGCCTCAGGCTCTGCGCTCACCTTCACCATCCGGATCAAGCAGCGTTCTCACGTCAGCACTCACCGCACTCCAACGGATCGTCGACATGCCCATCAGCATTCCTGCCGTCGGTCTTCCCTCATGGTCCGCAACCAAAACCAATTCTAAAAAAGGCTTCGACAAAGCTTGGAACGCCCTTGATAAGCTTGGTGCTCCGGTCAATGCTCTCTCAAACAAGATTGGCTCTGAAGCATTTTGGCCAACAACGCTCGACAAAGAATCGGACAAGGCTGCGCGCATCCTTCGCAGCTTTTGCAAAGATGGCTTCTATGTCGAAGAAGAAGGGCACGCGCCATCGAAAGATGCGCCCAAGGGAAAAGCAAAGGTCGTCAAGAAGATCCCTGCCAAGGTAATACGAGAAGCAAAGGGGTTGGCCATCTTTACAACCATGAGGACTGGCTTGTGGGTCAGCGGAGCTGGGGGAAGTGGCATTTTAATCGCCAGAACACCTAGTGGAGATTGGTCGCCGCCGTCTGGAATAATGCTGCACACCGCAGGCCTAGGCTTCCTGGTTGGGGTGGACATCTACGATTGCGTGGTGGTGATCAATTCAGAAAAGGCGCTCCAGGCTTTCACAAAACTGCGGTGTACCCTGGGAGGAGAGATTAGTGCTGTGGCAGGTCCAGTCGGTGTGGGCGGAGTGCTAGAAACAGAGATCCACAAAAGACAAGCGCCGATATGGACGTATCTGAAGAGCCGGGGCTTCTACGCTGGAGTTCAGGTTGATGGGACAGTCATCATCGAGAGAACAGATGAGAACGAGCGATTCTACGGTGAGAGAATAGGGGTTTCGGACATCTTGGCTGGGAAAGTCCGGCATTCACCGTATGAACTGAAGACGCTGATGGCTACGTTGAAAGCCGCTCAAGGGGACAACGATGTAGACGAAGCCGCTTTACCAGCCTCAGAGCCTACGCCAGGTGATATGGAGATTGTAGATACTTCGGGATTTGGTCTGCCGCCACCCGAAGACGACCCAGATCCTTTCGGAGTACGGGCCCTGGAGCAAGAAGGCATGGAAATTAGAGAAGCTGGGACGAGAAGTCGCCCAAGCATGGAAGCCTTCGAGTATAAGCCTTCCCAAACAAGTCCAATCTACAGCTCCTTCGGTCGACGACACAGTCCAGACAGTAGACACAGCAAAAGAGACAGCGGCCGGCTCAGCATCGCCAGTACGAACACAGACCGCGGCACTCAAACAGAAATCCTAGGACTAACCACTACCGAATCTCCAAAAGAGTCGAGGAATCACAGTCCTGATATGAAAATTTCCGAAAATCTCGCCGAGGAAGTCGAGGAAGAAGACATTGGCCTAGGAATCTCAGACCATGCACAGGCCAACGGCGAATTCTCCGAACCCCCAGTAGCACCCTCCGTCATATCCAAAGCTCGCCTCGTCACCATCCCCAAACGAATCCCACCAGCTCTTCCACCACGAAACCCTTACCGAAGCCAAACTCCTGTTCTCATCACGGAAGACTTAGCTAATGACACCATCCCAAACCCGACCCAAGACCACTCCACAACCCCACGTTCGCCCTCGCCCTCAAAATTCCCCTCGCCCTCCCCCTCCAACGCCATCACACCCAAACCCCTCCCCCTCGAAAACGGCACCCACGACCTCCACCTCACGCCCCCCGCCAACCACTCCCACCTCTCTGGCCCCAACGATGGCTTCGACGAGGTCTCGATCAGCGGCTCAGACTACTCGCACGAAGCACCGATTACGATGCTTGATAACGAGCAACCGCCGCCGCAAACTACGCCCAAGGCGAGCGAGGATGCGCATGCGAAGGAGGCCGCGGCGGATGAGTTCCATAGTGTGCCGAGTACGCCGGTCGAGGGGGGGATGCCGGGCGCTTTTGCGCATGAGCCTAGAGGGGGTTTCGATTAGTTGGCGAGGGGTGGGAATTGGGGTTGGGGCTGGGTGGCATTGGTAGGGCGGGCGCTGGCGTTGCCGTTGCCGTTGGCATACTGTGATGGGAACTAGCATTTTGAAGTTGGCGGGAAGGGGGAGGCATAGGCAGGGTATTCTTATGAATAGATGAAGATAATGGAAGCATCAGATAATGAGTCGAAGAAGTCTTTAAAGCGAGGGATAGGGGAGAAACCAAATTCTATCGAAAAACGTTAGCACATGGACAATAACCTCAGCCGATAGATAGCCAGACAAAGCCCGACAGGTCGACTCTTCCACCTGTCTTCTTATTCGCCTCTTATTCCCCACGAACTCAAGTCCAACCAACATTTTCACGCTACACGTCCCATCTATCGGTTTCGACATCCATCCATTATTTCCCCAGCCTTTCCACATCCCCTACTACACGACCCAGTATCAGGCATACAGTGGATCTTTTATCAACGATCAACGCGATTAGAGAAGACAAACTTAATAAAAGCATGGAGAATGGGACTCCTATTCCACAAGTGCCCAAAAGGGCTGGTTTGGCAGAGCAATCTCCTTGAACGCCCGCTAAGAATCTCCTATCCAACCCTTAAAGCCCTAACCCTTACCCCCTCCTGAACTCCACCCAATCAACCAAAAAGCCAGACCTCCACCGCCTCCACCGTCACACGCCCATGGTAAAATCCTGCTCGATAGCCGGCGCAAGCGTCGCGGCGAACTTGATGAAAACAACCAGGTACTGATCGACCCTAATCGCCACCTCGTCCTCCCCCTCACCGGCCTCATGCTGCAGCACTTCCCACTCGTCTCCGCCCGCTCCGCCCGCTGCTGCCGTGCCGGCTTTGAAGCCGTCTTTCGGCGTGGGTTTGTCCGCTAGCGTCACTGCGTTCATCTCATCGACGAGGCCTTCCATGCCGCTTTCGACCTTGCCGCCCTTACCGCCCTCCTGCTGGCCGGTTTTGATTTTCTGCAGCCGGAGTTTGAGCGCCGCGTCCGCTCTTCCCAGCAGCACTTTCATGACGCTGGCGTGTTTGCAGGGATGCACACTGGCCATTTTGACGCCGTGTTCGAAGAAGGGAAAGTCTTCTAGCGTGACGGTTTTGTCGGCGTAGTCGCCGACGATGTCTTCCATCATTAGGTGAGGGGGCAGGGGCGTGGAAGTGCTGAGGTAGCCGGAGAGGTAAAGGCGGGGGGTGCGGTAGAAGGGTGTGTAGGTTATGTAGAGGTTGTAGGTTCGTAGTGGTCTATTTAGTGAGGGGTCAGTGTTTATTCCTGCGAAGGTATGAGAAGGTGTATCCGGGGGGTGAACGTACGCTTCGTTGCCTTTTTTCGTCTCCCTGATGATCGCCTCCTCATCATCGTCCTCGTCCTCCATATCCGGTATCTCCTCTTCTTCCTCCCTCTCCCCCGCCTCTCCCGCCTCATCCAACGTTCTCACATCCCGAACCCTAGCCTCTTGACTCTTATCCAACCCCCCCGTCCTCAACCATCCATCATCCTCACCCCCCACATCCCCTCCCCCAGACCCCGCGACGAAGCCATCCGCCACCATCGCTTCGTCCTGTCCTGCATCACCGGCAAAGTTTTCGTCAAGCCGTCTATGGCATGGCACGCCACGAGTGACAAGGAACTGTTTTCCGGGGGGGAGATAGCTAACGCGCTTTGAATGCGGAGAAGCATCGGCCCAGGACCACGTGGGGAATTTGTAGACAAGGTAGTCGCCGGCGTGGAGGAATTCCTCTGGGGTGATTTGGCCGGTTGTGCGGAAGGTGGAGGTGTGAGTTATTGGGGCCCAGCGGTCGCGGAGGGTGTCGAGGGTGGAATGGATAAGGTTCATGATACAGAGGTGTTTAATATAAAGGTTTAACGAGTTTAAGCAGGTCACAGTAGCAGAAGAGTAAGGTTGTAGGTAGCTTGGTTGAGGGCGGAGAAAGACGTTGGAAGTGGCGATAAGATAAAGAGGCGCTAGCGCGGAGTCACGACCGATGAGGTTGCCTAAAAGGCTGACTACGTGACTGCTCCAGGTGACTATGTAGGAATGTAGAAGGTCTTCCAAATAGAGAATTCGCTACATCTGATTCAAGTGAGGTGATCCAAGTGAAGTGCTCGGGGTTGGGCAATACCGAAGAAGTTTTGTAAATGTAGGTCTGATGTTTTGAAGCTCCCACTGCTAGGACCAGAGCTCTTTAGAAACTCCTCAACTACTCAATAACATACAGCGCGAACCCAAAGTTCACATGATGGCAGCTCCCCAGCCTGCCATGGTTCTTCCCCTTGAAATAACCCACGGCACCTTGACCCTCAGCACAAAGCCTGGCGCATCAATACACTACTCTTTCGCTTGTGGCACGGATGATCATCACTTCGTAGTGTTCCTTAACGGCCTAATGTCCACCAAATCGACCTGGCTCTCAGTGATGGGTGGTATCGTTCGCAAACGGACAGTCTTCCCTGGCTTTCCATCGATGCTTGCCTATGACCGCTATGGTTCTGGCCTGTCAGAGGATCCTGATCCGCAAGACCAAGGTCGTGAAGACGGTTTTGGCCATGATGTCGCCGATGCTGTGAGGGATCTTCATGAGATTATCTCACAGGTAGCTAGCGAACACATGGCTGCTGTTCAATCCCAGTTTTCGTTGATCCTTGTGGGCAATTCTATTGGATGCGCGATTGCGAGGCTCTATGCTCAGACGTATCCGGGTGTCGTGGATGGGTTGCTTCTGTTGGATTCTATAATGGCAAATTCTGATTTTGACTGGTGGCCGAACCCAGACGCGGACGGATTCGATGCAAACCAGCTGCCAGATGATGTGACCATCGATGTGTTAAAGGAGCAAAGAGCGGTATACGCAGCTATCTTCCGTCCCGATGTTGTCAACAAGGAAGGCCTGGATAGGAGGAACCTAGCCAAACTTTTGCCCGAGAGTGACAACCCAAAGCTTCAAGGGCCGCATAAAGGGCCATTGGTGACGGTAGTAGGCCACGACTCTGAAACTTTCGCCCGGGAGAGCTTGGAAGTAAGTAATTTCCTGTGCAATTGCCCCAAGAATGTAATAGATGGCCCCAGAAACTAGGTACACCGGTTTCGATGACAACGAAGTATTTGAATCCCATGTGGAGCACATACAACAAAGGTCTTGCAAAAATCACGGAGAAGGAGCGTAGTAGGGGACCTCTGATTGCGAAAGGCTGCGGGCACTTCATCCAGAAGGACGATCCACAATATGTGGTTTCGGAATTGGCGAATATGTTGGACAACGTAATCCGAGTTAGTAGTGTCAAGCCGCATTCGAATATCATAGCCTAATCTCTATCTCCAGACATCGAGCGCCTATAGAAATCAGTATTCCTCGTTTTTAGATGGAGAGGATTGGTCATCGGGAGCGTATGGTGATCTGTGAATCAGTGGAAGTCATTGATTAGATTTGGCCGGGTTGGGTTATACCATCTGTCGAGTTGAAAAGACGTCGGAAAAGGAGGTGTCTTTGGCAGGTTGGTAGGTCGTCCTAGTAGTCCAACTGGAAAAAACGTTAAAATAGCCAAAGCTCGAAGGGAAGGCGGTGGAAGCTCAAGGGACGAGGAATCGTTGAAATTGTGGGGGGCCACCAATACACTTAGTAGATACCCATCCAAGGGGAGTTTCTTCCCAAAAACAGATCTCTTTGCTCTCATTGCCTTCTATAAACCCCTAGCTTCCACGCCGCCCTCAAAATAGCCAATCCCCACGCCATGCCTAAGCTGTCCCAAAGCACGTTCAATTTAGATCCTTTGACTTCTTGCCAACCAATTGGAACTTCCACTACTGCTATCCCCGCTGACTCTGCAAGCATAAGCATTTCCACGTCAAAGATCCAACCTTCGGAATGCATATAAGGAATGATATGTGGCAGTGATGGCCGGGAGAATAGCTTGAACCCGCATTGTGTGTCCCGGATGCGGGCAGTAGCGGGAGGGGTGAGGACGCGGAGAAGGAGATGGAAGGAGTGCATCATGAGATTTCGGATGAACGAGCGCTGGCTTGTGTTAGCGTATCCAATATCAGACCACCTGTAGACATTACCTTGACTACGGCTTCGCTACCCACGAGGTGGGCTCTCGAACCTATAGCCAAACCTCTTCCTTCCTGGTCTTCGATTTTCTTACAAGCTTGCACAAGCTTGCCAAGGTCTTCGAATCTGCTAGCACCATCGGCATCTGCAAAAATAGCGTATTTGCCCCTGACATATTTCATGCCATGAGTCACTGCTCCTCCCTTTCCCCTATTCTCCACTAGAGAGACAACTCGTATGGATTGCCAAAGTTTGGGGCCGAGATTCCGGGCAAAACGTAGCGCGGTCTCCAGAGTCTTATCTTTGGATCCGTCCGATACGATTACGATCTCCCAGCCTGTAGGCTCATGGCTGGGAGAAACTCCAGACCCTTTCTGTGGAGCTCTCCGTCTTTTCACATCACCATTGGCAACGCTCTTCTGCTTGGTGTCGCCATACTCCTCTTGTAGATAGTCCACAGCTTCCGTCAACATAGTCTCTAGGCGTTCCTCTTCGTTGAACGCTGGTACGACCAATGACATGAAGACTGTTGCCTCCTCGATCTCATTGCTCGTATCCACTTGATTACCCTTTTTCTGGGCTGCTTTTTTCTGCGTATCAAGGTTGTTCAGCCAGCAGGGTAATGGCTTCGCATCACTGGTCTCTCCATTCTCTTCTATAGTCCTGAATTGGGTTTCCGATCTTAGGCTAGGGCGAGGAATTGGAGCAATCGCGAATAGGGCAATGTAGAACTACTTGACGTCAGCAACGGGCTCCAAACAACAGCATCAGCGCTACTCACCACCTGTGCAAGGAGCATCAATGCACCCCCTAGCCATACTAGAATCAAGTATAATGGTGCGTCTTGAATCCAGTTACGGACTTCGTCCAAGACCAGTTGCAGATCTATCATGGTTGGATAGGGTCCTCGTGCGAGGGACGTTCCTTGAACAAGGATGCTGCATTGACCTTCGGAGAGCCCAAAGCCTCTTCTATAATGTTACCTTCCTCAATTGTTCTTGGGAAGAGACAATGCACTCTTTTTTACTCCGTACACGTTGCTGTAATTGAAATCCTCCGGCGCATGAAGTGCCGATTGTCCGGCCGCCAGGCCGCCCTGTCGCCAGGTCTTGGCGATGGGAAAATCGTCCTTTTTTTTCCTACTCTAAGCCTGACTTGACGGATCGAATGAGGCGTTATGCGACGATCAACCACTCAAGCCGGATGATATCGCTATGTTGGAGGAAAAGGCGTTTTGAACTTATTTAACAATGGTTCCTGTGTTCTATTACCATGCAAACAGACTTCATCTCCTTGATCGGGGGGTATCATCTCTTAATGTGCATTTAGCAACGTCTCTCATCCACTATTTCGTTCTTCGTTAGGCAATACGATGGCAAGCTTCGATGTTCTCTGGGGCTACTATTTTCCTCAAGAGATCCTAAGATAATGACTGTTGTTACTGTTTGTTACTTCGACATTTTCCTGTGATATGATTTTGGTTACGAAGGGCGCGGTTCTCCCTCTTGATTCTCTCCATGCTTACGATGGAAAGATTTCAGCATCATCGGCAGTTTGAACATAAAAAGGGTTTCTTCAAGCCGTCATCTCTAAGTACTAGAATTTTTTGGAGATATTCATCCACAAATCACGCGCAGAGCTTTGTTTAGAGCGCGTGGAGTTATGTTACTGGGAAAGACAATCTTGGCTACCTCGTGCATATACAGCATCACGAAAGTATTCAAGGGATTATCAGTACCTCATTTGCTAGTAGATAGTATGTCTTTTCTTGCATAGCTACAGTCGATCGTGCTTTACCGAACGTTACTATGCTTAACCCTATCTCACTTCCTTCAAGTTTGAGAATCGTTGCCTACAGTTATTTCTCTTATATATCCTGCAGCTCGTGTTGGATGGCATATGCTGTAAATCCGGATTTATCTCTATTCTTCAGCAATTTGCAGTTTGCCTCGTTCTCAGAGTATGCAGACGACTCTACCGCGACGCCATGATGGGCCCGCCTCCTCCGTACTCCTGGCACTGCCCACAACCCCAGAGAGAGCGTACATAACTTGGTTAATGATGTGTTGTCTGTTACTGATTGCATTTGCTTTTGGTTTTGCGAAGGATCTAATGAAACATCCAGCCATGGCTCAGAGGTGGCGCAGCCCAGGCAGCAGGCACATTGAAACAACAATGGTAGTATATACCACAACGACACGTTCCCCAGATTTTCTGTGTTACCTTTAATTTTGCAACCTTCAGTAGGTTCACATCTCACACATCCGAAGTTGCTTTTGCCTGAATCGATGATGAAACTTATCCCGCTATGCATCGCACTGGGCGTTACGCTGCTACCGTCGTTCGTGCATGCACGCCTAGATCCGCAGGAGCTTTCGCATCTTACCATGGTTACGAACTATACTTTCCATTCCATCTGCAATGATTTTAGTAACCCAGATTTCTACTTTGACGAAGCGGTACCCGAGCCTCCTGCAACAAAACCAGCCTGACCACAAACGCTAATGCGCTGGATATCCTAGGGACTTTATAGTTACGTCCTAGATTTCACCCGAGATCTTTCTACATATTTCTTGGCCAGGAGCGACGATGGTACCTATGGTCTTCACAATTTCACCCACGATATTGTTTTTCTTCTCAACACAAGCGACCTCAGTCTTGAGCGCCTCCGCTAATACTGCGTATCGCCGTTAGCTGAGGCAACCCATGATGGCCTATCCCAAAGCCAACGTGTTCAACGTCGTCCTCCGAGATTCGATTGCATAGACTTTGAGTACGATGTGAGGAGTGTAAGTATCCCCCTTCACCTCCTCGACCTGCTTCATTGCTCGGTGCCACAACAACACTAACAAGTGCTTCTCTCTGCAGTTCTCGGAGAGCTTCAAGGTAACAAACGCTGTTTGAAAGTACGCAAGCTGGTGAAACCAAAAAACTAAAAGAAAAACACAGAACATGACATATGCGATTTCGGAAAAGGTCAGTCAAGAAAAAGCTTACCACAATTATCTCCAGTATGCTAACACCCTCCACAGTGCTACCGACAATGCCAGCCCAGAGGCTACGTCTGGAACTCGGCAACCCAGCTCCAGCGAACTTACGAGCAACACTACCTAGGCGTAAGCCCTCGCGCCCCTCATCCCTTTCCCCTTCCCAAACCTCCCTAACATCAACCTCCCCCCCCCCCCCCTCTCCATCCCTCCGCCCCTCCATCCCACCACCCACCGCCACCCACACAAACTAACCCTCTCACCCCCCCCCTGAACTCAGTCCTTTTACACGCAAATCCGCGAGATCCAAGCCGAGACCGGGTGCCGGTTCAGCGACTATTTCCTGATTGAAAACGAGCGCGCGACGGATTACACAAAGGTGTGGATTGAGACGTTTCAGAGCCTGCGGAGGCCTTGTGCTGGGTTGGGGTTGGGGAGGGGGAGGTAGTGTTTTGCCGGGGGGGGATGGAGTTTGGAATGTGATGGAGTGTTTTGCAGGAATGGGAGAAGGGGTGGTGGCAGGTTGGGGTAGAAGGAGAGGGTGTTGGGGGTGTTTGATAGTCGTTGCTTGCGTTGTTTTATACGATGAAGAAATCCCCCCCCCCCGGCCATTCTCCTGTCAAATCAGCTTCAACTACCTACCATCTTATCCCACATCTCCACCTCCAAACCAAAACATCATACCCATCCATCCACCTACCCCAACATGATCCTCCTCCCTCCGCACGGAATACTCCCGCTACCAGCGCGCGACGACCATCTCGCTGCAAGATTCGTTTGTAACTAAAATCAAATTCTCGCAGCCTCAGGCCGCCATTATCATGCCGCCAAACTAAGGTATGTATGAGTACTAGCGGATCTTCCCGTAACTGGGGTGCGTCTTGTCGTAACATTTAGCCCCAGCCTTGTCTCAACTATCCATAACTTATCATATAAGAATCAGGCAGCTGCCCCCAACCTCCTCGCTCCACTTTCCAACTTTCCCACACCATACGTGACCCGTCCCTCAGCCGTGCCTTGTCACCACCCCATCGCAGGCTTCGCAGCCCGCGCAAACCAGCATGAGCGTGTTGGTTTTTGCAGCGGGATCCCTTGGTGCCTACTTTTCTCCAAAAAAAAAAACGAACGATCCAGTGCTTGATTTTTGGTTTATTACAACAACCACTACGCTCATCCTGGCGAGAGAAGCCATCTACATCACCCCCGGGTTCATATCAAGTTCATTTATGCGATGGTGCGGTAGCCAGCCTTGTGACCCTGGAGGAGTGGTGTCTGTTTGCCTTGTTCTACATCGATGGCACGAGCCTACGGTCGCTCTTTGGATCGACTGCCTCACAAGGCGATTGCCATATGCTGTGCCCCGTGTGTGGTGGGTATCAGTAGTAATGCTCTCGCCGGTACTCATATATCGCTCATATTGCTCCAACAAATAGGTCGCTTTCCCGCATTCAGGCTGTGGCCTAGTTTCATATAGAATGGTTTCCCGCGCTCGGTGTCCGGCTGCCTTGCTGCTTTAGTTTCATTTTTCAAGATCGTTGTTCCTTGTAATGCAGCACTTCAACTCGCTTCTATGTTGGTAACCTTTCTGTATAAGACGCACAATTTCAGAACTACCAGCCGTGCTACCACTCCACGCCTCGTTTGCCTGGTTCCAGGTAGAGGATGTAGTTGCCGCGGTGCTCCATCCTCTCACTGAGTTGATAGAGAAGGGTCCGAAGATGGAAACTTTGGCGATTATGGCCGAGGTGTAGTCTTTATTATGCTTTTCTCTTGTATCCACTATGCTTCTGTGCCCTGAACACCAAGCGTCATAACTAATTCTAGCCAACAATTCTTCTCACCGTTCCGTTATATTGGCGCTCCAAGCGCGCGTTCAGCATTTTTCCAGCTTGTGTTACAATGCCGGATTTGAGGCCTTAGGTAAATAGCATGACCATTGGTAAACCCCTGTAGCCTTGTAGCCTGAGGCAGACAATCTAACCCCGAAGTTGGTTTTCTTTGTAGCTCTGTGTAAGCCGACAAGGCTGCAGCCGCAAATGAACCAGTATGTTTCGTGGTCCCACCTTTCTATGTCAGCATCTCCTTCCTCTACGTAGTAGTCGTACGTCTGTTGCCTCAGCCTGATCTGACCGCAAATCCTTCTAGCTCACATGGCCTGTTCTCTTCCCTTCAGCGGCTTCCTTCAAGCCACATTAGAGTCGTTTATCCAATCTTGCTCTTTACAAGTACTCCACCACAGCAACATCGTGCTGTCAAGTGGATACATACTAATCCATTTCTCGAAAGCCACCTATATCATCTTGCTCCTACATCTTGTGTCATTGCCATGAAGCTCGCATCCCTCAGAGAACTGGGTGGCTGTACAATATCACCGCTCACGACAAGTCATATACTTGAATTTCGCTTTTATCGCCTTCCTGTAGCCTGATTTTGTATGCACGATGTTACCTCAGCCTTGATTTTTGTTGACTTCCAATCAAACATCTCCTCAGTACAACCAACCCCCAACCTCGTGTTCAACAGAAGGTAAGAGTTCATCTTAGTCACTCCTATATATCATAGGTCTTCATCTTAGAACATCGTCCGCACAAAACCAGTTGCCCTGTTTTGAGTTTCATCGATCATCATTTGCTCTTCCCGACCAGAAGGTTGAAGCTTTTACATTTCACCTTGCGTCTCTGCCGTTTCCCGTGCAACCAATATGCGGATCGAAGATGCAGACCCTAGTGTCTGAGAATCCGGACCGCATTGATACCTCACCGGGTAGGTTGCAGCCTTCGACCTCCTTGAGCGACTTTCACATGAAGTAAGAGTAAAGACGCTTCGATGCCTTCTCTTAGTCTCAGCCGTGAGCTCCATGGTTTCTGGACCTACTTTCCCTCTACCTGCCCTACCAACATCCAGCACCGAGCCCTGCGAGCCTTGCATGCGCAAGCTTGTCAATTCCATATCTCCACGAATGCTCTCCCGCTTTGCCGATATCTACCATCTAGCCAGTCATGCACCAAGTGAAGAATTCTGCCTGTTGCTGGCGGTCCAATCCATTTGCACTCATTGCGACGAATACCGAGACATAAACATGATCCAGAGTAATTACCTCAAGGCAAGGCCTTTTGGGCCCAGCCCCACATTCGTAACTTCGATCCAGATCCACTATGCAATGACCCGATTGCATGTACCTGACTCCAGTAATGTGGTCCACGTCTGCTCGAGCCTCACCTTTCAATCTGCCATGCGGGTCTTGCCCCTCGCTACCACAAAAGGTAAGGCCATCCTTTGAGATCTCGACTTCTTTGCCTACCGCCCTCATACCCACCTGTTTCCTGTAGTCAACCTGGTCAACAAAGCTGTTCGCACCACTTTTCTTTTCCGTGCCGGCTCTCGATGTTTTGGGCAAAATCCTGACGTCAAACCGAATGCCTGGTCGCTACCGAGCCCCGATCATTCGGCTTCTATTCTGACTTCGGTCCCCTTTCCGTCTCTTCTGCACGTCTCCAGTGAATGGTGTTGCTAGCCTCCCTTATCCGTTCGTATGCCGCTCTTCGGTACGATTATGGCGGTACAGTTGGCTCTGATCATCTAACAGGCTAGCAAATGCTGCCTGGAAGTAGGAATCTCGATCCAGTTTTCCTGATATCTGACTCCAAAAGCAAGGCCCCCGAGCTGTTGACCTATTTCCTTAGTGCAACGCCTAAATTCGCTCTGAAGTATCAAGTCAGCCGCCGCTTGCGTTTACACTTGGTTTCAGGCATCTCAACGGTACACATGTTGTTCTTCCCGCATACGGACCCCACATGATAACATCTCCTCTTTTTCCCGTCTTTGGTGTCTTCTGGGCCCCTTGGTTTGAGAGAACGAGCAAGCCACATAGTCGTTGCTCGTTGCTTTGACCGTTCTTTCTTCTCTGCCCCTCCTACGCAGATGGCAGATGAGGATTCATGCATGACCACAAGGCGTAACCACAATGGGACGTGACGAATGAAGCTACATGAAACGCAAGTGCCTAGGGATGACATGTATGATTTTCTTCAGCATCCCGATAACCGGATTATGTACTTACCGGTCAACGGGAAAGAAAAGCAAGAGATCTAAGCGACCGCCATCATAGTATTCAGCATTCGCTCGCTTCTGGAGTGAGCCACTCGTCAGGCTAAATCTGCGTCGGGTCTATCCTGCATTCACAGACCTGTAGGCAGTCTTTTCAACGCCGGACGCAGCAAATAGCCGATGTGCAATTCTAGGCACAAATCGTACATCCGGAAACGTCCGCTGCCCCACTGCATGATTATGCATTGCTGACTCTTCTTGGTTCATGTTTTGCTTTGATCTCACACACCATACTGCCGGAGATTCCTGTGTTGGGTGAGAAGCCGCTCGTGACCTTGTCTATTTGCCTATATGTGTACTCCTATTTTATTCGATATGGAATCTGATGCTCCTTACCGGTCAATCAAGTCCCAATACAAACTCTGTAGAAGAGCATGCGAAGAAGCGCGATCGTTAGATAGATGCCTGCTGGCAGTATGTCAGACAGGTTATGGATGCTACAGAACACAAAGAAGTGCCGACCGAAGGACCAATGGATAATGGATATGGGCTTGAGCGTGAGCTTAAGAGAATTCTTAGTCATCGCGGTTGCCTGATTCATGAGAGAACCAATGGGAAAAGCAAGCAGTACCATAACAAAAGAAATAAATGATGTGCATACCTCAAGGTATATGATGGCGCTGCATGTATCACGCGGCACGAGTTGAAAGAAATCATGCGGTTCGCCTCACTTTTTATATGTGGCTTCCCACAAGCCGTAGTACATAAACCACTGTTTGGGGGTTGAGCCAGCTTGATTGGTCGTATTTGCCTGGACCTGCCTCGTTTGGTCCATGCGCAGGTCTATCATCAAGCCATAAATGTATCGTCGCATTTGCTGTGCAAGGCTGTGTCTACTTTGATGAGCTGGTGCGGAGTCGGTGATTGGCCAACAGGCGGACTGATTCTCAACGAGGCCAAGCTCCCCAACGAATCAGCAGCAAATCGCTTATCAAAGCACCGCTAGGATTGACCGTTGGGCAGTGTTTGAATTCTGTTCAGAAGACGGTCGTGGCTCAATATGGTCGTCCACATGTCTAGCCACCAGAACATCAGCTAGTTACGAGTAGAGAATGATATGCGTCCCAGCGAGGATTCTGTATGAGCTGTTACACGACTATATCTGGAGGCGCGGGAAAACTCATTATGTACTGATGTAGCTTGCTTAGAGGGTTGTGACTGTTACCAAGGCCCATTTTCTTGGCCAAGGGTAAGAGAATCCCGTAAAGAAGAGCGGTAGAAGCGCATATTGCGATTTAGACGTGATACTATGAGTTGTGGTTTCGTTAAGCAGTGTATCAATGCTTTGAGCGCAGATATTTTGAACCTTACGTCTGCGCCAATATCCCGACAAAAAGGAAATGCGTTATTCATGAGCTCTTCGAACATAGTTCTAACGGAGTGTGCGTTGAGCGATACCGACATAAACATACAAAAAAAGAACAGCTAGCTACTGGAAAAGCTGTTCAACGTATTTATATAGGCCAAGAGCCAAACCTTTGGAAAGCAATTCATAGGTTACCATCGTATTTCGACGACAAGCATCAATGTCTGCGGATGAATAATGAAGGAATATAGTATCCTATACCTCTGAATTGTCAGTCCTGTATATTGTCCTAGAGAACGTTAAATTCAAGCTGGTCTTAGATGACGGTAATTACGACTTACACCAACAAGTTCTCGTCAATTGATAAACCAACAGCAAGTGATTCGATAGTTCAAAGTTGGGACGATCTGGTGCCGAGCTTGTCCCCTCTCAACATAAAGGTGCTCTGCGTGGCAAGGAAACAGTCCCACAGTGTCCTTTTCGTAGAGCATCGAAGGAGCAAGACGGTCGTACCCGTTCACTAGCAAGTAGTCAATATATTACGGTTTAACCGGCTCCTTGATCTCCGAACTGTCGAAATCAATCATTGCTTCAACTTTACTGGTATCCGAGATGAATGAACGGTGATACACCTTTGATGAAGGGGTGGTTTTGGGGGAAACAATATCGTTGTTCAACCCAGATACGGGGTCTGGGTCGGCAGGCTTCCGTATATAGTTCTTGGGCTCTGTCTTCTCCGACCCCGTGTCAGCCATCACAATGTCCTTGTCACTGCGTTGGATATCTTCGCTTTTCCTTAAATTGGGATCGTTGGCAGGATACTGATCAAGCTGGTCTTCACCAGTTTTGAAGCCGATCGAGGAATCGTCGATAGCAAGCCGAGCATCTGGCATAGCAACATCAATGTCGGTTGGTTTGTTCAGTGTGCTCGGGCTTCCATTTGTTTTCGAGACTGGCGGGCTAAGTAGTTCTACTCCGTACTTGGTAATCGCAAATTTGTGGAATTCCTTATCAAATCTTATCCATCGATCGCACTGGAATGCGTTAGCGCCATTAACGTCTATCGAGGACTCGCACTACAAACACAAGCTATGCGTATCCCGAGCCATAGTATTCTCTCCACACGTAGTGCAGCCATTGATGGTAGCTCCAATGCACGCTCTTCGTCATCGATCATCGCCTCTTGGAACCAATTCCCGGGTAAATAATCCTGGCTGTATAGTTGACCACGTAAAACAAAGTCTTCGGGCAATGGTCGACCTACACCATCACTACTTTTAGGAAAACCCTCCCCCCAAACCCTTGGAGTCATGGCCTCAGGCCTTGCTAGTGTATTGAGAAAAGAGCAGATGTCTTCCCAGGGAACATCTCGTTCCACGTATTTCATAGCTTTCTCAACAATCACAAGGCTCCAGAGGAAAACGAACGAAACGTGTATGAGAGGAAATACGTTTTTGTCGCCAATGCGCCGTAAAGATATTGATAGAGTAATAAATGTGATCTTGGAGGCATGAAATATGATAATTTCTGAAGATTCGATTTCGGAGGCTGTCAGATTGCTAAACGTTGATTGAATAGATGAAGCCAATGGAGAATGATGCATGGCGTCGTCATCGACATCGAGATATTCAGCGCTAGGATCCATTGACCGGGGGCTCATTCTCTGCTTTTTTTGAAAACTGACTTCTTCAAAGGCAAGGCGGACGACTGACTTGTGGAGGCCACGTTGTTTCAAAGCCCCGTATTCCAAGAGGGCAGCAATGTTGGTGACAGCGGCAAAGACGCCTTGTTCCTTGAATTTGGCAGTGACCCTCCCGATGTAATTGTCCAGTAAACCGTCTTTCAATTGCTGGAGTGCGTTGTCGAATTCGCTGAGCGGTCCTCCAGAGAAAAGGGTCGCATGGGCTTTGATGAAGACGTTCTCCAAAGATGAAGATCGATGATACGTAGATTCCTTACCGTGAAGTATTGGCGTAAAGACAGTCATGATGCTGCCTCGAGCACTTTCGAAAGGCGCGACACACGTCAAAGATTTTGTGTACAATGACAGCTGCTGCAGGCTGTTCGGTCGAGCAAGAATGGCAAGATGATGATACAGTCGTCCCACGTTGGGGCTCTTGTCTGCAGCTTTACTATACCAAAACCGCGCTACTCCACTCCAGACTTCTCGGTCACGAATATCATCATCCTCAATAGCCATACGATATCGAGCCAAGTCTCCAAGACATTCAATCCACGTGTCTTCAAACGTTGAAACTGTTTCGTAGAGAAGGGCCATCATTGAATATGCGATGTATATAAAGGCTAGCATATGATCAAGAGATTCAGGAAGTCTATGTCGAAGCACCTCCAGGAAGGCGTGGATCCCATGCCGCCACATTCTTGCTGGCATGGAATATTTGGCAGCGAGTCTGCTCAGAGCAGGGCTCGCTGATGGATGTTGAGAGGCTAAGAAGAAATCATGATGCTCATGCAGCAGTTGTTTATGAAGGGCGATAAGGGCCTGCCATTGCTCGTTTGTTAATTTGCTTTTTCGAGAAGGGTCCTTCTCTTGAGCGGCCACGGATTGGTTCTCGTCAACCTCAATACACTTGGCTTCCACCATTACCAACCCAGCATAGATGCCTTTGACCTCTACAACCAGTTGATCGTGGGATATTGGCCTGGTCTCTGGCTGTCGAATGTAATCCAATGGGACCAAATCATACTCTGGGTCTGGGTCTGCCTGTGCAGAGTTATCCTGAAAGCTGGCTTGGTCCTTTGCCACTTTGACAGCCTGCGTTGAGGGCCTTTCAATGGCAACAAAATCTTGTTGTATAGGGCGGTCCTCATTAGTCTCCAGTTTTGGCGTTAGACCGCCTTTTCCATCCGACAGCGTTTTTCTAAAGCGGGAAATGTGAGTTCTTGGGTCGTAGGCACGACGGGCTGGTGAGGTGTGTTCCTTAGTTCGCACTAGCGTTGTATAATTTGGATTATCTGTATTGGGATCGTATAATCTCATTGTAGGGCCAATTGGATCACGTGAAAAAGAAGGATCGCTGGCAATAAGAGCTTCGCGGTCAAAATCCGGGTCTTTACTAACAAAGGGTCCTCCAGAAAGAGCTTTCGTGTGACGAGCCCGGGAAGTTACCTTACCAACATTATGTCCATAAGGAGGTGGCTCAGGAAGCCTGGAGTTCTCTCCTGCTCCGCGTTTCAATGGATTGTATAAAGTTGGAGGAGTATCACGCCTATCGAGACCATTGTTTACCAATGCGTCTTGGCTAATCGTAAGCTTGTCAATGTTCTGTATTCCCCTCTCTGAACCTTGACTAGGGGCCGGTGCAGACAAAGGCCTGGAGGAGGGGTTGAGTCCTACTTCATCTCCAATATTCGGTCTAGTTGAGTCATCGTCTTTGGAAGACGGTTTTGATTTCATCCGCTCATTTGGACGAACACTCTTTCGTGGGCTTTTCTGCCTAGACATGAAGAGAGTTTCAGCATGGGTTGGCAGCCAGACACAAGATACGTATCTGTATGCGGGTGCCTAAGCTATCTGAACTTGGAAAAGACGACGTACGCTTTGTCCATCGCTTCATGGCGAAATTGCTTCCGCGCATCTGCCTCCCCTGGCGCATCGTCATATTCGAAAGACTCTGCATGTGAGCGCTTTGCGTGTTCCCAGAGTTTCGGCTCTTGAAGAAATGGCTCGCTACAGAATAGACAAACATAGCCTCTGGAGGTGGAACGTTGAAAGTCTTGGATCTTTCGTGCCAGGAAGTGAGACTTCTCGTTGCTCATGCCGATCCTGGCCGCCAGAACTCGTGGGATGCCACAATATTCTCATAGGTTCACTATCATGCATCAGACTCCGTTGCATTGCCAGGGTTGGCCGGATAAGCCTATAGTTTGAACTCACACAAGTTGTTGCGGATAGGAAACAAGGTATGGGATATCGGTCAGCGCTCCGTTGGACTTAGTGGTAGATCTGATAGGCTGGACGCTGTAGACAGGAGCGATGCATGGTGGGAGCAGTAGAGCAGTATATGTAAATTGACACAAATGCGAACGGAGCTGGCATTGTTGAGACAGATGGCTCCAGGCAGGCCGCGCTAGGAGCCAGAGCCGCACTAATGACTGCAGGCGACATTGGACATGGTTCGCAAATCTGGTCCTTTTTCAAGGCAAATAACAAGGCAAATCACAGGCAAATCACAAGGCGAATCAACAGGCATCCACTCGCTTTTTAGGCAGCGTTTTCAAGACAACGTAGTGGCAGCCTGCATGAAATGCATTAAGGTGATCTTCTTTTGCCTTTTCAGTTCGCCCACCCTTTAAACCTATCCACCAAAACCTTCAGGCTACGTTCTCGCGCTGCGTACTGCTCCGTAAATCCAATAGATCATCTCCTTCCGCTCCATGCTTTTCGTTCAACTTTCATTTTAGGATTTGTTATTATTCTACAGGCGGTCCACTTAATCAGAAATCTAGCCCAAGCAGAAATTGTCGAATTGTATTTGCTTTCTGAACGCCAATCCACAAGCTGAACGTGTCGCAAGGTCTCAGACCAGTTTGTCCCTGCAACGACCACCCAGTTGCACAGCTTTGACGTGCAGAGTGAATTTTGGTTCACATATGGATTCACTACAAGTATTTGATGGCCTACCATTCTTTGTATGACTTGATATGTCTTACCTGTGGTAGGTAGCCGTATTATGATTCGTCCTCGATGTCCGCCTCGTCTATGCCATTTTCGGTGTCACGATAATCCCAGGCTTCGAATCGCAGGCTTCGCTGCAGCTCACTTTTACTTTCAATCTACGAAACCTCTTTCGGAAAGACAGATCACTCTTCTCTTTCCCCTATTCAACGGTCAACTTCTTTAAGTCCCCCAGGACGAAGTCATTGGCTGAATTTTGCCCCCAATTATTTGCACTTTGCTACTTGGCGCCACAACTTCGAATCGTGTGGGAGATGTGCTAGCTAAGATTTTCAGTGCGTAGCTGCTGCTACATCACACCTGCAGCCATCTCTATTATCCAGCCAGTTATCTTTGGTACTATTGTAACATTTTAGTAAACCCTTTGCGGCCTGAAAATCTCATTTCCGTGGCCAACGAATGGTCTCAATACCCGCAAAACAAGGCATACAAATCTATAAATCCTTTCGTATCTCGAAAGTGAAGCGGCCATCAGCTGGCACTGTTCATTTGCCTGACTTATTCCAGGAGGAGTTGCATCGAGTCTACTGTTGAGTTTCCATTGGAAGATTGCATGATGATCTAATGTCTGCGATCAGAAATGTCTACGATCGAGTCAGCAGTAACGCTGGTATCTGAATGTATTTGCACCCCATATGCTTCTACATCGGGCTAACACGGGGCCGAGGATTTTCGTCTTCCTTAGGTCTCTCCGGTGTCTATCATATTGACTACTTGACCATTGTCTATTCTGCCTGGGGCAAAGGTTCTATTAGATTGCTCAACAGTCTCGAGATGTGTAATCAAGGCTTTGGCCGTTTCATACCGAAGAGATATATGTTAAGAGGTTTTATTCGGAATCTCGGCATAGTAACATGGTGCAGTGTCCGTAAGCTGACTGTGGCACTTTGCCACTCGCTAGGTCATTTTTCCGCACATGTCTGAGTCTGAGCCAGAGCAGTCGAATGCAACTGAAGTCCACTGCTAAATTTCAATTTCTCCTTCGAGGATCTTATATTGCTCTCACTTCTCTTATAATATTGATATTCTTGCGCTTAACTTTCAGCTTCCTTCATGCGCTATTCCGCATCTCTAATAAGACCTGCATCCCATTAATTCTACATGTATTCATATCAGGCTCTAGCGTGTGGCAGAAACATTCTCTAACCAACTTTATTAACGCTTTACGAGTGTCTGACACAATTATGGTGCTGCCGCCTAGAATTGCCAAGGCTATGCGGTGCCGTGTTTTGAAACCCGAGGTCATGGAGCGTGACATGCTATCATGGGGTGACAAGCTGCGCGTCGACTGATCTTTGTGAGTCCTTCGTAAATGCCTCTTATGCCTTGAAGTGTTTTTTTCTTCCATCTGCTTCGACATACCTTCTCTCATAATATCTCTTCTACTTTGAGCAGCTTTTCTCCTCGGTCAGCCTTATATTGCACGCCTGATTGCTCGTTATTCACCGCTTTTAGTCCGACAGACCCGGAGTAAGCTCTGCAGCGGGCTTAACCGCTGGTAGAAGCTGCATGCATACCTTTCAATTTTCGACGTCTATGATTTGCTAGGTCTTTCTCGGAAGTGATAGATACTATTTCCAGATACTAAAGTTGGCACGCATCACATCATGGTGTAGCGTGATTCATGTGGACCTCCTATCGCGATCTTCCAGGCTGCCACGTAGCTTTGAACCCTTTGTAGGCAGAGAAAGGTGTCAAGTGACAAAGCCAACGCAACGCCTCCCGTATCTCCTAAATTTCGTACTCAAGAGGACAACACATAATGGAATGGCCACATGCTAGTGACCTTTCACGTAGTAGACTAGGCAGAACATACCAGACTTCTACGTATATTCAGACTCTGCGATGGGAAGAAAAGGTGGGTCAAGAAATATACTCCGAAACCCACAACCAGTGACCTATCCTACTGATAGAGCTGGGTTTAATGAGCAGTCTCTAATAAAAGAGACGGCCCAGGCGCTCCTTTACCATCTGCCATACTATAAAGTTATCCTACAATCCTTGACTCGATTTGGGAGATTTTTACGGTTAATCCTCTGCTCATATTTTCCTTTCAGGCCTTGACTATCCTCACGCCCGGCTCCAGTGTTGCGAAAAAGCTTCCTGAATCCTATCTTCTCACGAGTGCACGTGGTACAGGAAGGCTGCGTGGGATTAGGCATGCCTGTTGCCTTGACCAACGCGATATGAGATATCCTAAAACTCAATGTCGCACCAGGCTCACCTATCCGAAATGCTCCGGTTCAACCGTAGTAGATCTGAGACCAAGTGAGCACTGTCGGGATCCATGTTAGGGGAGTGACGAGGTCGGCAAGAATCCCCCAAAGAAATGTAGCTCAGCAATGCTTTCTCTGTGTTTTCAATGCTTGTCGGCCACGCTGGCTCTGCCCTTCACTGCCCTTATAGAAGTATCGAGTCCAAAATTCGGCGGTAAAGCTAGTAGCCACACTCAAAAGAACAATAGTTGTCAACTTTAGGTGTCAGTGAACTTTACAGAATCTCTTTTCTAGACCGAGGTAACCTAAAACAGTCTAGGTGTATTTATCTTTACGCCGAACATGTCTAACAGCTAAGAAGCAAGCTGTACTGTTAAAGAGGTGAAATTTCAGACGATGATTCCTCTTCTGCAGCCAAACAGGAATACAAGGAGGGCTAAATGGAATTGAATCAGTTCCCATCAACTACGTCTCCACCAGGCTCTCTGAGGGCTTTTCTCTACAGGCAACCTCGATCTCAAACAGGGGCTAGCAAGCCCAAACAAATCACAAAGGTCTCGCAAACGAATTTGTACATCTGGTGGCAGGCTTTGCCTCACCGTACCCACAAAGAACCCAAAGAATGCCACAATGTAGAGAAGAAAGACCGTCCGAGGCCACTGGGGTGATCGACTTTCGACTTCTTCTTCCTCGTCTTACTTGAAGGTTTGATTCCTTTGTTGGATGAGAGACTACGGCGACGCTTCTTAGAAGTCTGGTTTGCTTTCACCTGAGTGGAAGGATCTATGTGAAACTCCGAGCTTAGGTGAAGAGGGGCATTCCAAGCTTGCGTACGGTTACCGGAGACCTCCTCGGTTTTCGTCGCTGATGTGTATGAGGTCCCATCGACGTTAGATGCTTGTTGGGGGGCGGCAGAAACTCCGGAGGCTACAAGACCCGCCTCCTGATACTGGGAACCGATATGGGCAAGAAACATTGGGTAATCAGAGTAATCAGACTGTTGGTCAGCCCTAATGTCGTACTGGCCGTCAGAGTTTACTGATAAAAGATCATCGACGTCTTCTACGGAATTATTGACAGCAGTTGACGCGTCGTTCTCACTTTTCTCTCTTACCACGGCCCCACAGGACTCTGCATATGGCTTAGGAAAACTTTCTCTGGACCTTATGCTTAAAAGCCTGCTATTGATTGCGCAGACTGTCCGATTGATATCCGAATTCCTTCGCGACTTAGGCTTGGCCTTGTGATTTACGAGCTTGACTTTGTTGTCGAACCTTAGAACTGTGAAGAATGGCAACCTACCGGTGATTAGTATAATTAACATTAGGCAAGCATATGTGACAAAGTTACCCCTTTCCACTGCGCAGTGGGTCAAGATCCACCTTCCAGGGTAAGTGCTTATTACATTGTCCGTTGTAAGCTATCACAAGACTTCCGGGTAAACGGCTTTTCTCGTCTCGCACAAAGACTAATGTCTGGTTGTTAGGAATTCTATGGCCTTCCAACCTCCTCGCTGACAACACGCACTCGTATCTTCCAAGCTGAGAAAGGAAATGATCAGAGCGAGTGTTCAGCAACTTCAACATTCGTCGCTAAGGCTTAATGAACATCGACCGCTGGATCATGAGTTCTCAAGACTTACGAGAGGATGCAAAATGTGGTGATCGGGAAGATTCCAGGTTAAATGCTGCTTCTTCCTCACACAACGATATACAACCTCTAGAGCGTAGAACACAACGTAAGGATTCGAATTGACCCTCTTCGTATCCAGCAGATTCTCAACGCATCGAGCTAGAGACTGATACGTCTCGGTCATCCTGAAAACGATGAAGTATACAATTTCTAGAGCAACGACTTTACCCGAGAGCTCGTCTTCAAGATCTATGCGTATTTCGCTTTCTTCGAGATCGTGAAGGATGGCCAAGTATCCGCAAAATTTTCGTGCCAAATCCAAAGCGTCATGCTAATCCAATTTTCAGCAGATTGCCTGCATCGCGAGTCTAAAGAAAGTACTCACCTCTCCGGCGGTAAAGTCTCCATTCCACCCTACGTGCCCGGACCAAACCCGATTCTGAACAAGTTGGTCAAATCGCTGTTGACACAGCGCAGGCTGTCGTATGGACTTGTGTTCGCCTCCAGATAGTATCTCGGGTTGCTCCAAGGTCTTGAGGACATTAAGATGTACCAACTGAGCCTTTGTGGGGACCATTATTTCCCCTGAGTTCTGTACATCTATGTGTAGAAGAAGCGGAGATTTTCCGTTCTTTGAACCAGACGGACACCGAGCAGAGAACATGGCAATGTAAGACTTTAGATGATGATTACACTCATGCCATTCGTCTGCAGATACAAATGTTAGCGTGTGACCTGTAGCACGCCATCTGCCGTACTTTAAGAATGTGACTAACGTAGATCAAAATATATGGCTTCGTTAAGCCCCATTCCCGCAACATCAATGGCAGGAGACAGTCTTTCTGCTTGGTCCGTACATCTGGTACACAGTGGAAAACCCATACACTAAATATTGGAAACAGATCAGCAGGCGTAACGTAAGTTGGTACACAGGTCGAGACCTTTTTCTTGGCTACATGGCACGAGACGCAGGTCCGTAAACCGGCATCTTTTCTAGCTATATGACGTGTAGAGGTTAAAGGTCGCTTGAGATACGTCGTGCTTGTGTTGGGGAAAGCATCCTTCTCTTGTGCGGCTTCGAACCCTTGCAACGACGCCTCTGCAACAATACCACTCTGGTCGCTACAATCGAATGATGAGTTGCTTAGATCCACAGGCCAAGTGGTGTAGGGGGTGGATCGGTCAAGATTGAGTCGATCACCTCCTAAGAACCTATCAGGAAAACAGTTGGGATGATTTGCAGAGTTTTGTGGATTTTCTGGGGAGCATATGCCCGGTTGCTGGTCCTGATGAAAACTTGACGGTCGCACATGTGATACCTTTCTCGAGTACTGTTCAGTGTCCTGGTAAATGAATCCTGGGGTGGCAACCATTCCTTTGCAAGTAAAAGACGATCTTTCATTATCGCCAATAGAAGGTTGGGAAAGTTGATTTTCCCAGGTTAAAGTATTCGCTTGCCCTACAAATGGAGGACTATGGTAAGCAGGGTTGTCACCCTGATGGCCAATAACGGACTGCTGGAAATGTTCATCAGCATATGCCTTTATTCATCTTTCTTAGAACTGGAGTGAGGGTCCAGAGAGTGTAGAATTACTGATTGATGCCAATCGCAGATACCGCCTGGTTGGAAGGAATTATTGCGGCTACCAGGTAGTTGCACAGGACCTAAGTGATTCGCTGTTTGATCTCCGAAGGTCCCTACGTCGTTTCCGGTACCATCATTCTGGAGGAAGCTCCAGGTGCTGCCCAAATCCGGCCAGCATCCCTCCTGTTCTACCAAAAGAGAATCGGGGTATTGGTAATAGGGATTGTCTTGGACCGACCAACGGTGCTGGAAGCTGCCATTTACTTCTTGATATGGGAGATTGGTCTTGATATCATCTTCATCCAAAGCGGGAGCAATAGAACTAACGTCGTCCATGGCTATGAATGTACAGAAGCGCTGGGCAGGACTCCTGATTATTAGTATGCATACAAAGAATTTGGAAAGACAGGAAAAGCCATAATGACGGGGTTTTGGAGGGTATGGCTCCCTCGCCCTTTAGTAGAAGGCTACACCTTGAGTTAAAGGGCTATGTTCACGACAGAATCGGAAAACGTAAACGAAGTCCGCACTGCGGCGTATGCGGGTCTCTTCATATAGGGCAAGTCTACACGAAGACCGCACAAGGGTTCGACTAATAGGAAGCGGCGGTCGAGGTTAAATCCACGATCTTGAGACTACTAGCGTGGCGGTCATCATAAGTCTGCGTCAATGTCTGAGACGAGGTTGAAGACCGCGAACCATTCGTAACGAAGTCCGCATCCTTCGCAGCCAACGTTTCTGCGGTCTTCACTGTTAAACAGCAGTGAATGTGCATCAACACAGCTTTGGGACGAAAATCATACCGCACGAATATCAGACCCATTCAAGGACCTTTCAGCGTTCTTAAAGAGAGCCGTTCCCAAGATTGAAGGCCAGGAACGTTGGTGCAGCACCACGCTATTCAAAAGGCAACACCTCCGAACATACTGAATAAAGTCTAGCATCCTTTTCCTGCAGTGCAGAAACCTCAATTGTAGTGCTAGAAGCAATGTCAACCGACACTATACTCGCCATCCTGGGAATTAGTTTAGGGCTTGCTACCGCCGTCGGGGTGTGGTGGGACACCCACCGCCAAATTCGAGCCCTAAGCGGTAACACTCCGTTTTCTCTATGGTATCCCAAGAGTCCAACGTAAGGACCCTAACAGCTCTCTCACTTAGAAAAGCTTCTCAAAGGATCAACTGCATAGCTTATAAGTTTGGACCACCCAGCTGTGAAGAACAAGTGCGCGGCCTTTACTAGGACAATCCAACGCCGGCATACAAACTTGTTTCGTTTCGTTCCACGAAGACTTTCATAGCAACTTCACCATAACTCAGAGTCTCGGTCTTTCCTCTACCAGCTCGGATAGCAACCTTCATGGCAAATGCAATTCAGCCGCCCTGACACAGGTCTGGGTGGATCCCCTCTTTCCGATGGTTGGAATGTTGTATACGGAGTGTCTAGCCAGAGCAAAGTGTTCAAAGGTCAGCTAGTGTTCAATGGTAACTCAAATTTGTTCATATCATGTCCGACAATTCAAAGCACGAATACCCAATCCTAAAATAATTGAATGAGAATCCTCCAGTACGTATAAATCCCCTTTCACCAATATCTCTGGTTGTAGAGGAGAGATGATGCCATATATCAAACTGTTGGGGCTGGAATAGGTCCGCTCTGCGCACAGATTTCGAATTGCATGTCTGGAGCCTGAAGAATCAGCGCCAATCGCAACTCTTTGTCATCTGCAGTCGGGAGGGTCTCTACAGCACGAGCTGTACGCCAGATAAAGACTTGCCTTCCCACACAATCAACGCCTCCCTTTGCTTATCCTCACCTCCCATGTTCTTGATGGCATATTTACCTTTCTTTACACTCACATTACCCTACTCTCCTTCTACCCCTTACTTGAACATCACCTGGCTTGTTCAGTCTTTTCTCCCCCAAGAGCAATATGTCCTATATACCTCAATCATCAGCCCCAACCCCTCCGACCCACCTCCCACCCACCCTTCTTTACCACTGCGTTACCACTTCCACTTCCACCACCTCTACTCCCCAAATCACAGCCCCGCCCCCTCCCAACCTCATTCACCACTCTACACCCTGCCGGCGCCCCCCAAAGCGGCGAGCAGCAGCCAGAGCTTTACACACCCTCTCAACGGCATACGTCCCCGCTCTACTTGCCAGCGAAATCAATGATCCAGACGGTAGCTCCGAGCCTGATGCCAAGGCCGCAGACACAATTTCGAATGTCAGGAAACCAGCTCCGCCGTCAAGCGCGAGCTCTGCGTCTGACTTCGCTCCTAATTCCACCCACGGGTCCCTCGTCTCTCGCCGCTTTGCGAAAAGGAAGAGGGCAAGGCACCACCGCACCAAAGATCTTCCTGCCCCTTCGAGCTCGGATTCCAGCTCAATGTCCGATTCTGCTCCCGGCTCTCGAACGAACACTATGGTTCACGGGCGTTCCACGAAGGGGAAGCGGATGGTCGCAGAGAAGGGAGCTGGGAAGGTCCGAAGCATGAAACGAAAGAGAAGAGGGGAGAAGTTGGATAGGGACGACATGAAGGTTATTGCGGGACTATCCGGAGGAAGTCATCCAGTGGGTGGAGGAACAGCGAGTGTCCCTAAACATGCTAAGAAGGTGACTTTGGCATTTGGCAAAGTGGGGGAGTAGGGGAGGCGAGAAACAGGGGCTAAGAGAAATGGCGGATGATGGTCGAGAACGGTGGATTCCATATATGGATTACCGTGTTCGCTTCGAACATAGGTTTGACCTGCGGCATGGGTGATTGAGTCAGTTAGCAATAGGCTCAAAACTGACGCCGAAGAAGAACAAGAGTGGGACACGAGATGTCTCACTGAACATGCTCAAAGCCAAGGAAAGCTCCCTCTGACTCCCTACCCCTCGTCCACCTCCCGTGCATCCCCCATGCATCCACCCAGCTACACAATCTCCCCAACCCTTCACCCAAAACCAACCATCCAACCATCCAACCCAACCCCGCCAACTTCACCGAACCGCAAAAAAAAAACTCAAAACCCCTGTCCAAAACCTCATATCCTTCTGTAGAAAAACCAACATCACCCGAAAAGAAACATACCCAGGGCAAAAGTGATCTATCCCCTTACCGCAGCGCTCGCCTCGCCTCGCCTCGCCGTGGTGGTGATGGTGGTGGTGAGGGTGCTGACGCTGGTGTTGGGACGGCGGAGGGAATGCGGGGGATGCGGTATAGTCTCATTCGGGACACTGATACGCAAACACAAACACAAGCGATGAGTACCTAGACGGCGAAAACGAAAACAGTCTTCCTGCCTATTTGCAACGCTCGAGGGTAGCTTGAGGGATGTACCTACTGTACTGACTGCTCTTAGCCTTTGAATGCGTAAGTGGTTGGGTAAGGTATGTATAGGAGGGCGGTGTGGGAGATTGATTGAGGGTCGCGCGGTATGAGAGAGAATGTGGGATGTCGCTTCGGTGGCACTGGGAGGGGCAGCAAGAATGAGGCTTGAGGCTTGGAGCGTCTTGGCACTAGGGTCTTGTCTGCGGTTGAGGCTGTGGGGTGTGAGGGTATTGGAAAGATGCATGTGACACAACTTTTTTGTTCAGGAGCTCTAGATACTTTTCGCCGATGCTTGAGTGCATTCTAAATTGGGTATCATGCATCCTCGTTTTCCGTAAACACCGCCGGCTATGCAGAATCTCAAGAGTCGTTCAATAAGAGTCCACGCCTCCATCCTCCCCTCCATCGTAGTCATCTCCTGCATCATCTCCCCCATCATCAAAATATTGCTCTGCGTTGTAGTCACCCCCTTCATCCTCATCCTCCTCATACTCATCATCGACATCCTCTTCCATTCCCTCGCCTTCATCCTCGACGTTCTTCTCACCAAGGGCACCGGTCTCGTCATTGTCGCCCGAGATTTCGTCGTCAAAGTCTCTCAAGCCATCCGGCTTGGCGAGCTGGAGCTTCTTGCTGGCTTGGGGAGACGATATGCCACTGGTTGCGGTGGAAGAGGGGTCGAGCGTGGACCAGAGCTCTTGGGGGAAGAATTTGAGGACTGTAAATCTCAGTAAGCTGGAGTTGTAAGATCGCAAATCTGAATGCCTACCATAAGGTCTTGTATCAAGCTTGGGAATCCTACGGCGCTGCTTTGTATACTTCTTGCTATAGGTAGGCATACCCTCGAATGGATCGAAGTTGGCGGCAGTGGATGTGTATCCTGTTTTACCAACACGTACGTTGTCGCCTAGGACTGTGTACAATGGTCCTTCGTGAATGCTGTTGCGTAGGGAGCGAAAGTGAGCGACTTGGATTCTCTCGTCTTTGGTCAGGGGCTTTGGCTTGGAAGGGTGGTATGGCTAGGATGAGATCAGTACAGATTGCTGAGACGGTGCCATTCACTTCGGGCAAGCTCGTTGGAATGAGAATAATTGGGGTAACGCAGGGCAGACTCACGGGAAACAGTGGAGTGGGCGTAGGCTTATCAAACTCCAGATCCGGATCGCAAGGAAGCTCAATGCCAGCAATCTTGTAGCTTGCACTGCCATTCTTGTCTACTCGAGGTTTTTGAGGTGCACGCTTTTTGGCTGCCGGCGTGGACATGGCAGGGAGAGTTGCGTCGTGCAACAAGGGTGCTGCAAAGGTTGTCTTCCATCGGCGGGACTCAAGCCGCACGGTATTGTGGGTATGACTGACGTTGCATAACTCGGTAACGTGATGTGATACAGGGTTGGTGACGACTGCTGACTAAGTGCAGAGAGATGACCGTAGCCGATTGGTGGGTGTGTCGCTTCTGCCTCGGTTGTTGAACTTGTTTGTGGGCCCAAGTTACCGTATCGTTCCTCGCTTATAGGGCAAGCTAGTATAAGAATTCCACAACACAACAGTGTTCTATGAGCATCCTGCAACACAGCTTGATCATAGACCTACTGCATGTATCACACCTATTACTATTATACACAAATGCTACTCATCGTTAATCGATTTGAGCAAAGCAAAAGGCTACAATATCCTCCCCCAAGGCAATATTACGATGCATTGAAAACTTGACGAATAGTGGCATACCAAACGAGCGTCCGAAAGCGCACATGTCGTTCTTTGTCATTTGGCAGGTCAAATTTTCTGGAGTACCCTAGGCTGGATTCCTTCGAGTTTGTCTGCCAGCTCCTTCCAGACCCTCTTCTGCAATTTGGAACCTTCCTCGCCGGACACGGCTGAAGACACCCTGTTTTGGGAAACTCCTTAGCCATATTCTCGTCCATAGTAGTAGCAAAGATCATGACTCACTTTCCAACCTTGCTATCATCCATGTATGTTCCGTGTGTCTCATATCCAGCCGCGACGCCAGCTATTAGTGTTCTAGCACCAACCTCTGTAGTACGTGCCATCAACGCCGTTATGCCTTTGACAAAGTACTTGAACATGCCCGTCGTTTCCCGCATCATCTCCGACCGGCAGTGGCCTGGATTGAGACAGTTCAAGATGACTTTGCCTTCCTTAGGCGACGCTTCCATAAGCTTGGCCATTTCACGTGTGCCGAATATTTCGATGATTTTCGATACGTTGTACCTATCATTCATATCGGCCACCCCCTCCTTGTTCAGGTAGTCGAATATGCTGTCCTCTTTTTTCTGTGGGAAGCTTGTAAGGTAATGCACGAACGAGGCCACAAGGCTAATCCTAGGAACCACGTTGAATTGGACAGCCGTCTCTCGCATTTTTGGTAGCAGTAACAGCGCCAGAAGGAAGGTGTTGATAACGTTGACGGTCATAGTAGACTCGTTGCCGTCCACTATCTTGAATTGATAGGTGTATATTGCAGCATTTCCAGAGATAGCATCGAGTCTTTTCAAACCTTCGGCTCTTTTGGCAAATCGCTGGACCGACTCATGGCTCGCAAGGTCCAACTCCCATACCTCCACCACGCCGATCTTCTTCTCAGATGCCTCAATCGAACCTTTCGCGGCCTCTCCCTTTTCAAGATTTCTCACTGCGAGTATCACTTTCTCTGCGTTTAGACGGACTAGATGGCGCGCTGCTTCAAGACCGAGCCCAGTATTAGAACCAGTGACAATAACCGTCTGGCCTGTAAAGTCGTCTGTAGGATATGGAGGCGTAAAGAAGAACTGGGAGTAAAAGTATTCTAAGGCGAAAACCATGATGCACTATTGGAGACTTGTTCTAGACTATCGGTGATACCAAGGGCGCGGAAACACTTGGATGAGATTGCTGGTGGATACAAAGTATGATATTGTATCTCAAGCTTGCTTCAGGCAGCAAGTTACGCGTTCAATTTCTAATCACACCCCTAATATTAATGATATATATTAAGTGAGTCGGTTTCCGGGACAAACTTAACCCGGAAAGATCTGTAAGAACCTCAACGTCCATTTCTTGCCTACCATGTCGCAGTATGGATTTGATATTCAGACAGACTATCATATTGAGATACCGAGCTTTCCATTTGACGGTAGATTTGTTGAGAGCTCACGGTGACCTTCTCGATATATACGAGTATGCGATCCTATTGGTTTCCAGCACGCGAGCAACCACCTTCTTCATCAAGCTAATGCCGGATCGAGGATCAATTGACCATGCAGGTTCAAGCTCGATCAACAACCTGGCCGAAGGCACAGCCCGCAACCTGTTCAGCACATTGGCGCGATAGCTAAACCTCTTTACTCCAAGATCTGGTGTCATGGACGCATGCTATGATGCTACAGTACAGTGGCGTGAGTGGGGACCTGGGCACTAAATTGCGGGATTGACAGTAAAGCTGGGATAACAAGGCTCGAATAGCAAACTTTTGATAGGCTTGTGGGGACTGTTGTCGTTCTCCACAACAGGGCTGGGTTTGTTTATTAGATGGATCGGGTATTCCGTACAAGAGGTGACAAGCCCCAACCTTCCACTTCCTTTTATTCCAATTCTCAATTTGCAAACGCGAGTATCTGAGCTTGCAAAATGCGCTTCGTCCTCTCTTTTGCAGCGTGCGTCAACTTGTTTGAGCTCGCATGTTCCCAGTATTTCCCTCCCATACCCGAGAATGTGACTGCCGTTCAGTCAAAGTTCAACAATGGCATCTCCATATCTTACAAAGAGGTACAACGTGTCATTCATCGCTTGGCTGCTTAGAGTGTTTTTGCTTTGACTAACTTCTTGATATGTAGCCTGGAATCTGTGAAACTACCCCAGGAGTGAAATCCTATGCCGGGTACGTGCATCTACCGCCTGGAACACTGGCCGACGTCGACGAGTACCAAAACTATTCGATGAATACGTTCTTCTGGTTCTTCGAGTCTCGCAAAGACCCAGCAAATGCTCCCTTATCTATATGGATGAACGGGGGCCCGGGGTCTTCGTCAATGATAGGATTGCTTACAGAGAATGGTCCTTGCAATATCAATGTTGACTCGAACTCGACGACCCTCAACCCCTGGTCTTGGAATAATGAAGTCAATATGCTGTTCATTGACCAGCCGAATCAAGTTGGATTCTCATATGATGTGCCAAGCAATGGGACCGTGGATCAGACAACTTTGGTAGAAACCCTTGCAGATTTCTCAAATGGCGTGCCTGTGCAGAACAACTCCTTTCAAGTCGGGACCTTCCCTACTCAATATCTAAACTCTTCCGCCAACGACACTACGAATGCGGCGAGAGCTATGTGGCACTTTGCACAAGCATGGTTTCAGGAAGTACAAGCAAAGTACTCGTTTCATGTCTCCAAAACACTGACACAAAAGTAACAGTTTCCCGCCTACAAGCCGAACAACGATGCAATATCTATTTTCACAGAGTCCGTAAGTATTGACAATTCCCAATAATATAGACGTCAAAACTTACATCATCTTAGTATGGTGGTAGGTATGGGCCTGCGTTCGCCGCCTTCTTCGAAGAACAGAATATGCGCATCGCGAATGGCTCGATCAATGCAACAGGCGATACCTACATAATTCACCTTGACACTTTGGGCATCGTCAATGGCTGTGTAGACCTTTTGACCCAAGAGCTCGCCTATCCGACATTCGCCTACAACAATACATACGGAATCCAAGCCATAAACCAGAGCCTGTACCAGCAAGCTGTTGACAACTTCAATCGCCCGGACACAGGCTGCCGCGACTTGATAATAAATTGTAGAAATATTGCTGCAGTGGGAGATCCCGATGCGACTGGGAATAATGAAACCGTCAATCAAGCCTGCATCGCCGCTAGCGTGTATTGCTCCAATGAGGTCGAAAGTCAATATATCAACTCCTCCGGCCGGAACTACTACGACATCGCAGCCTTCGACCCAGATCCATTCCCTCCATCCTATTACCTGGGCTTTCTCGCTCAACACTGGGTACAAGCTGCTCTTGGTGTGCCGATCAATTACACCCAGTCAACAAACGGTGTTTACTACGCCTTCCAGAGCACAGGAGACTACGCTCGAACCGATATCCGCGGCGGTCAGTTGACGGATCTAGCTTACCTCCTGGACAATGGCGTCAAGGTCGCTTTTATGTATGGCGATCGAGATTACGCTTGTAATTGGCTTGGCGGCGAGGAAGCGTCGCTCGCGGTCAACTACAGTCAAAGTCCCGCTTTCCAGGCGGCGGGGTATGCTCCAATACAAGTAAACAGCAGCTACATTGGCGGTCAAGTCCGCCAACATGGCAACTTCTCCTTTTCGCGTGTCTACGAGTCTGGCCATGAAGTCCCGGCGTACCAGCCAGAAACCGCCTACCGCATCTTCCAGCGCGCTATCTTTGGCAATGACATCGCTACTGGCAACATCTCCACGAATGCAAATCAAAAGTACAGTACCCAAGGTCCTAGCTCCTCCTTCCAGTTCAAGAACGATGTCCCCGAGAGCCCAAAGGCACAATGCTATGTCTTGAATTTGCTGGGGACTTGTACAGCTGACCAGCAAGCGAGTGTGCTGGATGGGTCCGCGCTGGTGCATGATTATATCGTCATTGATGCCAATACTACCAGTCTATTCCCTGGTTTGAATATCAACAACGGCACCAACGGCTCGAATGGCACAAGCGGAAATGGGGGTGGAGGAAGTGGGGCAAGCAACGTCTCAGCAACAGGTACCGCGGCACCACCGAGATTCACAGGAGGAGCTGGGGCTGTCGTTGTGGGATGGGAAATGATTGGAGCCGTCATTGGTATTGTTGGCGTGGGCATTGCTATGCTGTAATAACGTAGAATATCATTCAAGACTACCGCAGACGATATGTTCACTTTTCCTTCCGATCTAAACCAACCGGCCACGACTGTATCTTTTGGCTATTATCCTGTTCATGCTTACATGTTCTTTCTGATCTTCCGTTGACAAGTCGACTCTTGGCCCATGAATCTCCCCAGAATGATGTTGCTGGATTTTCCAAGATAAACCATTGGCAAGTAGTAGATACACGTTTCGTGACGCTTAATGTTTAGAACCGCATCCGGATGTATACCGGCTTGCATTGATGTGCATTCGAGAGCCAAACTTCTTCCTACTAGTTTTTCAATACAGGATCTAGTCCTGTTATAATACATGTTTACTCAAATCCATCGACCACTGCTGTCACATGATCGTCTATATTTCTACTTGACAAATCATTCTTTTCATGAAAGTCTCCCTTGATGACCTAACGACCTGATGGCTGGCCATATAATGATTTCATGACCGGGACATTAGCAATTACTAGCGACGACAATGGCGTCTCCTGCCTTCAGCGAGGTCAGGAAACATCTCGCAGAAGTAACTGCGGACCCTGCAAAAGCCTTGGACGAGAGGTTGTTAGAGACTTTGAACGGGCAAATCCTAGGTATGACCTTTGGTCCCATTAAAGGCCTCAGGTAACTATATTAAGGCTTAGTATAGTGGGAGACATTGAAGAGGTCCACAGGACCGCAACAATCAATCAGATCTCAAAGCTTCTTCCTACTCTACAACAAGATCCTTCGCCTGTGACGGCTCTTGTAAAGACCCTCATACGTCCGCAGAATTTTAGCTTCGATCAAGTCCTTACTATCCAGCCAGCAATCGACTTTGCAGCTGGCCTTGCCTCTCCATCTCCGCCAATAAACTCGGTCACATTAAGTCTACTTTTGAAAGCGAGTCATGGGCGGGGTCATTCTGAGATTGTGGCTGGAAGGCCCGAAGTGGTAGCTGCCTTGATCAGACTATGGTTGTGTACACCAGACACAGCGGTTGCGGACAAAGCGCAGGAAGTGCTGTTGGGCTTACTCCAGGCCCATGACGTACATCTGGCCGACGGAGCTGGGCTCCAACAAGGGAAAGTCTTCTACGAGGGCTTAATGTGGAGAAGAGTCTTCCGCGATAGAGATATCTATGGATCCATATTCGCGTTATGCAGTCTCGCAACCGCGGGGAGGGAAGGCCAGCCAACTAGAAGGGAAAAAACTATTGCCCAGGCGAGACTTCTGGACCTGATACTGCAGATTGATTGTGAGGCACTGAGAACATCTCAGTTCCCGGACATTGAAGAACAGTGCGGCGTGAAGAATGGGGGGCTCCTCGACTTTGCTGCTCTTTACATGGTCGATTACAAAGACGATGTCCTTATGCACATGACCTTGATCGACTTCTACACAAAATCTCTATCTAGCAAATACCATTCAAGATCGATTATTGATTGCTCACCAAACTCTTCGAAAGCTCTAGATTTCTTAGTGGAAAAGGGCCTGCATGCTCGCTCAATGTCTTATTACCTTGAGCCGAATAACAAGTCCCTTGATTCTACGTGGCTATACAACAGCTCCGCCAACTACCTCTCGACATATTGCTCCAATTATCCCACCCATCTACTCAATACATCTCCGTCAATAGTGGATGTCGTCCACACCCGTCTCTGGGGTGTCTTTGATGGCGTCTCTTCCAGCCAATGGGCTCAGAACATGGCCCCTAAAAACGACCTTCACGTGCTCGTTTCTCTACCTCGTATAGCACTCCTTCAGAATATAGATCGATTTTCGCCCCTTTTCCTCATACGAGCATGGCCGGCAAATACAGATGCTTTTGGTACATTGGCGATGGTCTTTCATGGAGCAACCATTACCGGCAAAAACCACGTCCAGGACGAGAGTAGATCCGAAGAGGCTTCGGCAGCACGAGCTCTCTATTTCCGCTATCTAGAAAACTTCCCCCACTTCTGGACCCACGTTGTCAAAGCTGCTGAGACTGTTGCTCTCAAGGAAACTGCGCTAGCAGCCATTGATCTAATTGGCGCAGTCATAACGGCAAAGTGGGCGCCACTACCTACAAACCCAGGGAGCAACACTTCCAATCCGCAATACTTGTTGCCTTTAGAGAACGAGTTATCGCAGAAATGCCATTCTAACCAGCTACTTCCCCCTTCTGGCGTTCTCGCCATCCTTGCAACTCCAGCCCTTGAAGCCGTCGTCCCGTACCTCCTACGCCCTGCACAATCCTTCAGTAACCTTGTTGGCGGTAGAGGTGATTCCGAGAGCGCGGCCTTCAAGGTCGCTGTTCGCAAATACGAGGTCTTGGAACTGCTGCATCGGGAGCTGCAGGGTGTCGCAGATAGCACTGGCCAAATGGGAGAGATAGTTGCTGCTGTAAGGAAGAGGTTGGCACAGGGGCCGATGGGTGGGGTCAGTGACGTTGGAGGGAATGTGGGGACTATGGAACTTTGAGGACGTTGGTTCCAGTATTCGACTTTGACGGAATGGGCATTTCACCATGGCAGCGAGCTGTTATAGAAGCAGCGTGGAAAGAGCCATTTCGAAAGACAGCTACGTTGGTATTGTAAGCATTCGAGCCACGCCGGTTTGGGGATTGGATTTTCTGACTTTAATCCACCACTAGGTCTGACTAACCACACGCGGTTCGCGTCCTGATGGTCTTGATCCCAGTAAATATTGACGGCAAAGTGTCATACCGACACAAACTTTCTCCTCCATACGAAAACCCCAACCCAACCACTCCTCCCAGACCCCGCTGCAACGTCTATTATCAACAAGATACAATCCGAGATAAGGCCAGAGCCATCACTGCCACATCACCCAACCAGGCGTGCCTCTAGGCCATAATTAGGCCACCGGCGTGCTCTGTTCGGGTTGCAGGGGTTTGCTTGCTACATTCGCTCAGAGGTGTGGTGATTTAGATTCCAGATCAGAATAAACCATCAAAGCTTCAGAGTAGCGAGTAGAGCGAACAATACAAAGCCTTCTACAAACTCTCCCGTATACATATCCTCGCTTTGGCAATACCCACTAGAAACTCCTCGTCTCCTCACCTCAACTCCCTCCATCAATACTTCCGTTCCTAATCTACATCGACCTCTCCCTCACCCATCACCCATCACCATCATCCCACCCCACCCACCAAACCCCCTTCTCCATCCCCCCCCCCCCTCCCAAAGATACAACCCCTCAAACCCCCAGATAAAAGCCCCTACCAATCAACACTCTCAGTATCCAACAACCAACCACCCAACCACCTAAAAAAGAAGACTTTTTTGGGTCTCCTCCCCGCGATTTGAACGGGGTTTCGTTTGAGTTGCTGGGTTTACTGTAATTTGCTGTGGTGTGGTGTGCTGTGCTGTGGGATTTATGCGCGGATCCCCCCCCCCCGTTTTTGGAATCATCGACGCCGCGTACAGTACAGTATCTCCTTCCTTCCCCCCCCCCTTGGCTTGGCTTTGATCACGCACTTACCCCCCCTTCCTTTCCCCTTTCCCCTTCCACCTTCCCCTTCACCATTCCCTCTTTTATCCCATAACGAGCGATCGAAAAGTCCCACCCCCCTCTCCCATCTCAATCTCAGAACTCAGACTCAGACTCACAACCCTACGCTTTGAGTCAAAGGCCCAGAGAGAAAGGTAGAATGGCCCTTCCTCGATGGTACAGTACATAGCTGACGGCTGGGTTGAGTTGTGTTTGGATTGGAGATGAGGTAGGTAGTACGAGGGGGGGGGGTTTCAATTCGGGTGAGTTGATTTGGGAAAAGTGATGGTGGGGAACTTGAGGGAAGCGAGACCGTTAGTGCAAGAGGGGGAGTGGTGTTTACGAGGTTGGTGGGGAGGAATTGGGGATACGAGGTTATAGGTACTTGGAAGATAGACGGACGGACAGAATTACAAGTCACGTCTTTCTAGTCATTTGAAGCAATGTTACGCATCCTCGTGCATACAAGACAGTTGATTTACTGAAGTATCATTGTCGTAAGACTAAAAAAAGCAAAGTAGAGATGATGATGGGAGGAAACACTGTGGGTTGACTTATTGAAATCTTCCTTGGAGGAGTGTGTACTCGAGGAATAATAGAGTACAGATGAGGTGAGCCATGTCCGAACAAGATATGTGCAAGAATTGAGGGATTGAAAGATGATGAGGTTCTCATTGGGCATAGCCTGGCTTGGGAGACTTGGCAAGGGGTGTCGCACTCGGCGCACTTGAGTGGATAGAGCGTTGTTTGTATTGATGATTCTAAGGCGTCGAGTTGAGCGGTGGGCGATGAAGTGCTCAAAGTTCACGGGGGAGGGGTTGTAGTGACGAACGGATACTAATAGTCTCGAACATTGCGTAGGATCGCGTTCTCAAATGCCTCAAAGTATCTGTTATCTATGTCTCTGAGCGATAGAACCGATCGCTTGCGAGTCTATCTGAGCTGCCTCATGTATCGGGGGTAGAAATACAGCGTTGTATGAAAGTCTTGGAACATGGAATGTCGTAAGATAGCATTTGAAGCATCTGCTCTAGTGTAAGTCTCGCACTAAGTTCAACCAGGAATGCCCAGTACTTCTAGATGCATCGTGATGCGATGCTTCTTCGTTCTTTCTCGAACTTTGATTCAACAACACGAGTGAGCTTTCCGCAGATTCTTTTGAAATCACCTGGAGAAATCGTGTTTCATCCCCACGCGTAGCAAGTAGCGCAGCCGGATCTGGGCGACATCGTACACGATGTACTCCTATATAGCATTAGAACCTTGGAAAATATGGCGAGGAGCAAATCCATACGTTGTACAAGAGACTTGGGTCAACCAGGTTGTTGGTTGTAGGAGGCATGTGCGTATCGGGCTGGGAATAGAATCAGACTCTGCTTCCGCGAATAATAAACGAAGTTCAAACCATCATGACACCTGAAAGTCCCTCATGTACACACGAAGCATCCTTCCATCCGGCCGGTGCCGTCAATCCCTTGCCCCAAGTGGAGAAACACCCTTGCTTCTTGGCCCTCTCTCCGGCCTCATAGTCGGCATCTGTCAACTCAAGCATGGGCTTACCCAGCTCAGCTTCACATAACAAAAGAATGGCTGTTCCACCAGATTGAGCCGGGAAGCAATAATTTGCTGATTTGGATGAAATATCGGCCAAGTACACCCCTTTGCCGAACATGTAGCCAGTAACAGGAGCCTCTGGTGGAGCAATTCGAAGACCTTGAGACAAGATACCACCAAAATTTGTGCATCTAGACCCGTGCCACAGAAGTCGACGGTCAGCCTTGGCCTTACCATATGGTGATTTGTAGAAGCGCTCATGTTCGCCTTTACGTTCGACGCGAAAAATGTCTTGGACCTTTTACCCGAGATATGAGTTAGCATTTGAGCGGCCAGTCGACAGACGTCAAATACTACCTTGAATGCAAAGTCATGCGTCTGCCCTCGGGTTTTGAGCAGATAATCTTCAAGCATCTTGAATTCGTTGGTAGAATTCTGGACTGAAAGTGGGTTAGTACCAGAGGAGGGACGACCATGAAAAATAGGACCATGGCTGTGCCTTGACCATTTTGCAGGTCTATATCCAAATATCAAAGCGTGTCACTTACTTGGAGTCATCTCCTTCAGCCCAAGGCCAGCAAAGTGGCGGTCTAATGAGTGCATTCTCTCTCCAGCACCGCTTTTTGCATCTTTCATTATTTCATTGGCAATCTCCATATCACTCAAGGACTCAAGCAACGTGATCTCCTTCTTTAATCTCTCTTCAGTAGCGATCAGTGGGGGCCGCTGGCGCCCGAAGGCGTGGGGAATGATAGTGTAGAATGAGTTACTAATCTCTTCCATAGCCTGTGCATATGACATGTTATGCTTTTCATCTGCCAATGCTGGATTGGCAAAGAGCTCAGCAAGCTCCTTCAGCCTCTCGAAGCCGGTCATCAAAGTACGCTTGCTCAGCTTGCCAAGAGGTAATTTATTTGCGTCGTAGTCCATCTCCTTCATGGTCGCGGCGAAGTAATTTTGGTTGAATATCAGTTCCATGAAATTTTGGACCGCCTTGGGTAGCTTGCTTTCGGGAAGAGGAGTGCTACTTGACTTTTGGGTGCCTATTGAGGCTTTCGACTCTCTTCGACTACTAGCACTAGGTATTTCGTTGTCATCGTCTTCGGAATTATTGCCGTAATCGCGTTCGATGAACGTATACTTACCTGACTTTGGGGGATCCAGCCTATTCGCCCAAGTATGGCCCGATTTCTCTCGGAACTTTTTGTCGAAGTGCTTGACGGCTTCTGTTAGATCCCCACTCCCCAGGAGAGCACTTTGTCCACGTTCACCAACTCGGCCCCATCTGGTCCACACGCGGTAGTCAGTTCCAGCTAGCAACTGTATTCGATAGGCTTTGTTGTGGTTGTTCCCAGAATCTGCTTGATTCAATGACGCATCGAATATCGTGCCAGCGGCATCGATATACACATGATGTGATGCTATAGTCTGTTAACGATGTATTCGAGGTGTCGAAGCCATGGAGCTCGGAATCCTGGGGGTTGTACACCTACCAGCAAGAGGACAAAGGTCATCAACCCGGACCTGCACTAAATCCGAATGCGCTTTCTGGCCGTCCTTCCGCTTCTTTGCTGGCGGCTGCTGGACGTCGATATCTTCGTCATCCGAGGATTCGGCTGGATGCTTTTTGCCTTTGCTAATTGCCTGATTCGGAGCCGTTTTCGGGCCTCCTACTGCCATCAAATATTTCCCTTCGTCAACCTTTTTTCTTTCCTCCACTGAATCTAAGATCCATTCGTAGCTGACAATTTTCACACCTGCGAGCTCGGCCGCTAGATTGACTACAATGAGGTTAAAGTCAGTTAGCACCAGCTAGCAGTAGGGGTTGATGTTAATTGTGGCTGAAAGGGACTCATTGTATCGCAGGTGTTGATGTATAAGGTTTGATCCGAAGGTAAATTTGTACGTTGTATCCCCCAATTTGAGGAGTTACGACAGCAGAACAAGGTAGTTGGCGGCCGAACCGATAAACGTAAAGTCCAGAAGGAAAGAAAGGAATATTCATGGAGTGATGGTTGAGGGAACGCAAAGTGGGTGGTAGCAAGATGTTTCTTATGTACATGTAGTGGGTGGAACGAAGTGTAAAAACACCATGGACCGAAGGAAATGTGAGAACACCGCAAAGCTCACCTTTGCCGCTGTTGTTCTCAAAGTCTTGTTGGCTGGCAACGAGGTGGGTAATAGCAGCAGTGACCCTGGAGGCGTAGGTACCGCCATAGCGGTCAATCCGGTTTGCTATGGCACCTACAGTTTCTACTCGTCAGTACATCTCACCCGCTTTTCTTCAACCATACTTTTGAACCCATAGTGTCCAGCTTGACCCAGGGAGAGACTAACAGCCCGGAGCTCGTTCGACTTACCATGTTTACTTGTAAACCTTCCGCTCAGGGCTATGGTACAGTTCTGAAATGGAGCTGCCATCTTTGCAGATGACTGGTGGCTGCTGCGGCCGTTTCTGCGTGGAAGAAGAAGAAGAAATCCATGAAAAGGTCAAGTTAAGATCCCTTACCATAGAATGTTTCCGATGTTGACAGATTCACTTCGGCCTAGTGACGGCCGCTACCCGTTCTTACTTGAGTATGCGAGCCATTTCTAGCTTCATCTGCGAAATCTACGCGAGAGCACGTGATCGGCAATTCCCTTCCATTTCCTTTGTTTCAGAAAGTACGGTTGACTCGAGCAGGAAGAATTGAAAACGTTGATGCTAAGTTACCAAGATGCTTCGCTGCAAAAAAGAGTGCGCTATGGAAGTAATTATGCTCTTGAGTTCATCCATCATAAAGCCTGCATCCAGAACAAGATTCCTCCTCTCAGTCCTGCTCTAAACACCCTGCACATCCATCTGGAAGGCGTCATGCCTCTTCCCCCGAACGACACTTGGTAGCGCCTACCCGATCATTCCTCTCACCCTGATCTGCCCTAATTTCCCACTAACCCACATCTGCCCCTCGTCCCTCTTTGTCACACTTTCCCCCTTTGCCTTGAGCTCACTCACAATCTCGTCCTTGTTGCTACCCTTAACTCCTAACTTCTCGACTAAGCTGTCTAAGATCTCGGTCATTGAGCGGCTCCATAACGATCTCGGATTGGTTGTTTCTGGAATACCGAAGTCGATATGAACAGGGTCTGGGATTGGCTGGGAGAGGGATTCGGGATGGGAGATGCGGGTGGCGATTTCGGCCTGTGAGGACGATATATAAGTATCTTTGGAAATGGGAAGAAGCAGAGAGTGGCATAGTGGACAGAAAACAGAGACAGAGACGGAATAACTAACTTCAGAAATGCCACGAGCTCGAAGGTTGTCGATCTCGGAAAGATTGTCCTCGGTGTAAGGTGTTGGGGAGGCTGAGATGAGGACTACGAAAGTAAGAATAAGGGAGAGGTTGTTGAGAAGACGTAACATGCTGCCGCTGATTGAAAAATTCTGTTGAAGTTTAGCGTTCAGAAAAGCAACAGGCAAGTAAGTGCCTTAAGAAAAAGAATTACAGTTTTGAGTTCTGCTCAAGCATTACAGGAAGCGAGCAAACTCTTATACCAGAATAATGACTAGCAAGGTCGCATAGTCGTGGATAGGTCAGGAGGCATATCACATTCCTGACGTTTGGTAAATGGTAACGTTCCTATTGGTGGCTGTAGCAAGGAGCCTTGTTTTTACATCGCCCTTGCGCCAAGACTCGGACCTAGAACCCTTTTCCGCAAGCCGAAGACCCGAACTGGCTACCGAAATTCATACTTCTTTTGATTCTTAGCTTTGGTTCCTGTTCTGGCTGATCCACCGCAGTTACGGCTTTCTCCAAATGGACTACAGTAGGCTCCAAGTTCTCCAGTTTTGCGACCTCCAACTTCGAGTTCAGTTCATGAAGAAAGCTGTTGTCTTCGGCCACGTCATTGTGTAATGTCAAAGGTTCCTTTAGTTCCAAATTCTCATCAATATCTGGCACGTCTGGGAAATATGAGTTGGAACGCTCTGTGGGTATCTTTGTGGCTGAACTTCGAGATTCCAGTGGCGGCCTTTCTATCTCCGGCTGCGTTGGTGTAGGGGGGTCGCTAGAACCTGCTCCAGATACAACGCTGGACCGGCGTGCGAGCGGCGTGTGGCCAGCATCCTTGGTATACGGATCGTGAGGGCCACCGAGCCGAATCGAGTGAAGAGGAGACGAGCCAGGAGAAAGTCGAGAAGGCGAACGCTTAGGCGACGGTGACTGCAGAGCGATAAGGTCTTTTACGACGGCCGGGGCTGTGCCATTTGACTTAAAGGTAACCCCATCGATGTTGTGGTCGGTTTTCCTACCAGACATACCCGATCTTGGACTTGCAGCCTCCATATTTAAACTATTGGAGAACGATCTTTCGGATTTTTGCCCAATCCCGACTTCGGCAATGCTAGGTAACCGTTCCCCTGCTCTTGCGGACTGATTCGATGATTCTGAAAAGGTCCGGGTCGGTTGAGCATCGCTCTTTCCTCCAGCACCTCTCCAGAATTCATCTCCTGAACTTACGATGCGATCGTCCGTACCTGGAGGACTCCAAATGACACCAGATGCTGATCCATTCTTGTGGGTTGGAGACGTGATCCGACTAGAGGCTTTTCCTTGAGATCGACGTACGACTCCTTCAAGGTGTACAATCTTTTCGTGCAGCTCGGTCCTCTCAATGTTCCACAAAGCTCGCTCTTCATCGAAAGTTTGGCGCTGACGGTCCATAAGGGCCCGACACTGTTTTATATATCGAGCCGATGCAAGTTGCGAAGACATCGAGGCTCGTGCAGAGGATCCTAAGATTTGGCTCGCAGATTTAACGGGAGGCTGAAGAGGCAGGCTCATGTGCCTCGTCGGTTTCAAGTCTCGAGAAAAGGATTTCTCCTTGTTCTCGGTCAGGTCTGATGGAGACATCGAGGATGATGATGCGATCGCGGTGGCCATAGAGATGGTAATACAAGCTGCAGTGGAAAATCAGTCAAAGTGTCACACGACAGCGAGTTTGCGGCTTCTGCTCACACCTTGAGGATTACCTCGGTCATAGACGGACAGGTAACGGAGTATTAAGAGTTGAGCATGTTTCAGTGACCTAGATTGTTTGGATGCTCGATGTGTTGCATTGATGTAGATGGAAATTCACTTTCTGCATGATTGATTACCGTACCGTGCCTTATCCACAGGTTTTTGTGAAAAGGAGATTATGACGCATGGTGATCCGCCGCTAGTAATATTTATTCGCCGGACACCTCGGGCCGTCTTTCGGTAGACGGGCATTACCGTGGACCTGAGATCGCAGGCATATACCTGCCAGAGACATCTTTTGGTAAACTGTAAGAAATACCATATATGATATGTTCTATCTATAGGCAATTACGGAGTGTACCATGGCCCTCGAGCTTCAATTCATATGCCTGATGCTGCACTCCAATCTGATGGCCATGGCCCAAGCCCTTTCGCTCGACGTTTCTCTAGCGGTTTACCCACCTAGCTTCTCCAATTCTTCTACTACCCGTCAGATGATACGTGTCGTTCGTCTGGTCTGCGTTGTCGTAAGCGCCTGATCCACTTGGCTGTTGAACCAGCGTACCATGCTCAGCACTATGTGGCAAGACCATTTTGTACCAAACTTCTCGTCACGCCCGATCTCCTGTAGTCTGAGCAACGCCGTTTCGTAGTATCTCCACGCAATCGACCGATTCGTAGGCAATATAGAGACATTCATCTGTGCCAGCTTTCGTTGGGCTCAACCAGCCTCTACATCCCTCCTCTTAATCTCCGTCTCCACATCTTCAACGGTCAACGGACACTTGCCATCTGACCATTTCTCCTTCTCTTGCTGGATCCACCCCTCGCAGCTCATTAGCCCCACAACCAAGAAACCTAAGTCCTCCCTATCCACATCGAAGACCTCCCACCATTCACTCCCGGGTAATTTAACTCCCAAATCTCTAGCCGCAAGATATATCGCCGCCACCGCCAACGCTGGAGGTTGGTGTGTCAGGTACAACAGCTGGGGTGAAAACAATGCCGTATTTAGATGTGCTAACGTGCGCGTTGCTAAGGCACTTGACGTCGCCGTAGGATCTGATGGTAGAACACCGAGGGTTTGGAGAAAGGTAAGGGCGACATGGTGGGGCAGAGCCACCGTGGTAATAAAGGAGAGGGAACGTAGGAGTATCGACTCCGTCCGGAGGAGTGCAATACGGGCAGACTGGTACGAGCCTTCGGATAAGTAGTAGGTCTCAGGATCAGGCTTTACCGAAGCTAGGTCCGGTGCCAACTTGGAGTAGAGAGGATGTGAGAGGAGGTAGGCGTAGACGTTCAATATAGACCGAGGAGTTTGTGGGAGCGCCGAGATTTTGGCTATCATGTAGACTGAGGCCGCTGAGACGTCCTAGAATTTGGTTAGCCTCGATTAAGAGAAGGCCGCAGTTCCGCATACTCTCGCAGCATTTATCCTGAAGCTGCCTCCTTCCGAGCCCATATAAAACCTTGTATATATGATGACAGCCTGAGCAGCGATCTCCTGAGGGAGACGGAGCAGTATGCCGGCAGCTTGAGTAAGTCGAGCCCCTGCGAACCGGATGGAGCTTTCGAGGTCAGCTGGAATACCATCGAGCTGAGAACTCGAATGGGAGAGCTGTTCTAATGTTGCCAAAGGATTGGATAGAGAGAACAATTGTTCTGCTTCAGGCGCCATGTTTGGGAGAAAAGGAGGTAGGGAATCCGAACTCCAAGGCTTTAGACACAAAATCCTTCCATAGTATTCAAGGATACGAATAGCGGTGATACCATGATTGAGAATAGGTGAACTCACTAATACGGCAAATATGCTAGTGGGTAGGCGATTCAAGATATTAGATAACCTCTAGGAGCATAAGTTTCACTTCTATACAGACACGTCTACATGGCGACGATCAGATGATACAATTAGAGGGCATTCTTCATTGCTTTCACCAACCCGTAGCCTCTATTTACCAGAAATAGTCTATCGGAGAGGTGATAGATTAGGGGATCAGGGACCGCAGATATCGTGCACCTATTCCAGGTCGAACAAGAGCATAGTCGCGTGTGAAGCTTGACTGGTTGAGAGGGTTAAGAGGGGGTTTTCTGGTCTTTAGGTGCTTCTATGAATTATTTTTCGTACGAGAGTGTTGATTGCTGCACGATGTGGCTTTAGAGAAAATCTCATCAGTCTTTGGCTGGTTGCTACGTTGTTGCAACCTAACCATCCACTTGCCGCAACGATAATGTAGAGCGGGGAAGGGAAATATCCAGAAAAAAGCGATATGCCCAAGAGTTTCAAAGTAATGCATACAATTAAGCTTGACACCAATGTATTGAATTATTCTTGAAGCTAAGTCAGTCACAAAGCAAGCTCGATGCTCTTTGTGTTTGCGCCATCCAGTTCAGATCAATACAGGCAAAAATTGAAACGCTTCAGAACGCTCAGGCACGTGACTGAGGAGCGCATACCTTAGATAACTCTGACTACTCCTCAAGGAATCACGCATAGCTTAAACGCATGTCAAAGCTAGGTAAGGTAGAGCACAGAAACGAGTACAGCTTGAACCGTATATAATTATATACTCGAGTTTCCCAAAAAGCAAAAGAAAATACATTACCGAGGGGTCAGCGTTGCTGAGAGATTAGAAAGAAGCACGTAGGGTAGAACAAGCAGGTGGCGAGGTCCACACCTCCTCTATCCTTTCGATGAGAGGTCTTGCGAGACGACAGAAGTGTTCAGGCTTTGGAAACGATGAGATCAGATTCAAAGAAAAGATATTCGTTCTCGCCATGTGCTTATCGTCCGGCAATGAATCGCAAATCGACCTCTTTTGGTTGGTCCGCTCCAATGCTCCGAGTATCTCCTATTTGACCGGACGGTGAACAGAATAACAGAATCGATGGTTGTACAGTCAATGATGTCAACACTAGGAGGGAGTGTCCCCGAAGTCGGCAGGAGATTGACACGCTATCGAAAAGAGGCTGACTCGTGGTATACCTGCTGCATCACAGTCACGTTGCAGAGAGGTATCTTCGTTCTCTTCGAGATGTATTTTGTTGGGGGGATGAATGTCGTGTCGCAACTCGCAAGGTAAAGAAGCACACAACTGACAAGTGGGATGAACCGCGGCTCCCTGGTGGCCAAGCTTTCTGTGGCTTGGCCGTTGCAGATTAATGTGCGGCAGAGGTAGCGCTAATCATGTACTGTAGAGTATTCTATTCCGTACTTCCGTACTTCTGTAGTACAGTAGCAATTGCCACCCTTTCGCTTCCACTCCCTACAGTACAATGCTCTTTCTGTTTCATGTGGTTTTCCATCTCCAATCGCAAGTGGTGGATGTGATCCAAAGGAATCGTTTAGAGTTATATTTGCGCTGTATAGCATCCTCACATACATACATACATACATACAGGTCTTAAAACGCGAAAAGATGGGGCGCCCTCAAGATAGACGCCAGACAGGTGTGGTGGAAATTGGAGCTAAGGCTATTCCTGGATACCTTCATCTGAATAGAGACGGCGCTTCCAAGGTTCAGCATTCTGCTTAACCCGAAATAGGTGGACACAATTACTCCCCTTCTGGAGACATCATGAGAAGAAAACAGAGAGAGAGAGAGAGAGAGGGAGAGGGAGATACTTTATTCAACAACAATCAAGACGATAATGCAATTGTGTGTAAAGAGAGTAGAGAATCCGATCAGTATTTCATCTTCCTGCGATACGCGGACGGCTAAATGCACTCAAGCATTGTCCCAATGCGGTATCGCTCCCGCCTGATTGAATTCATACCTAGTAAGATCACTAATTTCCTCCTCTCTCTCTTTTGCCCGTCCATACCTTAACATCTTCTAATGCTCTCTGTTTCTTTTTGTTCATTTCTGCGACAACACCCTTCGCTCGCTGAGGTCACATTGGTGGCACAGAGGAGTCGAATGCCTCATTCACTGTCATTTCGTTGAAGGGGCTTGCGGGTTACACGGTAGAAGGTGTCCTGGTGGGATCTCTTGTCGGGTGTCCGTTTTCGTTGTCTTTTCGCAGTGTGTGGGAGGGAAATTGTGGTAAAAAGGACAGAGGACATGAATTTGGAAGCTTACATGACTGCCGATTGCTTTTAATCGGTCGCCAAAGCCGGTCGCCCTAGAATTTCCGCAAAAACACGCTGACCTCCACCGGCGTCGCGCCGGTGAGCTCTTCAATCTCAACACTCACTTCGACCTACTGTATCGACCATCCATCCAGCGTAGCTCAGCAAGAAGAGAACTTGTTTCTGACTTCGCTATCCATCTGCCCATTCAAGAAACCCGTTGACGCATTTCGTTACAGCCATGGCATCCACCGTTTCGAAGGCAATTCGGATTTCGGTCTTCCTCCTCAACCTTATGCTCCTGTTGGTTTTCGGGGCGCCACAGGTCTCTGGTCTTACTCAAGCCCTTTGCTCCAGCGACAATACTGGTACCTCTTTCGCTGTTGGTAAGATATCGACTCCAATTCGCTCGGAAGAATTAATTGCTGACCTGACCAATCTTGCAGCGACGTCTGACTATCAGTCCAATGGCCACTGCTTCGATACCTGCAAAGCCAACTACGCGTTCGCGATTGTTCAATATCAGAGTTGCTGGTGTTCAAACAACGCACCGGCACATACTACCTCTGTGGGCTCCTGCAATCAAAATTGCCCTGGATATCCGTTCGAGCAATGTGGCTCTCAGTCTGCAGGTCTTTTCGGATATATTGCACTGAACAAGAGTCCTTCTGGTACAATAGGATCATCCGGCACCACTCCATCCAACACGCCTACGTCGGCTCCATCGAGCAGCAGTCAGCCGGTCAGTTTCCAGTCCTTGTCCGGGGTAATATCCAGCATTCCCTTACGTTCAACTCAGGTCCCGTCTTCTACTGCCTCCAGTTTACCTGGAATATTATTACCGTCTTCAAGTCTCCTTGGATCATCAACTTTTGTTCCACCATCTTCTTCTGTATCTTCCTCAATACCTTCTGCACAGAGCTCTCCACCCACACCAAGTCCTGTGACTGTTCAGGAAACAGTCACAGCTCCGCCATCTGTACGAATTTCTTTGGTCTCCATAGTACGCATTGACCTCTCCTTTAACATAGATTACTGCCTCGCGACTAGCTTATGGTAGACTGCGACTGCATCAGGGAAAATTGCTAACTGTATCCCATTAGACGCCTTCCCCGTCCCCATTCGTATTACTAGGTACATCGAGTCCCGGCTTTGTCCCTGGAGGGTCTTCATTCCCTTTCAAATCATCGCCTCCTTTCTCGGATCCTACCACATCGAGTACTACAAACATAGCACCTACCTCAAGCACACTATCCACATCGGTCATCCCAACTCCAACCCCATCAAGCACCACTAGCACACCAGCTCCGCCGACCACCTCCAGTACCTCGGAAAGCTTATCCTCGAGTTTCTCACCCTCAAGTACCTCGGAAAGCTCATCTTCGAGTTCCTCTTCATGGTCTGCAACACCTGTCACCTCAGCTATGACTGTTGATAGTAGACTCACCACGATAACCTTTACACCCACGGCACCACCACCAACGTCAAACCCAGTGTCCTCAACGGCGCCAAGTAACGGCGGCCCCTTTGCTACAGCAAGCAAAGCTGCAGGCTTTGGCGCTGGTATTGGATTCATTGCCGTCTTAGCCATTGGTGCCATCGGCTGGGTTTTCTACAATCGTCGCTGCAAACGTGCCGCGAATGCTATGGCCGTTTCATCCTACGCTAGTGGTGAACAGACCCCTCAGCGACGTCCAAGCCGACTTAGTCAAATGGGTTTACTCGGAGGAGGCTCACGTCCAATGAGCGAGAGAGTCCCCCCGATCGACACAAGTGGCTGGGGTCCTGGTGGCAGCAGTGAGAAGAGTCCAGATGAGATTACTCCAGGTGATCGGAGAGCTAGCCACCTGAGTATGCACGATTCGAGGTTGGAACCAAGTGTGTTGATGCAGCGCCGCGATCATAATGGCAGCTTTGTTAGTCTAGGAGATCATCAAGACTACTCCCGACGCGTATTACGTGTAAGTCTCCCCTTTTGATGTACTCTTATTTCCCCGTCATGCCAATTCTCTCGCACCGCGGCATGTCAACAGCCACTAAGTCAATGGCCTCCTAGGTCACAAACTCTGGGGAATAGGACTTCGTCTAGTTCCCCCGCGGTCCCACTGTGGACCAAGTTATTCGTTGCACCGCCTCGCCAACGAAAAACGAAACCCCTTCAGATTCGGCTGAGAGCCTACGATCTTCTCCTCATTACCGTACTAGGACAATAAACATAATGTTAATCTCATCGCGTCTCCTGAGCAAATTGGTCATCACGGCTTACTGGTTGTCCTAGCTTGGAAGCATGCGCTACTAACTGCATTGGAGGTACACGACGGCGCTTATGGACTGTGGATTCGGATCCAGGCCTTTAGCATAGCCCAGATCTCATAATTTTTCTATTTCTGTGTACAATAGTCGTTGCGTGGCACATGAACTCGTGCTACACTCAGGGTACATTGGTGGTCGGACACCACTTTGACGTCGTTACGAAGGGAGGAATCGCAACAAAATACGGAAGGATCAAGGCTGTACATGGGCACCCTTATGATAGCACATAGAGCAAAAGCATATATTCTCAATGATGCAGTCCTCCCGTCTTTGCTTGCACAGAGACCTTTGGATGGGTCGAACCGATGCAATTTCCAACCACGTCGTACGCCATTTGTTGTTGTCCTCAATCGCACAAGATCAGTCTGAGGGATTTGCTGAAACATCCTAATTCATGTCGTCCTCGCCTAGAGGGCATCCAGAGAGATCGGTGAAGTAACGTGAGGCAAACGTACGTGGTTTTCAGGTATCGGATCATTTCTCCCCAACGAGCGAATTGTCCATTGTACCTTGCACTGCCGCTACACCCAGATTCTAGATCGTATAGAGTAACCCTAATCCGGTCGAACTTTGAATACAGATGGCATGGGAAAGAACAGTGATTCTAAGAGCAGCGGGGCAATGATGACTTTGAGTGATCGCCCACATAGGATACATACCTAGATAGCTTAGGTAGGCAACAGGATGAGAGTGTGCATCACAGTATGGGATGTAACTGGGTAAGAAGAAAGATGTATTCCTTCGGTAACACAACCACCATGATGAGCGGCGCCCCGTCGTATCGAAGTGACATGCGTAGAAGAGATGGGGGATGCAATAGTGGAAGAGCCTGGGGTAGTGGCAAAGAGGAAGTCTTCACCTGGATCGGTAAGGCGCCGGCAGGGCCGATGCACGTTTGACTTGAATGGGAGCATAAATCCGGCTGCTTGCTTCGAACCTCAAATCCCATTTCCCAGTCTCCGCCATCGAAATTCCATGTCTCCTGCCGAAGAACCTTTGTTGTCTAGCGACGCTGTGCATGGTATGCTACGCAGGTCGAGGGAGTACAAGTACCGGCCGTCATCGTCCACCATAGGTATTTCCGCCATCCGACGTCCCTTGTACGACCCTTACTCCCAGACACTCCCCGTCGACTTTATTTAAAGCGCCGGAAAACCATGATATTGCGGAGTCAATAATTTCATTTGATCTTTGCATTACTTGGGAGGCTTTGTCGTTGTTATATCTACATTTACAGCGATAGTGGGACGACTCGGCCATTCTGCGTTAGCTACCAAGGGGCTTCTTGGTTTGACCTTGATCCCGCTGCTCCAGGCGTCCTGGGGGATCACATAGGGAATGACCTGTCAATATACCAAGGGGCATTAACAATCAATTCTGTGAACATTAATTGTATTCACTCGAATGTTGTATCCGTCGTTACCGGCCATCCATTCACGGGTCCCGCCATATCTTCGTTAATACTGCATCATCTACTTCTCTTAGATATCTTCCACCTGAGTGATCCACCTATGGTCAAAATGCTTGTTCTTCAAGATCTCGTTCCTTCGGAGCAATACCTGTTAGCTACCCTTGGTGTAACCCTCTGCGGCATCATCCTTCTGGTCCTAAACAAACGTCAACGTGGACATCTCTTGCCATACCTATCCTCTTGGATATCTGCCCTACCCCGGGGACGTCGTATATCATCAGCCAAGACCCCGCCCCGTTCTGTATCTCCGGAGAAGAAAGTTCCCAACAATGGACCGCCTCTGGTGGACTTCATAGACATCTTTCCACCGTCATCTCGCGAATCCCTTGCCAAGGTGTCAGAGAATTTGGAACCAGGTCCGAAAGGGAAACTATCCGGCGGTCAAGTGAGCCCTGTGGCATTCAAGAAAGGCCTGATACCTTTTAGTGCCGACTACCGAGAATGTGGATCTTCAACGTACACGCCTATGGAAATTTCCATGGAGGAAGTCCGAGCTCTGGGCGACTTTCCGGATTATGCCCAACTTAGTGGTGTACCTTTGCCAAAGCCCTACAAGGAATTCCAGATCGAGACCGCGCTTCCAAGGCCATACCGACCTTTCCGATGGTCGTACCACCAGACGATGTGTATATCTTCCTGCCCGTTCGATTGCTAACTGTCACTAACAACTTGACCAGCCCTCACAAAGCTCGAAACGGACTGGTGGCTCGAGCTCGACAAGAGCTACGTCGACCGCATCGCTGAACGCAAGCGCCTCTTCGCTGAGCACGGGAAACTCGTCCTCGACTACCTCGACGGCAGTGAACTAGCCTGCAAAGAAATCATGGAAATAGCCCTTCAGTTCGTCGTCGCCCGCTACCCGCAGCATTTTTCTCTTTCAAGAGAGCCCTCACAAGGTTACATCTTCCACAACGGCCCCTTAAATTCCAAAACCGTAATCAACTCCATGCATCCTCTTCACGTCCTCCTCGAAAACGTTCCCGAAGACTTCGCCATCATGCTCCGCAACCCCGAAGACGGCTTCTACTACTTCCGCGCCGGCGTCGTCTGCTCCTCTCTTGGCTGGAACGTAGGCACGAAAATCGGACTGCAGCTAAAGGAAATCCACGCCCCAATCCCCGACTACAAAGAAAAGATGGAATTTTCCATGGATCGGTAAGCCCCCTTGACCCAACCAAATAAAGCCCCTACTCCGTCCAACCCTCTAATCACCACTGTCCACCCAGCTACTTCTCCAAACTTCCCCCCTCCCGCCCCATCCAGCGCGGCTCCTGGGGTCTCGAAATCGACACCCCCCTTTTCATGCCCCCCTCGCACCCGCACGAAACCCTCCGCCTCTCACAGTCCCCCTCCCTCCCCCTTTCCCGCATCCACCTGCGCGTTGACTGGCAAACCCTACGCCGCCTCCCCCTCTCCGGCGCCATCGTCTTCAACTTCAAAGCGCTCTTCACGCCCCTCGAAGAATTCCGCGACGAGCCCTATGTGCCGGCGCTGTGTGGCAAGGTGCTTAGGGAGGGGAAAAAGGCGCTGATGGAGTATAAGAATACGTGGCACGTCGAGCATGTGGCAGTGCCGGCGCTGGAGAAGTGGGAGCGGGAGCAGGTGGACAGGGGGTTGGTGGAGGCGGGGTGGGAGGTGAGGACGTTGGAGGAGGCCCCGTGGTTTCCCGGGTGGGAGGCGAAGTGGAGGCGGCAGCAGGGGTTTTGAGATGGGTGGGTAGATAGATGAGGGGAAGAGGAGTGTATGGATGAGGTTATGAGAGATGATATCATGACAAGGTTTTTTGGGCTTTAGCAATGTACATACACCGGCTGCGGGACATTTGTTCTCCATCCCTTTCCAGCACAGCATGCACGCCGGCATTTTTCTCCTTCCATCCCAGAGCAGCAGCAAGAATCGTGCTATAGTAGCTTACATACCTTACATAGCCCAATGGCTTTTTCGCAACTACTGTGGCAAAACAGGTAAATCAGCTTAAGAATCTATATCGACAACCAACTCTACGCTTAATACTGTATAAGCAAATCGCTTAACCGTCATCATGTCACTCCTTCCCCAGCCTAAGGCTTACAGTAGTCCATGGGTAACAAATAGACTACTGTAGACCACCACCACCAGTATCAAAAACGCTAATATACTATAGCATACCATACCATACCATACCATACCATACCATACCATACCATACCATAACATACCACAGCATCATCCCCTACAGCCCGTGCCAGACGGACGAGTCAAGATTCCAAGATGCTGAAAGGAACATGTTTCGGCTTTTTCGTAACGGGGTTTTTTGCGCGGTGGTGGGTTGGATCTGCTAGGTAAGAAAGAGGTTTAGACTTTGGGAAGGTGGGTGGGGGGGGTGGGGTTTGCGGATCGGATGTGAGTGGAGGGGGGGAGAGGAGGGGGGAGTTGAGGAGGAAGGGTTGGTTTGGGAAGGGAGTAGGGTGGTGATGTGGTGGGAGGGGAGAGATAATACGGCGTCCTTTGTTGAAATATGCCATACTGTACATACCTGAACAGAATTGTTCCAACGAGTGTTCACATTTCGGCCGATTCGTCAACCAACATCTTTGATCGACTTCTTTTGAAGTGTTTTCGGTCGGGTTTTGGTTGATGAGAAGACTGGTAAGGGGGCGAGGAGGTAGGTTTGAGGTTTGGTGGTGTTGTATGGGTGGAGAGGTGGACGTTTGTGTGTGGAGGTTGGAGGTGGGAGGACACGAGGCCGTGCTGGTGTTGCTGTATCGACGTGGTAAGAAGACGGCTTCCCTGTCTCCGGTCTCCTAAGTAGACGTCGTGGTTTTCGACTCGTTGCGAATCTTTGGGGATTGGCGGCGGAAAGGGGGTGCAATGTCTTGATATCGATCTTTGAAGTTGAAGAGTCGTGCATGCGTGTGGAAATTTTGGGTCCTGTCGGGGTCCTAAAGTCGTGAGAGGAGGCGGTTGGCTGGGTTCGGCTGGGTTACGGTAGCAGGGTTGGGATATCTATGTCTGTAGACTTCGCGGGTTTCTTCCCCATTTCCATGAGCATCTCATCGATAGCGCTCCCAACCCTAACCACATATCTCCAACCCAGCCTGCTAGCTGGCTTGTGCATCACCGGAAAGAATACGATCTACTCTTCAACCTTCTTTGCCGTCCTCTCTCTTCATTCACAATTCCTCATGGGGACGGTAGCGTTGTTTTAGCCAGCCTTTAATACCTCGTCTACCGTGAAACTCAACTGGGGCGACGTCCTTCTTGGGTGTTGGACTGCCTTCGTTTCCTTTTAAGTTCAGGCTGAACTTGTTTCTGAAGTGATTAAGTTTTTCTGTATACCGAAGAGTCGCAGGATGCTCTTCACCTAGGGTCCTCCTACTCGCATCCACCGCTTCGGTAAGAAGCCCTAGGGCTTCTTCATTTCGACCTACCTTATTGTAACAGTGTGCAGTGTTACTCATTGATAATAGAGTATCAGGATGCTCATCACCAAGAATCTTCTTTCTCAGCTGCAGAGTCTCTTCCCTCAATCCTAAAGCCTCTTGCGTTCGATTTAGATCTTGATAACTTGTCGCAAGATTGTTCATGGAGACGAGAGTATCAGGATGCTCATCGCCTAGAATCTTCTTGCTCAGCTGCAGAGTCTCTTCATTCAATTCTAAAGCCTTCTGCGTTCGATTTAGATTGTGATAACTTAACGCAAGATTGCTCATGAAGACGAGAGTATCAGGATGCTCATCGCCTAGAATCTTCTTGCTCAGCTGCAGAGTCTCTTCATTCAATTCTAAAGCCTTCTGCGTTCGATTTAGATTGTGATAACTTAACGCAAGATTGCTCATGAAGACGAGAGTATCAGGATGCTCATCGCCTAGAATCTTCTTGCTCAGCTGCAGAGTCTCTTCATTCAATTCTAAAGCCTTCTGCGTTCGATTTAGATTGTGATAACTTAACGCAAGATTGCTCATGGAGACGAGAGTATCAGGATGCTCATCGCCTAGAATCTTCTTGCTCAGCTGCAGAGTCTCTTCATTCAATTCTAAAGCCTCTTGCGTTCGATTTAACTTCTGATAACTTAACGCAAGATTGCTCATGGAGACGAGAGTATCAGGATGCTCATCGCCAAGAATCTTCTTGCTCAGCTGCAGAGTCTCTTCATTCAATCCTAAAGCCTCTTGCGTTCGATTTAGATCTTGATAACTTGACGCAAGATCACTCATTGAGCGAAGAGTACCAGGATGCTCATTGCCTAGAATCTTCTTGCTCAGCTGCAGAGTCTCTTCATTCAACTTCAGACTTTCCTTATATCTACCCATCCGGCTATAGAAAGAGGCAAGATTTCTCATTGACAGAAGAATAGCAGAATCTTCGCAATGGAACAGATTCTTTCTCAAAAGCAGCTCCCTTTCTTGCAGCTTTATAGCTGCCTGATATTGATCCGACTTAAAATAGCTAATTGCAAGCCCCTGCATGATACCAAGAGTGTCATAGTGTTTATCACCCAAAACTCTCTCACTCGTGTGTAAAACATTTTTTTGCATCTGTAGTGCCTCAGAGTCTCGGCCTATGTGATTGTAAAAAATTGCAAGCCAGCTTTTTGCGTCTAGTGTGGTTGGGTGTTCTCTGCCCAGCAGTTTGAGACTTATTTGCAGTACCCGTTCCTGATGATCAACGGCTTTAGAATATGTCCCGAGTCCACCATAGACAGTGGCAAGCTCTCGCTCTAGTTGCAGACTTATCTCGGAATGCGCAGCGTGGGTTTCCTTACAAAGCTCCAGAGCTCTGATTAAGATCTCAAAGGCCCTTTTATAATACCCAATTTTTATATATACTATTGCAAATTTGTGAGCTATCCACAGCCGTTCTGTAATTCCAGCGCCCTCAGCAACTAATAGCCCATAGTCAATGAACTCAAGGCAGGAGTTGATATGAGGTATGAGGTTTCGTTCGTGCTGATAGCCACCGTCCCCGGCCGGGCCCCCAAGTGACGCCGATAAAATAGATACGGCCGTGATCCAGCAGCCAGCCCGCTGTGCTTGTGTTAAGCGGTCCCTAATCCAGGCGTGTACCAAGGGGTGTAGAGAAATGCGATGACTCGAGTCATTGATATGAATCAGAGAAAAAGAGGAGAGAAGTAGAACCGCTTCACGGACTGGGAGTGGATCCCAATCTCCGGCGTAATCTTGGCACAGAACACGGGGTTGATGTGACTTTGTCCAATCTGACAATTTACCATCCGACGATTCTATTTTCCACTTTTCCCAAGCCCTTTCGAGGATTTCCACCGGGATATTATCCATATGGAGAACAGAAAATATATTCAAAAGATCAAGGGCGCTCTCCACACTCTTACTCGACCAACAGGATGAATTTGTCGGATTCTTGCTTGGTAATTTGCGAATCATCTTAATGGAAATCTCCCAAGTAGTGTACACCGTATACTTGTAATCGGTTCGAGCGTGGATGGTTTGATGACCGAACAGTCGCTGTCGATTACTAGAGTATGCCTCACAGTAGTCTTCCAAGCCGTACAATTTCTGCTTAATCAAGGCACCAGCATGAACGATTGCCAGAGCGAGACAGCCTAAAGTCTCCACAACTCGTTTTGCCAACTTACGTAAAGACTCATTGCGGACGTCTTCTTCTTCACTGACTCTCCACAGCAATGTTATGGCATCGTCAAGAGCCATGCTCGCTATTTCATTGGATCCGACTGATCTATAAGCCGTGCACCCTGGATTTCGAGATGTGATGAGAATAGTGCCTCTGCCTCCAGTGGGAAAATATTCCGAGATGTCTATTGAAGGATCGTCCGCATTATCAAGGATCAAAAGCCATGGTTTATCAGTGTTGGTTAGCCACCTTTTGGCAATACCGACCTCTTGCCCAAGTCGACAATACTGAGCTATTTTTAAGAACCCTTGATCCGCCGTGTTGATACTGCTAGCATCAACGAAGAAGATAGCCCAGAATCTATGAGCTGTTAGTGATCGACCCTCGCCTAAGCTGCACCGCAATTAGCGGCAACCAGCATGCTTACTTCTCTCGTTGATCTTGAGCAAATTTGAGACACACTTGGGTTTTGCCAAAGCCACCACCGCCGAATAATACGAACCTCTTCTGCTCCCTTTGGGCACTCTGCGGTCCAGAAGGTAAACAACATTCACGGAGCCTGTGGCAGATGTCTTCACGGCCTGTGAACACCGAGCTGACATTATAAGGGACATCATAATATTCATTGAAAGACTTGCAGACGGATACTAGAACCATGTCAGGTGGATGCAGGAGTATCCCAATATATGCCCAAAGAGATCGAAAGACTTTTTTACATACGACCTGCATTTACTCCTTGAGCGTTATTCTCCTCCAAAGTTCTACGGATTCTCTTGAACAGCTTCTCATATGCTGCATCTTGACGAGTGCCAAATTTGCACATATCTCGGTGATTTGCATCCACCGGAATCTGATCTTCCCCAAATACTTCTAACAGTGCAGACTTCTTGTCAACAATCTGAGAGTCAATTGGTCGTCAGCCTTCAAAATGTAATGCTGCATCAGGGTTTATATCTGGACAACTGACCAAGCTGTTAGGTATACCCATTGGCTTCAACTCGAAGAAGCTGACAATACTATACTGGGGGATTTGGTGCCTGAAGTCGGAAGTGAGTTGCACAAGCTCATCACTATTACTTTTCAAAGCTCGGACCAATTTAGAAGATGGTTTGTGCATGATAGTTGTGGCTATTTTGGCAAGTACTCCTCCGTAGTCTGCTATTTCGCTTCCTCTATGTGGAGTTCCGAAGAAAGTGATTCCAATGGTCTGTTGGCAGATGGATTTGTACCGGTGTTCGATTCGTGCGAGAAGGAGCGCCTTAATCACCACTATCAGCTTCCAAGCTCCGATGCCCTTCCGGAAGCAACAGCTAACCTGCTTTACAATTATTCCTCCAAGCGAATGAGCTATGAATATGATCGGCCTCCGCGCTTCCTACTTGCCCCTATCAGCATGGTCAAGGGCACAGATGCCCACTGCCTACTTCTTCCTCCATTCGTTTATCAACAAGATCGCTGAGCAGATTTTTGGCATGGTCCCTTATATCTGCAGTTGTGTTCCCGAATGCCCAATCTGCGTTGTATCCGAAAGTCAAGACACGAGAATCTTTGACATCAAGCGGAAGGAACTCTTGAAGCCAGGAGGCGTTAGGGTTTGGGCCAGCCCAAGTTTCTGTCGAATCTCCTCTAAGACCATGAACGGCAACGATACTGGATGGTTGTGTAAGTTAGATGAGATCGTGTAGAAAATTCTACCGATGAGGAACCTGAGGACATACTCAAGATGCAATTCCACTTGCTGGTCTGATTCGAACGTTGGGTAAAGAACGGTGAGAACCATGGCGACTGCTTCGGTTTGGTTTCCTGGGCTTGACTACGGATACATAACACGAGCAGCTTCTGAGTAAAAACAAACGACTAATGATTTGATCGAAGTGCAGGTCGTAGCAAAATATGCTCAGCCTAGAGGGCGCTTCGAACAGAATCGATCACTGCAGCCTGCAGCCTTATTATTGGTCAGAACAAGCCACATCCTACGCGCCCTATGCAGGTCAATCCTAATAAAAATCATCCCATCTTAGTACTTCTGCGGTCATACCGTCCAATACCCTAATCGCTTCAAGATATTCGAAACGTCTCGGCTGACATGATCTCAAGAAGTTGCTGATGTTGGCGATTCGCTCGACCTTCATCAGCTATTCTTTAAGCCGTCCTCGGGTCAAAGCGTTTTTGATGTCAGCTTGGCTACGCTTGTCGATTCTGCACGAGCTATCCAATGAAACAGACGAGGGCTGAAGGTCGCAAAGGATGGCAAATCTATTAATGACCCGGTGCAAGAAGACCAGATAACAAGGCGAAAGATGGCTATCCTGGAACCTGTCAAGACACGACAGCGTTCCAGGTGTTTGTTTGTGTTAGCTGTCGCAAGTTGCTCTATTCAGCTTGCTGTACTAGCAGTGCGATGTGTATGTTTGGCATCATATGAGTTTGCAAAAATTCGATGTTGTAATCTTGAAAAGCGGTCTATCCAGAGCCATTGCCATTCATTAAACCTTGGAGGTGAAAATCTGTTGGTAAGATTCGATGTGCGCTTGAATAGACGTACGTTTGCGAACCTTGGGTGAAGCAAAGTCATGTTCGCTTGACATCGACACTTTGTGATTGTTCAACGCTGCTAGATTGTCAGAAAACGATGCAAGGAAGTTGGGACATCGAGTCTTGAGATCGCAGTTCTAGCTTCTATTTCCTTCAAGATTCAACCTCTATTCGTGTTGTATCAACGCCTTCATATTGTATGATTTGAGATAATGGTTTATTGCCACGATAGCATCGTGACAGAGCGTCTGCTGCTTGTCATCTCTACGTGCTTGGAAAACATCTCGCTCCATATGTTGGGTTTGGCCACTGAGACTCCCGCAAGTTATGTACGCCTGAGACTGACATACTCATTCGAAATTGTTCATTACAGGGTTTACAAGCACAGTCTCCGAGCTGTTACTATTACAGTTGTGCGCAAGACTAGGGTTGCTACATTGCTTGCATTTGAGTATTCTTGTTGTCATTAATCTGATATGCTGCGCAACGAGCTTACGATTCGAACACATTGATAAAGTAATAGCCTCCTCTCTCGATTCTGCGCCAAGCTTTCTAGAACTCGCCGATAAATCTTGCGATCACGGCCGCGATTTTGTCCGGCATCTCTAGGATGACCATATGGTTCGCCTTAAAGGTTGCCGTAAGCCTAGTTCCTGCCGTCTCGGTAAATATTCGCTGTACAGTAGGGAATAGTCATACCGTCTTCGCACTGCACGTAGGCGCATCGATACCTATATACCGGATCATCAAAGGCAGCGTACTGAACCTTTGATGCAAAGGCCCGACTAGGTTGCCGCCGCCACAGTTTCGTGTACTCGGCTGCCTGTTCCTCGGAGAACCCGTTGAAGTGAGTCTCGCTTGGTGTGGTAAGGTTGAGATTCATTGCTTCTTTCTATCAAGTATTCGCTTGGTTGTTAATCGTTGCTTCCGGAGCTTGTGATACTCATATAGAGATTACTGGCAGACATATATCCTCGAAAACATGTGGTACTGCATCCCAAGGACCCCCAATTCCATCTAGAGGCGAAACATCCACCGGAATGATCAATGCCACTATGAATACCAGCCCCAATATGCCTCCTCTCTTGCCTTCTTTCGCCCGTTCCGTTTTACATAGACCTTGCACAACAGAGCCCCCTACCACTCCCCCGTACGAATGCATGGCGATGATAACGTCTTTCCTTCATCTAGTAGCAGGGCCAGCAGCGTAAAGCGGACGTAGTCGACATTGGTACTTAGGTCGACGGACTTGGGCGTCGGATTACTGACAGTAGGGAGCGGCCTTGTGACGGTGGGATAAGAGCGAGTATTGAGTACAGCTATGAAAGAAGCAAGGCAAGATCCATCGTACAAACCGCCATGATAGAGCACAATGGTGGAATCAGACATGGCCATCAAAAGCTTGACCTAAACTATAGAAAGACTAATTGGGAAGAACGAAGAGATTGAGTAGAGTATAATAACCGTGGGATCTTATACTTGGAAGTTGGAATAAAAATCATGCTGGAAGTAAATGACTATCAATGGGCAAGACGTGTAATGGAATCTTGAATTGGATTTATCATGCATGCTTAACGACTCCAATACGGAGACATGGGAGGCCTGCATACAAGATAGCCAACGATACGCCGAGACCTGGATAATAAACACCTTCAGTATAGGTGGGTTGCAACAAGGAAGAAGTCACAGGATTGGCCCAATAGAGAGCAACTAGAATGCATAGACCGACACAGCTTGGATCTTCTTTAGTATTACATGTATCTTGAAACCACAAATCTTGAGCTTTTAAGGAGCATCAAACGTCGTTCAAGACTCCATCGCCTCATACTTCTATATACTCGAGGAAGACTCGGACACTCTGCTTGAGATGAAATGCGAGCGCTTTGCCTGAAGTATGCACCAATAATGCCACCCATTCTAACCTCCTACAGTAAGGTCGGGTCAGGAAGTGTCAGCAACGGCAGTTCCCGAGCGCGGAGAAAGGCTTTTCCGCCCTATTCTATGCACAAACTCTGCTGTATCACACAACGCCAACGAAAGACAAAATTCTTTCACCCAAATCGATAAAAGCTACGTTTGTCAAACAACCTTTCTCCAACTTTCCTCGACAGGAGTGTCTCTATCCGTTCTGCTATTCACATCTGCTCTCCCATCTAAATCACCAAGATATTGCGTCATCTCAAACAACCTTCACATTATTTTTTCAAGCCCCACTAAGAATTCTGGTGGACGATTGTCATACCTATCCACAACCTCCAGTCACTCAACATCCCTTCAAACTGTTTACCAAAAATCTTTGAGTGCAATTAGCACTGTCGCGCGTATGCGTGTTGCTCCAACAGTCTATACTTCTCAGGTACGCAAGACAGTGCCCTCTGCTTGAATCTTGACTGGGTTGAGCATGTAAGAAAATTGACTGACTTTGGGAATTTTAGGATTATCTTTCTGGTATGATTGTTCGTCTTCCCACTCATGAAACTCCAGCTCACAATCTATGATTACAGACCAGTTGTGGAAAGCGGCCCTCTACTGAAGATAAGAGCTAAAAACCAGAACTTCTCACCATGTTATCCCATCTATGCAAACAAGCTTCATTGAAGTCGTTGCGTGCTCTAAATCAGCCATTGAGAGCTGGTGTACAAGCCCGGTATTTGGCTACTGTCGAAGTCAATACTCCCCGTCAGATGCCAGTCTCTAAGCCAAGGGCAACCCCAGTCTCGCATGATAGGGCCACCTTCACAATCAGAGTACGTTTGGTCGTTCGGGAAATGTCTGCACCAGTGAGTGCAGAAAATCGTGGTACAACAATTGGCGAATAGTTGTCTCGGCAAAGCCGGTTATTGTCCACGACTTCCTGCACCCACTGGTGCTGTAGGAGAAATGCTGACCATGAGACAGAACGGACCGGTCTTCAACGGCACATCCTTTGGCGCCAAATCAAACATCTCTGGTGAGGCAGTTTTCACCACATCTCTTGTGGGTTACCCAGAATCCATGACCGACCCCTCCTACCGTGGCCAAATTTTAGTGTTTACCCAGCCTCTAATCGGCAACTACGGAGTCCCATCAGCCGCTCGAGACGAGAATGGTCTACTCCGTCATTTTGAATCCCCCAACATCCAAGCCTCCGGTGTGGTCGTTGCAGATGTTGCAGAAAAGTACAGCCATTGGACGGCTGTCGAAAGCCTGAGCGAATGGTGTGCTCGAGAGGGCGTACCTGCCATCTCAGGCGTCGATACTCGTGCCATTGTGACACACCTTCGGGAGCAAGGATCATCGCTCGCTCGCATCACCATTGGTGAAGAGTACGACGCCGATCAAGACGAAGCATTTGTAGACCCCGAGCAAATCAACCTCGTCCGCAAAGTCAGCACCAAAGCGCCTTTCCACGTCAGTTCCGGCAACGGTGATCTACACGTCCTACTGGTAGACTGCGGCTGCAAAGAGAATATCCTGCGCAGCTTAGTCGGTCGAGGCGCCAGCGTCACTGCTTTCCCTTACGACTACCCCATCCATAAAGTGGCGCACCACTTCGATGGAGTTTTTATCTCTAATGGCCCGGGAGATCCAACTCATTGCCAAGATAGCGTCTACCATCTCCGCAAGCTGATGGATTCTTCACAAATCCCCGTCATGGGTATTTGTCTTGGCCATCAACTGCTGGCTCTGGCAGCAGGTGCCAGTACCATCAAACTCAAGTACGGGAACCGTGCCCATAATATCCCGGCTTTGGATTTGACAACGGGACGATGCCATATCACAAGTCAGAATCATGGATACGCCGTTGATGCTACGACACTACCCAGTGATTGGAAGGAGTACTTTGTCAATCTCAACGACTCTAGCAACGAAGGTACGCCCCCTTTCCCATCCCACCCCCACCCCAGCTAAACTAACCCCAACTCCCAACAGGCATAATCCATAAATCGCGCCCCATCTTCGGCACCCAATTCCACCCCGAAGCCCGCGGCGGCCCCCTCGATAGCTCCTACCTCTTCGACTCGTACCTCGACAGCGTGACGAAATATAAAAGAAGTCAGACGGGGTTAGGGCTGGCGAAGGAAGGGAGGCCTAGTCCGTTGTTGGTGGATTTGTTGGCCAAGGAGAGGGTTGGGGTTGTGCCGGATGGGGTGCTTGCGAGGGCGGCGTGAGCGTTTGGGGTTTAGGGAAGGAGATAAGGTTGATATGGTGTGATGGATGTTTGGTTGGGCAAGGTTATGAAGTGGTGGTGTATATTGGTTTGGCATTTCAGACATCTATAAGATTGAATGACGATTACGACATGTCGAAATCTCAACATTTCATCCATACCACTCATCCCCCTAATTCCTCCTCCAACGTTCCTACCATTCACTTGTTATCCTTCTCACGAACTTCATCATTACCCTCACGATGAACATTTAAAAAAATTCCAACCCGTACAAAAAACCCCCAAGAATTCCATCAAGCCATCAAGCCATCAAGCCATCACAATCTACACCGTATATACCATCTACCATACTCCATCTCATCTCATCCAATTTCATCCCATCCCATCCCATCCCATCCCATCCCACATCAAGCACCCGCCCTCCCTTCTAACATTTCCAACTTTCCAACCTCCCCCCTTTCTCCAACAAACAAAACATCCCTTTCATTCTCTCCACCACCGACTTCTCTACCGTATTCGTATTCGTATTCGTATCTGTGTTCTTTTTTTGTACTATTCACATCCCCTTCATCTCTCCCCTTCTTTGACACATGTCTCGAATTGTAACTTTTCTTCTTGATGGAATCGCATCTTCCTTTTTCCTTTTTTTCTTCTTTTTTTTCTTTTTTCGTCACTTTCTACGAAGAGATGGGATAAATCGACGGGATGTGAGAATGTTTTGGTTTAGTCTCCTCTGAGATTTTAGGGGATGGGCTGGGGGGGTGGAGGGGGGAGTGTGTGGAGGTTTGAGGTTTTGGGGTTTAAGAGATGGAAGTAAAAGAAAAGGACGATAGATAATAAAGATGGGAGAATTATAGGATTTTTACAAAAAGTTTCGGGAGGACGGGTGTGAGGTGTGAGGTGTGAGAAGAAGAGGGAATGGAAGACGAGAAGAAGAACTGGCCCTAACCTGTTCGGGGAGAAGTTCAAGCGATTTGCTATTCAGGAAAGCGACAAGTTTGGCCATCCGATGGAACACCTTGTCTCCCCCACCAGTCAGCCTAGGGATCGGCTCGGGATAAAGTTGCACTGGCCAACTAGGAACACAATTTCAGATCTTGCTTTTGGAACTACTGCTGGTTCAGATAGTCCTCTTACGCGTTTACTGATGGCAAAAGGCGCCCCGATTGAGGGTGTCATTTGGCTGGATACATACGCGCGCCGAGAGGACAACCTTGAAGAGAAGCTCAGAAAGAAGGGCCACGTTCCCATGAACTACTGGCCACCCGAGCAAAAAGCCATGCATGAAGAGTTTTCCGACTGGGTCTTCGAGAGCAGCGAAGCAAAAGTTTGGGTGATTTGTGGTTCACAGAATAGGGATAGATACAAGACTATTAAGCGTGGGCGTCTGATCGGTTTCCGAATATATTTGGACCAAGTGGATGTCCCTGTCAGTATAGAACTTGACGACCATGGCAGCAGCGTTCGAAGAATTATCGTGTACAGCTATCATCCTGAATGTCTGGTCAGGCAAAATGCTTTCGCTGTGGGCCTCATGCTCGACTCAGCCTGGAATGTGGCAGGTGCATTGACGGGCTTTGATTTTGAGCCGGTTTACTTTCGACAGTTCCGTAGAAACCCGAGGCCGACAGCCCTGTCTGAGACGATTCGAGATTGCTATGCTGAATCAACTGGTGAAGAACCTCGCCCTTTTAAACTCCTTTCCAACGCAGTCCACCGATGGCTTCAAGGTCAGAATTTAGACAGCGAAGAATCTCTGAACAAACTAAGAACCTCTCCTGGTGAAAGCATTTGTAGCATTATACTCCGGCAAATGTCCCGACTTGGAAGAGCAGCACAAGATACACCAGAGGCGCAAATGCGACGACACGAGGATGCCCTCCTTCGCGATTTACACAGAAGTCCTACCGTTACAAGAGGTGAGACTCTGCAGGTGGAGGTTTGGTGTCAAGATTGTAGATCAGATAATACCAAACACACGGACCTTACTTGCAGGTATGAGGTTGCGACTAGCAAATACGTCGCATGGCCTCATGTTTGTAAGAAATGTTGCTTTGTCAAAGGCAAGAAATACCCTCAGAAGCACTTCGTGCCGGTCGATCCTCAAATACCCTTCGTGCTGTATCATACCATGACAGATCGGGATCGCAAAATTCGGCGGAAGGAGGCAAAAGGAAAAGGGGCACACGGGAATAAGGCAAAGGGGAGAGGGGCAAGGGGGAAGAAAGTCAAAGGGGAAAGATGCAAAGAACCTTACAAAGACAGAAGCTCTGCATGTTCGCCTTCGTCTTAGTCCCATAAGATAGCAGTGATACCTTGGGATTTAGAAGCTCCCTCAGATTAGGAGAGTTGATGAAATGACTTAAGCTCAGAATCAACATGCAGTTCCTATTCTCTATTTGTTCTCAAGTCCCATCCGAGTCCAGCCGGTTCAATAGCTGTTCAATCGCGTCTACCATCCTATTTAGCCTTCAAACGTGGTTGACCAGGTCGATGATTTGATATCTAAAAAGGGACGAGTGCACAAACAGAGGAGGAGTCAAATTTTTAAACTAGCGATGGAGACTCAGGCAGATAACAGGGACAAACCCGTCTTAGGATAGTAGCAGCAGGAATTCATAGGATTGTCTCTGATACGAGATGCCCTGATGGACCTCGGGAGCGAAACATTACCTTTGGAACATAGATGTTGAGGATCGGCGGGGAAGTTCATACCCAGTGTCCCTCCAGATACGCGCAATTTCTTTGCCAAAGGTGTTGGTTCCTCGGTATGGCAACCGCGAATGTTCAAAGGCAGGTTGAACAGTCCGTCCGGCAACGCGTTTCAAAGAGTTGGACGTCCAACCGGATAGGAACATCCTACCGGGCAGAGAGGCCCCAAAAACCTGGCTAAAAGCCCACTCCAAAGTTTTTAATTTCTAGGGATCTCTTCGAGCCATTTGGTAGGGTTGTCCGGCAGGATGTCCTGTCTGGTTTGGACGTCCAACTCTTCGATGATTTAAAGGAACCTAAAAGGCAAAGGAGGATGAATGGCATCAGGCTATGGGAACTAGACAAAAGCCTGCTCCTTTTCTCCTTTTAATTTCTTTCTTGGTTCGTCTGAGGGAGGGGACAGGTGGAGTGGGCGCTCGGCGCTGGAGAAGAGAGAGGTGGACGCAATGGGCGTAAGGAGAGATTTTTGATGAATGCATTAATTCGTCAACGGAAACTTGGGCGTTGAATTGCCACCTGAAAAAAAACTAACTACGGTGTTTCGTATTTGGAATTGTTTTGATAACTTGTATACGTAAATCATAATATATATATTAAAATGACTGTCTTTTCCATAAATTTCCGGGATGGTTTTCCGCTTGTCAATCTGGCCAGCCGCGGGAGACCGGGGGTAAGCTCAACTCCGTTTCTGTGCGAAGAGCTCAAGTGCTAATTCAAAATCACAGTTCGATTCCCCGTCCCGGAGATTGATCTCCTCTTCTTGTTGTACTTTTTTTTCTTTCTTTTTTCTTTCTCTTTCCTTTCAGCAATCTTAATTTCATTTTACTTGCATGTGTTTCGCCTACACGAGTCGTCTTCCACCGAGCCGAGAAGTCGAGTATTGCGATTCCGATCATCCCATCGCGTGCAAAACGGAAAATAAACTTCAGGCTTTCAAGATCGACCACAGACTTCACTGTCCGGTGAAGAATTCCTGCAAATCCTTTCCAAGGTGAAGAAGGCTAACGCGCCCCTCTGAAGAGGGGACTCTAACGCTCGCTTAAGGGTCCAGATCAGTCCCTGGCTCCCGGGCAGTCCCCCTTCAGCGATGATATGCTGAAGATTGGATGGAGCGGACCATCGGGACAGCATCTGAGTGCTGTCGAGATTCCTGGGATTTTCAGAACCCCAACTTACTGGGTAACGACATAGCAGTATAAAACCTGGTGCGGCGATTACTATATATATATTATATACACCCCGAACTTAGGATTGGAAATTGCCGTTTCGGTTCGGGAAAGGGAGCAAGGCCGCTTTAGAGGGAGCATCGAGGGAGCACGGGGGAGCCATCGAGGGAGCACGATTCTCTGTCAAAGACGAACCTGATGAGCCGAAGAGCTTCGTCAGAAAGTGAAGGTGTTTAAAAGCTTGTCTCTGAAAGTATTTGACAGAATAATTTATGTTTTCAATCTTCAACTCTCTTCAATGATTGATCAGATGCTGACATATGAAACAGTTGATGCAAGACTTTCCGATCTCGCTTCATGATGCAGATATTATGAGACGAGAATTCCTAGCGGAGAGGGCCGAGTTGTAAGTCCTCTTCGTCGGATCGTGGGTGGGGTAAACCAGACTGACATGTATTTCGAAGCACACGCAAACATACGGAAGCAATGATGCAGCAAAAGTTCAATTTGATGACTGAGGCACGAAGACACGAGGAAGAGATGGGCTACCATTAGTACCTGTGATGCTTGTAAACGGGAACGAAAGGCGGAAAAGACCCCAGCTTGGTCTGGGGGAGGAGCGCTGTTTTGTGATAGTGTCGATAAGAGATCCATACGACCAGAGAAGAGGTACAGTCACGATATCAATGAATAAGATTCCCTGAAACGACCACAGAAGAGAAAATGATATTGGTAATAGTTGAGTGATAAAAAAATAACAACGTATACGCTAATCGAAACCATCATCAGATATTTTCTCCACATCTGAACTCTATAACCATAAATACCATTTGATAAAAACAACTTTTGTTATACAACGTGGCTGATAACTAAAACATCAACTGAGAAAAAAAAACACCGTACTAGTCTGTATCGAAAACCACAATCAAATCCAACCTAAGCGTCCTCTCATTTCCAACAACCATCTAAAGCGCGAAACGGAGCGGAAGGGGAGCACGACGAGGGAATACGAAAGAGCAGGACAACATTAGCGCGCAAAGTAAGGCGACGCCGCCTTGGTTGACAAAGGAGTACCACCCCTTCCTTTAAAGCCGAGGGCTTCGCGACCAGCCCGAGGAGGGCAGGGTAACGGGCACTTTCCCCAGTTAACCAAGGCTCTGAAGTTGAACACCTTGACATTGCCAGATTTCAGTTTACTGACACGCCTAGTAAACTCGTAGGTACATATACACACTTGGGAAAACAGTTCGGGTAAGGCCTACTAGTAGAGCTGAGAAGAAAGCACAGGGACAGCTTAACTATCTGATAGGCTCTCTCTCTCTCCCTCCCGCCCGATCTCTCTTGAGCAATATCAGTAAATCTCTATTGAAGGGTAAATCGCGAACGATGTAGAAGGGAGATGCGAGGTAGAAAGGGGCCGATTCAGGGCGAGGACGATATAGGTAGACATACAGGGTGCTAATCTTAAGGTGACGAACGAGGTTCCGTAGACGTTGGTTCTCGGGTATCAAGAGATGAAATCTCTGGGCTCATGACTCCGGCAAGGTTTCCGACTGGCATGCCATGTTCGAATACTTCAGTGCTAATAATTCCTCAACCTGTGCTTGAAGGACAACAACGACAACAACGACCGCCGAGCTCCAGAATGTCCACTACGAGCCAATACGGCTCAGACACGCCCGTCTCTTCAAGTATAGCACAATTTTCCCCAAAACAATCAGACGCTAAACCTTGGAGCCGTCTTCCTCGGCGCCTCTAATTCTTCTCTCTCTCTCTCTCTCTCTCTCTCTCTGACGAGATGGGACCCGAAATCCATCAAGTTCTTATTCCTAATGCGGAAGAAACGCCCCTCAGGACGCTCTGTGTTGTGAAAATGTCTGGGAGTTTGACTTGATCGTTTCGGCGAATGATGGTCGTGTGAAAAGGAAATGTCGACTTACGAGAGGATGTCCGATGAGCGAGAGCCATGTTGTGAGTCGACAAGGGATTCTTCAGCTTGAATGTAGCCGTCGGTGGAGAAGGGGCGGTTTGAAAACGAAGCGCGGCGCGTTTGAAGAACGATCGAATGATTTTGAGCGCAGTGCCGGCAGAAGATGCAAGGTGGAAAGGAATGAGGGAGGGTGGATTGATGCGATGGAGGCATGGCGATTCGCCGGGAAACTTTGTATCCCAGGAGGGTAGAGAAGCTCGGAAGGCATTTTCTATAATCTCGAGCTTTCGTTAGGGTCTGGGACCAGCCCCTGTGTTAGGCCTTGGGGACGCCGACACGATGGATAATTCCCTCCGTCAACCGTCCATGTTACTTTTGCTGCTCTGATGGAGCTCTTTTTGAAATATCGAATGGAAACTACTTTTTATTACACATCGCCCCCGCCTACTGACTGGATACACCATACCGGAAAAAAGGCAAAGTTTCCTTCGAGGAGGGTGATTAAAGGTACCTGAATTTTGGATAGCCGTCCCCAAAATGCAGGTACATTTGGGTGCTACGACAGTCATTGCATTCTGGTTACATTCAAACTGTATTATACAGACTGCCTGACATATTCTGTATCTCTCCTGCCTTCGAATAATCCCGCCACTTCTGGCCACTATACTACTCCGGCTAATCTTTAGGGTGTAGGACTGCCTCAGGGTGAGGAGATTCTGTGGCAGTCGAGGCCGTTGGGATAGCCGTGGAGCTGCTTCAGGAATGAAGCAGAGCTTCCTAGCACCTCTTGTAGAAGCAGTCGTTGTGTCAAAGCCCTGCAGATCATCGGTTTGAGCGACTATCCAGCTGAACCAAGGCGTCCTGAAGCAGCTTGGTGATTACGCAATGTCTCTATGGTTCGACTCTGATTATTCTTCTCGGCAGCTGTGAGTGAAGACGTGCCCGAGCGATCCAAATAGTTGGAGTCGGCACCGTGGTCTAGCAGGAACTTAACAATTTCCTCGTGACCGGCTGTAGCCGCTGATATCAACGGAGAAGTCATCATCTGGTTCAACGATTTCGATTCCAAGTCGTCGGCTTTGACCCCGTTGGAGATGAGATAGCGTACGATATCAAGCCGGTCTTCGCTAGCCGCCGCACGAAGCGCACCGGATCCAATAACACAAGCGCCTCGATCGATGAGAAAGCGTATCCGTCGCAACGACGTTTCTGAGATCCTCCGTTAGGCGTGCAGCAGGCAAAGTCCTGGTAGGAATGTGCGTGTTTCCTTACCATCCTCGACTGCGGCCAGGACCGCAGCTCTGACCGGGCTGTGGTCGGGGAATCCGCTGTTGATGTCAGCACCATGAGCGAGCATGTAGTTGACGTAGTCGAAATTGTCATTGCGCATTGCAATCCCAATCTGCGAGACGCCAGGCTGGCCGCCGTGGGGGCTTTTCGGTGCAATAGTATTGAAACAGTCTGGCTCTCTTGCGCAAAAAGCTTCTGCCAGTGGGATGGAGCCGATGCGTGCGGCCGCATGTAACGACTTCCAGGGGATCCTTACCCCAAGATGTTGCAGAAAAGTATCCCAGAGGTATACGAAAACAGTGATCTGTTCAGCTTGTGTTGCGGTGTCTGCGAGGTTGGTAACTTTGGTCATTCGTTCAGAAACATCTTTGATTCAATCTTGTAATTGATCTTCTTTTTATGCTTGTTAACTTGATTCATCATTTGTTTTCATGTTTTGATCAGAGCTTCACGAGCGAAGATCAATGTCTTGTTCATTTGTTCAGATATATTCTTGACTCGATCAATCTGCAAGCGTTCGCGAATGCTTTCATACTCGATGATGTCAGAGTCGAAGCTCATACGAGAGTGAAAGCTCTTGTTCATGAAGAAGAGAATCAAGAAGATGACTGAAGACAAGATGTTATTGTCAACAAACTCGATCATGAATAGTCACTTGAATCAGTCGTTCTGCATGTATGAACAGAAGAAATGAAGATATCGCTCAACATTCTGATTGACTCGTTCGCTTTGATCGTCGATCTGAGAGTGATAGACGATGAACAATCAAAGAGAAATGCTCAGTCATTTGCAAAGAGACTTTCAAAGAATGAAGATGAACTGAGAATCTCGATTGAATACAATGAAGCTTGATAGATCGTGAGTTCAATATATTCATTGAAGCAACATTTCAGCTGTCTTTTCGACTGTGATATCTTCATCATCAATGATGCAAGAGATATAATGTCTTTCTTTTGACAATCTGCAGATGACAGTCAGAATAGCGTTGTAATCGTACGAATCAAATAGATTGATAATGAAGTTCATGACTATGTTCTGTCATCGCTGTTTAGATATAGATAGAGATTGAAGCAAGTCGTTTGATTTATTTCTTGATGTCTTTGAACGTTGACATACGTAGCAGTTTTGAATATATCGATCTATCGTTTTTCGCATAGAAGATCAATAGTAATTTCGCTTTATGATCTTCACTGTTCTAAGAATTTCAGAATGATCAATCGACGATTGATCGTATATCTCACGAATCAGATTCATTTGTAGAAGCTCGTTGAACGAGACTCATAACTGACTATCATGATAATTTCATTCTGAGTTCGACAATTCTTCAATTTGATATCTTCATATTGTGTCTCGTCTCTTGCTATTGCTTCGCGAAGTAGCGTACAATTCTTGTCGATCTCATTAGTCTCAAGAATTTGTTTATAGATTGATTGATCATTATTCTTCTCTAGATCAGCGATCTTCATTCAATTCAATGTCAGAATAGTAGTTCTTTGATATTGAATGCGTTCATCGTCGAAATCTCTAGGCACGAAGTCAGCTTGATGAGTTAATGCATCGATCTTAATGTTCTGTTTGTCAGATCGATACATTATCTTGAAGTTGAAGTCAGCTAGCTTCTGAACTCAACGCATCTGATGTCTGCTCAGCTCTTTGTCTTTCATCAATGAAATGAGTGCTTGATGATCGATGAACATCTTGATAGAAATGTTGATCAGCTTCAGTTCGAATCATCAGTGTTCAAAAGCTCAAATTATGATCAGCAGTTTCTTATCATATATTTCGTAGTTGCACTCAGCAGAAAACATGTTCTTGCTATAGAAAGCAATCAAATGTAGTACTTTTTCGTCATCATATTGAGAGAGAACTTCGTCGTTTACGTAGTTGAATGAGTCAGTTTTCAGAATAGTCTCACAAGTCTGATCAAAGTGACGAAGTATAAAAGTCTCAGTCATACATCTCTTCATGTGATCAAATGCAGTCTGACAAGCCTTATTTCATTCAAATATGATCTTCTTTTGAGTGAGTTGAATCATTGAACGAACAATCTTCGAAAAGTTCTTGATAAAGTATTGATAGAAGTTGCAGAAGTCAATGAATGACTAAATCTGAGTGAGATTATTGAAAATAGATCATTTCACTACTGCTTGTATCTTTCGTGAATTCATCTTCAGTTCTTCGATGAATATCAATAGTTCTAGAAAGATGATCTCTTAAACATGAAACTTGCATTTGTTTATGTTCATCTGTAGATCAGCTTCTCGTAGTCTATTCAAGATCAATCGTACATGTCGCTTGTGTTTCTTCAAGATCTTGCTGTAGATGATAATGTCATCTAGATAGATCTGACAAAACTGATGAAGATATTTGAACAGCACGTCGTTCATATAGTGTTGATAGAACGTCGATTCGTTGATTAATTCAAAGAGCATTACATGATATTTGTATGAGTCGAAGAAGATGATAAAGATAGTCAGATCTTCGCTATCTGAGTGCATTCGCAGTTTATTGAACGCGACAATGATGTTCAATCGAGTCAGATATTTGCTTTCTTGTATACGAGCGAGAGTCTCGTCTATCAAGAACAAAGAATAGCGATCTCGTTTGATCAAAGCATTGAGCTTTCTGTAATCGACGCAGAAACGCAGACTTTCGTCTTTCTTTTCAGCGAACAAGATGAGCGAGACGTATGATGCAAAGCTGAAGAAAATGAACTCTTTGTTCAGATGTTTGATCAGATACTTCTTTATCTTCTGAAGCTTGTGATCGAACATCTGATATAGTCTACTTCGCGAAGACGTTTCTTCATCGATCAACTCAATTTTGTGATCGTAGAAACGATGCAATGATAGCTGATTGATCATTGCTCGATTGAAGACGTCTAGATAGTCGTGATATTCAGAGAAAAGCTTGATCTTGACTTGCTCGAGAGTCTCGACGTGTGAAAGCTCATGTAGATTCATTTCTTCGAGCTTATTCTCAGCTGTAATTATGAGTCGATCAATTTTCAAGACAATAACAGCAAAGATCTTGACGTCTGATTGTTTGACTAACATTCTATATGTCGCTGCTTCTATCATTGCTATGTTCATTGAACCTGACGTCGATTTAGAGTTGACGCTAGGCGAAACTGCGTCGCGCGATTTTGACTGTTCGATTAGTTTAACTGACTTCTCATTGAACTGACGAAAAGAGAGTGATTTCTGACTGAGTTGAGATGTAACGAAAGTGAAAGATCTCTTCAGTATATGAGTAGAAGTCAAGCTCTTTCGTTTCGTGATTGATTTATTGCTTGAGAATAGAGCAATCGATTTCTGACTAGTAGAATTGAAATTCGAAAATCGAAGAAAATCGATTTGCATATCAATTACTAGATCGATTTTATTCATTCATGTTTTTTCAAGAATCATTTGATGTTGATCTAATTGAGTGATCAACATAGAAACAGTGTCAATCATATGATCTTGAACAGTCAGATTTGAGTAGATGACATGAGTAATGAGTTTCTTAGCATAATGATCATCAAATTCTTGAATTGACTTCGCTTTGATCAAAGTCAGAAACTCGATTTGCAACTGATCACAAACAATCTGCGCAATCACTTCATCAATGAACGAATAGTCAGCAGCTTTGATGTCAATCAATGACTTCAATGAGTAACTAATTTCATTGCTAGAAAGTACACATTCAGTAATCAAAGATTCAGAAGCAAAAGAGTCATCTGACATGCTTGTTGTTGAAGAAATTAACACATCTTTCATTGCGTCTTTAATGAAAGTCTCTAGTTTTTTGCCTCGTTATTCTTGAAAGACATTTTCTCATTCTCTTTATTCTTCGAAATGATGATTTCATGTAGATGAGA
>JAABUT010000131.1_pt1 | contig 130152 bp, 125 predicted proteins | sample 5559281 | NCBI WGS metagenome assembly JAABUT01 (sample SAMN10711880, study PRJNA513359) | rock metagenome | isolation source: Antarctica rocks | place: Antarctica: Victoria Land, Ricker Hills nord | collected 2016-01-04 | reverse complement strand
GCACCCTCGCCGGGCTGGCCGCCGCCCGGGCCCGCGGTCGGATCGGTGGCAGGCCGACCGTGTGGACCAGCGACAAGCTCCGGACCGCCCAGGCGATGCGGGCCAGCGGCGACTACGACGTCACCGCCATCGCCAAGGTCCTGGGGGTCAGCCGGGCCTCGGTGTACCGGGCACTGGAGCTGCCGCTGCTGGGTACTGACCCAGACCAGTTGACCGGCTGAGCCCGCGGTATGCCCGCCATCCCTCGACTCTGAAGTCACATCTGGCCCAGCTGCGAGCCCTCTCCGACCGCCCTACGGAGAGTCGGCACCACCACCGGATCGATAAGCTGTGGCGGAAGTTCGGACGCTAGTGATTGAGGACTTTGGCTCTTTGAGTCGGGAGCGGTAAGGCCGTCCTGTCCCGTTCTGTAGGCGGATCAGGCATGCTGCGGTATGGCCATCACGCAGTCCGTTACCGACGTCCTCGTGCCGCGGCTCCTGCGAGTGCCTGACTATCAGCGGGGCTACTCGTGGGAGAAGCGCCAGGTCCAGGACTTCCTGGACGACCTTCGACTTCTGGCGCCGGGACAGCGGCACTACACAGGCACCATCGTCTTACTCAATGACACCCAGCCGGTGGTCGACGACAATCTCCAGGCCCTCATCCCTGCCGACGTCGTCGACGGCCAGCAGCGGCTGACGACGGTCGGCTTGTTGCTCAACGAGATCAGGCGCGGGTTGGCCGACCTGGGGCATTCCCAGGCAGCGGAAGGGCTGAAGCGCCAGTTCCTCCTGTCGGCCAAGGACGGCGCCCCACTACTCAAGCTGAGCGTGCAGAGCGACGCCCGGCCCGTTTGGCTCGCCCTGCTGCAGGACGAACCGGTAGCGCCTCCCGAGACGCTCTCGGGTCGACGGCTGCTGAACGCCGCCCAGCACATCCGTAAGACTGTCACGGAGCACGCATCGACCGGCGGGGCCGACGCACTGCTGGGCTTGAGCAAGACCGTGATGACCGGCCTGCAGTTCACGCTCTACGAGCTCGACGGGCAGGCCGAGGTCGGAGTCGTCTTCGAGACGCTCAACGACCGGGGCAAGCCCTTGACCGAACTGGAGAAGGTCAAGAACTACCTGCTCTTCCTCAATGCGCGACTGGCAGACGGACAACGGCAGGACCTGGCGCGGCGGATCAACGACGCCTGGTCAGGCATCTACCGCCTCCTGCTCGAGGTCGCCGCCGTGTCGAGCGCGGGGGAAGACCAGTTCCTGCGCGCGCACTGGCTGGCGGCGGTCGATCCCGTGACCAAGCGCTGGCGTGGGACAACGTCGGTCAAAGAGCGGTTCGACCGCGAACGGTACGTCGACGACGCGGACCTGCTCGTCAAGGAAGTGGGGACCTACGTCGATTCCCTGCGCCGTGCGGCGACCGCTTTCGCGGACTCCCTGCGTCCCGACGTGCACGCCTTCGCGGGCTTCAGCGAATTCGCCCGCGAAGCCCGGGGCGTACACGCTCAACTCATCCGCGCAGGTACCGTCGCGGTCTTCCAGCCAGTGATGATCGCACTGCGCGAGGCCTTCACCGACGACGGGCGCGCCTATGTGGACAACCTCGATCTTTGTGTCCGCTTCGCAGTACGCACCTACCTTATCGGCGGCTATCGCGCCGACGCCGGTCAGACGCGGCTCTACCGACTAGCCAACGAGGTCTATCAGGGCAACCGGACGCCGGAGGAGCTCGGGGAAGGCCTGCGTCAGTTGGTGGCCGACTACGCCCCGGACGATTACGTCCGTGCCCAGCTGCTCGACACCGAGTCGAACTGGTACCGCTGGGGGGGTTTGCGCTACTTCCTCTACGAGTACGAACTGAGCCTGCTAAAAGGCGCAAAGCCCGACACTGACTACGCGTACTTTGACAAGACTACGCGGGAAAAGACCGTCGAACACATCCTGCCGCGTACGGCGACGTCGCCTTATTGGACAAGCAGATTTATGAAGAAGGACCGGGAACGTTTCACGCACGGGTTGGGCAACCTCGTGTTGACCAGGGACAACAGCTCCTACTCAAATAAAGACTTCCCGGACAAGCGCGGGGCTGCGGGACCAGGTGAGGCACCTCGCGCCTGCTATGCCCAGGCTGGTCTTCGGCAGGAACAGGAGCTGGCCGTACTGGAGGACTGGACGCCTTCCACCGTGGTGGCCCGGCAGGAGCAGCTTGCGGAGTGGGCTCTCAACCGCTGGTCTGTTGGAGCATTAGTCCCCTCAAGCACAGTCGAGGACGAGGACGACCTAGCAGAGGCGGATGCGCCGTACACCGATGCGGCGTTGGTGGCCGTCGAGGAGGCGGACCCAGCATCCGCCTGACTGCCAGAACGCCGCGTCTTACGACGACGAGGAGTACTTCCTGGCCGCGCGAAAATGCCGGCGGCGATTGACAAGCTCGGCTACATCGGGGCGTACCCGCTGGCCGCGGTGACGAGCAGTACGAGCACGGCGGGGAGTCGGACCTGTTGGAAGTCCAGCGGGCCGTCCAGCACGACTACACCTCCTGGCTCCGCACGGCCGACCCGCCGCCGCCCTGGGCACCCCCTGCCCCTCCATGTAGCGACATCAGCTCGGGGTCCCAGCGTTGTTGGGGTCTGGTGCCCGGTGGGCGTCACCGTCGCGTTCGTCGTGTTGTCCATGGTGTTGCTGGTAGGCGTGTAGGACGTCGTGGGGGCGGGGTAGTTCGCGTTGACGCCAACCAGGGCGCTGATGCCGTAGCGGTCCAGCTCGTCCCGGACGGCGGGCGCGGTGTTGGTGAGCAGCAGGCGGGCGCCGGTGGCGGTGAGCTGGTCATGGGCTCGGCGTAGGGCGGCCAGCGAGGTGGCGCTCACCTCATCTGCCCGGCCAGGGACTGGGTGTAGGCCCAGGCGAGCGTGGCGGCGTCCTGCGGGCCTTGCTGGGATGGGACCGACGGCGTGGATGAGTCAGCGCACCGGCGCGAGGTCGAAGGCCTGGGTGACGACCGCTCCACCGGGTGGGCAAGGCGCAAGCGCCAACGAGGCCTGGAGGAGCCGCGGGTCGGCGGCGGCACCACCGCACCGTCACCATGCCGCGCCACGGGCAGTGCGCCTAGCACGGCAGTGACGGGCGGAGCGGTGCATCCCTTCTTTCAGGACGTCGGCGCAGCATCAGGCAGAGCAGAGACGCGCTGATGAACGCGCTGCGACGAGCGACAGAGGGCTCCGGAGCTCAGTCGGGCTGCTTGGAGGGGGCTTCGGCGCAGCCCCTTCCGGCGGCGACAGGGACGCAGGGACGCACGGGACGCAGCATCAGGACTCTCTCCTGCGCCCTTTTCCTACTTCCTGACAGGTTGAACAGAGGGAACCCCCAATTCTGCGTCCCTGCGTCCCTGCGTCCCTGCTCCATGTGCCCACGTTCCTAGGCCCCTTGCTCGTCTGATCCCGAGGTGCCGGGGTTGCCGCCGGGTGCCTGCGCAGCGCGCTGGCCCTTCATAGGTGGCGGCACGGCGACGGCCCGGCAGCAGGAGTCTGTCGGGCCGTTTGTGTGGTGCCGTCGAGCAACTACTCAGGTGTGCTGCCGGTCAGACGGATCCACCGTTGGCTCCCGGACTTGCCGAAGGTGACTTCTACGCCCGACGTTCGCAGGGCCGGAACCAATCTGCGCAGGCTGGAGGAAAGCTCCCTGGCGGACTTGTAGACCTTGCGAAACTCGGCGTTGTCATCGTAGTTGAGGGCCTTCAGGAGCTGCGATGGGGTGCCGCGCCAGCCAGGGCTCTCCGTGAACAAGTCGAGCACGCGGTCGGCCAGGGGGTCACCGGCAGCAACGTCGGCTTGGGTGTCTTTGGTGACCTGGATGTAGGTCGCCAGAGCGTCCGTGCCGCTGTGCTGGTCCAGCGCGGCTAGTACCGTGGCGAAGTCGGCCATCCGCGGCCAGCCTGCCGCGGGGGCGTCGACCTGCGGCATCTGGTTCAGTGCCACGACGACCAGGTCAAGGACCGCTCCAAGCACCTGCGGGAGCGAGGTTTGGAACTCCTGCAGCATGTCCTCCTCCCGCCGCCGGCTGGTGGTGATGCGCTCCAGTTCGATCGGGAGCAACCGCTCGGCGAGGTCACCCTTGATCGCACCGGGATCGATCGAGGTGATCACCAGCGCGCACTGGATGCGGGAGATGAACCGGCCACCGTCGGTGTAGAGCTCTCGGGCGACGACCTGATCGCCGGTCACAGCTCGACAGAACGCATCGGACAGCCACGGCAAGATGGTGGACAAGTTGTCCAAGCCCACGACGGCGCGGTCAGCGGCGATGACTGCCCAGTCCCGTTCATTGCGGGGCGGCGCTGCCAAACCGCCCGCGCCGGGGTCCAGCAGCATCAGCAGCATCTTGGCCGCGCTGGTCTTGCCGGTGCCCTGCTCACCACGCAGCAGCAGCAGCGGCTGGGCGACACCGACCAGGAAGGCAGCGACCAGCCAGGCGGTCAGCAGCGGCCGGTCGGCCTCGCACACGTTCAGCACCGACCACAGCGGCTCGAGCGAGCCGCCCCGCACCGGCACAGGCATCACGCCCAGGGTCGGGTTGCCCTTGACCAGCGGATCCCCTGCGCGCAGCGCCCGGACGCACCAGCCCTGAGCAGTGACCTCGACGATCTGCTCGTCCCGGCGCCCCAGGTCGATGAGCACACCACCCTGGGCCAACGGAGCGACCCGCTGGAAGACCTGCACCGGGTCGGTGTCGTCGGCGTGGCCCTCCAACACCAACAGCGCATCGGCCAGCGCGCCCTGGGACGGCACGTTCCCGGTCTCGCTGCACTGCCAGGTCGCCAGGTGCCGACGGAAGCTGTCCTGGCCGCGCAGCGGCCGGACCAGCGGGTTGCCCTCACACACCGCGTACGCCTGCCCGTCCATGGCCCGTACGAAGGAGAACCGGCTCAGCGCCAGGTCCACCAGCTGCTTGGCCACGGCCAGTGGCTTCTTGGCCGGCTGGTCCGGCAACGCCTCCTGCAGCTGGTTGTGCTGCTCCGGGGTCATCACACGCCCCCCTGCTGCAGGGCGCCGCGCAAGGTGTCGAACGCCTTGTGCTCGTCTATGCCGGCCAACGCGGCGGCCTCGAGCAGCAACTGCGCCACCGCCAACCACGCAGCGCGGGTGCCGGCGCACTCAGCGAGCCGGCAACCGGCCCAGAACAACATCTCCCGGCGACGCCCCGGCTGAGCGCTACCCACCAGGTCCACCAGCGCCTGCACACGCGTGCTGGTGAGCCGACCCGTGCCGCGCAAGGCCACCGAACGGTTCCGCTGCTGCTGGGGCGTGGCCGAGAACGAGCGCGCGTGCTCAGGGTGAGACGGCGGCCGCCACACCGGCAACTGCGCCAACTCACCCAGGAGCTGGTAATGGGCTCCGGTGGCGGGGTGCCGTGACGGCGCTCCCACCACGTATCCGCCGTCACCGCGCACGTCCAAACCGTCGCCCAGCCGACCGGCCGAATTCGGTACCGTGCCGCCCGGGTGGGAGTACAACAGATGGAACGACAAGCCGCTGCCGCTGAGCTGCACCGCCGTACCCCGAATGTCCAACCCGGCCTGCTGCAGGGCAATGAGGCTGTCCAGGCCGCCCTTGTCCAGGTCGACGTCCAGCGCCACCAGATCGGACACCTGGCCCGTCCGCAGGCCGATCTGCCAGTCCGGGTACCGACCCCACCAACCGTTGATGACCGCATGGTCCGACGTCGCGGCGTAGAAGCCATGGCAGGTGTCCACACCGCAGCGGCACTCGTCCCGACCGGGACAAGCCCCAGGGGGCCGGCACGCCGCGCACCGCGCCAACGGCCGCTTCGCCGGACCCAAGGGGAAGACCGCGATGCCCCGTTCGGCGTACCAGAGCGCCGCCTGCAACACGCTGGGCTGGTTGGGACCCCCGTTGTCGTACCGGACGGGCATACTGATGCGGTCGGCCGTCACGTTGACGTTGGCCGGACCCTCTGCCAGGAGGGGCCGGCTATATTTGTCCAGCATGCTCAAAACCCCGCCCCACGCAGCAAGACGGCCAAACGGTCCTTCTGGTGCTGGGAGAGCGGCGGCGCAGCATCTACGATGCGCTGGATGTGCTCAGCGAAGCGGTTGTCGCTGCTGGTCGACAACTCGGTCGTGGCGGCGTCGGCCACTGCGGGCCGGCTCACTGCGGACTGTCCTGCGTGGCCAGACGCCCGTCGAGCAGCCCCTTCAGGCGGCAGACCTGGGCCCCATTCAGCAGCGGGGCGTCAGCGACCAAACGGGCGATCTTGTCGGTACGGCGCTGGGCAGCGGACCGCTGGGCCATCTCGGCCAGATGGGTAGGGCTGTGGTTGGGCATGGCTTCGTTGTCCTATCGACAACGAAGCGCCTCAACTTCGTTACGACACACTGCGCCGGCTTCTGACTCGCCGGTGACGGTCGCTTTGGCTTACGCCTTGGCTATGAGGTTGTCCGTGCAGACCTCACCGTACAACCGCTACTGCTCCCTGTGCACCAGCGTTCGCGTTCCTGTGGCCAGCCAGCGCAGCGCGTCCTCAGGACCCGCCGTGACCGAGTCGAAGCAAGGGCAGCTCGCCTCTGGCAGGTGGTCGTCCACAGGCCAGGATCTAAGCGTGTACGGCGTTCCATCCGGCTGGGAACGAAGGTGAAACCCCAGAGTTTCACTCTCGGCCGCCCACACCGCGGCGACGGGCACCACGCCATCCGGAGAAGCGAGGAGCCACAACAACGCGTGCCCCTGCTCGCACCGCAACGAGAACAGGCTGCGTTCCGGCTTGCCTGAAGAACCCAGGTCACGGCGCAGCTTCTCGATGAAGTGCGGGGAGGCAGCACGGCCGGGTTCGCTGCCCTTGCCGAAGCCGCTGTTGCGGGCACTACTCACAGGACCTCCTGGGACCCCGGGTGCCCGAGAAGCAGACCCACGGGCATCGGGCGCTCACGGTCGCACGGACGGCTCAGACACGGTCTACACCGGCCACGCGCGATCCCATCACCGCCATCAACGGACACATCGGCAGGCCACGCTCCACCGCCGCGGCCTTACGTCATCAGAGCCAGGGACGCCTGGCTACCGCCCGCCTCCCACGGGCTGAGGCACCGTTGCCCGTGCTCCAACGCCCATGCGGTTGCCTGCCACATGTTGTATGACTCTGCAGACTTTCGCATGCTCATCAAAGGACGGGGAGCCGTATGACCGCACAGATGGCCGAGGCCGTCCTGCCACGCGTCAGCGGCCGGCACCGGGACCGGGCGCTGGCCTCGGCGCGCAAGTGCCGGGCGATCCAGCTAAAGCTGCAAGGCCTGAGCTACCAGCAGATCGCCGATGAGCTGGGCTACACCAGCCGCGGCACCGTCTACAAGATCATCAAGACGGCGCAGGCCACACAGCTCACCGGCGCCGTCGAGGAGCACCTGGACATCGAGGTCAGCCGCCTCAACGCCCTGCAGGCCGCCGTCTGGCCCGCAGCCATGTCCGGCGACCTACAGGCCCTGACCGGGGCGGCGCGGATCATCGACGCCCGCTGCCGACTGCTTGGACTGATCGGTCCTGCGACCAAGCGCTCTACCTGCCAACAGCCGCAGACGCTCGTCACGCGCGACGACGACTGTCGCCTGCGCGGCTGCCCGGACCACACCTGATCCGCGCAACGAGCCACCCCGGGGAGCTATTGTTCGACAAGTTGGCGGTGCGGCTGCGCCGGAGCGCGCGCCGCGCACGACCGCATCGTCCAGGCAATCGACATGGTCCAGCAAGTCTGCCGGTCCTCCCAGGTGAACACACTGGTCTTCTGCGTCGTTGTGACGCAGGCAGGTGCGGAGTTCGAACTATAGGATCTGGCTGGCCCCGGCTCGTTCATGGTGACCGAGCGACCCGGCCTACGCCGCCGCGATGGCCACCAGTCTGGGCGAGTCCGCCTGCCAGGACCTCCGCGGCTACCAGCAGGACCGTGCCGCCCTTGCCGCGCCGTGGCCCTTCACCCTCGACCAGGTGCACCAACCTGTCGTCCTGGTCCACGAACGCACCGACCGCATCGTCCCGTTCCGCCAAGTACAGGCGCTTGCAGCCGCCCTGCCCGACGCCGCACTCCAGAGGACCGACGACGGCCACCTCGGTCATAGCGCACCTGCCCGCCTCGCCAGCACCCTGCTCGGCTCACCGTGACCACCCGCCGCACGGCCCCGCGCTGGCCAACAGGCACTGACTCAGCGGGGCCACGCTGGGCACCATGACGTCCACTGGTCCTGGCGACGCGTCCAGCCCGCACTACCCGCGCAACGACCAGTAAGGACGCCATGAACCAACCAGACGACCGGACCTGCCGACCGGCACTGCACCTGCCCGTGCTGGCGCAGCTCACCATGCGGCTCCTGCACGACGGGATCCCGCTGACCCTGCTGCTCGACCTGACCGAACCAGGCCCGAACTCCACTGCACTGTTGCTGGCTGAAGGAGGCGCCGACCTCATGGGCGGGCTCTGCGCTGACATCGACTGGTCGGATGACGCGCTGCTGGACGCCACCTTGGGTGTGCACTGGACCGGCCGCGCTCAGGTGTGAACCTGTCGGCGACGCGGCGGCTCATCTTGCGAGCTGACGACGTCTTCGCCCACCCGACGTCCCCCCGCGAGGCGAGGTGTTCAGCCGCTGTTGCCCGGCCTGGGGGTGGGAGGGGCTGAGCCGGGCGACGACGGCCAGCACCCGCAGCCTGCGGGTCGACGTCCGCGCTGCTCGCGAAGCCCCAGGTGCCGCCGTGCACGACGCGCACCGCCAGCCTTGCCGCCCTCCACGGTGTCGATCCCAACGCGAGACCCACCGTCGCGCAGGCCAGCACCGCCAGGTCGTCATGACGCCGGGCCGGCCCACCGGCCACGGTCGCGAAGACCGCTCGGAACTGACCCGGTCCAGGTAGGCGTGCAAGACCATCACACCGGCATACCGGGACCGGACCTGAGCATGCCCCAGCCGCGCCAGACCCGTCCCGACCGTCGTGTCCGTGCCGCCCGTCGTGTCCGTCGACTAGGACTGCGCGTCGGCCCTGTCGTGCGGCGCGTCTTGCTCGAACCGGGCCTGCTCCGCCGCGGCCGCGGCCGGGCTCGCCGGCGCCTGCTCGCGTTCGGCCGTCATCCCCTGCACCTGCTGCCAAAGGTTCGGCGGAAGCACAGAGCCGCCCAGCCCGGGGTGTCGCGAAGGTTGCATGGCATGTGTGGCCGGTGCGTCGGACCAGTCCCTGAGCTACGTCGTGTTGCAGCTGGTTCGCGCTGCCACCCGAAGCGCTGTGGACAGCGTGACCCCAAGGTCCTGGCGCAGATGGCGCGAGCCCGGATGCGGGTCAAGATCCCGCAGCTGGAGCGAACGCTACCGACGGTTCGCCCGCCGCAGAGGTAAGAAGCGGGTCCTGGTCGCGGTCGGCCGGTCCAGGCCGAAGGCAACTCTAGTAGGCAACCAAGGAGCGGAGAAACGATGAGTCAGGAAGCATCCGGGCATAAAGATCACCGTGGTACGGGGTGACATCACCCATCAGGACGTCGAGGCCATCGTGACCGCTGCCAACACCAAGCTGCGCGGTGGCGGTGGTGTCGACGGCGCGGTGCATGCCGCCGCCGGCCCACGGCTGCTGCAGGCCTCGCGGGCGCTGGCGCCCTGCCCACCGGGTGGGGCGGTGCTCACCGAGGCCTTCGATCTGGCGCCGGTGCGCTGGGTGATCCACGCCGTCGGCCCGATCTACCAAGGCCCGCAGGACGCCGCCACGCTCACCTCGGCCTACACCCAGGCCCTGGCCCGGGCCGATGAGGTGGGTGCCACGTCGGTGGCCTTCCCTTCCATCTCCACCGGCGCGTACGGCTACCCACTGGCGGAGGCAACGGCCGTGTCCATGCAGGCGCTGTGCGGAGCGGTGACAGCCGTTAACAGCGTGCTGCTGGTCGCCTTCAGCCACCGCGTGCAGGAGCTCTGGGAGCAGGCTCTGGAAGGCTGACCAGCCACAAGGAGTCCCTTCAGACGATGAGCTCCTGCGACTGCGCTGGGGTGGCCTCGGGGATGGGCAGAACGCTCGTGTCTGCGCTGGCCACTGGGGACCACCCGGTGAGGTAGGACTGAACACATGGCTGTTCCCGAGGCGCTCGCCTTCGACATGTACGGCACGCTGGTCGACCCGATCCGGATCTGGACGCGGCTGGAGCAGTACGTGCCCGACCAGGCGCTGCGCGTCTCGGAGGTGTGGCGTCAAAAGCAGCTGGAGTACAGCTTCCGGCTGACCGCGATGGAACGCTACGAAGACTTCGATCAGCTGACCCGCAAGGCGCTCGACTACGCGCTCGCGGCGACGGGCCGGGAGCTCATGGGTGAGCAGAAGGACGCGCTGATGGCGCAGTACAACGACCTGGATCGGTTTCCCGATGTCGAGCCGGGCCTGACCCGACTGCAGCAGCTGGGTCACACGATGATCGTGTTCTCAAACGGGTCACCGCGGATGCTCGATGCGCTGATGGACGCCGCCGGCCTTCGTCGTTACTTCGACGGGTTCGTGAGCGTCGAGGAGGTCCGGGCGTTCAAGCCGTCACCGAAGACCTACCGCCGGGTCGCGGACCGGCTCGGCCGGCCGATCGGGGAGATCCGCCTGATCTCGGCCAACCCGTTCGACGACATCGGTGCGGAGTCCGCCGGGATGGCCGCGGCATGGGTTGACCGGTCCGACGGCCTGTTCGACACGTTGCGGCCGCCACCGCAGCTGGTCGTCACGTCGTTGACCGAGCTGGCCGACGTGCTGGAGCAGGCCGGCCACGCCTGATGCGGTATCACCGCTTCGAGTCCCCATCACTCGCCGCCGGGACGATGGTCCTGCTCGCGCAGATCGCGTCCGACCCGGATTGTCATCTTTCTGCTGCTTGTTGGCCTTCCGGGATCCGGTAGAGCGCGGCCAGCTGACCGAGGGCGTCGACCGTCCAGGGTTCGCCGGCCCGCTCAAGGACCCAGCGCAGGAACTCCCACAAGTCGCTGTTCACGGCGGCCTCGGTGAGCGGCACGAAGCGCTCGGGCAGGGCCGCGACCTCGAGCCCGGCTGGGACCTGCTCACCGGACCGGGCCGTGAGGACCACCTCGTACAGACCTCCGGTCGGCGCGCGGAACCAGCCCGGCTCCTGCGGCAACACCGGGTCGGTGACCGCGAAGTGGTCCACGAACACCTGCCGGAACGCCGGGACGTGGCCGAGCTGGAACTCGGTCAGCACCACCTGACGCCGTCGCACGGCCCGGTCGGGGATCTGCTCGCGGCCGAGCCACTGGATGCTCATGCCTGCTGGCCCTCGACCTCGGCGAGAAACCCGGCGATGCGCTCGCCGATCTCGCGCCCGGAATCCTCCTGCAGGAAGTGCCGGCCGGTGACCAGAACAGGTCCCTGCGCGTGCGGCAGGGTCTGGACGAAACGGTCGGCGTAGGACGGCGGGAAGACGTCGTCCTCGCGTCCCCACAGCACCAGGGCGGGCATCTGCAGCGACGGCAGCTGCGCTTGCAGCCAGGTGAAGAACTCGTGGGCCCGGGAGCCCTCGTCCAACGGGATCAGGCGCGGGAACAGCACCGTCGGCAGCCGGCTCGCCCGGTCCGGCATCGCGTCGGCGTACGCCCGGCCGGCTCGGCGCCGGAAGCCCGCGCGATCCACCACGGACAGGTACACGCCGCGGTCGGCCAGGCTGTTGTGCCGGCCCAGCAGGTGCGGACCGACGACCGGCGCGTGCAGCATCCGCCACGGCACGACCGTGGTGTGGAACGGCGACGGGTCCGGCCACGCCCAGGTGCTCATCAGCACCAGCGCCCGGACCGCCTGCGGATGGGACGCGGCGAAGGCAAGGCCGATCGGGCCGCCCCAGTCGTGCAGCACCAGCGTGACCTCGTCCAACCCGAGGACCTCCAGCAGACCCACGAGGTCAGCGACCCGAACCTCGAGCGGGTCGTCGTACGGGCTGCCCATCGGCTGCGAACCACCGAAACCGCGCTGGTCGGGCACGAGCACCCGGTGCCCGGCCTGGACCAGCGGCTCGATGGCGTCGCGCCACAGGAAGGACCAGGTGGGGTTGCCGTGCAGCAGCAGGACCGGGCTGCCCTCACCCTCGTCCAGCAGGTGCAGCCGGGTGTCGTTGACCGCCACGTCGTACCCACGCCGGGCGAACGCCTCGGTCGCTGACACCTCCACACCCGGCATGAAGCAGACCGTATCCCGTCGCCCAGTCCGAATCTCGGAGCAGGAGGGCTCGCCCGCCGTCACGCCCAGCCGGTCGTCACCTCGATGGCGCCGGCGATGCTGCGCGAGACGGGGCACGCCGCGTGGTGCGTGGCCAGCGCCCGCTCAGCCGTGTCACGCTTGCCGTCCGGCACGTCAACGCCGGAGTACGTCATGTGGATACGGCGGATCACCAGGATCCCGCCGTCAAGCTCGATCTCCCCGCGCGCATGACCCACCAGACCGGTGGGCTCGATCCCCCGGGCCTGCAGGGCCCCGGCGAACGTTCCGGTCATTCAACCGGCGGTGGCGCCTACCACATGGTCCAGGGTGGTCGCGTGATCGGGGAAGCGTCCCGCCGGATACCCGTAGTGCTCGGCGACCGCGCCATGCGCGCCATACAAGACCGGCTGTTCCTCCGCCGGCAGATAAGCCCGCCGGACCGGGCCGCCCTCCGGCTCGATCCGTACCTCCGAAACGTAGACGACTTCGCCCATGCCCGCTCCTCAGCCTCGTCGAAGGCACCGACCCTCGGCCTTGGCGTCACCAGGTGTCAAGACCGAGTCTTGCCTACCTGCCTGCCGACCGGTGTCGGCCGGGCCGCGAGTCTCTGGCATCCGCACCCTGTCGAGGGCACTTACGCGCCGAGGCCAGCACTCGGTCCCGGTGCCGGCCGCTCACTCGAGGGAGTACGACGGTCTCAAGCGGCTGCGCGGCCATGCCGCCTCCCCGTGCTTGATGTTTTTGCGAAGATCTGCATAGTCACACAACACCTGGCAGGCAACCGCATGGGCGTTGAGCGTGGGTGACGCGGCCTCAGCACTTGCTGGTGCGGCGGGCGAAAGCGCAGCGCGCCGTTCCCCGCGCCCGGTGTCTTCCACAGGAGAAGCGCTTGCCAATCATGATCATCTTCTGCTAGACTGAGAGCAGCGAGGTAGGACAACCACGCCCTGTTGCAGGGCTGGCAACACCGCCCCTCGCTCGCACTACAGGCCCTTCACCGATCCGGTGGAGGGCCTTTGTGCGTTCCGGGTCAGCTGACCCGGAACGTGCTGGGCCTAGGCAGCCGCCGGGGCCCTTTCGCATGTTCACCTCAAGGGAGCACGACATGACCAGCACAGAGCACCGGCCGCCGTTACAGGCGGTCTACCCACCACAGCACGAGGACAGAGCGACGTGGCAGCTTGACCGGCGGCGCTTCGCGGCCTTCCTGACCGCCAAGGACCTGGTCCTGGGCTACACCCGTACTGCCACCGAGGGCGCCGGTCGCCTCGCCGCCCGGCTGCACCTGGGCGGGTTGTTCACGATGGTGCGCCGCTCCTACGGCTGGCTGCTCGGCGCTGCCTCAGTGGCCGCGCGTGGTCTGCGGGCACCGGGGGTCCTCGCCGGCCTTGTCTGGAGCCTGTCCACCGACGTGGGGCAGACCCTGGTCGGCACGGCTGTCCGGGCGGTGAGCACGGCTGTCAGCACCGCCGCCGGTGCGGTGGGGAGGGCGGTCGGCGGGACGCTGAGGCTGTTCGGCAGCCCCGGTGCGCGGCTGGCCACCTGGCTCGGCAGCAAGGCGACTGCGGTCAAGCGGGCAGCCACCGACCGGGTCCAGCAGCTCAACGTCCTGAGCGGGCTGCTGCGGCCGCAGAACCTGCCCGCCAAGGCGGTGGGCGCGATCGCCCGGGAACGCCTGCTACGGGCCCTGGTAGGCCGCTTCCTGCCCCGCCCGTGGTCCTGGCTGGTCCAGGTCGTCGCGAACATCGCCCTGCTCCCGACCGCAGTGCTCCGGGACGCCGGCACCGTGCTCGCTGGGGTCGTGCCTGGCATGAACCCAAACCCGGCACAGACGGTGCGCACAGAGCCAATGCCCAGCGCGCCGGAACCGCCGGCCACCGGCATGCCGGCTCAGGCGCCTGCCACACCAGCCTCCCCGCCGCTCACCACCGAAGTGGAGTCGCTCTTGACTGACGAGGGCCTGTTCGAGCCGGCGGTCGAGCTGGCGCAGATGCGCTACCCGGCGCCCAAGCGGTCGGTGGCCAAGAAGCGCCGCTGACCCAAGGCCAGCATGACCAGCACTGCCCGCACCACCTCAGGCCGTCTCCACCCCGGAGGCGGCCTTCGTCACGTCTGAAGGAGAAGATCATGGTGTTGATCATTGGTATCGCTGGGGCCGCGGCCCTGGCGGTGCTGCTCTACAACCACCTACGTGAGCAGCAACCGGAGTTGGCGACGCTGTCCACCCGGCGGGCGCAGCAGCTCGCTGCGGTCGTGCTGGTGCTGTCCAAAGCCGTCGACGGCGTCATCGACGCCCTCGCCCTCGGCCTGCGGCCAGCCGTGCCGTCCTCGAACAGTTCGTCGTGGCGCAGGCAGCGGCTGGTCGACGTCGACTGGGACGACCAGGACGACGACGATGCCCGGTAGCCGCGACCACCTACAGGTCGTCGGCGGCCGGCGGTTGCGGGTCCGGCCGCAGCCCCGGATGCAGGTCGCCATCCAGGCGATCTTCGCCGGACCGCAGGAGCATCGGGTGTGCGCGATGACCCCGCAGGCCAGCGGGCGGGGGTACGGCCACATCGCGGTCCGGGTCGGCCGGGTCCTGGTCTACCTGGAAGACCGGGAAGCCCTGCAGGCCTGGACCACCGCGATCGGCAGGGCCGCCGACCTGGCCGACGCGGCCTTCGGACCGGACCTGCCAGACGCCCGGTACCAGCCACCCGGCGGCAGGAAGTAGCGACGGCGCGGGCTGCGCCGGGGGCACCAAGCTCCCGGCGCAGCCCGGCTACTCCGCGACCAGTGCCGCCACATCCACTCCCAAAGCCTCCGACAGCGCCCACAACGTGGTCAGCCGCGGGTTGCCCGCATCGGAGGGCCGCTCGAGGTTCTGCGCCACCGTCCCGCTCAACCCGGCCTTCTGGGCCACCTGTGCTTCGGTGAGCCGGGTATCGAGGCAAAGTGCACGAAGCTACCGGGCGAATGCGGGAGCGGCCGTCGTACAAGGCACTGCCCCTGAGCGCACGGCACTTCCCACTCACGGGCCACCTGCAGGTGCTGCGGGCCTGCTGAGCGCTGTCCTGCTGAACTCGGTCAGCCGGTCGCGCGTGAGGTCCCGAACGCCTGGTCCAGCGTCTGCGGGGTGAGGTTGCGGCTGCGGATCAGCGCCACCAGCTCGGCGTACAGGTAGGTGACCGTGGGGTGGTTGGCGTGCCCCAGCAGGACGGTGCCGGGGCGTACGTACAGACCTGCCTGCTGCAGCAGCACCGTCGGTGTCAGCAGCCGGGCGTCCCCGAGCGAGCCGTTCCACATCAGCGTCCGGGTCGACCCGAGTTCTGCTGCCAGGGAGTCCGTGCGCTCGTTGTGGAACCCGAACGGCGGCCGCCACCACGGTCTGGCGGTCGTGCCGAAGGTGCGTTGGATCCACTCCTCGTTGCGCTCGAGCTCGGCGCGAAGGCGCGTGTCAGGAAGCCTGGTCATCCGTAGGTGGCTGAACGTGTGGTTTTGGATCTGCACCTGCCCGGACTCGACCAGGGGCCGCAGGTCGGCAGCGTGCCGCTCCCACTCCGCGGCGTACACGCCGTTGGGGCCGAAGGTCACGGCGATCCCGCTGTCCTGCGCGAAGCGGACGTAGGCCGCGACGGTTGCCGGGTCGAAGCCGTCGTCGATCGTCAGCGCCAGGGCGCGGGTCCCGTGGGGCAGCTGCTCGACCACATGCGGGAACCCGGGCTGCGCCGCCGGGATCGGCGGCAGCGGCCGGGGCGCAGCGGTCGGGAAGCGCGATCCGTAGGACTCGGGACTGCGGTTGGCTACCGGCGCCGGGGCGGCTGGCTGGGCCGGCGAGGGGGCAGCGGCCGTGGGCGCGGCTCGCCGCTCGCTGCAGCCGGCCAGCGCCGCCGCTGTCCCGGCCGCCAGCACAAGCAAACGACGGCGGTCGAGCTGCATGCCTGTCAACCTACCGGCGGCAGGTCGGGGCGGACGCTGCCCGGGTGCGCTCCGGTCCGGTCCCGCGGTCAGCGCAGCAGGGCGTCCCGCGTCGCAGCATTGGTGACGCCGGTGGCGGAACGTGGTGCGCCTTTGAAAACGCCAGGCGCGGCCGCGTCTGCGGCCCGAACTGCCCATTAGCGGGGCGCAAAGCCAGTGACGGCTGCAGCCCGGCGACCGCGGGGTGCACTCAGCCCATAGCCATGCGCAGGCCCTGGTACCGAAACAACGGCCCTGGCAAACGCGGCTCGCCCGTCAGCCTCGGACAAGGAGCCAGAGGTTGCTCTCACAACCGAGGGGTTCTGCGACATCGCGCGGAGCCCCCCTTCGCCGTGCCTAAAGGTGTCCACAACTGGTGGCCACTTCCTCGTCTCACCAAAGGAGCGCTATGACGAGTTCTGCGCACTGCCCGTTCAAGATCGGCTACGCCCGGGTCAGCACTAGCACCCAGGACGAGGCCCTGCAGCTCGACGCCCTCCAGCAGGCCCAGGTGGACCGCGTCTTCATCGACCGTGCCTCCGGGTCGGTCCAGGACCGTCCTGGTCTGACAAGTGCGCTGGAGTGCGCCAGGAGCGGTGACAGCCTGGTCGTGTGGCGACTGGACCGCCTTGGGCGCAGCCTGCGGCATCTGATCGACGTCGTGCACGAGCTTGAGCAGCGGGGCGTCGCGCTGGTGAGCCTCACCGAGCAGATCGACACCAGCACGCCGGGCGGCCGGCTGGTCTTCCACGTGTTCGCCAGCCTGGCGCAGTTCGAGAAGGAACTGATCCGGGAGCGCACCATGGCTGGGCTGGCCGCTGCCCGGGCCCGCGGGCGGGTCGGTGGACGCCCGACGGTGTGGACCCAGGACAAGCTGCGGACGGCCCGGGCGATGCGGGACAGCGGCGATTACGACGTGTCCAGCATCGCCAAGGTCCTCGGGGTCAGCCGGGCCAGCGTGTACCGGGCGCTCGGACTACCCACCCTGGAGCTCGGTAGCAGCCAGTCGGAGTCGGCGTGAGCTGCCAGGACTGCTCCGGCGTGCGCGCGGGGCCCGACGACGTGCCGAGCGGCTACCGCGCCTGCCCCGGATGCGTCATCGAGGCCACCGCGACGTCCGTCTGCTTCGACACCGAGGACGACACCGCACCCACCACCTGACCGATCTCACCACCACGGCCCGATCCCACTTCCGGGGTCGGGCTTCTTCACATCCAGAAGGAGACCACCATGTCCAAAGAGAGCATCAGCTGGTTGAACACGAACACCTTGATCGGTTGCACCGACAAGCGCGGCACGGCCTGGCACTGGCGGGCCCAGGAGCAGGGAGAGCGGTCCAACCACTACCCGGGCCCGATCCCCATCGACGACGTTCACGAGCGGCTGTTCCACTGGCAGGCCAAGAGCCGTCGCCTGGCCGTGGAGGTGCCGGCTCAGGTTGTTGATGCCACGCACTGGGAGTCGGGCCTCCCGATGCGCTGGACGGTCGTGGAGGACAGGCAGGCCATCTGCCGCTCCGACGATGACAGCGTGATGGGGATCTTCGGGACCGGCTACGTGCGCCATCAGTACCGCGAGTGGCTCCTGACCGTGGTGGCGGACCTGCTCGATGACGACCTGGCGATCAGCAGCGCCGGGCTCCTGCGTGGCGGAGCCATCGCCTGGGTTGAAGTGTCCATGCCCGACACCATCACCACCCCGGAGGGTGTGGCGTTCCGGCCGAACCTGCTTGCCACCACCAGCTTCGACGGCAGCATCGCCACTACCTACAAGCGGACCGTCACCGACACCGTGTGTGACAACACCCGCGAGCTGGCGCTGGCTGAGATCGGGCAGGAGGTCAAGGTCAAGCACAGCCGGAACTCGTATGCTCAGCTCGCACCGGCCCGGCAGTCCCTGCAGATGGTCCACACCTTGGCCGATGAGTTCGCTGCCGAAGTCGCCCAGCTGTGTGCCATCACCGTCACGCCCGGCGAGTGGCAGCGCTTCCTGGACGTCCAGGTGCCTCGGGTGGATGCGAGTGGGCAGCCGCTGACTGGCCGAGCCCTGACCCTCGCCGGCACCAAGCGGGACACCCTGGCCGGGCTGTACCGCAGCGACCCCAGGTTTGCGCCCTGGTCAGGCACCGCCCACGGCGTCCTGCAGGCCGTCAACACCTACGACCAGCACAACGGCGTCACCCGCGGTGACCGGGCCGAGCGCAACAGCCTCAAGACGATCACCGGCGAGTTCGGGAGGCTGGACCGCTCCACCTGGCACACCCTTCAGCCACTGCTGGCGGAAGCTGCCTGACCACTACCTGGCCCGCCTGCCGTCCTCCGGGGCGGTGGGCGGGCCTCAGCAGCCTTCTTGTCGTTCTGGGCCCATCCGGTGCCAACCGCGCGATGAGTCCTCGTGCTCTGGCTCCCAGCGGCTCCTGAGTCGCAGCACCCCGTCGCCTGGCGCTGCCCTGGCACCCGCCGTCACCGGCTGCGGGACAGCAGCGCAGGCCATCCTGTTGGGCTGGGATGGCCGGGTACTGCCGACGTCTCTCCTAGGGTCCGGACAGTGAGTTCTTCATCTGCGCACCGTCCGGCCGACCTCGACGTCGTTCGCGAGTCTTATGACCGGGTAGCAGACAACTACGCGCACATGGTCGCCACGACTGGAGTTGGAGATATCCGCACCCACCCGTGGCTGCGAGCCATGATGGACACGTTCGCCGATGCGGTCGGTGGTCTGGGACCGGTCCTCGACGTCGGCTGTGGGCCAGGCACGATCACCGCCTACCTGGCTGAGCGCGGCGTGAACGTGTCGGGCGTGGACCTGTCGCCTCGGATGATCAACAACGCTCGCCGTCTGTACCCGGAATGCAGCTTCAGCGTGGGGTCATCGACGGATCTTGACCTGACCGACTCGTCGTTGGGCGGCGTTCTGGGGTGGTGGTCGTTGTTCAACCTGCCTCGCGACATCTTGCCGCGGGTGCTGTCATCGTTCGCCCAGGCTCTGATGCCGGGCGGTCAGGTGATCATCGCGACGCACGTCGGTGATGACGACCTCCCGCGCACCGAGGCCTACGGTGGGGTCGCGGTCAACTGGACGACTTACAAGTGGCGGCCAGAGCAGCTTGCCGTCCTGGTCGAGCAGGCGGGACTACGGCCAGTGGCCGAGCTGCGGCTTCCCGCTGACGGGCAGAATGGCCCGGGCGTAGTTCTCGTGGCTCGACGCGATGGCTGACAGGCACGAAGATCGGCCTGTCCGCGTGGCGTGAGCATGTAACCGTCCACGTCAGATCAAGCGCGACACCCGGGCTGTCGCCCGACCGACGACTCGGACCCGGACCGTTAGCCGATGGGCCTGCGGGCTGCGGACCGGGGCCGCTCGGCTACGCGCCTCGATCGGCGATCAGTTGCGCGATGCGCTGCTGGCGGGTGACGTCGGCGGTGAAGGTAACGAGTTTCTGTTCGGGATCGTCGGCGAGCTGGAGCACGACGTGCTCTAGCTCGAGGTCGCCAAGGACCGGGTGGTGCAGTCGTTTGGTGCCGGAGCTGAGGGCGATGATGTCGTGGCGCGGCCACCAGGCCCTGGCCTCGGCGCTGGCGGACTGTAGTCGCTGGATGAGAGTTGCGAACTCCGGTTCGTCAGGATGCCTGTCCGCGGCGGCGCGGAACCGAGCGAGCAGCGCCGAGGCCTCGGCCTCCCACTCGATCAGGATGGTCCGCGCAGCTGGGGCGGTGAACATCCACCACAGCATGTTGCGCTCCTGCGGTGGGAGCGCGGGCCAGCCGGTCCACAGCGCACGTGCCGCTTGGTTGGCGGCCAGCACGTCGAAGCGTCGACCGGTGACGTAGGTCGGGTGCGGGTCGAGGCGGTCGACGAGCGCCGCCACCGCGGGTGCAAGGACCTCGTCAGGTTGGTGCGGTTCTGTCGGTTGGTGGCCGTGGGCGAGTTCGTGCAGGTGGGCCCGTTCGGCGGGGGCGAGGTGCAGCGCCCGGGCCAACGCGTCGAGGACCTGCCGGGACGGGAGCACGTCGCGGCCCTGCTCCAGGAACGTGTAGTAGGTGGTGGAGATCGCCGCGAGCTGGGCGACCTCTTCCCGGCGCAGGCCGCGGGTCCGGCGGCGGGCACCGGCGGGCAGGCCGACATCGGCGGGTTGCAGCCGTCCGCGGCGAGAGCGCAACAGGTCCGCGAGCTCACGGGCACGGCTGACCACGGCGTCTGCGGCGGGTGCGAGCGCGGCGGTCTGACGGTCGACGGCGGTCATCGTGGCACTCCCTATACCAGCAACAGCAGGCTATAGCTTCTGGTCAGCCGCCAACGCCCGCCTGAAATGCAGCCCAAGCCTGCCGCTCGAAAGGAAACGCAGCGCCTAACCTCCCGATAGCGGATCTGCACCGGCTGCCGATGCGCTACCTCGGGCACTCCGGCCACGCAACGACGCCGCGCCTTGGAGCTTCTGAAAGGCAGGCGAACCCGCTACCTCCAGGAAGGCTCAGGTCCCGCAGAACGTGCGGTAGGCGCCGGAGTCATCTGGGTTCGGTTGGGCGTATTGCTGCAGGTGTGGACGCTCCTCAAAGGGCACGGTCACCGCTTCGAGCAGCGTTCCCAGCGGACCCAGGTCACCGTCGGTGGCGGCCGCGAGGGCCTCCTCGACCAGGTGGTTGCGCGGGATGTACACCGGGTTCACGCGAGCCATGCCTCGGTCGTCCGGGGCCAGCGTCAGCCAGCGGTCCAGCCAGGCGTCGATGGCTGCGAGGTCGAGGAACAGTCCCCGCGCCGGCTCGAGGTCGCCGTAGGCGGCCGCTCCGAGGTTCCGAAAGAACGAGGTGTAGTCCACGCGGTTGCTGTGCAGCAACGCGAGCAGCTCATCAGTGAGTGCGGCCGCGGCCGCGTCGTCGACTGCGGGCGGCAGCCCCAGCTTGAGCCGCATCCCGGCCGACCACGCGGCCGCGTAGCCCGCGCGAAAGCGGCCCAGCGACTCCACGGCTAGCGCGAGAGCCTTCTCCTGGTCGTCGTCGAACAGCGGCAGCAACGCCTCGGCCAAGCGGGCCAGGTTCCACTCCGCCGCGAGCGGCTGGTTGCCGTACGCGTAGCGCCCGCCCTCGTCTATGGAGCTGAACACGGTGGTGGGGTCGAAGGCGTCGAGGAAGGCGCACGGTCCGTAGTCGATGGTCTCGCCGGAGATCGTCATGTTGTCGGTGTTCATGACGCCGTGGACGAACCCGATGAGCATCCACTGCGAGACCAGGACCGCCTGGGCGGCGACCACCGCCTCGAACAGCGCGAGGTAGGGCCGGGGCTCGTCGGCAGCGCCGGGATGGTGACGGGCGATCGCGTGGTCCGCCAGACGGCGTAGGAGCTCGACATCTCCCGTCGCGCGGGCGAACTGGAAGCTACCCACCCGCAGATGACTGCTGGCGACCCTGGCGAGCACTGCCCCTGGCAGCAGGGTGTCGCGGCGCACTGCGCGTCCGGTGGCCACCACGGCCAGGGATCGGGTCGTCGGGATGCCAAGGGCATGCATGGCCTGGCTGAGAACGTACTCGCGCAGCATGGGGCCGACCGCGGCCAGCCCGTCACCGCCGCGCGCGAACGGCGTCCGTCCAGAACCCTTCAGGTGCAGGTCACGCACCTGCCCATCAGCTCCAGCGAGCTCACCGAGCAGCAGCGCCCTCCCGTCACCCAGGCGCGGGACGAACCCGCCGAACTGGTGACCGGCGTACCCCTGCGCCACCGGAGTCGCGCCCGCGGGCACCAGGTTGCCCAGCAGGAACCGCAAGCCGTCGGCGCTGCGCAGCCAAGTTGCGTCCAACCCCAGGTCCGCGGCGAGGACCTCGTCGAGGATCAGCAACCGGGGGTCCGGCGCACTGTCCGCCTGCCAGGGAATCGACATCTCTGTCAGGTCGCGGGCGAACCGGTTGTCGAGCCTGACCAACGGCGCAGGGGCAACGCTCACATGACGAGCCTACGGGCAGCTGCGCCTGCGACAGCTGCTCGAGCACGTCCTCCAGATCCGCCACGGCCGCTGTCAGTCCCGAGCCGTCAGCGGGTCCGGCCCCCAGGCCGCCGGCACCGAACAGCGGGTGCACCGCAGCGCGTGCGGGGTTATCAATAGGAAGACCCGCCGTTTTGGTTTCTTCTATTGATACTTCCTTCGCTGCCCGGAGCAGATAGCCAGGGCTGTTGCGGCTGTTGCGGCTGTTCTCGGTGGGCAGCTTGGTCAGAACGTTTGCGGTATGCAGCCGGGTCAACGCTTTGGACACTGTCGGCTGATGGATGTCGATGCTGACCGCGATGGTGCGTTGGGACTCGCCCTCTACCAGCCAGTTGTGCCGCTGTTCTTGCCGGACCGGCAGGCGATCTGCCGCTCCGACGACACAGAAGGCGCAGTCATGGGGATCATCGGTCCCGGCCACACCCGTCACCAGTACCGGGAGTGGCTCCTGACCACAGTGGCCAACCTGCTGGACGACGACCTGGCGATCAGCAGCGCCGGCCTGCTCCGCGGCGGGGCGATCGCCTGGGTAGAGGTGTCCATGCCCGACACGATCAACACCCCCGAAGGCGTCGCGTTCCGCCCGAACCTGCTGGCGACCACGTCCTTCGACGGCTCCAGCGCGACCACCTACAAGCGGACGGTCACCGACACCGTCTGCGACAACACCCGCGAACTCGCCCTGTCCGAGCGAGGGCAGCAGGTCAAGGTCAAGCACAGCCGCAACTCCCACGCCCAGCTCGGCCCGGCCCGGCAGGCACTGGCGATGGTGCACACCCTGGCCGACGACTTCGCCCAGGAAGTCGCCATGCTGTGCCAGGTGGAGGTCACCCCAAGCCATTGGAAGGCGTTCCTGGACACGCACATCCCGCGGGTCCACGCCACCACCGGCCTGCCGCTGACCGGCCGGTCGCAGACGATGGCCGACACCAAACGGGACAGCCTCACCAAGCTCTACCAGGCCGATCCTAGGGTGTCGCCCTGGGCCGGCACCGCACACGGCGTCCTGCAGGCCGTCAACACCTACGAGCACCACGAAGGAGTCGTCCGGGGTGAACGGGCCGAACGCAACGGCCTGAAGACCATCACCGGCGACTTCGGCCGGCTCGACCGCACCACCTGGAAGACCCTGACCGCCATCCTCGACCAGCCGCTACCAACCCGCACCGCGTGACACCTTTTCCCCGCCGACCTTCGGGTCGGCGGGGGAAAGGGGCCTTCTCTTGTCTTCCGTGGCTGGCAGCTCGTCACATTGATGGGCCGCCGACGCACGGTGTCATGGACGGTCGGGACAGTTGACGACGGGGCTTCTCCTCTCCCGTCTACCAGCCACTGGTTGCCACCGAGGGCGCCTTGCCGCCCCGAGCAGGCGCGCTGCTGGCTGTTGGCATTGCCCTTCCGGTGTCTGTGGTGCTCTGGCCGCGGCGAAGGCGTTCCAGCCTCACCCGCGCCGCCGGCAACCTGGCATCCGCCCACCACGCCGAGGCCACTGCCGGCACGATCCGCGCCAACTCATCACCGTCCCGGGCCGGCTCGCCCGCTCCGCCCGCCGGTTGACCCTGCACCTGCCGACCGGATGGCCCTGGCAACCAGCATGGCAGCAGATGCTCACCGCAGCGAACAGCCCACCGCTCGCCGCCTGACGCCCGCCCACCGTCCGACAGGACCCAACCGGAGAACATCGTGAAGACCAGCCGGCCACCTCGACACGCCCGCACCCGGTCCGCAGCAAGATCGCACCAACAGCATGATCACCGAAGGTCCGACGGTGGCTTATACCCGGACCGAGCCACCAGCGCTGGTGTTCCCGGTCAGTGGACCACCGCGGACCCCGTAGTGGTACAGGCCGAACCCGAGGTACCTAGTAACACGGAGCCCGAACCTCGGATCAGCCACGGGGGGCGGCCGCCTGGTCGGTCGCCCTGAGCAGTGCGGTCCGCACGGACACCCTGTCGCCTCGGACGGGATCTCTGATGATCGGTGCGAGGCTCATTTGCGCCGACGAGGCGAGCCGTCGGTCCACCTCATGAAGAAGCTCTCCGTCCAAACCGACCGAGTTGGCGAGCAGAACGAGTAGGTGGGACGCGGGTTCGTCCCCGACCTCTCCATCGAGGACGGTGGCTTTTACGAGAGCAGCCACGTCGGGATCTCGGATCAGACGCCGGCTCACGTGCCGCGAGCATGCACTCCTGAACAGGTAGTTGTCGATGTCGTCCAGCCAGCGCAAGTCGCGCGCAAGCTGCCAAAGGAACTCGTCGACGCTCACGCTGGCGTAGGCAACGGCCAGATACGTCTGCGGATGGGCGCTATGGCGGTTGCCGATCGCGGACGCTTCATCCCTCACGTAAGCCCGGTAGTGGACCCAACGTCGCGCCACCAGCGCGTGCCCGGGGTCGACATAGGCCAGGACCTCGAGGGCCGCATCGCCCCAGGGCCCGTCGAAGTCCCGCACCAGCGGCTCAAGGCGGATTCGTAGCGCTGCTGGCTCGATGCCCAGGGCCTCAGGTCGGCTCAGCAGGTAGGTCGCCACGCCACGCAAGTTGCTGTCCGCCTGCACCCGCGTCAGCAGTTGGTCTAGCAGCGCGTCGGGTCGTGACGTGTGCCGCCGGACGAACCAGATCAGCATTTCATCTTGGTGGAGGAGGCGCGGATCGTCGTCGACCGCCGCCTCTAGCTCGGCGTACAAGATGGGGTGGGAGTTCGCCACCAGAGCCAGCGACGTCCACGCCGAATGGTCGGACACCCCTGCGCGGATGCCGGAGATCCGCCGGACGAGGTCGCTTCCGAAGTGGGCGCGCAGCTCAGTCCACTTCTCCGCCAGTTGCGAGAGCAGGACAAGATCCGGTCCGCTTAGGGGGTGGCTCAGCTCGACCCCCACACCGACTGGTTCGCCGATGGTCTCAACCCGTTCGTCCAGGACGGACCAGTCCTCGAGGACGCACATGCCGACCCAAGCGGCCCTCCTACGGGCCTGGTGATCTGGACCGTAGGCGGACGCTTGCGTCCCGAGCTCTGCGCGTGCCTGGCTCCATTCGGCGTCATCAAGCAGCCCCGCCCGGCGTGTCGCGAGCAGCGCCGTATGGAAGGCGAGTGAGGCCGCGCTCTTATTGAAGTCGTCAACCTCGTCTGCCCAGCGCCGGGTGAGACGTCGAACGAGTGCTGGGTCGTGCGAGCCGCCTGCTAGTAGCTCGCAGACACGTGCCCTGGCAGCGGGCGAAAGCTGTCCGATCACCCTCTCGGCGTCGTGCAGGAACGGCGACAGACGGTCGCCGTCGTCCCGGTAGACGCGAAGGAAGGTGGACAGCGGCCTGTCTACGGTCAGACCCATTCGGTCCAGGGCGGTGACAGCCGAGGGAGCGGGGTAGAGGACTTCGGCTAACTCGTAGGTCGGGTCACCTAGCAGCGGGTGGCTGCGGTTGACGACGAGCGGAATAGTCTGCTCCGCTAGTTGATCGCTGGGCATCAGCTCCGGTCTGGCGGTCCAAGCGTCGAGCAGCGCGGAGACAGCGATGTCCGGCCGGGCGCGGCCGCTACCGACAACGGTCGAAATCTCGGCGACCACGGCGCGCATCCTCGAGAATGCTTCGGCGTCACCCAGGACCTGGCGCGCGACGTTGGCGATCATAGACGCCCGGGTCGCGTCGCCCAGTAGGACCGTCCGCAATTGCTCGGTGACGGATTCGTCGTCAGCGAAGTGGTTGGCCAGTGCAGCCGCCGCCCAGTGCGGCCACGAATCGTCGGTGAGATCCCGGACCAGGGCCGCTCGCATGCGGGGGCCCTGGTCCACGGCCGCCAGGTGAAACAACTCGACGGGCCGGTGCTCTGAGCCGAACGTGTCGAGCCGCTCCTCGATCGCCGCTGCGACCTGCCGGTTGCCAGGTGTCCCCGGTCCGTATGCGCGTTTCAGCGCGCGCATGGCGCCACGCGACCCGTTCATCAACGGCCAAAGGTGCTCATCCGTCCGGATGCGCTCACTGATCGCCGCCACAACCTCGACCTCATCGGCGAAGGCATGCATCGCCACCGTCCAGCCGAGCTCGGCAGCCTGGCCCCGTTCTTGGGCGATCGTCGTGAGGCACTTGTCGAGGACGGCCCGATCGCCATCCACGACCCTTACGAGCGCCGCGAGCAACAGTCCTGCATGCTCGCCGTATGGGCCCTTACTGTCCAGCGCCTCGAGGAGCCAACGGCGCTCCTCCGGATCCAGTTCAACGGGTGCCATCGTCGGCGCGGCCGGCTCGGCACTCGCGACGCCGTCAGCAGCGACTCCAAGCGCGTGGGCCAGCCCGACGAGCCGGACGCCGTCGTCGCTGGTGGACCGGGCCGCCTCTAGTACTTCGACAGCGCCGGGATCCTCCGGCCACCCCAATGACAGGGCGACCAGCGCCGCCGCCTGCTGCGTACCGCTCAGCGGGTCGCGCAGGATGTGCAGGAGATCCCCGAGCAGCAGGTTCCGGCGCGGCGCATCCAGGGCGACGGACGAGGCTCGGTGCACGATCGCGAGCGCGGCCGCGTACGAGGTGAGGACGTCATCGACGCCCAGGGCCGTGATGAGCGCGCGTCTCACACGATCGTCATCCGTGTGGTTCTCGGCGAGGTCGGCCGTCGCCATGAGCAGGCCGAGGGTCGCCCGTTCCGTCACCACGACCCTGCCCTGCATGGCCCGCTCCACCTCTGCGGACACGGCGGCGCCGCGCAAACCCGCTGTCGCCGCCGTCAGCAGGCGAATGCGATGCTCCGAGTAAGAGTGCGACCAGACCACAGTGAGCATCTGTTCCGCCAGGAGCCGGGCCTCGCCCCCCGGAAGCCTGAAGTCGCCGAACACGACCTCGGCCAGGACCTCGCGGGCAACCAGCCCGTGTCGGGTGTCCGCGACCTGCGCGCCGACCGCGGCGACGAGTGTCCGCAGTTCCGAGGGCCGGCGGGTGAGCCAGAGGAGTCCGAGCACGACGTCTCGCCAGCGCGGGTTGCCGACGTGCGAGGTGATCAGCTGTTTCTGCTCGTCGGGGGAGAGACGTTCGGATGCGTGTTCGGCGGCGAGTTGCTCCTGCAGCAACCGGTGGAGGAACCCGAGTGCGCCGGGGCCCTTTCGGACAAGCAGTCCCAACTCACCCTCGGCAACGTCGAGGAGCTCGTCGGCCATCCGAGCCGCGTCCGGGGCGGCCAAGGCGAGCGTCTCGGGGTCCTCCAGGGCCGTGATCAGGTCCTTGCGGAGTTGCCGTGAGTCGATTGCGGCAAGGTCGCCCCGCTGCTGAGCGAGGAAGGCGACGTGACCGAAGACCGCCCGCGTCTGCCTGTGGCCGGGGCTGGCTTTCGACACCGTGACCGCGGCGGCCGAGCGCCGTTGGGCCGGGTGCTCGGAGAGGAGCAGTTGGACTGCGCGGTCGGCGACCTCGAAGCGACGGTCGGGCAGCTTGGACACCGACGACAATCGCAGCCCGACGAGCAGCAGCAGGAACAAGGGGACGGCAGCGAGCGCCTGCAGGTCCGGCGAGCCCCAAATCTCGGCCAGGAAGGCGTCGACCGCGTGAGTGGCCACGTGATCACCCGCTTCGTGCTCACCTCCGGTCCCGTCGCGGAAGTACGGGCTCGCGAGTGCCCGCTGCTGGTCCAAGGACAGCGCCGCCACGTGGGCGAAGGTCCAGTCGGTTCCGAGCGTCAGCTTCGACAGGCCGTACGGTCGGGTGGAGACGACGACCGCGCAGCCGAACTGCTCCGTGAACCTCTCAAGGGCGCTAGCCGCGTACCTTCCGGCGTCGTCGTCGACCCATTCGTCGAGCCCGTCGACGACCAGCAGCAGGCGTCTGTCGCTCAACGCGTCCTGCACGAGCGGCCAGGCTTCGGGCAGGTCGTGCTGCTCTAGCCATGCCTCCAGCGCACCGCCGACCGATGCGGAGGCGCCCGTCCGGCCGGCGACGACCTGCGTGAAGAAGTGGAAAGGCAGCCAAACAGGGAGGCGTTGCCCCCACTGGCCGGCGACGTGCTGCCAGTCAGGTTCGTCGGAGAGCAGGTCGAGCAGCAAGTACCTGAGCAGGGTGCTTTTGCCTGCTCCGGCGTCACCTACGACCACCTGGCGCGGATCAGTGCCGAGCCACGCCGACGCCGGCATCCGCTCCTCGCTTTCCAGCGCAGTGCCCGGACGGCCGCCCGGCCCGGTCGAGGGGGTGGGGGACCGTCGGGCGCGGTCGCCTGCGCGGCGGACGTGCGGGTTCGCTTCCGCGAGCACTTCCGCGGGGTTGGAGGGGACGACGGGGGCCGCGCCGTCCGTTGCGGTGCGGGCAGCGTCGACTGCGCCGGGCTGCGTCGTCCTGAAGAGGTCCGGGGTAACGAACCGCTCCCGCAGGCCGCCCACGCTGCGGTGGGGCGTCTGCAACGCGAGGACGCCGGAGTCGGCCGCGGCGAACGCCGCCTGGTAGACGGCTGCAAGCTGGATCCGCAACTGCCGCGACCGAGTACCGTCGAGGCGCCTGCCGAGACCTGCAGCGGCGGTCGCCGAGCAGAACCGCTCCACCCACGGCCTGTCGAAGAAGTCATCGACGAGATGCGGCAGGTCCTTCAGGCGCCGGCTGAACTCCTCGCTGTCCCAGACTTCGAAAGCGATGCCCTTCTTGTGCAGTCGTCTCGTCTGAGCCTCGACCTCGTCTTGCAAAGACGTCGACTGGCAGGGCGCGCTCGTCGCGTAGACGAAACGGTCGGAAACTGCGCTCCACTTGCCGTCCAGGAAGTCCGCGACGCTCGACTTGATGCCGACTCTCGTCACCCGGGCGATCCGCCGTGACTGCAGGCATGTATAGCGGATCCTGGTTTCCGGGTCTCCGAGGTCGATAGCCGCTCTGGCGTACACGTCGATGCCTGCCTGCGCCTGGCCGGACGTCCCGTACCGACGTGCTGCTGGCCCGAGCTGGTGTTCGTGGACGTGGACGGGCTCAACATCTCTCTCGAGCAGCCGCAGGCACAGGCGCTCGAAGTCCTCCCAGCCGAGCTCGTGCACCGGCAGTAGCGGAGGGCGCGCAACGACAGGCGGCGCTGGCAGTGCCTCACGTGGCAGCACGAGCAGGCGTGGGGGAACGCCGGCCCAGCTCGACGGCCGCTCGGGCTGCGGGCTCTCTTCCGGAGCCCGTTCGGTACCCGGCCCGAAAGACATGCCAGCATAATGGCCCACGCCGACACGGCACGGGGTCATGTGATGGCCCGTCGACGTTCCCTCGGGCCGATAGCCTCACAACACAGTCAGTCGCCCGTTGATCCAGCCCCGCTGCTGCCAGCTCGTCACCCCTTCGCTGTCATCGCGACCGGGAAGGATGCCGGGGGCCGGAGCCGGGGGGCGGGTCGAGTGGGCCGGTGTACAGCGCGCCGGTCTCGGCGGCCCCGGTCATCGCGTCGTAGGCGGCTAGTGGTCCGTCTGCGAATTGATCTGGCGGGTCGGTGCCGTCCGCTCTTGGTCGTGCCTGTCACGACCGCCTTGGCCTTGCCGTTGAGCGCGACCCGACGAGCCGAGTCGAAGCACCGCCCGCCTGCCCCGACATTTCACAGATGGACCACTAGGACGAGCCGCTTGGTGCGGAACTCGCCGCAGTCTCGCTCCTCGTACTTGCGCAACACGAAGAAGGAGTCGAGCACGGGCTCGGCATCGGCGCGGGACAGGCCGTAGAGGTGCAGCATCGCCGCGTCGAGCTCGGCGCGCAGCTGCCCGCGGCGCTGTGGCAGCCAGCGAAGTGGCGGGCCCGGGTCCGTCTGGCCCGGCACGCCCTGCATTGCATCGACTGCGTACGGCGCGAGCCGGTAGCTGGTGTAGGCGAGCTCCAGCACCCGCGGCCGGACGAACGCGGCCAACGGCGCATCTGACCAAGCCGGGAGACCTGGTACTTCCGAATCGCCTGTTCGGGTCAGCCGGCCTCACAGCGGCCCACAGACACTGATGGTGACGCGCCGGCCGAGCTTGCGCTGCACGGCGGCTTGCTGCCGAACCTGGGTGTGCTGCAGGGCGAAAACCATCACCAGCGTGACCGCCCGAGCACACCGAGGTCCTGGTCACGGTCGAGGGGCAGCAGTGGCCCGGCCTGGTCATCGGCTGGCGCGACGACCGAGTAGATGTGACCTGGGCGATCGGCGTCGGGATGACGCACGTGGGCTTCGTCGACGCCTGTCAGGTCCAACGCGTCGAGCCCAAGCTAAGTCGCTGAACCGTGGTGTTAGCGGTCGTGTCGCTCCGCGCGTCGAGCCGCCTCGACACAGAGGCCATGCAGTCCGGGCATGTCCTCACTGGTGACGCCCACGTTCGCAGCCACCTGCAGGATGGCCTGTTCCAGTTCGGCTGCCCGCGCCAGGTAGCGAGGCTGACGCTGCCCATCTACAACGACCCTACGCACGTTGGCGCTTGCTGGTGGGCTGCTCAGTATTGCTCACGGGCACAGACATACCCGACGTGTGCCTCGCCCTGCATCAACAGGGCTACCAGACGTGCCGATCATCGTCCCAAGTGAGCAGAAGGTCTCTGCCACGACAGGCTCAGCGCCATGAAGCTCAAGCTCGACCTGCACGACATCTACAACCGCAGCACCGACATCGACCGCGCCTTACGCGACATCATGGATGAGGCCGTCCGCATCAAGGCCAAGGCCATCGAGATCATGCGAGTTCTGATCAACCGCCCCCGCAGCACGGGGCGGCTGAGTTCACTGAGCATGGCGAAGGTGTCAGCGGGTCCGGCCCCCAGGCCGCCGGCACCGAACAGCGGGTGCACCGCAGCGCGTGCGGGGTTATCAATAGGAAGACCCGCCGTTTTGGTTTCTTCTATTGATACTTCCTTCGCTGCCCGGAGCAGATAGCCAGGGCTGTTGCGGCTGTTGCGGCTGTTCTCGGTGGGCAGCTTGGTCAGAACGTTTGCGGTATGCAGCCGGGTCAACGCTTTGGACACTGTCGGCTGATGGATGTCGATGCTGACCGCGATGGTGCGTTGGGACTCGCCCTCTACCAGCCAGTTGTGCCGCTGTTCAGCGCGCATGAGCAGATGCCGCAACACCTTGATCTCAGTGTTGCGGGCAGTGCCTGTGCTCAACCCCTCGCCGGCTTCCAGCTGCTGACGCAGCCGGCCCAGCTCACAGGCGCAGGCCGCATGCTCCATAGGTTCAACTGGAGCTGTCATTACCCGCATAGCGCCTTGGATGCTGCGCTGGAACTCCTCACGCGCCTGCGCCTCAGCCCTCCTGGCGCCCATTGCCAGCACGAAGGCGTCCTCGGCCTGCACCAAGGCGGTAGCAACACCAACATGGCCCTGCTGACGCAGCCGCAGCAGCCGAAGCACCGGCGCCAGCACATCGCCATGGTGCGGAGCGTCCGACAGTGCAGTCAGGAACGTCGACAGGAGCGCGTCCACGGCGCTGCAAGGCCTGCCGTCAGCAGCCAGCAGCAGCCTCTGTGGCTCGGAGGCAGATGCCGGGCTGGCAGCAGCTACCTCGGCCCCCTGGACCGGCCTCGGAAGGGGCCACACAGGCAAGTCCAGCAACGACCCCATCAGCTCATACCGGGCGCCGGTGTGCGGATGCCTGCTGGGAGTCCAGACGACGTAACCGCCGTCCCCGCGTACATCCAGCCCCGGCCCCAGGCCGCTGGCCGTTTCCCCCCGGGAACAGCGCACCGGCAGGCGTGGGTAGGAGTAGATCAGGTGGAACGACAAGCCGCTGCCGCTGAGCTGCACTGCCGTGCCGCTGATGTCCAGCCCAGCCCGTTGAAGCGCAATGAGGCTGTGTAAGCCGCCCTTGTCTAGATCCACATCTAGAACCACCAACCCAGACCGCGCGCCGGTGGGAACACCGAGCTGCCAATCCGGGTGCTGGGTGAACCAGCGCGTGATCCGCTCCGCATCAGTGGTGGCCGCCCAGAAGCCATGACAGGTGTCGACCCCGCACCGGCACCGGTTCTGCCCAGCGCACCCCCGGCCCCGCTTACAGGTAGGGCAGGAGGCGATCACCGTGCGGTTCCACGACAACGGGAAGACCGGAGTCCCACCCGCTGCGCAGTCCAGAGCGGCAGCAAGGACCAATTCCCCGTTCAGCCGCGCCTCTTCCAACGTGGCCTGGCCCCTGGCCGGCGGGTACCGGCTCTGCGACGTGTTGTGCACGCTGCCTCCTTCCCGCGCGAGACCTATGGCCGTTGCTTGCGGCTGTTGCGGCTGTTGCGGCTGTTGCGGGCTACGGGAGATACCGCGCCCAGGCATCCACGAAGGCGGCCCGGTCATAGCCACGTCGGTTCTGCGCCTCTCGCCGGAACGCATACGGCGCGATGCCATACCGCGCCAACGTCGACGCGAGTAGCTGGCTGGTCAGGTGCTCAGTGCCTGCCGCCTGGCTCTGCTTCAGGGCTTCGATGAGCTCGCAACTGAACAGCCGGCTCTGCCCCGTCTGCTCGAAGACGTCCCTGATCAAGTTGAGCAGCTGATTGTTGACTCCATCGGCGGGCTTGCAACCCGCAACACCTCGAATCGACGCGCCCAAACCTGCCGGCTCTGCTGAGCCACTGTTCGCCGAGCTTGATACCGCCGCTGGAGCGCGGTCAGACTCCACACAAGCAATGCCCGCCTCCTTCCAAGCGCTTCGCACCCCCTGGATGAATGCCGCAGGAAGCCCGTAGTCAGCGTCACCCGCAGCCTGCTCTCGCACGCAGCGTGCGAGCTCTGAGGCAGCCCTGTGACGATCACCTTCAAAGACGTGATCCGCCCAATACTCAGAGCAAGTCCACCGCGGATCGCTCGCGCCCTTCGGCGTCAGGTACGAGCTGGAGCCGGAGCCATGCACGGTGTAGGCGGCCGCCGTATACAGGTGTATCTTGGCGCCGTACCCCTTGCGAATGTCAGCGGCCCCCAGCACAAATCGCCACGGCGCATGCTCCTGCAGCTGTGACCAGATCAGGTCCTGCTTTAGCAAGCAGCGGTCGCTGCCCTCTCCATCGCTCGCAGGCATGCCTACGTATCCGTCATCCGCCGCAGCAGCCAGCCGCTGAGCTTCGCCTGGTCGCATGCTTGCCGTACTGGCGCAACGTCTCCCCGGTTGCCGCTGTAGGCGTCCATATCGATGCCTATCACCGCCGCGACCAGGCGCAGCGCCACATTGATTCGGGGCTGGCGGTTACGGCACCAGGCCTTGACCTTGCCCGGCGTGGGGTCGACCCCCAGCCGGCCGGTGACACCCTTCGGCGGGTACTGCTTGGCCTGGGGCGGGCCGGTTGGCAGACCGGGTGCCGGTAGAACGGCTCGTCCCGAACGATCTCCCGATTCGCCCGCGTGCCCGCCTCCAGGAACTCCCCGCAGACCTGGCAGGGCCAAGGACCGCCCGCCGGCACCCGATACCAGACCCGGCGGGGCACGCTTGTCCTGGCTGGCCGCTCGTCGAGGCGGGCCTCACCAGGGGTGCGCTGCCCGACCACCCTGGGGACCTGACTGGCCCACCCACTGGCCCGCTGCCGGCCCATCACAGCCCCAGGGTCTGTGCCAGCGCCAGCAACTCTCCGGCCTGGGCAGGGGTCAGCCGGTACGCGAGCGGACCTCTCCGGCCACCCCGTCCCCAACGCCGACCCGGCGTGCTTCGTCAGCGGGTTGACCGGCAGCACGTGCCAGCCGTCACCCGCATAGGCCTGCGCGGCGACAGCCACCGAAGTGCCGGCAGGCAACGCCGGCACACGCAGAGTCACCGCGCGCCACAGAACTGCATCTCAGCGACCCGGCTCGGCGCGCAGCGCCTCCCAGAAGGACTCCACCTCCGACCGCTCGTACAGCACGCGCCGGCCGACCTTGCGTCCCCTAGGGCCGTAGCCAATGTGCCGCCAGTACCGCACCGTTGCGGGACTGGTCCGGTACAGCTCCGCGAGCTCGTTCGTCGTCAACAGTGGCTCCACAGCAGTACCCATCGGTTAGAAGTCCTTGTTCGTTGTAGTCGTTCCTAGCATCGACTAGGAGGGGTTGCAACCGCTGTCGTGGTACAACACCGATAGCCGTTGAACACCAATGGAGGTTGTTGTGCCGACGTTCGACCGCAGGCTTGGGCGCCCGGTCTCTAGGACACCTGCACGGCCGATCAAGCCAGCGGCAGTGCCACCAGGCCGGCTCGTTCCCATTCACGTGCAGCGGCTCGGCCGCCCTCTCGCTGCCGAGGTATCGATGCTGCCGGACACGCCGGAAGGCCGGCTGGCGGCCCGCGTACGTCAGTACCGCGTAGAACGGGGTTGGTCCCAAGCGGAACTCGCCAGCCGCATGAGCGACCTGGACCATGGCTGGCACCAGACGACGGTGGCCAAGACCGAGCGGGCGGAGCGCGACCCGCGGTACCCCGAGCTACTCGCCCTCGCTGAAGCTCTCGCCGTTCCGCTGGACGCTCTTCTCGGCCTGGCCTTCGAGCCCGAAGCCGAGGACATGAGCGAGGCCCGCTTCAAGGTCCACCGCCTCGAGCAAGAGGAGCAGCTTCTCCTGCACCGGGTCGCCTTCCTGGACCGCGACATCGCCGACATGGAAGCGCAGCGCAAGGAGCACCTCCAGCGCCTGTCTGAGCTCAAGAAGGAGATCGCGGCTGCTCGTAAGTCCTGCAAGGCAGCCAGCAAGTAGGCAGCCGGCCTCCCACCGGCTGCTGGACCGTCGGGAGGAGGAGACGCATGGCCAGCATCAGTAAGCGCCCGGACGGACGTTGGCGAGCCCGCTACAGAGACGCCAACGGCAAGGAGCACGCGAAGCACTTCGATCGCAAAGCGGACGCGCAGCGGTGGGTCGACGAGGTCACGGCCTCGATCGTCACCGGCCGGTACGTCGACCCCAACGCAGGGGGCGCTCGCCACCACGCTGAACAGCTTGTCCTGATCGCGCAGCGTCGCCAGGTGCGACAGCGCGTCGTTGGCCCTGCGACCAGGACACCAGCTCGCCCAAGACGTCGCCCAGGCCGCCCTCGGCAAGCCGCCGGCGCAGGCTGATCCGCATCCCGCTGTCGCCCGGCCCGACCTCGACGGCATACCTCCCCCCGGTTGGCCCTGCGGTGTCCACGACTGGGAGACTAGAGCCTGCCCGCACACCGAGAGGAACCCCGACGTGACCTACGTCATCGCTGAGCCCTGCGTCGACGTGAAGGACAAGGCCTGTATCGAGGAGTGCCCTGTCGACTGCATCTACGAGGGCAAGCGGTCGCTCTACATCCACCCCGACGAGTGCGTGGACTGCGGCGCCTGCGAGCCGGTCTGCCCCGTCGAGGCCATCTTCTACGAAGACGACACGCCGGCGCAGTGGAAGGACTACTACCGGGCGAACGTGGACTTCTTCACCGAGACGACCACGATCGGCAGCCCCGGCGGCGCCAGCAAGGTCGGCCCCATCGACGTCGACCACCCCGTGGTGATGGCGGTACCAGTGGGCAAGAACACCGAGGGCCAGTAGCCCGGTGGCCGGACCCGGGCCGGTGGGATGGGCCCGACGCGGAGCTGGGCGGCCTGCGCCGTCTTGACGATCTTGTAGACGGTGCCGCGGCTGGTGTAGCCCAGCTCATCAGCGATCTGCTGATAGGTCAGGCCTTGCAGCTTGAGCTGGATCGCCCGGCACTTACGGGCGGAGGCCAGCGCCCGGTCCCGGTGCCGGCCACTCACCCGAGGCAGGACGGCCTCGGCTACCTGTGCGCTCATGGAAAGCCCTTCGGTATGAGTACTAGTGCCCACCTACTACGTAGTCATACAACCTGAGGAAGGCAACCGCGCGGGCGTTGAGGGCCGGTGGCGAGGCGTCGCGGGTCAGCGCTGGGGAGGCGGCAGTAGTCCGGCGGGGATCACCCGGCACTTGCGCGCCGAGGCCAGCGCCCGGTCCCGGTGCCGGCCGCTGACGCGTGGCAGGACGGCCTCGGCCACCTGTGTGGTCATCTCGCCTCCCCGTGGTTGGCATTACATGCGAGCTTCCGCATAGTCATACAACACTAGGGAGGCAACCGCATGGGCGTTGAGCGTCGGTGGCGCTGCGTCAGCGCTTGGGAAGCGGCAGTAGCCCGGCGTCCCTGGCTTTGCGAACGTAGGCCGCGGCGGTGGAGCGTGCTTTGCCGATGTGTTCGGCTACGGCGATCGTGGGATCTCGGCGTCCCTGCTGTTGCGCCTCGGTGTAGACACCGGCGACCGCGTCCAGGTCGACGCGCGGCCTCTGCAGGACCTTCCGCGCCTGCCGCAGCTCCGGGGCGGCGGTGGATGCAGCGGGCGGCGCGGGCAACCGAAGAATCGAGCGGTCACCGCGCTGCAGGGGCTGTCCGGGGTGCGGTGGCTGTGGTGTGCCTTGCCCCAACGCGGCCGCGCCTGCTTCCAGCAGGTCGATGATTCGGACGGCCCTCAGATCTTTCTCTTGGACCTCGCCGTAGACGGTGGTGACCTCAACGGAACGAGCCACTGCGGTGCTCCATGCTTCGTCGTACAGCGTGACCCCCGCAGCGAGCGCTGGATGAACCATCTCGATGTAGACGCCGATCACGACGTCGGGTACCCGCCGGCGGGTCACCACGGACCGCCTGACCAGGAAGCGCTGAGGCAACCATGAGCTGGCGCCGGCCTGGACCCACTCGGCGTCGGCGTCGTACTCCACGGTCTGCTCAACACCCATAGCTACCGTCCAGAGAGGAAGACGCCGGATCGGACGGCAGGACACTAGTCCAGACAAGAGGCCTGCGCCACCTGGGGTAGCTGCGGCGGGTCGCCGAGCAGCAGCAGGTTGCCCGCGGAGCGGCAGGCGGCGAGGGTGTCGGCCAGCGATAGCTGCCCGGCCTCGTCCACCACCAGCACGTCGACCGGCGCACGCGCCATATCCGGGCCAGCGAACAACCAGCTGGTTCCCGCCACCAGGTTGTACTTGGTCTTGGTGGCAGCCGGGTTCGAGCCCACGTACGTGATGTTGGGCAGCGAACCGGTCGCGCGGCCCCCTCTTGACGCCCTGCAGCAGGTCCAGCTCCCCCCGCTCCTGGAACAGCTCGACGACGGCTTCGACCAGGTTGTCGATGGCGTGGTGGCTGAAGGCGGTGATGCCGACGCGCTGGCCTGCGGTGATGAGGGCATGGATCTGGTGCGCTCCGCGGAACGTCTTGCCGGTCCCGGGAGGTCGCTGGAGCGACGCATGTCCCGTCTAGTGCGGTGGTCCAGGCGAGCATGTCGGCCAGGTCGTCGGTGAAGACCCCTCCGGTAGGTCCGCGGCGACGTCGGTCACGCCATCGCGGACGGCCACCAGTTCCTGCGCTCGGACGTGCTCGCATATCTGGCGAGGAGGCAGCAGGCTCGCGAACAGGCGCTGACCGAACTGGTGCCGAGGGCGGGTACGCCGCCCGCAAGATCTGGCCTGCCAGCCTGGGTTCCTGCGTGCTTACGCTCCGTCGAACAGCTGCTTGAGGTGGGCGTGGGTGGTGACGTTGGCGACCTTCGTGCGCCACGACTCCTGCACCAGGTCGATCCTGACGGTTCGCGCTCCCTCGACGATGACGAGCTCAATGCGCCCGAACTTGTCGCTGTGGTCGGCGGCGAACTTCGCCAGGCCTGCGGCCCGAGCCGGCGCATGCTGGTCCGACAGCAGGTGCGGGTCGATGATGTCGGCGAGCAGGCCACCATCGGTCTGTCGCACCACTACGAAGTCGGGGTACACCGGCACCCACTTCGCGCCCTGTCGGTACGAGAAGCACAGCGAGTACGGCTTGCGGTCGGGGTTGCGCAACCAACCAACGACCTCGGGGCGCTTGGTCTCCTCCTCGACAACCTTGCGCTCCCAGCTCGACTTCGCGAAGTCCTCGTGGAAGGAGCCGTCCGCTGCGATATAGACGTGCTCGGGCCAGCTCTTGCCATCCTTGTTGCCCTCGATCGTGGTCGGCAGAGTCAGCGTCGTCAGGACTGGATCCACCGACGCGCCCTCGATCTCGCGCAGGCTCGCTCCGTACTTCTCCGGCAGAGTGTTGAACGCGGCCTTGTACTGCCCGACCCACTTCGTGCGCAGGGCGTGAGCGGCAGCCTCGACCTTCTCGACAACGCCGGCTGTGGCGACCAGCGCGGCGAGCTCCAACTTGGCGTCCCGCACCTCCACTCCTGCGTCAAGCCGCATCCGGGCGTACGCCCGGTGTAGTCCCTCGCCGAGCCGCCGCCCCGCGTCGTTGTAGAGGTCATTCAGGTTCTGGTCGGCGATGCGCACCTTCACGCTCTCCGGCGCCTCCGCAGGCACCCCCACGCCCGACGCTTCGGACTCCGCCTCGGCGGCCACCACGGCGGCCTCAGCGGCCTTGAGAGCGTCCTCGACGATGCCGATGCGGCTGTACTCGACTCTGCGTAGCCGGATGTCGAGCACCGAGGTCTCTTCCAGCAGCGACACGAAGGCCCGGTCAGCGGCGAGGCGGGTGCGCTCGTCGAGCAAGACCTTCACGAGATGCTCGCGGTACTCCTTGACAGGCTCGCTGCTCAGCCCAGTCTCGGCAAGCAGTGCGGCCAGCCTCGCCAGCCGAACCACCGGCTTCGTCATTCGCTTACGAGCGACCGTGTAGGTCGGTAGCTGGGCGAGAACGGCGAAAACGGCGTCGGTGTCCGGTGCCCGGGTGAGGGTCTCGGAGGTCCCGCCGATCCTGACCTTCGTGGGCGGAACGTTGAATGAGTCGCTGGTGAGCCGCTCGACGACGCGCTCCACGCTGGTGCGGTCGTAGAAGGGCAGGTACAGCGCAACGCTGTTGAGGAACTCCTGCGACTCGATCCGGCGTGCGAGGGGTGCGCGCACCATCCGGCCTACGAGCTGCGCGATGTTGGTCTCGTCCTGCGCAGTGCGGAACGAGACCATGACCTCGGCGCGTGGGCAGTCCCAGCCGGTGTTCAGACTTGTCTTGAACAGCACGACCTGAACGTCGGGATCGGCGTCGATCGCTGAGGGCGCCAGGTAGCGGACGCTGATGCCACCGGCCTCGACCGCTACGTCGTCCTGGAACGCGTGCGCGATCCAGGCATCGCCCTCTTCCGGCCCGAGCCCGTCACGAAGGGTCCGGACGACCAAGTCCAGGTCGGTCTGCGACAGCGCCGAGTGGCCGGCCTTCGCGTCCTCAACCTGGACCAGCAGCACGGGCCGGGGCACGTCTTCCTTCTCGTCTGCGCCGTACTGCGCCCACGCCTTCTGGTACTGCTTCCAGTCCTGGATCCCGAGTTGAAGCATGGTTACGTGCGACGGCGCCGCCTCGTCCGGGTGGTAGAGATCCACGACGTCTTTGATGAGCCCGCTCTCTCGAACGTCCTGCGGATCCACGACGACTTGCCACAGGGGGCGACCGAGCTCGCCGCAGAGCTTCACGAACTTGTCCGGCGTCGCGGAGATCCCCAGCACCAGAGGCACCGCATCGAGTTCGCCGACGCTGCCGCCGAGGAACTTCATCAGGATCGTGTCGGCGTTCTCAGCCTCTCGACCCTGCGTCCCACGGTGCGCTTCGTCGATGATGAGAACGAAGCGCTGGGGATCGCGGTTGATGGTGTTCTGGATCGTCTCCCACAGCGTCCAGGTGCGCCCGTCGCCGTGCTTGATGTACGAGGTGCCAGAGCCGAGCTTCTGCGTGTTGAGGAAGTAGATATGGCCGGGCGCGAGCGCCTCGACGTCAAGCGAAGCGTCGATGGTGACCAGCACACTGTCGAGCGTGCTGGATGTGCTGGCCATCTTGTCCAGCGTCTGCTTGTTCAGCTCGGGCTGGTCGGTGAGCCACAGGAACGTCAGGTCAGGGTCGCCAGGAGAATCCTCGGTGCCATCCAGCAGCCCCTCGATGAGGGCGGTGGCCGCGACGGTTTTGCCCGAGCCGGTGGGTGCGCTGAGCAGCACGGCTTGTGGTCCGGAGGAGTAGAGACTCTGCGCCGTGGCGAGGCGGGCGCTCAACTTCTCGACAGCCTCCGTCTGGAACTCGCGCAGTACAAGCTTCATCGTCCGACCTCGGCATTGACCTCAAAGTTGCGCAGGTAGTCGCGGTACAACATCCCAACCCTCCTGCGCCGAAGTACTGCCTGGGATGCGCTCTCGCAGACGAGCGAACGCGGTCTCGCTGTCGGTAACAAGCCACACCTGTGTGATGTCGGGCCGCTTCCCGAGCTGGGTGAGGAAGGCGCGGATGCGGTCCTCGTTGAGCAGCACGGCGAACGGGGAGTCAGGTGGGATGAGCCAGTCGTCGTCGGGCTTCACATTAGGCAGGACGCCGATGCTGCCTGAGGCAAGCCACAGCGCGGGAACGACGCTCGCGAACCGCGCGCCGAGGTCAAGAGCGTCGGCGTCCTCGTAGCTGAGGTCGAAGAAGGCGGCGTTCTCCTTGTACCCCGTGGAGAGGGGCGTGCCGTCGGCGTACTTCCCGACGAGGTCTTCTCCACTCAGCGCTTGCTTGCCGGTGATGGCCGCTCGGACCCGAGGCACCGTCGTCGATTTGCAGATGCCTTCGGCCTCGAACGGAGGATCGCCGACGTAGTGCCCTGCCGCGTTGAGCGCCTTGCTCGTCTTCTCATCGACGTCGTTGTTCGTGATGAGGACGCAGCGTCGCTTGCCGCCGTCCTCGGCGTTGAGCATCGCCGTCGCGTGAAGCGTGGTGCCACTGCCCGCGAAGAAGTCCATCACCAGGGCTTCCTTCTTGTCCTTGACGAGCATCGCCAGGGTGTCTCGTACCGCATACAGCGACTTCGGAAAGGAGAAGGGGCGGTCGGTGCCGACGAGCTTCGAGACCAGCGCGGTGCCACCGACGCCCGCGTTGTGCCGCTTGCGGAACCACACCGTCTTGATGCGCCGCTCAGCCACCCCGACGGTGACGACGGTCGCGACGCCGGTGATCGGATCCCGAGACTCCACGCTGTACTTGCCTGCGGTGATGTCGGCAACGATCTGACGTGTCAGGTAGGAGACACCCCACGTGTTGCGGGTCTGGACGTACCGACCCACCTTCACGAAGCCTTGCTCCACAAGGGTGTGGAGGGTGGGAGCCCCAACGCCCCACCGGCCCTCGGTGCCGTTCTGTCGGATCGGCCAGACCGGGAGCAGGCCGTCCTCGTCAGCCTCGTACGACGGGCTCGTACTCAAGGGCAGGCGCTCGCCGACCCGCACGATCTTCTGCGACTTGGGCTCGATCCAGAGGGGGTAGAACATCTGCTCACGGTCTTGACGGCGCGAGGCGTCGCCCGAGCGAAGGAGCTTGCGCCAGCCAGGACCGGTGGTCGCGGCGACCGCAGTGTCGGTGCTCTCGTCAGGCTCCTCGGAGTCGGCGTCAGCGCCGGCCTCATCCAGAGGCTCGATGGCTTCATCTGCGATCTCGGGTGTCTCGTCCTGCTGGGCGTCGTTGAGCAGGTCATCGCCGATCGAGGAGACGCCGGCGTCTCCGAAGAAGCAGAAGAAGGCGTACTCCTCCACGCGCGAGAACCTGGGCACGCCTGCTCTGGTTACACCCTTCGTGTTCATCACGATGGTTACGAGGGTGATGTCGGCGTCCTTGAACAACTGGCTCAGCAGCACGCCGAGGCGTGTTACCTCGTGCTCGTCGATCGTTACCACCAGCACCGAGTCCTTGCGCAGCAACTTCCTGGCAAGCACCAGCCGCTTCTCCATGAACGAGAGCCACTTGCTGTGCTGGTATGTGTCGTTGTCATCGACGTAGTTGTTGTTGTACTTCCAGTCGCGGGCTCCGGTGTTGTACGGCGGGTCGATGTAGATGCAATCGACCTGCCCCGCGTAGGCGTAGAGGGCGAGTTGGAGCGCGTGGAAGTTCTCGCCGTTGATGACGGCGCTGTACGGCTTGTCGCCGCCGTGTGGGACCTCGCCGGCGGGCACCAGGACTGGATAGACAGGCTCACCGAACGGCTTGACGACCAGCAGGTCGACCAGGGGGCAGCTCACCCGCTGCGGCTTCTTCTTCCCCTTGACGGGCTCAGTCGCGCAGAGAGTCGCTGAACCGTCGGTGATCTCCTCTACGAGGTAGCGGTTCTTGTCGGTCGGAGACTTGCGGAGCATGACGGTGGATCCGACCCGGATCCCAGCGCCCGGCAGGAGCACGGTCTCGGGAGTGTGCTCTTCATAGACCAGCCCGAACTTCGTGCGCTGGCGAAGACCTGAGACCGCCGCTTCGAGCTGGGCGCGCAGGGCGCTGTCCCCTACTTGCTCCAACAGGTCGTCGATCGCTGCCACGCCACTCCTATGTTCGGTCTCGTCAGTATCCCGGAGACAGTCTCGGTAGGGAGTATGCGCGCGGAACTGGCCTCGATCGCTGCTGTCGGCAGGAGCCGCGCTCAGCCTGCGTTGCCGACCCGTCGCCTCTGAGGTCGCCGGCAAGAGCCATGGGCTTGTGAACGTCGGGAGAGGACGCGTCCCACCCAGGCGGCAGGACCCCCTGCGGTGGCTTCCCGCCCAACTGCGGCCTGGATCGAGCGAACCACCGACGCACTCCGGCCTCGTTGTAGGCGCTACGCAGGGCTTCGACCAGCGCGACAGGTCATTCGGCCTGCATGCCGGCCCCTGTGGGCGTCTCTGACGTCAGCTGAGTCGAACTGGTGATCGGAAGTACGCGGACGGGCCTTGACGTTGTCTGCGGGCGGCTCAGGTGCAGCCATCGGCTGCTCCTGCATGCAGGACTCGCTCGAACAGACCTAGGAGCCTTCTACGGGGCGGATCAGGCAACATCAGCCGATGTTCCTCGGCAGCTCCTACATGACGGCCCTCGGGTCAGGAACGCTTCGACGGGGAAGCGCCGGACACGGAGGAACGGGTGCCTAGTCGAAGCTGCCATGGGTCGGGCAGCCGGTATGCCGACAGTCGGTGGGGGAGATCACCAACGTTCGTGGCCCGCAGTTGCTCGAGGCGCCCTTCGCTTCTGGGCTGGTGGTCGCCAGCAGCCCCAGCACCCGGCACCGCGCCATGATGATCCCTGCGGCCACCTTCACGGCTTGCAGGTCACCGGACATGGCCCGGTCCCACAAGACCTCCTGCAGGGCGTCGAGTCGAGCCACCTCGGTTTGGCGCAGTTCGGCCACCGACTCGACGAGCTGAGCACCGAGCTCCTGCTGCACGAGGTGATGAACGGTGCCCTTGTTGGCATAGCCCAGCTCATCGGCGACCTGCTGATAGGTGCGGCCCTCACCAACGAGCTGTAAGGCACGCACCCGACGCCGCCCAGCCAAAGCGCGGTTGCGATGACGACCTTGCACACGCGGCAAGGGGGACGCTGCGCTCGCCGTGCCGGTCACGCTCGTCCTCTCGTCGATGCGTCATTCTGACCGGCGATGTCCACCAGCGCACGACCGACAGGCCCGCAGCAGTAGCGCCGGCCGCGTCCGGTGAGCCGGGGTGCGTGGTAGTTCGGGAGGTCGCAGGTCCCGGCGCCGGGGTGTCGCAGGTGCCGGCCTCATCGTGATCGTGTACGACGTCGACGAGATGCCGAAGGCTGCGGCCCGAGCCGGTCCAGCCGCCACCCCACCACACTGTCATCGCCCTGGCGCACTCCGGCGCACTTGTCAGCCCCGGACGGTCCTGGAGCGACCCAACGGCGCGGTCGATGAATAAGCGGTCCACAGCGGCCTTCTGCAGGGCGTCGAGCTGCAGGGCCTCGTCCTGGGTGTTGGTGTTGACCTGGGCGTAACCGATCTTGTAGTCGACACGGCACGCCGCTCAGACGGGAACCTCAGGGCACCTCGCCTGCCCGCTCCTGGCGGAGATGGCCAGCGGGGGGTTCAGTCGCCTTCTTCTGGTCTTGGGGCATTCAAGGGGCTGACCCGAGCACCTCACCGGTCACCGGATGCACGTAGTGCACGATGTCATCGGCTACCAGGCGGTCGATACGTAGCCGGTGGCCCTGAGGCAGCTCCGCACGCTGCTGCCAGCTTTGGACCCGTGCCTGCTGGTGCCGGGCTTGACGTTTGGCCGGCACGTCCGCTACTGCCAGCTCCTGCGCGACCGCTTCCGGGTGCCACGCCACGCGGAACCACAAACCGCCTACCTTCACGACCAAGTCCTTCGCCGTCAGCTGCTGCAACTGCCTGCGGATCGCGTCGGTTGTCTGCCCGGTCCGACGGGCAAGTCCGGCAGCGGTGAGTCCCCCGGTCCCGGAGCGGTCTGAGACGTCGCGCCAGGTCCGGCGACGCTCCGGCATGAGCTGTCCGTGCCCCTTCTTTACCCGCAGCAGATGGCCACGCCCAATGGGGATGCGGTATTCGTCGAGTGCATCGAAGGTGATCTCGTGGCCGCCTCGGAAGCCGCCGGACCCAAAGATCGGATGTGTCGGACCAGTACGGACACGCGAAAGCCGGTCAATCTCTTTACCCGCCGGAGAGAGGAGGGCAGAAGAGGATGACAACAACATCAACTGGTGGAGATCCGGAACCACGAGAAGGACGGTCGTCTGGTCTTTACGCCTGCTCACCACTTCAAGCAGCCCGTTAGCTTCCAGGCGGTGGAGCGCCTTGCCTGCACTCTCCTGATGGCACTCGGCATCCTCAGCGATCTGTCTCTGAGACTTGCTGACTCTCCTGGTCTTGGTCCGACTCGCCTCCCTGATCAGGCTCTGCAAGACCTTGTGCTCAGTTCGGCGGCCTCGCTTGCTGAACCGGGAGGGGTCGACCAGAACGAGCTTGAGGGCCTCCAGGGCGCAGGCACACAGGTCATCCGGCCCGCGTTTGCTCTCCCTCTCCACAATCCGAGTGAGCAGGTCACTGCCCTGGGCGGCGCGGTCGAACTCCTCACCGGCGACAGCATCACTCAACCTGCTGCCGTGCACGGCGCTGATGAACTCTGAGCGCAGACCAGGTAGGACGTGAAGCACCCCGCGATGTCCGTTGACGCCGGCGCGGAGCAGCCGAAGCAGGGGGGTGAGCAGAGCAAGGTGGCGCTTGTCCTGGGGAAGGGACTTGCGGAACGCATCCGCGAAGTCACGCACCGCCTGGCACGGCGGCGCCGCGGCTGGCAGCTCGACCGACAGGAGATGGCTCACCGTCTTGTTGCCACCTTGCCGAGACAGCGGCGCGGTGCGCTTGCTCGGTGCACGTCGGGCCAGGTACTCAACCAGCACAGCAGGGTCTGCCCGCGCCAGCGGGTTCAACGTGTCGAGCCGGCGCACCGGCCGTGGCTCGAGGCCGTGAAGCAGCCGGCCCTTGTGGTTGAACGTCCCTGGCGGGCGTAGGAACTTGTTGTTCCCGCCGGAGGTGTCCGTGCTCAGCGCTCGGCTCAGGCGATCCGCGTAGTCGGCCACCTGCAGGCCTGGCAGGAACCGACCGAGGTCGACGTAGGCGTGGCGCCTGTCTCCGACGCCCCCCGAGTCGACAAGATGGCAGGGCAACCCCACTTAGGTCAGGTCCCGCTCAAGGTCCTGGCTCCAGTCGTCAACATCCAACCAAACGAACCGGCCTGGCAACGGCTTGCTCTTGTGCACGGCACGGGTCGGGGCATCCCGCAGGAGCGGCGTGATGAACACATCCTCCCCGCCGGCGACTGCTGCGCTCACGTCATCCAGCAGATGCTGACGCTGTGGAGGAAGCCGGTAGGACCGCTGCCGAAACGGGGCGTGCTTGTAACGACCCTCTAGCAACACCGGCGTGCCGAAGCCGCAGACGCTGAAGCCCGCGCCGAGTCGGCGTAGACGAGGTCGAGGTAGCCCCCCACGTCGGTCAGGTCAGCACGGAGGTCACTCACGCCGGCCCGCTTCCGCCGCGCCCGCATGCAAGGCGCAACTCCTGCCAGTCCAGCCCGCCATCAGCCGTTCACCTGCCTGGTGCTGATCGGCACGACCCGGCGGAGCACGGCGGCGAGCCGCAGCACCTTCTGGCGGTCCAGCAGCTGGCCGTCAGCCAGTGCGTGCTCCAGCACGGCGATGGCAGCCTCGACCGCTCCATCGCGGGTCACCACTGTGCGGCTGAGGTAGTAGTGGTGCCGGCCGCCGGCCTTGTCTTGGCGTAGGTCCAGCCATCCCTGCTGCAAGCCCTCGAGCAGAGCCTCTTTGACTCGCCGCCGGGCGATGTTCGGCACGAGGTGAGCGAACACCTCGCGCTGCGTGGCGCCTGGATGAGCCAGAACAACACTCCACACAGCCAATCCGTCGAACGAGAGCCCTCCAGGTGGTTCGGGCAGCGGTCCGTTGCCCCATCTGTCCCAGGAAGGCAGCCCGGCGCACTGGGGCGCACTCGCAGCGCCCGTACCGGCGTAGTCCTCCCCCCCACCTACCTCACCCCGCTGAGGGGCCCTCGCAGGCCCATCCGCGAGGCACTCGCCACCGAGGCCGTCAGGGAGCGGACTCTTGGCTGTCACGAGGACGTCCGCGGCGACTGCACCGGAGCAGGCGGTTGGCAGGCCGGGTGCCGATAGAACGGTTCGTCCTTGACGATCTCCCGCTTGGCGCTGGTGCCGGGCTTGAGGAACTCCCCGCAGACCTGGCAGGGCCAGGGACCCTTCGGTACCCGGTACCAGACACGTTGGGGCACGCTGGTCCTTGCCGGCCGCTCGTCGAAACGGGCCTCATCGGGAGTGCGCTGCCCGACCACCCTGGGGACCTGACTGGCCCAGCCACTGGCCCGCAGCCGGCCCATCACAGCTCTACGGTCTGTGCCAGCGCCAGCACCTTGCCGGCCCGCTCAGCGTTGAGCTCATAGCCCTCGACCAGCACGGCCTCGTTCAGGGTGGCGAGGGCGACGGCAGTCTCCAGCACCCGCTCGAGACCGGCAAGCGCCCTGATCCCCGGCGCAGGCCAGCGACGGACATGTACCCACGTGTCGCTATGCACCGGCACGGTCCTGAGTTGCGCCCAGCTGCGCCAGCCAGCGGTCCACCTCAGCAGCCTCCTACAGCACACGGCGCCCCACCCGGACGCCCTTAGGGCCGTAGCCAACGGCGCGCCAGTATCGGCAGGTGGAGGGGCTCGTGCGGCAGTACGCCGCAAGCTCCTCCGTGGTGAAGAACGTCGACGCGGGCACTTAGGCTCCTCGGGGCTGCTTCTTGTTGTGCGTGAGGAGCCATGGTGGAGGACGGATGAACACCAGCGCAAGTAGGAGGAGTCGAGTAAGTTTCAGTCCCATGGGGACTAGAGAGCATCAGGTCGGCGATGCTGCCGCGGACGCTGAAGCCCCGGCACGCGGGCAACCGAACGCGCCGGCGAGCCAACCGCGCATCACCTATCGCGCGCGTCGTCCCAGGCCGGTCCTCCCCCCCACCGACTTCCTAGGCACCCCTGAGCAGCGCTTCGCAGCGCAGGTCCGACGACTCCGCATCGACCGAGGCTGGTCCCAAGCCGAGCTGGCAGCTCGGCTTCAAAGCACCCTGCCGGCATGGGCACAGACCACGGTCGCCAAGACCGAATCTGCCTCCCGGCCAATCCGGCTCAACGAGGTCGCGGCGCTCGCAATCGTGCTCGGGGTCGCACTGCACGAGCTAATCGACGCACCACAGAACGTCGCGATCTTGCAGGCCCAAGCAAAGGTGGAGAGCCTGCTGCATGAGGAAGCCATCCTGCTCGCACGCAAGCGCGACCTCATCCGCACAGTGGATCGGCTTGAACATGACATAGAAGAAATCGACGAACGTGGAGACGGGCTCCTGGAGGAACTCCAGGACGCCGTAGACGAGGTCAAGGCGGTCGCGAACACACACCCCCCCGGCACCTGATCACCACCGCACCATCGCGAAAGCCACCACAGGAGATCAGATGGCCAGCATCACCAAACGCCCTGACGGCAGGTGGCGGGCGCGCTACCGGGATGAGGCCGGCAAGGAGCACGCCAAGCACTTCGACCGCAAAGGGGACGCGCAGCGGTGGGTCGACGAGGTGACAGCCGCGATCGTCACCGGGCAGTACGTCGACCCCAACGCAGGCAAGACCACGTTCACGGAATACGCGACCGGGTGGGAGGCCTCCCACGTGACGGGGGAGGCCCAACGGCGAATCGTGGACAACGCGCTCCGGGTGCATCTGATCCCGGCTCTGGGTGCGCGTCCGATCGCCTCGATCAAACGATCCGACGTTCAAGGACTCGTCAAGCAGCTGGCTCTCCGGCTCGGGCCGGGCTCGGTCAGGAACGTCTTCGAAGTGCTCGGACGGGTCGTGTCCGCGGCCGTCGACGACCGAGTGATCGCCAGCTCACCGTGTCAGCGCATCAGTCTGCCGATGCAGACCCGCCTTGAGGTGGTGCCACCGACACCGGAGCAGGTCAAGGCGCTCGCCGAGGCCATATCTCCACGGTACCGGGCGGCCGTCGTCACCCTCGCTGGGTCCGGACTGCGCATTGGCGAGCTGCTGGGGCTCAGGAAGGGCGACGTGGACTTCCTGCGGAGATCGGTGCGGGTCGAGCGCCAGAGGCGGCAGAACGGCTCTCTGGGTCCGCCCAAGACGGCTCGGAGCGTCCGTACCGTTCCGCTCGGGCGGGTGGTCACCGACGAGCTTGCGGCCCACCTCGCCGCCCACCCGAGCGAAGAGTGGCTCTTCACCACCGCCCAGGGCGAGCCGCTGGGTTACCGGGCTTGGAAGGCGGCGTGGGGCACGGCGAACACCCGTATTGGCCTGGAGGTCGACACCCACGACCTGCGGCACGCCTTCGCTTCGGCGCTCATCAGCGGCGGTGCCAGCGTTAAGCAGGTGCAGACCGTGCTAGGTCACGCAAATGCCGCGATCACGCTGCGGGTGTACAGCCACCTTTGGCCCGGGGATGCGGACCGCACCCGGTCCATCGTGGACGCCGCCTTCGACGTCTTGCGGACCAGGTGCGGACCGAACACCCCGGGGGCGGATAACACCGCAGGTCAGAGGGGGTAAAGGCTCCTCTACGCCTTCTTGGTCTCCCAGAAGATGTCGCTGATCTGGGCGATCCCGTCGAGCAGCTTCTGGCCGTCGGCCGGCTCCATCGACTGCTTGTTGCCGGTGCCGCTGGCCAGCTTGATGGTGTCGTTGACCAGCGTGTGCAGCTGCGGGAACTTCTCGAAGTGCGGCGCCTTGAAGTAGTCCGACCACAGCACGGACAGGTGGTGCTTCACGAGCTCGGCGCGCTGCTCCTTGATCAGGACGGCACGCTGGCGGAACACCGGGTCCTGGTTGGCCTGGTACTTCTCCTGCATCGCCTTGACCGACTCGGCCTCGATGCGGGCCTGCGCCGGGTCGTAGACGCCGCAGGGCAGGTCGCAGTGCGCCGAGACGACGGTCGTGGGGGTCAGGAAGCGGGGGAGCCGCATGATGGAGATCCTTCCGATGGAGTCCTTCGACCCTAGACCTCAGGCAGTGGTGCATGCGCTTCGGGACCGTGCTCGTGCAGGGCCCGTCGATGGTCCCGACCCTGCGCCACGGCGACTGCCTCGTCGTACGCCGGGGTGGGCGGGTGCGACCGGGGGATCTGGTCGTCGCGCGGTTCCGGGAACGGCCGTCGCTGCTGGTGGTCAAGCGCGCCCTCCGGCCGGCGGGCGGCGGCTGGGAGCTGGCCTCGGACAACCCAGCCGTCGACGGGCACGGGCTCACTAGGGGCCTCGGCGACGTCGAGGCGACGGTGGTCCTGCGCTACTGGCCGCTGCCGGCGCGCAGGCCCTCGTAGAACGCCTGGCAGTCGGCGTACCCGGGGAGCAGGCCCTGCTCGCGCGCCTGCGCCAGCGTCGGGGCCGCCGCGTCCTTGTCCGACAGCAGCAGCTCCACGTCGTCGGGCCAGGGCAGCCCGAGCGCCGGGTCGAGCGGTGAGATGCCGTGCTCGCGGGCGGGTGCGTACGGCGCGGACACCAGGTAGGTGATGTTGGTGTCATCGCTCAGGGCGAGAAAGGCGTGCCCCAAGCCCTCGGACAGGTAGACCGCCCGCCGGTCGTCGGCGTCCAGCAGGACCGAGTCGCTGGCGCCGAACGTCGGGGACCCGACCCGGATGTCGACCACGACGTCCAGAACGGCGCCGCGTGTGCAGTAGACGTACTTGGCCTGGCTGGGCGGTACGTCGGCGAAGTGGACCCCTCGCAGGGTGCCCCGCGAGCTCACCGAGTGGTTGGCCTGCTGCACATCCAGCGGGTGCCCGACGGCCTGCTCGACCGGGCCGGCCTTGTACCACTCCAGGAAGACCCCGCGCGGGTCCGGCCACTGCTTCGGGGTGAACGACCAGGCGCCGGAGACCTTCAGCGGCTCGACGTCCACCTACAGGACCTTTCTGAGGAAGGACTGCGTGCGCTCGTGCTGCGGGCTGGCGAGCACCTGCTCGGGCGAGCCCGACTCCACCACGGCGCCCTCGTCCATGAACGCCACCGTGTCGCCGACCTCGCGGGCGAAGCCCATCTCGTGGGTCACCACGATCATCGTCATCTGCGTCTGGGTCGCCAGGGAGCGCATCACGTCGAGCACGTCCCCGACGAGCTCGGGGTCCAGTGCGCTGGTCGGTTCGTCAAACAGCATCAGCTTGGGCTTCATCGCCAGCGCGCGCGCGATCGCCACCCGCTGCTGCTGACCGCCGGAGAGTTGCGAGGGGTAGGCGTCGACCTTGTCGCCGAGCCCGACCTGCCCGAGCAGCGCGCGGGCGCGTTCACCTGCCTCGTCGCGCTTCTCGCCCTTCACCTTGACCGGTGCCTCGACCACGTTGCCCAGTGCTGTCATGTGCGGGAACAGGTTGAAGCGCTGGAACACCATGCCGATCTCGGCCCGCTTACGGGCGGTCTCCTTCTCCTTCAGCTCGTGCAGCCTGCTGCCGGTCTCGCGGTAGCCGACGAGGTCGCCGTCCACCGACAGCCGGCCCCCGTCGACCTTCTCCAAGTGGTTGATGCAGCGCAGGAACGTGGACTTGCCCGAGCCGGAGGGGCCGATCAGGCACAGCACCTCGCCGGGCTGCACCTCCAGGGTGATCCCCTTGAGCACCTCGAGCCGGCCGAAGCTCTTGCGCACGTCCACCGCCGATACCATCGGCGTGGTCATCGGGTCCCCCCACTCGAGGCGGGTACGGCCCCTACGCCGCGCCCGCGCAGGCCGCGCAGCCGCTGCAGCGGGGTGGGTGGCAGGTCGCGGAAACTACCCCGTGCGAAGCGGCGCTCGAGGTAGTACTGCCCGACGTAGGCGACCGAGGTCAGCGCGAGGTACCACAGGCTCGCCATCACGAGCAGTTCGAACACCTCGCTGCTCTGGCTGTAAATGGCTTGCGTGCGGCCCAGCAGCTCGGTCTGGCCGATGACCACGACCAGCGAGGTGTTCTTGAGCATCGAGATGAACTCGTTGCCCGTCGGCGGGATGATGACCCGCATCGCCTGCGGCAGCACGATCCGGCGCAGCACCTTGCCCGGGGTCATCCCGAGGGCCTCGGCCGCCTCCGTCTGCCCGCTGTCGACCGACAAGATCCCGGCCCGCACGATCTCGGCCATGTAGGCCGCCTCGTTCAGCGCGAGGGCCAGCACGGCCGCCAGGAACAGCGTGAGCAGGTCGGCGGTCAACCCGTCGTACAGGGTGAGACCGGGCACGCCCAGGGTGATCGCGCGGGGGAGCAGCTCGAGCAACCCATTGTACCAGAACAGGATCTGCACGATCAGCGGCGTGCCTCGGAAGAAGAAGATGTACGCCCAGCTCACTGCGGACAGCACCGGGTTGTGCAGCAGCCGCATCGTGGCGAGCAGCGTGCCGAGCACGACACCGATCAGCTGGCTGACGACGGCGAGCTCCACCGTCGTCACGACGCCCTGCACGATCGAGCGCTGGAACAGGTACTTCGTGATCGACGGGTAGTGGATGGTGCTGAGCGTGCCCAGCCGGATCAGCAGCAGGGCCAGCAGTACCAGGACCACTACGCCGCCGACCCACCGGCCGGGGTGGCGTACCGGGACGACGGTGGACGCCGTCACGCCCGGTGGCGCGGCGGTCGTGGTCATCTCAGGAGCCGGCGTTGATGGTCGGCGTCTTCAGCGCGCCCTGCTCGATGTCGTACTTCTTCAAGATGGTGTCGTAGGTGCCGTCGGCGATGAGCTGCTCGAGGGCCGTCTTGACCGCGTCGCGCACCTGCGGCAGCTGCTTGCTGATGGCCGCGCCGTAGGGCGCGCTCTCGTACTGCGTGCCCACGACCTCGAAGTCCTTGCCGCCATTGGAGGTCTTGGCCGTGTAGGCCGCGACCGGGAAGTCGTTCATGTCTGCGACCGCCCGGCCGGTGGTGACCTGCAGGCGGGCGGTCGCGTCGTCGGGGAGCTGGGTGATCATCACCTTCTGGCCGCCGGTGCACTTCGCGCCCTGGGCGATCTTCACCTGGGTCGTGCCGGACTCCAGGGCGACCTTCTTGCCGCACAGGTCCTCGAGCTTGCTGATCTTCTCGGGGTTGCCCTTCTTGACCAGGATCGAAGTGCCGGCGGTGAAGTAGTCGACGAAGTCGACCTTGGCCTGGCGGGCTTTGTTGTCGGTGAAGGAGGAGAACGCGAGGTCATAGCGGTTGGCCGAGATGCCGGTGATGATGCTGTCGAACTTGGCGTTGTCGAAGTGGATCGTGACGCCGAGTTTGTCGCCGACGGCCTTGGCCAGGTCGATGTCGAAGCCCTGCAACGTCTTGCCGTCCGGACCGGTGAACTCGTTCGGCGGGTAGGTGCCGTCGGTCGCCGCCCGTAGGGTCTTGGACTTCTGGATGTCAGGCGGCAGCGTCGAGAACAGACTGCCGGCCTTGGCGCTGGTGCCGCTGCTGGCGCCGGAACTGGTCGGTGCCGTCGTGCTCTTGCTGGCGCAGCCGGTCAGCGCGAGGGCGGCGGCGACCGCGGTCACCGCCAGGGTGGTGCGCGGGCGTCGAGCGGTCATGGGGTCTCCTGGGCTTGTTGGCATCCGGACGAGCAGCCCATGGTGCCAGCCGAACGCCAGCCTGCGCTGCCGCGGCACGCATCGAAACGGACGTGTGACACGATTGCCAGGCCAATCGACCGCCGGACGAGGGACCCGCCAGCGCGTCCTCAAGGCTGCGCGTCCCCTGGGACAGCGCCTCCTCTGCACTGCTGGCGGCCGCGAGGAGACCCCAGTGACCGCCAGCCCACAGCAGAGTCCGGACGCCGATCAACGCGACGCCGACCCCGCCTTCGCCCTGCACCGCGGCGGCAAGGTGGAGGTCGTCTCCCGAGTGCCGCTCGCCACCCGGGAGGACCTGTCCCTGGCCTACACACCGGGGGTGGCCCGCGTCTGCACCGCCATCGCCGCTGAGCCCGAGCTCGTCTACGACTACACCTGGAAGTCGCACACCGTGGCCATCGTGACCGACGGAACGGCGGTGCTGGGCCTGGGGGACATCGGCCCGGCGGCCGCGATGCCCGTGATGGAGGGCAAGGCCCTGCTGTTCAAGCATTTCGGTGGCATCGACGCGGTCCCGCTCTGCCTGGACGTGACCGAGGTGGACGATCTGGTCGAGACCGTGGTCCGGCTCGCCCCCGCCTTCGGGGGCGTCAACCTGGAGGACATCAGTGCCCCGCGCTGCTTCGAGGTCGAGCGCCGGCTGCAGGCCCGCCTGGACATCCCGGTCTTCCACGACGACCAGCACGGCACGGCGATCGTCGTGCTAGCGGCGCTGCGCAACGCCGCCCGGCTGACCGGGCGCGGCCTGGGCGACCTGCGGGTCGTGGTGTCCGGTGCGGGCGCGGCCGGTCTCGCAGTGTCCCGGATGATCCTGGGCGCCGGCATCGGCGACCTCGCCGTGGCCGACAGCAAGGGCATCGTCCACGCCGGCCGGACCGACCTCAACGACGAGAAGCGCTCCTTCGTCGGGATCAGCAACCACGGCGGTCTGTCGGGGACGTTCCTGGAGGCCCTCGTCGGGGCCGACGTCTTCGTCGGCCTGTCCGCCGGCACCATCGGGGTCGAGGCAGTGCGCACCATGGCGCCGGACTGCATCGTGTTTGCAATGGCCAACCCGGAGCCGGAGATTCACCCCGACGTGGCGCACGCCGCCGGTGCGCGGGTCGTCGCCACCGGTCGCAGCGACTTCCCCAACCAGATCAACAACGTGCTCGCCTTCCCCGGCGTGTTCAAGGGAGCGCTCGAGGTGCGCGCCTCCCGCATCACCGAGGGCATGAAGCTCGCAGCCTCCGAGGCGCTCGCGGCGGTGGTCGGCGACGACCTGTCGGCGGAGAACGTCATCCCCTCGGTGTTCGACGCGCGCGTCGCCCCTGCCGTCGCGGCGGCCGTCGCTGCCGCTGCCCGGGCCGACGGTGTCGCCCGCCGCTAGCTGTACTGGCTAGGGTCGGCGCATGCTGGCCATTTCGTGCACCTCCCAGTCCGCCGACGACCCGCTGAGCGGGCTGACCGTGGGGGAGCGACCTGACCCGGTCGCTCCGGAGGGCTGGGTGCGGGTCACCTTGCGGGCCGCCGCGCTCAACCACCACGACCTGTGGTCGCTGCGCGGTGTCGGGCTGCCGACCGACCGGCTGCCCATGGTGCTCGGCTGCGACGGTGCCGGCGTGCTCGACGACGGCAGCGAGGTCGTCGTGCACGCCGTGGTGACCAGCCCTACCTGGACCGGCGACGGCACCCTGGACCCCAAGCGCAGCCTGCTCAGCGAGGTCTACGACGGGACGCTGGCCGAGCAGGTGGTCGTACCGGCCCGCAATGTGCTGCCCAAGCCGGCGGCCCTGTCCTTCGAGCAGGCGGCGTGCCTGCCCACGGCGTGGCTCACTGCCTACCGGATGCTGTTCACCCAGAGCGGCCTGCGACCTGGGCAGACCGTGCTGGTGCAGGGCGCCGGCGGTGGCGTCGCGACGGCCGCAATCGTGCTGGCCCGCGCTGCCGGCTTCGTGGTCTGGGCGACCAGCCGGGACGAGGACAAGCGGAGCAAGGCTCTCGGGCTCGGGGCACACGAGGTCTTCGAGACCGGCGCCCGGCTACCGGGCAAGGTCGATGCCGCCCTGGAGACCGTCGGCAAGGCGACGTGGTCGCACTCGATGCGGGCCCTGCGGCCCGGCGGCACCCTCGTGGTGGCCGGCGCCACAACGGGCGCGGACCCGTCGGCCGACCTGAACCGGTTGTTCTTCCTGCAGCTGCGCGTCGTCGGCTCCACCATGGGCACCCGCGACGAGCTGGCCTCGCTGCTGGCCCTCTGCCAGGCGTCGGGGATCCAGCCGGTCATCGACGACGTACGACCGATGGCCCAGGCCGCGCAGAGCTTCGCACGGATGGCCGAGGGGAACGTCTTCGGCAAGCTCGTCCTGACGACCTGATCGGAGACCGCCGTGGTGCTGCCCGTCCACGACGTCAACCCCACGCGTCGTACGCCGGTGGTCACCTACCTGCTGATCGCGATCAACGTGGTGGCTTTCCTGCTGAGTCCCGCCGCCACGCACGTGCTCGGCGGTGACTCCGTGGCGCAGCAGTGCCGGCAAGTGGCGTTCTTCGACCGGTACGCCGCGGAGCCGACAGAGGTGCTGAGCAACCAGCAGCAGCCCTCGGCCGCGACCGGGCAAGCGGTGACCGAGGGGGACCGGGTCGGCTGCCTCGCGCAGACGCCGCCGCCGTTCTCCAAGTCGCCGTTCCTGTCCGTGCTGACCGCGATGTTCCTGCACGGCGGCTGGCTGCACCTGCTGGGCAACATGCTGTTCCTGTACGTGTTCGGCGACAATGTCGAGGACCGGCTGGGCCGGCTCAGGTACCTGCTGTTCTACCTCGTGGGCGGATACGTGGCGACGTACGGCTTCTCGTTGTTCGCGGCCACGTCGACCCAGCCGCTGATCGGTGCCTCGGGAGCGATCGCGGCGGTCCTTGGCGCCTACCTCGTGCTCTACCCGAGGGCGAAGGTCTGGTCGCTGCTGACCTTTCTGTTCTTCTTGCCTGTCCGCCTGCCGGCCTGGCTGGTCCTTGGCAGCTGGTTCGTCCTGCAGTACCTCTACTTCCGTGGCGCCTCCCTCGCCCAGGGCAGCGGAGTGGCGTACGGCGCACACGTGATCGGCTTCCTGTTCGGCGTTCTGCTTGCTCTGCCGTTGCGCGGCAGCGGTTCCGACCGTCGGTTGCAGGCCCGCTTCGGCCCGTACGCCCGCCGGTGATCGCCTTCGTGCTCGGCGGCGGCGGCATGCTCGGCGCCAGCGAGGTCGGGATGCTGCAGGCGCTGGCCGAGGCCGGTGTGGTCCCGGACCTCGTGGTCGGGTCCTCCGTCGGCGCCATCAACGGCGCGGCGGTGGCGGGAGATCCCGGTCTCGGGACCGCGGACCGGCTGGCCGAGATGTGGAGCGAGCTCGGGCGGGGTGGGGTGTTCGCCAGCGGCGTGCTCGGCCAGCTGAAGAACCTGGCGCGCACGCGCATCTCGCTGCACGACAACCTCGGCCTGCGCGCGTTGCTGGAGGTTCAGGCCGCAGGGGCGTGCATCGAGGACCTGCCGGTGCCGTTTCAGTGCGTGGCGGCCAGCGTCGAGCGGGCCCAGGCCCACTGGTTCGCCGACGGTCCGCTGGTGGATGCCGTACTGGCCTCCTGCGCGGTACCCGGGCTGCTGCCGCCGGTGCGCATCGGCCACGAGCACTTCGTCGACGGCGGCCTGGTGCACTCGATCCCGGTCGGCCGCGCCGTCGAGCTCGGTGCGACGCAGGTGTTCGTGCTGCACGTCGGCCGGATCGAGCGCCCGCTGACCGTCCCGCGCTGGCCGTGGGAGGTCGGGCTGGTGTCCTTCGAGATCGCCCGGCGGCACCGCTTCACCGAGGAGATGGCCGGTCTCCCACCGTCGGTCGAGGTGCACGTGCTCCCGACCGGGGAGGACAACACGCCGACCGCCAACCTGCGCTACCGCAACGCCCGCGGCGTCCGTCCGCGGATCGCGACGGCGCGTACGGCCAGCGCGGCCTACCTGGCCCGGGTGTAGCCCGTGTGGGTCCCACCCTGGCTGCTGCGACGGGTCCTGATCGCGCCGCTCATGCCCGTGCTCGGGCTCGTCGCGCTCGCGCTGTTCCCCGTCGTCCTGATCGGCCATGCCCTGGTCGCCGTCGTGCTGATCGTCGTACGGCGCAAGCAGGTGCGGTGGCGGTTGCCGCGGGTGTGGCTGTTCGGCGTCGCCTACCTGTTCGGCGAGACCGCCTGCCTGATCGGGTGTCTCGTCCTATGGCTGCGTTTCGCGGGCCGGCTGCGCAGCCCTCGCTCCCAGGAGCTGCACCTGGCCCTGCTGCGTCGCTTCCTCGGGGCTCTCATCGGGCTGGCCGGCTTCACCTTCCGCTTCCGGCTGCAGGTCCACGAGCCGGTGACGCAGCCGCAGGACCCCGAGCGGATGAGCGGCGAGGAGCCGGTCCTGGTGCTGGCCCGGCACGCCGGACCCGGGGCGTCCTTCGTGCTGGTGCACCTGCTCATGTCGCGGTACGGCCGGGCGCCCCGGGTCGTCCTGACCGAGCGGTTGCGGCTCGACCCGTCCGTCGATGTGCTGCTGACCAGGCTGGGCTCCCGGTTCATCGCCCGTGGCGGGGACGTCGCCACCGCCGCGGTGGAGGACCTGGCCGGCTCGCTGGGCAGCCACGACGCGCTCGTGCTGTTCCCTGAGGGCGGCGACTGGACGCCGACCCGGCAGCGGTTGGCAGTCTCGCGGCTGCGCCGCAAGGGGCTGCGGGTGCAGGCCGAGCAGGCCGCGCGGATGGTGCACGTCCTGCCACCCCGGCCGGCCGGTACCGTCGCCGCACTGTCGGCTGCTCCCGGCGCGGACGTCGTGGTCTTCAGCCACACCGGGCACGACCACCTGCAGGACCTGCAGAGCGTGTGGGCGGCGCTGCCCCTGCGCCGCGAGCTCGATGTCCTGTGGTGGCGCGAGCCGGCGGCCGACGTGCCCGACGGCGAACAGGAGATCAGCGCCTGGCTGTTCGATTTGTGGCGCCGCATCGACCACTGGGTCGAGGAGCAGGGCGACCTCCGGGCCGTCACCCCGGACGTCCTGCCCGCAGGCATCGACGAGCTGGGCTCGAACCAGGGCTAGATGTCGCGGAAGGGCTCGATGGAGGCGCCGAGAGCGGACAGCCGGGCTGCCAGGTCCTCGTACCCGCGGTCGATGACGTAGACGTGCCGCAGGACCGACGTCCCCTTGGCGGCGAGCATCGCGAGCAGCAGTACGACGGCGGGCCGCAGTGCCGGCGGGCAGACGACTTCGGCTGCCGACCAGTGCGTCGGCCCGTCGACCCAGACGCGGTGCGGGTCCAGCAGCGTCACCTGCCCGCCCAACCGGTTGAGCTCGGTGAGGTAGATGGCGCGGTTCTCATAGACCCAGTCGTGGATGAGGGTGCGCCCGGAGGCGACGGCCGCGATGACGGCGAAGAACGGGATGTTGTCGATGTTCAGGCCCGGGAACGGCATCGGGTGCACCTTGTCGACAGGCGCATGCAATGTAGAGGGCTTGGTGGTGATGTCTACCAGTCGGGTGCGGCCGTTGAGCGCTGCGTACTCCGGGCTGCGGCTGTGCTCGAAGCCCATCTCCTCCAGCACGGCCAACTCGATCTCGAGGAACTCGATCGGGACGCGGCGCACCTGGATCTCGGAGCCGGTGACGATGGCCGCGGTCAGCAGCGACATGGCCTCGATCGGATCCTCGGCCGGCGCGTACTCCACGTCCACATCGATGTGCGAGCGGCCGTGCACGGTGAGCGTCGTGGAACCGACGCCGTCCACCCGTACGCCCAGCTCCTCGAGGTAGAAGCACAGGTCCTGGACCATGTAGTTGCTGCTGGCGTTGCGGATCACGGTGACCTGATCCAGCCGGGCGGCAGCCATGAGGGCGTTCTCGGTGACGGTGTCCCCGCGCTCGGTCAGGACGACCGGACGCAGGGGCGCCACGCCCGGGTCGCGATCGACCTGGTAGCTGCCCTCGGTCGCGACGACCTTGACGCCGAAGGGCCGCAGTGCGCTCTTGTGCGGTTCGACCGTGCGCGTGCCGAGCTGGCAGCCACCGGCGTACGGGATCGCGAAGGAGGCGGTCCGGTGCAGCAGCGGGCCCAGCAGCAGCAGGACCGAGCGGGTCCGGCGGGCGGCCGCCTGGTCCAGGGCGGCCAGGTCCAGTGCGGCCGGGGGACGCAGCTCCAGGTCGCTGTCGCCGATCCAGGTGGCGCTCACCCCGACGCTGCGGAGCACCTCGAGGATCCGGTTGACCTCCTCGATGCGGGCCACCCCCCGCAGCGTGGTCGTGCCGTCGTTGAGCAGGCAGGCGCACAGCAGGGCGACCGCCGCGTTCTTGCTTGACTTGACCTCGATCGAGCCCGACAGCGGCCGGCCGCCGACGACCCGCAGATGGGTCGGCCCGACCTTGGTACCGAGCTGGACCAGGCCGGTGTCCAGTGCGGCTCCGACCCGCGCGAGGACGTCGAGAGAGACGTTCTGCTTGCCCTGCTCGAGCCGCGCAACCGCGCTCTGGCTGGTGCTGAGAGCGCTCGCGAGCTGCTGCTGGGTCAGCTCGCGCTGCTTGCGGGCGTCGCGCACGAGGGCGCCGATCTGCTGGAGGTAGGGATCGCTCATGGCCGCCACGATATCTCTGTCCTGAGATACTGCGAGGAGCACCTCACGGTGTGTCGTCGCGTCATCACCGCCGGTCGCGATTTCGGCGCCGGGTTGCGGGGTGCTGCCAGGGGTAGCCCCGGAGCATGACCGCGGGAGAGGGCCCGGGGCGGGTGGTAGCGGGCAGGTACGCCCTGCGCAGTCTCCTGGGCCGTGGCGGCATGGGCAGCGTCTGGCTGGCCAGCGACGAGGTTCTGGGCCGGGACGTTGCGGTCAAGGAGATCACCTTCCCGATCTCGCTCACCGAACAGGAACGGCGGTCGCTTCGCGAGCGCACGCTGCGGGAGGCCCGGGCCGCCGCCCGCTTCGAACACCCGCAGGTGACCACCGTCCATGACGTCGTGGAGCAGGACGGCAAGCCCTGGATCGTGATGGAGCACGTGCCGTCGCGCACGCTGTCGGACCTGGTACGGGATCAGGGGCCGCTCGCCGTGACCGAGGTCGCCCGGATCGGTCTCGACGTCCTCGCCGCCCTGTCTGCAGCGCACCGCGCCGGCATCGTGCACCGCGATGTGAAACCGGCCAATGTGCTGGTCGGTGAGCAGGGCCACGCCTGGCTCACCGACTTCGGGATCGCGACGTCGCCCGGTGACGAGCACCTCACCGGGCACGGCGTGCTGCTCGGTTCGCCCTCCTACATCGCGCCGGAGCGCGCGCGGGGCGAAGAGCCTGGGCCGGCCGCTGACCTGTGGGGGCTGGGGGCCACGCTGTTCACCGCCGTCGAGGGCGAGCCGCCGTTCGAGCGCGGGGAGCCAATGGCGACGCTGCTGGCCATCGCGACCGAGCAAGCGCCCACGGCCCGTCGCGCCGGCCCGCTGGAGCCGCTGCTGCGGGCGTTGCTCGAGCAGGACCCGGCCGTGCGCATGACGGCCGAGCAGGCGCGCTCGAGGTTGACCGAGGCGCTTGAGGGGAGCGTCCAGCCTGCCCCGGCGACCGCCCACCGCAGTGACGCGGCGGCCCAGCCGGATCCGGACAGCCCGGTGCGCCAACGGGGTCGTGCCCCCGGTGGCGCTGGCCGCGAGGACCAGGTCGAGCGGATCGACCTGGACGAGCTGGCCAGGAGGGCCGCGGCCGCGACAAAGGCGATCGCAAGCTCGGCGGTTCGCACGGCTGGGCGTACCGCAGCGCGTTCGGCGGCGCGAACAGTGGCGCGAGGGCCGCAGCGGCGCGCTGCCGGGCGGCCTTCGTGGCGGTTCAAGCGCCGCTGGGTCGTGGTGCCGTTGCTCGTGTCCTTCGTCCTGGTCGTCGCCGTCGTGGGCGCAGCTGCGTGGCTCCTCGTGTCGCTGCTCACCGCCCGGTAGACGGCCAAGACGTCAGCAGGTCGTAGCTGCCGGCGCGTCGCCGGTCAGCAAGTAGTGATCAATCGGCGTGGTCAGGCAGGTCGGAGCACTGCTGCGGTACGCCGTGTGGCCGTCGCCCTCGTGGGTGAGCAGGACCCCGGTGGCGAGCTGGTGCGCCAGCGACTGCGCCCATGCATACGGTGTGGCTGGGTCCCGTGTGGTGCCTACGACGACGACCGGTGGTGCTCCCTTGCCGGTCACCGGCTTCGGGGTGCTGACCGGTGGCACGGGCCAGACCGCGCAGCCCAGCCCTGACAGGGCGATCGCCGGGCCGAACCGCGGGTAGTCCTTGCCGACCTGCTTGGCCAAAGCGACGTACGGCGCGTCCTGGCGCGGCCAGGGTCGGTCGAGGCAGTTCACGGCGAAGTTGGCCTCACTGACGTTCGCGTAGCCGGTGGGGGAGCGCTCGAGGTAGCTGTCGGACAGGGCGAGCAGCACCTTGCCGTCGCCCTTCTCGGCTGCTGCCAGCGCCGTGGCAATGGCCGGCCAGCCGTTGGCTTTGCTGTAGAGCCCCGCTGCGACGCCGAGTGAGAACTCACCGGCCCCGACCGTGCGGGTGGCGTCGCCGGGCAGCGGCTGCGACTTCACCCGGGCGGCCAGTGCGTCGTACGCCGCCCCCAGATCTCCGCTGGTCGCGGCGCGGAAGGCGCAGGCCTTGGCCTGGCAGTCGGCCAGGAACGCCCTGAGCGCTATGTCGAAGCCCTTCGACTGCCCGGTGAGGTACTGATCCCAGCGCAGCGTGGGGTCGATGGCCCCGTCCAGGACCATGGCGCGTACGTGCGTGGGGAACTGGTCGAGGTAGGAGGCGCCGATCGAGGTGCCATAGGAGTAGCCCAGGTAGCTCAGCTTGGCGTCCCCGAGCGCGCCCCGTACGCGGTCCATGTCTCGGGCTGCCACTACGGTCGCGACGTGCGGCAGCACCCGGCCGGAGCGGCGTTCGCACCCGGCCGCCAGCATGCGGTTGCCGTCGTCGATGGCCGTCAGGCCCGCGGCGTCGGTGGGCGCCGGATCCAGGTGGAAGTAGCGGTCGAGCTCGGCGGTCGTCTCGCAGCGCACCGGCGCGCTGTGCCCGACGCCGCGCGGGTCGAAGGCCACGAGGTCGAAGCGGGCGCGTACGGCGTCCGGGATCTCGCCGTAGGCCTGGGTGAGGAAGTCCACCGCGGACGCACCCGGGCCGCCAGGATTCACCAGCAGTGAGCCGATGCGCTGGCCGGCTGAGCCGGTCGCGCGGGTGCGGGTCAGTGCCAGCGTGACGGTGCCGGCCGCCGGGTTCTGCTCGACCAACGGGACGTCCAGGCTCGCGCACTGGAACATCGCGCCGCAGCCCTTCCAGGCCGTGAGCTTCCCGACTGAAGCGGGCGCGTCGGGTGCGGCCTTTCCGGGGACGGCAGCTCGGGGGACACCCACGGCCGCGGTCGGGCTCGGTGAACTGACCGTCGGCACGTCGTTGGAGGTGTGACCGGAGCTGCACGCGGCGGTGAGGGCCAGTAGGCCGGTCAGGGCGAGGGCACGGGCGCGGTCCACTGCTTCACTCTGCCTCACCCGACCGCGCCGCGTTGGCGCGCTTACGGCTTCTTGCCGGTACGGCTGCGCATCAGCTTGCGGTCGAGCGCTGGAGGAACACCATCCCCGGCGGCAACAGCATCGAGTAGGGCCGCGGTGCTGGATACGTCGTTCATCCGACGGAACCAGCGCACCACCCCACCCGTGCGTACGACCACGACGTTGCCCTGGCCGCACGGGCCCAGGCACTTCGTGACCTCGTACCTGACGCGGGCGCGCTCGGCGCCGCGGCGGGCTGTCCGCTCCAGCTCACGGTGATCGATGCCCGGGTGCTTGCTCTTCGTGCCGCAGCAGCAGCCGCGGCAGACCCACACCTTGTCCTTTTTCGTCGGCTCGTCCGACTTCTTTCCCTTGCCGCTTCCGTCCCTGGCCACCGGCACAGCCTGCCCTGCGCCGGACGTGTCATGCGGCGAGTAACCTGACAGACCGGCAGAGATACCAGATCGATCTTTCTTCAAGGCGGCGTTTCGCGTGTCCACGCAATCGGACCAGCAGACCGACTTCGGTGCCAACGAGTGGCTCGTCTACGAGATGCACCAGCAGTACCTCCAGGACCCGGGCAGCGTGTCGGCGCAGTGGCAGGAGTTCCTGTCGGACTACGTGCCACCGGAGGCGAGCAACGGCAACGGTCACGTCACAGCCCCCACCAGGACCGAGGTCGATCTCGCCGCAGTCAGACCGACTCCGACTCCGACACCGACTCCGACACCGACACCGACTCCGACTCCGACTCCGACACCGACTCCGACTCCGACTCCGACTCCGGCCGTGGCCTCGCCGACGGCGCCCGCTCCACTCGAGGCCTCGACGACGCCGCTCAAAGGCGCCGCCGCTCGCGTCGTGACCAACATGGAGGCCTCGCTCGAGGTCCCGACGGCGACCAGCGTGCGCGCCGTACCCGCCAAGCTCATCGCGGACAACCGCACCGTCATCAACAACCACCTGGCCCGCGCCCGGGGCGGCAAGGTCAGCTTCACCCACCTCATCGGTTACGCGCTGGTCAAGGCCGTCGCCGCCGTACCCGTCATGAACAACGCCTTTGGCCATGACGACGCGGGCAAACCGGTCGTGATCACCCCGGCCGGGGTCGGACTCGGCCTGGCGATCGACCTGCAGAACGCCAACGGCACCAGGTCCCTGGTGGTGGCGGCGATCAAGGGCGCGGACGCCCTCGACTTCGCCGGCTTCGTGGCCGCGTACGAGGACATCGTGCGCCGGGCCCGGGCGGGCAAGCTCACGACAACGGACTTCCAGGGCACGACGATCAGCCTGACCAACCCTGGCGGCATCGGCACCGTGCACTCCGTACCGCGCCTGATGCAGGGCTCCGGCGCGATCATCGGCGTCGGGGCGATCGAGTACCCGGCGCAGTTCGCCGGCGCCAGCGAGCAGACCCTCGCCGCGCTCGCCATCTCCAAGACGATCACCCTGACCTCGACGTACGACCACCGGGTCATCCAGGGCGCCCAGTCCGGGGAGTTCCTGCGCCGGATGAACCAGCTGCTGCTCGGCGAGGACGGCTTCTACGACGACGTGTTCGCCAGCCTGCACATCCCGTACGAGCCGGTCCGTTGGGTCGCCGACGTGCAGACCTCGCACGAGGGCGACCTGGACAAGGCGACCCGCGTGCACGAACTCATCCACTCCTACCGGGTCCGCGGCCACCTCATGGCCGACACCGACCCGCTGGCGTTCAAGGTCCGCACCCATCCAGACCTCGACGTCGTGAACCACGGCCTGACCCTGTGGGACCTGGACCGGGAGTTCCCCGTGGACGGGTTCGCCGGGCACCGGACGATGAAGCTGCGCGAGGTGCTGGGGGTCCTGCGCGACTCCTACTGCCGGGTCGTCGGCATCGAGTACATGCACATCCAGGACCCGGCGCAGCGCGCGTGGATCCAGGAGCGGGTGGAGAACAAGGGCGCGCGACCCGACCGGGACCATCAGCTGCACGTGCTCAAGCGACTCAACGCCGCAGAGGCGTTCGAGGCCTTCCTGCAGACCAAGTTCGTCGGGCAGAAGCGCTTCTCGCTCGAGGGCGGCGAGTCGGTCATCGCGATGCTCGACGCGGTCCTGACCGGCGCGGCCGATGCCGGGCTCGACGAGGTCGTGCTCGGCATGGCCCACCGCGGCAGGCTGAACGTGCTCGCCAACATCGTGGGCAAGTCCTACAGCCAGATCTTCCGCGAGTTCGAGGGCAACATCGACACGCGGACCGTGCAGGGCTCGGGCGACGTGAAGTACCACCTCGGTGCCGAGGGCAGCTACACCTCGCCGAGCGGCGCCACGACACGTGTCTCGCTGACCTCCAACCCGTCCCACCTCGAGGCCGTCGACCCGGTCCTCGAGGGCATCGTGCGGGCCAAGCAGGACCTCATCGACAAGGGCGAGCAGGGCTACAGCGTGCTGCCCGTCCTGCTGCACGGCGACGCCGCGTTTGCCGGGCAGGGCGTGGTGGCCGAGACCCTGCAGATGGGCCAGCTGCGTGGCTACCGCACTGGCGGCACCGTGCATGTGGTCATCAACAACCAGGTCGGGTTCACCACCGCGCCGGAGTACGGCCGCTCGTCGACGTACTCCACGGATGTCGCTCGTACGGTGCAGGCCCCGATCTTCCACGTGAACGGCGACGACCCCGAGGCCTGCGTACGGGTCGCGCGGCTGGCTTTTGAGTACCGCCAGGCCTTTCGCAAGGACGCGGTCATCGACCTGGTCTGCTACCGCCGGCGCGGGCACAACGAGGGCGACGACCCGTCGATGACGCAGCCGCTGATGTATGACGTGATCGACCACAAGCGCTCGGTCCGCAAGACCTACACCGAGCAGCTCATCGGCCGCGGGGACATCACGCTGGACGAGGCCGAGGAGGCGCTGAAGGACTACCAGGCGCAGCTGGAGCGGGTCTTCGCCGAGACCCGCGACAGCTCCTCCACACCCGCCGCCGAGCCGCAGATGAACGACGAGCTGGTCCTGTCCGAGGTCGAGACGGCCGTCCCGCAGGCCGTCCTGGACCGGCTGGGCCGAGCCCATCTCGAGCTGCCGGACGGCTTCACCCCGCATCCCAAGCTCGCGCCGCTACTGCAGCGCAGGGCCGCGATGGTGACCGAGGGCGGCATCGACTGGGGGATGGGCGAGCTGCTGGCCTTCGGCTCGCTGCTCATGGAGGGCGTTCCCGTCCGGTTGACCGGCCAGGACTCTCGGCGAGGCACTTTCGTGCAGCGCCACACCACGTTGTTCGATCGCAGCTCCGGCGCCGAGCACACGCCCCTGAAGCACCTCGGGGACGGTGCGGCGCCCTTCTACGTCTATGACTCGCTGCTCAGCGAGTACGCGGCCCTGGGCTTCGAGTACGGCTACTCCGTCGCCCGGCCCGAAGTGCTGGTGCTGTGGGAGGCGCAGTTCGGCGACTTCGTCAACGGCGCGATGACCGTGGTGGATGAGTTCATCTCCTCCGGCGAGGCCAAGTGGGGCCAGCGCAGCGGCGTGACGCTGCTGCTGCCGCACGGCTACGAGGGCCAGGGGCCGGACCACTCCTCCATGCGGATCGAGCGCTTCCTGCAGATGTGCGCCGAGAACAACATGACCGTTGCCTACCCGACGACGCCGGCGCAGCACTTCCACCTGCTGCGCGCGCAGGCGCTGTCCAGGGTCAACCGCCCGTTGATTGTCGTGACGCCGAAGTCGATGCTGCGGCTGAAGGCTGCGGCGTCCGCATCGGGTGAGTTCACCACCGGTGGGTGGCGGCCCGTCCTGACCGACCCGAAGCAGCCCGACCCGGCCGGCGTCACCCGCGTCGCGCTGTGCTCCGGCAAGGTGTTCTACGACCTGGCTGCGGCCCGGCGCAAGAGCGGTGACACCTCCGTCGCCCTGGTCCGGGTCGAACAGCTCTACCCGGTACCCGGCGCCGACGTCCGTGCGGCCCTGTCGGCGTACCCGAACGTGCAGGACGTCGTCTGGGTGCAGGAGGAGCCGGCCAACATGGGTGCCTGGTCGCACATCGCCCTCTTGCTGCCCGAGCAGCTTGCGGAGGGGACGCCGCTGCGCCGCCTGTCGCGCCGCGCCTCCGCCTCCCCTGCCGCCGGGTCCAGCAAGGTGCACGAGGCCGAGCAGGCGGCGCTGGTCTCGGCCGTGTTCGATCGGTAGGACCGTGTACTTCACCGACCGGGGCCTCGAGGAGCTCGCCGAGCGTCGTGGCGAGGAGTCCGTGACGCTTGCCTGGCTGGCCGAGCGGCTGCGCGAGTTCGTCGACGAGCACCCGGAGTTCGAGGTACCGGTCGAGCGGCTCGCCACCTGGCTCGCCCGCCTCGACGAGGACGAGGAGTAGGACACGCGAGCACTTCGTACCAGGATCGAGAGGTGCCCCCGGCAGGATTCGAACCTGCGCCTCGTCCTCCGGAGGGAAGCGCTCTATCCCCTGAGCTACGGGGGCCTTGGGGTGGACCTGAGGTTAGCAGCCGGAGCGTCACCGCCTGTGTAGCCTCGCGCTCGTGCCCGGCAGCCTCGGTCGTGTCCTCGTGGTCGACGACGACGACGTCATCCGCCAGCTCATCTCGGTCAACCTGGAGTTGGAGGGGTTCGAGGTGTCGACGGCCTACGACGGTCAGGACTGCCTGGACAAGGTCAAGGACGTCGACCCCGTCGTGGTCACGCTGGACATCATGATGCCGCGGCTGGACGGCTGGGAGGCCGCCAGCCGGCTGCGCGACGACCCCGACACGGCCGGCATCAAGGTGGTGCTGCTGTCGGCCCGCGCGCAGGAGGCCGACCTGCAACGCGGCAGCCGGCTCGGCGTGGACGCCTACCTCACCAAGCCGTTCGACCCGGACGAGCTCATCGCCACCGTACGACGCCTGGCCGGCCTGCCCGAGCTGTGATCGGCAGCCACAGCGGCGTCTCACCGAGCGCCCCTTACCGCCTGACCGCACTCCGGCGTACCGCTTGATCATCAGAAGGCTCGATGAGTATTGCGGCTCGCGAAGGGCCGGTGGATCATCGGAGCTTCTGATGATCACCCAACAGGGGGGCGCTGGCGGGTTGACGCGCGGGCGGGCGACGCGAGGGGCCGGGTGCGGGGGCGCTACTTCTTGACGACCCCGGGGGCGGCGCTTCCCTTGGGTGCGGGGGTCCCGGCGGTACCCGGCAGCTTGCCCGTCGTCGGCGGCAGGATGCTGCCGTCCGGTCCGGTCGTCTTCGGGGTCGTTCCGGTGGAGGTGTTGCCGGTACAAGCCGAGCCCGGCTCGGGCGCCTGGGGACCGTTGGTGAAGCGGTTGAGGAACTTGTCCACTCGGCTGTCGCTCGGGTCGTTAAGGAACAGCTGCTTGCCCCACGCCTGCAGGCTCACCGCGCTCTTGAGCCCGGGGTAGGGACTCATCAGCCGGTAGGGGTTGCCCTCGACCTTGGCAGCGAGCATGGCCACCTGCGGGGGGCTGAGCTTGGCCGGGTTGTACGTGATCCAGACCGCGCCGTGCTCGAGCGAGTGGACGGCGTGCTCGTTCGGGATCTGGGCCGGGTAGACCATGCAGGACTGCGGCAGCGGGTTGTGGTTGCCCCCGTCCGGCGGCGTGTTGCCGCTGCGCGGGTAGCTGACGACACCGGCGACGTGGTTGCGGCCCAGCCCCGAGGCGCTGCTCAGGCCGTTGATGCGCGTGGCGATGCCCTGGTTCTGCACGGCGAACACGATCACGGCGATGAGTACGGCGGCCAAGGCAGCGCAACCCACCGCGAAACCGACCGGGAACGGCTTCTTGACGGGGGCGACCTTGCGGCTGCCCCGGCCGCTGGTGCGGGCGGGCGGCGTGCGCTGAGCCATGGGGGTCCGTCCTGGTCCGGGTTCGGGGGTCGCGGGCGTCCGCGCTGCACATAGTAGGTAGCCCCGCCGCGATAACCTCGGGGAGTGGACCCCGCCGACCTGCGCAGCGCCGTGCTCGCCGCCGTCGCCACCTGCGTGGACAACGATGGGCTCGCGGTCGCCGTGCCCGCCGTCGTCGTCGTCGAGCGGCCCAAGGTCAGAAATCACGGTGACTACGCGACCAACGTCGCCCTGACCCTGGCCAAGCCGGCTCGACGGCCGCCGCGGGAGATAGCCGAGCTGATCGCCATACGGTTGCGGGAGGCCGACGGCATCGCTGGCGTGGAGGTGGCCGGCCCCGGCTTCCTCAACATCCGACTGTCGGGCAGCGCCGCCGCCGAGGTCGCCCGGCAGGTGGTTGCGGCCGGTCCGGCGTACGGCCGCAACGATGCCGCGTTGGGTCAGAACGTCAACCTGGAGTTCGTCAGCGCTAACCCGACCGGTCCGATGCATATCGGAGGTGTGCGCTGGGCGGCCGTCGGCGACGCCCTCGCTCGGTTGCTGCAGGCCAGCGGCGCGAAGGTGACGCGCGAGTACTACTTCAACGACCACGGCACCCAGATCGACCGCTTCGCCTGGTCGCTGCTGGCGTCGGCGCGGGGTGAGGACCCACCCAGGGACGGCTACGGGGGCGCCTACATCGCCGAGATCGTCCATCAGGTGCTCTCGCTGGTGCCGGACGCCCTCGAGCAGGCGGACCCTCAGGAAGTCTTCCGGGCCAGCGGCGTGCAGTTGATGTTCGACGAGGTCAAGGCGTCCCTGCACGAGTTCGGGGTCGACTTCGACGTGTACTTCCACGAGGACTCGCTGCACGAGTCCGGTGCCTCCGACCGCGCGGTCGCCCGGCTGCGGGCGCTGGGTCACCTGTACGTCAAGGACGGCGCGGTCTGGCTGCGGACGACCGAGTTCGGCGACGACAAGGACCGCGTCGTGGTCAAGAGCGACGGCGAGCCGGCTTACCTCACCGGCGACCTCGCGTACTACCTCGACAAGCGGGAGCGCGGCTTCGACCGGGTGATCATCATGCTCGGTGCGGACCACCACGGTTACGTCGGCCGGATGATGGCGATGTGCGCGGCGTTCGGCGATGTGCCGGGCACCAACCTGGAGATCCTGATCGGTCAGCTGGTGAACCTGGTCCGCGACGGTGAGCCACTGAAGATGAGCAAGCGCGCCGGCACGATCATCACGCTGCAGGATCTCGTCGAGGCAATCGGAGTGGACGCCGCGCGCTACGCGCTGGCGCGCTCGAGCGCCGACAGCGTCCTCGACATCGACCTCGACGCCTGGGCGCGACGCACCAGCGAGAACCCGGTCTTCTACGTGCAGTACGCCGCCACCCGCGCGGCCTCGGTCCTGCGCAACGCACGGGAGCTGGGCCTGGAGGAGACCGGGGACGCCGACCTGTCCCTGCTGGTGCATCCGCGGGAGACCGAGCTGCTGCTGGCCCTGGCCGAGTTCCCGCAGGTCGTGGCGACGGCGGCGGAGCTGCGCGAGCCGCACCGGGTGGCCCGCTACCTGGAGGAGAAGGTCGCCAAGGCCGCCCAGCGGTTCTGGGACGAGTGCCAGGTGCTGCCCCGCGGCGACGAGCAGGTGCCGCCTACGACCGCGCCGCGCCTGGTGCTGTGGCGGGCGACCCGTACCGTTCTGGAGAACGGCCTCGCGCTGCTCGGTGTCAGCGCCCCGGAGCGGATGTGACCAGCCTGCTCACCGACCTGGGCGCCTCCGTCTGGCCGGTCACCGCCAACCGCGCCGCGGGTGTACTGACCCTGGGCGGGGTGGACGTCCGGGACCTCGCGGCCGAGCACGGCACTCCCGCGTACGTCCTGGACGAGCAGGACTTCCGCGGGCGCTGCCGGTCCTGGCGCGAGGCGTTCACCGGCGCCGACGTGTACTACGCCGGGAAGGCTTTTTTGTGCACCGCGGTGGCCCGTTGGGTCGCCGAGGAGGGCCTGTCGCTGGATGTCTGCACCGGCGGTGAGCTGGCTGTGGCCCTGGCCGCGGGCTTCCCGGCCGAGCGGCTGCTGTTCCACGGCAACAACAAGTCCCGCGCCGAGCTGGCCCGCGCCGTCGAGGTCGGCGTCGCCCGCGTCGTGCTCGACTCCTTCGTCGAGATCGCCCGGTTGGCAGCGGTTGCCGAGCAGGCCGGCATCGTGCAGCGCGTCTACGTCCGGGTCACCCCCGGCGTGGAGGCGCACACGCACGAGTTCGTGCAGACCGGACAGGAGGACCAGAAGTTCGGGTTCTCCCTCGCCAGCGGCGCCGCCGCCGAGGCCGTACGCCGGGTGCTCGCCCTGCCCTCGCTCGAGCTCGCCGGCCTGCACTGCCACATCGGATCGCACATCTTCGACACCCGCGGTTTCTCCCTTGCCGCCCACCGCATGGTTGCGCTGCTGGCAGAGGTACGGGATGAGCACGGCGTCGAGCTGCCCGAGCTCGACCTCGGCGGTGGCACCGGAATCGCCTACACCAGCGGCGACGACCCGATGCCGGTCCCGGAGATCGCCGCCGGACTGCAGGCGATCCTCGAGCGCGAGTGCGGTTCCGCGGGCCTGGCCGTGCCCCGTCTCGCGGTCGAGCCCGGGCGCGCGATCAGCGGCCCGACCACCGTCACCCTGTACGAGGTCGGGACCGTCAAAGAGCTGCCCGGGCTGCGAACCTACGTCAGCGTGGATGGCGGGATGAGCGACAACATCAGGACCGCGCTGTACGGCGCGCACTACACCGCCGTGCTTGCCTCCCGGACCAGCGCCGTTGAGCCGCGGACGGTCACCTTGTCCGGCAAGCACTGCGAGAGCGGCGACATCGTCGTGCACGACGTCGCCCTGCCCGGCGACCTGGCGGCCGGGGACCTCGTGGCCGTACCGGCCAGCGGTGCCTACCACCGGTCGATGGCGAGCAACTACAACCACGTGCCGCGACCGCCGGTCATCGCTGTCGCCGGTGGCAGCAGCCGTGTCCTGGTCCGGCGCGAGACCGAGCAGGACCTGCTCGCCCTGGACGTGGGATGACGCAGGAGCGCGACCCCGCGGACGGGCTCAGCCTGGGCGACTACGCCCGGTACGTCGGGCTGTTCGTGTTCGGCTCCCTGGTCATCCTGATCGGGCTCGGAGACACCGACCACGCCTACCTGATCCTTTTCGCGGTCTGGGTGCTCGTGGCCGTCGTTGCCGGGCTCGTCTACCTCGGCCGCCGGGCCCGCTCATGAGGAGCCCATCGCGCCTGCTGGCCACCTTGTTCCTGCTCGCCGCCGCCGGGGTGCTGCTGGCGCTCGCCCTGATTGTCGCCACCCTCGGCCTCGTGCCCCTGCTCGTCTACCTCGCCCTGGCGGGGCTGGTGGTCGGTGCCGGAATTCGGGGGGCCCGTCGCCAGGTGCAGGCCCGACGGCCGGCCGCTGGACGCACCTGCAGCTGCTGCACCACCACCGTCCACGACCCGGTGCGGGTGGTCTGATGCTCCCCCTTCCCGTCGTCGCCACCTCCCCACCCCCCACCTCCCCGCCGATCAAGGCGGAACGCCATGATCCACGTAGTGATCATGGGACTCTCGCCTTGATCGGCGCACAGGAGCCGCTGCGGGTCGCGCTGCTGGGTTGCGGCACGGTCGGCTCCGAGGTGGTCCGGCTGCTGCACGACAACGCCGACGACCTCGCGGCCCGGATCGGTGCTCCGCTGGAACTGGCCGGCATCGCCGTACGCCGGCTGGGTCGGGCTCGTGACCTGCCGGTGGACCCGGCCCTGCTCACCACCGATGCGGCCGGCCTGGTGGCGCGCGACGACGTCGATCTGGTCGTCGAGGTCATCGGCGGCATCGAGCCGGCGCGGACCTTGATCCTGTCGGCGCTGGAGCGCGGTCGTGGGGTCGTCACCGCCAACAAGGCTCTGCTCGCCGAGGACGGCGCGACCCTGTACGACGCAGCGGGCCGGGCTGGTGCGGACCTGTACTACGAGGCGAGCGTCGCGGGCGCCATTCCGCTGCTGCGGCCGCTGCGCGAGTCGCTCGCCGGGGACAACGTGAGCCGGGTCATGGGCATCGTCAACGGAACCACGAACTACGTGCTGACCCGGATGGACGAGGTCGGGATCGGCTTCAGCGAGGCGCTGGACGAGGCCACCGCCCTGGGCTACGCCGAGGCGGACCCGACGGCCGACGTCGAGGGGTTCGACGCCGCCGCGAAGGCCGCGATCCTGGCCGGACTGGCCTTCCACACCCGGGTCACCGCAGCTGACGTGCACCGCGAGGGCATCAGCGAGGTCACCGCCGCCGACGTCGCCAGCGCCAAGGCCATGGGCTGCGTCGTGAAGCTGCTGGCCATCGCCGAGAAGGACGGCCACGGCGTCGCGGTACGCGTGCACCCGGCGATGATCCCGCGCAGCCACCCGCTCGCCAGCGTCCGCGAGGCCTACAACGCGGTGTTCGTCGAGGCCGCCAGTGCCGGGCAGCTGATGTTCTACGGCCGGGGCGCCGGCGGGTCGCCGACCGCGAGCGCCGTGCTCGGTGACCTCGTCGCCGTGGCCCGCAACGCACTGTCGGGCGCGCGGGGCGCCGGCGAGTCGGCCTACGCCGAACTGCGCGTCTTGCCCATGGGCGAGGTCGTGACGCGATACCACCTCAACCTCGACGTCGCTGACAAGGCAGGTGTGCTCGCGGCGGTCGCGAACACCTTCGCCGAGCACGACGTATCGATTCGCACGGTGCGACAGGAGGGGCACGGGGACGACGCCTCGCTGGTCGTCGTGACGCACGTCGCCTCCGATGCGGCGCTGCAGGCGGTGGTGGAGGAGCTGCGCGGTCTGGACGTCGTACGGGCAGTGGCCTCCGTGATGCGGGTGGAGGGGACATGACGGCTCCGGCCCTGGCCCGCGCCGGTTGGCGCGGCCTGATCGAGGAGTACCGCGAGCGGCTGCCCGTGACCGCCGCCACGCCGGTGGTCAGCCTGCAGGAGGGCGCGACGCCGCTGGTCTACGCCTGCTGCCTGTCCGAGCTGGTGGGCGCGCAAGTCTGGCTCAAGGTCGAGGGCGCCAACCCGACCGGGTCGTTCAAGGACCGCGGGATGACGATGGCGATCAGCAAGGCGGTCGAGGCCGGCAGCCAGGCCGTCATCTGCGCGAGCACCGGCAACACCAGTGCGAGCGCGTCGGCGTACGCCGCCAAGGGCGGCCTGACCTGCGCCGTGCTCGTCCCGGACGGGAAGATCGCGCTCGGCAAGCTTGCCCAGGCGCTCGTGCACGGCGCCCGCCTCTTGCAGGTGCAGGGCAACTTCGACGACTGCCTGGACCTGTGCCGTGAACTGTCGCAGTCCTACCCGGTCACGCTGGTCAACTCGGTCAACCCCGACCGCATCCAGGGCCAGAAGACCGCCGCCTTCGAGGTCTGCGATGTGCTCGGTGGCGCGCCCGACGTGCACTGCCTGCCCGTCGGCAACGCCGGCAACATCACGGCGTACTGGAAGGGATACAGCGAGTACGCCGCCGACGGCGTCACCGCCGGGACCCCTCGGATGCTGGGCTTCCAGGCCGCCGGCGCAGCGCCCATCGTCAACGGCGCCCGGGTGCTGGCGCCGAGCACGATCGCGACCGCGATCCGGATCGGCAACCCGGCCTCCTGGCAGCAGGCGCTCGCCGCCCGTGACGAGAGCGGCGGCGCGATCACAGCGGTCACGGACCGACAGATCCTGTCGGCGTACAAGCTGCTGGCGACCCGGGAAGGTGTGTTCGTCGAGCCGGCGTCGGCCGCCTCGGTGGCCGGGCTGCTGCAGGCGCACGGCCAGGGCCGGATCGGTGCCGGGGAGCGGGTCGTCTGCACCGTCACCGGCAACGGGCTGAAAGACCCGGACTGGGCGATCGCCGGTGCTCCGAAGCCGGTGACGGTCGCGGCTACCGCGCAGGCGGCAGCGCAGGCCCTCGGTCTGGTCTGAGGGCGGCGGCGAGGCAGGGTGCGGGCGACCCCCTTCCGGGCCGGCCCCGTCCGGGTCCGGGTGCCGGCGACCAGCGCGAACCTGGGTCCCGCCTTTGACTGCGCCGGCCTGGCCCTGGCCCTGTACGACGAGGTGGTCGTCCGCGTGGCCAGTGCCGGGCTCACTGTCGACGTGGCGGGGCAGGGGTCGCGGAGCCTGCCCCGTGACGGCCGGCACCTCGTGGTCAGCGCGTTGCGCGCCACCTTCGACCAGCTCGGCGGTCAACCCCCGGGGCTCGAGGTCGCCTGCACGAACCGCATCCCGCAGTCGCGTGGACTGGGCTCGTCCTCGGCGGCCATCGTGGCGGCCGTGCGCGCGGCTCGCGCACTCGTCCTGGATGAGGACCTTGATCCAGCAGCCTGTCTCGGGTTGGCGGCCGCCATCGAAGGACACCCGGACAACGTCGCGGCCTGCCTGCTCGGAGGCTTCACGCTGGCCTGGACCGATGCCGATGGCGTACACGCGCACCGGGCCGAGGTGCACGCCTCCATCCTTCCGGTTGTATTCGTCCCCACCGCGACGTCTTCGACCCAAAAGGTGCGTGGTCTGCTGCCGGACGTCGTGCCGCACACCGACGCCGCGCGCAGCGTCGGGCGGGGGGCCTTGCTGTCGCTGGCACTGACGAGCGAGCCGTCACTGCTGCTGGCCGCTACCAAGGACTGGCTGCACCAGCCCTACCGGGCCGAAGCGATGCCCCGCACGGCGGCCCTGGTCGAGCAGCTGCGCGCCGACGGGGTGCCGGCCGTCGTAAGCGGCGCGGGCTCGTCCGTGCTCGCGTTGGTGACGACAGGTGGTGCCGCAGCCGTGGCGGGGCGGGCGCCCGAGGGCTGGACCGTGCTGCCACTGCGGGTGGACGCGGCCGGCGCGGTCCTGCTGCCGTCGAGCTGATCGACACGCGGGCACGACCCCGTGTTGGCATCGGGCGGGTCGGGCGGTTACGCTGTGCGTGCACCAGTCGTCCCCTACGGATACCCGCGTGCTCATTGCTGGGCAGTACACCGTTGTTGTGTGTTGCTGCTCCAGCCCCCTCCCTGCCCGTCGGGCTCGTCCCGATGGCGGCGCTGCGGTGGCTGTCCGGTGAGCCGACGAGACCGCGACGACCCTGCGGGGTCTGAGTGCGGGCGACGCCCCAGAGCACCTCGCGACACGCCTGTGCAGCGAGGCCCACCGGCTACGGCCAGCGCACCCCTTGTCCGTCCGACCGCACCCGCGGCGCGGCGGCCCACCGGGAGGATCCTCCTTGACCGACACCACAGACCTGCTCCAGGCGCCCGGCGACAGCGCCGGCCCGTCCGGGCAGGACAGCCCCGCAGCCGCTCCCCGCGGCCGCCGCCGGGCCACCTCCAGCGGCGGAGGGCTCGCCTCCCTGGTCCTGCCCGAGTTGCAGTCCCTGGCCGCCGACCTCGGCATCAGCGGCATCGGCCGGTTGCGCAAGAGTCAGTTGATCGAGGCGATCCAGGAACGCCAGGGCAGCCGAGGGCCGGTCGGCGGGTCGCCGACTGCTGCACCGTCAAAGGGCGGTACGGGCGGCGCTGGCCCGAATGGCAGCAGTGCGAACGGCAGCGGCACGACCGGCAGCAGCGCGAACGGCAGCGGCACGACCGGCAGCGGTACGGATGTCAGCGGCACGGCCGTAAGTTCCTCGAGCGGCAGTGCCGCAACCGGCAGCGCCAGTCCGACCGCCTCCGTCGGCGAGCAGGCCGCGCCCGGAACCTCGGGCACTGGTACCTCGACCACTGATACCTCGACCACCGATACCTCGACCACCGATACCTCGACCACCGATACCTCGACCACTGATACCTCGACCACTGATACCTCGACCGGCAACGAGGACGGCCCGGACGGCGGTCCCCGCGAGCGGGTGGACCGCGGCCGTGAGCGCTTTCTCGAGCGCGAGGCCCGTCGGGCCGAGCGGGCCGCCCAGGCCGGGGACGACGGCGACGGCGAGCACCTGGCCCGTGAGACCGGCCCGACCCGGGATGCCGGCCAGGCTCGCGAGACCCCCGGCCAAGGCGGCCAGGCCAGGGACGGGGGCCAGGGCGAGCGACCCGCCCGCTCGGACCGGCAGGACCGACCCGTGCGACAGAACGCCGACAAGGCCCCCGGGCGTGAGGACGACGAGGAGGGCGGGCGGCGAGGCCGCTTTCGCGAGCGGGGACGCAACCGCAACCGCAACGGCCGCGCGGGCGGGGAGCGCTTCGGCGGTGAGTCCGACCCGGTCATCAGCGAGGACGACGTCCTCGTCCCGGTCGGCGGCATCCTGGACATCCTGGACAACTACGGTTTCGTCCGGACCTCGGGCTACCTGACCGGTCCCAGCGACGTATACCTGTCGATGCAGCAGGTCCGCAAGTACGGCCTGCGCCGTGGCGACGCGGTCACGGGCGCGGTCCGCCAGCAGCGGGAGGGCGACCGCAAGGACAAGTACAACGCCCTGGTCCGGCTGGACAGCGTCAACGGGCTGGACCCGTCCGAGGCGTTCACGCGCCCCGAGTTCACCAAGCTCACGCCGCTGTACCCGCAGGACCGCCTCCGGCTGGAGACCGAGCCGAACATCCTCACTACGAGGGTGATCGACCTGGTGATGCCGATCGGCAAGGGTCAGCGCGCGCTGATCGTCAGCCCCCCCAAGGCCGGCAAGACGATGGTGATGCAGGCCATCGCTAACGCGATCACCACGAACAATCCCGAGTGCCACCTCATGGTCGTGCTGGTCGACGAGCGGCCCGAGGAGGTCACCGACATGCAGCGCTCGGTGAAGGGCGAGGTCATCGCCTCGACCTTCGACCGGCCGCCGCAGGACCACATCACGGTGGCCGAGCTGAGCATCGAGCGGGCCAAGCGCCTGGTCGAGCTCGGGCACGACGTGGTGGTCCTGCTGGACTCGATCACCCGGCTCGGGCGCGCCTACAACTTGGGTGCCCCCGCCTCGGGTCGGATTCTGACCGGTGGTGTGGACAGCGCAGCGCTCTACCCGCCGAAGCGGTTCCTCGGCGCGGCCCGCAACATCGAGAACGGTGGCTCGCTGACCATCTTCGCCACCGCCCTGGTCGAGACCGGGTCGGCTATGGACACGGTGATCTTCGAGGAGTTCAAGGGCACCGGCAACGCCGAGCTCAAGCTCGACCGCGGGCTGGCCAACAAGCGCATCTTCCCGGCCATCGACGTCGATGCCTCCAGCACCCGCAAGGAGGAGATCCTTCTTGCCCCGCAGGAACTGCGGATCGTCCTACAGCTGCGCCGGGTGCTGCACGCCCTGGACTCGGCCTCCTCGCTCGAGCTCCTGCTGAGCAAGATGAAGGCGACGCGGACCAACGTCGAGTTCCTCATGCAGGTCCAGAAGAACAGCGTCGAGCAGGGCAGCGACCAGATCTAGCGCCATCCGTGGTTCTGGGGGCCGGGAAGGCGGGGCGGGCGGCCGGCGTTGACGTGGCACGTGTGCCGGCTCTGGCACACTGGTCCATCCAGGCACCGGTTCCCGCCCTCGAACAACAGGGTGACCCGGCGGCCATTGACCGAAGGGCACCGCCATTAAGACCGACATCCACCCGTCGTACGACGCAACGACCGTCTCCTGCACGTGCGGCAACACGTTTACGACCCGCAGCACCGCCAAAGGCGACATCCGGGCCGAGGTCTGCGCGGCCTGCCACCCGTTCTACACGGGGAAGCAGAAGATCCTGGACACCGGTGGCCGGGTGGCGCGGTTCGAGCAGCGCTTCGGCAAGCGCTCCAAGTAGCGACCGAACGGCGCCCGACCCCGACTCGGGGCGGGCGCCGTTGTCGTGTCCGGACCGAGACGCACCAAGGAGGATCCCGTGGCTGACCCGCTCGACGACTTGCTGGCCGAGCACGCCGATCTCGAGCAGCGACTTGCCGACCCTGCGGTGCACGCCGATCAGGGGGTCGCCCGGGGGCTCGGGCGTAGGTACGCCGAGATCGGGCCGATCGTCGCCGCCGCACACGAGCGCGACACCCTGCGTGGGGACCTTGCCGCGGCCCGGGAGCTCGAAATGGCCGACGAGGCGGCCGAGAGCGAGCGGCGCCTGACGCTGGTCGAGGGCAGGATCCGCGAGCTGCTGATCCCAAGGGACCCGGCCGACGCCAAGGACGTGATCCTGGAGGTCAAGGGCGGCGAGGGTGGCGACGAGGCGGCGCTGTTCGCCGGCGACCTCGTCCGGATGTACACCCGCTACGCCGAGCAGCGCGGCTGGAAGACCGAGCTGGTCAGCGCGACCGAGGGCGAGCTCGGCGGCTACAAGGACATCTCGTTGGCGGTGAAGAGCCGTGACCCGGCGAACCCCGTGTACGGGCGGCTGAAGTACGAAGGCGGCGTGCACCGCGTGCAGCGGGTCCCGATCACCGAGAGCCAGGGCCGGATCCACACCAGCGCCGCCGGCGTGCTCGTGCTGCCCGAGGCCGAGGAGGTCGACGTCGTGATCGACCAGAACGACCTGCGCGTCGACGTCTACCGCTCGAGCGGCCCTGGGGGGCAGAGCGTCAACACGACCGACTCCGCGGTCCGGATCACCCACCTGCCGACCGGTGTCACCGTGTCGATGCAGAACGAGAAGAGCCAGCTGCAGAACCGCGAGGCCGGGATGCGCGTGCTGCGGGCCCGCCTGCTGGCGCTCGCACTGGAGGAGCAAGCGGCCAAGGACAGCGCTGTCCGCGGCTCGCAGATCCGTACGATGGACCGCAGCGAGAAGGTCCGCACCTACAACTTCCCGGACAACCGGGTGGCCGACCACCGCAGCGGCTACAAGGCCAACAACCTCAACCAGGTCCTCGACGGAGAGCTGGACGCGGTGATCCAGTCGCTTGTCGACGCCGACAACGACGCAGCTCTGAAGGGGGAGCAGTGACCCAGCTCCGCGCCGCCCTGTCGGCTGCCACCACGCGACTCGCGGCCGCCGGTGTCGACAGCCCGGAGCACGACGCGCGGGCGCTTGCCGTGCACGCGCTGGGCCTGTCCAAGCCCTCCGACCTGCTGCTCGTGGACAGCCTCGACGAGACCGCCACCGCAGCGTACGAAGACCTGGTGGCGCGCCGCACGGCCCGGGTGCCGCTGCAGCACCTGACCGGTTCGGTCGGTTTCCGCTACATCGAGCTGGAGGTCGGTCCCGGGGTGTTCGTACCGCGGCCGGAGACCGAGTCCGTCGTGCAGTGGGCGGTCGACGCGACGAAGGCCGAGGGCTGGACAGCGCCGCTGCTCGTTGATCTGTGCACCGGGTCCGGCACGATCGCGTTCGCCCTGGCCAACGAGGTGCCCGGCGCCACCGTGCACGCCGTCGAGCGCGATGCCGACGCCCTCGCCTGGACCCGCCGCAATGCCGAGAACCGTGTCAAGGCAGGCGATCCCGAGGTGCAGCTGCACCTCGGCAGCGTGGCGGAAACGCTGCACGAGCTGGACGGCACGGTGGACCTGGTGGCCTCCAACCCGCCCTACGTCGCGACGTCCGAGGCGCACATCCCCGATCCCGAGGTGCTCGACCACGACCCGGGGATCGCGCTGTGGGCCGGCGTCGACGGGCTGGACGTCATCCGGCTCGTCGAGCAGGCGGCTCGCCGGCTGCTCAGGCCGGGCGGCCTGCTCGTCGTGGAGCATTCCGACCGGCAGGGCGCAAGCTGCCCGGCGCTGCTGACCGCGGCGGGGGGGTGGGCCGAAGTCGTCGACCACCCGGACCTTGCTGGCCGGGACCGATATGTGACGGCTCGCTGGCGCGGATGAGTACCACCTACGACGTACGCGAGGATCCCGCGGCCGGTGTCGAAGCCGCCATCGCGGCGCTGCGGCGCGGTTCGCTGGCCGTGCTGCCGACCGACACTGTGTACGGCGTGGCGGCGGACGCGTTCTCCCCGGAGGCCGTGGGCCGGCTGCTCGAGGCCAAGGGCCGCGGCCGTGACATGCCGACGCCGGTGTTGGTCGGCAGCGTACGGACGCTCGACGGGCTCGCCGACGTCGTGCCGCAGCTCGCCCGGGACCTGGTCGATGCGCACTGGCCGGGCCCGTTGACCCTGGTCCTGCGCCATGCCGCCACGCTTTCCTGGGACCTCGGCGAGACCCGCGGGACCGTCGCGCTGCGCATGCCGCTGGACCCGGTCGCGCTCGCCGTCCTGGCCGAGACCGGCCCGCTGGCCGTCAGCAGTGCCAACCGCAGCGGGCTGCCACCCGCCCGGGATGCGGCCGAAGCGGCCCGTCAGCTGGGGCTGGCCGTCGAGGTCTACCTCGATGCCGGAGCCGGTACCGACGCGATCCCGTCCACCGTGCTGGACCTCACCGGCGATCGGCCGCGGGTGCTGCGCGCCGGGGCGCTGAGCCTGGAGCGGCTGCGCGAACTCGTCCCCGACCTGGAACCGCACCCGTGAGCTTCCGGGTCCTGCATGTGTGCACCGGCAACATCTGCCGTTCACCCATGACCGAGCACCTCATGCGGGCCGGTCTGGAGCAGCGCGGGGTGCACGGGATCCGGGTCGAGTCGGCCGGCACCATGGGCTTTCACGGCGAGCCGATGCAGCCGTACGCACTGTCCACGTTGGCGTCCCACGACATCGACGGGACCGGCTTCCGCGGCCGGGAGCTGCTCGCCGAGCATGTCGCCGGCGCCGACCTCGTCCTGACCGCAAGCCGCGAGCACCGCGCCTCGGTGGTCGTCCTGCAGCCCCGGGCGGCGGCCCGCACCTTCACGCTGCGGGAGTTCGCCCGGCTCACCTCCTCCGTGGACCCGGCCGCCCTGCCCAGCGGTGACACCGATGCGCGCGCCCGGGCCCTGGTCCGGGCCGCGGCCGGCAACCGTGGGTTGGTGCCGCCCGCCTCGCCCAGGGACGACGACCTCGAGGACCCGTACCGGTCTCCGGAACCGGACTTCGTCTCCTGCGCCGCCCTCGTGCAGCAAAGCCTGCAGGGCCCGCTGGACCTGCTCGCGGGCTGAGCGCGCGGGCTGAGCGCCCGAACTGCCCGCGCGGCCGCGTGCGGTGCCCGTCGTCAGGGCCCCGCCGTACAGTGGGAGACCGCCCGCAACTGCTCGAGGAGCACCCGCCATGGCCTTCTGGGGTCCGGACTTCGACGCGCTGCAAGACACCGACCCCGAGATCGCCGGGGTCGTGCTCGATGAGCTAACCCGCCTGCGCTCCGGCCTGCAGCTGATCGCCAGCGAGAACTTCACCAGCCCGGCGGTGCTCGCCGCGCTCGGCAGCACGCTGTCCAACAAGTACGCCGAGGGCTACCCCGGGAAGCGGTACTACGGCGGCTGCGAGGTCGTCGACGTGGCCGAGCAGATCGGCATCGCGCGGGCCAAGGCCCTGTTCGGCGCCGACCACGCCAACCTGCAGCCGCACTCCGGCGCCAGCGCGAACCTGGCGGTGTACGGCGCCTTTGTGAACCCCGGCGACACCGTGCTGGCCATGTCGCTGCCGCACGGTGGCCACCTGACCCACGGCACCAAGGTGAGCTTCAGCGGGAAGTGGTTCAACGCCGTCCATTACGGCGTGCGCCCCAAGGACGGCGGCCAGCACAGCGAGGACATCGACTACGACCAGGCGCGCGACCTGGCGCGAGAGCACCAGCCCAAGATGATCATCTGCGGCGGCAGCGCCATCCCGCGCACGATCGACTTCCAGGCCTTTCGCGAGATCGCCGACGAGGTCGGCGCGATCCTCATGGTCGATGCGGCGCACTTCATCGGTCTGGTCGCCGGCGGGGCCATCCCGAGCCCGGTGCCGTACGCCGATGTGGTCACCTTCACGACGCACAAGGTCCTGCGTGGCCCGCGCGGCGGGATGCTGGTCTGCAAGGCCGAGCACGCCGCGAAGCTCGACAAGGCCGTGTTCCCGATGATGCAGGGCGGGCCCCTGATGCACGCCGTCGCGGCCAAGGCCGTCGCGCTCAAGGAGGCGGCAACCCCGGCCTACCGGGACTACTGCCAGCAGGTCATCGCCAACAGCCAGGCGCTCACCGACGCGCTCGCGGCCGAGGGCATGCGCCCCGTCACCGGTGGCACCGACACCCACCTGGCGCTGCTGGACCTGCAGGGCATCGCGGTCACCGGACAGCAGGCCGAGGCGCGCTGCGCGGCCGCCGGGATCGTGCTGAACAAGAACGCCATCCCGTACGACCCGCAGCCGCCGTCGGTCGCCAGCGGCATCCGGGTCGGCACGCCCTCGGTCACCACGCAGGGCATGGGGGAGGGCGATATGAAGGAGATCGGCTCCCTGATCGGCCGGGCAGTGCGCGATGAGAACGGCGATGCAGCCGCGGAGGTTCGGGCCGGCGTCGCCGCCCTCGTCCAGGCTCACCCCGCCTATCCGCGCTAGCGCCTAGCCTTCCCCCTGTGCGGGAGTACCTGCTCGTCCTGTGCGTCGCCGCCGGGGTCACCTACCTGCTGACCCCGGTCGCGCGCCGGTTCGCCGTGCGCATCGGCGCCCTGGCCGAGCCCCGCGACCGGGACGTCCACGCCATCCCGACGCCGCGCCTCGGCGGCCTGGCCATGTACGCCGGGGTCTGCGCGGCCTTCTTCGTGGCGCGCTCGCTGCCGGCGCTGTCCGGGGTCTTCAAGTACTCCGACGTGAAGTCGATCGTCGTCGCGGGCGGCGTCATCGTCCTGCTCGGCTTCGTCGACGACCGTTGGAGCCTGGATGCGTTGACCAAGCTGGCCGGGCAGACCGTCGCCGCCGGCATCATGGTCCTGCTCGGATTGCAGCTGCTCACCATCACGCTGCCGGGCACCGGCGCGATCGCCCTCGGGCCGGAGAGCGTGCCGCTCACCGTCGGAGTGGCGCTGCTCACGGTCAACGCGGTCAACTTCATCGACGGCCTGGACGGGCTCGCCGCGGGTGTCGGGGCGATTGCCGCGCTGGCGCTGTTCGCGTTCTCCTACTCGCTGTCCAGCGGCCAGGTCACCTCCGGGCTGGCGCAGGAGCGGATCAGTTCCCCGACCCTGATCGCGGTGGTGCTCGCCGGCGCCTGCCTGGGCTTTTTGCCGCACAACTTCAACCCGGCGCGGGTGTTCATGGGGGACTCGGGCTCCATGCTGATCGGGCTGATGCTGGCGGCCTCGGTGACCAGCCTGACCGGTCAGTTCGACTACTCCAACCTGCCCGCCAAGGCCGCCTTCCCGGTACTGCTGCCCCTGCTGCTGCCGCTGGCCGTGCTCGCCGTGCCCATCGTGGACCTGCTGCTCGCCGTCGTACGCCGTACGCGAGCCGGCCGATCCCCCTTCGCACCGGACAAGGCGCACCTGCACCACCGCCTGCTGGAGATCGGGCACAGCCAGCGCCGGGCCGTGTTGATCATGTACTTCTGGACCGCGCTGCTGGCGTTCAGCGGCGTGGCCGTGTCGCTGGCCGGTCCGCTGCCGGTCATCGGCGTGGCCGGCTCGATCGCGATCGTGGCGCTGGTGGCCACCAGCGTCCCGCGCCTTCGCGCCGCCCGTGGCCCCCGGCCATGACCAACCCGCACGACCAGGGCGAAGCTCCGCGACCTCCCCAGCTCTCGCTCGCCGGCCTCACCGGGCTGGGGTTCGCCAACGCGGTCTGCCTTGGTGCCGGTCTGTTTCTGGGCCACGTCGCGGACGGTCAGTTCGGAACCACGCCAGTGTTCGTGCTAGCTGGTCTGGTGTCGGGGCTCGGCCTGGGCGTGGGGGGGTCGTTCCTGCAGATCCGGCGGTACCTGCGACAATGACTGGCGCATCACAGAAGCTTGCTCGACCCTGACCTGAAGGAGACTCTCGGCAGTGACCACGGCATCCCCTGGACCAGTCGTCACGACGGGCTCCGGTCACGTGCTACGGGTTCTGGCGCTGCCGGTGGGTTGCGCCGTGCTCGCCACGGGTCTGGCCGGCGCCACGGGACATCTGCTGATCGGTCTGTTGCTCGCCGCCGGGATCGCCCTGGGCGCCATCAACGGGCTGCTGCTGGAAGCAGCGACAGCTCGTCTGACCCCCGACGCGGCACCGACCCGCAAGGTCATCGTCAAGAGCGCCATGGGCCGGCTGGGGCTGGTGACGGTCGTCGCGCTGGGGATCGCCTTCCTGGCCCGTCCCGACGGCTGGCTGGTCCTGCTGGGGCTGGCGCTCTACCAGCTGCTATCGCTCTCGGCCGCGGTCAGCGCTGCGGCGCGAGAGGCCCGGCTCGGATGAGGGCGCTGCACGCCGCGTCCAGTGTTCTGGCCGCCGGCGACATCAACGTCGGCACCCATCCTCGGGCCAGCATCTTCGGGCTTGCCGTCAACCGGGACACGCTGGTCTCGACCGTGCTCGCCGGCGCGATTCTGATCTTTTTAGGGCTTTACATGCGGTCCCAGATCTCGGGCGGCGTGCCCGGCAAGCTGCAGCTGGCCTTCGAAGGCTTGGTGGGCTACATGGAGGACCTCGTCGAGTCGGCCATGGGTCTGCGGGTGGCGCCGTTCGTCGTGCCCTTGGCGACCACGCTGTTCGCGTTCATTCTGATTGCCAACTGGGTCGAGATCGTACCGACCCAGGAGCGGCTGATCTCGCCCACCTCCGACATCAACCTCACCGCGGCGCTTGCGGTGCTGGTGCTCGGTTGGGTGCACCTGACCGGAATCAGGAAGAAGGGGCTCGGCGGCTACGCCAAGAGCTTCCTGGGCGCCCCGCGGTGGCTGATCCCGTTCCGCGCGATCGAGGAGGTCGCCAAGCCGCTGTCGCTCGCGCTGCGACTGTTCGGCAACCTGTTCGCCGGTGGCCTTATGATTGCCCTCATCGGCTTGCTGCCGTCCACGGTCCTGTGGTTGCCCACGGTGGTCTGGAAGTTGTTCGACATGTTCATCGGCGGCATCCAGGCACTCATCTTCGCGCTGCTGACCATCGTCTACTTCAGCTTCGCGGTCAGCGAAGAAGGGCACTAGCCGCGGCGCGGGCCGTCCTAGTCGTACTCGCACATCGATACCTCACCGCACGCGCGGTGGGCGCACCCTTATCCAAGGAGAGAACAGGCAATGGCGGTAGCGAACCTCAACCAGGCGATTACCCTTGCGGGTGCCATGGTCGGCGGTGGCCTGGCCCTTGCCGGCGGCGCCATCGGCGCTGGCATCGGCGACGGCCTGGCCGGCAGCCAGTACATCGCGGGCGTCGCCCGGCAGCCGGAGGCCCAGGGACGACTGAGCACGCTGTTCTACATCACCGTGGGACTGGTCGAGGCGGTGTACTTCATCAACCTGGCCTTCATGGGCTACTTCGTCTTCGTCCTGGCCAAGTAGCAAGGACTCGACACCATGGCCACCACCACCACCGTCGCAAGCAGCAACTTCCTCATCCCTGACGGCACCTTCATCGCCGAGATTGTCGCGTTCCTGATCATCCTCGCGATCCTCTACAAGTACGTCGTACCGCCGCTGCAGGCGTCGGTCAAGCAGCGGCAGGCCGTGATCGCGCAAGGGCTGGAGGACAGTCGCGAGGCGAAGGAGCGGTTGTCGGAAGCGGAGGCGGAGGTCGACAAGGTGCTGGCGGAGGCTCGCGCTGAGGCCGCGCGGACCCGGGAAGCGGGCAGCCGGACGCGCCAGGAGATCATCGATGCGGCCAGGGACGAGGCCCGCGTCGCCGCCGAGGCCGTCACCCGTCAGGCCGAGGAGCGCATCGCCGTGCAGCACCGTCAGGTGCTTGCCGAGCTGCGGGGAGAGGTCGGCACGCTCGCCGTCGACCTGGCCAGCCGGATCGTGGGAGAGTCGCTGACCGACCAGGAGTTGCAGCGCCGCGTCGTCGACCGCTTCCTGGCCGAGCTCGACCAGCGGGCTGACGGCTCCGCGTCAGCCCCTGCGGAGCAGGTCAGCTGATGCTCGGTGCCAGCCGGGCCTCGCTGGCCGCGGCGAAGGGGCGGTTGGCGCAGAACGCCGGTCCCGGCGAGGTCGACCTCGATGCGCTGTCCGCCGACCTGTTCGGGGTGGCGGCCCTGCTCAGTCGTGAGCTGCCGCTGCGACGCGCGCTGGCCGATCCGTCGACCGACGAGCGGGCCAAGGCAGCGCTCGTCGAGGGGCTGCTGGGTCCGCGGGTGACGCCGCCGGCGCTGGCGTTGCTGGTGGAGCTGGTGGGCTCGCGCTGGTCGCGCCCCCACGACCTCGTGGATGCAGTCGAGACTCTGGCCGTACTCGCTAGCTTCGAGCAGGCCAACAACAGCGGGGATCTCGACGACGTCGAGGATCAGCTGTTCCGGTTCGGGCGCATCGTCGAACGCGACAACGGGCTGCGGGACGCGCTGAGTGACCGCAACCTGCCCGATGAGCGCAAGCGCGAGCTGCTTGAGGCGCTGCTCGCCGACAAGGTGGGCCCGATGGCGCTTCGTGTCATCAGGGCCGCCGCCACGACCAGCGGCCGACGCCACATCGGCGCCGCGCTCGACAGCTTCAGTCGACTCGCTGCCGAGCTACGTGAGCGGGTCAACGCCCGGGTCACGCTGGCGGTCGAGCCCGACCCGGCCCAGATGGAGCGGCTGGCGCAGGAGCTGTCCCGTGTCTACGGGCGGCGCATCGGCCTGCGTGTCGAGGTCGATCCGACGATCGTCGGTGGGCTCGTCATCCGGGTGGGGGACCAGATCCTGGACGCGACCATCAAGCGGCGCCTCGAGGGCGCCCGGCGCGGCCTCGCCCCCCGTTACTGACGCGCCATCCACCCGTACGCCACCAGCCACCACCGACCGTGCCCGAGATCGATGCAGAGAGCAGGAACACCATGACGGAACTCGCGATCAGGCCGGAAGAGATCCGCAGCGCTATCGAGAAGTACGTCGAGGCCTACAAGCCGGAGACCACGCAGGAAGAGGTCGGCCGGGTCATCGAGACCGGCGACGGCATCGCGCGCCTGGAGGGACTGCCCTCTGCCATGACCAACGAGCTGCTGGAGTTCGAAGGCGGTGTGCCGGGACTGGCGCTCAACCTCGACGAGCGCGAGATCGGTTGCGTCATCCTGGGCGACGCCTCGCACATCGAGGAGGGCCAGGAGGTCCGCCGGACCGGCGAGGTGCTGTCCGCCCCCGTCGGCGACGGCTTCCTCGGCCGGGTCGTCGACGCGCTCGGCAACCCGATCGACGGCAAGGGCGAGATCGTCGCCGAGGGACGCCGCATCCTGGAGCTGCAGGCCCCGACCGTGGTCCAGCGCCAGCCCGTGACCGAGCCGCTGCAGACCGGCATCAAAGCCATCGACGCCATGACCGCCATCGGCCGCGGCCAGCGCCAGCTGATCATCGGCGACCGCCAGACCGGCAAGACCGCGGTCGTCCTGGACGCGATCATCAACCAGCGCGAGAACTGGAAGAGCGGGGACCCGAACAAGCAGGTCAAGTGCATCTACGTCGCGATCGGCCAGAAGGGTTCGACGATCGCTGAGCTCGTCGGCCGGTTGGAGGAGTCCGGAGCCCTTGAGTACACCACCGTCGTCGCGGCCCCCGCGTCGCAGCCGGCCGGCCTGAAGTACCTCGCCCCCTACACCGGCTCGGCCATCGGCCAGCACTGGATGTACCAGGGCCAGCACGTCCTGATCGTCTTTGACGACCTGTCCAAGCAGGCGGACGCCTACCGCGCCATCTCGCTGCTGCTGCGTCGTCCGCCGGGCCGCGAGGCCTACCCCGGCGACGTGTTCTACCTGCACTCCCGGCTGCTCGAGCGCTGCGCGAAGCTCTCCGACGAGCTCGGCGCGGGATCGATGACCGGCCTGCCGATCATCGAAACCAAGGGCAATGACGTCTCGGCGTTCATCCCGACCAACGTCATCTCGATCACGGACGGCCAGATCTTCCTGCAGACCGACCTGTTCAACTCCGGCGTGCGCCCCGCGATCAACGTCGGCATCTCGGTGTCCCGGGTCGGCGGCAACGCCCAGATCAGGGCCATGAAGTCGGTCTCCGGTCGACTTCGCCTCGACCTCGCCCAGTACCGCGAGCTGGAGGCGTTCTCGGCCTTCGCCTCAGACCTCGACAAGGCATCCAAGGCCCAGCTCGAGCGGGGCCAGCGACTCGTCGAGCTGCTCAAGCAGGGCCAGTTCTCGCCGTACCCGGTCGAGCGCCAGGTGGTGAGCATCTGGGCCGGTACGAACGGCTACGTCGACATCGTGCCGGTCGCCGACGTGCGCCGCTTCGAGACCGAGTTCCTTGACTTCCTCGGCCGGTCGCACCAAGGGATCTACGACGCCATCCTGCAGACCGGCAAGCTCGCGGACGACACGGTGGAGCAGCTCAAGACCGCGATCGGGGAGTTCACCAGGCAGTTCCAGGTCGCCGACGGCTCAGGGCTGCAGAAGGAGGAGCCGGTGGACGCGATGGACAAGCGCGACCAGGGCCAGGAGAAGATCACGTCGCACAAGCCCATCACTCAGGAGCCCGTTGCTCAGGAGTCCGCTGCCGACAAGCCCCGCACGCCGGCTGCCTGATGGGTGCCCAGCTCAGCGTCTACCGCCGGCGCATCAGGTCGATGCAGTCGACCAAGAAGATCACCAAGGCGATGGAGCTCATTGCGGCTTCGCGGATCGCGAAGGCGCAGCAGGCTGTCAACGCTGCCCGCCCGTACGAGCGCGAGATCACCAGGGTGCTCTCGGCACTGGCCTCGCAGTCGACGATCAACCACCCCCTGGTGAACGACAAGCCCAACCCGTCGCGGGCGGCGGTGCTCGTGATCACCAGTGACCGCGGCTTGGCCGGTGGCTACAGCTCCAACGCCATCAAGCAGGCCGAGGCGCTGGGCAACCTGCTGCGCGAGGAGGGCAAGGAGCCCGTCACCTACTTGGTGGGGCGCAAGGCGGCGGCCTTCTACCGCTTCCGCAACCGCCCGGTCGAGACCAGCTGGACCGGCTTCTCCGAGAAGCCGGCCTACGCCGACGCCAAACAGGTCGCGGACTCCCTCATCGAGGCATTCATCCTGGACACCGCGGAGGGGGGCGTAGATGAGATCCACGTCGTCTACACCGAGTACGTCTCAGCGCTGACCCAGAAGCCGACCGCCGTGCGCGTCCTGCCGCTGGTCGTCGAGGAGTCCGACCAGCCCGCGCCCGACGGCCCGCTGCCGCTGTACGAGTTCGAGCCGGGGGCTGAGGCCCTGCTCGACGCGCTGCTGCCTCGTTACGTCGAGACCCGGGTCTATGCCGCCCTGCTGGCTTCCGCGGCGTCGGAGTCGGCGTCGCGCCGGCGCGCCATGAAGGCCGCGACCGACAACGCCGACGACCTCATCAAGTCGCTCACCCGAGCAGCGAACGCGGCCCGTCAGGCCGAGATCACCCAAGAGATCAGCGAGATCGTCGGCGGCGCAAGCGCGCTCGCCTCGGCAGGGAGTGAGTGAACACATGAGCATCGCCGTGGAACAGAGCACCGAAGACGTCGCATCGGGCGGTATCGGGCGGGTTGCCCGCGTCATCGGTCCCGTCGTGGACGTGGAGTTCGCTCCGGACGAAATGCCGGAGATCTATAACGCGCTGCACGTGGACCGCACGATGGGCGGCGAGACCGTCACGCTGACGCTGGAGGTCGCGCAGCACATCGGCGACAACCTCGTGCGCGCCATCTCGATGCAGCCGACCGACGGGGTGGTGCGCGGCACTGCGGTCCACGACACCGGCTCGGCCATCTCGGTGCCCGTCGGCGACGTCACCAAGGGCCACGTGTTCAACGCCCTCGGCAAGCCGATGGACGTGTCCGAACAGTCCCTGGACATCACGACCCGCTGGCCCATCCACCGTCCGTCACCGGCCTTCGACCAGCTCGAGAGCAAGACCGAGATGTTCACCACCGGCATCAAGGTCATCGACCTGCTCGCGCCATACGTCTCCGGTGGCAAGATCGGCCTGTTCGGTGGCGCCGGTGTCGGCAAGACGGTCATCATCCAGGAGATGATCTACCGCGTCGCCAAGGAGTTCTCGGGCGTCTCGGTGTTCGCCGGTGTCGGCGAGCGGACCCGCGAGGGCAACGACCTGTTCGGTGAGATGACCGAGTCCGGCGTCATCAACGACACCGCGCTCGTGTTCGGCCAGATGGACGAGCCGCCGGGCACGCGGCTTCGCGTGGCGCTGTCAGCGCTGACGATGGCGGAGTACTTCCGCGACGTGCAGAAGCAGGATGTGCTGCTGTTCATCGACAACATCTTCCGGTTCACCCAGGCCGGCTCCGAGGTGTCCACCCTGCTCGGCCGGATGCCGTCCGCGGTGGGCTACCAGCCGACCCTGGCCGACGAGATGGGCGTGCTGCAGGAGCGCATCACCTCCACGCGCGGCCACTCGATCACGTCGCTGCAGGCGATCTACGTGCCCGCTGACGACATCACCGACCCGGCGCCGCACACCACCTTCACCCACCTCGACGCCACCACGAACCTGAACCGGGCGATCTCCGAGCTCGGCATCTACCCGGCCGTGGACCCGCTGGACTCCACCTCGAGGATCCTGGACCCGAAGTACGTGGGCGAGGACCACTACAACACCGCGCGCGAGGTGCAGCGCATCCTGCAGAAGTACAAGGAGCTGCAGGACATCATCGCCATCCTCGGGGTCGACGAGCTCTCCGAGGAGGACAAGGTCCTGGTCAACAGGGCCCGCCGCATCCAGCGCTTCCTGAGCCAGCCGTTCTTCGTGGCCGAGCAGTTCACCGGCCAGCCCGGCAAGTTCGTCCCGCTCGACGAGACGATCGACAGCTTCAAAAAGCTCACCCAGGGCGAGTACGACCACATCCCCGAGCAGGCCTTCTTCCTGTGCGGCGGTCTGGAGGACGTCGAGGCCAACGCCAAGAAGCTGAACGGCTGAGCCCGGTAGGCTGAACTGCAGAGCGGTTACCCCAGCGCGCACCTGACCGGAGGGCAGCACAGTGGCTGAGTTCCACGTCGAGCTGGTCTCGGTCGAGCGCGAGGTGTGGAGCGGCGAGGCCACCGCTGTCAGCGCCCGGACCACGGTCGGCGACATCGGCATCCTGCCGGGCCATGTCCCGCTGCTCGGTGAGCTGGCCGAGGGCTTCCCGGTGCAGATCGCTCAGTCCGGGGGCGCCGAGGTCGTTGCGGCGGTGCATGGCGGCTTCCTGTCCGTGACCGATGAGGGCGTGACCATCTTGGCCGAGATCGCCGAGCTGACCGACGACATCGACGCCAACCGGGCCAAGGCGGCGCTGGACGCAGCCAAGCAGGCCGGTGACGATAGTGCCGTGCGACGGGCCGAGGGTCGGTTGCGCGCAGCCGGTCAGCCGGTCTGACGCGGGCCCTGGGCCGGCGCTGCCCGCGCTAGCGGGGCTAGGGCAAGGCCGCAACGACGCGCTGCCGTCAGCGCTCGCCGCCCGGCTTCCACAGCACGTCGCCGGAGGGGTTCGCGACCCGGGACAGGATGAACAGCAGGTCCGACAGCCGGTTGAGGTAGAGCGCGGGCTCCTTGTTCGTCGCCTCGGGCTGGTCCTCCAGCAACGCCCAGACGGCCCGCTCGGAGCGCCGGGTCACGGTGCGCGCCACGTGCAGCAGCGCCGCCCCCGGCGTACCGCCCGGGAGGATGAAGGACGCGAGCTTCTCGAGCCGGGCGTTGTAGTCGTCGCAGGCCGCCTCCAGGCGCGCGGTGTCCTCCGGCAGCACGCGCAGCGGCGGGTAAGCGGGCTCGGCCACCACCGGCGTGCACAGGTCCGCCCCGATGTCGAACAGGTCGTTCTGCACGCGGGTCAGCAGGGTGACGAGCTCCTCGGGCAGGCTGCCGAGCGCGATCGCGACCCCGATCGCGGTGTTGGCCTCGTCCACGTCGGCGTACGCCGTCAGCCGCGGGTCGGTCTTGCGGACCCGGCTCATGTCGCCGAGCGCGGTGGTGCCGTCGTCGCCGGTCTTGGTGTAGATGCGGGTGAGGTGCACGGCCATGGCCGCCACCCTAGCCAGGTTGCTCCGTAGACTCCCGGCGTGGAGCGCTTCGTGGTGACCGGAGGTGCCCGGCTCGCCGGGGAGGTCTCGGTGACCGGCGCCAAGAACAGCGTGCTCAAGCTCATGGCGGCCGCCCTGCTGGCGCCCGGCCGGACGACGCTGACCAACGTGCCGCAGATCATCGACGTCCCCGTCATGTCCCAGCTGCTCCGCCGGCTCGGCTGCACGGTCGATGCGTCCCCGGGCGCGGTGACGATCGACGTTCCGGAGCAGGTCGGCCACGAGGCCGACTACGACCTGGTACGGCGGATCCGCGGCTCGATCGCCGTACTCGGCCCGCTGCTGGCCCGCTGCGGGGAGGCGCGCGTCGCGCTGCCCGGTGGGGACGCGATCGGCAGCCGGCCCCTGGACATGCACATCGCCGGTCTGGTGAAGCTCGGCGCCGAGGTGGAGATCGAGCACGGTTACGTCGTCGCGCGGGCGGCGCGGCTCGCCGGCGCGCAGGTCTGGCTGGACTTCCCGAGTGTCGGCGCCACCGAGAACGTGCTGATGGCAGCGGTCCTGGCCAAGGGCAGCACCACGATCGACAACGCTGCCCGTGAGCCCGAAATCACCGACCTGTGCCAGCACCTGGTCCAGATGGGCGCCTCGATCGACGGCCTCGGCACCAGCACGCTGGTCATCGAAGGCGTCGAGGGCCTGTTGGCAACCTCCCACGCCACCGTGCCGGACCGGATCGTGGCGGGCAGCTGGGCGATCGGCGCGGTCATGACCCGCGGCGACGTGCTGGTTCAGGGTGGGCGGCCCGAGCACCTTGACGTACCGCTGTCCAAACTGACCGACGCCGGCGCCGTGGTCACGACCGAACCAGGGGGCCTCCGCGTACAGATGGAGGGCCGGCCCCGCTCGGTCGACCTGGTCACGCTGCCCTATCCGGGCTTCCCGACCGACCTGCAACCGATGTTCCTCGCCCTGGACGCCATCGCAGAGGGCACCGCGATGGTCACCGAGAACGTGTTCGAGTCGCGCTGGATGTACGTCGACGAGCTGCGCCGGCTGGGGGCGGAGGTCCGGACCGACGGCCACCACGCCGTCGTACGCGGGCGCGAACGACTCTCGGCCGCGCCGGTGCGGGCCCATGACATCCGGGCGGGCGTGGGGCTGGTGCTGGCGGCGCTGGTCGCAGACGGGACCACCGAGCTGTCGGACGTACACCACATCGACCGCGGCTACGAAGCTTTCATCGACAAGCTGGTGGGGCTTGGCGCTGAGGTCCGGCGGGAGAGCGCGCCGGACGACCCCTACTGACCAGACCCATCCAGGCAGCCGTCAAACGAGCTGCTTGGCCCGCGCGGCGTCCGAGCGGAACACCAGCACCAGGTGCTCGCCGGGCAGCTCGCCCTCGGAGGTGTTTGCCCGGATACCGGCCTCGCGCAGCAGGTCACGCAGCATGACGGCGTCGTCGCGGGTGCGGACCGTGCTGACGGGCACCAGGAGCCCGAAGTCCCCGGCCGACGCGAGCTTGGCCACCCGCCTGGCCTGCCGGTCGTCCCGGTGGCTCGTCGAGAAGATCCAGCGGCTCAGGCCCATGCAGGCCACCAGCGCGCCTAGGGCGACGAGCGGCCCGACCAGGTAGTGGTAGCTCGACACGACAGGCACCCGCGGAGTATCACCCGGCCGGTGGGCGGCGGCGAGCCGAGGTGTCGATCTGATCTCAGCAGCCCGGGGGACGGCGTGGCGCGGCTCGGTCGTGACCAGATCGAGATGACGATGAGGCAACCACAGGTGCCCGTGGGACGTCTACACAGGTGTGGACCGCGTGCGGTGATCCGGCGTGGACGACGGGAGGGGATTGGGGTGGACGGCGCGAGGCTCACCGCCGTAGCCGTGCGGTCCGAGACGCGGATCGTCGAGCCCGGTGCGCTGGTGTCCCTGCACGGCCGGTTGGACGTGGTCGCCGCAGCGGACGCGCGCCTCGCCCTCGCCGACGCGGTGGACGCCGGAACCGGTGAGCTGGTCCTCGACCTGGCCGGTCTGGAGTCGGTCGACGCCACAGGTCTGGGCGTACTTCTCGGTGCCCACCGCCTGGCGCAGCGGGCCGGCCGCTCCGTCGTCCTGCGCAGCGTCCCGGACCGGGTGGGCCGGCTGCTCCTGATTACCCGGCTGGACCGCGTGCTGCGCACCACAGCGCCGGTCTGAGCGCCGGCGCCCCGGATACGCTGACCCTCCACGACCCGAGGGGCAGCCATGACCGAGCAGGTGCCGTCGATCGGCAGCGAGGTGCCCGGCAGCGAGGTGCCCGGTGGCGAGCTGCCGGGCGGCGACGCGTCCCAGCCGACGCGGGACAAGCCGTGGGTCATGCGGACCTACGCAGGGCACTCGACGCCGGCCAAAAGCAACGAGCTCTACCGCAACAACCTGTCCAAGGGTCAGACCGGGCTGAGCGTCGCCTTCGACCTGCCGACCCAGACCGGGTACGACCCGGATGACGAGCTCGCGCGCGGCGAGGTGGGCAAGGTCGGCGTACCCGTGAGTCACTTGGGGGACATGCGGGCGCTGTTCGACGGCATCCCGCTGGCCGAGATGAACACCTCGATGACCATCAACGCCACCGCCATGTGGCTGCTCGCCCTCTACGAGGTCGTAGCCGAGGAGCAGGGCGCCGACGCTGCGCAGCTTGTCGGCACGACCCAGAACGACATCATCAAGGAGTACCTCTCGCGCGGGACCTACGTGTTCCCGCCGGCGCCCTCGCTGCGGCTGATCACCGACATGGTCGCCTACACGGTCATCGAGATCCCACGGTGGAACCCGATCAACATCTGCAGCTACCACCTGCAGGAGGCCGGGGCGACGCCGGTCCAGGAGATCTCCTACGCCATGTGCACAGCGATCGCGGTGCTCGACGCGGTCAAGGCTGCCGGCCAGGTGCCGGAGCAGCGGTTCGGCGAGGTGTGCGCGCGCATCTCGTTCTTCGTCAACGCCGGCGTCCGCTTCGTCGAGGAGATGTGCAAGATGCGGGCGTTCACCCGCCTGTGGGACACGCTACTGCTCGAGCGGTACGGCGTGCGAGACCCCAAGCACCGCCGCTTCCGCTACGGCGTGCAGGTCAACTCCCTCGGCCTGACCGAGGCGCAGCCGGAGAACAACGTCCAGCGGATCGTGCTCGAGATGCTGGGGGTCACGCTGTCCAAGGACGCCCGCGCCCGCGCCGTACAGCTGCCGGCCTGGAACGAGGCGCTCGGCCTGCCCCGCCCGTGGGACCAGCAGTGGTCGTTGCGCCTGCAGCAGGTCCTGGCCTTCGAGACCGACCTGCTGGAGTACGACGACCTGTTCGAGGGCTCGGTGGTCGTCGAGGCCAAGGTCGCCGGGCTGGTCGAGCAGGTGCAGGCCGAGGTCGACCGCGTCCAGGCGATGGGCGGCGCGGTCGCGGCGGTCGAGACCGGCTACATGAAAAGCGCCCTGGTCGCCTCGCACGCCGAGCGCCGGCGCCGGATCGAGGCCGGTGAGGACGTCGTGGTCGGCGTCAACCGCTTCACGACCAGCGAGCCGAACCCGCTGCTCGCCGACATCGACGCCGCCATCATGACGGTCGACCCGGAGACGGAGGCGCGGGCGGTCGAGGCCATCGTGGCGTGGCGCGCGGGGCGCGACGCGGTTGTTGTGGACGACGCGCTGCTGGCGCTGCGGGATGCCTGCAAGACCGACGCCAACCTCATGCCGGCCACGCTGGCCTGCGCCCGCGCCGGCGTCACGACCGGGGAGTGGTCCCAGGCGCTGCGCGAGGTGTTTGGGGAGTACCGCGCGCCCACGGGCGTCTCGGGCGCGGTGGCGTCGGGGGAGGCCGGTTCCGCCGTCGCCGCCGTACGCCGGCAGGTGCGCGCCACCGGTGAGGAGCTCGGCGTACGTCTGCGGTTCCTGGTGGGCAAGCCGGGGCTCGACGGCCACTCGAACGGGGCCGAGCAGATCGCCGTCCGCGCCCGGGATGTCGGCTTCGAGGTCGTCTACCAGGGGATCCGGCTGACTGCGGCGCAGATCGTCGCAGCAGCGGTCGAGGAGGACGTACACGTGATCGGGCTGTCCATCCTGTCCGGCTCGCACATGGCAGCCGTCCCGGCGGTGCTGGCGGGGCTGCGCGAGGCCGGCATCGGCGACGTCCCGGTCGTGGTCGGCGGCATCATCCCGGACGGTGACGCGGCCCGGCTTCGGGCGGCTGGTGTGGCGCGGGTGTTCACCCCGAAGGACTTCCAGCTGACCCAGATCATGCAGTCCGTCGTGGAGGTCATCAGGGCCGCCCACGATCTGCCGCCGGCCTAATCCCGCGCTGATCAAGGCGAAACTCCCATGATCGCCGCGATGATCATGGGCATCTCGCCTTGATCGGCGGGGCTGGCCGGTTGGGCGGCGGGGCTGGGCGGCGGGGCTGGCCGGTTGGGCGGCGGGGCTGGGCGGCGGGGCTGGGCGGCTGGGCGGGGGGCTGGGCGGCGGGGCGGGGCGGCAAGGGCGGCTACAGCGGGGCGAGCCAACCCGGGCGGCCGATCCGGACGTGCACTCCCGGGCTGTAGAGCAGGTGCGGCTCGCCGACCGGTTGGGGTAGGCCGGCCGCGACCACGAGGTCCTCATGCAGCTCGAGCAGCTCCGCCCGGTGCAGCGGCCACGGCTCGTGCTCCACCGGCGCCCACGCGGTCCGACCTGCGTAGGAGCGGGAGTACAGGCCCCAGCGGGCAGTGAGCCACAGCGACAGCGGGTCGGCTTCGTACGCCGCTCCGATGCGCACCGTGATCCGGCCACCGGCGCCGCGGGGACCAGGCCAACGGCGCGAGGTCGTCCAGGTGCGCACATCGCCATGGCGCTCCACCCCCATCCTGGCCCAGGTGTAGGGCAAGCGGTATGCCACCCGGGCGGTCAGGACCGGCAGCAGCCGAGCGGCCTCCAACGAGCGGAAGACGACACCGCGACGACCCTGCCCGTCGACGGCGTAGAGCCGGACGTTGGTCTCGGCGAAGTGCGACAGGTGCCGCAGCGGCCGTACGCCGAGCAGGCCGACGTCCTGCATGCTGAACGGGACGAGCCCCACCCAGGTCACCCCGTCCAGCACGTCCGGGAACGTTCCGGGCGGGAGCAGGGGAGCCACCACCTCGGGGTCGACCGGCCAGTGCAGCATCGCGAGCTCCGCCCAGCCCTGGGTGAACCCGAGCCGACCCAGCAACGGCGGTGCGGTCTCAGTGAGCGGCGCAGGGGTCATGGCCCCATGGTGGTCGCCAGCGGGAGGAGTCGCAGCCCGGCCTCAGCCACAGCGACGCGAAACCAGCTGCCGTACGGTCAGCTCGGCCAGTGCCCCCAGCTCGAGCCGTTGTGGGTGCCCGGAGCTGCCGAGCAGCACCTGTACCAGCGAGCCGCCGGCGGCAGCAGGCAGACCGCTGGCCCGGTGGCAGTCGACGGTGACCATCAGCGTCGTGAGGACCGCCGCATGCGGCGCGAGATCGAACGGAAGGGGCGGGACGGCGCGGACGGCCAGGCCCGGCAACGCGCGCAGGCCGGACAGGCGCAGCGATACGGCCCCGCTGTTGCGCAGCTGCAACCGGACCTCGACGGACCCGGCGCGCGTGACGGGCGCCCCCTGTCCTGTCACCTCGAGGGGCCTGGCCAGGTGGCAGTAGCCCGCACGCCCGCCTAGGGACCTCGTGCAGCGTCGCGGCGAGCCCGACCGCGCTCGGTGCACCGGACGCGTCAAGCCGTGGCAGCGGTACACGGGTGCGCAGGCTGCGCCCGCTGGGCAGCCGAACATCCAGCAGCAGGGCGGTGGGCTCCGGCGCCGGTGACCGCAGCTCCTGCGCGCACACCACGTGCCGCACCAGGTGAAGGTCGGCCGGCTGTCCGGTGGTGAGCAGCCCCTCGGCCTGCACGGCCCAACCGGGGACGTCCAGCACCCCGTCCTGCAACTCCACCGGGGTGCGCCCCATGTTGTTCAGCTGCAGCTCCACGATAGCCGTAGCGGTACCGGCCGTCGACTGCGCGGCGTTGTTGGTCCCGTTGTCGAAGCCGGCCTGTGAGTACCCGGCCACCGCGCCGTCGGGGGGGACGGCGAGGTGCACGCCGCCGAGTTCTGCACGGGCGCGGGCCACCGCCGTGCGGTCCGCGTGCTGCTGCCGGGTCGTCCGAGCTGCACCGGCGAGCAGGGTCAGGACGACGATCGCCACCACCGCGAGCAGGACCTGGCGTCGGGTGGGGCGCCACGGTTCGCGCGGCTCGTGGCCGAGGACGTCACGTGAGCGGGCCGGGGCTGCTGGATCGACGATCGTGACGAGCGGCGGTACGTCCGGTGTCACGACCGGATCGTAGGAGAAAGCCCTCGATGGCGGCGGGCGCCCTGCGTTGGCCGGCGGGCCCGGTTACTCGCTTCGCAGCAGCAGGTCGTGCTCGCTGAGGGCGCCCGGCAGGACCAGCGACAGCACCTCCTCGCGGGACACACCCACCGGCTCGCCGAAGGTCGCGGACAAGGCCTCCAGCACGGCCAGACCAGCGTCCAGCATGCCGCGGCGGCCGGCCCTGCGGGCCTGCCGGTCCACGTCCGGGGTGGGTTCGCCGCTGAGCAGCGGGGTGAGGTCTGCGGCGGCCGGGTCGTGCTCGGGCGCCTCGCGCAGGCAGGCGGTGAGCAGCCAGCGGGCACCGGTCGCGCCGGCGGGTACCGCGCCGAGCAGCTCGGCGACCTGGGCCCGCAGCAGCTCGGGCGCCTCCTGCGGGTCGAGCTCGACCAGGAGCTGCGAGGTCGCGCAGACAAAGGCCTCAATCAGGTCCGGCGCCTCGACGTCGGTCTCGAGCAGCTCGCCGAGCAGGTCCAGCGCGAGCTCCCGGTCGAGACCGGCGGCCAGTGAGGTCCCCACTGCCCGGGCTGCCGCGTCCACCGGCGCGTGCAGCCATGCGCCCGGTCCGAGGCCACCCCTGGCGCGAGCGAAGCGAGCGAGCACCAGGCAGGCCTGCAGCACGGCGCCGGCGGCGTTCTTCGGCACCCCCTCGCCCGGACGTACCGGCAGGTCCAGAAAGCTGCGCACCGCGTGCACTGGAGCGGCGAGCCGGTCGGCGCCACGGCCGGCGACCTCCGCGGCGGAGCTGGCCAGACCGGCCGCCGTCGTACGCAGCCAGGCTGCTGCCGGGGCGCCTGCTCCGGTGACCCGCGCAGCCAGGTCGGCGACCGTTGCCTCGTCCCGCTCACCAGCACCGGCCGAGGCCGCCGCAAGGTCCACCCAGAGGCCGGCGAGGCGGGCAAGACCAGCGTCGTCAACCATCGACAGCCGCTGCAGCAGGTCCTCGTCCGCCAGGTCGGTGCCTAGCGCCTGCCGGGCCAGCCTGGCCACGATGCTGACGGCGGCGCGTACGGCCTCGTCGTGGTCCTCGCCGGCGAGCACGGCCTCGGCCGCGGTACGGGCGTCGTCGGCCTTCGGGTCCTGCGCGCGCAGCCGTGGTGGCAGGTCGGTCAGCAGCCGGACCACCTCGGGCTCGAACGGACCGGTCTGGGCGAGCACGGCCTGTACCGCGGCCGGACCGGCGATCTCCAGCGCTGCGACCAGCGCGACGCACAGCCGGCCACCGAGCTCGACCTGGAACTGCTCGGGAGCGAGCTCCAGCGCCCGGACGAGGCGCGTCGTGGCCTGCTCGGCGGCCAGGTCGCCCCGGTAGTGCGCCAGCACTGCGCTCGCGAGCGTCTGGGCGGGGGAGCGGTCGGCGGCGTGCTCGTGCGCGTCGTCGTGCAGGAGGATGTCGACGTCGTCGGCGAGCCATGGCGTCAGCCGGCCCCGCAGCGCATCCACGAGATCGCCCACCGGCAGCTGCAGCTCCGCGGCGAGCCGCTCGCAGTCCACTGGCTCGGCCCAGAAACCCTGCTCGGGCTCGGCGTCGACGACCCCGAGCAGCACCATGCGGCCGTCGTCGCCCGGCTGCCCGGGCAGCGCCGCGACGAATGGGGCGAGCGGCAGCTGCCACGACAGCGCCTGCCCCTCGGACAGGACCCGCACCGTGACCGTCGACGAGCCGGGCCCGTCGCCGTGCACGTCGACCCTCGCCTCGAGGGCGTCGAGCCAGTCGCCCGCGCCGGCCGGCAGGAACGTGTACAGCAGGACCGCCGGCTCCAGGGTGCTGGCCGAGTGGGCGTGCAGGACGGCCCCGGCGGCGCAGGCGTAGACGGGCGGGCGGTGCTGCTCCGGCGTACTCACCTGACCATTCTCGCCCGTTGCGGCGTCGGCGTGCGGGTCCGGGTAGGTGAAGCCGCGTGCTGCGCTGCCTACGATGGCCGGATGAGCAAGGTTGATGCGCTGCGTGCGCTGCGCGAAGCCAAGTACGCCGCAAGCAGGAGCGGCGCTCCGGCGGCGCCCCCTGTCCGCCGCGGCCGGCTCGCGGCGGTCCCGGCACCACCGGACCAGGACGCGACGGAACGAGAGCCCGCTGCGGCTGAGCCGGGGCTGTGCGGCCACCGCAACATGTCCGGCCGGAGCTGTACGCGACCGGCTGAGCACGCAGAGAAAAGCCACCGGTACGGCTGACCGGCCCGCCTGCTGATCGGCGGGGTGACGGCACTGGGCGCGGTACTACGGTGCTGGGCGTGCGTCTCGTCATCGCTCGCTGCACCGTCAACTATGTCGGCCGGCTCACGGCGCACCTGCCTGAGGCCGTACGGCTGCTGCTGGTGAAGGCCGACGGATCGGTATCGGTGCACGCCGACGACCGGGCGTACAAGCCGTTGATGTGGATGTCGCCGCCGTGCAGCACGGTCGTCTCGGGCGCGCTGTGGACGGTGACCAACAAGAGTGGTGAGCAGCTCCTGATCGACGTCCACGAGGTGCTCAGCGACGTCTCGTACGAACTGGGCGCCGACCCCGGGCTGGTCAAGGAGGGTGTCGAGAAGCACCTGCAGGAGCTGCTCGCCGACCAGTGCCACGTGCTCGGCGAGGGCTGGACACTGGTGCAACGGGAGTACTTCACCGACATCGGCCCGGTTGACCTGCTCTGTCGCGACTCCGCCGGGTCGCACGTGCTCGTGGAGGTGAAGCGGCACGCCGAGATCGACGGGGTCGAGCAGCTGACCCGCTACCTGCAGCGGGTGTCCACCGTACTGGGCGAGGTCCGTGGCGTGCTTGCCGCTCAGAGCTTCAAACCGCAGGCGAAGGTGCTCGCGGCCGATCGCGGGATCGTCTGCGTGCAGCTGGACTACGAGGCGCTGCGTGGCATGGAGAGCAGCGTCCCGACCCTGTTCTGACGGTCGAAGAGCCTGGTCCGGCCGGGTAGGCGACCCGCTCCCGCCGTCTGGGACACTGGCGTAAATCCGGTCGTTGACGAGGAGCTCCCCAGGTGGCACGCGCGTTCGGCAAGGTCGGTGTGGTCGGGCTCGGCACGATGGGAGCCGGGATCGCCGAGGTGCTTGCCCGCTCCGGCATTCAGGTCGTCGGAGTGGAGAGCGACCAGGCTGCGGTCGAGCGCGCGAAGGGCCATCTGGCCACCAGCACCGGGCGGGCGGTCAAGCGCGGCAAGCTCACCGAGGCCGAGGTCGCCGAGATCCTCGGCCGGATCTCGACGGGCACCGAGCTGGCGGCCGTCGCGGACTGCGAGCTGGTCGTGGAGGCCGTACCGGAGCGGATGGACGTCAAGAAGGCGCTGTTCGCCGCGCTGGACAATTTGCTCCCCGACGACGCGGTGCTGGCCACCAACACCTCCGCGTTGTCGGTGACCGAGCTGGCCACCTCGACGTCCCGGCCGAGCCGTGTCGTCGGCCTGCACTGGTTCAACCCGGCACCGGTGATGGGCCTGGTCGAGGTGGTGCGCACCGTGGTCACCGATCCGTCGGTCGTCGAGGACGTCGAGGCTCTGGTCGCCCAGGTCGGCAAGGTCGACGTGACCGCCGGCGACCGCGCCGGCTTCATCGCCAACGCCCTGCTGTTCGGCTATCTCAACAACGCCGTGCGGATGCATGAGTCGCGGTATGCCAGCCGTGAGGACATCGACGCCGCCATGCGCTTGGGCTGCGGTCACCCGATGGGGCCGCTGGCCCTGCTCGACCTGATCGGCCTGGACTCGGCGTATGAGATCCTCGAGACGATGTACGCGCAGTCCCGCGACCACCTGCACGCCCCAGCGCCGATCCTCAAGCAGTACGTCACCGCCGGGCTGCTCGGCCGCAAGACCGGCCGCGGCTTCTACACCTACGCCGCCCCGGACTCGCCCGAGGTCGTCGCTGACGTCGACACGCCGGCCGCGGCCTCAGACGCCGTGGCGCGCCCGGTCAGCACGATCGGCGTCATCGGCACGGGCACGATGGCCACCGGCATCATCGAGGTTTGCGCCAGGGCCGGGTATGACGTCGTGTTCCGGGCGCGCGGCGAGGACAAGGTCGCCGGCGTACTGGCCAAGGTCGAGGGCTCGCTGGACAAGGCCGTGCAGCGCGGCAAGCTGACTGAGCAGGTTCGCACCGAGGCCCTCGCCCGGATCAGGGGTACGACGTCGCTGGACGACCTGGCCGGCTGCGAGTTGGTGGTGGAGGCGGTCGTGGAGGATCTGGCCGTCAAGCGGGCGCTGTTCTCGGCCCTGGACGAGGTGCTCAAGCCGGGCGCGGTGCTCGCGACAACGACCTCGAGCCTGCCCGTGATCGAGTGCGCGACCGCGACCGACCGCCCCGGGGACGTGGTCGGGATGCACTGGTTCAACCCAGCCACGCAGATGAAGCTGGTCGAGGTCGTACCGACCGTGACGACCTCGCCGGACGCGCTGGCAACGGTGCTGGCGGTGTGTAGCAAGGTGGGCAAGCAGGCCGTGCTGTGCGGGGACCGGGCCGGCTTCATCGTCAACGCGCTGCTGTTCCCCTATCTCAACGACGCGGTCAAGATGCTCGAGGCGCACTACGCCTCCATCGAGGACATGGATGCCGCGATGACGGTCGGCTGCGGCCACCCGATGGGGCCGTTCGCCCTGATGGACGTGGTGGGCCTGGACGTGAGCCTGGCGATCCAGCAGACCCTGTACGACGAGTTCCGCGAGCCGGGCCACGCGCCGGCGCCGATGCTCGAGCACCTGGTCAAGGCCGGCTACCTGGGCCGCAAGACCGGTCGCGGCTTCCGCGATTACGCCCAGCGGTAGCCGTGCCCCGCGGGTCGCGCCGGGCGGCGAAGCGCAGTGCGGCCTTGCAGCAGCTGCGTTCCGGGGGCGCCGATGCCGCGGTGCTGCGGACCCCGCCGGGCGAGCGGGTCGAGGACGGCCACGTGGTGCGCTCGGTCGGCTCCTCGGCCCGGGTCTACCGCTGCCCAGGATGCGACCAGGAGCTGCTGGGACTGCCGCATGTGGTGGCCTGGCCGCAGGGCCGGCCGGACGACCGACGGCACTGGCACACCGCCTGCTGGTCCGCGCGAGGCCGGCGCGGCGTCAAGGTGCACCGGTCGAAGAACGCGCCCCGGCACGGCTAGCGGTACAGCGACACGAAAGGCGGCGGCCGAGTCGCAGGTGCTGCTGAAGAACTCCGGCGGCACGCGTCCGCTGAAGGCTACCGGCGCGATCTACGTCGAGAAGGTCACCGCCACGGGCACTAAGGTCCATTCGGTGCCCCAGATCCGCGCCAACACGGTGCTGCCGGCAGACCGGCATCCGGCCACGCTGCACACCGCGGACGGCCTGCGGCTGGTCGGCGAGCTCGCCCTGCCCCTCGGCCGGGCCCCCGTCGCGACGATCGTCTGCCTGCATCCGCTGCCCGCCGGGGGCGGCATGATGGACAGCCACCTGCTGCGCAAGATGGCCTGGCGCCTGCCCGCCCTCGCCGGCCTCGCCGTGCTGCGCTTCAATACTCGCGGCACCACCAGCGAGGCCGGCACCAGCGAGGGTGTTTTCGATCAGAGCGATGCCGAGAAGTACGACGTCGCGGCCGCTCTCGACCTCGCCGAGGCGCAGGACCTGCCGAGCATCTGGCTCGTCGGCTGGAGCTTCGGCACCGACCTGGCGCTGCGGTACGGCTGCGACCCCAGTGTCGTCGGGGCCATCCTGCTGAGCCCGCCGCTGCGCTACTCCGGCCCAGCTGACCTGTCCGCGTGGGCCGCGTCGGGCAAGCCGCTCGTCGCCGTCGTACCGGAGCGCGACGACTACCTCCAGCCGGCCGAGGCTCGCGAGCGCTTCGCTGCGGTACCGCAGTGCGAGGTGGTCGCGGTCGAAGGCGCCAAGCACCTGTGGGTCGGCTTCAGCGACCAGGTGCTTGACGAGATCGTCAAGCGGGTCGCACCCGCATCCTTTCCCCTTCCCCGTTCCTTCCCCGAGCCCCAGGAGTCCACGTGAGCTTCGACCTGACCGGCAAGACCGCCCTGGTGACGGGCGCCTCCAGGGGGATCGGGCGCGCCCTGGCGCTCGGGCTGGCGACCGCCGGCGCCGACATTGCCTTGTCCGCGCGGGACGAGACGGCCCTCGCCCAGGTTCGTGAGCAGGTCGAGGCGCTGGGCCGCAGGGCCATCGTCCTGCCCGCGGACGTCACCGACCCGCAGGCCTGTCAGCGGCTGGTCACCGACGCGGTGGCCGCCCTCGGCCAGCTCGACGTGCTGGTCAACAATGCCGGCGGCTCGTCGTACATGGGGCCGTTCACCGACCTGCGCTTCTCCGGCTGGGAGAAGACGATGCGGCTCAACGTGGACTCGATCGTGCACCTGAGTCAGGTTGCCGGACGGCACATGGTCGAGCGCGGCAGCGGCAGCGTGGTCAACGTCGCGAGCGTCGCCGGGCTGACCGCGACGCCGTTGCTGGCGGCGTACGGCGCCAGCAAGGCCGCGGTCATCTCCCTGACCAAGACCCTTGCCTTCGAATGGGGTGGCAGTGGCGTGCGGGTCAACGCGCTGTGCCCGGGCTGGACCAGGACCGCCCTCAACAACGAGCTCTGGGGTGGCGCGGACGGTGGCGCGGGCTGGGTGGCAGGCCAGGCCCTGAAGCGCTGGGCCGACCCGGAGGAGATGGTCGGACCGACGGTGTTCCTGGCCAGCGACGCGTCGAGCTACGTCACCGGGCAGGCGCTGGTCGTCGACGGCGGCCAGACCGCCGGCTGAGCTCGAGTCAGCTGGCCTCCTGGCGCGGGACGACGACTTCCTCCAGGACCAGCTGGATGGCGGCGGCGATCGGGATGGCCAGCAACGCGCCGAGGACGCCGAGCAGGGAGGCACCGATGAGGATGGCCACGACGGTGGTGACCGAGGAGACGTCGACCGACCGCTTCATGATGCGCGGGTAGAGCAGGTAGCTCTCGAACTGCTGGTAGAGCAGGAACCACACCCCGACCCCGATCCCGACCGGGATGGACACGGCGAAGGCCAGCAGCGTGGCGACCGCCGCGCCGATGGTCGCGCCGACCAGCGGGATCAGGTCGGTGACGGCGATGAGCAGTGCCAGGGCCAGTGGGTACGGCACTCCGGTGACCAGCAGAACGACGAAGCCGGTGCTGCCGGCGATGGCGGCGATGGTCAGGCAGCCCGCGACGTAGCCGCCGAAGCGCGCCAGGATGTCGTCGGACAACAGCCCGAAGCGGGCCCGGCGGCTGCGCGGGACCAGCCGGTAGACGTTCTCCTTGAGCAGCGGCAAGCTGGCCATGAAGTACAGCGTCAGGGTCAGCACGGTGATGGTGCTGAAGACCGCGCCGAACACGAACCGGCCGACCCCGAGCACGCTGCCGAAGGCGTCGCCCGTGGGATCGCTGTTGGCCAGGTAGTCCTGCGCGCGCTTGATCAGGTGGGCGTGGCTGTCCAGCCTGGCGATCCGCGGGTTGTTCTGCAGCCGCGTCAGGTAGTCCGGAGCCGAGTCGAGGAGCTGCTGCCCCTGCTCCACGATCACGGGTACGACGGCGAGCGCGACACCGAGGAAGAACAGCAGGACGACGACGACCACCGCCCCGACTGCCTTGGCCCGCTTGAGCCCCCGGCGCTGGAAGAACTCTACGGCTGGGTTGAGCCCGACGGCCAGAAAGGCCGAGATCAGCATCAGGACCAGGACCGACTCCACCTGGACCAGGGCCTGCACCAGGCCGTAGGCCAGGGCCAGACCGAGGGCGGCGGCAAAGGCGATGCGGAACGGCGAGCGTTGGGACAGCGGCGGCCCCGGTACGCCGTACGGGAGGTCGTCGCTGACCTGAGCCTCGATGCGGCGGACGGCCGTGTCGAGCAGCGGATCGTCGGGGTCGACCGAACTGGCCGTCGCGGCCGCGGCGAGCGCCTTGTCCCCGGCCCGCGCAGCGCTCTTGCCCGCCTGGACCGCGCCGGCCTCGGCTGCCCCTGCCTCATGCCGGGCTTGCCCGGCCAGACTTGCGGCGTCGGTGGCCTGTTCGGCTGCGGCCCGCGCTTGAGCGAGGGAGGGCTCGACGTCGGTCACCGGGACTGCGGCAGGACGGTCGAGCCACCTCCTAGCGGGCCGATGGCTGACAGTGCCTCGCGCAGGGTGTCCAGCTGCGCGAGGGCGGCGTCGCGTCGGTGGAACTGCTCATCCGCCTCGTCCTGGGCCTGCTGCCTGATCGCGGCCGACTCAGCCCGGGCGTCCTCGTGCAGGACACGGACGTCCTCGTCGGCCTGCTCGCGCAGGGCGGCGGCCTGAGAGTGCGCCTGACCGACGATCTGCTGCGCCTCGCCGCGAGCGCTGTTCACGGTGGTCTGGGCTTCCTGCTGGGCCGCGGCGGTCTGCGCCTGGGCTTGCTGCTGGGCCTGGTTCCGGATCGTCTCGGCCTCGCGCTGCCCGTCGAGCCGGCCCAGCTCGGCATCCCGCTCCACCGCGGCGAGGTCGGTCTCGCGCCGATCAAGGGCTCCGGTGCGCTCGGCCGTCGTACGCCCGGCCTGCTCCTGGGCCTCGGCCATCGTCCGGTGCGCCTGCTCACCGGCCTGGGTCAGGACCCGGTGCGACTCCTCCTGGGCGTCGCCGCGCAGCTGCGCGGCCTCCTGCTCGGCCAGCAGCAGCATCGCCGACAACCGCTCGGTGAGCCGGCTGGCCGGCTCGGGCAGACCGGCGGCGCGCTCCTCGGCGTCGGCCAACTGCGCCTGGAGCCGACCCAGAGCCTGCTCGAGCTGCTGGTGCCGTCCGGCGTCCTGTTCGTGCCGACGGTCCGCGTCGTGCAGGGCCGCCTCGAGCTGGTCGAGGTGCTCATCGACGTCCTGCTGGTCGTAGCCGCGGCGAACGACCCGGAAGCCCTTCGTCTCGGGCTCGTCGTGCAGGGGCACCAGGTCGTCACTCATGCCAGCATTCTCGCTCACGATCGCTCAGACGTTGCGGAAGCGGTTGATGGCGTCGAGGTGAGTCGCCCGGAACTCCTGCGCCTGCGGTGCCACGCCCAGCCCCTCCTCGGGCGCCAGGCACAGGACGCCGACCTTGCCCTGATGCTGGTTGCGATGCACGTCGTACGCCGCCTGGCCGGTCTGCTCCAGCGGGTAGGTCCCGGACAGGGTCGGGTGGATCAGCCCCCTGGCCACCATCCGGTTGGCCTGGGCACTCTCCCGGTGGTTGGCGAAGTGCGAGCCGATGATCCGCTTGAGGTTCATCCAGAAGTAGCGGTTGTCGTAGGAGTGCATGTACCCGCTGGTGGACGCGCAGGTCGCGATCGTGCCGCCCCGTTTGGTGACGTAGACCGAGGCGCCGAAGGTCTCCCGGCCCGGGTGCTCGAAGACGATGTCGATGTCCTCGCCGCCGGTCAGCTCGCGGATCCGCTTACCGAAGCGCTGCCACTCCTTCGGGTCCTGCTCGTGCTCGTCCTTCCAGAACCGGTAGTCCTCGGCGCTGCGGTCGATGACCAGGTCGGCGCCCATCCGCCGTACGATCTCAGCCTTTTCCGGGCTGCTGACGACGCAGACCGGGATCGCTCCGCCGTTGAGGGCGTACTGCGTGGCGTAGGAGCCCAGGCCGCCGCTGGCCCCCCAGATCAGCACGGTGTCGCCCTGCTTCATGCTGCTGCCATTGTGGCTGACCAGCTGGCGGTACGCGGTGGAGTTGACCAGTCCGGGAGCGGCCGCCTCCTCCCAGGTGAGGTGCGCCGCCTTCGGCATCAGCTGGTTGGACTTGACCAGGGCCAGCTGGGCAAGGCCACCGAAGTTGGTCTCGAAGCCCCAGATGCGCTGCTGCGGGTCGAGCATCGCGTCGTCGTAGCCCTCCGGGTCCTCCATCTCCACGCTCAGGCAGTGCGCGACGACCTCGTCGCCGGCCTTCCACCTGCTCACCCCGGCTCCGACCCGCAGAACGACACCCGACAGGTCGGAGCCGACGACGTGGTGGTCCAGGTCGTGCCGCTTGGTGAGCTCCGACAGCCGGCCGTACCGCTCCAGGAAGCCGAAGGTGGAGACCGGCTCGAAGATGCTCGTCCACACGGTGTTGAAGTTGATGCTGCTGGCCATGACCGCCACGAGGGCCTCACCGGGGCCGAGCTCGGGCGTCGGCACCTCCTGCAGGTGTAGGCTCTTGCGCGGGTCCTTGTCGCGGCTCGCCAGGCCCTCGAACATGCCCTGCTCGTCCTTGCGCACCACCACGCCGCCGTAGGTCTCTGGCACCGGGAGGTCGGCGACAGCGGTCGGCTGGCCAGCCAGGACGGCGTCGAGGATGTCCTTCACAAGGGGTCCTTCGGAGAGGCGACGGTGATCGTTGGGGAAGCCTACCGGCGGGTAGCCCACCGCTCCGTACCCCGCCCTCGCCACCGGTACCTGCGCCGGACCGTCAGTGCTGGGCCGGCAGGACGTAGGCGGGGACGTCGGCCGGCACGATGTGCTGGTGGAAGCTGAACAGCTCCGGGTCGGCGGGGTCGACCGTGGCGCTCACCCAGTGGTACTGGTACTCACCGAAAGTGGTCACTCGGGTGAAGTTCTGCACGACGTTGCCCACGCCGGCCTTGCCCGCTGCGTTGGTCGTTGCTGCGTCCATGAGGGGCTTGTCGACATCGAAGCTGTGGCTGTCGCCGTTCACGAGCACGACCGGCCCGCGGAAGGCCGTCACCTGACGTACCAGCTCGTCCTTGGTGTCCTGGAAGTGGGTCTGCACCGCCGACGGGTCCCACATGTCGGCCTGGATGTCGAGCAGGACGCCCTTGCTGCCGCTGGCCTTGGCCGCGGCGAACGAGTCCTTGATCCACCGCAGGTTGGCGGCGTTGCGGGCGGTGTACTCCGCCTGCGCCTCGGCGACCGGGCCGTCCTTTTTGGTGTTCGTCGCATCGACCCAGTTGTTGTCCGACCCTGTGACGTTCAGCCCCACGAAGGTCACCGGGCCCTTGGTCCAGCGCACGTTCTCGGGGAACGCCGGGCTCTGGCGCACCAGCCGCAGGGTGCGCTGGCCGAGGCTCCGATTGGTTGGGAAGGACAGCTTCCGCAGGTAGTCCAGCCGGTCGACTGAGTCGCTCTTGTTGGTCAATGTGGACCGGTCGCAGTCGGTCCACTCGTTGTCGCCGGGCACGTAGACGACGGGCCTGCGGTACTGACCGAACAGGTCCAGCGCGTACTTGTACACGTCCTGTCCCTGGGCGAAGCCGGCGATCCCGGCGTACGGCGCGCTGCTGCCCGCTCCCTCGGGCGTCGCGGTGGCCGTCGTGGCGTGCGGGTCGGCGAAGCAGCTCTCGCTGCCGTTCTTGGTGTCGCCGTCGAAGATGCTGAACGCCAGGTCGTGGCTGTTCAGGTCGGCCAGGACATTCGGGTAGAGCCGGCGACCGTAGTCGCCATACGGCATGTCGCCGACAAGGCCGATCTCGAAGGGCTTCTTGACCTGGCCGGGCGGGTGCGACCTGCCCTCGGCGAGCGCGAGGCCGGGGAGGCTGCCCGTCACGGCGGCGCAGGCCACCGCCGTCGCCGCGGTGAGCAGGGCTGTTGCGGTACGTCGGCGCACGGGTGCTCCAGGGTCGCTCGTCCGGGTGGTCCTGGTGACCGTGCAACAGCCAGGTGTACGACAGCCAAGGACGGGGTGGCCGGGCGATGGCCAATAGTCGAGAAGCGGATCGACACCGCACTGGTGCCAGCGCCAGGGGCGCGGATGCCAAGAGCGGGGCGAACGGGAAGTCCGCAGCGGCCTCGTTCCGAGGCGGCACTTCGCGCACTTGTGCGGCACGGCCCGATCCCGGCTAGCAGCGGTCAGCAGGGCAGGCCTGGGAGCCTGCCCCCCTGCGCGCCCCGGCCCCGACCCGTGAGGGAATCGTGACCGGGAGCGCAGGCGTACCGTCTCAGGTCGGCACGTGCGCATCCCCGACGGGAACCACCTCGGTCAGGAAGGCCGTGGCGCACTGCGGACAGATGAACTGCCGGAAGACCACATCTGCGTCCACGAAGTCCCGCGAGTCCGGGTAGACCTGGGGCCCGGCAGCGTCCACCGTCGTCTCGTACCGCGGCACGTACGTCAGGTAGTCCGTCGGTCCGCCCTCAAGGGGCTGGTCGCACTGTGTACAGGCCAGGCTGCCGTCCGGTCGAAGCGTGATGTTGCGGTTGAGACGGCCTGCTGCGGTGGTCATCGGGTCGCCTTCGCCAGCTCGAGGCGCCTGTCCTTGAGCCCCTGCCTGTGCTCCTGCGTTGCCGGCAGGTCGGCATCCCGGTCTGCACCGAGCACCACCCCGTACACCGAGCGCGCGGTCGGCTCGGTCACCTTCAGCTCGGCGACGTCCTTGGCCACCCGGGCCGGGTCCCGCAGCAGCGGGTCGCCGTAGCCACCGCCGGACTGCCAGGACATGTAGTGCACGTCGTCGGGGAAAAGCAGCAGCTCGTCCTCGCAGGCCAGGGTCTGGTGGTCGCCGGTGATCTCGTCCAACGAGGACGGGATCTGGCCCTGGGCGAACAGGGCCTTGACGTCCGAGGACCTGACCGCGAGGTCGGCCTGGCTGCTGCCGGGGTAGCCGCCGGCCAGTCCGGGGTTCATCGGGATCGACTTCCCCGACCCGGAAACGACCTGCAGCATCGGTGCCGGCGTGTCGTGGGGCACGAAGCACAGCGACCCCGTAACGCCGCCACGGAACTGGCCAGGCCCCCCGCTGTCGGGCTCCTCCCGTCTCCAGAGGTAGAGCATCGGCAACATGAACTCGTTCATCTCGACGTCAGGCATTTTGCCCATTGGTATGAGCAGCAAGCCGGCGGTGTCGACGCCGTCGTGGTCGTTGCCGGCGCCGAAGCCCGCCCCCATCGAGTCGGTGATCATCGTGGCGAACGGGTTGCCCCGCTGGTCCATGCCGGCCATCACGCACAGGTCCCAGGTACCGCAGCAGACCGACTGCACGTCGCCGTGGTGCTCCGCGGAGGTGTCCAGCATCTTCGACAGGCACTCCGTCACGGCGTTCGTAGTGGCCCACGCTGAGGCGACGGAGCCCTTCCCGACACCCGAGGGGAAGGTGGCGTTGTTGAGCGTCCCCTCCTCAGTGACGAAGCTCATGCAGCGACGCAGACCACCTGCTGCCCATGGGATGTCACCGCACAGCACCGGCAGTACCGCGGACATCACACCGCCGTACATGCCGGTGAACGTGCAGTTGATCATGCCGGACTGCGGGCCGGTGCCGGTGAAGTCGAACTCCAGGTCGGTGCCGCGCTTGGTCAGCGTGCAGACGACCGGGTGGACCCCCCGGTCGCCCTTCATCGACTGCTCCTGGTAGGAAACCGCCTTCCAGGTGCCGTCCTCGATCTTCTCCAGCTTGGCCCGGAGCCGGCTCTCGGCGTCGTCAAGCTGGCGCTGCATGGCGGCCTTGACGGTGTCGGCGCTGTAGCGGTCGATGAGCTGCCGGATCCGCTCGTGCCCGACCATGTTGGCGCCGAACTTTGCCCGCAGGTCCAGGGCGACCAGCTTGGGCACCCTCGACCGACGCAGGTAGACGTCCTCGATGTCCTGCCGTAGCTGGTAGCCCTCTACGATCTTCACCGGCGGCGTGGGCAGCGATTCCCAGAAGATGTCCTCGGCGCGCGGCGTCCAGCTGCCGGGCGAGACGCCCCCGAGGTCGGCCTGGTGGGCGACGGCGCAGGTCCAGGCGAACAGCTTGCCGTCGTGGAACAGCGGGGCGAACAGCGCCACGTCGTTCTGGTGCAGGCCGCCCCCGACCCAGGGGTCGTTGCACAGGAACATGTCGCCCTCGCGGATCCCCGGGTTGACCGACCGGTGCTGCAGGATCCACTTGATAGCCAGGTCGGTCGAGGCGACCAGCTCAGTGTTGTAGGGGCCGACCTGGACGACGTCGCCGACCTCGTCGGTGATGGCGACGTCGAAGTCGTTGCAGTCGGTCACCACGAGCGAACCGGACATGGCCTTCAGGGCCTGGCCCATCATGTCGGTGATCGCCCACAGGCGGTGCCGGATCACCTCGTAGGTCAAGACGTCCATCCCGTCGAGTGCCTCCTGGCTCCCCCTGTGCAGGGTGAGCGAGTCGGGCAGTGAGGCGAGCACGTCTTCGGCGGTGCTGATCCGGCTGGCGAAGACCTCGGAGCCGGGTACCTGCATGAGGGGCATCAGATCTCCTTGTAGCGGATGACGAGGTTGCCGAGTTGGTCGACTGTGGCCGAGGTGCCCGGCGGGACCACGACGGTGGTGGTGGGAGCCTCGACGATGCCGGGGCCCTCGAGGGTGTGGCCGCGGCGCAGCGCCGCGTAGTCGTAGATCGCAACGTCCTGCCAGCCGGCCCGCAGGTCGAGCATGGCGCGGCGGCGCTGCTTGACGGGGGCCGGGCCGTGACCTTCCTCCGGGAGCGTCGGGAGCTCCGGCTTGAATGGCAGCCGCCCGGTTCCGAAGACGCGGTAGGTGATGAACTGGACCCCCGCCTCGCGGAAGCCGCTGCCCTCCCCGAACAGGCCGGCGTAGCGCCGTTCGAAGTCGTGCGACACCTGCAGCACACCCTGCTCGTCGAGCGGGCCGCCTTGAACGGGGGTCGAGACCTCGAAGATTTGCATGGTGTAGCGGGCGTCGATCTCGCGGCTGGTGGAGACGTCGGTGAAGTCCACCCGCTGCTCCTGAAGCCGGCGCAACACGTCCTGCTCCAGCTGCTGCAGGTTGCCTTCGACGCGGGACGGCTCGACCGGGAAGTTGGTCGGGTCCGACAGCTCAGCCGACAGCACCACATCGGAGGTGGCCAGCCCGTACGCCGAGAACGTGGCGGCGGTCTGGCCGAGCGGGACGACGATCTCCTGCACGCCGAGGTCGGCGCCGTACGCCGCGCAGTGCACTGGCCCGGCGCCCCCGAAGGCGTACATGGCGAAGTCGCGGGGATCGTGCCCTGCCCCGACCACGACCGAGCGGACGAGGTCCGCGGTCTGGGAGTTCTGGATCTCGAAGACCGCCGCGGCGGCCTCCTCGGCCGTCATGCCCAGCGGTTCGCCGATGTGCCGGGACAACGCGTCCCTGGCCCGCTCGATCTCGAGCTTCTTCGTGCCGCCGAGGAAGAAGTCGGCGTTCAGGATGCCGAGCACCAGGTTGGCATCAGAGACCGTGGGCTCGGTGCCACCCTGCCCGTAGCAGGCCGGTCCGGGGACCGCGCCCGCGCTGCGCGGCCCCACCCGAAGATTGCCGCCGTCGTCCAGCCAGGCGATCGCGCCACCGCCGCTGCCGATGGTGGCGACCTTCATCATCGGCACCGTCACCTGGTATTGGTTCAGCGTGGTGGTGGTGTCGAAGACGGGTTCGCCGTCGACGACCAGCCCGACGAGGAACGTGGTGCCGCCGACGTCGGTGGAGATGATGTTCTTGTGGCCCAGCTGCTGGCCCAGCGTCCGGGCGCCGATCACTCCGCCGGTGAGCACGGAGCCGATCGTGGTGATGGCGAAGGCCGGAGCCTGCTGCGCCGAGACGCTGCCACCGGAGCCCTGCATGACGAGTAGCGGGCCCTTCAGCCCACGCTCCGCGAGCTGGTCCGACAGCGGGCTGAGGTAGTCGCGCAGGGTCGGGCCGATCTGCGTGCTCATCACGGTCGTGGCGCTGCGCGCGTACTCCCGGATTCGCGGGCTGATCTCGCTGGACAGCGCCACGTACAGGTCGGGGGCGATCTCGTGGACGAGCTCGCGCACCCGTTGCTCGTGGGCGGGGTTGCGGAACGACCACAGCAGCGACACCGCGATCGCCTCGACCCCGTCATCGACCAACTCGCGGATGGCCGCGCGGGTGGCCTCCTCGTCCAGTGCCACGATCTCGGCGCCCTTGTAGTCGATCCGTTCGACGATCTCCCTCACCCGGCGCTTGGGTACCAGCGGGCGCGGCTTGCGGGTCGAGGTGATGTCCTGGATCTCCTCGGGGCTCAGGCCGGCGTACCTGCCCTCGAGGTTCATGATGTAGATCGAGTCGCGGTGGCCCTTTGTGGTGAGGAAGCCCACCTCCGCGACGTCGCCGGTTACCAGCGCGTTGAGCGAGGCCGTCGTGCCGTGGCAGATGTACGCCGTGTCGGCCAGCAGCGCGCCGACGTCGAGGCCGATGGTCTCGGCGAGGGAGTCGATCGAGTTGAGTACGCCCCGGGCGAGCTCCGGTGGTGTCGAGGGGACCTTCGCCGAGTAGACATGGCCGTGGTCGTCCGCGGCGAAGGCGTCGGTGAACGTCCCCCCGACGTCGATCCCGATGATGTGTGGCACGCGTCCTCCTGGAGACGTCGGGGAGTGGTAAGGGCGTTCAGGCGTTGATCGTCGAGGGAACTATCACGGGCTTGATCTCACGCATGGACTCCATGCCTGCCAGCGCGTCGCCGACTTGGTCGAGGGAGAACCGCGAGCCCAGCAGGTCGCCGAAGGAGAATCGGTCGCTGTGGTCGGCCAGGAACGCCAGGGCCCGGTAGTAGTGCGGGATGTCCCCGCTCATGGTCCCGGCAACGGTGAGCTGGCGAAGGTTGAAGTTCGTCGGCCGCACGGGGACGGGCCGGGGCTCGGACGCCCCGATGACCAGGTAGCGACCGCCCCGGCGCAGCAGGTCCAGGCCTTCGACGAAGGCCGCGTTGGCGCCGCTGCACTCCACGACGAGGTCGGCGCCGCGGCCGTCGGTCAGCTCGAGCACCTGCTCCTTGCGGCTCTCGGCGTCCGTGCCGAGCACGTCGAGCACCACGTCGGCACCCCACCGCCTGGCGATGTCCAGCCGCGCCTCCGGGGCGCCGATCATGACGGTACGACGGGCCCCGGACTGGATCGCGAACGCCAACGCGTACAGCCCGACTGGTCCGCTGCCCTGAATGACGACGGTCTCGTGGAGCTCGATCCGGCCGATTTTCTCGTAGCCGTGCACGATCGTGCGGAAGGCGCACGTCGCGGAGGCCGCGACAGCGGGGTCGAGGCCCTCCGGCACCTTGACCATGCTGCAGCGCGGCATGACGTAGGCGTACTCGGAGAAGCCGCCGGTGATGTAGGGGAACTCGTTTGCCGAGCCCCAGCCGTACATCCTGGCGTTCTCGCACGCGGTTGGCTGCCCGGCCACCGTGCACCAGTAGCAGGAGCCGCACCAGGCGTAGGACCAGGCCACCAGGTCGCCCTCGGCCAGCGGCCGGTTGAGGGCGTCGACGCGCCGGTCACGGCCCAGGGCGGTGATGCGCCCGACGATCTCGTGCCCGGGCACCAGCGGCAGCTTGGACATGCCCGAGGCGGCGTACTCGCCCCGCCAGATGTGTACGTCGGTCCCGCACATCGTGCTGGCCTCGACCTTCACGATCGCGGCGTGCGGCTCGGGGTCGGGGATCGGCAGTGAACGGACCTCCAACGGTTTCTCGTAGTCCACGAGCACCGCTGCGTGCGTCTCAGCCGGCTTGGACATGCTTGCCTCCCAGGATGTGCGGCGCGGGTCGCCGTGCAAGGGCGCTCACCGGAGCGCGATGTTGACGGTCTTGGACTGGGTGTAGCTGAGGAGCTCCTCGATGCCCTCCTCGGAGTCGGTGCCACTGTTTTTGTGGCCCGAGAAGGGAGCACCGAGGAAGTGGGTGCCCGACCCGTTCACCCACACGTAACCGGTGTCCAGGCGATCGGCCACCGAGAGCGCGGTCTGCAGGTCGCGGGTCCAGACCGCACCCGTGAGCCCGTACGGGACATCGTTGGCCTGGGCGACGACGTCGTCCAGGTCGTTCCACCGCAGGACCGACAGCACCGGCCCGAAGATCTCCTCCCGGGCGATGCGCATCGACATGTTCACGTCAGCGAAGACGGTGGGCGCGACGAAGAAGCCGGCCTGCAGCGCGGGGTCGTCCGGCCGGCCGCCACCGGTGACCAGTCGCGCGCCGTCCTCGTGGCCCTTGGCGATGTAGGACGTCACCTTGTCGAACTGCGCCTGTGAGACCAGGCAGCCCATCTCGGATGCAGGGTCGAGCGGGTGGCCGATCCGGATGGACTGCAGCCGGGTCACCAGCCGCTCCAGGAACTCCTCGTGCAGCGACTCGTGCAGGAACAGCCTGGTCGTTGAGCCGCAGGACTGGCCCTGGCACCAGTGGCAGTTCATCCCGAAGGCCGCGCCCTCCACGGCAGCATCGAGGTCGGCGTCGGCGCACACGATCATCGCGTTCTTGCCGCCGAGCTCCAGGCTCACGTGCTTGACCGCGACCTCCGCGGCGGCGGCCTGCACGCGCTGGCCAGTCTCGACGCTGCCGATCAGCGCGATCCGCTTGATCTGCGGGTGCCGGACAAGCGCGTCCCCGGTCTCGGCACCGGTGCCGGTGACGATATTGAGCACACCGGGCGGGAAGACGTCCTGGGCCAGCTCAGCCAGCAGCAGCGCCGACAGGGGGGCCTGATCAGGAGCTTTGAGCACGAGCGTATTGCCGGTGACCAGCGGCGCGCCGAGCTTGGCGGCGGCGAACAAGATCGGGTGGTTGTACGGGATGATCCGGCCGACCACGCCGTACGGCTCCCGGCGGGTCAGCAGCCAGCTGCGGGACATTGACGGCAGCGTCTCGCCCTTGATCTGGAAGGCGACTCCGGTCTGGTAGTCCAGCCACCGCACTGCCATCCCGACGTCGCCGGTCATGGCCGTGACCGGGTTGCCGACGTCGGCGGCATCAAGCAGCCCGAGCTCGCGTGCGTGCTCGAGCAGGCGGGCGCCGAGCCGGCGGATCAGCGTGACCCGCTCGGTGAGTGGCGTGTCGCGCCAGGCCGGGAAGGCCGCCTGCGCGGCGGTGACGGCCGCCGCCACGTCGTCGGCCCCGGCCAGCGGCACGTGGGCGAGCACGGAGCCGTCGTACGGGGCGATGGTCTGCATGGTCCGGCCGGAGCGGGCCTCGACGAGCTCCCCGCCGATGAGCATCCGCCAGTCGCGCTTCAACAGGAGCTGGAGCTCGCTGCTGTCGTAGGTCTGCGGTGCAGTCATGGGCGCGCCTCTCGTCGTCGGATCCACCGGGGTGCGGCGGACTAGGAGATGCCGAACAGTGCCTTCGCGTTGTCGAGCAGGACCTTCTGCCGCACCTCGGGGGAAATGGGCAGTTCGTCGAACTCGGCGAGCCATCGCTCAGGGGTGATGACTGGCCAGTCCGAGCCGAACAGCACCCGGTCGGGCAGCAGTCGGTTGACGTGCTGGACCAGCTGCGGGGGGAAGTACTTGGGGGCCCAGCCGGACAGGTCCAGGTAGACGTTGCCCTTGTGCCGAGCCATGGCCAGCTGCTCGTCCTGCCATGGCCAGCCGGGATGCGCCGAGATGAGAGTGAGGTCCGGATGGTCGGCGGCGATGTCGTCGAGGTAGGGGATGGGCGCGGTGTACTTGAGCTTGAAGCCCATGCCGCCACGGGTCCCGGCGCCGTTGCCCATCATTCCGGTGTGAAACAGGCAGACGAGGCCGAGCTCGGCGGCCAGGTCCCACAGCGGGGCGAAGCGCGGTTCGTTGGCGTAGAAGTGCTGGCGACCGGGGTTGAACTTCAGGCCCTTCAATCCGAGGTCCTTGATCCGGCGGACCTCGTCGAGCGCCAGCCGACCCTTCCACGGGTCGACCCCACCGAAGCCGAGGAAGGCGTCCGGGTGCTTGCGGACCGCCTGGGCGACGTGGTCGTTGGGCACCGGCGGGAGCCCGGACGACGTCGAGTCGTCAGAGGCCAGCAGCACCGCCATCATCTCGCGGCCTCGGTAGGCGTCGGCCAGGTCCGCCAGCGTGACCGGGGTGAGCTCTTTGCCGAAGTATGCGCCCATCGCGCCCGTGCGGCCGCCACCCATGGAGCCGAGGGAGACCTCGTCCCACGGGTGGACGTGGCAGTCGATGGCCTTGAGTGTCATGACGAGCCCTTCCAGGTAAGTGTGAGGCCGAGCTCGGCGAGAACGGCGTCGGTGTCCTCGCCCAGCAGCGGCGGGGCCTGCAGGCCGTCCCACGGCGTCTCGGAGTATCGGACGGGCGGGGCAACGGTCACCACCTCGCCCTCGCTGGCGTGCGGAAGCCGCAGGGCCAGCCCGAGGTGGCGGGCCTGCCGCTCCTCGAACACCTCCGCCACTGTGTTGACCCTGGCGTGCGGCACGTCGTGGGCGGCCAGCCGCTCCTGCCACTGCGCGCTGGTCAGCGTGGCGAACTCGGCGGCCAACAACGTGTGCAGCTCCTCGAAGTTCTGCACCCGAGCTCCGCGGGTGGCAAAGCGCGGGTCCTTGGCCAGCTGGGGGCGCCCTACGGCGCCCACCAGGGCGGCCCAGAACTTCGTGGGCGAGGACAGATGAAGGGTCATCACGCGACCGTCGGCGCAGGTGAAGGCGTACGACTGGCTGACGCTCGGCCGGCTCCGGGGCCCGCCGGGGTCTCCCGCCTGGTGCCACATGGACGCCTCCGAGCCGAGGAAGGCGGCCACCGCCGCGAACATCGAGACGTCGACGTGCTGGCCGACGCCCAGCCGCTCGCGAGCGGTCAGGGCGGCCAGCGCTGCGTACGCGGCGGTGAGCCCGGCGATCCCGTCGGCCATGGCCGGCCCGACGATCCGGGGCTCTGTCGGGTCCAGGGTCTGCCCGAGCAAGCCGCCCAGGGACTGCGCCACCGTGTCGTAGACCGGCCGGCGGGCATCCGGGCCGTCCTGGCCGAAGCCGGACACCGAGCAGTAGATGATTCGCTCGTTCCACTGCCGCACCGTCGGGTACCCCAGCCCCAACCGTTCCATGACACCCGGTCGCGAGTTCTCCACGAGCACGTCGCACCCGGTGACGAGTCGGCGGACGGCCTCTTTGCCGAGATCGGAGTGCAGGTCCAGGACCACGCTGCGCTTGTTGCGGTTGTAGGCCACGAAGTGCGGGCCGTAGTGTCCACCGGCGAAGGACCGGAACGGGTCACCGCCGTCCGCCGCCTCGATCTTGACGACCTCCGCACCGAGGTCAGCGAGCAGTTGGCCGGCGTACGGGCCGGCGATGAAGCTGGCCAGCTCGACCACCCGGATCCCGGCCAGCGGCCCGCTGGAGCTCACGAGGCCCCCCGGGAATATTCGAGCAGCACGTTGCCGGTGCCGGTGACGGTGGCCGACCAGCCCGGGTTGACCGCGTACACGGTGTCGTCGGTGTCGATGACGGCAGGGCCGTCGATGTGCGCCCCGGGCGTCAGCTGCTCCAGGCGCAGCACGGGCGTCCGGGCGGGCTGCGCGTCCACGGCCCAGCGGACCTCGCGGTGGGCCTGCGGCTGCGCGATGTGCGGCGGGGCTTCCGCTTCGAGTGGCACCCAGGTGGGCATCGGCGCCCGCAGGTCCAGCGTGACCTCGGTGAGCCGGCCGGTGCCGGCGTCGGCCAGCACCTGCTCGAGCGGCTGGCCGTCCTCCACGGCTGCCTCGTGCCGCTCGGCGTCCCGCTCCACCACGAGGGAGACCACAGCGGTGACCTCCTCGTGGGAGAAACCTTCGCCCTGCATGTCGAAGCGGCCCTGCTCGCGGAGCTCGGTGACCGCCCGGGCCACGACTCCCGCGGTCTGCGCGCCGCCGGCCGGAAGCACCACTGCACGGCTGTAGTGGTGCCAGACATCGACGGTCGAGGAGCCAAAGGCGCTGAAGACCGAGCCGTGCGGGAAGCCCACCACCCGGTCGATGCCGACCTGCTCGGCAATGTCGCAGGCGTGCAGCGGTCCACCTCCCCCGAAGGCGAACAGGGTGAAGTCCGCGGCCGGGACACCGGTGGCCTCGACCCTGCTGCGCACCTGCTCGGCCATCGCCGCGTTGACCTGCGCGCGCACCTGTGCCGAAGCGGTCTGCACGTCCACGCCGAGGCCCTGCGCCAACCGCCGCTGGACCACCGTCTGAGCCCTAGCCGCGTTGAGCCGCATCCGGCCGCCGAGGAAGCCCTCGGCGTCGAGCAGGCCGAGCAGCAGGTTGGCGTCGGTGACGGTGGGGCGCTGGCCGCCTTTGCTGTAGCAGACCGGTCCCGGGGAGGAGCCGGCGCTCTCGGGGCCTACCACGAGCTGCCCGTCGACGACGGAGGCGATGCTGCCGCCGCCCGCGCCGATCGACTCGGTGGCGATCACCGGCACGGCGATCCGCATGCCGGCGACGACCGGCTCGTGCACCACGGCGGGCTCGGTGCCGTCGAGCACCGCGACATCGGTGCTGGTACCGCCCATGTCGGCGGTGACCACGTGCGTCAGGCCTAGCTGGCGGGCGCTGACCGCGGCGCCGCGCACCGCCACCGCCGGGCCGCTGGACAGTGTCTGCACGGCAACGGTCTTGGCCACGCGGGCGGAGCCGCCAGCGGCGTGCACGACTAGCAGCGGCCGGCGCATGCCCTGAGTGCGCGCCAGGTCCTCGGCGCGGTAGAGCCCCCGGGACAGGTCGCCGTGCAGGTAGGCGTTGAGCAGCACCGTGCTGGTGCGGACGTCGTCCCGGTCGGAGGAGGTCACCTCGTGGCCGAGCTGCAGCGGTACCGAGCGCAGGTAATGCACGGGGTAGCGCTCCCGGACGAGGTCGCGGATGCGCCGTTCGTGCGCGGGGTTGCGGGCGCTGTGCTGCAGGCTCACCGCGATCATCCGGGTACCCAGCGCCACCAGCTCGCGTACCGCGGTGAGCACCTGGTCGGAGGAGGGCGTTTTCACGGCTCTGCCGTCGGCGTCGACCTCCTCATCGATCCCCCGCACCAGCTCGGGGTCCAGGAGCGGGTGCTCACCGGTGCCGTACAAGGTGCGCTCCGCCCCCGCGGTGACCAGCAGGCCGACCTTGGGACCGCGGCGCTGCAGCAGGGTGTTGGTGCCCAACGTCGTGGACAGCCGCACGACCTGTGTACGGCCGAGGAAGGCGGGCAGCGGCAGGTCGAACGCCGCCGCGCCACGGGTCAGGCAACCCAGGAAACACTCGGTGAGGTCGTGTGGGGTGGTGAGCACCTTGGCCTGGTGCGCCAGCGTCCCGTCGGTGAAGAACCCGTCGGTGAAGGTGCCCCCGACGTCGATGTCTGCGGTGTAGCGCACGGTCGCCAGCCCCGTGACAGCGGCGGCGGTCACGGGACTGCCCCAAGCGGGGAGCGGCCCAATGCGTCGAGCCAGGCGTCGACGGTCTCCGGATCGGTGTCGGCCGGCACCTCACCGGAGCTCAGTAGCAGTCCGCGGTGCCTGGCGAACGGCTCCGCCGCGCCCGCAGACGGTGGCTCGCTCCAGAGCTGCGCGGCCATGACGTCCTGCTCGCCGAGCGAGCGGTCGACCGGCGCGGCCGGTGCTGGGCCGGTCGGTGTCAGCAGGATGCTGCGGATGCCGTAGAAACGGCAGATGTTCGCCAGCTCACCGAGGGAGTCTGCCGTTGCCGGGGTTGCACCGACGCGCTCGACGAGCAGGACGCCCGCCGCGCCCGCGTCGGCGTAGCGCCGGGCCATCGCCGCGTACAGCTCGACGAGCCCGGCGGTAGACCCGTTGCGCAGTCCGGCCAGCGTCGCGGGCCCGGTCAGCACCCCCAGCACCGGCGTGGTCCTCCGCAGCTCGGAGCTGAGACGGGCGACGACGTCGACCACCGCGTCCAACAGCCGGACCTGCGCCGACAGCGTGACCTGGGCGGTCGCGCCGGCGACCGGCAGCCCGCGCTCGTCGCGCTCCAGCTCCCCCCCGACCGCCTCGATCTCCAGCCCCAGCTGGAGGTGGTTGACCAGCAGCGGCAGGCCGAACAGCCCCTGCGCGCTGCGCAGGACGAACGCCGCGCTCGCCGGGTCGTCCAGCAGCTCCTCCACCGGGACCTGCTCTAGCTGGGCGGCCAAGCGGTAGATCAGCGGCGCGACCAGCGCGGTGCCGCTGCCACGCACGGCCTCGTCGAAGACGCTCATGGGAACAGTCCCCAGAACGGCTTGTCGTAGGACGCGGCGCCGGGCTCCGGCCAGGAGCCGTAGTAGGTGAGCTTGTCCTCGCTCGGCCGCAGCTGCGACCACGCCGCGATGAACTCCTCGAACGGCTTGCCTTTGGCCTTGCGCTCGTCGCGGGCGGTTGCGCGCTCCTGCTGGCTGGCGGCGAGGTCCGCGGTGAGCAGCGCGGGGTCGAACACGACGCGGTAGACGTCGCGGGCGACGTCAGCGGAGATGACGCCCGCACGCAGGTCTTCCATCACCGACTCCGGTTCGCGCTCCAGGACGTCGCCGTACCCGCCGCCGCCGCCGGCGCTGTCGATGAACAGGTCGCCCTCCGCGAAGCTCTCGGTCGCCTGGCTGGAGTAGTCGAAGTGGTAGTCGCCCTCGAGTGGCCGGTCGTGCGCGAGGTGGTGCTGGGTGAGCAGCAGGTCCTTGGCGCCCGTACGCATCTGCCGGAACACGTCGGCGCCCCGGATGACGAAACGCGGGTTGGGCGGCCCTGCGTACCCGCCGAAGAGCCCGGGGTTGTGGCTGAGCCGGTCGCTCGCGCCGCGGGTCGTCAGTTCGCAACCGCCACGCGGCGCCGCGCTGATCTCGACCGACGGCACCCCGCCGCGGTAGCGGCCGAAACCGTGGAAGTCCTTGTCGATCGTCCTTGCCAGCGTGACGACGGGCAGCCGGGTGTCGGACTCCTCGATCTCACCCGCGTCGGTGACCGAGGCCCAGTAGAAGCCGCTGGCGTGCTCACCGTCGAGGTCGAAGCGGGCGCCCTGGCCGGCGAGATTCTGGGTACCGGTGAAGTTGGCGGTGCGATAACCGTAGCTGTTGGTGCCCGAATACACGTAGATCATCAGGTTGCGGGAGAAGGGCGCCGACACCGACAGCCGGTGCTCGCTGTCGAAGAGCATCTTGGAGCCGATGACGTGCAGGTTCTGCACGTTCATTGCCGAGATGGTCGTGCCCTCGCCGTGCGCCACCTCCGCGCCGCAGTTGGCGACCGAAGGGCCTTCGACGAGCACCTTGATCGGCTCCAGCAAGCCGATGTTCGGGGTGAGACCGCGGAAGAAGTAGGTGAACAGGTAGACGCCCATGGAGGCCCGCATGAGGTGCCAGGTGCAGTGCTGCGGACCCTTGTGGTTCTCTGGCGAAACGCCCTGGTTGAGCACCACCATCTCATCGCCCTGCTTGATGACCGTGGTGGGCAGCCTGACCAGGCCGCTCTCCTGCCCGACGCCGTCGTTGAACAGCACCGAGCGGTAGACGCCGTCGTTGAGCCGGCTGATCCGCTGCCGGGCCAGGTCGGCGCTGACGGTGAGGATCTTGCGCAGGGCACCGGCGACTTCGGCCGCACCACGCCGCTCGCACTCGCGCAGCACCCGGTCGCGGATCCGCTTGCACGTCGCGACCCTGGCCTTGAGGTCGCTGGCGAACACGAAGGGGTTGCGGACCGAGTTGAGCATGAAGTCCAGGATGTCGCGGCGCAGCTCCCAGCCGTCCGCGATCCGCATCCCGTGGACGTGCAGGCCCTCCTCCCAGCGGGTCGTGGCCCGCGGGCTGAAGCCGCCGGGGGAGATGGAACCGCACTCGCCCTGATGGCCGCCCACCTCCGCCCAGGCGACAAGGGTCCCTTGGTAGAAGATCGGTGCGGTGACGAACATGTCGAAGGTGTGCACGCCGCCGCAGGTCGGGTCGTTGAAGAAGTAGACGTCGCCGTCCTGCAAACCCACCGTCGGGTCGTTGCGGTAGTACTCCATGACGTACTTGACCTGCCCGTAGTTCAGCAGGGTGTGGAAGTAGATTCCGGTGGCCACCACGGCTGGGTCGCCCTCGGCGGTGAAGACGCTGGCGTTCATGTCGCCGGTGATGATTCCCTCGGAGATCGACAGCGCCATGTAGACGTCGCGCGCCTCCTCCACGACCGAGGTCATCTTGTGCTGAAACACCTCCAGCTCCAGCGCGGAGATCCGCTCCATGCCCTCGAGCTCGAGCTCGGACGGCGGCTCGATGCCACGGGTAAGCAGGCTGGGGTCCCGCCCCGGCGCCTTGCCGTACGGGTGCCGGTCGTAGACCAGTCCCTCGTGCAGGCGGATCCGGTCGTGCTCGGTGATGTCCCGGTGCCCGGTGATGTGCTGGGGCCCCGTGCTGTCGCGGTTCCGGTTGTGCGCTGTCATGCGTCCACCTCTTCGCGCTCGAGCCAGCCGACCCGCTTGTCGTCCAGTGCGTAGGTCCATCCAGGTGGCACCACGACCACCGTGTCGGTGCTCTCCACCAGCGCCGGCCCGCGCAACACAAGCCCGCTGGGCAGCCGCTCGCGCCGATGGACGGGGGTCTGCTGAGCGCCATGGTCGAAGCCCCAGTAGGCCATCCGGTGGCCGACGGGCTCGGGGTCGGGGTCGGGGTCGACGACGGGTGCCGACAGCCCGCCGCCGGGGGACTGTGCGACGTCCCCGACGGCGGCCAGCCGCAGGCCCAGGACTTCCACGCCCGCCTCGAGGAAGACCGCCCCCTTGCCGTACGCGTCGCCGTACGCCGTCACGAAGCGGCCGACGAGCTCCTCCAGCGTCGAGACGTCGGTGACCGGGTCCGCCGGCAGCGGGATCGGCAGGGTGTGCCGCTGCTGGCCGAAGCGCAGCAGTGCCTCCAGCTCGAAGCGCAGCGCGCCGAGGTCGAAGCCCTCCTCCTGCATGTCCCGGTAGGCCTCCTGCAGCAGGAGCTCGATCGCCTGGTTGAGCGGGACGATGGCCTCAGAGTGGTAGGTGCCCCCGTCGGCCGCGGAGAACAGCACGTCGACGTGGGTGCGCTCGTAGGTCTGCGTGATATCCAGGCTCAGGGTGCCGAATGCCCCACCCACGCTGCCGAAGTCGAAGGTCGCCACCCGCGAGATGTCCGCGGACTCGCAGAAACCTGCTGCGTGCACAGGACCCGCCCCGCCGTAGGCAAAGGCCACGAAGTCGCGCGGGTCAAGGCCGGACATCTGCGCGGCGATCCGGTAGATCTCCTGGCCCATCATGCCATCGACGAGCCGCTTGATGCTCCACGCCGCCTCGAAGGACGTCAGGCTCAGGGGCTTGGCCACGTGGTCGACGATCGCCGACTCGGCGCGCCCGACGTCCAGGTGCACCCGCCCGCCGAGGAAGTAGTCGGGGTCGATGTAGCCCAGGACGACGTCGGCGTCGGTGACGGTGGGGGCGTCGCCGCCGCGCGCGTAGCAGGCCGGCCCGGGCAGTGAGTGCGCGCTCTGGGGCCCGACCTTGAGGATCCCGTCCTGGACGTGGGCGATGCTGCCGCCGCCAGCCCCGATGGACCAGTGCGCGACCAGCGGGACCTGCACGCGCCAGCGGTCGATGACGGGGTCGTACTCGTAGGTGCGCTCGTGGCCCTCCAGCACCAGCCCGAGGTCGAAGCTGGTGCCGCCCATGTCGGTGAGGAAGACGTTGGGCAGGTGGTACTGCGTCGCGATCGAGGCCGCGCCGACGATGCCGGACACCGGTCCGCTGCCGAACAGGTGGATCGGTCGGGTGCGCGAGGTCGAGGACGCGCCGCCCGTGCACTTGGCGATGAGCAGCGGCTCGGTGTAACCCGCGGCCCGTACGTCGTCCTGCAGCGCGACCAGGTGCTCCTCTGTCTCCAGGCGCAGGAACGCATCGAGAATGCAGGTCATCGTGCGGCGGTACTCGCCCATCTGGGGGCTGAGCTCGCTCGAGAGGAAGACCGGCATGTGGCCCAGGTAGACCTCGGGGTACTGGGCGCGGATCAGGTCGCGGATCCGCTGCTCGTGCGCGGGGTTGGCGTAGGAGTAGAGCAGGACCACGACGAAGCCGCGCACGCCCTGGTCGACCAGGTGCTGAACCTGGGCCAGCACCTCCTCGTCGCGCAGCGGCAGGACCACCTCACCCCGGCTGTCCATCCGCTCCCGCACCCCGACCACGAGGTGCCTGGGGACCAGCGGCTCCGGCCGGACGGCCCGCCCACGGTCGTAGCGCGCCGCGACCGAAAGGCCGTCGGCCCAGTTGCGTCCGCGCCCGATGTGCAGCGTGTCCTCGAAACCGTGCGTGGTGATCAGGCCCAGCACCGGACCTTTGTGCTCCACGAGCGCGTTGGTGCCGACGGTCGTGGAGTAGACCATCGACTCGGTCTCGGTCAGCAGATCCTCTGCGGTACTCCCCAGCGCGCCGGCCACCTCCTGAAGGGCGTTGTGCACGCCGACCCGCAGGTCGTACGCGGTGGTGTCGGCCTTGCCGTGCGTCATCGTCCCGCCGCTGGACACCACGACGTCGGTGAACGTGCCGCCGACGTCGATGCCGATCCGCGCCCGCCCACTCACACCGGCCCCGCAGCGTCGGTGTGTGTGCGCTCAAACGCGTCGAGGTCGAGCTCGATGTCCCAGGTCAACGGGTGCCCAGGTGGGAGGTACTCGTTCTCGACCATCGTCCCGCAGCCGGGGCAGTAGAACTCGACCAGGCGCACCCACTCCGGGTCGAAGGAGAAGTTGAACTCCTCGCCAGGCGCGAGCACGGGGTGGACCTCCCGCGGGTCACGGTCGACGACCAGGCACCCCTCTTTGTACGGCCGGTCCGCCGGGCCGAGGTCGTACCCGCACCGGTTGCACCCCCACCGCCGGTCGGGAAGCACGACGTCGAGGTACTCGGTGATACGGACGTTCATCGACCTGCTCCCAGTTGTCGTCGGGCTACCCGCTCGTCCCGCACGGTGACCTGGTGCGTGCAGTCGTCCTGTGTGCTGGCGAGCCGGCCCAGGTGCCGGGAAACCGCCGCCGCCGCACGCACCACGGCCGGGGCTACGTTTGTCAGCAGCTCGTCCACGGGAACCTCCGCCGCGGGCACGGCGACATTGAGGGCCGCTGCCGGCCTGCCGTCGGCACCGCGCACTGCCGCCGCCACCGAGCGCAGGCCGAGCGCGGTCTCCTCGTCGTTGACCGCGTAGCCGATCGCCCGCACCCGCTTCAGCTCGGCTTCGAGCCGGGTCACCGAGGTCATCGTGCGCGTCGTCCATGCCTCGAGCGGGCGGGCGCGAAGCAGGGCGCTGCTCTCGGCCACTGGCAACGCGGCCAGCAGCGCCTTTCCCATCGAAGTGCAGTACGCCGGCAGCCGGCTACCAACCTGCACCTCGACGGTCACGCTGATCCGGCGCTGGCTGAGCCGTTCGATGTAGATGGCATCGGTCCCGTCGAGCACGGACAGGCTGACGCTGGCCCGCTCGAACCGGACGGCGAGTTCGTTCATGTAGGGCGCGGCGAGCTGGCGCACATCCAGCCGAGACAGAGCCGCGAAGCCCAGGTCGAGCACCTGCAGCCCCAGCGCGTACGCCCGGGTGCCCTGGTCCTGGGTGACGTACCCGGCCTCGACCAGGGTCTGGGCGAGGCGGTGCGCCGTCGCCTTGTCCAGGCCGGACAGCGCGGCCAGCTCGGAGAGCCCGATGGGCAGGTTCCGCCGGGCGAGGCAGGTGAGCAGAGCGAGCCCGCGGGACAGGGACCCGCGCTGCTGAAGCGGGTTCGTATTCCGATCCAGGGGTTCAATCTGCGTCACAGAGTTGACGGTAGGGATGCCCGTGCCCGTTGACAAGACCTTCACCGTCAGAAATTCTCAGGGCGGCAACATTCGCGTCATCACCCCCTGCTGGGGGGTGGGAGTCGAGGTCCGGCATGCCCACTAGCACGGCCGGCGACGTAAGGGCGATGGTCCTGACTGGTGTGGGCACCCTTGTCGAGCAGTCGTTTCCGCGACCGGCTACCGCGCTGGACGACGGCCTGCTGCGGGTGGAGCTGGCTGGCATCTGCCACACCGACGTGGGGATCCTGTCCGGCTCGTACGCTGCGCCATGCCCGCTTGTGATGGGGCACGAGATCGTCGGGCGCATAGAGGAAGTCGGGGAGCGGGCCGCCCGGCGGTGGGGTGTCCGCCCCGGGGACCGGGTGGCCGTGGAGCCGATCGCCGGCTGCGGCTCCTGCCGCTACTGTGCCGCCGGGGACAACCGCTTCTGCGACGACGCCATCGGGTATGGCACGTCCACGCCCGCCTCGCAGCCGCCGCACCTGTACGGCGCCTACAGCCCGCTCATGTACCTCGCGCCGGGCAGCCTCGTGCACCGCCTGCCCGAGGGCATGTCGGCCGCGAGCGGCATGCTGTGCACGGTCGCGATCTCCAACGGGGTGCAGTGGACGCTGGCCAGGGGCGGCGTGCGGCAGGGCGACCGCGTGGTCGTGCAGGGGGTCGGTCCGATCGGGCTGTGCTGCGTGGCTGCCGCGCGCGCGGCCGGTGCCAGGACGGTCGTGGCCACGGGCCTGTCCCGCGATGCCCTGGGCCTGTCGCTGGCCACCACCTTCGGTGCGGACGTGACCGTCGCGGCCGACGAGGACGACGTCCTCGCGGTCGTGCGGCACGCAACGCAGGGAGAGCTCGCCGACGTCGTCGTGGACACCACGGGGAGCCCGCGGGCGGTCCGGCTGTCCCTGGACCTGGTGCGCAAGACCGGCACGGTCGTGAGCGCCGGGGTGACGGGCAAGGACACCCTCACCCCGCTGCCGCTGGATGTGCTGCTGCTCAAAGAGATCCGGCTGCAGGGCGTGTTCAGCTTCGACAGCGACGCAGTACGCAGGGCGATCTCGCTCGCCACGAGCGGGGCGTTCCCTTTCGAGCAGCTGGTCACCCACCGCTTCCCGCTGGTGGAGGCCGAGCGGGCGATCGCGCTCGTGGCTGACACGAGCACGGGCGACCACCTCAAGGTGGCCCTGTTCCCGCCGCCCGCGGACTGAGTGCACGGAGCACGAACAGAGGAGAGCACATGGTGAAGGTCCTGGTCACCGGTGGCCTGGGAGTCAACGGGTCCTCGGTGACGCGCAGGCTGCTCCAGCGCGGCCACCTGCCGGTGGTCCTGGAGAACCGCCCCGACCTGTCACTGGTTCGCGACTTGGCGGGGCAATTCCCGGTCGTGCAGGCCGACATCACCGATCTCGATGCGCTGCTACGTGCCATGGAGCAGCACGAGGTGGAGCGGGTGGTGCACATGGCGGCGCTGATGCCCGGGCAGGTGCAGGCCGACCCGGCGTTGGGCTTCCGGGTCAACGCCCTCGGCGCCGTCAACGTCTTCGAGGCCGCCCACCGGCTGGGTCTGAGGCGGGTGGTGTTCACCAGCTCCAAGGCGGCGTACGGCGAGATCACCTCCCCGGAGCACCGACACCCGACCTACTGGCCGTTGCGCGAGGACCACGAGAGCCGGCCGGTGCTCGTCTACGACGTCTGCAAGGTCGCCGCCGAGGGCATCGGCCGCAACTACCGGCGCAACCACGGCCTGGAGTTCGCGGCGCTACGGTTTGGCACCATCTACGGCCCCGGCAAGCTGGTCAGGCACGGCAAGGTGTCGATCCTGAGCCAAATGATCGAGAACGCCGTGGCCGGGGTGCCGACCGTGGTGCCGCAGGGCGGTGAGCAGCAGGACGACATGGTCTACGTCGAGGACGTCGCCGAAGGAGTCGTGCTGGCGGTGCTGGCCGACCGGCTCGAGCACGACACGTACAACATCGGCAGCGGCCGCGGCTCGACGCTGCACGACCTGGCCGGCGCGGTGCGGGAGTGCTTTGCCGATGCCAGGGTCGACATCGGCCCGGGGCTCGACTACCTGCAGATGGGGGTGGATTACTACTCCGTCTTCGACATCACGCGGGCCCGCCGGGACTTGGGCTACGCACCTCAGTTCACCCTGTCGAGCGGCGTGCGGCACTACGTCGAGACGATGCAGCGGCTGGGACTCGCTGCGCAGGTCGGGTGAGGAGGCGCACCGCGCGAGGGTCATCACCAGCCGCAATGTCGGCCGTCTCGTGATCGTCGGGGTCACGAACGCATCTCTTGGGGTCGAAGTCCACGTATCCGAAGTCAGCGGCGTCCTGACCGGACTTCCGAAGATCACGAGCACACGCGGGCTTGATCGGTAGCATCGTCGCAGGTCAGGGGCCCGAAAGGGGGCCTGCAACGTGATTTGGTGTAGGCACACGAGTTTGGGCGTGTCGCTC